>Ga0078972_1000205_pt2 | contig 242310 bp, 169 predicted proteins | sample YelNatPaOPGAMG01_FD_67568 | JGI IMG/M metagenome (GOLD analysis project Ga0078972, IMG submission 67568) | Hot spring thermophilic microbial communities from Obsidian Pool, Yellowstone National Park, USA - OP-RAMG-01 (SPADES assembly) (version 2) | ecosystem: Environmental > Aquatic > Thermal... | reverse complement strand
CTGGAAGCGGCCCGCGGAGGCGAGCGAGACCGCTACCCGCCGGCCCCTCATGAAATGCCCACCCGCTCCGGGGCCGGCCGGGTCGGTCGCAGCGAGCCCTCCTTTTGTAGGTACCTTTCCCTGGAAGCGGCCCGCGGAGGCGAGCGAGACCGCTACCCGCCGGCCCCCAAAGAAAGGCCGACCCTCACCTCCAGGGCACCAAGTGCAGGTACTCCTGGAGGATGGTATAGGCAGCGCTGGTCCCGATACGGTTGGCCCCGGCCCTCACCATCTCCATCACCTGGGCCAGGGTACGTATCCCTCCGCTTGCCTTGACCCCGAAACCCGGCCCCAAAACCTCCCGCAGGAAGCGCACGTCCTCCGCCGTGGCTCCCCCGGGCCCGAAGCCGGTGGAGGTCTTCACGAAATCGGCCCCCGCTTCCCTGGCCAGCAAAGCCCCGAGGCGCATCTCCTCCCGGCTCAGGTAGCAGGTCTCCAGGATCACCTTCACCACCACGTGGCCCTCCCCCTTGCCCGCATCGTAGCGGCGGGCCAAGGAGACCACGGCCCCGATGTCCTCCTTCACCCTCTCCACCCTTCCCGAGCGGAGAGCGGAGATGTTGACCACCATGTCCAGCTCCCCCGCCCCCTGCTGCAGCGCGAACACCGCCTCCGCCTTCTTGGCATCGGTGGATTGGTAGCCAAAGGGGAACCCGATGGGCGCTCCCAGGGCCACGCCGCTCCCTCGGAGCTCCATGCGTGCCATGGGCAGATAGTACAGGGGCACGAAGACGCACCGGAAGTGCGCGTCAGCCGCCTCGCGCAGGAAGTTCAGGTATTCTCTCTCATCGGCCTCCGGCCGCAGGAGGGTGGCGTCCAGGAGGTAGGTGAGATGCCCCGGGCTGGGAAACATCTCCAGGACCTCCTCCTTGGAGACCTCGCGCTCCGCCTCCGCCACTTCTCACCACCTTCACACCAACGCCATGGCCACCAGCAGGTACACCGCCAGCCCCACGATATCCATGAGGGTGGCAACCAGCGGCTCGGAGGCCTTGGAGGGGTCACGTCCCGCCTTGCTCAGGAGCAGGGGCAGGGAGGACCCCAGGAGGGCCGCCGATATCACCGCACAGGCCATGGCCAGGCCCACCGCGGCCCCCAGGGAGGCGTTTTCGCGCATCAACCATGCCACCACGGCGATTATCCCTCCCGAGGCCGCGGCCACCAGCAGGCCGATCCCCGCTTCTCCCGCCACCGCCCGCGCGTACCGCCCTCCTTCCCCCTCCTGGAGGAGCTCCACGGTCACGCGCGTGGCGCTCTGCAGGGCCACCGTCCCTCCCATGGCCAGGATAGCGGGGATGAAGAAGATGATGGCCAAGTGATCCCTCAAAACCTCCGAGAACCCCCGCAGGATACCCCCCGCCACCAGGACCTCCAGGGCCAGGGCGATGAAGACCCAGGGCAGCCGGCCGAGGAAGGGCGCCAGCAGGGGATGCCTTTCCGCCCCTTCCTCCGTCTCCCAGCTGCCCACCAGGCTGTATATATCCTCCTGGGCTTCCTCCTCGATGACGTCCAGGACGTCGTCCACGGTGACTATTCCCAGGAGCCTCCCCTCCCCGTCCACCACGGGGACGGCCAACAGGTCATAGCGGTCGATGAGCGCGGCCACCTTTTCCTGGTCCTCGCCGGGCCCCACGCTGATGAGATCGCGGTGCATGATGCTGGAGACCGGCTCCCCGGGGTCGGCGACGATCAACTCGCGGAGGGAAGTGACCCCCACGAGCCTCTCCCGGTCGTCCAGGAGATATATGTAGTAGATCATCTCCACGCTTTCCGGCGCCTCGCGCAGCTTCTCCAGCACCTCCCCGACGGTGAGGTCCTGGCTCAGGCGCATGGCCTCGGGGGTCATGAGTCCCCCCGCCGTGCGTTCCCCGTGGGCCAGCAGGCGACGCAGCTCACCGGCCTTCCGGGAGCTCAAGCCGGAGAGGATGGATTCCCGGAGCTGGGAAGGCAGGTCGGCCAGGAGGTCTACCGCGTCGTCGGGGGGCATCTCGGAGATGATGCGCACGGCCAGGTTGCGGGCCAACCCTTCAACCACCCTCACCTGCTCGTCCTCGGCCATCTCCAGGAGGGCCTCGGAGGAATCCCCGGCGTCCCAGGAGCGGAAAATGCGCAGCCGTTCCTCATAGGGCAGGCTCTCCAGGACCTCCGCGGCATCCGCTGGGTACAGCCCGTCGAGGAGGGCCAGGGCTGCCCCCATCTTCCCCTCCTCCAGGAGGCCTTTCAGGGTCTCGCCCAGGATCCGGTTCCTCTCTTCCATGGACCTTTCTCCAAACGTTACGGCACCCACCAGCCCTTCAAGGCATCCCGCGGCTCCCCTGCGGGAACCAACGGGCAATTTAATCTTGTACGCCCTGGGTAAGGGCATTGTCCCTCTACTTATTGGACTTTTCAAGCCCGAGGCTCTTTTATAGGGTAACAGGAGGTGGTCGGTCGCAGCGAGCGTCTCACGAAGGGTTGCGTTTCCCGGCGGCCCCTTGCCCCATGCCCGGCGGGAGTCCAGGCCCCGTGAAGGAAGCCTTCGGTCGGTCGCAGCGAGCGTCTTAGCGAGCGAGACCGCTACCGAAGGCTTCCCGGAAGAAAACTTATGGCGAGACCGCTACCAAGGGCTTCCCGGAAAAAGGAATCAAACACAAAGCCATCCCGTTTCCTCTGAAGGATGGGGTGCATCAGGAAGCCTTCGGTCGGTCGCAGCGAGCGTCTTAGCGAGCGAGACCGCTACCGAAGGCTTCCCGGAAGAAAGTCCATATCGAGACCGCTACCGAAGGCTTCCCGGAAGAAAGACCCGGAATCAGTATCCCATCCTGCGCACCAGCTGGGGTCGCTTGGACCAGTCCTTCTCCACCTTGACCTGGAGTTGCAGGAAGACCTTCTCCCCCAACAGGGGTTCGATCTCCTGGCGGGCGCGGGAGCCGATCTCCTTGAGCATCCTGCCCCCCCTACCTATGATAATCCCCTTCTGGGAATCCCTCTCCACGTAGATCACCGCCTGGATGTCCACAATGTCCGCGTCCTCCCGCTTGCCCATCTCCTCCACCACCACGGCCACGCTGTGGGGGACCTCCTCCCGCGTGAGCTGCAGGACCTTCTCCCGGATGAGCTCGGCCACGATGAAGGTCACCGGCTGGTCGGTGATCATGTCATCGGGATAATACTTGGGCCCCTCGGGCAACAACTCCACGATCTTCTCGATGAGGGCGTGCACGTTCTCGCCGGTCTTGGCGGACAGGGGGATGATGTCCACGAACTTCCCCAGGTTCTCCGCCACCGCCAACTGCGCCTCCACCTGTTCCGGGCCCAGCTTGTCTATCTTGTTGAGCACCGCGACCACCGGGGTCTGCAGGCCGGACAGCTCCCCGGCGATGAACAGGTCGCCCTTGCCGATGGTCTGGGTACCGTCCAGCATGAAGACCACCACGTCCACCTCGGAGAGGGTCTCCCTCACCGTCTTGTTCAACCTCTCCCCCAGGGCGTTCCGGGGCTTGTGCAGTCCCGGTGTGTCCACGAAGATTATCTGGGCGTCGTCACGGGTCAGTATGCAGCGGATCTTGTTTCGCGTGGTCTGGGGTTTCTCGGAGATGATGGCCAACTTGCGGTGCATCAGGTTGTTGAGCAACGTGGACTTCCCCACATTGGGCCGGCCGATGATGCCCACGAACCCCGAGCGATAAACACCTTGGGAACTTGAATCCTCGGACATGATCTCCTCCATCCTCGCCTCTACCTACCCCCTCCCCGGCCTCCATCCCCCCGCGGGAGGGTCACCCCTGCATTCCCTAATTGGCAATTATTGCCATATCATATCTGGGAGAACCTGCGCATGTACACGTTGTTGAGCAGGCCCACGGCCGCCAGGTTGACGATGAGGCTCGACCCCCCGTAGGTGATGAAGGGAAGGGGGATACCGGTGATGGGCATGATACCTATGGTCATGCCTATGTTCACGATGATTTGGAAGGCGAACATGGTCACGACGCCGAAGGCGATCATGGTCCCGTAGAAATCGCGGGCGTGGTTGGCGATGCGCACCCCCCTCCAAAGCAGGTAGCAGAAGGCGGCGATGAGCAGCAGGGCCCCGATCAGCCCCAGTTCCTCCCCCACCACGGCGAAGACGAAGTCGGTGTGGTGGGCAGGTATGAACTTGAGGTTGGTCTGGGTCCCCTTGAAGAGCCCCTTCCCCACCAGCTGGCCCGATCCGATGGCTATCTTGGACTGCATGAGTTGGTAGCCGGCGCCCTGGATGCTGCTCCCCTGCTTGAGAAAGGCCGTGAAACGCTCCACCTGGTAGTCATGGAAGAGGTGGAAGACGAACCCCAGGGCGAACCCCAGGGCGCCCAATCCCACGAATCCCAGCCAGTAACGCATGCGGCAGCCCACCAGGTAGAGCATGCCCAGGAGGATGGCCGCCAGCACCAGGGTGGTCCCCAGGTCCGGCTGGAGGAAGATGAAAAACATGAACGGAAGCGCCCAGAGCGTGGGCACGATGAAGCTGCGGAAGGACTCCGGGTCCGCCTTGTTGTCGGAGAAGTAGTTGGCCAGGACCAGGATGAGCACCAGCTTGCAGTATTCGGAGGGCTGGAAACTGAAGGGCCCCAGGCTTATCCAGCGCTGAGCTCCCATGGACTCCTCGGTAAGGAAGACCACCAGCAGGGAGAAGAGAAAGAAACCGTAAATGAAGGGCGTGGCCACCTTCAGACGCCGGTAATCGAAGCTGAGCATGAGGCCCATGACCACCAGGCCCACCAGCAGGTTCAGGGCCGTTCTCAGGACGTAATAAGTGGGGTTTCCCGGATTGTCCCCACGGGTGGCGCTGTACTGGATGAGCATACCGAAGGCCACCAGGAAAAAGGTGACCGCCAGGAGGGACCAGTCCGCGTGGCGGACGGGCATCCCGCTCAGGCGGCGGGCCACCTCGTCGGTCCTCCTGCGCTCCGTGACCTTGGGGGCCAGTACCCTTCCCAGGCGAGTGGGCATGCTTCCTCCACCCCTCCTACTCGGTCACCGTGACCTCCGGCTTTCCCTGCGGTACGCCGAAGATATGCTCCAGGATATGCCGGGCAATGGGGGCGGCCACCAGCCCGCCGTGACCTCCCTCCTCCACCATCACCACCACCACGTAGCGCGGATCGTTGGCCGGGGCGTAGCAGGCGAACCAGGCGCAGGGCTGCTTCCCCTGGACCTCGGCGGTTCCCGTCTTCCCGGCCACGGGGATGGACTGGATGGGGAATCCGGCGAAGGCCCCGGCGGCCGTTCCTCCCTTGGCCACTACCCCGGTAAGGGCGCTGCGCACCACCTCAAGCTTGTCCTTGTCCACGTGGATCCCCAGATCGTTGTTGGGGTCGGTGATGTCCCCTATTTGCCGTGGTTGGATGGTCTCCACCGTCTCCCCGAGGTAGGTGAGGATCTCCTTTCCCACGTGGGGCCGGAAGTAGGGTCCCCGGTTGGCTATGGCCGCATAGAGGTTGGCCAGCTGCAGGGGGGTGACCAGGATGTCCCCCTGTCCCACGGCCATGTTCACCGTGTCCCCGGGATACCATCGCTGGTAGTCAGGGTTCCCCTGGTTGAACTCCCATTTCCATTGCGGAGTGGGGACCCGCCCCTCGAACTCGTTGGGCAGGTCCACCCCGGTAGGCTTGCCCAGCCCGGCCAGCATGGCGTAATCCTGAAGCCGCGTCACCCACCCCTCCCGGTTGCGGTTTTCGTAAAAGGCGTACCCGAGCTCGTAGAAGACCACGTCGCAGGACTGGATTATGGCATTCATGAAACTGATGGATCCGTGGGTTCCCCAACAGGTCTTGGGATACTGGGCGAACTCGCCCCGGTTGAAGACGTGCCCGCAAAAGAAGGGGGAGAAGGCGCTGACCATCCCCTCCTGCAGGGCGGCCATGGCGGTGACCACCTTGAAGGTGGAGCCGGGCGGGTATTGCCCCACGATGGCCCGGTTGTTGAGGGGATAGTTGTTGCGGGGGTCGTTTAACCTTTCCCACTCCGCCTCGTCAATCCCCCCCACGAAGTCCTCCAGGTTGAAGGTGGGCTCGCTGGCCATGGCCAGTATCTCGCCCGTGCGGGGATCCAGGACCACCGCCGCCCCCGCCGGGGCCACGTAGTTCTTGCCCCGTTCCCGGTCCAGGTAGGTCCGGGCCAGGCTCATACCCTGGCGAAGGCTCTCCTCCACCGCCCTCTGGAGCTCCTTGTCCAGGGTGAGCACCAGTGTCTTTCCCGGGTTGCGTTCCTCCCTGCCCAGCTCCTGCAGGGGCCTGCCCCTTGCGTCCACCTCCAGGATCAGCTTGCCGTCCACCCCCCTCAATACATCCTCGTAATAGGCCTCCACGCCGGAGGTCCCCACGATATCCCCCGCCTTGTAACCCTTGTCCTTCAGCGCCTCCAGCTGTTCCTCGGAGATCTCCCCCAGGTATCCCAACACGTGCGCCGCCAGGCTCTCGTCCCCTTCTGGATACTCGCGGACCGGCATCTTCTCCGGGAAAACCCAGGGGAAATCCGCCTGCCTCTCCTGGATGAAGAAATATACCTCGGGATCGACGTCCTTCTTGATGAGCACCGGCTTGTGGGGTTGCACGTCCCCGCCCTGCAGCTTCTTCATGATCTCCTCGCCGCTCATGCCCAGCATGGCCCCCAGGCGGGCGGCTTCCGCCTCCTTGTCCTCCAGCTTCTCGAACTCGGTGGGAAGAACGAAGATGGAAAGCGCCCAGCGGTTGCCTACCAGCATCTGGTAGTTGCGGTCCAGTATCTTGCCCCGGGAGGCCTCCAGGGGTACCTCCCGCACCCGGTTTCCCTCGGCCAGGCTCCGATAGCGGTCGCCCTGCACCACCTGGAGGAACCACAGCCTCACCACCAACACGGCCACCATCACCCCGATGAGCATGACGTACAGGGTATGGCGGTGGACCATGGCTCCCTTCTGCTGCGGGTTAACGGGCATGGTCCCACCTCACTGGAACATCATCTCCCTCTCCTCCCGGGCGGCGAACCTCCCCAGCAGGGGGTAGACGGCCAGGGTGAGCACGGAATTGTAAAGCGCCAGCCCGAAGACCACCCCGGGGTTCAGCGGGGGTCTCTGCTCCAGGCCCACCATGGTCCAGGCGGCGAACTTGATGAGCTCGTGCAGGAGGGTGGCCACGAAGACGATGAGCATGGGCCAGACCACCGACTTGGAGACCACGCGCTGCCGGAGCTCACCCGAAAAATAGCCGATCAGAGTCTTGGCGAAGGCCCCTACCCCCAGTACGGCGGTGGTGAAGACGTCCTCCAGCAAACCGCCCCAGAAACCGAAGAGCGCCCCCCGCGTGGGTCCCTCGAAAAGCGCCCAGCAGATGGTGGCCGTGAGGAGGATGTCCGGCTTCACGCTCCCCACGCTTATCTCCCCCGCCACGCCCACCTGGAGGAGGAGGGCCGCCAGGATGATGACGGTGAAGAGCAACCGGCGATGGGCGGCATTCATATCCCGCTCCCTCCCTTGGCCATCCCGGGGGCGGAGGTGGGCCTCGGTGAGACCACCACCATGACCTTATCCAGGCGGGTCATGTTGGCGCGAGGCTGGATGACGATCCCCACCGAGAGATCCGCCTGTTTCTCGCCTATCTCCGTGACCGTGCCGATGGGTATCCCCGCCGGGCAGGTCCCCCCCATCCCCGAGGTGATCACCACGTCCCCGGTGCGCACGTCGGCTTCCAGGTTGAGGAGCTCGAGGTGCACCCTCCCTCCTCCCTCGCCCCGCAGGATGCCCATCTCCGCGTTGCGCTGCAGCCTGGCGCCCACGGCGCTCTTCTCGTCGGTGATGAGCTGCACCACGGAGGACCGCGCCGTGCAGGTTATTATCCTGCCCACCAGGCTCCCGTCCTCGCTGAGCACGGCCATGTACTCCTGGAGGCCGTCATCGTATCCCGCCCCGATGATGATGGTCTGTTCCCAGGCATCGGGGCTGGCCCCGATGACCTCCACCACCAGGAATTCCAGTTCCGGGTAGGCTTCCTTGACCTTGATCATGCCCCTCAGGGCCTCGTTCTCCCGCCGCATGTCCTCCAGCTCGTGGACCCTTTGCTCCAGTTGCCTGACCTCCTCCTTGAGCCGGTCCCTCTCCCCCCGGGCCCTGCCCAGGTCCACCAGGAAGCCGATACCGTTGCGCACCGGGCTGAGCACCTTGCTCATCCCCTTCTGGAGCGGGGAGATGACGTCCATGGAAAAACGCTGCAGGCGGTGCAAAAGGCCGTTCTCGCTCTCCCGCGAGTAGAAGGTGACCAGCAAGATGCATACCAGGACGAGGATGACGATGAGGAATCGCTGTCTGCGGCTGCGTCTTTCCAACATGATTTCTCATCCCCGGTTCAATGCCGGGACGAGGAGATGAGCACCTTTTTCATGATCTCGAACTCCTCGAGGCATTTCCCCGAACCGATGGCCACGTCGGAGAGGGGAGAGGCGGTGACCACCACGGGCATGGCCGTCTCGTGTCGTATCCTCTCGTCCAGCCCGGTGAGCAGCGCCCCTCCACCGGTAAGCACGATGCCCCGGTCCATGATGTCCGAGGCCAGTTCGGGTGGGGTCTTGTCCAGGGTGGTCTTCACCGCATCCACGATGGCGGAGACGGGTTCCTCTATGGCTTCCCTTATCTCCTCGGCCAGGACCACGATGGTCTTGGGCAAGCCGGTGACCAGGTCCCGCCCCCTTATCTCGGCGTTTATCTCGTCGTCGACGGGGAAGGCGGAGCCGATCTGGATCTTGAGCTCCTCGGCGGTCCTCTCCCCGATCATGAGGTTGTATTCCTTCTTGATGTAGTTGACCACCGCCTCGTCCATCTCGTCGCCGCCGATGCGGATGGACTCGCTGGTCACGATACCTCCCAGGGAGATCACCGCCACCTCGGTGGTGCCCCCGCCGATATCCACCACCATGTTTCCGGTGGGTTCGTGGATGGGCAGGCCGGCCCCGATGGCCGCGGCCATGGGCTCCTCGATTATATAGGCCGCGCGGGCTCCCGCCTGGATGCAGGCCTCCTCCACCGCCCGTTGCTCCACGCCCGTGGTTCCCGAGGGGACGCAGACCACCACGCGGGGGCGGGCGAAGAGGCGCCTCTTGTGCACCTTCTGGATGAAGTAGCGCAGCATCTTCTCCGTGACGTCGAAGTCGGCGATAACCCCGTCCTTGAGGGGCCTGACGGCCACGATGTGTCCGGGGGTGCGTCCGATCATGCGCTTGGCCTCCGCGCCCACGGCCAGAATGGCCCCGTTGGAGGTGTTGATGGCCACCACCGAGGGTTCGTTGAGGACGATGCCCTTCCCCCTGACGTACACGAGGGTGTTGGCCGTCCCCAGGTCGATGGCCATGTCCCTTCCCAACATTTCCCACGAGGAAAACATGGCACTCACCTTTCCGGCATATTTTTAACGGCCCGAAGGCCGCTTCGCGTCGCGCTCATCATGTCCATAATTTTATCACAAGGGCACGGTTCTCCTTCCCCGCCATCCCCGGGGAGGGGGGTTCCGGGACACCGGGCACGGACCCCCGAGCTCCAAGCTTAATGACGGGACCCGGTAGCGGGCGGTTCCTCCGTCCTTGGTGTAGGCACATATATCACCGGAAAATCCCCGGTGGGAAACCTACCCCCAACTAACTCCGGCCCGCATGCGCCGGGGGAAAAGGTGGCGGAACGCGGCCCGGGCCAACTCCCATGCTCCCGCCGCGGGAGAATATCGAATGCCTGGTCCGCGCGGTCAGGCCAACTCCGGGAAGAAGAGGCCTATCTCGCGGGCGGCGCTCTCCGGGCCATCCGAGCCGTGGACGATGTTGCGGGTGATCTCCACCCCGTAATCCCCCCGGATGGTCCCCGGCGGGGCATCCACGGGATTGGTGGGGCCCATTACCTTGCGTACCAGCCCTATGGCCTCTTCACCCTCCAGGACCATGGCCACCACGTCCCCGGAGGTTATGAAGGCCACCAATTCCGGGTAGAAGGGTTTGTCCGCGTGCTCCGCGTAATGCCTCGAGGCCAGGTCCTCGTCCACCCGGAGCAAGCGCATGGCCACGATGCGCATGCCCAGCCTCTCGAAGCGGGAGATGACCTCTCCCACCAAGCCCCTCTCCACGCCATCCGGTTTGACCAGCACCAGCGTTCTCTCCACGGCCATGTCGCTTCCTTCCTCCGCTTCCGTCTCGCCCGCGCTTCACCGCTGACCTCCCTGGGCTCGCACCGCCGGTTCCCCCGCCACGGGCCCACGGCGGGAAGCCGGCGCGCGCCGGCAGTTATATTACCGGGTCTTCAAGGGGAAGGAAAGGGACGTGGGCGAGCTTGGCCACCCTGCTGAAGACGTCCACGGCATCCCGCTCTCCGAAGGGCATGCCCCAATCAAGCCCAAGAATGGGTTTTTCACCCCGTGAAAACGGCCACGGCATGCCGGCTTCCAGAAGGCTTGGTCCCAGTGGTTCTTTCTCCGGAATGGCCACCCTGTCAGCGAAAAGGCCGTCCCTCATCCCGGGGGGAGTCCCAGGGCGTCGCGGGCCTCCCCCACCGTGTACAGGGAACCGGTGACGCAGACCATGTCCGTCACCGAGGCCAGGGTACGGGCGAATCTCACGGCCTCGCCTATGTCCTCCACCACCACCCCGTCGTATCCCATCTCCCGGGCCATGCGGGCCAGCTTCCTGGCGGGGGCGGCTCTCTCCTCCCGGCTCTGGGTGAACACCACGGTATCCGCCAGGGGGAGGAGTATCTTCAGCATCCGCTGCATGTCCTTGTCCTCCAGGATGCCCAGAACCATCACCAGCCTCTCGAAATCCAGGTCGTCGCGGATGACCCGGGCCAGCCTGGTGGCCCCGTCCGGGTTGTGGGCCCCGTCCAGCAGGACCAGGGGATGGAGGGAGACCACCTCCAGCCTGCCCGGAGAGGTGACCCGGCGCAGTCCCGCCGCCACCTCGTCCAGGGAAAGCGCCGCCGGAGATGCGGCGAAAGCCTCGCAGGCGGCCACGGCGCAGGCGGCATTGATCCCCTGGTGCTCTCCCAGCAAGGGAAGGAAAAGGTCGGCGTATTCCCGCAGCAGGCCCTTTATCCCCAGCGCCTGCCCGATCTTTTCCGTGTCCACCCCGTACGTCAGGTGATAGAGCAACTGGAAATCTCTTCCATAAAGCTTCAACTCGCTCCCCTTCTCCGCGCAAGCGGCGGCCACCACTTCCAGGGCCCCCGGATGGGACACCGCGGAGATCACCGTGCTCCCCTCCTTGACGATGCCCGCCTTCTCCATGGCGATCTTCTCCAGGGTGTCCCCCAGTTCCGCCATGTGATCGAAGGCCACCCCGGTGATCACCTGCACCGGGGACCTCACCAGGTTGGTGGCGTCCCACCTTCCCCCCAGCCCCACCTCGATGACTCCCAGGTCCACCTTGCGGCGGGCGAAGTGCAGGAAGGCCATGGCCGTGGTCACCTCGAAGTAGGTCAGGGGATCGCCGGTCTGGGCATCCGTCTCCTCCACGGCGGGAATTATCCTCTCCAGTAGGGAGGCGAACTCCCGCTCCGTCACCGGGCGCCCGTCCACGCAGATGCGCTCGGTCACGCTCTGCAGGTGGGGGGAGGTGTACCTACCCACCTTCCTGCCCCCCACCTGAAGGATGGAGGCGGCCATGCGCGCCGTGGAGGTCTTGCCGTTGGTCCCGGTTATGTGGATGGAGGGAAACGCCAACTGGGGGTGGTCCAGCTTGGAAAGGAGCAGCCTTATGCGTTCCAGGCCCGGCTTGATGCCGAACCTCGCCCGCCGATCCAGGTACTCCTCCGCTTCTTTAAAATCCATTGAGTGCTCGATCCTCGACAGGTGGAGCCAGAACCTTGATTCCCAGGATCAAGGCCCGCGTCTTCCCTGCCCGACACAGTCCAAGGCCTGGCCCCCTTCATTCGATCAGGCGGAGCTGTTCGCGGAGCTTTTCCAGCTTGAGGCGCACGTCGGCCAGCTTGCGCCGCTCCTTCTGCACCACCTCGGCCGGAGCCTTGCCCAGGAACTGGTCGTTGGACAGCTTGGCCTGGTGGCGTCTGGCTTCCTCCTCCAAGCGGGCGATCTCTTTCCGGATGCGCTCCGCCTCCTCCCGGAAGGCCTCCCCCCGCAGGGGGATGAAGGCCTCCACCCCCGCGGCCAGGGCCCGCGCGTAGGAGGTGGGGTCCTCCACGGCCTCCACCACCCGCATGGAGGAGAGGCGGGCCTGGGAGGTCACGTACTCCTCGTGTTCCAGGAGGAGCTCCTTCCTCCCCTCTACCAGGGGGACCAGCAGGGCCTCCACCTTGGCGTTGGGGCGCACCCCCATCTCCGAGCGCAGGCGCCGCAGGCAGGTGATGACCTCCTGCAGGATGGTCATCTCTTCCTCCGCCACCGGATCCAGGTGCTCCCCGCGGGGAGACGGCCAGGGGGCAACCACGATGGACTCCCCCTCGTGGGGCAGCCGCTGCCAGATCTCCTCGGTTATGAAGGGCATGAAGGGGTGCAGCAGGCGCAGGGCCTGCTCCAGCACCGACCACAAGACGTAACGGGCGGTGCGCTTCCCCTCCTCGTCATCCCCGTAGAGCCGGAGCTTGGAGAGCTCCACGTACCAGTCGCAGAAGTCACTCCAGAAGAACTCGTACAGCGCCCGGCAGGCCTCGCTGAAGTTGTAGTGGTCGAAGTGCTGGTCCAGGGTCTCGATGAGTCCGGCCAGGCGGGAGAGTATCCATCGATCGGCCAGGGTCAGCCGCAACTCCTCCTCCCCCACCTCCCCGGGATGGAAATCACCCAGGTTCATGAGCACGAAGCGAGAAGCGTTCCATATCTTGTTGCAGAAATGGCGGCTTCCGGCGATGCGCTCCTCGGAAAGGAAAATATCCCTGCCCGGGACGGCGATGTGCCCCAGGGTGAAGCGCAGGGCATCCGCCCCGTAGCGCTCGATGATGTCCAGGGGGTCGATGACGTTACCCGAGGACTTGCTCATCTTCTTCCCCGACTCGTCCCGGATGAGGGCGGTGACGAAGACCTCGCGGAAAGGCACCTCGCCCATGAAGTGCAGGCCGGACATCATCATGCGCGCCACCCAGAAGAAGATGATGTCGAAGGCGGTGACCAGCACCGAGGTGGGGTAGAAGTAGCGCAGGTCCGGGTTATCCTCCGGCCACCCCAGGGTGGAAAAAGGCCACAGCCCGGAGGAGAACCAGGTGTCCAGGACGTCCGGGTCCTGTTCCACCTCCCCTCCGCAGGGGCAGCGGTCCGGGTCCTCGCGGGCCACGATGACCCTCCCGCACTCCCGGCAATACCAGGCGGGGATGCGGTGCCCCCACCAGAGCTGGCGGGAGATGCACCAGTCCCGGATGTTGTACATCCAGTCGAAGTACACCTTCTCCCAGCGGTCGGGGATGAAGCGCGTCCGCCCCTCCTCCACGGCCCTTATGGCCGGCTCGGCCAGGGTTTTGGTGCTCACGAACCACTGCTTGGAGAGGTAGGGCTCGATGACCGTGTGGCAGCGGTAACAGTGCCCCACGGCATGCAGGTGGGGTTCCACCTTCTGCACGTAGTGCATGGATTCCAGGTCGCGCACCACCGCGTTGCGGGCCTCGTAGCGGTCCAGCCCGGCATAGGGCCCGCCTTTCTCGTTCACGCGGGCCTCGGGAGTGAAGATGTTGATCTCCGGGAGCCCGTGACGCTTTCCCATCTCGAAGTCGTTGGGGTCGTGGGCCGGGGTGACCTTGACGATCCCGGTGCCGAACCCGGGATCCACGTAATCATCGGCTATGATGGGCAGCTCCCGGCCCAGGAGGGGAAGGATGGCCGTCCTTCCCACCAGGTGACGGTAACGGTGGTCGCGGGGGTTCACCGCCACCCCCGTATCCCCCAGCATGGTCTCCGGCCGGGTGGTGGCCACGTAGAAATACTCGTCGGAATCCTTGAGATCGTAGCGGATGTACCAGAGCTTGCCCTCTACCTCCTCGTGCTCCACCTCGATATCCGAGATGGCGGTGAGGCAGCGGGGACACCAGTTGACGATGTAGTATCCCTGGTAGATGAGGCCTTCCTCGTAGAGGCGCACGAATACCTCGCGCACGGCCCGTGAACAGCCCTCGTCCATGGTGAAGCGCGTCCTGTCCCAATCGCAGGAGCACCCCAAGCTCTTGAGCTGCTGGATGATGGTCCCCCCGTACTTCTCCACCCACTGCCAGACCCTCTCCAGGAAGGCCTCCCGCCCTATCTCCCACCGCGTTTTCCCCTCCTCGGCCAGGAGGCGCTCCACCACGGCGTGGGTGGCGATACCCGCGTGGTCCGTGCCCGGGAGCCACAGGGTCTCGTATCCCTGCATGCGCTTGCGGCGGATGATGAAGTCCTGGAGGGAGTTGTTCAGGGCGTGCCCCAGGTGCAGGGAGCCGGTGACGTTGGGCGGAGGGATGACGATGGTGAAGGGTTCCTTCGCCGGGTTAGGTTGGGCGTGGAAATAGCGGCGTTCCTCCCAGAAGGAGTACCACTTGCCCTCCACCCGAGACGGCTCATACGCCTTGGGGATGTCCACCTCCAAATCGCCGGCCCTGCTTTCGGCCAACCCTCCGCTCACCTCCGGTACCGATCCCTTACCCTTCTCCGTCCAGCATCCAAAACCCGCCGGTCGAGGGGGGTACCCTCCCGCCGACATGTGGCTCGGAATCCCCGGGCGCCTACCACCCGGGCTCCTCGGGCGATATGAGACATTATATATGCAAGGGAACGCCTTTGGTCAGGGTCTTCGGCCCCCGGGCGGCGGGGACACGTCGGCGGGGCCCGGGCAAGGAACGGAGCGGGTTTCTCGCCGCGACGGGCTGTCCAATCCCCTGGGGGGCGGATCCCCGGCCGGGACCCGGCCAGGATAGTCCCTCCTCATGGAAGGCGCCTTCTGGGTCCACGGGGTCGCCAGGCCGTCCCGGTATCCCCTTCAAACAGGTAGATGGCCAGTAAGGAAAGGGGGGGGTGACCTCACGCGCCGGGGTCCATGGTGCCTGGAGCGGGGGGCGAGAGCGTGGAGGCGGATAGGGAAAGGTCCGAAGGACTTGAAGCCGGGAGGAGGGCGGGGTAATCTTTTCGTGGTCTGTCCTGCGTGGAGATGGGGGGCGGGATACGATCCACTCACAACCAGCCCTCCGCATGAAGGCTCTCTTCATGGCTCCCTTGCGGGAGGGAAAGGGGACGACGGGAGGGCCGGGAAGAAGCAGGACGGTGGTTTTTCCTGGCCCGACCGGGGTTCCCCCGGCCCCAGCGAGGAAAGGTGAGCGCATCATGGGCAAGGCGGCGCTGGTGTTGTTCCTGGCGGCCCTGGGGACGGGTCTGCTGGACCTGGTCATCCTGGCGCGTTCAGCCCTTCACGTCTACCGCGCCTTGAGCGCCGCCCTCGACGATTACCGGGCCTGGGCCGCCTCCCTCGCCGAGACGGGAGCCCGCCTCTCCGAGGGGTTGCAGGGACTGGAGCGCCGCGCCGGGTCCATCCTGGAAAGCCTGGACGGGGCAAGGGAATCGGCGGAGGACATCCGGGAGGCCCTGGAGGAGCTCCGTTCCAGCCCCCTGCTGCGCGCCGCGCGTTTCATCGGCAAGCACCGCGCCGGTTCCTGATGCGCCGGAGCCTCCGAGGGGTTGCAGGGACTGGAGCGCCGCGCCGGGTCCATCCTGGAAAGCCTGGACGGGGCAAGGGAATCGGCGGAGGACATCCGGGAGGCCCTGGAGGAGCTCCGTTCCAGCCCCCTGCTGCGCGCCGCACCCACTCCAAGAGGGCGGTGGAGGGATTCTCTTTCCCACAACCTGGAGCCCAGACCCAGGAGCCCGCCCGGCAGTCCTATTCCCTCCCTCGCAAAGACCGAGGAGGGGAAAGCCGCAAACCGGGTTCCTGGTGGGTGGAAAGCCAGGCGCCAGGAGCGGGCGGGTGGATCAGGCGCTCTCCTCGTCCTTGTACTCCCCGGCGGTGGTCACCAGGGTGGGCTCGGTGCCCCTCTCGATGGTGTCCTTGGTCACCACGCAGCGGATGATGTCGTTGCGCGAGGGAAGCTCGTACATGACGTCCAGGAGGCATTCCTCCAGGATGGCCCGCAGGCCGCGGGCCCCGGTGTTGCGCTGCATGGCCTTGCGGGCCACGGCGCGCAGGGCCCCCTCGGTGAAGCGCAGCTCCACCCCGTCGAACTCGAAGAACTTCTTGTACTGCTTGACCAGGGCGTTCTTGGGCTCGGTGAGGATGCGGATGAGGTCGTCCTCGGAGAGCCCGTGGAAGGCGGCGATGACCGGCAGGCGCCCCACGAACTCGGGGATGAGGCCGAACTTTAGTAGGTCCTCGGGCATGACCTGCTCCAGGATCTCCCCGATGTCCTTCTCCTCCCGCTTGCGCAGGTCGGCGCCGAAGCCGATGCCCTTCTTGCCGATGCGGTTCTCCACGATCTTCTCCAGGCCGGCGAAGGCCCCGCCGCAGATGAAGAGGATGTTGGTGGTGTCGATCTGGATGAACTCCTGGTGGGGGTGCTTGCGCCCCCCCTGGGGGGGCACGCTGGCCACCGTTCCTTCCAGTATCTTGAGCAGGGCCTGCTGAACGCCCTCCCCGGAGACGTCGCGGGTGATGGAGGGGTTCTCCGACTTGCGGGCGATCTTGTCTATCTCGTCGATGTAGATGATGCCCGTCTCGGCCCGCTTGACGTCATAGTCCGCGGCCTGGATGAGCTTGAGGAGGATGTTCTCCACGTCCTCCCCCACGTACCCGGCCTCGGTGAGGGTGGTGGCGTCGGCGATGCAGAAGGGCACGTTGAGCACCCGGGCTAGGGTTTGGGCCAGCAGCGTCTTCCCGCAGCCCGTAGGGCCGATGAGGATGATGTTGCTCTTCTGCAGCTCCACGTCATCCCCGGAGTAGGCCCCCACCTGGATGCGCTTGTAATGGTTGTACACGGCCACGGAAAGGATCTTCTTGGCCTTCTCCTGGCCGATGACGTAGTCGTTGAGGAAGGCGTAGATCTCCGCCGGCTTGGGCAGCTCCTCCAGGCGCAGCTCGGGGGTCTCCGCCAGCTCCTCTTCGATGATCTCGTTGCACAGGTCGATGCACTCGTCGCAGATGTAAACGCCGGGGCCGGCGATGAGCTTCTTCACCTGCCGCTGGCTCTTTCCACAGAAAGAGCACTTCAGGAGATCGCCACCCTCTCCGAACTTGGCCATGTAACCACTTCCTCCCGGAACTTATCCTCAAGGACGGGATTCCCGTCCACGCATCGCCTACTATATCGCCTTCCAGCCCGCTTTACTTAACCCCTCCACGGACCTCCCTGGAAGCGCTTACAAATCCCGGCCCCGCCCGGCCTCAGGAAGCCACCCCGGCGAGCGAACGCCCCCTACCCCATTGGCCACCCCGGGGCCTCGCTCCGCATCCTTCTTCCGATGGATAGGTGCTCGGCCGTATGGTCGTCTTCCCCCACGTCCCCGGGGCACGAAACCCTGATCCTCTTTCGGGCCACCGCTTCCCGGCTCCGCACCCGAGACCCCCCTGGCCGCCAACCCCCCTCGCCAACCCGCGGCCCCGGGGGTCGGCCCTCACTTGGACTTGGAGTCCTCCTCCTCCTTGCGCTCGATGACCGCGTCGATGACCCCGTACTCCTTGGCCTCGTAGGCGGTCATGATGAAGTCCCGGTCGGTGTCCGCCCGGATCTTCTCCAGCGGCTGGCCGGTGTGCTTGGCCAGGATGTTGTCCAGGAGGTCCCGCAAGCGAAGTATCTCCCGGGCATGTATGTCGATGTCCACGGCCTGCCCGCTGGCCCCACCCGCCGGCTGGTGCAGGAGAACCCTCGAGTGGGGAAGGGCGAAACGTTTGCCCTTGGCCCCGGCAGCCAGGAGCAGAGCCGCCCCGGAAGCGGCCTGCCCGATGCAGATGGTGGACACGTCGGCCTTGACGTATTGCATGGTGTCGTATATGGCCAGGGTGGAGGTCACTATGCCGCCCGGGCTGTTGATGTACAGGTGGATGTCCTTTTCCGGGTCCTCGGACTCCAGGTGCAGGAGCTGGGCCATGACCACGTTGGCCACGTGGTCGTCGATCTCCGTTCCCAGGAAGATGATGCGGTCCTTGAGCAACCGGGAGTAGATGTCGAAGGACCTCTCCCCCCGGCTGGTCTGCTCGATGACTATGGGTATCAGGCTGGTGGCCATCTCTTCTCGACCTCGCTTTTTCATGGTTCGTCTCTTCCTCCCTCCAGCGGGAACACCTCATTCCCAGGATTATTATACCCGAAGGCATCCGGCCTCATCCCCGCCCCTCGGCCCCCGTCACCGACCGCCGACCTGCTCCGGGCCGTCCCTTCTACCCTCCTCGCCACCTGGCGGCCAACCCACCCGCGCAGGCGAGAAGGGCATCGGGTCCCCTGCCTGTTCCCGGTTCGCGCTCTCACCTGCCGCGGCCGGAGCCCGTCCCCGCCGCCTTCCGGACCTGCCCCCCGGGGCGCCGCCCCGCCGACCTGCAAGTCTCGCCGCCGGGGCGAGCGACACCGGCAAGTAAGTTTCCCCTTTTAACTTCGGAGGGATCTTCCCTCCATCCGGCGGGAACTTCCGGAAACCGGGCCCTGAACCCTCGGAGGGGTTCTTCTTTCATTCCCGCGGGGTGTCCTCCTCGCCTTCCCCTCCCGAGGCGCCGGCCTCGCCGGCGGCGGATGCCTCGCCCCTTTCTTCCTCCTCTCCGCGATCACCGGATTCGGGTTGAGCGGGCGATGGCCCCTCCCCCTGGTCGGCGAAGGCGGCGTGTTCGCCCAGCAATCGAAGGGCCTTCTCCCGCAGAAGGTCCACCCGGAGGTCCTCCAGGCCCTCCCTCTCCTCGATGGCCGAGCGCAGGGTCTCCGGCTTAAGGCCCAGCATATCCGCCCGGCGCTCGATCTCCTTCTCCAGCTCCTCGTCGCTGACCTCCAGGCCCTCCGCCCGGACCACCGCGTCCAGAACCAGCTCGTTGCGGATGAGGCGCTCCGCCTCCTCGCCGAACTCCTCCTCCATGCGCTTTTCGGTGTAGTTGACCGCCTTGAGGTAGCTCTCCAGGGCTATACCCCGGGTGGCCAGCCGCGACTCCAGGTCACGGCGGCGGCGCTGGACATACTCGTCCACCATGCGGCGGGGAATCTCCACCTCCAGTCCGTCGGCCAGCTTGCGCAGGACCTGCAGTCTGACGGACTCCCTGGCCCTCTCGCTCTTCATCTCCTGCAGGCGCCTGCGGATATCCTCCTTGAGCTCCTGGATGGTATCGAACTTGCTGGCCTCCTTGGCGAAGTCGTCGTCGGCCTCGGGGAGCTTCTTGACCTTGACCTCCTTGACCAGGACCTTGAAGCTGGCGATCTTGCCGGCCATCTCCGGGTCGGGGAACTGCTCCGGCATCTTCACCTTGATGTCCAGGATGTCCCCCTTGCGCTTGCCGCGCAGTTCCTGGTTGAACTCCGGCCAGATGTTCTCCGACCCCACTTCCAGCATGAAGTCCTTGGCCGAACCTCCCTCGAAGGGCTGCCCGTTCACCGTGCCCTCGAAATCGATGAGGGCGTAGTCCCCATCGGCCAGTGTTTTTCCCGAAGCCACCTCCAGCTGGGCGAACCTCTCCCTCAGGTTGTCCAGGGCCCGCTGTACCTCCTCGTCGGTTACCTCTTCCTCGGGTCGCTCCACCACCACGCCCTTGTAACCGGTGAGCTCCACGCGGGGCTTCACCTCCACCACCGCCTGGAAGGAGAGGGGTTTTCCCTCCTCTATCTCTATCTCCTCCAGGTCTATCTCCGGCTCGGCGATGGGCTCCAGGTCCAGCTGCTCCAGGGCCTCCCGGTAATATGCGGGGAGGTTGGACTGCTTGACCTCCTCGTACACCGGCTCCATGCCCAGCCTGGCCTGCAGCACGCGGCGAGGTACCCTCCCCCGACGGAAACCGGGCACGAAGACCTCGCGGGCGATATCGCGAAAGGCGCGGTCGATGGCCCTGCTCACCTCCTCGGCGGGCACCTCCACCTTGATGCGCACCTTGTTCTTCTCCACTTCCTCCATCTCGGCTTTCACGGTCACCTTTCCAACGCTCCTTCCTCTTCCTGGTCCGCGTCCGGACAAAGACGTGCACCGGGTCTCCGAACCCCGCGTTCCGGTGGAAAAAAATCCCACTCCCCTCTCGGGGGCAGGTAAGGATGGTGCGAGAGGGGGGACTCGAACCCCCACGGTTTAAACCACTGGATCCTAAGTCCAGCGCGTCTGCCGATTCCGCCACTCTCGCCCGTCTTCGGGGGCGTAAAATATGCTACTACATGCGCAGGGGCCTGACAACAAAACACCTACCCGCGCCGGAAGGCGGGCTCCGGCGCCTCCCCGCTCATGGGGTGGATCCCACGGGCATGGGCGGTTCCTCCCCGGGATAGGGGGAGCGGATGGCGATTTCCCGATACCCCGGGGGATGCCGCCGAGAAGGCGGCGTCGGCCCGCCAACCGGATGCCGCCCATCGTCCTCCGGGCACCGCGTCGCGTCTTGGGGGCGGGAAAGACAAAGGGTTCCCCATCACCGTAAAAGCGGGCCCGCCGCAGCGGAAGGGAAGGGGCCCTGCCACGGGCCGGTGCGTGAATCGGGCAGCGTTGCTATAATATCAACTGCTCCTTGAAAACGCGCGCCTGTAGCTCAACGGATAGAGCAACGGACTTCTAATCCGTGGGTTGGAGGTTCGAGTCCTCCCAGGCGTGCCAGAACGAGGTGGTGGGGGTAGCTCAATCGGCAGAGCACTGGGTTGTGGCCCCAGAGGTCGCGGGTTCGAGTCCCGTCCCTCACCCCATTTTTTTTCCGCGACCGGCGGCCGCCCTCCGGTGCCCGGTTCGCCCGGCCCTCGCCCCCGGGGATCCGGCGCGAGGGGTGCCATCTCGTGAATCCCCACGCTTTCTCGGCGGGGCGCCTTGCCCGGGCCCTTCTCCTCCGGCACCTCATTCCAGGTGCAGCTCCAGGTAGCTGACCATGGGCTTGCTCGTGGGCCGGAAATCGCCCATGTCGTGCTGGTAGCGGCAATCGCGGAGCGGCCCCAGGTCGTGGCCGCCCCAGGTGCACCGGGCCGCGGTGACCTTGTAGATGCGGTGGAGCCGGAAACGGACCTTCCTTCCCATCTCCGTCAACCCGGCGATCCTCTGCCCGGGGTCGGTGCCCAGGAGGGGGGCGGAGAGGCGGGGGAGCAGGCGGCAGTAAAGCGAGTTGCGGGCCACGGCCTCGGGGATATGCGGGGCCACGCGGTTGACCGCCCGCAGGGGCAGCGTCTCCCCGTATTCCACCTCCATCCTCAACTCACCTTCCTGGCCCGTGTCCACCTCGATCACCCAGCGCCCCCCCTCGCGGCGGGAGACCACGGAGGTGACCACCGTGCGGTCGAAGCGGTGGATGGTGGACACCAGGTCCCTTCCCTCCTCCCCGCTCACGTAGAGGGTGCGGCGATCGTCGGGGGTGAAGTGGAAGACCGCCCGGTAGGGTCCCGCCGGGGTGCTCTCCCAGTCCTCGACAAGAAAGACGTCATGCGGACCGAACTGGAGGGTGGGGATGAACCAGCCCCTTTCCACCGACATCCCTTACCCCTTTCGCCTTTCGGCTGGCGGGGACCCCGCCGGCACGCTTCCTTCCTCCCTTACGTCCAAGGGAAAACCAAATGGTAAAATCTGGTCGGGGTGGGCGGATTTGAACCGCCGACCTCATGCTCCCAAAGCATGCGCGCTGACCAAGCTGCGCCACACCCCGACGGGTTGATTATAGCAGCCACGGCCCCCGGGGATAACCCGGTGAGCCTCCTCCCGGCACGGCCCTTCTGGAGGGAGGCGAACCTAAGGCGTGGGAACGAGGGGGCGTAACTCCCTGCCCGAGCGGGCCTCGGCGGCCGTACACCGGGCCCCAGATCCCCGCCCTCCTCGGTGGCCCCTTTTTCGCGTAGGATAAATCGGGCTCAATCGGGCTCTCCCCTGGCCCAGGGGGATCACGCGCACGGATTATGATAAAATCTTGTCGTGCGCCGGGGATCTGCGGCCCCGGACGGCGGGGTCACGCGGGCCGTTTCCGGTGGCCATCACCGTCCCCGTGCCGGAGCCATCCCCGGGGCGTACACGGGCGGGAGTAGCTCAGGTGGAAGAGCGAGAGCCTTCCAAGCTCTAGGTCGCGGGTTCGAGGCCCGTCTCCCGCTCCATTTTTTTCAGCGAATCCCCACACCCGCCACGCGAGGCCCCGGGATCCGTATCCCCGTCTCCCCGAATCTGCCCGAAGGACGGCGCCGATCCTCCGCGTCCATACTCCGCCCCTCTCTACCCGTCGAGCCGGCCTCCCTATGAAGCGAAGCGGTGGAGCCGGCCCGCGCCGTCTCACGGGGCCATCAGGCCTAGCCATGAATACCGAGACCGGGCTCTCCTCGCGGTGGCACCGGCCCTGTGCCGTCTAAAACCGTCGAGCCGGCCTCCCTATGAAGCGAAGCGGTGGAGCCGGCCCGCGCCGTCTCACGGGGCCATCAGGCCGAGCCATATATACCGGGACCAGGTTGCCTATGTGGCGGTGCAGATCCCTCGCCGTTTCACGGGGTCACGGAGAAAAACAGTCTCCCTTCCAGGGCTACACCGACGCACCTCGTCGGAAGGGGAAAGGAGCGGAGGTTACTCGAGGGAGGAAAAAAGCCAGGCGGGTTCCCCTTTCTCCAGGAGTTCGCGCAAGCGCCGTAGGGCCCTTCCCCGATGGCTCAAGGCGTTCTTCTCCTCCAGGCCCAGCTCGGCCATGGTGCGGGACGATCCCCGGGGCACGAATACCGGGTCGTAGCCGAACCCCCCTTCCCCCCTGGGCTCCTCGGCGATACGGCCCTCGCAGGCTTCCCTCACCAACAGCTTCTCCCCCCGGGGTCCCGCCAGGGCCAGTACGCACACGAAACGCGCCTTCCGGTCCTCGCCGGAAATTCCTTCCATCTCTTTAAGCAGGCGGGCGATGTTGGCGGCGTCGTCGCCGTGCCTTCCCGCGTAGTGGGCGCTGGAAACGCCGGGCGCCCCGCCCAGGGCTTCCACCTCCAGGCCGGAATCGTCGGCCAGGGAGGGTATCCCCGAGAATCGCGCCAGGCTCTCCGCCTTCTCCAGGGCGTTTTCCTCGAAGGTGCTCCCCTTCTCCTCCGGGACGGGCCATTCCGGGAAGTCTTCGCTGGTCAGGACCCGCAGGGGCAACCCCCGGAGCGCCTCCCGTATCTCCCTTACCTTCCCCCGGTTCCGGGTGGCCAAGGCCAGGCGGATCTCCCTCATTCCGCGTCCTCCAGGGTCGCCTCCCGACTGTCGGAGAAGAGGACGGTGCGCTGCAGGCGGAGGATCTTCCCGATGCCCGTGTGGGCCAGCTCCAGGAGCTCCTCCAGTTCGTTCCTCGTGAAGGGCCTTTTCTCCGCCGTGCCCTGTATCTCCACCAGGTCCCCCTTGCCGGTCATGACCACGTTCATGTCCACCTCGGCGGAGGCATCCTCGTCGAAATCCAGGTCCAGGAGGGGAACCCCCTCCACTATCCCCACGCTGGCCGCGGCCACGGCGTCGGCGAGGGGGATCTCCTTCAACCTCCCCTCGTCCACCAGGCGCCGGAAGGCCTCGTAGAGGGCCACGTAAGCGCCGTTGATGGCCGCGGTCCGCGTGCCCCCGTCGGCCTGGATGACGTCGCAGTCCACCCAGATGGTGAACTCGTCCAGGGCCTCCATGTCCGTCACCGCCCGCAGGGAGCGGCCGATGAGGCGCTGGATCTCCAGGGTGCGCCCGCCCTGCCTTCCCACCACCGATTCCCGGCTCATCCTCTCCCGGGTGGAACGGGGCAGCATGCCGTACTCGGCGGTGATCCATCCTCTCCCCGAGCCTCGCAGGAACTGGGGGACCTTGAACTCCAGGGTGGCCGTGCACACCACCCTGGTGTTCCCCATCTCCACCAGGGCGGAACCCTCCGCGTGGGCCATGTAGCCGCGGACTATACGCATGGGTCGCAGCTGGTCGGGCCGCCTTCCGTCCTTCCTAACCATCCCCCTCACCCCCCAGCCGGACGTGCATTCCCTCCCGGGCCAGCTCCACCTCCCCGCCGAAGGCCTCCGCGGCCTCGGCGAGCACCTGCCCCGGGTCGAAGGTGGGCCAGATATGGGTCAAAAGGAGCCTGCGGGCCCCCGCCCTGCGCGCCGCCTCGCCCGCCTGGCGCGAGGTGAGGTGCCCGTGGGAAGCCTCCTCGCGGTAGGCGTCAGGCAAGGTGGCCTCGCAGATGAAGAGATCCGTGTCCCGCGCCGCCTCCTCGAGGGCCGGCGTGGGGGAGGTATCCGAGGAATAGGCCAGACTCCAGCCCTCGCCCTCCACCCGGACGGCGTAACCCTCCACCGGGTGGCGGGTGGGAAAAGCCCGCACGGCCATCTTCCCTAACTGGTAAACCTTTCCATCGACCAACCTCTCCTCCCGGAAGACCCGGGGGAGGTATTCCCGCGCCTCCAGCCCCAGGATGCGGCCCATGAGTTCCAGCCCCCCCGCGGGCAGGAGGAGGCGCAGTCCCCAGGGTTTCTGGGGATGGAAACGCAGGGCGTAATAGAGCGGGTAGAGGTCGCCGAAGTGGTCTATGTGCATGTGGGTGATGAGCACCGCCCCGACAGCGGTGAGCTCCACCTCCTTGAGAAGGTTGGAGAGGCAACCGTTGCCCAGTTCTACTACCAGGGAATATCCCCCTTCCCGGAGGAGGAAACCGTTGCACGCCCCGCCGGGGCGGGGATAGGTTCCGGAAGCACCCAGGACGGTGAGGATCAAGGCCTACGACCCCCCAGGGGCAGCTCTATCCTCTCCACCTCTTCCACCTCCGGCCCCAGGAAGATGCGCCCCAGGGAGACGGCCTGCTCCGGATCGCCCGAGCACATGAAGCGGTAGGAGGGAGGGATCCCGGGTTCCCGGAGATATCCCCGGCGCCTGAGGTTCTCCTCCACTTCCCGGGCCACCTCCTGGTCGGAGCTGATCAGCATCACCCCTTCGCCCATCACCCGGCCGATGACCTCCCGGAGGAGGGGATAATGGGTGCATCCCAGGACCAGGGTGTCCACCCCCCTCTTCTTGAGGGGGTTGAGGTAACGCCGCACCTCCTCCTCCACGCGGGGTCCGTCCACCTCCCCCCGCTCTACGAAATCCACCAGGGTGGGGCAGGCGCGGGAATGGACGTGGGCTCCGGCATCCAGGGCGTGGATGGCCCTCCGGTAGGCCCCGCTGCTCACCGTGGCCCGGGTGCCGATGACCCCGATGCGCCGGTTGCGGGTGGCCTGTACCGCTCCCCGCGCCCCGGGCTCCACCACCCCCAGGACCGGAACGGCGCTCTTCCTCTGGATGTCCAGGAGGGCGGCCGAGGTGGCCGAGTTGCAGGCCACCACGATGATCTTCACCCCCAGGGACTCCAAGAAAGCGGCGATTTCCAGCGCGAATCTCCTTATCTCCCGGATATCCCGCGGGCCGTAGGGTCCCCGGGCGTTGTCTCCGAAGTAGATGATGGATTCCCAGGGCAGGCGGCGCATCACCGCGCGCATGACGGTCAACCCGCCCACGCCGGAATCGAACATGCCGATGGGAGCCTCGTTCATCGTTCTCCTCCTCAAAGGGTGGCTGGCGGCAAGCGCTCCCCTTACCGCCCTTCCCTCCCTCCCGCCTCCTCCCCAAAACATCCATTGATTTTAGCACAACCCCGGAGCAGGAAACCCCGGCCGGGCCTTTCTCCCCACGCTTCCTTTACCGGCAACGCGTACCGCCCGATCGGCTCTCACCACAGGCCGAGGCGGGCGGTGCGGGAAGATGGCAAGGCTTCCTTCCCGGCCCGGGTGCCCGGCCGCACCGTCCGGGAAGAACCGGGTGGAGGCCTTTTGCCCGGGAATACCCGGGAACAAGGCCACGCGGCGTATCCGGGTCGGAAAGAAGGGAGAAGAAAGGCGCTCGATGCCCGGGGTATCGGCGGGTCGACGTCCGGGCCGCGCGGCCGCCGCCCGCGGTGGGCAGATAACCCGCCGTTGGGGTAAGATAGATAGCGATGGATGGGGAGGGTCGGGAGAGGATGAGAGAATATTTTTTCCGCCGCATGAAACGCCTGGTTCCCGTGCTCCTCCTCACCTGCCACGAATTACCAGCCCCCGACCCTGACGAGGTGGCCGACTTCTGCCGCGAGTTCATATACCACGGCACGCCGGCCTTCCGTGCGGTCTACTTCGCCATGATCCTGCTCCTTCAGGCCCTCTGCCGCCTGCGCTGCCGCCGCTCCATATACGCCCTGCGGCCGCCGGAAGCGGAGGAGTTCCTGGAATCCCTGTACTCCAGCCGGGTGCTGCTCCTCAGCTCGGTTCCCACCCTCCTGAGCATGCCCCTGCACCTGGCCTACTATGGCCGGGACGAGGTCCAGGAGGCCCTGGGCTTCGAGGTGGGCGCCCTGAGGGAGGAGGCGCTCAAAAGGGAGGTGGCCAGGTGATCGTCCGGCCGGAGGAAGTGTCCGGGGACATCCGGCGGGAGGCCGACGTGGTTGTGGTGGGCTCCGGTGCGGGAGGGGCCCCGGTGGCCAAGGAGTTGGCCGAGGCCGGGTACCGGGTGGTGGTGGTCGAGGAGGGGGCCTGGTTCCGGCGCGAGGACTTCGACTTCCGTCCCTCCCACGCCCTCATGCGCCTCTACCGCGACGCCGGACAGACGGTGGCCCTGGGACTGCCCATGGTCATCCTCCCCCAGGGCATGACCGTGGGAGGCACCACCACGGTGAATTCCGGAACCTGCCTGCGGGTTCCCCGGCACGTCCTCAAGCGGTGGCACCTGGAATACGGGTTGCGGGACATCACCGAGGAGGAGCTGAACCTCCTCTACGCGGCGCTCGAGGAATACCTCTTCGTGAAGAGGGCCGACCCCGAGGTGGCCGGAAGGAACGCCCTGCTCTTCCTGGAGGGGGCGCGCAAGCTCGGGTACTCGGGGGGTTTTCTGCCCCGCAACGCCAAGGATTGCGAGGGATACGGGGTCTGCCCCTACGGATGCCCCTCGGGGGCAAAGCAGAGCGCCAACGTTTCCTGGATCCCGGACGCCGTGAGGGCGGGGGCGGATGTCTACACCCGCTGCCGAGCGGAAAGGGTGCTGGTCCGGGGAGGAAAGGCCATGGGGATACGCGGCCATTTCCTGGACCAGCGGGGGAGGAGGGGTTACCGGCTGGAGGTCTCGGCCCGCGTGGTGGTGCTGGCCGCGGGCGCCCTCCAGACCCCATCCCTGCTCATGCACAACCGCATCTGCCTGTCGTCGGGACGGGTGGGCGAAAACCTATCCATACATCCCTGCGGGGGTACCGTGGCCCTGCTCAACGAGAAGACCGGGAATCCCAAGGGCATCCCCCAGAGCACCTACGTGGACGAGTTCGCCCCCGAGGGCATCATGTTGGAGGGAGTCACCCTCCCGCCGCCGGTGATGTCCGTGAGCCTGCCTTGGGGAGGCCGCCGGCACGCCGAGGCCATGCGGCTCTATCCATACTGCGGGACTTTCGGCTCCATGATCAGCGAACACGATTCGTGGGGGCGCGTGGCGGCCGGGCCTTCCGCCCGCCAACCCCTGGTCTTCTACCGCTTCGGCCCCGCGGACCTGGAGAGGCTGAAACGTTCCCTGGTCCTCATGGCCGAGATCTGGTTCGCCGCCGGAGCCCGGAGGGTCTACACGCCCATAGCGGGCTACAAGGAACTCACCTCGCCCAGGGACCTGTACCGGTTGTCCAGGCACCGGCTGCGGCGGTGGGAGATATACGGTCTCAGCGCCTATCACCCCATGGGAACCTGTTGCATGGGTGGCGACCCGGAGTGGTCGGTGGCCAGGAGCACCGGCGAGACCTGGGAGGTGGAGAACCTCTACATCTGCGACGCCAGCGTCCTGCCCACCTCTCTGGGGGTCAACCCGCAGCTGACGATCATGGCCCTGGCCCTGCGCACCGCGGGGTTCATAGACGAGCGCCTGCAGGGGCCCCGCGTGCCGCCGGAGAGGAGCGGACGGCTGGCGGAATGGCTGGAACGGCGGCGCGCGGAAAGCGGCAGGTCGAGAGCCGCTCCTTAATCCGCATTTTCCCGGACCACGGCCTTTATCCCCGCGGAACGCCTCCTCGGTACGGGAGTCGGCGGCAAAGCGGGTTCAGGGACCGTTCAGGGGCCATATGAGCCCCTCCTCCAGCGCCCTGCGGAACCGTCTCCCCGCTCCACCCAATATGGGGTCCCCGTGTCCGGGAAGGAGGATGTCGAAATCCAATTCCCTGACCCTCAGGATGGAACGCGCCGCGGCCTCCGGGTCGGGGGTGAACTGGGGAGGCGGGCCTTCCAGGACACCGCCCTCGTTGCGCAACAGGTCCCCGCTGAAGAGGATGCCCCGGCGGGAGGAGTAGAGGCAGATGCTGCCCACGGTATGGCCCGGGGTATGGATGACCTCCAATCCCCCGGCCAGCTCCAACCGGTCCCCCTCCCTCAAGGGCCGGTCCACGGGGAAGGTGCGGTAGCGGAAGAAGGGCCAGAGGGCGGTGTAAAAGACCAGGCGGGAGGTCTCCACCTCGAAGCGCTCGTAGGGTACGTCCCCGCGCGCATAGGGCGCGTCGTCCTCGTGGATGGCAGCGCGCACCCCGTGCCTGCGCTTCAGGCCGGAGATGGTCCCCACGTGATCGCCGTGGTAATGGGTGGCCACCACCATCTCCAGGTCGCGGGGTGAGGCGCCCATGCGGCGTAGGCCGAGGAGGATGGCCGGTAGATCCACCGGGAACCCCGCATCCACCAGGGTGAGCCCGTTGCCGGTGAGCAGGTATATGTTGGAGCCGAAGGAATTGGCCAACCGGTAGATATCCCGGGTCAGGCTCACGGGCATTTCCACATCGCTCCCGTCCTCTCGCCCGCCGCCGGCGGGCTTTCTTGCACTCTTTACTTATCGTGTTCCACGCCATCAAGTTTATACCCGGGGCGCGCGAAGGCGAAGACCGCCGCCCGATGCGTCCCGCGCGCCACCCCCGGACACCCCCCGGGCCACCGTCCCCGGGCCGCCCTTCGGGCCCGCGAAACGGGGCGGTTCCACCGAACCGGCATCGGCGCCCGCGAAGCGGAGCACGAGAGGGAATTATAACCCCCGTTGGGTCGCCGCACCAGCAGTGGAAGCGCCGGAGGGTATACGGCCCCGGGCGCCCCGGGGGATTCCCTCCTCTCCAGCCCCGCGGAGCCCGGCGGGAGTTCCGGGCGGGACCTGGTTTCTCCTCCCGCCGCCTCCCCCGGGCGGGGTACCCTCCCCGGGGGACCGACGCCTTCCTCCGTCCGCCCCCTTCCGCCGGGGACGCGCCGACGGGTGGGCGGCTGGCTTCCGCCCTGTCCCTCGGTGGGCCGCTGGGTTATGATTTACCCATGAGCGGCAAAGACCTGTCCTCCGGTAGGGTGAAGACCCTGGCCGAGAACCGCAAGGCCAGGCACGATTTCCTCATCGAGGAACGGGTGGAGGCGGGCATCTCCCTCCTGGGATCGGAGGTCAAGTCCATCCGGGAGGGCAGGGCCTCCCTGCGGGACAGCTTCGCCAGGGTAAGGGACGGCGAGGTCTTCCTGGAGAACATGCACGTGGCCCCCTACAGCCACGGGGGGGCCTTCAACCACCCGCCGCGGCGGGCGAGGAAACTCCTCCTGCACAAGGACGAGATACGGCGCCTGCAGGGCAAGGTGGCCGAGAAGGGCTATACCCTGGTGCCCCTCAGCCTCTATCTCAACGAGAGGGGGAAGATAAAGGTGGAACTGGGGCTGGCCCGGGGCAAGGCCAAGGCCGACCGACGCCGCGAGATCATGGAGCGGGAGAGCCGGCGGGACCTGGAGCGGGCCCTCAAGGAAAGCCGGCAACGCGGAACGGGCTGATCCCCTTTCGTCCGAGCGGGCCCATCCCCCCATCCGTGTGGGACAGTCCCCTCCCATCCGGACGGTCCGATCCCCTCCCATCCTAAAGGAACGGCGACTTTACTGGTATATATTACCAGCTTAAGGTTTCCAGTCCCCCGTCATGCGGCGATGGAGGGAGGTACCCGGTCTGGCGCGGCCCGCGCCGGCCGCGGGCCCCTCGCCCTTACCCGGCTCCCTTCCGGAGAGGGGAAGGGGAGCCGGCAAGCGGGAAACCGGAAGATCGCACGGGATGACGGGGGTTACCCGCCCTCGAAGCTGCCACCTCGCGTTCCGCCCCCGTGCAGTGAGCCGGGTAGCTTGCCCCATCAACGGAGGACCGGTATATCATCCCCAGGCCCCCGGGAAGGCGTCCGGCGTTTCCCCCGGTCGGCGCCCTTCGTGACCCGGGGGCTCGAGAAGCGGGGTGAAGATGCCCGCAAAAGGCTGAACCGGAAAGGGAAAGGGGGTCTCCCGGACCTCCCATACCTGAACCACGTCGCCGCTCCCGGTCCCCGAAGCCCAGGGGCGAGGGAGATATATCCCGGCAAAATAGCAAACCGAGGAAGAGGGAAAGCGATCTCCAAGGAACCAATCGATCCGCCATGTTGCTCGGGGCATGCGAGGAAGCCAAGGACTTCAAAGCATGGAGCAATAACGGTGAGCCGGCATTCTTGCCCAGGAGATGGGCGATCCAGGCGGATGCTGTATCGTTTCAGTAGGCGCTTTTAGGGTTGAAAAGTATCGAGAGACCACCCTATCATCCTGGCAAAACAAGCAAAAAGGAAGAAAGGGGTAATCTCTCTTGCTGCCATCGCGGAGATGGCTTATTGCGGCGCCGCGGGAGTATAATGGTAAAGGAAAGGATGTTTCCGGGGATCATTGAAAACCGAGGGGGCGAAACGGCTTCGACAGGGATCGGCGGCCGCAGTGGGAGCGAGCCGGGGGCCCGCGCCCCGTCAGCAAGCGGGAAGAAAAACAGACGCCGACAGCGAGTTGGCCCTGGCCGCTTAATACAGGCGGCCCGTCCCTCTCCGGCAGGCCCGCGGCCGGGGAAGGGGCGTCGCACAGCGGGCTGGCCGAGGCCCGACTCCCGTGAGGGCCGAGGGACTTCTCATCCGGGATAGCTCCCGGCAAGCCGTTCGCCGGGCGAACCGGGAGCGAAGGGCAATACGGCGGATACGCTCGTAGAGCCCACGCGGCCGGATTTCTGGACGGGGGTTCGACTCCCCCCGCCTCCACCAAAATATGGAAAGCCCTTCCGTAGGAAGGGTTTTTCTTTTCCTATACATCTTATTGGCTAACATCTTATTGGCCACGAAAGGGATGGCGCTCCCCCGCCCAAGCCGGCGGCGCCGCGCGGGAGAGTGGCGGAAGATCCCTTCGCCGCAAGAGTTCTTGCTTTTTTGGCAAACGGAACCAGAAGGTGCGCGCTCCTCCCGTCACGCCATCCGCGCCAGGTAGGGGATGAGGGTGCGGAGGTTCAAGCCCACCACCAGGCATCCGACCAGCACCATCAGGGGACGCAAGGACACCTTGCGCACGGTGTAAGCGGCAAAGGGGGCGGCCATCACTCCCCCCATGACCAGGCCGAGGATTATCCTCCAGTCGATCTCCTTGACGGTGAGGAAAAAGGTGACCGACTGGGCCAGGGTGACGAAGAACTCCGAGGCGTTGACCGATCCTATCACGAAGCGGGGGTGATTTCCCCTGGCCACCAGGGTGGAGGTCACTATGGGCCCCCATCCTCCACCGCCTATGGCATCGCAGAACCCGCCCGCCACGCCCAGGCCGGAGAGGAAAAAAGTCCCCTCGGCCGTCCGCGGGGAGGCCCGCCGGAAGGCCTTGTAGAGTATGGTGCCCTAGCGTAGGGTTCGGGCCTGCTGCAGTGCCCGCTCCAGTTGGAGGTCCTCCTCGCCCACCAGGGGGTTCTTCACCGCCACGTCCGGGGCTATCCCCTGGTCGTCTATGTTCTTTCCCGAGGGAGTGCAGTAGCGGGCGATGGTGAGGCGGATGCCCGTGCCGTCGGGCTGGCGGAAGATCTGCTGGATGGAGCCCTTGCCGAAGGTGGTCTCCCCCACCAGCAGGCAGCGGTTGTTCTCCCGGAGGGCGGCGGCGAATATCTCCGAAGCGCTGGCCGAGCCCCGGTTGACCAGCACGCAAACCGGGAGCTCCCAGGCGACCTCCCCGTCGGCCCGGTAAACCCGGCTCATCCCCGCCACCCTCCCCTGCGAGGAAACGATCACCCCCCCGCGGAGGAAGAGGTCGGCGGCCTCGATGGCCGGTTCCATGTACCCTCCGGGGTTGGAACGCAGGTCGATGACCAGGGAAGAGGCGCCCTTGGCCGCCAGGTCGGCAAGGGCTTCCCGCAGCCGTTCCGCGGCGTCCTGGGTCCAGTCGGTGAGGCGGATATATCCCACCCCTCCTTCCCTGACCTCCTCCTCCAGGACCGGTATGTCGATCCTCCGGCGCACGATGTCGAAGCGCAGGATATCCGGCTCTCCCGGACGGGAAACCCCGATGCCGACCGTGGTGCCCTCCGGACCCCGGATGAGCATGACCACGTCGTCCAACTCCAGGTCGGTCACGTCTTTCCCGTCCACCTCGCGTATTATGTCCCCCTCCCGCACGCCCGCCTCCTGGGCCGGGGTGCCCTCCAGCACCTGGACCACGCGTATCTCGTTCTTCACCTTCTGCATGGCCACCCCGATGCCGGAGAAGTGCCCGGAAAGCTGGGTGTCCAGCATCTCCAGCTGTTCGGCGGTCATGAAAGAGGTGAAGGGGTCGTCCAGGGAATCCAACATGGACTCCACGCCCCGCGACACCAGGGCATCGTGGTCCGCCCCGGACTCGGCCATGCGCCGGATACCCCGCGCCGCGGCCTGCAGGAGCTCTTCCTCCCCCACCTGTTCCACGAAGTTCTGCTCCACGATGTCCACGGCACGCCGGAAGGATTCGCTCTCCAGCAGGAGGTCCTCGAGCTCCTCCGCCGGTTCCGAAAACCGCCCCTCCGACGCCGGGGAAGCATCGCGCCCCCCGGAACGCCGACCCGAGGAGGTCAGTAGGTAGGGCAGGGCAAAGCAGGAGCCCACCAGGAGCAGGGAAATCACCACGGCCAGGACGGCTATGCGCCGGTCCCGGCGCTTAATTCCCTCCGGTGAAAAATCAGGGGCGGGCTGCATCCCGATCCACTCCCGCGGGGCCGGCGCCCCGCACCTATACCTCCAGGAAACGGCCCAGGGCATAGGCGCTACCCAGGGCCCCGATGACCACTCCCCCCACCAGAATGCAGGGGACGAGGACGGCGAAGAGTCCCGAGGAGAAGGACAGCCTGAGGAACTGCAGGCTCTCGATGAGCCGGTCCAGTATCCACACCTTGACCGCCATGACCACCAGGATGGCGACCAGGGAACCCGATAGCCCCTCGAAGACCCCCTCCAGGACGAAGGGCCAGCGGATGAACCAGTTGGTGGCCCCCACCAACTTCATGATCCCGATCTCCCGCCGCCGGGCGAAGATGGCCACCTGGATGGTCACCGAGACCAGGAGGATGGCCACCAGGGCCAGGGCTATGACGGCCACCGTGCCTATCTGGCGGAACTTGTCGAAGATGTTCTCCAGCTTCTCGATGGCCGCGCTGGCGGACTTGATGTCCTCTATGCGCTCCCGGTAGGGGGCCTCGTTGTTTATCCTGCCCACCACCACGCCGACGTCCTTGGGGTCCTTGGTCATCAACTGGTAGGAATTGGGAAGGGGGTTCTCGTCGATGTACTCCCAGAGCTCGGGCTGGTCCTTGAAACGCTCCTTGAACTCCTGCAGGGCCTCGTCCTTGCTCTTGAAGTAAATGGTCTTGGCGTCCACCTCGGGTATGGAGGCCAGGAAGGCCTCGATGGCCTGGAGCTCCTCCTGGGTGGACAGGTCGGAGAGGTAGACGTCCACCTCCCCCACCTTGCGCTCGGCGTTCTTGATCATGTTGCTGAACATGTTCCAGCCCATCACCACCAGGCCCAAAAGCCCCAGGGAGACGGTGACCACGGCTATGGCCGCCACGGCCAGGATGAGGTTCTTGCGCAGGGAGGCCCAGGTCTCGCCGGCGAAGTACTTGATCTTATTCATAGCCGTATACGCCCCTGTCCTGGTCGCGGATGATACGCCCGTTCTCCAGGGCGATCACCCTCTTGCGGAAGGCGTCCACTATGTTCTTGTCGTGGGTGGCCACGATCACCGTGGTGCCCGTGGAGTTTATCTTCTCCAGCAGCCGTACGATGCCCTCCCCGAGGGAGGGGTCCACATTGCCGGTGGGCTCGTCGGCCAGGAGGATGGGAGGCCGGTTGATGAAGGCGCGGGCGATGGCCACCCTTTGCTGCTCCCCCCCGGAGAGCTCGTCCGGGAAGGCGTCCAGCTTGTGGCCCAGGCCCACCAGCTTGAGCACCTCAGGGACCTGCTGCTCGATGAGGCGACGGGACTTCCCGGTCACCTCCATGGCGTAGGCCACGTTCTGGAAGACGGTCTTGTGGGGCAGGAGCTTGAAGTCCTGGAAAACACATCCGATCTTGCGCCTCAGGTAGGGAACCTTCCACTTGCGCAGCTGGTTGATGTTGGTGTCCGCGATGTAGATCTGCCCACTGGTGGGCTCCTCCTCCTTGATGAGCAGCTTGATGAGGGTGGTCTTGCCCGAACCCGAGGGGCCCACCAGGAAGACGAACTCTCCCTTCTCCACGTCCAGGGTGACGTCCTCCAGGGCGTAGACGTTGCCCTTGTAGATCTTGGTCACCCTCCGCATCCTGATCAATTTCCATCATCTCCTCGGTTTTCCGCCGTTATCCCCGTGACAGAGCCGGCGCGCCGCCTCGGCGATGTGACGGGCGCCCAGCCCGTAATGTTCCACCAGCTCCTCCGCCTCCCCGGAGGTCCCGAAGCGGTCCCGGATGCCCACCATGCGCATGGGCAGGGGCATCTCCTCCGCCAGCAGCTCGGCCACCGCGCTCCCCACCCCGCCGTGCACGGTGTGTTCCTCGCAGGTGACCACCCTGCCCGTGCGGGCCGCCGACTCAAGGAGGCCCTCCCGGTCCAGGGGTTTGACCGTGTGCAGGTTGATCACTTCCGCCTCGATACCCTCCCCGGCCAGCTCCTCCGCCGCCAGGAGCGCCTTGTGCAAGAGGTACCCGCAGGCGATGACGGTGACGTCCCTCCCCGGCCGCATGACCAGCGCCTTACCGAAACGGAAGCGATAATCCTCCCCGAAGAGCACCGGGGCCTTGGGCCGCCCCAGGCGCACGTAGGCCGGGCCCTCCAGGTAGGCCACCGCCTTCACCGCCTCCCGGGCCTCGTAGTAATCGGCGGGCACCACCACCTTCATGCGCGGTACGGCCCGCATGAGGGTTATGTCCTCCAGCGCCTGGTGAGAGGACCCGTCCTCGCCCACGGTTATCCCCCCGTGGCTGGCGCAGATCTTCACGTTGAGGTCGGAATAGGCGATGGTGTTGCGCACCTGGTCGTAGGCCCTCCCGGTGGCGAAGATGGCGAAGGTGGAGGCGAAGACTATCTTTCCCGTGGCCGCCAGCCCGGCGGCGGTGGCCATGAGGTTCTGCTCCGCCACCCCGCAATCCACGAAGCGCTCCGGGAAGCGCAGCTTGAACTTCTCCGTCTGGGTGGATTTGGCCAAGTCGGCGTCCAGGACCACTATGCGGGGGTCCTTCTCTCCCAGCTCCAGGAGGGCCTCGGCGTAACCGTCGCGGGTGTTGCGCAGTTCCCACTCCGTCATGCTTCCTCACCCAGTTCCTCGAGGGCCCTCTCCATCTCCTCCCGGGTGGGAGCCTTGCCGTGGAAATCCACGTTGTTCTCCATGAAGGACACGCCCTTGCCCTTCACCGTGTGGGCGATGACGATGCCGGGGCCTCGGGCCGCGTCGGCCCGGTCCAGGGCCTCGCAGATCTCCAGGACATCGTGCCCGTCCACCTCCTGGACCTCCCAACCGAAGGAGCGCCACTTGGCGGGCAGGTCGCCCAGGCTGACCACTTCACAGCACCGACCGTCTATCTGCATCCCGTTGTTGTCCAGGATGGCGGTGAGGTTTCCCAAGCGCTGGTGGGCGGCGAGCATGGCCGCTTCCCATATGCCCCCTTCCTGGCTCTCGCCGTCCCCGATGAGGGCGTACACCCGGGAGGGGATGCCGTCCATGCGCAGGCCCAGGGCCATGCCGCAGGCGGCGGAGAGCCCCTGGCCCAGGGACCCGGTGGATATCTCCACCCCGGGAGTGCGCAGCCGGTCCGGGTGGCCCTGGAGCATGGATCCCAGTCGCCGGAGGCGCCATAGCTCCTCGCGGTCGAAGTAGCCGCACCGGGCCAGGACGGCGTAGAGGGCGGGCGCGGCGTGGCCCTTGGAGAGGACGAAACGGTCCCGCAGGGGCCAGTCCGGCTCCCCGGGCCGGTGCCTCATCTTGTAGAAATAAAGGCAGGCCAGGATCTCCACGCAGGACAGCGAACCGCCGGGGTGCCCGCTCCCGGCCAGCCCTATCATGCGCACGATGTCCCTGCGGAGTTCCCTGGAAATAGTTTCCAGCTTATTCCTGAGCTCCTCCGCCTCCGTACCTTCCAAGACCATTCCTTCCGTCCCCGGACGTACGCCGCTCATGTTTCCATGCCTTTCCAGCTCGCCGGCCGGCCTCATCCCAGGCGCAGCGGCTTCCCCCTCTGCGCCAAGAATTCCTCCAGCCTTTCGATGGAGTAGTTTATCACGCTGCTCGGAGCGATGTCAGTTTCGCGTAATATTTCTATCGCCTCTCCGAATTCTCCTGCAAAGGCGGCCACGTGGGCATCGCTCCCCACCGCCACCAATCCTCCCTTCTCCGCCAGAAGGCGCGCCATGAGCCGGCAGTTCTCCTCGCTCCCGCTGCGGGTGTAGACGAAGGAGCTGTTGTTCACCTCCAGGGCCTTTCCCTCCCGCACCGCGGCCTCCACCACCGCTTCCATGTCCACGGGAAAGGCGGGGTTGTCGGGATGGACGATGATGTCCACCAGGGGATGGCGGATGGCGGCCAGCAGGGCGGCGGTGTTCTCCTCCTCGCTCTCCCCTGGGTATCCGGTGTAGGGATGCAGCCCGGCGTGGACCACGTCCAGGGCGGCCAGCACCTTGTCCGGAAGGTCCAGGGTCCCCTCCGTGTCCAGTATGTTGGCCTCCACGGAGCGGAGGATGACCACGCCGTGGAGGCGGCGGGGGATCACCTTGAGGTTCCAGAAATGGTAAATATTACCTGAACCCGGGACGGCCGGCCCGTGGTCGGTCACGGCGATGGCCTGCAACCCCTTCTCCGACGCCCAGCGGGCGCATTCCTCCACCGTGGAATAGGCGTGCCCGCTGGACACGGTATGCACGTGCAGGTCCACCTTGGGGGTCAGGTCTTGATTTTTACCCGCTCCCGCAACCTTCATCCCCATGTCCTCTTTCCGCCCTTCCGACCGCTGGGTCGAATTCCACGTGTGGAAAAGATCAAGACTTGACCCCCTTTGCCGCCTTCCAACGCAGGTAGGCGTCGATGAACCCGTCCAGCTCCCCGTCCAGCACGGCGTCCACGTTCCCCGTCTCCATACCCGTGCGGTGGTCCTTCACCATCCGGTAGGGATGCAGGACGTAGGAGCGTATCTGGCTGCCGAAACCGATCTCCTTCCGCTCCCCGCGCAGTTTCTCGATCTCCTTCTCCCTCTGGCGACGGGCCAGCTCGAAGAGGCGGGCCTCCAGGATGCGCATGGCCGTGGCCCGGTTCTGGATCTGGGAGCGCTCGTTCTGGCAGGAAACCACGATGCCCGTGGGCAGGTGGGTGATACGCACCGCGGAATCGGTGACGTTGACGTGCTGTCCGCCCGCCCCGCTGGAGCGGTAGGTCTCCACGCGGAGGTCCTTGGGGTCTATCTCCACCCGCTCCTCCTCGGCCAGCATGGGGATGACATCCAGGGAAGCGAAGGAGGTATGGCGCCGGCTGGAGGCGTCGAAGGGGGAGATGCGCACCAGGCGGTGCACCCCCTTTTCCGCCAGGAGCAGCCCGTAGGCGTTGCGCCCGTGGACGGTGAAGGTGGCGCTCTTGATGCCCCCGCCCTCCCCGGGCTGGACGTCGTTCAAGTCCACCTTGAAGCCCCGGCTCTCCGCCCAGCGCAGGTACATGCGCAGGAGCATCTCCGCCCAGTCCTGGGACTCCAGGCCTCCCGCACCCGGATGGATGCTGACGATGGCGTCGTGGGAGTCGAACTCGCCTCCCAGGAGGCTCTCCTCCTCCAGGCGGTCTATCTCCCGCCGCAGGCGCTCCAGCCCCCTCTCCACCTCCCGGAGCAGATCGGCGTCGTCCTCCTCCCGGGCCAGCAGATCCAGTTCCTCCAGGTCCGAGGCCTCCGACCACAGCCGTTCCCAGAGCCCCACCAGGTCCTTCAGCTCCGAGAGCTCGGCCAGGAGGCGGCGGGCCTTCTCCTGGTCCTCCCACAAGTCGGGGCGGGCCGCTTCCTTCTCCAGCTCGGAGAGGCGGGCCCTCTTACCCTCGATGTCAAAGATACTCCTTTATCTTCTCCAGCCTCTCGGCGACCTCTCCCATATCCACCTCCGGGTTCTTCTGCGCACCTCGGCCGCGCAGCGGCAGCGGTAAAAAGGATACCACAGGGCCGGGACTCCTCGGACTCCCACCCCGGCGGCCGGAAGCCTTTTCCGCGCCCGCCGAACCCGCTCGGCGCCGTGGTACCCGAGGGGACCGTGCAGATGGCCCCCGTGCCTCCCGGCCAGATGACGGGTTTTCCTTCGCCCCGGAAGGCGGAGGCCCCCTCCGGGCACCCCCTCTCCGACCCCCCGGCGTCCCGCTTCCCCGACCCGCCCCGGCTTTTCCGATAGGGGCCGGTGGTCTTCTGCCGCTGCGCAGGCGGGCACCGCGCATTCCCGGGTGATGGCCACGCGGCCCGCGGTGAAGGCGTGGGGTTCAGGCACTCCTTCCGCAGCAGTGCTTGTACTTCTTTCCGCTCCCGCAGGGACAGGGGGCGTTTCTGCCCACCTTCTGGGAACGCGCCGGCTCCGCCTTCTTCCCTTTCCCCCCCTCTCCCTCCACCACGCGCAGGGAGGGCCTCTCCTCCGCCCGGGCCAGGCGCACGTGGAACATGTAGCGCAGGAACTCCTCCTGGATGTTGAAGATCAGCTCCTGGAAGGTGCGGAAGGCCTCGTTCTGGTACTCCACAAGGGGGTCCCTCCCGGCGAAGGAACGCAGCCCCACGCTGTCCCGTAGGTGGTCCATGTCGTAGAGGTGGTCACGCCAGCGGTTGTCGATCACCCGGAGCATGACCAGGCGCTCCAGTTCGCGGATATCCTGTCCCTGCTCGGCGAACTCCCTCTCCCGCTTCTCGTAGACCTCCAGGGCGTCCTCCACCAGGGCATCACGCAGGGCCTCGGGGGTCACGCCGTCCAGGTCGATCTGGGAGGGCTCGAAGGTCACCGGGTAGATGGTCCGCAGGTATCGGAAGAGGCCCTCCAGGTCCCAGTCCTCGGGGTAAGCGTCGGGGTCGACGTGCCCGGCGATGGCCGCGTCTACCACCTCCTCCACCATCTCCCGGACGCGCGAGTGGAGGTCCTCTCCCTCCAGGATGCGCCTCCGCTCCCCGTAGATGACCTCCCGCTGGGTGTTCATGACGTCGTCGTACTTGAGGAGGTTCTTGCGCATCTCGAAGTGGTTGGCCTCCACGTTCTTCTGCGCCGTCTCGATGGCCCGGGTGACCATCCGGTTCTCGATGGGCATATCCTCGGGAAGGCGCAGCCTATCCATGAGGGAGGCCACGGTTTGGGAGGCGAAGACGCGCATGAGGTCGTCCTCCAGGGAGAGGTAGAAACGGGATACGCCAGGGTCGCCCTGGCGCCCGGAACGGCCCCGCAGCTGGTTGTCGATGCGCCGTGCCTCGTGCCTCTCCGTGCCCAGCACGTAGAGGCCGCCCAGCTCGATGACCCTTTTCTTCTCCTCCTCGCAGCGCGCGGTTACCTCGGCCAGCTTGCGCTCCCATTCCTCCCAGGGTATGCCTTCCTCCTCCAGCGTCCTCCGCCAGGCCTCCTCGTCCATCTCCACCCGGCCCAGGAGCTCCTTCTGGGCCAGCATGCGGGGGTTCCCGCCCAGCATGATGTCCGTCCCCCGGCCGGCCATGTTGGTGGCGATGGTCACCGTCTTCAGGCGCCCCGCTTGGGCCACGATCTCCGCTTCCCGGGCGTGGTGCTTGGCGTTGAGGACCTGGTGGGGGATGCCCCGCTTGCGCAGCATGGCCGAGAGGCGCTCCGACTTCTCGATGGAGATGGTCCCCACCAGGACCGGCTGCCCCCGTTGGTAGCAGGAGGCGATGTCCTCCACCACGGCGCGGAACTTAGCCTCCTCCGTCTTGTAGATGACGTCGTTCTTATCCTCGCGGATCATGGGGAGGTTGGTGGGGATTACCACCACCTCCAACCCGTAGATCTCCTCGAACTCCGCCGCCTCGGTGGCCGCCGTGCCGGTCATGCCCGCCAGTTTCTCGTACATGCGGAAGTAGTTCTGCAGGGTGATGGTGGCCAGGGTCTGGTTCTCCTGCCTCACCCGTAGACCTTCCTTGGCCTCGATGGCCTGGTGCAGGCCGTCGCTCCAGCGCCTGCCGGGCATGAGCCTCCCGGTGAACTCGTCCACGATGACCACCTGGCCCTCGGTGACCACGTAGTCCACGTCCCGGCGGTAGAGCTCCTTGGCCTTGAGGGCGTTCTGGAGGTGGTGCACCAGAGGCGTGTTGATGTGGTCGTAGAGGTTATCCACCCCCAGCATGGCCTCAACCTTGCGGATACCCTCCTCGGTCACGGAGACGGTGCGCGTTTTCTCCTCCACCTCGTAGTCCACTCCCAGCTTGAGGCGGGGGGCGATGGAGGCGAACTGGCGGTAGAGGCGGGCGGATTCCTCCGCCGCGCCGGAGATGATCAGGGGGGTGCGGGCCTCGTCGATGAGGATGGAGTCCACCTCGTCCACGATGGCGTAATGATGGCCACGCTGCACCATTCCCTCCAGACTGACCTCCAGGTTGTCGCGCAGGTAATCGAACCCGAACTCGTTGTTGGTGCCGTAGGTGACGTCGGCGGCGTAGGCTTTCCGCCGCTGTTCCTTGGGCATCTGGGCCTGGATGAGGCCCACGGTGAGGCCCAGGAAGCGGTAGATGACCCCCATCCACTCGCTGTCCCGCCGGGCCAGGTAATCGTTGACCGTGACCACGTGCACGCCCTTGCCCTCCAGGGCGTTGAGGTAAACGGGCAAGGTGGCCACCAGGGTCTTGCCCTCCCCGGTCTTCATCTCGGCGATCTTCCCCTGGTGGAGGACGATACCGCCCATGATCTGGACGTCGAAGTGGCGCTGTCCCAGGGTGCGCACCGCCGCTTCCCGGACCACGGCGAAGGCCTCGGGGAGCAGGTCGTCCAGGGATTCCCCCCGCTCCAGGCGGGACTTGAACTCCCCCGTCTTGGCCCTAAGCTCCTCGTCGCCCAGGCGCTGCATGTCGGGCTCCAGCGCGTTCACCAGCCGGACCATCTCCTCCAGCTGCTCCAGCCGCTTGCGCTCGCCCATGCGCAGCACCTTGCCCAGCGCCTTGAGCATTCTCCGTTCCTCCTCCCGGGCTGCGCGCCGGCCCCGGCGACCTCCCCAGGGGCACGGGCCCCTTTGGGGCGGGTTTTCCTCGCCGCGCGCCGCTCCGCCCGCCAACCTTTCCTGCGACCCCTCTCCCCGGGTCGTTTCCGGCGGGCTTCCTTATCCACGCAACGCTTTTCTCTCCACCACACCTATTCTACACTTGGCCGCCACCTCGGGTTCCCTACCGCCAAGATATAATGGCCCCCTGCCGTTCACGCGGTGGAATCCAGGCCTCGACCCGGAGAGAGCCACGAGGAGGGCAGGAGGGCATGCTCATCGCCGGCCGGATCGGCTCACCTCACACCGCCCACCTTTCGGGCGGGAAGCCCTCATTCCCGCTCCTCTTCCCGGAAGATCTCCTCCAGGGTCTCCTTGAGCTCCTCCTCCTCCAGGACCCTGGCCCGCTGCCTTATCTCCCTCTCCGGTCGGCGCCTGGCCCGCTCCTGGGCCTCGAGGACCTGGGCCATGGTGCGGAGTACCTTGGAGTCGTACTTCTTCCCCCTCTCCAGGCCCATTTCCTCCAGGGCCTCGCCCCTGGAAAGGCGGTTGCGGGCCCGGTTGGTGAGGAGGTCGTAGTCCGTGGCCGCGGCGATTATCCTGGCCCCCGTGGGCAGGCGCGCCCCGCCCTCCTCCTCGGGGGCGGGGTGATGGTGGCGCACGATGCGGGCGATGGGGGCCAGGCGGGGAATCCCCTCCAGGACCCGGGCCCCCAGCTCCGCGTGCTCCTCCTCCCCCTGGGCCTCCGCCTCGATGCGCCCGATGTCGTGCAGGGCGGCAGCGTAGCGGATGTCCCGCACCTCCCCCGCGGAAAGCCCCATCTCCCGCGCCACCTCCGCGGCCAGGTTGGATACCCGCCCGGAATGACCGGGCATCCCCCTGGCCAGGTCGAAGGCATCGCCGATGACCAGCAGGGTGGAGAAATAGCGGTCATCAAGCTCCTTGTCCCGGTTGGATTCCGCCCTCACCAGGAGCAGGGGGACGAAGAAGACCAGGAAGTTGAACCACGGTATGCGCGGGAAGTAGAGGGCCATGAGCGCACCGGCCCCCGCAATGGCCAGATAAACAGGGAAGGTCTGGCGCGCATGCTGGGGTAGCACGGCGCGCCAGTTTCCCCGGCCGGCTACGGCCATCTCCGCCGAGGAAGTCAGCATCTCCCCCAGGTAGAAGGCCAGGGCCATGACCAGGAAGGCGATGGGGAAGACCAGCGCCCGGTGCATAACCGCGGGGTTGTAATAGGTCGAGAAGACGTTCTGGGCCGTGGGGGTGTCGGAAAAATACTCCGGATAGGCCTTCCAGGAGTATTCCCATCCCAGGAAGATCAACGCCCGGTAGATCAGCCCGGAGAGGGCCACGATGTAGGTCCTCTGCACGATATGCAGGAAGTCACCCTCCTCGGAGCGCTGGACGCGGTAGAAAACGCGGCCCAGGAGGCTTCCCACCAGGAATATCCACACTGCCTCCGGCAGCGGCCGGATGGCCATCACGCACAGGACGACGGCCATGCCCAGGCGGAGGGGCCTACCCCAGGGAAACTGCACCCTCCAGGTCTCCAGGAAGGCCATGAAGGCGATGAGCCCTATGGTGCGCAGGGGATCGAGATCTCCCCACTTGACCAGGGCTGCGCACACCCCCAGGACGGCCAGGAAAGCGGCGACCGAGAGGTACTTAAGGGCCTTGTCCCGTCCCTCGTTCATCGACCGCCACCCCCTTCATCACCTTTCCGCGGGGCTCCCGGGCTTCCTTCCCCCCGAACCCTGGGCTCCCCTGAAGCCCGGCCTTCCCCCCGTGGACCGTCGGCGGGAGGCTCCGCATCTTTGTCCTCCTCCGCCTTGACCTCCTCGGCACCGCCCGGCCCCTCCTCTTCCTCCAGGGCTCGCAGGGCTTCCCTCTCCAGTCGTTCCCTGGCTTCCCTGCGTTCCCGCAGCCTCTCCTCGCGGCGGCGCACCCGCCTTCCCTTGCGGGCACGGGAACCGCGCACCCTCGCGGCAGCCGCCCCCTCCGGGGCCGCCCCTTCCGCCGGGGCCGCCTCCTCCACCCCCTCCCGCGGGATTGCTTCCTCCACGGCGGGGAGCCCTTCCGTGGCGGCCTCCTCCAGGGCGGCCAGGAAACACTCCACCACCCGGGGATCGAACTGCAGGCCGCTGTTCTGGCGGAGCTCCGCCACCGCCCTCTCGTGTCCCTTGGCCTCCCGGTAGGGGCGGGGATGGGTCATGGCGTCATAGGCGTCGGCCACGGCGATGATGCGAGCCCCCAGCGGGATGGTCTCCCGGGCCAGGTGGTCCACGTAGCCGCCCCCGTCGTAGAACTCGTGGTGGTGCCTGACCGCGTCGGCCATGTCCGATAGGTAAGGAACCTCCTCCAGTCGCGAACTCCCCTCCAGGGGATGCTTCTTGACCTCCTCGAACTCCTCCTCGTCCAGGTGTCCCGCCCGCAGGAGAACCCGCAGGGGCACGGCGGCCCTGCCCAGGTCGTGCAGGAGGGCGGCGTGGCGGAGCCGGTTCACCTCGTAGAAGGGAAGCCCCATCTTCCGGGCGATCATCACCGCGTACTCGGCTACCCGGACCGCGTGGCCGTCCAGGTAGGGCTCCCGGCGTTCCAGGTAGGTGACCAGGGTCTCCAGGCTGCGGTCGTAGGATTCCAGGAGCTCGATGTTCCTGCCGCTGAAGTACCAAGCGGTCCCCAGGAGGGCGGTAAAGGAGAGCACGGCGAAGAACCCGCGCAGGTATTCGGCCGTGGAGCCCAGAATTACCGGCCTTCCCAGGGCGTCCAGGACGGCGCGCCCCTCCGGGTCCTGCAGGACGTGAAAGGCGTTCTGGGCGTAGATGATCCCCACGCTGAGGCCCACCAGGCCGTAAACGAGCTGGTTGGGCAAAAGCCTCAGGGCATCGGTCCTGAGGAAACGCGCCGGCTGCACGCCCCGCTTGAGGCCCAGGGCGAGCGCCATCCCGCCCGCGTTCAGGACCCAGAAGACGGCGGCGGCGACCAGGGTGGGGAGGATGGACTTCAGCCCCGCTTCCAGGGTGAAGGAGCGGGAAGAGCCCCCCAGGGCGTGATAGGTCGCCGATGCCGCCCAAACGGCCAGGGAATACATGGCCCCGTTGAAGAGCACCCTTTCCGGGGAAACGCCCTCCTCCCTGCCCCCCAGCCTCAAACCCCCGAGAAGGGCCACGATCATCGCCGAGGGAGTGTTCAGGGCGGCCACGGCGGCGAAGAGCACGATGATTCCGTAGGTGGACCTGCCGCCCAGGGACATCCTCTCCCCCATGCTCTCGCAGAGGATGACGGAAGCCCCCAGAAGCAACACCGAGAACCAGAGTACCGGCTGGTCCTTGGCTAGGGTCAAGAAGAGGATGACCCCCATGGCGGCCAGCCATCCCAACGCGGCCAGGGTGAACACGCCGCCCCCCTCTCCGGTCTCCCATCCGGCGGGGGCTCCCCCGCAGCCCCGGCGATGCCGCTTCTCCGCCCTCTCGGGCGCCTCCATACCCGGCTCCGTGACCTTTTCCGGTTCCGCCACCTTTAACCCTCCGGATCTCCAACCACCTGGCCCTTTAACCTTTCCTCGCCGGCCCGGGAACACCGGCCGCCTGGACGCACCCCCTGATCCATGCATCCCCCGCGCGCCCGGCAACACGGCCGCGGCTCACAGGCGCATGGAAGCGCCCCTGCGCACCACGTAATCCAAGAGCTGGCGCAGGATATCCGCAAAGCGCCTCAAGTCCTCATCCTCCCGGCTCGATCAAACCGTAGTTCCCATCCCTTCTTCTATAGACGACGTTGGTTTCCTCCGTCTCCGAGTTTATGAAGACGAAGAAATCGTGCCCCACCAGTTCCATCTGCAGGCAGGCCTCCTCGGGGGTCATGGGCTTGAGGGGGAAGCTCTTGGTCTTCACGATAACCGGCTCCCTTTCCTCCCCTTCCTCCTCCGCGGAAACGGCCGCCTCCTTGAAGGGGTTCCGGGCGTGATGGTGGCGGTCGATGATCTTCCTCTTCACCTTGCGGGCCTGGCGTTCCAGCTTGGCGCAGACCAGGTCGATGGCCTGGTACATGTCCGAGGCCGACTCCTTGGCCCGGATCACCGGCCCGCTGGAGAAGATGGTCACCTCCACCACCTGGTTCTCCTGGATCTTGGGGTTCTTCTCCACGCTCAGCTCTATCTCCGTCTTGATGATGCGATCCAGGTATTTTTCCACCCGCCCCACCTTCTCCGTGGCGTAATCGCGCAGGGCGTCGGTGACCTCCAGGTTCTTTCCCTTGACGATGATCTGCATGATCCTCTTCTCCCTTCCTCCTCGCGTAAAAAGCCCATACCGCGGACGGGGTATGGGCCAACGACGTGATCACCTTACGCTCCCGGGACCCCTCCCGGAAGGGGTCCCCGCAAGCGACGCGCATAAGGTTAACATATGACGCGATCCCTGCCAAACCCGGGCTCGGACGCCCGCGGGGGCTTTTACGGGTTGAACGGATCTCCCGCCTCCCCCGGCGCGTCCCGAGAACGCCATTAAGGGGGAAGGCTTCGAAGCCCGGCTGACCTGGTCTTTGCCCCCACACTCGCCTGCTGAGCGGCTCGCAGCGGGCGGGAATACCCCGCGGGAACGCCTCCTCGCCCGCCACTACTACGCTTCTCCGGCTCTAGGTCCGGGCAGGACTTACCCCTAAGCCGCACCATGCTCACCAACCAAGAGTTGGCTTACGTGGGTCGCTTCGCCTGCGGCTGGCATCGACTTTCAACCACAGACCCGGGTCGAAGCCTTCCATGAATATTATAAGGCATGCGGGGTTATAAGGCATGCGGGGCGAAGGAGGCGCAACGGGGCCAGTAAGCGGGGAAAACCGCCCGGAGCCTCAGCGGAGGCTGTCGGCGATCAGGCGGCCCAACAACTTCCCGGCCACTTCCTCGCTGGGGACCTGGTAGCGCGCTTCCCGGATGGCCCGCTTCAGGGCCTCCACCTTGTCCCTTCGGACCTCGGGAATGGGCTGTACCTTGCCCAGGAAGAGCCTTGCGGCGTCGGGATCCGGGGGCTTCCCGCCACCCCCTTGGAAGGTGTTCCCGCGGAGCCCTCGAAGGGAATTCCATATCTCGCGGTCGGAAATCTGCATCTTTGCCTCCTCCTTGGACTCCAATCCCTATATCGGCATCATCGAAGGGGTGTTTAACGGGATGCGCGGCCCCCTCCCCCATCTTACAAACGGGCTTCCTACCGCTCGTTTCCTCCCGCCAGGTCCCGGGCCACGACACAGGATAGCACTTCGCCACGCCCTTTCTTCCAGGCGCCGAGCGCGTTGCGGAGGGGCGGTTCGGTCCAAGTTCACCTCCCGGGCAATCCACCACCCGCCAGGTCCCGGGCCACGACACAGGATAGCACTTCGCCACGCCCTTTCTTCCAGGCGCCGAGCGCGTTGCGGAGGGGCGGTTCGGTCCAAGTTCACCTCCCGGGCAATCCATCACCCGCCAGGTCCCGGGCCACGACACAGGCCAGGACCCTCCCCACGCCCGCCCTTTTAAGGGCCATGGCGCATTCGGAGAGGGTATACCCGGTGGTCATGACGTCGTCTACCAAGATCACCTCGGGGGGCAGGCCCCCTCCGGCGACGGCGCGGAAGGCTCCCCGGACGTTCTCCCGGCGCCGGGAGAGATCGGAGGAGGCCTGGGCCGGGGTATGCCTTGTGCGCACCAGCAACACGCGGTGCGGAAGCCCCAGGGCTTCCGCCACCGCCCGGGCCAGGAGCTCGGCCTGGTCGTAACCCCGGGACCTCTTCCTCCGCGGGTGCATGGGGACGTGGGTGACACATGGCGTCGACCCTTCCAGGCAAGGCGCCAGGGCGGTGGCGGCCATGAATCCCAGCGGCCTGGCCAACCTCCAGGCTCCACCGTATTTCATGCGGTGGATAACGGAGCGCATGGGGTCCTCGTATAGGGCCAATGCGCGGCAGAAGTCCAACCTCCTCACCCTTCCCCGGCACTGTTCGCATTCCTCCACCTCGTAGAGGGCCGGTTTTCCGCACCTCCGGCATACCGGTCCCCTTATGTAGGGGAGGCGCGCGGTGCAGGAAGGGCACAGCCACCTCCCGGCATACAGGCCGCAGGCGGCGCAGCGGGTGGGGAAGAGGAGCTCGGCCAGCGTACCGTGATTCATCATGTTTATTATGTTATATAAAATAAATAAATTGTCAATACCTGTACGCAGCCCTTTTTCGGGGGATACCCACGGATGGCCTGGACCCTGAATCTCCGCAAGGGCACGAGGGGCATCACGGACTTTAGGGCGGGGTAGTGCACAGCAGCCGTCCGGTCCCCGGTTGGGCCTCCCCCGCAGAGGAGGGTGCCATAGTCGAAGGGCACCCTTGACGGCGTTGACCGCCGGGCCTCCTCCGGAGAGGAGGGCGTCATCTTGAACATCCCGGCCTTGCGGATAACCTTTTCATCGCTCTTCTTCAGGGGGTTCTCCCCGGAAATGGAGGTTCTTCTCCACGTAAGCCCCGGGGACGATGCTCACCCCGGGGTGGATGATGCTCCCCTCCCCTATCACCGCCCGGTGGCCGATGACCGTGTCGGCGAGCAGGGCCGCCCGATCCCCTATCTCCGCCTCCCATCCCACGATGGTATCCACGAGGTGGGCCTCCTTGCCCACGTAACCGTTGCCCCATTTTATGCCCCGGTAGAGGATGGCCCCCTCGTCGATCACCGTGCGGTCGCCGATCACCAGGGGGCCGAAAAGGCGGGCTCCCTTCTTCACCAGGCAATGGGCGCCGATGCAGATGGGGCCCACCATCACCACCCCGTCCTCGATGACCGTCTCCTCGCCGATCCACACGTCCTCCCCGATGCGCACCCCCGGGATGCGCACCCTCACCTTGCCGGTGAGGGCGTCGAAGTTGCCCGCCTTGTACTCCTCCAGGCTCCCCACGTCGTTCCAGTAATCGGAGTGGCGGTAACCGTAGAAGGCCACGCCCTCCTCGAGGAAGCGGGGAAAGAGCTGGGAGCCGAAATCGTAGAACTCACCCTCCGGGATCATCCCCAGTACGGACGGCTCGAACACGTATATCCCGCTGTTGGCCAGGCGGCTCCTGGCCTCCTCCGGGCTGGGTTTCTCCTGGAAACCCACCACGCGGGCCTCCTCGTCCAGGAGGACCACGCCGTACTTGGAGGGGTCCTCCACCGGGGTGACCACCATGGTGGCCGTGGCTCCCCGCTCCCGGTGAAAGGCCGTGAGGGAGGTGAGGTCCAGGTCGGTGAGGGCGTCCCCGCTGATGACCAGGAAGGTGCCGCCGCCCAACTCGGGCTCCAGCTTCTTGACTCCCCCGGCGGTTCCCAAGAGCTCCGGCTCGTAGGAGTAGGAGATGGAGACGCCCCACCTGGCGCCGTCTCCGAAATAATCGGTGATCACCTGGGGATGGTAGTGAAGGTTCACGTATATCTCGCGGAAGCCGTGGTGGGCCAGGAGCTCCACGATATGCTCCATCACCGGCCGGTTGACGATGGGCACCATGGGCTTGGAGATCTCCTCCGTGAGGGGCCGAAGGCGGGTGCCCAGGCCCGCCGCCAGGATCATGGCCTTCATGTCCTCACCGCTTTTCTCCCCGACCACGAAGCCGTCCCCGGGGGCCATCCGGCCCCCGTTAAATGATACGCTACTCCCGGGGCGAAAGGGCCCACCGCCCCCTTATCGCCACCGCGCGGCATCGCCCCGCGCGGCGAACTACCCTCTCATCCCCGGTCCAGGGAGGAGAGGCTCTCCCGGTAGGGAGGCCGGGCCACGCCCCTTTCGGTCACGATGCCGGTGATGAGCTCGGCGGGGGTCACGTCGAAGGCGAAGTTGCGCGCCGCCACCCCCTCCGGCACGGTGCGCATCCCCCCGCACACGGTCACTTCCCCGGGATCCCTTTCCTCGATGGGGATACGGGAACCGTCGGGAAGGCCCAGGTCCAGGGTGGAAAGGGGCGCCGCCACGTAGAAGGGTATCCCATGGCGGTGGGCCAGGACGGCCAGGGTGTAGGTGCCGATCTTGTTGGCCGTGTCCCCGTTGGCGGCGATGCGGTCGGCCCCGGTGACCACCACGTCCACCTCTCCGCGGGAGATGAGGTGGCCGGCCATGTTGTCGCAGATCACCGCCATGTCCACCCCCTCCCTCCGGAGCTCCCAGGCGGTGAGGCGGGCTCCCTGCAGTAGGGGCCGCGTCTCGTCCACCCAGACGAACCTCACCTTTCCAGCCCGGAAACCCTCCTTGATGATCCCCAGGGCGGTGCCGAAGGAATAGGTGGCCAGGCCCCCCGCGTTGCAGTGGGTGAGCACCCGGCAGCCCGGGGGAAGGAGTTCCGCTCCCAGCCTGCCTATGGCCCGGTCGGCCTCGTCCTGCTCCCGCGCCATGCGGTGGGCCTCGGCCAGGAGCCGGTCGAATAGGCGATCCTCCGCGGCCTCCCGGGCCGCTTCCCGCATCCGGCCCACCGCCCAGGCGAGGTTCACCGCCGTGGGGCGGGCTTTTTCCAGTTCCTGGCAGGCCCTCTCCACCTCCCCGTGGCCCCCCATCTGGGCGGCCAGGGCCACGCCGTAGGCCGCGGCTATGCCTATGGCCGGAGCTCCCCGCACGCGCATGGACCGAATGGCCTCCCGCACTTCCTGCCAGCGGCGTAGGCGCAGGTAGACCTCCTCCTCCGGCAGGCGGGTCTGGTCGATGAGGACCACCTGGCCGTCCTCCCAGTCCACGGCGCGAAACTCACCCTTTCCGCCCACGCGACATCCCCTTCCTTCCCGATCTTCCTTCACCACCCCTCACGGCACCGGTCTGAGGACCTCACGGGCACCTGGAGGACGCGGAGACGTGCCCGCATGCCCCACGGACCCGGGCCCGCCCATCCTCGCCCTCGGCCCGTGAAACCCCCTCAGGTCCCCATCTCCCAGGAGGAGAGGTACTCCTCCTGCTCCGGGGTGAGGGAATCTATCTCGACGCCCATGGAGGCCAGCTTGAGGCGGGCGATCTCCCGGTCCAGCTCCTCCGGCACGTCGTAGACCACCCGGTCCAGGGTGGCGTGGGCCTTCTTCACGTATTCCACGCAGAGGGCCTGGTTGGCGAAGGACATGTCCATCACCGAGGCGGGATGCCCCTCGGCGGCGGCAAGGTTTACCAACCGGCCGTCGGCCAGCAGGTAGAGACGCCTTCCGTCGGGGAGGAGGAACTCCTCCACGTTATCGCGCACCCGGCGGCGGGACGAGGCCATCCCCTCCAGGGCGGGGATATCGATCTCCACGTTGAAATGTCCCGAGTTGGCCAGGATGGCCCCGTCCTTCATCACCTGGAAATGCTCCCGGCGCAGCACGTGGATGTCACCCGTGACGGTGATGAACAGGTCGCACTCGGCGGCGGCCTGCATGGAAGTGGTGACCTGGAACCCCTCCATGACCGCCTCCAGGGCCCGCAGGGGATCGGTCTCCACCACGGTCACCAGGGCACCCATGCCCCGGGCCCGGGAGGCCACCCCCCGCCCGCACATCCCGTACCCGAAGACGGCCACCCTCCTTCCCGCCAGCAGCACGTTGGTGGCCCGCAGGATACCGTCCAGGGTTGACTGGCCGGTCCCGAAACGGTTGTCGAAGAGGTGCTTGGTCATGGCGTTGTTCACCGCGATCACCGGATAGAGGAGCACCCCGGCCTCGGCCATGGCCCGCAGCCGGATGACCCCGGTGGTGGTCTCCTCCGCCCCTGCCCAGACCTCGCGGGCCTGCTCCTTGCGCTCCGCGTGCAGGGTGGAGATGAGATCCGCCCCGTCGTCCATGGTCACCTGGGGCCGGGTGTCCAGGACGGCGTTGATGTGGGAATAGTAGGTCTCCTTGTCCTCGCCCCGGATGGCGAAGACGGGGATCCGGTGGTGTTTCACCAGGGAGGCGGCCACGTCGTCCTGGGTGGAGAGGGGATTGGAGGCACAAAGGGCCACTTCCGCTCCCCCCGCCCGGAGGGTGAGCATCAGGTTGGCGGTCTCCGTGGTCACGTGTAGGCAGGCCCCCACCCGCATCCCCTCCAGGGGCTTTTCCCGCCGGAAGCGCTCCCGGATGAGGCGCAGGACGGGCATGTCCCTTTCCGCCCACTCGATCCTCAGTTTTCCTTCCTCGGCCAGGCCGATATCCGCGATATGGTAATCCATCTCCACTCCTCCGTCGTTCCGGGTCCTGGCGGCGAAACCCGCACCACGTCAAGGGCCTCGAGCGGGACCCTTTTCCGATCCCCTTAGACCCTCTCCCGCCAGTAGTCCAGGGTGTCCTTCAAGGTCTTCTCCAGGGGTATCTCCGGTTTCCACCCGGTGAGCGCGCGGAACTTGCTGCAGTCGCACACCAGGAGCTCCACGTCCGAGGGGCGCATGCGCTCAGGCACCGGGCGGACCTCTATCTCCCGGTCGGTGAAGGAGAGCAGGATGTCCAGCATCTCCCGGATGGTCACCGCCCGCCCGGAGCCGATGTTGTACACCTCGCCCGGTTCGCCCTTCTCCAGGGCCAGCCAGTAAGCCTTGACCATGTCCCGCACGTCGGTGAAATCGCGCCTGGCGTTGAGGTTGCCCACCTCGATAACCGGTTCTTTCTTCCCCTTCTCTATCTCTGCGATCTGCTTGGCGAAGTTGCTGGTCACGAAGACGTGCCCCCGCCGCGGGCCCTCGTGGTTAAAGGCCCGGGTGCGCACGGTATAGAGGCCGTAACTGCGGTGGTACTGGTAAGCCAGCATGTCCTGGGCCACTTTGCTCACCGCGTAGGGGGAGAGGGGACGCAGGGGGTTGTCCTCGGTGATGGGCGTCTCGTGCTCGAAAACCAGGCCGTATTCCTCGCTGGAGCCCGCCACCTGAATGCGGGCCTCCAAGTCCAGGTCCCGCATGGCCTCCAGGAGGTTGAGCTCGGAGATGATGTTGGTGAACAGGGTCTCCGCCGGCGCCTTCCAGGAAGTGGGTACGTAGCTCTGCGCCGCCAGGTGGAAGATGTATTCCGGCTTGATCTCCTCCAGGGTCTTGCGTACCGCCACCGCGTCGCGTAGATCGCAATCCACCAGGTGCACCCGGTCCAGGATGCCCTCGATGTTCTCCGTGCGCGACCTCCAACGCACCGTCCCATAGACCTCCACGTCCCCCCGGGAGAGGGCGTATTCCGCCAGGTGGCTGCCGACGAAGCCGGTTATTCCCGTGATCAGAATGCGCAAGGTACTTCCTCCTCCTTCACCTCTCCATTCCTCGTTTCTCCATGCCCACCAAGGTCCCCTTTTCCCCTGCGGCTCGAGCATTCCCTAAGCAGCCGGCCTCCCGCCTACGCCATCCTTCCCCCGAGTTCCCCCGAGGCGACCGCTCTCCTTTCGAACCTGCCCTATTATAGGGCAACCTCCCGGCAGATGGCCCCTCCCGGGCCCGTTAAAGGATGATACCGGGTTTCGCCGCCTCCTCAACACCGACGTCTGCCGATCACCCCCACCTACCCGGGCCGACATCCCTACAAGGGCTTGCCCCCACCGGCCGTACTGCCCTCCATACCTACCCAGGCATTGGCCCCGTGCCGTCATGGTTCTTTCTAGGCCAGGCGCTGATCCCATTAGAATTTCAGGGTCTCGGGGGGGATGTCCGCTCCCGGCCACACCCGGATGCCGCAGCGCAGGTCGTTGTCCGGACCCACCCGAACCCCTTCCCCCAGCACGGCGCGGTCCGAGACGTGGACCCTCTCCCCCAACCTCACCCCGCGGGAGAGCACGCAGGAGCGCAGGACGCACTCCGCGCCCACCTGGCAACCCTCGTGGAGCACCGCCCCTTCCAGGTGGCAGCCCTCCCCCACGTGGCACCCCGGCCCCAGGACGCAGTCGCTGGACACCGTGGCGTGGGCCTCGATGCGGCAACCGGGCCCGATGACCGTGGGACCGAAGACCGCCGCCTCGGGGTGTATCTCCGTTCCCTCCCCCACCCACACCGAGGGCTTTATCTCCCGGCCCTCGAACCGGAAGGGGAGGCGGCGCCGGAGGATGTCGTAGTGGGCCTGCAGGTACTTGGCCGGGGTGCCTATGTCCATCCAGTAGGCCTCGCTGGGGAATCCGTACATGGGAACCCCCTCCTCCAGGAGCTGGGGGAAGAGCTGCCGCTCGAAGGAGTAGGGCTCCCCCTCCGGTACCTTTTCCAGAAGCTCCGGCTCCAGCACGTAGGTCCCCGCGTTGATGAGGTCGGTGGTCACCTGGTCCCAGCTGGGCTTCTCCAGGAACTCGACGATCCTCCCCCTCCGGTCCAGGGGCACCAACCCGTAGGCGGTGGGATCCTCCACCCGGGTGAGGTAGAGGGTGGCCTTCCCTCCCTTTTCCCGGTGGAAGGCGATGAGGTTGGTGAGGTCCAGGTCGGTGAGCACGTCCCCGTTGAAGACCAGGAAAGTGCCCCGGATATACCTCTCCACGTTCTTCACCGCCCCGCAGGTGTCCAGGGGTTCCTCCTCGGTCACGTAGATCATCTTCACCCCCAGTCGGCTTCCGTCCCCGAAATGGGACTGGAAGACCTGGGGAAGGTAAGCGGTGGAGAGGATAATCTCCTCCACCCCGTGCCGACGGCACAGGTTCACCTGGAACTCCAGGAAGGGACGGTTCATCATGGGCATCATGGGCTTGGGGGTGGTGAGGGTCAGCGGGCGCAGCCGCGTTCCCTGGCCGCCCACCAGGATCACCGCCTGCATCTCACACCTCCGAAAAAGGTCTTCCGCTTTCCGCCGTTCCGGGACCCGGAGAGGCCTTTTTCCGCTATCCGTGAAGGGAGAACCAGCCTTTCCGGTTGAGCCTCACCGCGGAACAATGCCTGCCAACTCCCAACCGTCGCTTTTCGCCTGCCTCTATCTCCCCGCGGAGGGCCGCACTCCCCTTACCATCCCTCCGGATGGGCCAGCAAGCATGGCCGCTCACGAGCCGCACCCCGTTTCCCGGAGGCCGCACACCTCCTCCCGGCACCATTCCAGGAGGTCCCGCAGGGATTTTTCCAGGGGAATGGAGGGCTCCCAGCCCGTCAACTCGCGGAGCTTCCGGTTGTCCCCCCTCAGGGCCGGGATATCCGCCTTGCGCAGCTTCCCGGGGTCCACCTCCACCCGCACCGGCACCCGGCTCATGGATACCAGGAGCTCCAGTACCTCGCGCACCGGGCGGTCCTCCCCGCTGCATACGTTGTAGACCTCCCCCGGCCCGCTCCGGTTGACCAGCGCCCAGAAGGCCTCCACCAGGTCCCGGACGTCGGAAAAATCCCGGCGGGCCTCGAGATTCCCCACCCGTATAACCGGTTCCCGGAGGCCGGCCTCGATCTCCGCGATCTGGTGGGCGAAATCGGAGGCCACGAACTCCCTGGTCTGCCCCGGCCCTATGATGTTGAAGGCGCGGGTGATCACCACCCGCGTCCCGTGCACGCGGTGGAAGAAGAGGGCATGCTCCTCCTGGATCACCTTACTCAAGGCATAGGGGTTGACGGGTCGCAGGGGTCGGTCCTCCGGTATGGGTAGCTCCTCCTCGCTGACCGGGCCGTACTCCTCCGCCGAGCAGGCCACGTGGACCACGGGTTCCACCCCCGCCTCCACCAGGGCATGGAAGACGTTGGACTGCCCCAAAAGCGCCACCCGGTAGGTGAGGAGGGGATCCTCCCAGGACCGCCGCACCGAGCTCTGGGCCGCCAGGTGGAAGACGTACCCGGGCCGGAAATCCCTCACCAGGGAGAACACCCTGTCCCGGTCCACCACGTCGCAGACCTCATAGGAGCAGGCGTTCCAGGGTTCCGGCTCGCGCGGCGGGTGCAACCCCAGCCCCAGCACCTCCACCCCCCGGTCCAGGAGATAACGGGCCAGGTGCCGGCCCACGAAGCCGTCCGCGCCGGTGATCAGCGCCCTCCGCCCCTCATTTTTTCCCATTGCCGCCATCCTCCGCTCTCCCCTCCGGGGTCAGTCATTTCCCCGCCTCGCCCCCATCCGCTGGGTATCATCTCCATACCGCCCCCCGGTGGTATTCGCTCCGTAGGGACCGGTTCCTCATATCCACCCACCTGCCTGTTCCCCGAACCCTCGTGCCCCGGGAATCCTCGCATCCCACCCCGCTTACTCGCGGCCCCGGCCTCCGCTTCTATAAAAGGCGAGGGAAGGGGACCGTGGCCTATCCCCTCAACGGGTTGCTCCGTCCAGGTAGCCCTTTTTCGAGAGCCAGGATAACAGCTTGTCCACGCTCTCCCGGGTGGACTCCGCCAGGGTGTCCAGCACCAGCTCCGGGTTTTCCGGTTCCTCGTAAGGGTCGTTCACCCCCGTGAAATCCGGGATCTCCCCGGCCAGCGCCCGGGCGTAAAGCCCCTTGGGATCCCGCCTGGCACACTCCTCCACCGGGCACTTGACGTAGACCTCGATGAAGTCCTTTATGTCCCTCCTTATAGCCTCCCGGAAGGACCTGTAGGGGGATATGAGGGCCACGATCACCGCCACCCCGTTGCGGGCCAGGAGCTTGCTCACGTAGGCCACGCGCATGGCGTGTTTCTCGCGGTCTTCCTTGCTGAAACCTAGATCGCGGCTCAGCCCCTGGCGGACCTCGTCGCCGTCCATGACCTCCACCCTCAGGCCCCTATCCCTGAGTTCGCGCTCCAGCTCCCTGGCGATGGTGGTCTTTCCGGAGGCCGGGAGGCCGGTAAGCCAGACCACGAAACCCCTCTCCATGGGCCTTTCCTCCTCTTCCGCTTCCATGCTCGCCGGGATGTTCCCCTTTCACGCCCCAGGGCATGCTCGCCGCGCCGGCTTTGTATCCTCCGGCTCCAGGCCGCCGGTGGCCCACGCCCTGGGCCGAGGAGTTGTCCCGGGTCCTTCCCACGACATGCCTGCAGGCTTCACGTCCTGCCCCAGACGCCGACGGCGGCTATTTTACCGCGCTCCACTCCCAAAACCCACCGCGGCGCCCGCTTCCCAACCGCGTGTCCCTTCCCCGCCTCGCCCGCCCTCCGGCCAGCCCCGTGAATGGAAGCCCTCATCCCGCCAGGCGGAAACTACGCCTCCAGGCCCATCATGTCCAGGAACACGGCGTGAAGGTCCCTTATCCTGGGCACCGACCCACCGGCGGCGAAACGTCCCTCCAACCTTTCCCGCATATCCATTTCGGGGTGGCAGAGAATGGCCACCCCATTCCAGTCGTGTACGGCGTCGTCCGGTCCGGTGTCGTTCTCCTCCAGGTAGAGGCCGGGATGGCCGAGGGTTCCCGCCGCCCGCCAGGAGAGGTCGTCCAGGAAGACCATGAGGTCGCAGGCGTCTCCCTCCACCCGGGAATACACCTCCCGCGGCCGGACCACCAGGGTCCTCCACTCCTCCCCGTTCGGGCCCCGGATCCTCGAAAGCTCCTCCGCCAAGGCCTCCAATTCCTCCTCGTACCTCTGCGGGGGGATCACGCCCTCCGGCTCCCTCCCCTCGAGGTTGAGGAAGACGCGGGCGTAGTACCCGCCCCAGGCCCAGGCACGGGTCCGGGACCAGTCCACCTCGGCCTCCTCGATGCGGGTGCCCCTTCGCGGGCTCCTCGCGAGATGCAGGTAACCGGACTCGGCCAGCCACTGGTTGATGCAGAAGGCGCCCTTCATCCCCTTGGCGCCGTGATCGGAGACCACGGCCACCGCCGTGTCCGGCCCGCACGCCTCCAACAGCTCCCCTATGCCCTCGTCCAGGAGCGCGTAATAATCCTCCAGCACGGAGGAGAGCGGGGAACCCGGCTCGTGGAGGTGGTGGGTGGGATCCTGGTACCTCCAGAAGGCGTGCTGGGCCCGGTCCAGGCCTATCTCCACCATGACCAACAACTCCCAGTCCCGGTTCTCGGCCAGGTAGGCCGCCATTTCCAGGTGGCCCCGGGTCATATCCCGTAGCTCCTCCAGGAGTCCCTCCTTGTCCTCGACCCGGAACTCCACGTCCGGAACGTAAGCCAGGCCCTGCTCCTCGAACTCCACGGCCAGCCCGCGCGGATGGGTGAAGGGGCGGTCGGTCCCCGGGGTGAGAAAGCACGATACCAGGTCCCCCCGGACCGGGTAGGGCGGATAGGAAGGCGGTACGGCGAAGAGGCAGCACCGCCCTCCCTCCTCCATCACCCTGTCCCAGAGGGCCGGCGGACGGAGAGAACGGGAATCCACCACCCGGGTACCGTTGTAGGTGCCCGGTATCCGGCTGCGAAAGCCGTAGGCGCCCAGCTCCCCCGGTTCCCTCCCGGAGAACATGACCATCCAGGCGGGAACGGTGATGGGCGGGATGCAGGAGCGTACCTCGCCCCACCACCCCTCCCGGCGCAAGCGGTTCAGGTTGGGGAGCCGGTGGGCGTACTTCCGGAAGAGAAGGTCGGGAGCGGCGCAGTCCAGGCCGATGACCAGGAGCTTCGTCCTCTTCACCCCGCCATCACTCCACGAAGGGTTTGTCCAGAGAGAGCAGGACCTCGGCCACCTCGGGGCGGATGATCTCCGGGGGCGGTTTCTCCCCGGCCAGGACCATCTCCCGCAGGCGGGTGCCGGAGAACTCCACCTTGTCCTCCGGCCCGTGGGGACACACTTTCTCGTTGACCACTCCCCCGCAGCGCCGGCAGTAGGAGAAGGTGTTGAAGAAGACGGGCACGATGCCCAGGTCCGGGAACTCCTGGAATATCCGGTGGGCGGCAAAGGGGTGGTAGAAGTTGCCCACGCCGGCGTGGTCCCTACCCACGATGAAATGGGTGCATCCGAAGTTCTTGCGCATGATGGCGTGGTGCACCGCCTCGCGGGGACCGGCGTAGCGCATCTCGTACTGCAGGACCACCATGACGGAGCGCTCTTTTAGGTAGTAGTGGTCGATGAGGGCCTGGTAGGTGGCCAGGATGGCCTGGTCGGTGAAGTCCCCCCTCTTCTTGCGGCCGATCACCGGGTTGATGAAAAGGCCGTCGGCGAAGGTCAAGGCCGTCTTCTGCACGTACTCGTGCCCCAGGTGGGGGACGTTGCGGGTCTGGAAGGCCACCACCTGTCGCCAGCCCCTCTCGCGGAAGAGCACCCGGGTCTCCTTGGGGTGCAGCCGGTAAGCGTGAAAGGGCGACTCGGGCTCCCGGAGCAGTTCCACCCGCCCCCCCAGAAGAAGCCCCCCCATGGCCATGGTCTTGGCCACCCCGGGATGGGACTCGTCCTCCGTGCCGTACACCTCCCGGCTGTGCCTCCGCCGGTCCAGGGGGAATATCTCCTCCACCTCCATGACCGCCAGTGGCGCCTCGTCGTCCTCCCAGAGGGCCACCGTCCGGCCTTCCCGGACATCCGTCCCCACCTCCACGTCCAGGACTATGGGCAAGGTCCAGGCCACGTCCCCGGGAAGGCGCATGTACTCCACTACGCTCTCGTACTCCTCCCGGCGCAGGAAACCCTCCAGGGGACTGTAGATGCCATGGGCGATGTTCTCCACCTCGCGGGCCTGGTCGGGGGTGATGCGCAGGGCCTTCAAGGAACGGGCTTCCTCCAGCCGTTCCTCCCTCTCCGCCTCGGGTACCACCCTATCCACCAGTCGGCCGCCGTGGGGTGCCGGCATACCTCACCACCTCAGTCCAGGTAGCCGAGGGACCGCAGCCGCTCCTTCACCCTCTCCTCGTCCTCCCGGGTGAAAGCCTCATCCTGGCTGGCGCTTTCCTCCGCCAGGATCTCCCGGAGCACGTAGACCACGTAGCTGGAGACGGAGGTGAAGCCGGTCCCCTCGATGCGCTTCTTTATCTTCTCGAAGAGGGGGGTGGGGATGGAGACGGTGGTGAACTTGGAATCGCGTTCCTCTTCCTTTTTCCTGATCATCGAATATCACCGACCTTTTTCCTCCGGCCTCGCCGGCCCCGGGGCCGGCAGGCAAACGGTTGGCCCTCGGCTATTCAAAATCCATTATTAATTAAATATCATTAAACCGCGGTCCACGCGGGCGCATCAATCGAGGGCCGCATGGAACCCGTTTCAGCGTCTTGTCCGATGCCATTATAAACCAGGCTGTGCATCGCGGAGGTACGGACCGGGGATGGATATACGTACCATGCTGGTCGTGCTGCTGGCCTCCTTCTTCTCCATGAACATGGGCGCCAGCGGCTTCGCGCCCTCCATGGCCGCGCCTTACGGGGCGCGCTTCCTTTCCCGGAGGGCCTCTTTGCTCCTCTTCTCCGCCTTCGTATCCCTGGGGGCGGTCCTGGCGGGCAAGCGGGTGGTTCAAACCCTGTCCACCGAGGTGTTCTCGGTGCGTTCCACGGACATCCGCGTGGCCCTGATAGTCATGGCCGCGGCCACCCTGTCCCTTTTCGCCGCCAACCTGTTGCGCGTTCCACAGTCCACCAGCCAGGTAACCGTGGCCGCCCTGGCGGGCGTGGGGTGGCGCATGGGTTGGCTGAGGGCCGCCCCCTTCAGGCTCATGGTTCCCCTGTGGTTCCTACTCCCTTTCACGGCTTACCTGGTAACCCTGGCCCTGGGCAGTTGCGCCCACCCGCGCCTGCGTCGATGGATCATGGATAAGGAACTCGTGCAGCGCTACCACCTCCTGGCCCTCCTGGTGATCACCTCCTCCTGTTATGCCGCCTTCTCCATCGGCTCCAACAACGTGGCCAACGCCGTGGGACCGCTGGTGGGCGCGAGGATGGGAGGGCCCCTGGGGGCCTCGCTGCTCGTCGCTCCCCTGTTCGGCATCGGGGGTCTGGTCCTGGGCAAGGGGAACCTGCAAACCGCGGGCCGGGAACTGGTCCCCCTGGGGATCCTGAGTTCCTCGCTGGTCAGCGCGGTGGGGGCTTCCCTCCTGCTGCTGGCCTCGGCGTTTGGTATGCCCGCCTCCGAGGTCCAGATCAAGCTGGGAGCCATATTCGCCGTCGGGGTGCTGAAGAACGGCCACCGGGAGATGTTCCGCAATCCCGCCGCGAGGCGGGCCCTCCTAGTCTGGGCGGTGGCCCCCCTTTTCTCGCTGGCCACGGCCTACCTCATGGCCCTGCTCGCGCTCCATCCCTGAAAAGCGGCGCTTCTGCGGCGGGATCGCGTCTCTGGTCGCCTGTCCTGGGTATGTTTCCTCCTAACCTTCATCCAGTCGGGCTATGCCGCAAGGTGCGATCAAGCCTCTGGTCACCTGCCACGGGTAAGCGGCTTTCTCTTGTGCCCTGTATGCATTGCCCACTGCAGTCCCAAAAACAGGCCACAAGCGGGTCCCCACATCGCCTACACGTCCGAGCATGGGTCGCGCCTTGGATGCCTCCTCCAGGTCTTCCGCCCGGATACGGGAACCGACCGCGGGGCCCTCTCGCTATCCCTCCGTCACGCTGGTCATCCGTCTTCCGCACCTCACCTGATAGAATAAGAGGCGGCTTCCCCTGCCACATCCTTCCATCCGGGGGTCCCGTGGTCCCGGTAAGGCCTTTAACCCTCCGGGAGGCGGACGGGAGGAGGTTGAAGCGGAAAGAGGTTAAGGATTACCGGGCCTCGAACCATGGCGGCGGGAAAAACGGAGGCCTACACGGAAGACTTACCGGGGCGGGCGCATACGGGTAGGGTCATCCCCGGCGAGGCCGGAGAACCGAGGCTTGCACCCGGCGAATCGGCTCGCCGGCGGGTCTGCTTAACTCCCCGAGAAGGGAGAGAACGAAGTTGAAATCTCCAGATAAGGGGCACGCGGGAAGAGGGAGGGCTTCCGGCAACGTTTGGCTTGCCGGGACCTCCGGCCCCGAGTGTCCTGCGCCGCAGAAACTCCTCCCCGAATCGAGCAATGCCTCTCCGATCCTGGCCATGAGCGTGGACGTGGAACCATGGTGGGCTTCCGACTTGCTCGGGGACGGGTGGGATCCGGTAGAGGATGAGCTACCCGAAAAGGCGGGTCACATCCTCGATCTCCTGGACCAAAGCGGGGGAAAGGCCACCTTTTTCGTCCTCGGGGAGGTAGCGGAAAGACAGCCAGGCATGGTGGAGGAGATCCACCGTCGCGGTCATGAGGTCGCTTCCCACGGCTACGACCACACCTCGCTCCACCGGCTGACGCCGCAGGAATTCCGAAGGCGCGAGGAAAGGACCATCGAGGTCCTGAGCGCCCTGACCGGAGAGAGGCCCCTCGGGTTCCGCGCCGCTAATTACTCGGTAACCGAGAAGACCTCGTGGCTGTACCCCATACTTCGCCAGCTCGGTTACCGCTACAGCTCGAGCCTGTTCCCCGTGCGCACCCCCTTTTACGGGGTGCCGGGTTCTCCCCTTTCTCCCTTTCCCGTGCAGGAGGACTCGGAAGGGGACGGCGGAAGGGAGGGCTCGGCCCTGGTGGAATTCCCGCTGACCGTTTATCGCGGGCGGTCCTTGAGGTTTCTGAAAATCCCTATCTGTGGAGGAGCTTACCTGAGGTTCCAGCCCACCTCGCTGGTGATAAGACTCCTGAAGAACACCTTGGCCCGGGGTCCGGCGGTCTTCCTCATCCATCCCCGCGACCTCTTTCCCCCACCTGACCCTCCACCGGGCCTGGGGCCGCTGGTCCGCGGGGCGCTTTTCGGATCCCTCGGGGACACCCGGGTGAAATTCCTCCGCATCCTGCAAAGCTTCCAGGTCAAGCCCCTAAGGGAGGTTCTGTTTCCCCCGGATCCCTGACCGGTGTGGGCCAGATCCACAGGCGGGGCCGAGGACGACCCTATCCAGGAGGACGGCGCCCGGAGGAAGGCGCCCATCAGAATCGGAGCCGCACCCGCGGCCCTTTACACCCGCATCCCAAGCCCACTTCATCCCCGCGGGGGGAGGGTCTCGTGGCGCTCAGAGGAGGGGCTCTCCGTCCAGGCCCTTCATGCCGTCCAGGCCCAGGAAGGCCAGCACGGTGGGCACGCGCTGACCACGTCCGCATCCCAAGCCCACTTCATCCCCGCGGGGAGAGGGTCTCGTGGCGCTCAGAGGAGGGGCTCTCCGTCCAGGCCCTTCATGCCGTCCAGGCCCAGGAAGGCCAGCACGGTGGGCACGATGTCCTCCACGTCCGCTTCCTCCCTCACCGCGGAGGACAGGCCGGGAGCCCCGAGGAGGAAAACGCCCTCCCGGCGGTGGTCCGCCCTCTTCAGGGCCACCACCGTCGATCCGCCGGGGTGGATGTAGGCGTGGGAGTTCCATCCCTCCCGCATCTCCACCACCAGGTCCGGAGCCCTGTCCAGGTGGGGTCCCTCGTATATCTCCTCCCTCCTGTGCACGCCCAGGACGGGACGGACGCCCGTTTCCGGATCCTGGAAATCCAGGAGCCCCCGGCGTATCTCCTCCAGAAGCGATTCCCGTTCCGCGCCTCGTGCGACCGTCCCCAGCGGCCGGTCCTCGGTGTTCAGGTATATGCCGTGATTGGGCAGGGCCACGGCCACGCTTTTCTCCCAGTCGACCCTCTCCGACTGCAGGAGATCCACGATGGAGAGGAGGGAACTCTCCTCCGCCCCCTCCGGCACCACTTTCCTCAAAGCCCGGGGCGTGTAACGCATGGCCGGCTTGAGCAGGCCCACCCTGTCCAGCAGGGAGGCGATGCGCCTCTGATTGAACCCGAGCCTCCAGTTCCCCCGCAGGGTCCGAAACTGGAGATAGCCCCTTCTCTCCAGCCATCGGTTGAGGAGAAAGCCCCGCCGGCAGGGAGCGAAACCGTGATCGGAGACCAACAAGAAAAGCTTCCGCTCCGAGGCGAATTCCTCGTACAACCGGCCCAGGAGGCCATCCAGCTCCTGGAAATAGGAGACCACCAGGCGGCTCAGGTCGTCCCCTTCCGGGTCCAGGGGCAAGCCGGTGGCGTTGAGCGCCAGGTGGCAGACCCGGTCCGGAAGGTGGAAGACCCCCATGAAAAGGTCGGTGGGCCTTTCCCGCAGGAGACGCCGCATGGCCAGGTAATGCTTCCGGGTGACCTCCGCGCACTCCCGGATGGCCTTCCGCGGCTCCATCACCGAGAAACCCCTCACCTCTATGCGGAAACCCTCCGCCGCCTCCTCCAGCTCCTTCCTCACTTCCTCGGGGTAGGTGGGAAGCCTGTCGTCCGGCGCCAGGAATCCCGGGACCATGTAACCTTTTACGGGCCGGGGCCCATCCGCCACCGGGAGGTTGAAGATGCCGCAGGAAAGGCCCCTTTCGCCGAGCATGTCCCATAGCTCGGGGATGCCCTGGTCCCGGCGGTAGGAGTAAAAACGCAGGTCATAGGACCCTGGTTCCAGGTTGACGAAGCCGAAGGAGCCGATCCAGCCCGGGTTCCTGCCCGTGCACATGGAGTTCCAGGCCGGGCAGGTTATGTAGGGTACGGTGCTGCGCAGGGTGCCGTGGGGGAGCCTCTGCATCATGTCCGCGAGGTTGGGCATCCACCCCGAAACGGCGAGGTCCCCCATGACCTTCCACGAACCACCGTCTATCCCCAGGATGAAAACCCTCTTTCCCATGCGCCATCCTCCACCCGCATCTTCACCTCGCTCCGGGCCCCGCTTGCGGAACGGCTCCCTTCGGCGCCCGCCGCCTCACCCGTCCCTGCCCCAACCCGCAAGCACGGGACCCTAGGGGCCGGCCCGTCTCTCGTAGACGAAAAGCCGGTTGCACCCCAGTTGAAAGAGGCGTTGCTCACAGGGTTCCCCCCCTGCCTCCACCGCCAGGCGCCTCAAAGCGGAACCGTCCAGCACGTGGCGATGCGCGGCCTGTACCTCCGGGTTCACCAGGCCCAATCTCTCCATGAAGCGGTGGACCTTCTCTCCCCAGCGCGTGGGCACGGTTATCACCACCTTCCCCCCCGCCTTCAAAAGGGAGGTGCAGTCGCAAAGCAGGCCTTGCGGATCACGCAGGTGTTCGAGCACGGCCAGGAGGAGGACGGTATCGAACCCAGGCTCCAGGGGCGGCAGCCCAGCGTCCAGGTCGGCGAGGTGGAACTCGTACTGGGGGTAGAGTCGGCGCAGCGCGGACACGCTTCGGCGGTCACGATCCACGCCCGTGTACCTCACGCCGGGCCCCAGGTAACGAAGAATGGTGCCCTTGCCGCAACCCAGGTCCAACACGCGGTGGCCCACGAAGGGCAGTGCCTTGCGGCACCTCCACCGCGAGAGGAGATCCCCCAGGATCCCCTCCCGGCCTTTTTTTCCACTGGTCATCGGTCACTCCCGCCCATGGCCGACAAGGCGCCGAAAGCGCCTTTCCCACCGCTTCGCAGATGGGAAGCGGGCTTCTCCGGTCCCCGCCGCGTGCTAAAATATCCCCGTTTCCGTCGGAGCGAACGGACAAGGGCATGGTTATTATACCTTCCCGCCGGAATCCCATAAGGGTCGCCTTCGTGGACTGCCTCCTGGGAACGGGAAAGGAGGGCGGCGCGGACGTGGCCACCCGCGAGCTGGCCGGGCGGCTGGCGGAACGGGGGCTGTTCATCCGCGTTTTCGCCTATGGCCAGGGCATAGACCTGAGGATGCCTTCCTTTTTGCGCACCGCTCCCCTGGTCCGGGAGCTCACGGCCTTCCCCCTCGCCGGGAAGCGGGCCATGCGCCTGGCGGAGGCGTACGGGTTCCACCTCGTGCACCTCAACTCCCTTCCCCTGGCCTCCCTGTACCGCTCCTCCCTCCCCGTGGTGGTGACCCTGCACAATATCCAGTCCCAAAAATTCTCCCGGCACGGGGAAAGGGGGCGCCTTCCCCTCCTCTACAACCCGCTGGTCCGCGCTCCATTCCATTTCTTGGAAAATAGATCCCTGACCAACGTGGACCGCTTCCTCCCCGTCAACCGCTCCATGCAGGAATTCCTCCACCGGGAGTGGTGCGTGCCCGAGGAACGCATCACCCGCATCCCCAACGGGGTGGACACCGCGCTGTTCCGCCCCTCGTCCCGGCGGAATAGGAGGGTGATCTTCGTCGGCAGGGCCACTCCCCCCAAGGGTTTCCCGGACCTCCTCCGGGCCGCCCCGGCCATCCAGGCCCCCATCCTGGTGGTCACCACCAAGATGTCCAGAAGGGCGGCGGCCAGGGCGCGTGGCGCGGGAATGGAGGTCAGGTTCGACCTCTCCCACGCGGAGCTGGCCCCGGAGATGGCCGCCTCCACCCTCCTGGTCCTGCCCTCCTGGGACGAGGAACAACCCCTGGTCATACTGGAGGCCATGGCCTGCGGAATCCCGGTGGTCACCACCCCGGAGGGAGCTTCCGACCTGGTGGAGGACGGGGTCAACGGGCTGGTGGTGCCGGCGGGAAACCCGCGCGCCCTGGCCGAGGCGGTCAACCGCCTCCTGGAGGACCCCGTCCTGGCGGCCTCCATGGGGGAGGCGGGAAGGTCCCTGGCGGAGGAGAAGTACGCCTGGGACAAGGTCGTGGAGCGGGTAATGGCGGTCTACGACGATCTCCTTGCCGGCCGTGGCCGTTGACCCGAGCTCCCCGCAGGGCATGAGCATCCGGACGACCACGCGGGGCCGGGTCCCAATGGCCCTGCCCCCATGCCTGCCCCTGCCTCCCACCGGGAAGGGGCCCTTTTTTACCGGGAGGCGAGGAAACGGCGGAGAAAACCGGCCACCCTTTCCCCCGCAGGTATGCGCAGCCGGGCGAAAAGGATCCGTACCAAGACCACGTCCTCCTCCTCCAGGCAGCCCGAGAGAAGCAGGAGGGCCAGGACCAGGGCCAGGTAAAGCGGGTAAAGGGGGACCACCAGCCAGTTCCCCGCGCCCACCAGCCAGGCGGCGAGCGGATAGGTAACCACTCCTCCCAGGGCGGCGATCAAGGCCGGCTTAAGGTAAAGGGAGGAGAAGGGGTGGATGCCGGCTATCATGTAGATCTGCAGGGAGCGGAGAAGGTTGCCCAGGGCTATGGAACAGGCGGAGGCCAGCGCCGCTCCCCTCATCCCCAGGTGGGGTATCAACAGGTAGTTCAGGACCACGTTGGTCAGCGCGGTGGCCGCTCCGTCCGCCAGCACCAGGCCCGGTCGTCCCAAGGCCACCAGGGTCATCCCGTTGGGGCCGGCGAAAACGTGGGTGAAAAGCCCCAGGGTGAGGATGACCAGAACCCCTCCCGCCTGTTCGTACCTGGAGCCGGCGAAAAAGACCACCACCCTTTCCGGGAAGAGAAAAAAGACCAGGAAAAGGGGTATGGTGAGGGTAAAGGCCCACTTGGTGGCGCTGCGGTAAAGCTTCCTCACCTCCTCCCTCTTCCCCTCGGCCAGGGCCCTGGTCACCACGGGAAGAAAGATGTAGATCACCGAGAGCAGGAAGATGGGCAGGAGGTTAGCGAAGGGAACCGCCGCGTTGTAGATGCCCACCAGGTCCGTCCCTTTCATGGCCCCCAGCATGAGGGAGTCCGTCCAGAACACCAGCATGTTCAAGAGCGACTCCAGGGCCAGGGGAAAGGAAAAGGCGAGCAATTTCCTCCCCGCGGGCTCGGGTTTCGCCCCTCCCAGCAAGGCGGGCAACTTGCGGTAGGCGTAGAAGGCCAGGGCGGCTCCGGTCAACGCGTATGCCGCGGCGTAAAATGCGGCCGTCCACTTGAGTCCCAGGCGGGCGCCGGTGGCGACCAGGACGCCGAGCGTGCAGGATCCGTAGAGCATGAAATCCTCGAATACGGCCTTCACCCTCACCAGGTCGAAACCGCGAAAAACGCCGGTCAGCAGGTCCACGGCAACGGAGAAGGGCAAAGCGAAAGCCAGCACCCTTATAACCCCGGCCAGGGCCGCGTCGTGGAAAAGATCCGCCAGGACTCCCGAAAGGGCCAGCAGCAGGAGGGCCAGGAGGAGGGCGTTCGTCGAGCTTATGCCCAAGGACGCCCTGACCGTTCCCTTGATCATCCCCCCTCTGCCGCGCCCCCGGTAATGGGAGATGAACCTGGCGGCGCCCACCCCCAGGCCGGCGACCCCCAGCAAGGTGGCGAACTCGAGGATCACCATCCCCAGGGTGAAGGCCCCGTAATCCGATTCGGACAGCCCGCGGGCCAGGATCATGCGGTTGAGGAAACGGAACAGGGCATTGGAACACAAGCCCAGGAAGACGACCAGCATACCCCCGGCCAACCTGGAGACCATGGTGGTAAATTCTTCCTGATCCAGCTCCTCCCGGTCACCTTTTCGGGGCATCGGATCGCTTCTCCCGGACTCATGAACCGCCCCGCACGGCAGGGAGGGCACGGGACCTCAGCCCCGCCCCCGCCGCCTCATGTCCGCGATGCGCGCGGCGATCCTCTCCTTCTCCCTCCTGGTCCGTTCTCCACGGACATCCCCGGAGTCACCGCCTTCCCTAGCCGAGCCGTGGGGCAGAAGTTCCGGGGTCACTTTGCCCCGCATGGCCGCCGGGGCGGGTATTCCGTAGGTCTCCAGGATCAGGGGGGCCAGGTCCTGCAGGGATAGCGGCGACTCCAGCTCTCCCGAGGGGATGGCCGGGTGCCGGGCGACGAAGATGCCTTCCTCGCTGTGTCCCGCCCGCTGGTTGGGGGTGAAAAGGTCGCCGGAAACGGCGAAGGTGCTCCGTACCTGGCAGTCTCCCGTCTCGCGTAGGATGAGGTGCGGGGGGTCCACCGGGTGGGGATCGTCATAGGCCGAGTAGGGAGTAAGGGCCTCCAGCACCCCGCCTCCCGACGGCGCCACCAGGCCCTGCAGTTCCCGCCGCACTTGCTCCAGCAGCCGGGGTTCAAGTCCCGGGGAGGCTGCCTCCCCGGTGTGGGCCTCGGGGTTCAGGTAGACCCCGTACCCGATGCACACCGCGGAGGTCTCCTCCCAGGATACCCTCCCCCTGGAAATGAGGTCGTGTATCATGGCCTCCCCCAGGATGCTTTCGCCGCGGGGAAACAGGTCCAGGAGCCTGCGCGGCGCAAACCTCTTGGCCACCCTCATCAACCCCAGGCCATGGAGGGCCTTCCCTATGGAACGCTGGGTCATCCCCGCCCTCTCCATCCACCCCCTGACCTTGACCCTTAAAAGGCCCGCGTCGGAGAGGTACTGGTTGACGTGCAGGTTCCAGGAACGGGGAGCGAACCCGTGGTCGGATATCACCATCAGGTAATCCTCATCCGCGGCCCTTTCCATGACCTCCCCTATGCCCTCGTCCACCACCTGGTATACCGCGGCTATGGCCTCCCAGGCTTCGTCCCTTTCCCGGCCCGAGGAGAGGAAAGCGCGGTTCAGGAAACGGTGGCATATGCGGTCCGTCCCGGTAAAAACTCCCAGGAAGAAATCCGTGGGGTATTTATCCAGCAGGTAAGAGAGGGCCTTCACCCTCTTCCCCTCCACCCGCAGGCAGTCCTCCAGCAGGGTCTCGTCGTCGACGATGTTCATGTCCTCCTGGTCCACCTCGTACTTTCCCGTCGCGCGGTCGAGTTCCTCCATGAGGCCGGGCGGATAGGAACGGAATTCATCCACCGGGGTTATGAAACCGGGTACGGCGAAGCCCAGGTGCCGCTTCCGGGGGTAGAAGAGGGGGTCGTTCAATATCCCGCAGGAAAGGCCTTCCTCCATGAGGAGATCCCAGAATTCCACCTCCTGCAGATCGGCGTAACTGTGATAGCGTAGATGGCGTCCCCCGGGCCTCAAACTGTAGAAGTCGTAGATGCCCAGCCGGGAAGGGCTCAAGCCGGTGGAAAAGGTGAACCAGGCCGGGCAGGTGACTGGCGGAACCGTGCTGCGCAGCACGCCGCACACCCCGCCCTCCACGAGCGCCCCGAGGTTGGGCATCCTCCCCCCTTCGAGGAGCGGCCGGACGACGTTCCAAGACCCACCGTCCAGCCCAACAATCCATACCCGCGACATGCCTTCTCCCCCTTGATCCCGCGGAAGGAAATTCGGGAACGATGATATCATTCCCCCTTTCGGGGGTAAACAGGACAAGGCCTCGCGCTGCGTCTATTCGCCCGAGCGCTTTACCTGGCCTCGCTGCGGGAATCCTACGACCGAACTTTCCGCCCGCGCACGACCACGGGAAGCCCTGGGAGCAAAGCCGACAATGCACCGCGTCCGGCCTACAAGCCTCGAACCTCCCTGGTCCTCCGGGGAATGGGCTCCTAACCTGTTTGATTCCCCAACCCTGATCCGCGTGGCCGCCCTCCCCCCGGGAACGGAGGGTGCAGGGCCCGAGGATCCCTTTCAGTCAACCAATGGCCCCGGTTAACATGGATGATGTTTGCTGGTATCATCTTTCCACGGGTGGGAGGAAGGTAACCGGTTCAAGGTGTATCCCAAAGGGTGATGAGCCCCATCTCCTGGCAGCCGGCAAGCATGAGCATGGTGGAATTGTGGAGAGAACGGATTACATGATTCCGACCATATCCGTGGTCGTGCTCAACTACAACACCCGCGAGTTGTTGAGAGAATGCCTGCTTTCCATACTCGAAAACGACCGCCGTGGTGACCTGCAGCTGATCGTGGTGGACAACGCCTCCACCGACGGTTCCGCGGCCATGGTGGAGGGCGAGTTTCCCACCGCCGTCCTGGTGAAGAACGAGCGTAACCTGGGCTTCGCCGCCGGCGTCAACCGGGGCCTGGCCCTGGCCGGGGGGGAGTTCGTCCTGGTCCTCAACGCGGACACCAGGCTTCCGCCGGGGTTCACGGAGGAGATGCGGGCATGGATGCGCGACCACCCCCGGGTGGGTATAGCGGGGCCCATGCTGGTCGACGGGGCAGGCAATCTCCAGAGGAGTTTTCATTATTTCACGGTACCCACCGCCAGCAACGCCCTCCGCTTCTTGGCCCACCTCGGAGGACGTTACGAAGAAGAGCGTCTTTACGCCCGCCTTTCCCGGTCTTACCTGCCCGTGGATTGGGTCTACGGCGCCTGCCTGTTCATGCGCCGAGAACTCCTGCAAGAGGTCGGCCTTTTCGACGAGGGCTTCTTCCTCTACGCGGAGGACATGGAGCTCTGCTACCGGGCCCGCCTTCATGGCTGGGAGGTGGCCTACCTCCCGGGGCCGAGGGTCGTGCATTACGGCAACCGCTCGGGCATGCAGACCTTGGGCGAGGAAGGAAGCATCCCCGTCCTGAAGGTGCGCATGGCCAGCCTGGACTATTTCCTGCGCAAACATTTCGGTCCTCTGACCTCTTGGTGCACTCGCCTGCTCATGGGTACGGCCTCCCTACTCATGGCCGGGGTCCACGCCCCGGCGCTGGTGCTGCCCGGGGGCGTCGCCTCCCGGTGGAAGAAAAGGTGCCTGCACAACCTGAGGATGGGCCTCGCCGCGTTTTCAAGTCTCCTGGAAAGTCCGGCCGTGGCCCCGGGGAACCCGGCGAGCGGCGTGCGCGGGGAGGGGAGGGAACCCAGGGGCATCGTCCCCTTCCTGGACGCGGGCCCAAAAGGCGTACCCGGCTCCCCGTCTCGTGCAAGCTCCACGGGGGGCCAGCCGGAAAGGGTGGGGCCCAGCGACGATAACATCCCCTCCCGGGACCGCCTGGTCATCGTCCTGGCCCACAACGAGGAGGCCAGTGTGGGGCGAGTGGTGCATTCCATCCTCTCCGAGGTCTCGGCCGACGTCCTGGTCATAGACGACGGCTCCCGGGACGCGACCCTCCAAGAGGCGCTGAAGAGCGGGGCGGAATGCCTTGCCCTTCACCGCAACATGGGGATCGGGGCCGCGGAAAAGGCGGGGTTCGAGGCCGCCCTGCACCACGGCTACCGTTACGTGGTGCGCGTGGACGGCGACGGGCAACACCCTACCCACCTCATACCCGCCCTGTTCTCCCTGTTGGAGGAAAGAGGGGTGGACCTGGCGGTAGGGAGCCGTTACCGGGATGGCTACCGGAAGAAAGGCACCTTCATGAGGCGCTTGGGCACCTTCATCCTCTCTTCTCTGGTCTCCAAGGCCACCGGAACAAGGGTCACCGACGCCACCTGCGGCATGCGCGGCTATTCCCGGCGGGCCTTCCGCGCCCTCCTGGAACACCAACCCGACGGCGCCCCGGAGATATCCTCCCTGCTCATCGCGTCGCGCCTCGGGCTTCGCGTGGAGGAGATAGGCATCCCGGTGCGGGAGCGCCTCGGCGGCTCCTCTCACTTCCACCCCCTGGCCATGGCCTCTTACGTGTTGGTCAACCTGTGGCGGATCGTGTACCATCGGTTGGGCAGGTATCCCCTGCCGCGATGAAACATGCGGGGGGATGCGGCCCGGCCCAGAGCGGATGACCCGCACGGGAGGGGACGGCGGTAACAATGCGAGCAGCATCAGGGGCTGTGTGTCGGATGACCCGCACGGGAGGGGACGGCGGGCCGTCCGGTGGAGAAGGTAGAAAGTGCCCGGGAGATGCGAGCCGCGGGGCCCAGGAGCGACGCGTAAAGCAGGACTTTTCCGAAAAACCGCATGACCAGGATGGCACGTAGGTCTGGCCACTGCCGCTACTCATACACCTTCAAGCGGCGGAAGATCGTATCGCTACCATGACCAAGATGGCATGGAGATCTGGCCGCTCCCGGGGAGCCTGCACTCCCGGGATTGCAGCGGGCTCGGAGGGAGAAAAGGGAAGGATCCTTCGCACCCGCCCGCTCCCTGGAAACCCCTACTTTTGGGCCCTTGTCCTCCTGATCCTGGTATTGGTGGTCCTTTATGCCTACGGCTTCTGGTCCCTGCACCTCCCTTTCCGCTCCTCGGGATACGACGGCTTCAACCACATGGGTCTCCTCCGCCTTACCGAGAGCAAGTTGGGGTTGGGGCCCAGCCTGGACCCCGATCTCTTTCCCGGTCTGTACGAGAAGAACGAGCGCCTGGGGATCAACTACGTGGCCATGGCCCTCCTCTCCGCCCTCCCCGGCTCCTCCGAGGCCGCGGCGCTCTTCGCCTTCGGTCTCTTGGGGATAGCCCTCTTCCTCTCCGGGATCTACTACCTGGCCCGCACCCTCTCCGGATCCCAGCGGGTGGGTTTCCTGGCCGCCCTCCTCTCCCTGCTCCTCGGGCCCTACGAACTCCTGCCCCGCGGCAACTCCTTCTCCCTGGTGGAGATGCTCATCGACGCCCACTACGCCTCCGTCCTGGCCATGGGCATGTTCATGTTCGCCCTGGGGCTCTGCGTGCGTTACCTGAGGGAGGGGCGGAGGAGGGACTACCTTCTGGCCGCGGCCCTCTCCCTTCTGGTCTTCAACGTCCACCTTCTGAGCGGCATCCAGTACTTCTCCCTCCTCGTCCTCCTGGTCCTCACCTTCGCCCTCTCGGAGCGCAGGTTCCACCGCCGCCACCTCCACCTCCTCCTCCTCGTACCCCTCACCCTCCTCCTGGCCTCGGCCTGGCCCCTCTACCACTGGTGGTCCATATTCGGGAAGAACCCCTTGATCGCCGGCAACGATGAAGGGGCGATGACCTCCCTCCTCCCCTTCCTGGAGAGGAGCGTGCTCTTTTTCGCCGGCCTGCCCTTCCTCCTGCGCCGGGCAAGGGAACGGGTCTTCCTTTTGGCCTGGGCCCTGGCCTTCGCCCTGGTCTCCCTCTCCTATTGGCTCCCGGTGAGCGTGGCCTACTACTGGAGGTTCGCCATGCCCATGCGCATCCCCCTGGTGGTCGGCCTGGCCCTGGGACTGGGGAGGGACATCTGGTCCCTGCAGCGCTGGAAGGCGGCCACCGTGACCGTGGTGCTCATCACCTCCTCGGCCTTCCTGGGGACCTCGGCCTGGAGGACCGGCCTGCGCTTCGACTACGTCCTCCAGGGCAACGCCTACCAGAGCCTGGAGGCCTTCAAGGACCTGGGGGGAGAGGGGGAACGGCTGGTGGCCCACCCGGCAGCAGGCTACGACCTCATGGGCATCTCCTCCTTCCAGGTGATCTCCGTGCTCGGCCACGCCCCCGCCTCCCTGGTCCGGCCCCGCAACGAGCTCCTGGGGCGCGCCTTCTCCACCCCCGATCCCTCCCTCTGGAAGGCGCTCCTCGAGGAGTACGGCGCGAGGAGGGTACTGGTCCCCCGCCCGGGCTCCTACCGGGACCTGGCGCTCCTCCTCAACGGCATAAGGGTGGCCCGGAACCCCTACTACGAGCTCTGGGAGGTGGACCCCGAGAAGCTGGACACGGAGGTCCTCTCCTCCCTCCCGGACCCCGGGCTGGAGGAGAGCGAGGTACGGAACGGCTTCCTCCGTTGCTCCCACTGGGCGGACGTGCAGGTCTCCGGCGCCCAGGACATAGTCCTGTCCCTCGGGGTAGAGGAAAACGGGGACCGCTATCTCTCCGCCCAATGCTCCTCTCCCGAGGCGGCCATGATACTCCTCAACCGGGGGTACCTCTCCCTGGATCCAGAAAGGCTCTACTCCCTTCGCCTCCGCTACCGCCAGAGCCAGGAGGAGCCCTTCGTACAACTGGTGATCTTCCAGTACGACGCCCCCGCCGCCAACCGGCTCCTGGGTATAAGTTCACTCGTCCTGGAACCTTCCGTGGAGGCCTGGAAGGAGGTCTCCTACTCCCTGGCTAGGGGGACTAAATCGCGGCCCGACCTGCTCATTCTTCCCCAGGCTGCATTGGTGAAGGTGGGCGTTTATCTTTTCGGGGGCACTACCGGAAAGGTAGACCTCGACGAGATAGACCTCCGTCCCTGGCCCTGATTCCCCGCTCACGATCCCGTAATTAGTTACACCTCGCGGGGTGCCCTTCCCCGTATTCCGCTTCCTGAAAGCCCTGCCATGAAGGCAGCCGCTGCGGGTACGCCCGCTGCCCGCCCTTCCGCGGACTCCGAATGGCGTTGCGGGAAGTGCTCTACCCTCCGCCTCGGTCCCATACGCATCCCGGCATTTCCCATCCGGTGAAGGGCGCGTTAATTGCCGCCCCCTGGTATAATCCGCATCAGGTCGGCAAGATAGGGGTCGAGGATTCACCGAGGTCCGTTCATGGGATACCGGCGCCAAGACAACCCCTCCATCCCCAACGGGGCGGGCGAAGCAGCCGGAAGGAGGAGGGGATTTCTTCCCCTTTGCAAGCTCCATCCCTGGCGGCTGGCCCTCATCCTCCTCATCCTGGTGATGATGGCCGTCTACGCCCACGGCTTCTTGGCCCTGGATATACCCTTGAGAGACCCGGGCAACGACACCTACGCCCACCTGGGCATGCTCCGGGCGGTAAAAAGCAAGTTGGGCCTATCCCCTCCCCTGGACCCCGATCTCTTTCCCGGTCTGTACGAGAAGAACGAGCGCCTGGGGATCAACTACGTGGCCATGGCCCTCCTCTCCGCCCTCCCCGGCTCCTCCGAGGCCGCGGCGCTCTTCGCCTTCGGTCTCTTGGGGATAGCCCTCTTCCTCTCCGGGATCTACTACCTGGCCCGCACCCTCTCCGGATCCCAGCGGGTGGGTTTCCTGGCCGCCCTCCTCTCCCTGCTCCTCGGGCCCTACGAACTCCTGCCCCGCGGCAACTCCTTCTCCCTGGTGGAGATGCTCATCGACGCCCACTACGCCTCCGTCCTGGCCATGGGCATGTTCATGTTCGCCCTGGGGCTCTGCGTGCGTTACCTGAGGGAGGGGCGGAGGAGGGACTACCTTCTGGCCGCGGCCCTCTCCCTTCTGGTCTTCAACGTCCACCTTCTGAGCGGCATCCAGTACTTCTCCCTCCTCGTCCTCCTGGTCCTCACCTTCGCCCTCTCGGAGCGCAGGTTCCACCGCCGCCACCTCCACCTCCTCCTCCTCGTACCCCTCACCCTCCTCCTGGCCTCGGCCTGGCCCCTCTACCACTGGTGGTCCATATTCGGGAAGAACCCCTTGATCGCCGGCAACGATGAAGGGGCGATGACCTCCCTCCTCCCCTTCCTGGAGAGGAGCGTGCTCTTTTTCGCCGGCCTGCCCTTCCTCCTGCGCCGGGCAAGGGAACGGGTCTTCCTTTTGGCCTGGGCCCTGGCCTTCGCCCTGGTCTCCCTCTCCTATTGGCTCCCGGTGAGCGTGGCCTACTACTGGAGGTTCGCCATGCCCATGCGCATCCCCCTGGTGGTCGGCCTGGCCCTGGGACTGGGGAGGGACATCTGGTCCCTGCAGCGCTGGAAGGCGGCCACCGTGACCGTGGTGCTCATCACCTCCTCGGCCTTCCTGGGGACCTCGGCCTGGAGGACCGGCCTGCGCTTCGACTACGTCCTCCAGGGCAACGCCTACCAGAGCCTGGAGGCCTTCAAGGACCTGGGGGGAGAGGGGGAACGGCTGGTGGCCCACCCGGCAGCAGGCTACGACCTCATGGGCATCTCCTCCTTCCAGGTGATCTCCGTGCTCGGCCACGCCCCCGCCTCCCTGGTCCGGCCCCGCAACGAGCTCCTGGGGCGCGCCTTCTCCACCCCCGATCCCTCCCTCTGGAAGGCGCTCCTCGAGGAGTACGGCGCGAGGAGGGTACTGGTCCCCCGCCCGGGCTCCTACCGGGACCTGGCGCTCCTCCTCAACGGCATAAGGGTGGCCCGGAACCCCTACTACGAGCTCTGGGAGGTGGACCCCGAGAAGCTGGACACGGAGGTCCTCTCCTCCCTCCCGGACCCCGGGCTGGAGGAGCGGGAATCGCCCTACGGCCAGGTGCGCCTCAAACACTGGGCGGACGTGCAGGCCTCCGGGAAAGAGCCGCTGTACCTGGAGGTGAGGGCTGAGGATGCGGGGGGAGAATGCATCTCCATATCCTGCTCGGAAAGGAAGTCGTCCCTGCTCCTCATCAACCGGGGCTACCTTGCGGTGGACGACACTTCCGCCTACCGGCTGCGCGTGCGCTACCGCTGCGCGGAAGGCCAACCCTCCCTGGCCCTGGTGACTTATTTCTACGCCGAACCCGCCCCAACCCGGCAGGTCGGCGCGCGACGGCGACCGGCGGAGGCCACGGCGGGAGAGTGGGAGGAGACCACCCTGGTCATCGCGCCGGCAGGTATGAAAAAACGCGGAGGGAAGAGGGGCAAGGCCTTCAAGCCCGATATAAGTATACCATCAGACGCCAAATTCTGGAAAATAGGCCTTGCCCTCTTCGAACAATCGGCGGGGAGGATCGAATTGGACCGCATCGAGCTCGTCCCCTTCAACCCCTTTCCCTGAGCCCCCTTTCCAGGGGCGACGGATGGACACGACCGCCGACCCCCCTCCGCCCGCGGCCGCTTCATGCCATGGGTCGGACAGCGCCTAATAGCCGGACAGCACCTAATAATAACTGCGCTTGGCGATCATGTCCGCGATGAGGCCCAGGACGAGGACCTGGAGGCCCCCCAGGAGTAGGACCACCGTACTGGGGGCCAGATGCCAATGGAACCTGATTATATCCCACACCATCTTCCCCAAGCCGGTCAAAAGGAGCAGCATCCCCAAGGGCAGGAAGACCTTGAGAGGGCTGAACCAGGTTATGGTGCGGAAGACGGTGAGGATGTAGTTGGCGGTATCCCTCAAGGGGTGGAAGGTGGACTTTCCCCTGCGGGGGAAGTACTCGATGGGCACGAACTTCACCGGGTGAGCGTTGTTCATCAGGGCCAGGGTAAGGGTGCTCACCCAGGAATGGCCGTGGGGAAGCAGGCGGAGATAGGGCAGCACCGCCTCGCGTCGGATGGCCCGCATCCCGGAGTTGAGGTCGGGTATCTTCTGTCCGCTTATGAACTCCGCCAGCTTGCGCACGGCGAACTTGGCCGGGACGCGCAGGAACTTGAGGGTTCCCGCCTCCCGGACCCTCGCGCCCACCACCATGTCGTAACCGTCCATCTCCTCCACCAGCCGCGGTATGTCCCGGAGGGGATAGCTGCCGTCCCCGTCGGCTATGACCACGATCTCCCCCGTGGCCGTCTTAATGCCCGTGCTCCGAGCCGTTCCCCCTCCCAGGTTGCGGGGGTGCCGGATCACCTTTACCTGGGGGAATTGACGCAGGATGGAAGGCGTGGAATCCGTTGACGCGTCGTCCACAACGATGATCTCCCAGTCGTAGGGGGAGTCCTCCAGGGTGGCTATGGCCGTCCGGAGGTCCTCGGCGATGGCCAGCTCCTCGTTATATACGGGTATCACCACGCTCACCTTCATCCCCATAGCCTCGTCCTTTCAAGATCCTTTACCAATCCCCTGTCCTCCCATACGCCCCGCGCGGCGCTCCGGAAACAGCCGCAAGGGCGCCGCTGCGCCATCCCGGGCCGTCCCTCGGCTCCGGGCTTCAATTATAAATCAACCGCACAGACCCTCGAGCGCGGCCATAAGCTCCGCGGACAGGGCCGCCGGCGAGCACCTTTCCACGAACAACCGGTGGGCGTTCTCGGCCAGTTCTTCCCGTTTCTTCCCATCTCCGGCCAGGTAATCCACGGCCTCCGCCAGGGCACCGGGGTTACCCCGCGGCACCATCAGGGCGTGCCTGTCCGGTTCCAGCAACTCGCGGTTGGCAAGACAGTCCCCGGCGATCACCGGTTTGCGCATGGCCATGAACTGGTATATCTTTCCAGGAATGACCCTGCCCGCCTTGGGCCGGGGCGAGAAGTGGCCGCCCAGGCATATATCGGACGCCGCAATGAGCTCGGCGAGCTCCGCCTCCGATGCCCAGGGCCGCCAGGTGAGGGCTCCCGTCCTGGCCATCCCTTCCAAGCGCGGCCTGAGGCGGGGGAGTTCCGGCCCCCTGCCCACCAGGAGGAAACGCAAACCGCGGTCCCCGGACAACTCCTCGGCTGCGTCCAGGACCACCTCCACCCCGTGAAGGGGCTGGAAAGTGGCGTAATAGAAAACGGTGACCACTTCCCCTCCGCCGCCTTCCCTACCCTTCCGGGGGAAGAACGTCTCGTCATCCGCCCCTACCCACAGGCGCACGAACTTGTCCCTCGGCTGGTGGAAAGTGGAGGCGAAATAATCGGCATGCGCCTGGGTATCCACCAACACCATGTCCGCCGCGCTGCAGGTCCAGGCGTCGAGGCGGGCGAGCAGACGGGAAGCCGGGCCTCCCGGCTTGATCCGCCGGCGATCCTCGCACAGGGTCTCGTACAGGGAGACGAAGGGGTCGAAGACCAGTGGCCGGCGAGTCAAGGGCCGCAGGAAGGGCAGGATGGTATGGCCCAGAAATCCCACCAGGTAGACGTCCGGTTCACCGTCCCTCCTGGCCACCTCGCGAAGCATCCGCCAGGTGACCTCGGGAAGCCTCCGGGTGTAGTTGTTCCCCTCCGAAGCGATAACCTGGACCTCGCACCCGGCGTGCCGGAGGGCCCTCAGGATCACCTTGTTGCGGGGATAGCCGATCTCCCTGCCCGCCACGAAGAGGACCTTCATCCATCCATCCCCCCGGAAAGCGTGCCTTGCAGCGGCTGGCGATCTGGCGCTCCAGGCGCGGTTCCCGGCCCCCAAGGGCTCCCACCCGCCTGGAGAACCGATCAGACCCGCACCGATACACCGATATACTACAACAAGCGCGGGCGATCCTTTTATACCGCGCCTAGGCCGCGCTCGGCAGGGGAGGTCACCCCTTTCCTCCTCGATCTCTCGCTCCCTTGTCGGTGATGATGCGGCCTTCTTTTCCCGCCTGTTGGGGGTTCAAATCGAACATGACGGCGAATTGATGGGGTCATCGGGTCGATTCCAGGGCCCTCTTTTCCCGCCTGTTGGGGCTTCAACGGGTAAGGGCCGAGTTCCGGGGAAGGGGAGGGAGCGCCAAGGTGGTCGGGCCTTTATCCCGCAACGCCGCGGGCGAAGCCTCCAACCTGAAAACCCGGTATATCTCCAGGGGGTTCCTCCTCTCCCTCGGCCGGTGCTCGAAGCTCCTTTCCAGGGCATATTCCCGTACCGGGAAAGAAAGCACCTCCACCGCCTCCACCCCCCGCGGGAGGAAGAGCCGCTCCCCGGAGATGGAAGGACGCCACAGGAGGTAGACCTCGCGCTCCGGGAAGCCCAGGTCGGCGAGGAGGAGGTCCAGCTCCTCCGCATCGAACATGGTCCCTTCCTTGAGCCAGGCGTTTTCCACCCCGTGGAAGTTGCGCAGGGGCGGTCCGAAGTGGTCCCCGCTGTGGTAGTCCATGAGCAGGATTCCGCCCGCGGGAACCTCCCCCGCCACCGCCTCTACCGCCTCCCACTGGTTCCCCCCCTCGTCTATCCCCCACAGGGGCTTGGAGGCGTTGGCCATGTAGGCCACCAGGTAGAGGAACAACCCCGCCACGGCCGCACGGAGGACCCAAGCCCCGGCCACTCCGTAGCGGAGACGGTGAGCGGGTCTCCCCCGGGCCTTCCCTCCCCGGGAGCCCTCGTTTTCCCGGGAACCTCCTCCGTTTCCCCCGGGGATCCCCTCAACCTCCCCCTCCCCAACCCGGAGCTTCTCTTCCTCCTCCACCGCGTGCCATTCCCGGGAAATCGCCTCCCCTAAGGAGACAGGGAAATCTCCCCTACCCGTCCCGTGCGCTCCGCCCTCCGGGTCACCTCCCGTCCCCGCTCGGACCGCGAGACGCCTTCCCTCCAGTCGGTCCGCCGCTCCGGCCAACTCCCTCAAGACCATGGCCACCATCAGGAGTCCCACGGGTAGGATGACGGGGACCAGGCGGCGCATCATGAGGACGTGCAGCGGGAGGGCCCGCATGTTGGTCGCGTAGAGGAGGGTGAAGGAGAATCCGCACAGGGCGAGGAGGATGTCCCCCTCCCTGCGGGTTCGGGACATGCACAGGGCGTACCCGGCGAAGAGAGCCGCCACCCCCAGCGGGGAGAGGTACCACGACCAGCGGAGGAAATCCTGGCTCCGGTAGCTGGGCCCCTGTACCGCCTTTATGAACCCGTAGCTGACCAGGCTGTCGGGTTGGAGAGGGCGTATGAAATAGAGCCACCCGAAAAGGGCGGCCAGCGCGACCCAGAGAAAAGGCGCCCAAAACCGGCGGCTCCGCTCCAGAGCCTCCCTGAGCCTTCGCCGCACCCGACTCGGGAAGAGGGCCGCCGCGGCGACCAGCAGGGCGAGGGCCGTACCTCCCGCCACCATAAACCCTGCCCACCGCCGGGAGAAAGCATTCCAAATTTTTCCAAAATATACATGGGCATACAGGTTGCCCATCACCACGCAGAAAACCGCGCCCAGGAAGACCGTCCCCAGGAGCACCCAGTCCGGTCCGCCGATGCCCCTGAGCGCCCCCTTGAGGATCAGGAAAATAGCCAAGGGCACCAGGAGGAAGAGGAAATCGATGCGGCACAGGAATCCCAGCGAGAAGATGAACCCGGAAAGGACCGCCATGCCGTAGCCCTTCCCTTCCCCGTGGCGCAGGTCCCCGGGTTGGATATCGCGGTCCAACGCTCCCCGGTCGAGATACTCCATGGCGCAGAGGGCGCCGCCCAGAAATAGGAGGGCGTTCATCATCTCCGAGCCCGTGTACCTGCCGAAATAGATCATGACGGGGCACACCGCGGCCAGGACCACCGCTGCCCAGGCCCACCTTTCCCCCAGCAGCCTCCGGGAGTGGACGAAGATGCCCCAGAGGACCAGAACCGCCGTCCAGGTCAGGGCCCAGAACATGTTCTCCAGTCCCAGGAAAGCGGCGAAGGCGGCCAGGAGCGAGGGCCAGAGGTGGAAGAAAAGGGGCCATTCCTTCCCGGAGCCCAGGTCCTGGAAGGCGTAGAACTGGTTCTCGTGGTAAACGAACTCCCCGGGTTCGGTCTCCACGGCATGGTAGACCAGGTCCACGTTTGGCGGCGATATCTCCGTCGCCGCACGGTTTTCCACCCACCACCTCCCCTCGCGGACCAGGTTGGCCGCCATGGCCGGATAGATGCCCACGTCGGAGAACCCGGAGACGATGCGCCATGGCGGGGCGAAGAGGGCCAACCCCAAAAGCACCAGGAGGACAATGACGGCGGCATCCCATCCCGGGCCAACCGCCGGCTCTCCCCTCCTGCCCCCCCTTTTCCACCACCGGACGGCGGCGGCGGTAACCAGGCCCGCGCCGACGAGGGACAGGGTGAGGATGAAGGGCTTCCTCCCGAAGGCGGAAAGGTACCCCAGGACCAGGGCCTCCAGGGAAGCGAGCCCCGTTCCCGCCACCAAGGCCAGCCATGCCCTTTCCCCTCCCCTTACCCGCCCCCCGCCGTCGGCGAGGCGGACCACGGCCCACCCGGGCATTGCCAGGGACAGGAAAAGGGCCACCACTTTCAAGGGGAACAAGGCTTCCTCCCTTTCCGCTCCATGCTCAACACGCCATATGGCACGGCTTCCGGCCGCCACCGAGTGAAGCGCGCCCTCCCCTTCCCGGCCGGTCCAGGGATCCCCGCTCGCAGCCCCGAGGCCACTGGACCTCCTCCGCCGCCTTCCCACGCGCTACGCCCGGCCCGCCGTTCCCCTCCCTCCGGACCTGGCCTTGCGCAGCCCCCAGGTGAGCAGGAAGCGCGTCGCCAACCCGCACAGGACCACGGGGGTTAAGAGCGCGCCCCGCCAACCGGCGTAGCGGCGGCGGAAGAAGAGGTACATGCTGCGGTGGTGCTCGTAGAGCATGCGCGTGGACTGCTGGGCGCTGGTCCTCCCGATGTGGTGGATCAGGGAAAACCCGGGATGGTAGACCACCGCGTAGCCGGCGGCGCGCAGGCGCCAGCACAGGTCCACGTCCTCCACGTACATGAAGTAGGCCTCGTCGAACCCGCCCACCTGCTCCACCGCTTCCCGGCGCAGGAGCATGGCCGCCCCGGAGACCCAGTCCACCTCCCGGGGCGCATCTCCCTCCAGGTCCTTCATCTGGTAAGACCTGGTAAACGGGTTATCCGGCCACACCTCCCCGAGGAAGCCGTGCACCACGTTCGCCAGCATGGAGGGGAAGCGGCGGCAGGACATCTGGCGCGTGCCGTCGGCGTTCAGGACCAGGGGGCCCAGGGCCCCGACTTCGGGATGTCCATCGAGGTAGTCCAGAACGGCCTCCAAGTCCCCGCCCACGAATTCCACGTCGCTGTTGAGGATGAACACGTAGGGTCGGTCCGTCGCCCGGATGCCCGCGTTGCAGGCCGATGCGTAGCCGGGGTTGCCCGGGTTCTCCACCAGGAGCACCCAGGGAAACTCCTCCCGGACCATGCGCTGGCTCCCGTCCGTGGACCCGTTGTCCACCACCACCGCGGGCAACCTTCCCAGGACCTCCTCCATGGTGCGCAGGCAGCGCCGCAGGTCCTCCCGGGTGTTGTAGTTGATGACCACGGGGGATACCCTCGCCTTCGCCTCCCGTACAGGGTCAAACTCCGTCCCGGCCACCACTACCCCTCCGCCGCCTCCACCTTCTCCACAGGCCGTGCAGGTACCCGGCCATCTTGGCTCCGTCCACCGCCGCCAGCAGGAGAGGCGCCGCCGCCACGGCCGCCGCCTTCTCCGCTGAGGTCCTCCCCCGGAAAAAGACGGGTATGCGCCTCCAGCGCCTCCCCGCGTACACGGAGGCCGGCAGCACGGCCAGGGGCAGGAAACGCCTCCCGCGCCGCGAAAAAGCCGCCACCGCAAGCCCCCCGTATACGGCAAAGCGTAAAAGGTGGCGGTGGGGATACATCCCGGACTCCCCGTCCCCCCGGGCGTAGCGGAAGTACTGCCTCAGGAGGGAAGGGAGGTCGGGGCGCATGCGCCAGTAGACCACCGCCTTCGGGCGGAAGACATGCCTTATCCCCAGCTCCTTCCAGCGGTGGTTGAAGTACATGTCCTCCCCGATGTCCAGCCATTCCGGGTATCCTCCCGCTTTCTCCCACACCTCCCGGCGGAAGGCCAGGGAGCGCGAGGAGGGCATGAAGCGCTCCCCCCTGACCTCCCGGGGAAGGGGAAGGGTCACGCAGGCCGATAAGGCCTCGAACCAGCCACCCTCCAGGGGTTGATAGAACCCCGCCACCAGTCGCACCTCCGGGTCCTCCTGAAAGGGGGTGGTCAGTTCCTCCAGCCAGCCCGGGTCCAGCACGCAGCCCGCGTCGGTCACGGCGATGATCCCGTGGCGCGCCAGGGACACGGCCAGGTTCCTCCCCCGGGCGATGTTGCTCCCCGGCAGAATCTCCACCCGCACCGGGAAAGGGGCCTCCTCGGCCATCTCCCGCAGCCTCTCCACCGTCCCGTCCCGAGACCCACCATCCACCACCACCACCTCGTCGGGCGGACGTTTCTGGGAGAGTATGCTCCGCCACCACTCGGCTACCGTCTCCGCCTCGTCGAGCACCGTGGCCACCAGGGAAACCGGCGTTCCCTCCCCCGCAAGGTGTTCCTCCCCTTGAGAGGGGAAAGGAACGAGGTCCCCGGCTCCGGATGGCTCCCGCCTCTCCGGCAGCCTCTCCTTCATCCCACGCGACTCCGCATCTCCCACGACTTCTTCTCCCCGCCTATACGGGCATACCTTTCCCCCGATGGTTCAGGTTAATCCTGCCTGCGTCCTCTCCCCGTCCACCGGGCACACCAGCCCGGACTCCGAGGCTTCTACCTTCTCGATGACGGACATCACCGTCAGCTCTCCAAGCCCCGCAAGACATGCATCCCGTAAATGATAGGTTCGACCACTCAACGCTTTCAACCTGGGCACCCGGAAAGGCCAGGACAAGAACAGCTTAGCCGACGACCTTTATCCGCGTCGCCCCCACCACCTTCGCCGGGAGAAAACCCTTTCTGCCCTGCCTGGTTTACTTAGGGATTCCCCGGAGGATTCCTTGATTCGTGCGCAGGTTCTTTAAACCCACTCTCTATTTTCACGATGGCAACTCATCGATGGTGGTGTTCCTGATCCCCAAGCGGGGAGGCCTACGATTACCCCATACCGAGGACCCGTTCGTATACCTCCCGGACCTGGCGGGCGGCACGCTCCCAGGTGAACATCTTAGCCCGCTGGCGTCCCCTCTCCACCAGCCGGGCGCGGAGGGAGGGGTCCCGCAACAAGGTCTCCACCCGGTCCGCGATCTCCTCCGGGTCCAGCGGGTCCTCCACCAGCAGGGCGGCATCGCCCACCACCTCCGGGAGGGAGGCGCGGTTGGAGGTGACCACCGGCACCCCGCAGGCCATGGCCTCCAGGGGTGGCAGCCCGAAGCCCTCGTAAATGGAAGGAAATACCAGGAGATCCGCCTGCACCAACAACGACTTGAGCCGCTCGTCGGGCACGTACCCGGTGAAGACGATCTCCTCCTCCATGCCCAGGTCGGAAACCCGGCGCATGAGCTTGCGGTACTCGGCGTTGTTCAGCCTCCCCAGCCCTCCGCCCCCGATGACCGCCAGCTTGTGCTCGTAACCCCTGCCCCTCAAGAGGACGAAGGCCTCCACCAGGGTGGCCAGGTTCTTCCGGGGATGCAGGTTACCGATGTAGGCCAGGTAGGGCGGTTCCAGGCAGTAGGCGCGCAGGGCCAGTTCCACCTCTTCCGGGCTCGGCTGGCTGTAAAAGACGGGGTTGAGCCCGGGGTAGACCACTTCCATCCTCTCCTCGGACACCCCGTAGACCTCCGCCAGCTCCCGGGCGGTAAAGCGGGAATCGGTGAACACGGCACTGGAACGCTCCAGCAAGCGGGGCAGGGAGTGGATGAAACGCCTGATCCCCTTGCTCTGCATCTCCGGGAAGCGGACGAAGTTGATGTCGTGCACCGTGGTCACCAGCTTCGCCCTCCTCAGCGCGGGAGCCTGGTAATTGGTGGCGTGGAAGATGTCGAAGTCGCCGAGGAGCATCTCCGCCGGAAAGGCCCGGGTGCGCTTCCACAGCCGGTAGTAGAGGAAGTTGGCCGGCAGGTTGAACCCCCGGACCCGCACCCCCGGGTAGTGGGGAGCCAGCCTCCGCAAGCGGTGGCCGGCGCGCAGGGAGAGGGCGAAAAGCCCCGCCTCCAGCTCGGGGTCCACCTTCAAGAGATGAGCGAGCAGGTTCTCGGTGTAGTGCCCTATCCCCGTTTTCTCCAGCAGAAAAGGCGTCCCGTCGAAGATGACCCTCATCCCGCCACCCGCCTTCTCCCGGAGACCGCTCTCAAGGCGAGGCCTGGCTCCACTGTCCCCAGTTGATGAGGATGATTCCCAGGACGATGGCGGCGACCCCCAGCCAGTTGAGCGGGATTATCTCGCGGTTCTCGAAGAAACGGTCGTAGAGCATGACCACGATGTAGGTGAGGCTGACGAAGGGATAGGCCACCCCCAAGGGGACGTCGGTGAGCACGATGAGCCAGAAGAGGGCGGAGGCCACGAAGAGGACCAGCCCCAGGATGACCGTCCAGGTGGTGGCGATCTCCTTGATGAAGGTGGCCGGCTTGCGCATCAACTCGCCGGCGTTCATCCCCGTGCGTTCCTTCACCTCGGTCATCCCCCGGCGCAGGCATATCTGGCCGCTTATGGCCAGGGCCACGCTTATGAGGATAATGAGGTAAGACATGGGTTTAACGGCCGCTTCCATCATTCCTCCTCGCTCCTCTCCGCCGGGAAACACCGCGGTTAGGTGGCGGAGCTGCCTCCCGACGCATTTTCCCCATCCGGGCCAAGCAAAACCGCTCCGAACGGAGCTTTAAAGTATTATAACAGCCGGGGACGACGGGCCATCAGGCTTGGCCTTTCGACCCGCACGGCCCTTTCAGGCATGCCCCTCCAGGCGTTAACTTACCACCCGCCCCCAAGGCGCGCCCCCAGGCCCCCGGGTGTTCATGGTCCAAAACCGCCCCACTCGAGGGTACGGCAAGCCCCCTTTTCACGGGCCAGCCCCGCCAAGGTCCCCGTGGGGCGAGGGAGCGCGATCCACGCCATTCGCCGAGGAGGGCGGCCGTCCTCCAGGGCCGCACTCACTCCGCCTCCACGTAGGCTCCCGGCCTTTCGATGGGGAGGAGAGGCCGCTCGCCGTACCCCTCGAACACCACCCAAAGGGTGTAGCTGATATCAAGATCGCCACCGCCGTACCGGGTGCTCAGGCGCAACTGCACGGGGAGCAGGTCTTCCTCGCCGATCCACAACTCCACGCGCAGTTCCCTGTCCAACCATTCCGGGTCCAGGTTCCCGTACTCCTCGAGGAGGGATGGACCCTCCTGCGAGCGCAGCTCGAGCATGTCGCGCCCGCTGAGGTCGAAGGCCAGGTGGGCGCAGCGCACCCCCGCCGTTTCCTCCAAACCCATCCATTGTGGGTCCCGCGCCGCCGTGGTGGCCTTCTCCACCATTTTCAGGTAATCGAAATAGCGGTCCTGTTCCTCCCGGGGTACGTAATGCACCCACCCCTCCACCCCCAGCGCCTCGGCAAGCCTCTCCCCCTTGACGTAGGCGGACTTCCCCCCGTCCAGGGTGAGGTAGGAGAAGGAATTGTCCCTTCCCTTCTCCCCGCCTACGTCGCTGCGCACCTCTTCCCGGTAATCGTATCTCTCCGCCTCGGGAAGGACGATCTCCCCCTCCACCCGCACGGTGTCCGTCAGGGCGCCCCTCCCGGTCTCCACCACGTACTCCGCCTCCTGCCGGAAACGGAGGTAACCGCCCTCGCCGGCATATTCCTGCACCGACCGATGGCAGTCCTGAAGCCACTCCGCGGGGGTCCTTCCTCCCCGGCACCCCGTCGCCACGCAGGCGAGGAGCAGGGCGACCGGCGCCAGGAAGGCCGCCCGCAGGCGGCGACCGTGGTTCATCCTAACCCCTGCCCGGTATCCGCTCCCCGCCTTAACCCGCCGGCCACCGTCCTCCATGTGCGCAGACATCGACCCGCCCTCCTGGACCATCATCAGCGGGGCACGGCCGGCCCGGGGCCGGGCCATGCCCGGGGGCGCACCTCCCCCACCCCCCTGACCGGGTCTTCCACCCCGTGGACAGCAACCCCACGCGGTGCGCCGGTTCGCACCGGGGCCCGCATGTCGTAGAATATCTTAGACCCATTGGGCGTCTTTTTACTACGCGGCAACGGGCCACGCCGTCTCCTCCAGGAGGTCGAGGAAGCCATGAAGATAGCGGTGATAGGCATGGGATACGTGGGGCTGGTCACCGGCGCCTGCCTGGCGGACATGGGCCATTCGGTAACCGGCGTGGAAAAGGACGAGGGGAAGGTGGAACTCCTCAGCCGGGGGGAACCGACCATCTATGAGGTGGGCCTCCCCGAGCTCCTGGAGCGCAACCTCGACCGCTCCCTAACCTTTACCACCGACCTGCAGGAGGCGGTGCGGGGGGCGGAGATCGTCTTCATCACCGTGGGCACCCCGCAGAGCGAGGACGGGAGCGCGGACATGACCTACGTGACCCAAGCCGCCGAGGAGATCGCTCCCGCCGTCACCGGGTACAAGGTCATCGTCAACAAGAGCACCATGCCCGTGGGCTCCACCCGCCTGGTGGAGAGGATCATCCGGGAGGGGGCGGGGGGCGAGGAGTTCGACGTGGTCTCCAACCCCGAATTCCTCCGCGAGGGAACGGCGGTGCGCGACTTCATGCACCCCGACCGCATCGTCATAGGGACCGACAGTCAACGGGCGGCGGGCGTGATGACCGAACTTTACCGTCCCCTCAATGCCCCCCTCTTCATCACCGACCCGGCCAGCGCGGAGATGATCAAGTACGCCTCCAACGCCTTCCTGGCCACCAAGGTCTCCTTCATCAACGCCATCGCCAACATCTGCGAGGCGGTGAATGCGGACGTGAAGGAGGTGGCCCTGGGGATGGGCTACGACCGCCGCATAGGCTTCGAGTTCCTGCGCTCCGGGCCCGGCTTCGGTGGCTCCTGCTTCCCCAAGGACTGCCGGGCTCTCATCGAGATAGCCCGCCGCTCCGGGTACAACTTCTACCTCCTGGAGGGGGTGATGCAGGTCAACCGGGAGCAGATGGAGCTCATGGTGCGCAAGGCGGAGGGCATGCTCGGCGACCTCAAGGGCAGGCGCGTCGCCGCCTGGGGACTGGCCTTCAAGGCCGGCACCGACGACGTACGGGAATCCCCGGCCGTGGAGATAGCGCGCATGCTCATGGAGCGGGGGGCGGAGGTGGTGGCCTACGATCCCCAGGCCATGGACAACGCACGCCGGGCCCTTCCCCTCCTGGAATGCGCCGACAATCCTCTGGAGGCGGCGAGGGGAGCGGAACTGCTGGTGATCCTAACCGACTGGGAGGAGTTCAAGTTCGCGGACTTCCGCGCCGTGGGAGAGGCCATGCGGGAGAAGAAGATACTGGACACCCGCAACTGCCTGGAGCCCATCTCCGTCCGCCGCCTGGGCTTCGAGTACCAGGGCGTGGGCCGCTGAGGTCCTGGCTCACCTGGGAACCGGGCGCCGGCCGAGGCTCCGGTCCTCATCCCCTCTCACCCCAGGAGCTCCCGGTAGGCTTCCAGGGTGAGCTCCACGGTTCGGCTCCAGGGATATTCCGCGGCGCGCTGCCTGCCCAGCTCCCCCAGCCGGGCGCGGAGTTCCCCGTCCCCGATAAGCCTCCGCAGCGCCTTGCGCAGATCCATGACCTCCTCGGGGTCCACCAGGAAGGCCGCCCCCTCGGCCACCTCCCGCAGGGAGGAGGTCCGGGAGGTGATCACCGGCACGCCCCGCGCCATGGCCTCCAGCACCGGCAGCCCGAAGCCCTCGTAAAGGGACGGGTAGGCGAAAAGGAGCGCGCCCCGAAAGACGGCCTCCAGTTCCTCGCGGGGCAGAAAGCCCAGCCAGCGCACGCCGTCCTGGGAGAGCACGCGGGATAGCTCCCACCCTCCCAGCCATCCCCGCGGCCCCACCAGGACCAACCCTCCGGTCTTCTCCTTTACGGCGGAATCCAGGGAGGCGTAGGCCTGCACCAGGCGGGAGAGGTTCTTGCGCGGCTCGATGGTGCCCACGAAGAGGAGGTATCCCGGGCGAAGGCCGTGCTTGTCCAGAACCATCTCCACTTCCTCCCCGGAAACGGGAGGGGGGTCATCGACGCCCAGCGGTACCACCCTCAGACGCGGGTCGCCCTTCCCCACCAGGGAGCGCAGGTCCTGGGCCGTGGACTGGGAATCGGCCAGGAGAGCGCTGGCCTTCCTCAATAGGAGGACCAGCCCCCGGCGGTGGAAGAGTCGCCACCGGGCGGGGAAGGCCCCGGGGAAACGCACCACGCAGAGGTCGTGGACGGTGGCCACCAGGGGAGCCCGGGAGGGCGGGTAGACCAGGGAGGGGGCATGCACCAACTCCAGGGGGCCGAGGTGCCTCTCCAGGAAGGGACGGCCCGCGCCATGCCAGAGCATCCCGGTCACCTCCCTGCGCCCCGGGAGGCGCTTCATGGTCACCCCTTCCGTCCCCGCAAAGAGATCCGCACCCTCCGGTCCGTGGTGGACGAGGAGGAATTCCGCGCCCGGAAGGCCCCGCGCCAAGCCGGGAACCAGGTGCCTGAGGTAGGTACCGATCCCCCCGGGCTGCCGGTAGAAAAGCTGGTCGGCGAATACGGCGATCCTCAAACTCTCACCCCGCCCCTTCACGCGCCATTCAACCCCCTGGGACCTCCTCCCCGCTTCCGCGCCTCAGGGCAGAGAGGATGGGAGGTCGGGGTAATCGGGGAAAAGACTCTGCTGCCACTGCTTGTACATCGCCCATGCCGTGCAGGGGGTCCCGTCGTACCGGAAGAGCCCGCAATAGAGCTGGTCCCAGGAAGTGCCCGGGTCCTCGTCCATCATCTGGTAGATCCATATCTTGCGGCACCCGTTCTGCAGGAGGGAGTTGACGCCCACCGGCCCGATGGCCTCCGCCTGGCGCTGTTCGTTGAAATCGTAGGTCTCCACGTAGGTGCCATCCTCTTCGTCTTTCCCGTGCGCCCACCCCACCTCGCTCACCACCACCTCCTTGGTGAACCCGCGGGAACGCAACACGTTGACCACGTTGGCGTAATACCTCCCCCAGTCCCGGGGGTTCTTGTAGGGATGGGCCGTGACCATGTCGCAGCTGCCGTGGAAACCGATCAGGTAGTTGAGGCAGAGGGTGGTCCGGGACCTGGGAGCCAGGGTGAGCGACCGCCTCAGGGTGGTACCCTTGTTCATCATGAAGCTCAAGCTCACTTCCACTGCCTCGCTATCCGTGTTCTGGAGGCACAGGTATTCCTCGATGGAGTAACCGGTGCAGCCCTCGGCGAAGTACCAGGTGGTGGAGGGAGACAGGGCACCCATGGTCACGTGTCCCCCCCTCTTGCTCCCCGCGTAGTTGAAGTACATGGGGCGCTCGGCCACCACGGGGACCTCGGAGTGGACCTTTACGGACACGTCGCCCCGGGCGTCGTCGTGGACCCCGATGCCCAACCCGTCGCCGTGCACGGCCACCGTCCTGCGGGAGTGCGGGGGGACGTCCACCGACTTGGGGACCACCGAGCCGTCGCCGCAGTAATACTCGATGTTCACCTCCGCCGGGGAGTCGCCGGGGTTCTGGAGGCATAGGTAGGTATGGAACCCGGGGCGCGTGCAACCCTCGGCGAAGTACCAGTCGGAGGCCGGGGCGGTGGCGCCCAGGGAGTCGTGGCCCCCCGCCCACATCCCCGCGTAGTTGAAGTACATGGGGCGCTCGGCCACGATGGGGACCCCGGAGTGGACCTTTATGGACACGTCGCCGTGGGCGTCGTCGTGAACCCCGATGCCCAACCCGTCCCCGTGCACGGCCACGGTCAGGCGGGACTGGGGGCCAACATCCACCGTCTTTTCTATTTTCGATCCGTCCCCGCAGTAGTAATCGATGTCCACGGCGGCCGTGAGGGTGGGGTCCGGGTTCTGCAGGCACAGGTAGGTATGGAACCCGGGGCGCGTGCAACCCTCGGCGAAGTACCAGTCGGAGGCCGGGGCGGTGGCGCCCAGGGAGTCGTGGCCGTCGTCCCAGGTGGAGTTGTACCTGAAGTACATGGGGCGCTCGGCCACGATGGGCTTGGCCGCCTCCACCTTCACCGAGACATCCTGGCCGGGGCGGTTGACGTCGTCGAAGAGCAGCCCGTAGAGCTCGGTCCCCCGGTCGGGATCGGGGTCGTTGATGCACTGCAGGTCCCCGCAGACCACTATGCCCGTGGGGTCCTTCTCCTTGATGGCCTGGTAAGCCAGCTGCAGGAGGGGCAGGTAATCCGTCTCCACCTGGCCCCCGAAATGGTATACCCCGTAGTTGTACCAGGCGGAGGAATCACGGTCCCAGCCCGGCTCGTTCCATATCTCGTAGAAATCCACCACCGGGGCGTAGCGCTCGGCCACCCGGGAACAGAAATCGTACCAGTCGCGCAGGTCGCGGGGGGGCGCCTTGTCCGCCTTGTCCCCATAGGAAGGGTCCCGCGCCCAAACCGGGACGGCCGCAGTGAGCAGGAGCATGATGGAATCGGTGCCGTCGGCCAGGCGGGCGTTTATCTCCTGGTCGAAGTAGGACCAGTTGAACCTGTCCTGTTGGGGCTCCGCCTTGCCCCAGACCACCAGGACCTTGTGGTGGCGGACCCACTGCCTCTCCGCGAGGGGGACGCGAGGGACGATGCGGCTTGCGTAATCCCTGGCGTCCAGACCCAGGATGTACCAATCGGCCACGTTGCGCTCCCCGGCCGCTTCCGCCTCTCCCCGGCCCAGGACCACCAGCGCCAGGTTCCACGTGGAGGTGAGCAAGAAGGTGAGGCATAGCGTCAGGGCCAGGAACAGGGCGGAGGATTTCCGGCCCCCCAACCGTGCAGCATTAACCGCTAACCGCGTGTCCCTTGCAGCTTTCCACATGTTTGTCCCCCGCCTCCGGTTCCCTGGGATGCTCGCATCCTCCTACACTTGTCCAAGCCATGATCCGGTTCGCTCCTTCCCTCCGCGCTCCGCACCCGGCCGCTCGGGCCGCGGCTGTGACCTGTTCCCAAGCCGCGGAGGGTCCCAAGGCCAAGAAAGCCTCACCAGTTTGAGGCGCGAGGCGCGCTCCGCGTTCCCCCCCACGCTCTCGCCACTCTCTCCGTCGTTTTATAATTTCCTCCCCCGCCGTTGCCGCCGCCACACCTTATGACTGCCCCGGGTATTGCCTACCCGATTGCCCCTGTATAATTTCCTCCCCCGCCGTTGCCTCCGCCACACCGTTTACCGGCCCGCCTCCCCTTCGCGCCCCGAACACGGGCTCCTCCCACTCGCTCCCCGGCGAACCGCGCCAGCGGCGTCCACCGTATATTTCGCCATATTATAACCTTTCCCCGGCGAACACGCGGATCGGGCGAAGATGCGTCCACCAAGCCACCGGGGGCGGGTACCGCGGAGGATGAGGGAACGGGCGGTGCACGGGGATACCGGCATTCCAGGTATTCACGCCCCTTTCGGGGTGGAACCCGAAACATAACTAAAGATTGAATCGTGGGCTTGAAAACGAATCGTGGGCTTGAAAAGCTCCTTGGTCTTCTTCGCCCCGTTCGGGGTGGGACCCGAAACATAATTAAAGATTGAATCGTGGACTTGAAAAACAGACTGAATCGTGGGCTTGAAAACGAATCGTGGGCTTGAAAAGCTCCTTGGTCTTCTTCGCCCCGTTCGGGGTGGGACCCGAAACATAATTAAAGATTGAATCGTGGACTTGAAAAACAGACTGAATCGTGGGCTTGAAAACGAATCGTGGGCTTGAAAAGCTCCTTGGTCTTCTTCGCCCCGTTCGGGGTGGGACCCGAGACGATGGAAAAGGGCCGAGCGCGGGGGTTCAAGCGCTTCCGGCCTTGCGCCCGGTAAGGGCCCGGAAGAGGTCCTCGTAGGCCTCCGCCAGGAGTTCCCAGTCCCTCTCGCGACGCACCTTCTCCCTTCCCCTCTCCCCCATGCGGGAAGCCCTTCTTCCGTCCTCCAGCAGCTCCCGGGCGTACCGCGCGTAATCCTCCACCCCGGCGCAGAGGTACCCGTCAACGCCGTGTTCGACCTGCCCCCGGGCGGCGGCGCAATGGGCGCTGGCCAGCACCGGCTTTCCCCGCAGCCAGGCCTCCCCTAGCACCAGGCAGTAGCTTTCGTTCAGGGAGGGGAAGATGAAGAGGTCGCAGGCCTCGTAGGCATCCAGAAGCCTCTCCCGGGGAAGAGGCCCCGCATAGACCACCCCCTCCGAGGGCAGCGGTAGCCCGTCGTCGTCAGGGCCCACCATCAGGAGTACCGCGTCCAGGCCCTCTTCCCTGAGGGACTGAACCGCGGCGATGGCCACGGGGTAGCCCTTGGAGAAGTTCTTCCTCCCCACCCAGAGGAGCACCTTCTTGCCCTCCAGTCCGTACTCCCCCCGGAAGCGCCTCCCATCCGGGGAATAAGAAGCGTGTTCTTCCAGGTCGAACCCCGGCCCCACGGAGAAGGCCGGCAGGCCCCAGGACTTCATTATCTCCGCGATGACCGGGGAGTTGGCCTCCACCCCCACCGCTTCCCGCATGGCGCGGTGAAAGTCGGGCCAGTAGTGGTTGTAGTCGCGGGGGTGGAACAGGGGGACGGCCACGAAGGGCTTGCCCGCCCCGCGGGCGGCTTTCCAGGCGGTGACCATGGTGGTCAGGGGCACCATGGCCCCGACGACCAGGTCGCAGCGGGACGCGGCGCGCCGCGCCGCCCGCTCCAGGCCAGGCGATCGGGGCCCCAGGAGGTAATCCCGCCACCTCGCCAGGTACCGGGGGCGCTGGTCCACCACCGACCAGAGAAGCTTTCCCAGGATATCCTCGGGGGCGGTACACAGGAAGTCATCCCAGTCCCGGCCCAGGTGAAGGTCCCTTCGCCTCCCCCCGTCGAGCACATAGGCCCGGCGCAGGGCCACGCCCAGCTCCCGGCCGTCCCCCGGAGGCCGCATGGTCCGCCCGCATTCCAGGGATACGTCCAGCACGTCCCGCCTTGAAAAGCGGAGGAGGAACTCCTCCCGCCTTCCCACGGCGAGGGTGAACTCCCTGCGTTCCTCGCCGCCAACGACCACCCCGAGGGTCCCCCCCCACGGGGAATGCAGCTCCAGGCCCAGGCCGTCCAATTCCTTGCCCCCGGCCACCAGCCTGGCTCTCCCTCCCGTCCAGCGGGCCGGGCCATCCTCCCAGTTCTCCACATGGTACCACCCGGCGGAAAGACAATGCTCCCCCGTGCCGCGCAGCGTTTCGCCCAAGAGCCGGGAGAACCTCTCGCCTCCCCTTTCCTCCTCCAGATAGTCCTGCATCCTCCTCGCCAACCTCGCACCCCGGAAGGGCGAGGGGTTCTTGACCTTGAAACGGCGGACCATCACCCCCTGGTCCTCTTCCTCTCCCCGGGGAAGGTAATTGTCCCACAGGAGATAACCGTTGGGCGAGGCCATGAAATACCGGGAACAGGTGGTGAGGACCTCCACCTGGTGCCCCCTTGCCGCCAGGCGCGTGGCCAGACCCCGGAGAAACCTCTCCCCGCCGCCGTGGACATCCGAACCGTAGCGGTGGGTTACCAGAAGCACGTGCACCGTCTTCCCTGCCTCCTCCCTTCTTAGGGTCTCGACCAGAGCACCGATGCGGGCTCCGACCAGCGCCCGCGGCCCCCCACGCCGCCAACTCGGGCCGCTGCGGCGCCGTACAACTCCGTTTGTCTTCTTTCCATCCCGGGCTGGCCCGCCCACGGGGTCCCGTTCCTTCAGCGCAACTCCATGGAAACCACGGCCATGCCCAACTTCCGCAGGTCCTCAACCCCCAAGACCTCGCGGGGTCGGAAGGGATTGAGCACTTGGATCTCCACTTCCCAGACCCCGGGGTCACGCCCGGCGGGGAGGGGTAGGCGATGGAGGCAACCGCGGTTGGGCACCTCGATCTCCGTGGCATGGTCTCCGTTGATCCGCACCACGGCCCGGGTCTTCTCCCGGGGATGGCCCATCAAAGTGCGTATGCGGAGCTCCCTTTCCCCGCCCTTGGCGCCCAGAAAAACCCGCGCCCTTTCCTGCGTCCAGCGGAAGGCCACCCCCCGCCCGTCCTTCTCCCTCCCGTACCATCCTTCCTGCAGGGCCTCTTCACCCTTTCTCCCCACGACCATCCGGCGTGGATAGGAGGCGATCCCGGTTCCCAGCCGTCCCGCCTTCCTGGCCGGATAGGAGCAGTGGTTGGGGGGGGTGCCCACCTGCGTCTGCAACAGACCCCAACGCATCAGCTGGCTGTCGCTCACCTTCCTTCTGGAATCTATGTCCTTTCTGCAACGCAGCGTGTCCGGCAGGTGCAGGAGGTTCCAGGCGACGGCCTGGGCCATGCGCATCATCAGCCGCCAGCTGCTCCCCCGCGACGGGGCTTCCCTGCTCTCCATCCTCATCTGGTTCAGGAACCAGTAGAAGTATTCTCCTCCCAACCACCGCAGGGTGCCCCACTCCATGTTCTTCAACGCGGAGCGCATGCGGTTGCGCTCGTACTGGTACTTGTTGAAGACAGTCCCTCCGCCCAGGGTGGTGTTCACCCGATGGCGGGCCTCCGCCCGCGGTTCGTAGACCACGCGGTAGCCGTAGAGGTTTATCCTCCACCCCAGGTCGGCGTCCTCGTAGGCGTGGCTCAGCTTCTCGTCGAATCCGCCCACCTCGAGGAAGACGCCCTGGCGCAGCATCACCGCCGCCGAGCAGGCGTAGATCACCCTGGCCGGGTAGCGACGGAAGGAGGCGTCGTCCTCCATGTATCCCCGTTCCCAAGCGTGCCCCAGGAGGTTCAGCATTCCTCCCGCGCTGTTCACCTTTCCCGGCGGGTCGAAGAACAGGAGGTGCGAGGCGCAAGCCCCCAGGCTGGAATCCTCCCTGGAGAACCGGTCCAGCATGGCCTCTTCCCAGTGGGGACGCAGCTCCACGTCGTTGTCCAGAAAAGCTATGAACTCACCGGTCGCCTCGCGGGCTCCCAGGTTCTTGGCCGCTGCCGGGCCCCGGTTGCGCCGGTTGACCAGGACCTTTACCTGGGGGTAATCACGGCGCAGAAGGGGCACGGTCCCGTCGTCCGAGGCGTCGTCCACCACGATGACCTCGCGTTGAACCCCTCCCCGCTGGGAGAGGACGGACTCCAGGCAACGGGGGAGAAGGTCCTCCCCCCGATAGCTGGGGATCACGTAACTCACCAGGACGTCTTCACTCACGGTCCATTCCCGCTTTCCGCAAGGTTCCCTGCGCTCCCCGCCGGATGGCGCCCACCCGACCCGCGGGCACCCACCCGTCCCATTTTCATAGACCCGCAGGCCCGGTTTCAAGGCTTACCGTCCCCGCGCAGAGCGGCGAGGATCTACGACCCGCGAAGGCCTCCCCCTACCCAGGCCCTGTTTCCCGGAAGAGAAGAGGAAAAGGCCGCACGATCCGTCCGCAAACCGGGAAGGGGGGCGAGCAGCCCGGGGACGGCCGGAGGCGGCGAGGGAAATCCCGAGGGTCTCCTCGCCACCCGGGCCGGAACCCCAAGGGTGAGGTGGCCTTAAAGCCTCCCCATCAGCGGGAGAAGGTCTCCTCGGGCGAAGGGACCTTCACGGAGAACCGCGCACCGGCGCGCGTGCCGTACGTCAGGGGCGGGTCCTCGCCGGCACGGATTCGCACCCGCATCTATAACCCCCAAGAGCCCCGCCTGCGACCGCGCGGCGTCAACCGGGTTGCCTCAAGCGGGGACATGAAAAGCGCGAAAGGCTGAGGAAAGGCCCCTAAAAACCGCGCGGCGTCAACCGGGGCGCCTCAAGCACCCACCCCGTGCGGCCGAGAAAAAAAGCGGTGGCTTGCGCCGCGCATGCCTCCTGTCCGGAGGGCGTTCCAGGCGGGAAGACCGTGGACCAAGGTCATCCGCCCTTTTGGGCAGGCAAAGGAAGGAGGCGAAGGGATGAGAGGAATCACGGCCAAGTTTCTCCGGACGGTCATGACGGTGGCCCTGGCCACCCTCGCCCTGCAAGCCTTTGCCGCCGTAAGCCCGGGTAGCGGAACATCCCGGGCCGAATCCTATCCCCCCGCCTGGCGGCAGGTCTGGGCCCTGGACACCGGCAGGATGTTCAAACACGCCTCCCCCACCCTGGCGGACATCGACGGCGACGGGACCCAGGAGGTTCTGGTCGGCAACACCAACGGCGTCTTCTACTGCCTGGACCATAACGGCAACATCCGCTGGGCCTACAACACCGGGGCGGTCATCCAATCCACCCCCCTGGCCGTGGACTGTGACGGAAACGGCACCCTGGAGATCTTTTTCGGTAGCTACAACGGGTACGTCTACGGGTTGAACTACCTGGGACAACCCCTCTCCCACTGGGGATGGCCCAAGTTCGCCGGAACGGCCTACGGGTACCGGGAGGTTTTTCCCTCCCCCGCCAGCGGGGACCTGGACGGGGACGGGGACCTGGAGATCGTGGTGGGCAATTGGGGGACCTTCGTCACCGCCTGGCATTTCCAGGGGCCGCTCATGTGGCAGTACCAGAACCACGATACCATCTGGTCCTCTCCCGCCTGCGGGGATATCGACCTGGACGGGAAGGACGAGGTGGTCATCGGGGCCGACTGCTGGAGCGGACCCTACTGGCCCTGGCCCCGTGGCGGGCTCCTCTACGTCTTCGAGGAGAACGGGTCCATAAAGCCCGGCTTTCCCAAGTGCCTACCCCAGGTGATATGGTCCTCTCCGGCCCTCGCCGACCTGGACCGGGACGGGTTCCCGGACATCGTGGTGGGCACCGGCCTCTACTGGCAGAACACCAACCCGGGACAACCCACCTACCTCCCCTACGCGGACGGCAAGCACGTGTACGCCTTCAACTACCGGGGCGAGAACCTCCCCGGCTGGCCGGTGAACACGGGGGACAACGTCTTCTCCTCACCCGCGGTGGCCGACCTGGACGGGGACGGGTACTTCGAGGTGGCCTGCGCCTCCATGGACTCCTGGTTGTACTGCTGGGAACACGACGGGCGGGAGAAGTGGAAACAGCGTCTCTTCGCCGTGCAGAAAATGGGTTCCCCGGCCATAGCCGACATCGACGGGGACGGGGACATGGAGGTCCTCATGGGGGAGGGACAGCACCTGGCGGCCTACGAGCCCTCCGGGAACCGGGTACTCGAGGTGCATACCGGGCAGAACATCTTCAACTGCCCGGCGGTGGGCGACCTGGACGCCGACGGCCTGACCGACGTGGTGGTGGCCAACGGCATCGACGGCGAGACGGGCAGGGTCATCCGCTACGAGGCCGGCAGGTGGAACCCGGAGCTCGCGCCCTGGCCCATGTTCCGACGCTTCCCGGACCACCGCGCCTGCTATCCCCACCAGGAGGTGCCCGACCTGTGGCCCGCATCCGAGGTGCGCAGCCGTTCCTACCTGGCCGAGGGTTACACGGGGAACGGTTTCCAGGAGTTCGTGCTCCTCATGAACCCCGGCCCGGAGGCGGCGACCGCCCAGCTCCGCTACCTCCTGGGAAGCGGCCTTTCCGTGGTCAAGGTGGTGAACGTCCCCGGCCGCTCCCGCTGTACCGTGTACGTCAACGGCTCGGTGGAGGGCCAGGACGTGAGCACGGTGATGCTCTCCGACAGCCCGGGAATAGTCGCCGAGCGCTCGCTCTACTACCGCTACGCCGGTAGGCATGGCACTTGGGTGGGCGGACACGACGTCATGGGCACCGACACCCCGCGCCAGGAGTGGTACTTCGCCGAGGGGTGCACCCGGCCCGGATTCCACACCTACCTCTGCCTGCAGAACCCGGACCGGTCCCTGTCCACCCCGGTGACCATCGTGTATTACTGCGGGGACGGCTCGGTGATCTCCCGAGAGGCCACCCTGCGCCCCGGCTCCCGGTTCACGGTGGCCGTCCACCAGGAGGGCCTGGGTATCGGGACCCAGGATGGGCCCCGTGGGGACGTGTCCATAAAGGTGGTCTCCCAGCTCCCCATCGTGGCCGAGCGGCCCATGTACTTCAACTACGCCGGGGCCTGGGACGGTGGGCACGATGCCATGGGGGCCCCCGAACCCTCCACGGAGTGGTACTTCGCCGAGGGGTGCACCCGTCCCGGATTCAACACCTTCCTCTGCCTGCAGAACCCCGGCGACTCCCCGGCGGAGGTGAACATCGAGTACCTCTGCGGCGACGGGGCCAACATCACCCGCAGGGTGACGGTGAGGGAACGTTCCCGCTACACGGTGGCCGTGCACGGGGAGGCCGAGGGCATCGGGGTGCAGGACAACGCCCGGGGAGACGTCTCCATACGCGTGACCTCCCGGGTGCCCATCGTGGCCGAGCGGCCCATGTACTTCAACTACGCCGGGGCCTGGGACGGGGGCCACGACGTCACCGGCTGCGCCTCGCCCTCCACGGAGTGGTACTTCGCCGAGGGGTGCACCCGTCCCGGATTCAACACCTTCCTCTGCCTGCAGAACCCCGGCGACTCCCCGGCGGAGGTGAACATCGAGTACCTCTGCGGCGACGGGGCCAACATCACCCGCAGGGTGACGGTGAGGGAACGTTCCCGCTACACGGTGGCCGTGCACGGGGAGGCCGAGGGCATCGGGGTGCAGGACAACGCCCGGGGAGACGTCTCCATACGCGTGACCTCCCGGGTGCCCATCGTGGCCGAGCGGCCCATGTACTTCAGCTTCAACGGCAACGTCGGGGGCCACAACACCATGGGCTTCCCCGCGGCCCGGCAGGAATGAGGGGGGCGCGGGGATCCCTATGCGGGGCCGTGGTTCCCGCGGGCGGCGCGGGAGTACCGCAGGTAGGCCCGCATGGCCAGGACGCAGGAGCGCAGGTCGGTGTACACCGGGATCCCGTACTCGCGGAGCCCCTCCTCGTAGTGGCCGAAGAAGCGCAGGTCGCCGAAGACCCAGGATACCACCGCCTTCCCGCTCTCCCGGACCGTTTTCCCCACCTCCTCGAAGGGAAAATATTCCAGCAAGCGGGAGGCGAAGGGCAGAAGGATAACCCCGTCCACCCGGGGGTCGGCCAGCACACGGCGCAGCACCTCGGAGAAGGCCGCAAGCCCCCTTCTCTCGATGGTGGGCCAGATGTCCACGGGGTTGGAGGGCGGCATCCACTCCGGGAAGATGCCCGCCAGGGACTCCAGGGTGGACCTCTCCAGGGCGGGCACGGACAGGCCGGACTCCCGCAGCATATCCGTGGTCACCACGCCCCCTCCGCCGGTGACCGTCACCACCGCCACCCCGTCCCCCCGCGGGGAAGCGAGGCGGAAGGGCTCGGGATGCAGGGAAAAGGCCTTTCCCAGGTTCATGAGGTCGTGGAAGTCATGCACCCGCACCACCCCCGCCTGGCGCAGGGCCCCCTCCACCACCTCGTCGGAGCCGGCCAGGCTGGCGGTGTGGGATAGGGCGGCCCGGGCCGCCTCTTCGTAGCGTCCTCCCTTGAGCACCGCCAGTGGCTTGCGCCCCCGCATGCCCCGGGCCACCTCCAGGAAGTCTCTCCCCCTCTCTATGGACTCCAGGTAAGCCACCACCGCCCGGGTCCTGGGGTCGCGGGAGAGGTAGTCGAGCACCTCCACCTCGTCCACGTCTATTTTGTTGCCGATGGCGCAGGCCTTGCTCACCTGGAAAAAACCGGAAAGCACGTACTGGAACATGAAGCCCGCCGCCAGCATCCCGCTCTGGGCGATGATCCCCAGGTTGCCCGGCCTCAGGCGCTCGTGGGCCTTGGGGGCGCGCATGAAGGGGGTGAAGATAAAGGGATCGGTGTTCACCAGGCCGGTGCAGTTCGGCCCCCAGATCCGCAAACCGGCGCGGGAGGCGATCTCCAGGCAGCGCCTGGTCAGCTCCCTGCCCTCTTCCCCCACCTCGGCGAAGCCCCCGGACTCGATGACCGCGGCCTTCACTCCCGCCGCCGCGCAATCCTCGAGCACTCCCGGCACGGCCGCGGCGGGGACGAAGACGATGGCCAGGTCCACCTTGCCGGCCAATTCACGCACGCTAGGGTAACATCTCACCCCCAGGATCTCCTGCCTCCCGGGGTTCACCGGGTAAACCGGGCCGGAGAAGGACTCCAGCATGTTGGCCAGGAGGTTGTAGCCACCCTTGGACTCATCGGCGGAGGCCCCCACCACGGCCACGCTGCGGGGGGCGAAGAAGTAGTCCAACCCGTTGCCGCGATCCATGACCCTCCCCCTCCTTTCCTCGACCAGGGCACGATGGGCGGGGCGACACGATGAATAATACCTTAGGGACCCGGGAGAGGGCGACAAGGAAAGCCCGGTGGGTTGCCACGAGTCATGTCCCTCCCCTCCTTTCTTGAACCAGGGAACAAAGAAGCAAGGCGTTTATTACGGTAGCCAAATGGAGGAGGCGTCAAAGGAATCCCTCGCCGCATCCGTGGACACCCGGGGGCGGAACCTGGGCCTTCCCGCCCGCCTCCCTGAAAACGACTGGAGGGCAGACCGCCAGAAGCTTCCTGGCATTTCCTCCCGCGGAACTCGCGCGGCAGCCGCGCCACTTAGCCGGATCCGTCCCCCACCTCCACGTCCAGGACCAGCACCTCGCCGAACCAGCGGAATCCCTCGTCGGTGAGGCCCACGAACAACTTGTACCGGCCTGGGGTGTCGGGAGGCCTGACCAGGGTGGGAAGGAGGACCGACTGCCCGGGAGGGAGGTCGCAAGGTAGGGTACCCCTCTGCTCCTCCCAAACCGGGCCCTCCTTCTCGAAGCGCAGGGCCAGATGCACCAGGCCGCGCGGGCGGGCGATCTCCTCCTCCCGGCTCTCCCGCGCCGCCAGGAGGTAAGTGTCCCCGCCGGCGGTGACCCGGAAGTCCAGGGGGAACAGGCCGTCGGGGGCGGGTATCCGCACCACGCCGGCCGTTCCCGCGTACTCCACCCTCCCCTCCAGCAGCGAGGGTTCCTCGGAAACGGGCATCTCCCGCACCCCCAGAGTGAAGGAAAAACGGCGCTCACCGAAAATCCCCTCCTCCAGGTGGAGGTCTAGCCGGTAATAACCCTCCTTCCCGGGAGCCTTCCGGCACCGCAGGGGCAGGACCGCCCCCTCGCCGGCTTGCAGGAAGAAGGGGGGCCGGAAGGAGCCCCTTTCCTCCTCCACCGTTTCTCCCTCCCCGTCGGTGATCACCAGCCGGAAGCCCTGGGGCTCCTCCTCAGTCACCACCGTCGGCAAGGGGGTGGGGTTCCTCACCACCAGGCCCAGGTTGAAGGGCTCCCCGGGCCGCACCACCTCCGGCACCAGGGCCTCCAGCTCCAGGTCGTCGGGGCGGGAAACCCCTCCTTCCTCCACCTCCAATATCCATTGCCCGCCCAGGTCCGCAGCCAGGCGCAGGCCGGGCGTGGAGAGCAGCCGCCGGCGGTACTCCCCTTCCCTTTCCGGAGGGACCAGGTCCCAGTGCCAGACCACGTGGGTGACCCCCAGGCCCTGCAGGAGCTCCACGCAGCGGAGCGAGGGGAAGGCCTCCATCTCGTAGAAGATCCGGTTGTAAGAATATGGAAAATAGCCGCTGTACCCGTTGACCGTCCTCTTCCGGTGATAGGCGCTGAAGTAAACGCGCAGGCCCTCCAGCTCGGAGTAGGCGTGCGGGTCGCGAGGCAGGAAGTCCAGGAGGCGGTCGTAGCGGTGCTCCTCGCCCAGCCCCAGGGTGGGGAGCTCGATGATCACCGCCTCCTCTTTTTCCAGCCACCGGTAGGCTTGCGGGATCCCTCCCCCGTGGGGAACCTCCACCATGGGCACGGGCAGGTTGACGTTCTCCAGGGCCACCAGGGCCAAGAGCACCGCGCCCCAGGCCCGGTAGGCGGGAAACCTTCCCCCCCTGCCCCCCACCCTGGAGAGAGCCCAGGCCGTGCCGTATCCGGCCAGAACGGCCAGGGCGAGGAGGAAGAGCACATAGAAACGGGCCGGCACGCGTATGAACCTGAGCATTCCCAGGTGGTAGGGAATCATGTACAGGGGATTCCACCTCCCGGCCACCTCAGGCCCCATGGTGAGGAGAAAGCTCACCGCCGCCAAGAGAAGGAAGAACAGGGGCAGGCCGCGGCGGAAAGGATCGGCCGGGGCCCGCTTCCTCCCCCTTGCCCATCCGGCCACGGCCAAAAGGGCCAAAAGGAAAGCGGCCAGGCCGGGAAAGAGCACCCTCTCCTCTCCTATCTCCCCGTGGGGAAGGAGGGAGGAGACGCGGGAATAGAGCAGGTTCCCCCTCAGCGCGGTGAGGTAATCGGCGGGGTGGGCGGAGAACCCCTTTATCTCCGTCAGGTTGCGCTCGAAGCCGGGCAGCCGACCGTGAGCCCTCAAGTAAGGCAGGGCCAGGGGAAGGGCTACGAGGAGCACCGCGCCCAGGGCCAGCAGGACTCCCGCCAGGCGGCGCCATTCCTCTCCCCCCCGGGAAGCCGCTGCCCGCCACAGCCAGAGTAGGCCCGCGGCCAGGAAGCAGAAGACCAGGTAATGCCAGGAGGAGAGCGACTGGGCCAGGCAGAAGAGGGCGAAGAGGAGGAGGTCTTTCTTCCTCCCCCCCTCCAGGTAACGCAAAAGGTAAAGGAGCATGAAGGGCAGGAAGGGGGAGAACATTATCTGCAGGTGAGAGAGCTGGCTGAACTTGTAGGACCCCAGGGCGAAGAGGAACCCCCCAACCAGCGCCGCCCAACGGCTCCCGGTGAGCTCGCGGACCAGAAGATAGCATCCGAAGCCGGAGAAGGCCAATCCCCCGATGAGAAGCAGGTTGTAGGAAAGAAGGGGGTTCCCCGAAACCCAGTAGAGGGGGGCGGTCAAGACAACCATGGTGAAGAGATGCTCGGAGAAGGCCAGGACGTCCCTGGCCGGGTACATGATGTTGGCCTGGAAAAGGCGCGTGGGGGCGGTGAATAGGGTGCGCGAGCCCCAGGAGATTATCCAGGCGTTGAGCAGGGGGTCCCCGGTATCCACGGGGACGGCCCGGTGCAGGCGCAATACCACAGGCCAGGTGAAGGCCACCGCGGCAAGGAGAAAGAAGAGGAAGGCCACGAGATTCTCGCGGCGCCTCGCGGAAAGGTTTCCAAGCTTGCTTCCGAGCGACTCAAACATCCTGTGGTGAGTTTACAACATCCGCCGGCCGATCCCTCCCCCGCCACCGGCGCGGCGGGTCGGGCAGGGCGGCCCTTCCGGCTTCCCGGGGACGCCCCGTGGGAACCACGTCCCTCGAGGAATAGGAGCGAAAACCTCGAAAATTATTAAGAAATGCGCCCTCCGGAAGGCCGGGCACGTCGGCCGGCGAGCCGGGAAGCGTCCCGCAGCGGGGAAACCGCCCCCGGGTCACCGGGCGGGGAACGCCGCGGCGCGGGAAACGTCGAAAACCGTGGCTCCCGGGAAGGATAGGCAAGGCGAGGCTCCCAGGCGAGGAGAGGGGATGAAGGGAAGGACAAGGGGAGGAAAGGCGAGGACCCTCGCCGAGCACCTCCTGGTCATGGCCTTTTTCCTGGTGTTGGTGTTCATTTTCACCATGCCCTTCTCCCTGCACATCGCCGACCACGTCTTGGCCATCCCCGTGGACAACCTGCTCAACGCCTACTTCATGGCCTGGGACGCCCACGCCCTGGTCACCAATCCCACGGCCCTCTTCCAGGCCAACTTCAACTACCCCTCCCGGGACAGCCTGGCCTTCTCCGAGCATCTCTTCACCCTCGGGGTGCTGAGCGCCCCCATCCGCCTGTTCACCAAGAACCCCATCCTGGCCCACAACCTGATCCTGCTCCTCTTTTTCGCCCTCTGCGGATATACCATGTACCTGCTGGCCAAATACCTTACCGGCAGCCGGGCGGCGGCCCTGGTGGCGGGCTTTTTCTTCACCTTCGTGCCCTACCATTTCTCCACCATCGTCCACGTCCACGTCACCCTGTACTTCCTGCAACCCCTGGTCCTCTTCCTGCTCATCCGCTACTTCGAGGGGGGAGGGAAGGCCTATCTCTTCGGGTTCGGGGTGGCCTTTCTGTCCCAGGCCCTGCTGAGCTGGTACCAGTTGGCCTTCTCCACCATCCCCCTGGGCTTTTACCTCCTGTGGAGACTTCTCTCCATCCGCAACCGGAGGCACCTGGCCACCCTGGCCGGCGCCTCCCTGGTCCTGGTGGCCTGCCTGCTGGCCGTGGTCCCCTTCGCCCTTCCGTACCTGCGGCTGCGGGACAACGTGCCGGAGGAGGAGAGCAGACCGGCGGAGAACCCGGTCCTGGAGGCCCGGCCCTCCGACTTCCGCCGGGTGATCGACGAGAACTTGCTTTACGCCCGGACCGGTTTCTTCAACCGGGGTCACATCGGCGAGGGCAACGCCCTTTTCCCCGGCTTCGTGGTCCTTCTCCTCGTCGCCCTGGCCCTGCTCTCCCCCTTCCTGGGGAGATGGGGGTGCAACCGCCTTCTGAGGGATGGCGGTTCGGAACCCCCGGCGGGCGCCGCCCCCGGGCTCGGAGCGGAGGGCATGGAGGTGGCCGAAGAGCGCGGCCCCACGCCGGAAGGAGGGGAGGCAGGCGGGGGAGAAAGTCCCTACCCCACCGCCCCGGGGGCGTGGGAGCCCGTCGCCCGGGACCTTCCCCACACCCGCCCCCCGGCCACGGACAAAAAGGGGCCCGCTTCCTACGTGCTCTTCTTCCTCCTCCTGGCGGCCTTCTGCTTCGTCCTCTCCACGGGCAAGAGATTCCTCGGTAGGGAGAACCTGCTCTTCAAGTACCTCCACAAGCTGCCCATCTACAGCCTGGTTCGCTTTCCCATCCGCTACCACATAGTGGTCATCCTCTCCCTGGCCGTACTCTCGGCCTACGGCACGGCCTGGCTGTGCCGCCTGCTCGAATCCCGTGGAAGGTACCTGACCGCCTTCGCCTTGCCCTGCGCCTTCCTGGCCCTCATGGCCGTGGAGTTCTCGGTCCTCTTCATGCCCTTCGAGCCCGTGCCCGTGGGGGACCAAGTCCCACGCGTCTACCGGGACCTGGCGGACATGGAGAGGGGCGTGGTGGCGGAAGTCCCCACCCCGAGGCTGGTGAACTTCTCCAATTACGAGGACCCCTTGGTCATCAATTACGGGAACATGGACAACGCCTTCCAGGCCGCTTTCCGCGAGCAGCTGTCCATATACCTCTCCACCTATCACTGGCAGAAGGTGGTAAATGGCATGAGCGGGTATTATCCCCTTTTCTACCGGCGGGTCCTGGCGGAAATGTTATCCTTCCCCAGCGGGCGTTCCCTTTCCTTCCTGCGCGTCCTGGGGGTCAGGTACCTGGTGGTTCACTGGGACTATTTTCCAGAGAACACGGGGGAGGCCGTGCGCCCCCTGCTGGAGTCCCAGCCGGGCGTCTCGCTCCTCCGGGACTACCCGCCGGATATCACCCTCTACGCCCTGGAGACCATGGAATCCCTCCCCGCACCCGGCCTGGAGAGGAAGCCCTTCCTTCCCCTGAAGGTGAGACCGGGAGCCTCCTTCAACGCCTCCCTGGGGTTCTCCAACCCCTCTGACCGGCCCTTCGTCAACACCGACGAGTACCGCATGCACCTCGGCCTGGCCTGGAAGGACGCCTCGGGGCGGGAGGTGATGTCCGAGGAGGCCTATTATTACCTGCCCTTCTTCATATCCCCGGGCGAGGAGAAGATCGCCGGCTTCCAGGGCCGGGCTCCGACGGAGGAGGGGCGCTACGAGCTCGCGGTCACCGCCCTGGACGGGCCCTTCCAGGGGGAGACGTGGAGCGTCCCCGTCACCGTGGGAGAGGTCCCCCCGGGAAGCACCGGGGAGGGTCTGGCAGGTACCTTTTCCCTGGACCTCGCCGCCCTACAGGCAAAGGCCTTCCCCCCCGGCCGGGCCGAGGTGAGGAAAAGGGAACTGTGGCTGCGTCTCAGCCCCGGGGAGCTCTTCACCCTCCCCGTGACCGCCGCCAACCTGGGGTCCTCTGGGTGGAGCCGGAACCTGCCCAGGGAGATCGGAAGGGTGGAGGTCACCGCGTTCTGGGACGTGGAGGGGGCCCCGGAAATGCGCGCCGCGCAGCACGGACTCCTCCCCTGCGACATGTCCCCCGGCCAGAGGGCGGCCTTTTCCGTGGCCCTGCAAGCTCCCTCCCAACCGGGTGATTATAACCTTACCCTGGTCCTGAACTGCCTGTGCGTGTCCCAGATCGGGGAAGCGGTGACCGTCAGGGTGGAGGTGCGCTGAGGTGGCAGTTTATCTTACCCTGGTCCTGAATTGCCTGTGCGTGTCCCAGATCGGGAAAGCGGTGACCGTCAGGGTGGAGGTGCGCTGAGGTGGCAGTGGGATCACTCGGCGCGAGTGCCGTGCGGCCACCCGGGTCCCTTGCCCACCAGGGCGGAGACATCTTGAGGTGGCAGCGCTCCAAGGCGAGCGACGGGCGCGCGGCGGAAACGAGTCAGGCGAGCAGGGCTTGAAGGTAGTTCCTCAGCTTCTCCTCGGTCCGGGCGGCGTCGAACTCCCGGAGCCTTCTCTCCATGCGCAGCGCCAGCGCCTCCCTCAATCGGCGGTTGGAGGCCATCTCCTCCATCACCTCCGCCAGGAGGGGGATGTCCAGCCCCTCGAAGGTCACCCCCGCGTCGCCCAGGGTATGGGGGATGGCGGCGGCGCGGCGGGCCAGGATGGGAACCCGGAAGAACATGCTCTCCAGGAGGGGGACGCAGAAACCCTCGTGGACGCTGCAGGTGACGAAGAGGTGGGCGGCCCGGTAATAGGCCCGGAGGTCCTCCTCGCTCACACCCTGCGAACCCCCGGGGATGGAAACCCTTCCCTGCAGGCCGTGGCTCCTCACCCTGCGGGCCAGCTCCCCCGTGTAATCGACGGACCACGAGGTCCCCACCAGGAGGAGCCGGGAAAGGACGTTCACGTGGCGATGGTAGAAGGAGAAGAGGTCGATGAGGTCCTCCACCCTCTTGTTGGGCACCAGCCTGCCCACGAAGAGCACGTTCACCTTGCCGTCCTCCAGCTCCTCCCGGAGGCGGGTGTTGTATTCTCCTCCCAGCCTTCCCAGGTCCAGGAAGATGGGGAGCACCCCCGTCTTCTCCTCCGGGAACCCCGCCTCCACCAGCTCCCGCCGGTTGTACTCCGAATCTCCCAAGGCCAGGTCGCAGCGGGCGAGCTTGGGCAGGAGCTCCCTCCCTCGGCGGCAGAAGTCGGCCAGGTGGTTGTCGAAGGAACCCAGGAGCTCCGGCGGCGTGATGTTGTGGTAGATGAGGACCCTGCGGTTGCGGGTCCCCAGGTAGAGGCGGTGGTTGTCATCGTAAACCGAGTAGTGAAAGAGGAGGATGTCCTCCCTGGAGCCCATGAAACGACGGTAGGCCTTCAGGCCCTCGTTGTAGGAAGAGGTGGCCGCGTCGTTGCTGGTGGCGTAAACGTGGCTCTCCCAGCCCCAGGAACGCAGGACCTCGTGGATGCGCAGGACCTGGTTGGTCACCGCATCCCCGTACTGCAGGCGGGCGCAGATCTGGTGGACCCGCGTCACCCTGCCTCCCCTCCCTCCGACCCGGGGGGTGACGACCGGTCCTCTTCCCCGCCGCGTTTCAACCCCTCCAAAAAGTCCACCGATCCCAAACGCAGCTCCCCGACCTCGAAACCGTGCCTCCTCAGAAGGGCGGCGAGGAAGGCCGGGGGGTGCGGCCGCGCCGCCCCTTCCCGTTCCACCACGCCGTATGCTTTCGAGGGGCCGCGGGCCACCAGCACCCTGCCCTTATTCGGCAGGTGGGCCGCCGCCCAGCCCAGCACCTCCTCCAGCTCCCGGGCGCCCAGTGACTCGGGGCGGGCCACGAGGCACACCTCCGCCCCACGGCCGGACAATTCCAAAAGATGAGAGAATCGGGTGCCGCACCAGGCGGGGAGCATCCTGGCCTGGGCCCTGGCCACCGCTTCCTCCGACGCGTCCAGCGCCAGTACCAGGTTGGCCCTTTCCCGCAAGGTCTCCAGGAAGTCCACGGAGGGAATACCCAGGACCAGGCAATCCACCCCGGCGCAGGCCTCGGCCACTTCCTCCTCCGTGTCTCGTCCCCAAGGCGGGTTCAAGAAAGCGCGGGAGTCCAGCCTCTCATCTCCCTCCAGGGGCGTTTCCTCCTCCCGGCCGTAAACCTGCAGGAAACAGAGGATGAGCCCCTTGCTGAAGTAGGAGTTGAAGAACTGCTGCTGCTGCACGTAGCCCTCGCACACGGCGCGGATGAAGCGGGTCTGGAGGCGCCGGAGAAAGGATTCCAGCCGCCCCTTCCTCTCCCCCTCCCGGGCCAGGTCGGGAGGAGGTTCCAGGTTGGCCCCGCTCTCGTAGAGGGCGCGGTTCAGCTCCTTCACCTCCTCCACCATGGCGCAGTGGCTGTCCGAGAGCTCGTCCCGGGCGCTCCTGCCCAGGAGGCGGAGGAACCCCTCCGGATAGAGCCCCGCCCTCCTGCGGGCCTCCGATTTGCCCGCCAGGCCGTGCTCGTCCAGCTCACGCCCGTTGACGTAGATGGTCACGCCGATCTCTCCTCGCTGTCCCGCGCGGTGGCCGCCCCAGCCGCTCCCGGGGAGGCGAAACGGTCGATGACCTCCCGAAGCCGCGCGGCGAAGACCTGGGTGCGGAACTCCTCCAACCTCCGGTACTGGGCGGACACGATGCGCTCCCGCATCAGTCGGTCCCGGTCCAGCCTGCCCAGGAGTTCCGCCAGGAGAGGGTAGTCCTTCTCCACGAAGAGTATCCCCGCCCCTCCCATGGTCTCCGGGACCGCCCCGGCGGCGAAGGCCAGGACGGGTACCCCGAAGTGGAAGGCCTCCAGGAGGGGAACGCAGAAACCCTCGTGCTCGCTCATGGAGATATAGTAATGCGCGCCCAGGTAGCAGGCCTTGAGGGTGGAGTCGCTCACCTTGCCCAGGAAATGGACGGCGTCCAGGAGCCCCAGCCTGTCGGTGAAGGATAGGAGCGCCGACTGGTAGGTGGCCAGGTGTATGCCCGCGATCACCAGCCGGGAACGGGCATTGACCCCGTAGCGGTAACAGGCGAAGAGCTTGATGACGTCCTCCACCCTCTTGTTGGGAACCACCCGGCCCACGAAGAGCAGGTTGGTCTTCCCGTCTTCCAGGCGCCGTAAAAAGGGGCGGTCCTCCTCCACATTGTCCAGCTTGTCCAGGGGCGGATTGATGGGGAGCACCCCCGTCTTCTCCTCCGGGAACCCCGCCTCCACCAGCTCCCGGCGGTTGTAGTCGGAATCCCCGAGGGCCAGGTCGCAGTCCTTGAGACGGGGCATGAGCTCCCGGCCCATGCGGCAGAGCCGCTCGGCCTCCGGGTAGAAGGTCTCGTAGAACTCCGGGGGGGTTATGTTGTGATAGATGAGGACCTTGCGGTTTTTGGACTCCAGGAAATAACGGTGATTGTCGCAGTAGATGCCGAAGTGGTAGATGAGCAGGTCCTCCTCGCGGTGCATGAACTTGCGGTACTCGGTGTCGAACTCCGCGAACCTCTTACCGTAATCGTCCATGTCGAAGGCGTAGAGGCGGGATTCGAAGCCCCAGGAGCGGAAGAGCTCGTGCATGGAGAGCGCCTGGTTGCTTATGGCGTCTCCGGGGTCCAACCGGGCCACTAACTGGTGGATCACCATCCCCTCTTCCTCTCCCCCTCCTCCAGCACCTCCTGGAAGCGCTCCACTATGCGGTCCCAGGAGTAGTTCTCCAGCAGGTACTTCTTCCCCCTCCTACCCATGGCCCGCCTGGCCTCCGGGTGGTCGAGGAGAAACTCCAGGGCCTCGTGGAAGGTGGGGTAGTCCTCGAACCACAGGCCCCCTCCGCTTTGCTCCACGTGGTAACGGGTGACCGCGCAATCCCCGTGCACCAGGCAGGGGACCTCCGCCAGCCAGGCCTCCATCAACACCAGGGAGAGGCTCTCCCGCACCGATGGCTGGCAGACCACGGCGGCAGCGGCGTAGGCGTCCCGCTTGTCGCGCTCGTCCAGGTACCCCAAGTCCACGATCTGGTTGCGGAAGCTCATGGGGATCTCCACCGACCCGGACCCGGCCAGCACCAGTTTCACCTCCCGACCGGTGTTTTCCAGGAAATTACAGAAATACCTTACCAGCAGGGGGGTGTTCTTGGGTTTCTCCCGCCGCCCGGTGTAGAGGAGGAAATCACCCTTCAGGGAATAGATGTGGCGGAAGCGTTCTCCATCCGCATGATAGGGATGGAGGGCCGCTCCCCCCACCACCTTTCCCGGGATGTCCGGCCCGTAGAGGCGCCGGGCCAGTTCCATCTCCGGGGGTGTGTGGAACATGATGCCCCTTACGGTGTGCATCATGCGGCGGAATATCTCCAGGCGGGCATAAGGTTCGTCGTGCAGGCAGGGCATCACGTAGGACTTTCCCGGGACGGTCTTTATCCCCCAGTAGGTGGTCCCGAACAGGTAGGGGATGAACACGAATGCCCGGTAGCCATCGGCGTTCTTGTCCAGGTAGGAGAGGAGGGCTTCGCTGCATACCAGGCTACGGCACCAGAACTCCTGCTTCCCGAAGGAGACCCTCTTCCCCTCCACGATCCTGCGCTCCAGGCGGTGGAAACGGCGGGTCAGGCGGGTGCGGTCCCAGGGGAAGCGCCGCACGGTCACCCCGTTGATCACCTCCACCTGGTCGGAAAAGCGCTCCTTGCCTTCCCGCCGGTTGAGGTCCACGGCGTCGGTGGTCAGGATCTCCACCGGCCACCCCCGCGAGTGCAGCTCCTCCACCAGCAAGCGGGTAAGCACCTCGGCTCCTCCCACCACCGTCCGGCCGTAGCGGGGAGGGACGAAGGCCACTCTCTCTCCCTTCAATTTCGCCTCACCTCGTATCCCGTGAGCGCCTGCGCCGGGAGCGTCCTTTCTCCCTCAGCGCCGGGCCTCCACCAGGTAGCGGCGCGGCGCGAAGAGCGCCTCCCCCAGGTCCTGGAGATCCAGCCCCCCGCACCCCAGCCTCTCCATCCAGGCCCGTCTCTCCTCCTCCCGGAAATGGTCCAGGAAGGTTATCTCCACCTCGCGGAAACCGGCGTTGAGCAACAAGGCCCGCATCTCCCTCAGCGCCGGGCCTCCACCAGGTAGCGGCGCGGCGCGAAGAGCGCCTCCCCCAGGTCCTGGAGATCCAGCCCCCCGCACCCCAGCCTCTCCATCCAGGCCCGTCTCTCCTCCTCCCGGAAATGGTCCAGGAAGGTTATCTCCACCTCGCGGAAACCGGCGTTGAGCAACAAGGCCCGCATGGTCTCGGGATGGACGAGGCGCTCCAGGCTGGGGTCGCCGAAGGCCTCCTCCGTTCCCAGGACCGAGCGCGGGTAGTGGTTGAGGATGACCACCGAACCCGTCTTCTCCACCCGGGAAGCCAGGGCTCCCAGCACCCACAACAGGTCTCCCAGCCTGCCCCTCTCCCCCAGGTCCTGGAGGAAGATGGCCGGAAGGGAGTCCACGGGCACCGCCTCCAGGTAATCCAGGGGTGAGGCCTGCTCCACCTGGAGCTTCTTCTCCTGGCAAATGCGCACCAGGCGGGGATCCTCTTCCACGCCCAGGGCCATCCTGCCCTCTTCCCTTGCCGCCTCCAGGAACTCCCCCCTTCCGCACCACAGGTGGAGGATCTCCTCCTGCGGCGGGAATCGCCTGGCCGCCTCGGACAGGTGGCCGCCTCCATCCTCCCCCAGGCCCAACTCCACCCAGGCGTAATACCTGTCCACGCCGCTCCGGTAGCCCCTCTCCCTTTCCCGCTCGATGATCACCTTGAAGACCTCCAGGGCCTGGAGCACCTGGGCATTGAACTGCCTCTGTTTTTCGAAGACCGCGTCCATGTAGGGGGTCATGAAACGGCGCAGGACCTTCTTGGCCAGGAGGATGAAGGGGCCCAGGGGAGTGCGTCGCGCCCCGATGGGATAATAGCTGCTCACCACGGCGAAATGGCGGGCCAGTTCCACGTTGAAGATGATCTCGTGCAGGGGATCCTGGATGGTCACCTCGCCCCGCTCGCCCAGGCGCATCTTCTCCAGCTCGTCGAGGGGCAGTTCCCGGTAGAACCCGGCCGCTCGCCTTTCCTCCGCCCGCCTCCTGATGTCCTCCATGAGGCGGTGCACGTCCACCCCCTCCAGGTCATCGGGGATACTCACCGCTCCCTTCGCCTCCAGGCCCTTCTCTTCCCCTTGCTCCACGCCCGTCTTCACCGCCTTTCCCTAAACCCACCCCACCCGGCGGGCACAGCTCCCGGCATCCCCCCTAGCCCCGGGGGTAAATCCTTATATCACATTCCATGGTCAGGTAGCCGGAATCCCTCCCCGGGGAGGTGACCTCGAAGCAGTATTTCTTGTCCAGCCAGTGGTAGTTGACCTGGCCGTCCCGGGTATGGGCGGCCACGGAGACGTAGTACCTCCCGTCCAGCATGGAGAGGCTGGGGATGACGAACTCCACCACTCCGCCGCCCTCCACCCTGGGGATATCCACTTCCCGCAGCCGGGTGTTGGTCCCGAAGACCATGAGCCCCAGGCGGTCATAAAAACCGAAGCCGAAGACCGGGTCCTCCACCGGCTTGCGGGCCGTGTAGCGGAGCCTGAGCACCAGGGGTTCCCCGGTGCGGAAGACTTCCGAGGGGCGGCCCTCACCGTCCAGGAGCTGCACGCTCTCGATGACGATGTCCCGGTTGCCGAACTCGGTGCCCTCCGGCCGGGTGCTCATGGCCTCGTGATAGGCCTCCACCACCTCCTGGGGGTCTCCCAGCATCTTCACCCGTCCGCGTTCCAGCCACAACACGCGGTCGGACACCGCCTCGGCGAGGTCCGCGTTGTGGGTGACCAGAACGATGGTCTTGCCGCTCTCCTGCAGCCTGGATATGCGGTCCAGGCACTTGGCCTGGAAGGACTCGTCTCCCACCGCCAGCACCTCGTCCACCAGCAGGATGTCCGGGTTCACGTTGATGGCGATGGAGAAGCCCAGCCGCACATACATCCCGGCGGAGTAGTTCTTCACCTGGTTGTCGATGAAGGGCCCCAGGTCGGAGAAGTCGATGATGTCCTGGAATATGGGCTCCAGGTCCTTTTTCCTGATGCCCAGGATGGAGGCGTTGAGGTAGATGTTTTCCCGCCCCGTCAAGTCGGGGTGGAACCCGGCCCCCAGGTCCAGCAGGGCGGCGATGGTCCCGTGGGTGGCGATGCTCCCCCGGTTGGGCTTCATTATCCCGGTCATCAGGCGGAGCATGGTGGACTTGCCCGAACCGTTGGGGCCGATGACGGAAATGGTCTCCCCCTTGTAGACGGTGAGGTCCACGTCCTGCAGGGCCCAGAAGAGCTCGTACCCCCGCTTGCGCCAGTTGATCACCTTCTCCTTGAGGGAACGGTTAATGTCCCGGTAGAGGCGGAAGCATTTCCCCACCCCCCGCAGCTCCAGAGCGGGGACGTCCGAGACAAGGCGCGCTCCGATCTCCCTGGCCACGGTCATATGAACTCCGCGAACCTCCCTTCCAGGCGGCAGAACAGGTAGTACCCCGAGAGCAGCAGGAAAACCGAGAGCACCACAGCGTAAACGAAGCCCTCCACCGAGAAGTAGGCGGCTTGGGGCCCGTTGACCGGCGAATTGTAGGTGATGCGCTGCCAGAGGAGGACGATGTGGGCCATGGGATTGAGCATGTAGATCCTCTCCGCCCAGGCGGGGAAGCTCTCCTGGATGAAGGATATGGGGTAGACCACCGGGGTTATCCAGAACCAGGCCAGGAGGGCTATTTCCGTGAAGTGCTGGATGTCCCGGAAGAAGACGTTGAGGGCCGAGAGGTAGAGGGAAAGCCCTGCCGTGAACACCAGCTGCAGGAGGAGGAGCAGGGGCATGGCGAATATCCATGGGGATAGGCTCACCCGGAAGGCGAGGAGGAAGACCACCAGCACCAGTTCCTGGAGAAGGAAGTGGAAGGAGGCGGCCCCGATATAGGAGAGGGGGAGCACCTCGCGGGGGAAATAGACCTTCTTCACCAGGTCGGCGTTGTTCACCACCGCGCTCACCGACTGCATGAGGCTCAGGGAGAAGAAGTTCCAGGGCAGGATCCCCGAGAGCAGGTAGAACTCGTAACGGGTCATCCCCAGGGCCCGCAGCCTGAAGATGATCCCGAAGGCCACGTAGTAGACGCCAAGCATCATCACCGGGTTGACCATGGACCACAGGAACCCGATGAAGGAGTTCTTGTACTTGACCTTCACCTCCTTGACGGTGAGGTTGAGGAGCAGCTCCCGGTAGAAGAAAAGCTTCTTAAGATATTCCTTCATGGTTACATGACGTTAATACACCGCGGCACCGCCGCACAAGTGACCTTGGCCATCGCATGGGGCCTCGCGTTTCCCTCCCGGGGGACGTGGTTTCACCCGCGCGGGACGTGGGCCGCCACCCGACCACCCCTTCCGTCCCCGGGGACGGAGACTCACCCTCCGCGCCGGCCCATGCCTTTCCGCCTGATATAGGGCCCGCCTCAGGCCGATCCGGGGCTCGCCCCACCCACTGCCTCCGGGCGCTCCCCGCCTTTCCCGGAGGGCGACCGGGTCCCGCCGTCCCCGACCACCCCCGAGGCCATGGAATATAATATCATCCGGCCCACCACATTCCCCCCAACCCCGAGGAGGGGAAGCGTGAAAAGGGGCGCGGGCCGCGGACGGGAGAGGAGGTTGTGGCATGCGACCCGAAAGGCGGGAGGGCATGGATATGGGAGCGGGGCGCCTGCCGGGACGCGCCGGGCGTTGGCTCAGGCGCCGCCTGCGCAAGATATTCTTCCGGGTACTGCCGCGGAAATCCATCTACCAGCGGGTGCGCACCCCGGACTTCTATTCCTACGACTACTTCGACCGCAGAAAGGACCCCCTGCGGGAAAGCGGGTACGGTGAGGCCCTCACTTACCGCGAGGAATTCCGGGAGGTGGCGGAGGTGGCCCGCGACCTCTTCCGGCCCACCCGGGTACTGGACGTGGGATGCGCCAAGGGATTCCAGGTGTTGGCCTTGCGCCGCGCGGGGGTGGAAGCCTGGGGCATCGACATAAGCGACTACGCGGTCAGCGAGGCGCCGGCGGAGGTGGAACCCTACCTCAAGGTGGAGGAGTACCACAAGGTCCATTTCCCGGACCAATATTTCGACCTGGTCCTGGCCATGGAGGTCCTGGAGCACATCCCCCCCACGGACATCCGAAAGGTGGTGGGAGAGCTTCGCCGCCTCACCTCGCGCTGGATATGGGCCACCATCCCCTGCTTCGGGACCAACCCCTTCGGCCCGGACGGCTGCCTGGAGGGCAAGATACAGCCCGAACGCATAAGCTACTACCGCAAACACGTCGTGGACCTGGCCTCTTTCCGCCACTTGGTACGGGACATCGAGGGCTATCCCATCCATGGACACCTCATCGCCGCCAGCTTCGACTGGTGGACGGCCCTCTTCACCTCCCTGGGATTCTTGCGCCGGGGGGACCTGGAGATGGAGGTCAACCGCCGCTTGAGCCCCGCCCGGGAGGGTACCTGGAATTGCCTGGTCTTCGAGAAGGTGCGGGAGGGTTCCCCCGCCTCCTTGGAGCCGGTGAGGCTGATGGAGGCGGATTTCAGCTCCGGGGGAAACGGTACCTGGTCGGCCACCATTCCCGCCCTCCCCGCCGGCGTTCACCGCTTGGACCTGGAGCTGCAGGTGCAATGGATGAACTGGCGCAAGCCGGACGAGGACCGCCTCCTCTCCGTGAGGTGCACCTCCCCCGGAGGGGACCGGGTCCTGGGGATGCGCCTGGTGAGTTACGGCGAGGCCCGGAGGAGGAAGAGCGGCCGGCTGCTGCCGGTGGAGATGACCCTGGCCTGTCCCGCGGACACGGAGGTGCGCATGGAGGTGTGCATGGCCGACGAAAGCAGGGTACAGCCCCTCCTCTCGGTGGTGGGAGGGTCTCCTTCCGACCTCCAACCCGCGCCTCAGGAGCCGGTATAACCCTCGGCGAAATACCACTGCCTGGAGGTCCCGGAAAGGCCCTGGGAGGCGTGCCCGCCCTTCCTCCCCCCGTAGTCGAAGTACATGGCCCGCTCCACGACCACGCCCTTCCCGTTGACCTCCTCCACCAGGACGGAGACGTCGTCGGAGGGTACGAGGTCGTCCACGTGCAGGGTGTAGCGGGAGCGGGGAGCGAGGTCGGCGTAGGCCTCCTTCTCCAGCCCCCTCTGGGTGAAGAGGGAGATCCTCACCCGCGCCGCCTCCTGGAGGGGGTTACCCACCAGCACGTACTCGTCGAATTCCCCGCCCGTGTATCCCTCCGCCAGGAACCAGCGGGCCGCCGTCTCCCGGGAACCCATGGCGCAGCTCCCGTCCTCCTTCCCGAAATAATCGAAGTACATGGCCCTCTCCGCCACCACCGGGCGGTCGCTCTCCAGGGTCACGGCCACTTCCGCCCGGGGAAGGTAGTCGTCCACGTGGAAGGTGAGGCGGGAACCCGCGGCGGCGGTTTTCTCCACCGTGACTTCCCCTCCCCCGCCCTGGGGAAGCAGGTGAAACCTGACCGTGGCCGGCTGATCACCCGGGTTGCCCACCAGGATCCAGGTATCGAAATCTCCTCCCGTGTATCCCTCGGCGAAATACCACTGCGTGGACAACTCGGGCGCGCCCTCCGCCGTATGCCCCCCCTTCCGGCCCTGGCTGTCGAAGTACATGGCCCGCTCCACGGCCAGGGGCCGGTCCGCGGCGACCTGGGTGGAGAAGGCGCAGGCGGAGAAACCCTCCTGGGCGTCCACGGGAAGGGTCAGGCGGGCGGATGCCGGGACTTCCAACTCCAGGTTCCGCGCGTACCCGTCTTCCCGCATGAGGCGCACCACCGTGTGGGAGGCCTGGTCGCCGGGGTTGTAAAGGAGTATCCAGGTATCGAAGGAGTTAGCGGTGTAGCCCTCGGCCAGGTACCAGTTATCGGAAAGCCCGGAGAGGCCCGGGCTGCAGGAGCCCCCGTCCAGGCTTCCCCGGTAGTTGAAATACATGGCCCGCTCCGCCACTATGTCCCGGTCGGCCTCCACCCGCACCGCCACCTCCTCGCCGTCCAGGTGGTCGTTGACCCGCACCGTCCTCCGGGTGAAGGGAGGCAGCTCCACGGCGGCCTCCGCCGTCCTCCCCCCGCCGGACATCTTCACCACCGCGTTGGCCGTGCTCCCCGAGGGGTTGGCCAGGAGCACGTACTCCTCGAAGTTCTCCGGGCGGAGGCGCACCATGGCACTCCTCAGGTTGAGAAGGGACCGGAGTTGCTCCCCGGAAACGGTGACCTTGCCGGCGCTGCCGTTGAATACCGCCCACCTCACCCTGCCGCTGGGGGTGCGGTTGGAGAGGTCCACGGAATAGAGGGTGCCCACATAGGTGCTGGAGCCGGCATTCAAGCGGGATTCCAGCTCCTGCCGGGTGAAGGTGACCGTCCAGTGGGCGTAGGGGTTCACGGCATCCATGCAGTAGGGGTCGGGGACGCCACGCAGGTAGGGGACGGGGCTCCCTCCCCACACGTCCTCGTTGTTGTCCGTGTGCCCCCCGCAGGAGGAGGAATAGAAACACTGGGCCACCTGGCCCTGGTAGGTGAGCACTTTCCCGCGGGTGGCCTCCACGGCCTGCACCCACCCGGTGTCCTTCTCCTTGTCGTAACCCTGGTAGTACTGGCAATGGACCTCGTCGCAGATGTCGTAGTTGGAGGAGGCGTGCTTGCCCATGGCGCGCACGGCGTAGGAACGCGCCGCCACCGCCTGGGCCTTCACCGCCTCCTGCGGCCAGCTTCCCGGCACCTCGGCCACGCCCTTGAGGTAGGTCTCGAACCAGGAGATGAGAATGGCCCGGAGGGCGTAAGGCGACCCGTACACGTTGAGCTCCAGGGGGGTGATGGCCGAAAGGTGGCTCAAGCGGCGGTTTCCGTTCTGGGGAAGGCGGAGTACGTCCCCGTCCGCGGAACCCCTGACGTAGACCGGCTGCCAGGCGCTCCCGTAGGAGGTACCGTTGAGGAGGGAGCCGTCCGGCTTGTAGATGAGGAACCGGCCGTCGGAGGAGGGCCTCACCCTCCAGGTGCTCCCCTGGGTCATGGTCCCTCCCGGGATATCCCCCGCCGAGGTGAAGAGGACGAAGCTCCCGCTGTCCGCGGCCAGCTGGATCTCGCCCTGGCCCTCCAGAAGGCCCACCCGGATGGAGGGCGGACATGCCCAGTCGCTCACCTGGGTCCCTTGGTAATAATAGGTGAGGATCTGCCGGTAATCGAAACCGGCCGCCGCCATCCCCCGCGCCCCATACTGGCACATGCCCACGCCGTGCCCCCATCCCGAGCCGTCGAAGGTGTAGGTGTCGCGCAGGGCCGCGGCCCTCTGGCTGCCCAGGGGGAATAAGAAGATGGCCGCTGCGAGAATCACGGTGGCCACTGCCGCGCGCCCGGGAAGTCCGTTTCTTGAACCCATTCCTCTCATCTCCTGGTCTCGCCTCTGCCGCACATGCCGCGCCTACCCCTTGGAGGGCCTCACCCCTTTCCCGGTTCCCGTGTCCCGGGGAAAACCGGGATCTGCGACATCAATCCCTTCATTTCCTCTGTTCCATACCCTTTTCCTTCCCCGCCCCGGGTATCCCCGGCCCCGAACCAGGGGCTCGAAAAGCCAAAAACACCAAGGCGGAACATTACTTGGACTCCTCCCAGAGGGCGTCCAACTCCTCCAGGCTCATGTCCTCCATGGAAAGGCCCCTCCGCCGGCATTCCTCCTCCATGGCCCGGAAGCGTTCCGCGAATTTGCGCGCCGAGCGACGCAGGGCTATCTCGGGGTCCACCCGGAAGTGGCGGCATACGTTGACCATCGTGAACAGGAGGTCACCCAGTTCTTCCTCCAGGTCATCACCGCCCCGGCGCAAGGCCTCCTCCACCTCCCGCAGTTCCTCGCCCAACTTGGGGAGGACCTCCTCTCCTGCCCCCCAGTCGAAGCCCACCCGCGCCGCCCTGGACTGCAGCTTGTAGGCGTGGATCAGGGCGGGGAGGCCCTCGGAGATACCGTCCAGAAGGTAGGGTTCGCCCCGTTCCTCGGCCTTTATCCTCTCCCAGCGGGAGATGACCTCTTCCGGAGTCCGGGCCTCCGCCTCCCCGAAGACGTGGGGGTGGCGTCGGACCAGCTTCTCGATTATCAGGCGTAACACCTCGTGGATGTCGAAGATCCCCTCCTCCTCTCCCAACTGGGCGTGGAGCACCACCTGGAGGAGGAGGTCCCCCAGCTCCTCGCAGAGGTGGTCCCAGTCGCGGTGGCCGATGGCGTCCACCGCCTCGTGGGCCTCCTCCACCATGTGGCGGGCCAGCGACTCGTGGGTCTGCTTGCGGTCCCAGGGGCAGCCCCCGGGACCCCTCAAACGGGCCACGATATCCACCAGCCGTCGGAAGTCGAATACCTCCGCCTCCGGTAGGGGAGGAACCCAAATGGTGGTCAGGTGATCGAACCTCTCCTCGCGGTCCAGGTCCTCCAGGGGGACGGTCTCCACCTCCTCCCGGGGGCCTCCGGCCCCCTTGACCACCTGGACCGGATGCCCGGGCGGATAGGCATCGAGAAGCACCGCCTTCACCTCCGAGGCTTTGAGCCTCGTGTCCACCTGGGCCAGCATCAGGCCTACCCTCAGGTCCAGGGCCCCCGCGCCCCTCTCCAGGATGCTTTCACCGTCCAGGAGGAGCACCCCCTCCAATGCATCCCGGCGCAGCAAGGCCAGGACGGCGTCGAAGAAGCTCACCCCGTTGTGCAGGCGAATTTCCACCGGCTCCCGCAGCAGCATGGCCACCGTGCGCTCCGCCACCAGCGGATGCCCGGGGACGGCGTACCAGGCGGTCCCGCGCTCCAGGGCGCGGCCAACCACTTCGCCGACGATCCCCCTATAGGCCTCCTCCAGGTCCCCCGCCCGCTCGTACCATCGGTCCAGGGGGCGGAGCCGTATTCCGCGTTCCCGCAGCTCCTCCACGCAGGGGTGCCTCTCCGTGCGCAGCAAGACCTCGTCCGCGGCCCGCAGCATCTCCCAGGTCTCCAGGGTGAGCAGGGAAAGGGGGCCCGGTCCCAGCCCCAAAACGTGGACCACCGGACGCCTATCCTTCACCGCCCTACCCTCCCGCCATCCCGGGTCCCTTCGGCCACTCCGTTCTCCTTCCATCCCCGTTCTCCCACCTGCCCGGCGAACTCCGCCGCGTTAGTATAACACCAGTCCCTCCTCGAGGTTTTCCACGCACTCGCCGGCTCTCCCCGCGCCGCCGCCAAACCACGGTGGCCCTTGCACGGCTCCCCGGATCATCTCCGGCCCGTGCCGCCACCGCGACCTGGGGAACGTCTTCCCGGCCTTCCCCATCCCGTTTCCCTCTTCCCGCCGGGGAAGCGTCCCCCGGGAACCGCCCGCCGATACCCTCCCGCCCCTGCCTCCTTCAACCACGCGGCGATGCCTTCCAGGTGGCCGGTCTCCGAACCGGCCCGCGAGCCGGGCGGGAAGGAGAGGACCACTTCCCGCAGTCCCCGCCGAGGGCCTCATCCCCCGCCCCGGGCCCGGGAAACCACCTCCTTCAACCACGCGGCGATGCCTTCCAGGTGGCCGGTCTCCGAACCGGCCCGCGAGCCGGGCGGGAAGGAGAGGACCACTTCCCGCAGTCCCTCCCGGAAGCTGGCCTTGCTCCACGGGTAGCCCGCTTCTCCGGCCGCGGCGAGGAAAACCCCCGGGGCCACCGGCGCCCTTGCCCCCAGGCGCAAGCTGACCTCTTCCCGGCCGTGGCCTACCTCCCGAACCCCCGCCTCCAGGCAGGCCAGGCGCAGGCGGGCCACGGCAAAGAGGTTCTCCACCTCCGAAGGCAGGGGGCCGTAGCGGTCCCGCACCTCGGCGGCCAGGGCCTTCACCTCCTCCTCGCCCTCCGCTTCCCCCAGGCGGCGGTAGATCTCTATGCGGCGGGAGGCACGGGAGATGTACTCCTCCGGGATATAGGCTCGCACAGGCAGGTCGATGGCCACCTTGGAGCCCCGTGGCCTCCGCACCCCGCGCAGCTCGTCCACCGCCTCCGCCAACATGCGGCAGTAGAGCTCGAAGCCCACCGCTTCCACGTGGCCGTGCTGCTCCGGCCCCAGGAGGTTTCCCGCCCCCCGTATCTCCAGGTCCTTCATGGCCACCCGCAGCCCGGACCCCAGCTCCGAGAAATCGCGTATGACCTTGAGCCTCTGGGCGGCGCCGTCGGTTATGCGCCCCCCGGGATGGAAGAGGAAAAAAGCGTAGGCCTGCCGGTCGGCTCGGCCTATCCTGCCCCGCAGGTGGTAGAGCTGGGAGAGCCCCAGGTTCTCGGCGCCGTCCACGATGAGGGTGTTCACATTGGGTATGTCCAGGCCCGATTCCACGATGGTGGTGCACACCAGGACGTCGGCGCGGTGGGCCACGAAGTCCTCCATCACCTTCTCCAGGCGGTTCTCCCTCATCTGCCCGTGTCCCACCAACACGCGGGCCTCGGGGACCAGCTCCCTAACCCGGCGGGCAGCCTTCTCGATGCTCTGCACCCGGTTGTGCACGTAGAAGACCTGCCCTCCCCTGGCCAGCTCCTTGCGGATGGCTTCCCGGATCACCTCCTCGTCGTAGGGGCCCACGGAGGTGATCACCGCCCGCCGGTCCTCGATGGGGGTGTCCATGACGCTCATGTCCCGGATCCCGGAGAGGGACATCTGCAGCGTCCGCGGGATGGGGGTGGCGGTGAGGGTGAGGACGTCCACGTTCCGGCGTAGAGCCTTGAGTTTTTCCTTCTGGGCCACCCCGAAGCGGTGTTCCTCGTCCACGATCAGAAGCCCCAGGTCCGCCGGGCGCACGTCCTCCTGCAGCAACCGGTGGGTACCGATGACCACGTCCACCTCGCCCCGGGCCACGGCATCCAGAACTTCCCGCTGTTCGCGCGGCCCGCGGAAGCGGGAAAGGACCTCCACCCTCACCGGGAAGGGGTGGAAACGCTGGGTGAAGGTGCGGTAATGCTGCTGGGCCAGGACGGTGGTGGGCACCAGGACCATGACCTGTTTCCCGTCCATGACCGCCTTAAAGGCGGCACGCACCGCCACCTCCGTCTTCCCGAACCCCACGTCGCCATAGACCAGGCGGTCCATGGGCACCGGCTTTTCCATGTCCTCCTTGACCTCCCGGATGGCCTTTTCCTGGTCGGGGGTCTCCACGTAGGGGAAGGAGTCCTCCAGCTCCCGCTGCCAGGGGTCGTCGGGGGCGAAGGCGTGCCCCTCGCTGGCCATGCGCTCCGCGTAGAGGCGTAGGAGATCCATGGCCATCTCCCGCGCCGAGGCCCGGGCCCGCCTCTTCACCTTCCTCCAGTGGTGCCCGGACAGGCGGTGTACCTCCGGCCTCTCCGCCCCCACGTAACGGTGGACCAGGTCGATGCGGTCCACGGGAACGTAGAGGGTGTCCCCGCCGGCATAACGGAGGAGGAGGTATTCCCGCGGTTTGCCGTCCACCTCGCGCCTGACCAGGCCCCCGTAAACGGCGATACCGTGGTTCACGTGGACCACGAAATCGCCTTCCTCCAGCTCCCACCATCCTTCCAGGGGGCGCACCGCGCCACGCTCCCCGGCCCCCACCCTCGCCCGGCGGCGGCCGAAGACGTCCGCGTCGCTGAACAGGGCCAGCCCCCGGTCGGCGAGGAGGAAACCCCGTCCCCAATTCACGGCCGCCATCCGCACCGTCCCACGGGCCGGCGCGCCCCTGTCGACCACCGGTATTCCCTCCTCCAGCATGGCCTCCCGCATCCTCCGCATGCGCCCCTCGGTCTCCAGGAGGACCACCACCCTGAAACCCTCCTTCAACAGCCCCTTCAGTTCGCCGAGGAACTCCCCCACCCGTCCCCCGAACTCGCTCGCGGCCCGGGAACGGAGCTGAAGATGGGCCGTACCGGCCAGAGGGTCCAGCTCCACCAGCGTGGTATTCATGGAAATTCCTTCCAGGTCCGGCTCCAGGGCCTCGTCGGAGCTCCGCCAGCGCCGGCGCAGTAGCGGGGGTTGCAGGAGCACCAGGGCGCTCCCGAGCCCGAGAAGCCCGGGGAGGTCGCGGGCCTCGCCGGGAAGCGAGCGCACGGGGAAGAACTCCACTTCCCGGAGGGCCTCCCGGGAGCGCTGGTCCTGGGGATCGAAGAACCGCATGCGCTCCACCCGGTCGCCGAACCACTCCACGCGCACCGGAGCCCTCAGGGCCGGATCGTAGACGTCCAGGATGCCGCCCCGCACGGCGAACTGGCCTCCCCCCTCCACCAGGTACTCCCGGCGGTACCCCATATCCGTAAGCCGCCCCAGGACCTGGTCACGGTCCGCCTCCTCTCCCTCGCGCAGGCGCACGGGAGAGGCGGAGAGCTCCCCGCCCGGGAAGGGATGGGCCATGGCCAGGCCCTCGCATATCACCGCCACATGGCGCCCCTCCCTCAAGGCGGCCAGGGCCCTGGCGCGCAGGGAGACGGCCTCGGGGTCTTCCCCCCGTTCCCCGGCGATGACCAGCTCCCGGTAGGGGAGCTCCATCACCTCCGCGGCGGACAGGAGGCGGCGCAACCGCTCCGCCGTCTCCGCCGCTTCCTCCGAGCCGGGAACGGCCACCAGCATGGTGCCGGAAAGGAGGCGGAACAGGGAGGCCAAGAGGAAGGGGTGGACCTCCTCGGTGGCGCGCAGCACCAGGCGCCCCCTCCGGGGGAGCATGGCCCGCAGGTCCCCTCCCAGGGAGGCCTCCACCTCCGCCATCAGGAACTCCAAGATGCCCTCTTCCGGCTCCATGGCGCCCTTTCCCACACCTTGGTCGCCTTCCATGCCCGCGCCGGGGTCGCTTTACCCGGGGGCTGGCCCCGGCCGACCGCTGCCGGGGCTTCGGCCGGCGGTCTTCGTTAATCGATGCTTAGCTTTTCCCCTCCACCACTGCCCCCGGGCAACCGCCGAAAGCGGGCACGCGGCGCTTGGGAGAAAGCCTTCTAGGCCTCGGTGCTCCGCACCCAGGCCTATAACCATTCTAACCCTAACCGGGGCGGAAACCCCTGGGCCGCCGGGGTATGCAGCATGGGCCGCCTTTGTTGCACACCGCAAACCAACCGGGGCACAGACCCAGCGCCTCGGCGAGCACCCGGGCGGATGCCGCAACATTGCACGAGGCGCTCCTGGAGTTCAAAGGCACCGTGAGCCTGATGCAGTATCGTTTCAGTAGGCGCTTTCAGGGTTGAAAAAGCTTGAGAGACCACCCTATCATCCCGGCAAAACAGGCAAAAGAGGAAGAGAAGGGTGATCTCTCTTGCTGGAATCCATAGCACTACAACTGGTGTCCGAAGCGAAGACCCTTTGATACTGTATCGTTTCAGTAGGCGCTTTCAGGGTTGAAAAAGCTTGAGAGACCACCCTATCATCCCGGCAAAACAGGCAAAAGAGGAAGAGAAGGGTGATCTCTCTTGCTGCCATCCATGGTACTACATCTGGTATCCGAAGCTAAGACCCTTTGTCCGGGTTGCGGGGGGAAGGTGCTTTACCTATAATTGTTTAGTTGTTTGCGCCGCGGAGAGGAAATATCCACTGGCAAGAGGTGTCGGACATGCAGACGGAACTCATCGCCGTGACCAGGTCGGAGAGGGGGAAGCAGGCGGCTAAGAAGCTCCGCCGTTCCGGGCTCATCCCCGCCGTCCTCTACGGGCACCGCTTCGAGCCGCTCCACCTGGCCCTGCAGGAAAAAACCTTCCTGGCTGCCCTGCGCCGGGAGCGCGGCCTTCACGGCCTGGTGAAGCTCAAGGTGGAGGGCGCCGAGGACGGCGAGCACACCGTCCTGGTCAAGGAGGTGCAAAGGGATCCCTTGAAGGACCACGTCCTCCACGTGGACCTCCAGAAAGTGCACGCCGACGAGGAGATCCAGGCCACGGTTTCCCTGCGCTTCACCGGGGAAGCGGTGGGGGTGAAGGCGGGCGGCATACTCAACCATTACCTCTACGAGGTTCGCGTGCAGTGCCTGCCCAAGTACCTGCCGGAACACATCGACGTGGACGTCTCCCACCTGAACCTGAAGGAGAGCATGCGGGTGGCCGATCTCCCCAAGCTGGAGGGTATCAAGTACCTCAACAAGCCCGAGGAGATAGTGGCCGCCGTGACTCCCAAGAGGGTGCGGGAGGCGGCCCGGGTGGCCCAAATCCTCTTCGAGGCCCCGCCGGAGGAGGAGGCCGCTGCCGGCGAGGCGGCGGAGGCGGGGGGTCCCGAGGAGGAAACCTCCGCACCCCGGGAGGAGGGGGGCGAGCCTTCCGGCGAAGGGGAATAGAAGGGGCCGCTTCCGACCGGTGTGTGGCGCACCCCGGGGCCTTCACTTATAATCACTTCGTCGAACAGCGCCATCCAGGGCGGCCATGCCGCCCCTTTTCATGGGGACGGAACATGTTTCTGGTGCTCGGCCTGGGAAACCCGGGGGAACATTACCGCTGGACCCGCCACAACGCGGGCTTCTGGGCGGTGGAGATGCTGGCCCGCGACCACGGGGCGCCCTTCCGGCGGGGGAGGGGCTACGACCTGGCGGAAGCGGACTTCTACACGGAGCGGGTTTTCCTGGCCCGACCCCTCACCTACATGAACCTCAGCGGAAAGGCGGCGCGCAGGCTGAGGCGCAAGCTGCGCGTGGAGCCGCAGAACATCCTGGTCATACACGACGACATAGATCTACGGCCGGGAACCATCCGCATACGCATGGGGGGCTCCTCGGGAGGCCACCTGGGAGTGCAATCGGTGATCGACCACCTGGGCACCAGAGATTTTCCCCGCGTACGGGTGGGAGTGGGAAGGCCGCCCGAGGGCATGGACCCGGCGGATTACGTCCTGGCGGAGATGAAAGGGGAGGAGCTGGAGGAGTTCCTCTCCTGGTGCGAGAGGGCGGCGGAGGCGGCGGAGGCGGTGATCATGGACGGTTTGGACACGGCCATGAACATCTTCAACGCCTCCCGCGCGCTTTGATCCGGAAGGACCGGCAGGCGATAAAAGAAGGGCTCCGGACAGGACCCTTCCGCTCTCGCCTCCCTTTCCCCACCCCGCTCCCGCCATCGCCGGGGCAAAGCGCCGCATCTGGGCGAAGGGAAAACGGCGCGGGGGAAGAAGAATGCACCCGGGGGACAACGCCGAGACCGGGAGAGGAGGAAAAGCGCGAATTGAGGGCTTCTGCGGGGACTCGGACCGCCCCTGTCATCCTCGTTTCCGCCCTCATGGGCCTCCTCGTCATCGCCGCCCCGGGGTGCGGGAAAACCTACCCGGCGGCGGAGGACAAGGTGGAGGAAGCCATCCGGATCATATCCTCCTCCCGGGAGCTCCTCGAGGATCTCCTGGGGTTGGACGAGCGTTTCAACTCCCTCGGCCAGCGCTACCCGGCCATCGCGGACACCCTGGCGGAAGGAAGGTCTCTGGCCGAGATGGCCCTGGTGAACGTGGAGGAGTTGGAATCCCGTTACTCAAGGGCCCGGGACCTCCTGCAGGAGGTGGTGGAAACGGGAAGTGGCGGCGAATGCCGCGAGTATGCCTTGTTGGCCCTCCAGGCGGTGGAACCGGTACTGGAGGCGGTGAGGTTGAACCGCGAGCTTCTCGAGGACGTCCACGACATGCTGGACGTGATACCCATGGCCGAGAGCGCAGAACAGCTCTCCTACTACGTGGAGGAGATAGGGCGCCTTACGGAGGAGATCTCCGGGCTGCTCCGCCGGGGGGCGGAAGCCGCGGAGAGGGCGGACGAATATTCGCGGGAACACGGTCGGTGAGGGATGCGCAATGAGGTCTGGGAAGCCGAAGAAACGGGATGGAAGGGGATTTGGGGCCGGCAAGGAGAATGCGGCCTCCCGGGCACGCCTGGGCATCCTGCCGGCACTGGTCATTCTCGCCTCGCTTATTCCCCTTTCCCCCCTCGCCGGCTGTTCCTCGCGGGCCGGCGAATGCGCGCGGGAGATCCGGTCCAGCTACATAAACGCCAGGGCGGTGCTGGCGGAGGTGAAGGAATTCCCCTCCGCCATGGAGGAGCTCCTGCGCTCCCGGGACCCGAAGGAGCTGCCCTCCCGGGCCGGGAAACTCATCGAGGAAGCCCGGGGGTTGATAACCGAGGCCGCTTCCGCCTTCCGCGCGGTCCAGGACAAGATCGGCCTCCTGCGCGAGCAGGGTGGGGAAAGGTACGCCCCCTACGCCGAGGCCATGGAATCCCTGGTGGACCTGAACCTGGAGGTGCTGGCCCTGTACGGGGAATTGGTCGGGCTTTCCGGATCCGCGCTGGAAGGACTTCCCTATACTGACAACCCCTCCCATCTCATGCCCACCCTGAAGCGCATGGACGAGCTCGCGAGCCGCCTTCAGGAGTTGTCTTCTCGCATCGCCTCGGGGGAGGAGGAGGCCGAGGCCCTCTTCCGGGCGCTCGAGGAGTAAACAGGGGGCCAGGACGGGGACCACCTGGCTTTCCCCCCTTCTTCCGGGCGCTCCAAGAGTCGACCCCTACCTCCCGAGGCGGTCCTTCTCCCCATGAGGCCAGGAGGCATCACCCCTCCTCGGCCATCGTTCCGTTTTCTCGATGCCGCCCCGCCGCTATTCCCCGGCGCCTACCGGGAAGGGCCCCTCATCAGCGTATCCCGGGCAGCGGACCAGCCCGTTGCGGGTGCACAGCCGCCTGGGGCTCGAAGGTGAAGATCCTCGCCGCGTCCGGAAAGCCCCCGGTCTTCGGACGTATCCGAAAACAGCCGCTTCCCGGGCCCCCTCCCCAGGCTGAAACCGGGACTCGCCCGCAAACCTGGGCCGTAAACGGGGTTCGCGGGTCAGGGTTGGTTGTCCCCGTCGAAGAGCTCGCTCACCGACTCGTCCTTGAAAACGCTGGCGATGGTGTTGGCGAATATGGAGGCGATGGAGAGCACCTCCACCTTCTCCGAGCGCCGCTCCTCGGGGATGGGGAGGGTGTTGGTGACCACCACCTTCTTCAGGGGGCTCTTGTCCAGCCTCTCCTTGGCCGGGCCGGAGAAGATGCCGTGGGTAGCACAGGCGTATATCTCTTTGGCCCCCGCTTCCGCCAGGGCCTGGGAGGAGGCGGCCAGAGTCCCGGCGGTGTCGATCATGTCGTCCACCAGAACCGCCGTCTTCCCCTTCACCTCTCCCACGATGTGCAGGACCTCCGCCTGGTTGTGCCCCGGCCTACGCTTGTGGAGGATGGCTATGGGCACTCCGAGGTGATCGGCGTACTTCTTGGCCATCTTCACCCGCCCGGCGTCGGGAGAGACCACCACCAGGTCGTCGGCCACGCTCCGCGAGATGTAGGAGGCCAGCAGGGGCACGGCGGTGAGATGGTCCATGGGCCCGGCAAAGAAACCCTGTATCTGGCCGGCGTGGAGGTCCATGGTCAGGATGCGGTCCGCGCCGGCCACACGGATCAGGTCCGCCACCAGGCGCGCGCTTATGGGCTCCCGGGCCAGGGTTTTCTTGTCCTGGCGGGAATAGCCGTAGTACGGGAGCACGGCCGAGATACGCTTGGCGGAGGCCCGCTTGAGGGCGTCGATCATGAGCAGGAGCTCCACCAGGTGGTCGTTTATGGGCTCCGAGAAGGTCTGGATGACGAAGGCGTCCGAACCCCGCACGCTCTCCTCGTAGCGCACGTAGAGCTCCCCGTTACTGAAGGTCTTGAGCTCCACCTTCCCCAGGCTTATCCCCAGATGCCCGGCGATCTGGCGCCCCAACTCCGGGTAGGACCTTCCGCTGAAGATCATGAGCCTCTTACGGGTTATCTCCTTCAAGTCGCTCCGCCTCCTCCTTTTTGGCCTTTTTCCGGTATTCTGGGATGTTCCTCTGCCTGTTGCGCTCGATCCCCAGGGCACCCGCGGGCACGTCCCTGGTTATGGTGGAGCCCGCGCCGGTCACTGCCCCCTCGCCGATGCGCACTGGGGCCACGAACATGGTGTCGCTCCCGATGAAGGCCCGGTCACCGATTACCGTGCGGTGCTTGCGAACCCCGTCGTAGTTGCAGGTGATGCTTCCCGCCCCCACGTTTACGTCCTCTCCGATCTCCGCATCACCCATGTAGCTCAAGTGGGGTACCTTGCTCCTCTTCCCCACCACCGTCTTCTTCATCTCCACGAAGGTCCCCGCCTTGGAACCGGCGCGGAGCACCGTCCCCGGCCGCAGGCTGGCGAAGGGTCCCACCCTGGCCCCCTCCTCCAGCTCGCTCTCCCTTATGACCGAGCGCTCCACGACCACCCCGTCCCCCAGGCGGGAATCCACGATGTGCGCCCCGGGGCCCAGCAGGCAGTTACGCCCCACCACCGTCCTGCCCTCCAGGATGACCATGGGGCGGAGGACGGTATCCCTCCCGATGACCACCTCCGGCCCTATATAGGTGGTGGCGGGATCCTCCATGGTCACCCCTTCCTCCATCCAGTGCCGGTTGATGCGGGAGCGCATGACCTCCTCCGCCCTGGCCAGCTGGACCCGGGAGTTGACCCCCAGAACCTCCTCGGGGTCGGATGTGGTATATATTTCCAGTCCCCCGTCGCGGGCCAGGAGGGCCAGGGCGTCGGTGAGGAAATATTCCCCCTTGGCGTTGTCCGGCCGGAGGCTGGGAAGCACCGCGGAAAGGCGCTTCCAGTCGAAGACGTAGGTGGAGGTGTTCACCTCCCGGATGGCCTTCTCCTCCTCGTCAGCCTCGCTCTCCTCCACCACCGCCACCACCGCTCCCCCCTCGTCCCTCTTTATCCTCCCGTATCCCGTGGGGTCGTCCAGCACCGCGGCCAGGAGCGTGGCCGCCGGCCGCCTCTCCTCGTGCTTCCTTATAAGGTTGCGGAGGGTCTCGGTGGTGATGAGCGGGGAATCGGCGGTCAGGACCAGCACCTCGTCCTCCCGCACCTCGGAAGCGGCCACCATCACCGCGTGCCCCGTCCCCTTCCTCTCCTCCTGGAGAACGCATTCCGCCCGGTCGCCCACCTCGGCAGCCACTTCGTGAAAGCCGTTTCCCGCCACTACCAGGACGCGATCCAGCAAACCCTCCTCCCGGAGGGGCTGTAGGGCGTGCAGTACCCAGGCCACCATGGACCTGCCGCACACGGCGTGCAGGACCTTGGGGCGGTCGGATTTCATCCGCGTCCCCTCGCCCGCGGCGAGGACCACTGCCAGGCGGCTCAAAACCTACTCCCTTTCCCTCGACGCCAATATTTTATCCGAGACCGGCGACAGGCCGAAACATGCCCCCGGCGCCACCGGCACCGGGCAGCCTCGGGGGCCGAAGCCTTGGCCGCCCGTCCGGGGCCACGCTGAGCCGTTATCGCCGCCCCAGCCCGGCCACGAAACGGGTTTTCCGGGAAACCGGCGCATCCATGTTCTCCATCGCCATCCGGCCCATGCGGGCGGAAAGCCGTATCCCGGCGAAAATAAAAGAGGGGCTAAGCCCTCTTTTCCTGGCTGGGGCGGTAGGATTCGAACCTACGATCGCGGCTCCAAAGGCCGCTGCCTTACCGCTTGGCCACGCCCCATCGCATTCCTTCCCTCAGACGGCATCCTCGGGCACCGGTTCTCCCTTCTCCCTCTTCATCTTGAAAAACTCGTGCAGGACCGCCCTCTGGATCTTTTCCCTGGTCTCGGCGTTGAGGGGATGGGCGATATCCTTGAAGTCACCATTGGGCAACTTCCGCGAGGGCATGGCCACGAAAAAACCCCTGTCCCCGTCCACCACCCGGAGGTCGTGCACCACGAAGCAGTCGTCGATGATGATGCTGGCGATCCCCTTCACCATGTTCATGTCGATTTCCCGCACCGTAACCCTGGTTATCTCCACTGTCGTCCCCCATTGAGTGTACCGCCGGAAAAACTCATAAACATATTATTCTTATCCGTCCGGGTTTTCAAGAAAACGCTACCCCATCTATACTATTGCGCCCTGTTGCGCCTATACTCGCGACCACGCCTCGCGGGCCACTCCCACCTCGCCAGCCTCGCCGCCTCAAGGGTCATGCTCCTGCAGGACCACCCCGTGGCTGCAGAACCTGGTCGCTTTCACCACCGGGGCCACCTCCCTCATGCGGGAGGCGATGGCCTCGGCTTCCACCGGCCCGGCGGGGAGCATGAAAACCGTGGGCCCGCTCCCGCTGACCAACACCCCCAGCGCCCCCGCCCGGCGGCCCGCCTCCAAGAGGTCCGATATCTCGGGGAGCAAGGCGCAGGCCGCTTCCTGGAGGGCGTTGTATAGGCGGGGGGCCACGCCGGCGACTTCGCCGGTGGCCAGCGATTCCAGGAGGGGGCGGGGCCCTCCCTGCGGGGGTTTCCCGGGGGGCAGGAGGTCGAACCGCCGGTATACTTCGGCGGTGGAAAGCCCCTTTCCGGGGTTGGCCAGCACCACCGGAAGCGGTGGCGCCTGCACCGCCGGGGTCACCTCTTCCCCCCTGCCCTCCCCGACGGCCGTCCCCCCGAGCAGGAAGAAGGGCACGTCCGAACCCAGGCGCGAGGCCAGGCGGAAGAGGTCTCCGCCGCCGAGCCCCGACCCGGTCAGGTGTGCCAGGCCGCGCAGCACGGCCGCCGCGTCGGAGCTCCCGCCTCCCAGGCCCGCCGCCACCGGTATGCGCTTGGTGAGCCTGATCCGTACTTCCGCCTCGATCCCGCTGGCCTCCAGGAAGAGCGCCGCGGCGCGGTGGCAGATGTTGTCCTTCCCGGGCGGGGCCTCTCCCTCCACTTCCAGTAGGATGCGGGTGGCTCCCGGCCTCACTTCCAGCTCCACCAGGTCGAACCATTCCACCGCCTGGAGCACGGTGCGCACGCGGTGGTAACCGTCCGAGCGCCGGTGGCCGACTTCGAGGTAGAGGTTGATCTTAGCCGGGGCCTTAAGCCGTAACTTACCGAACAAAACTTCCTTCCCTTCCCCCTCGCGCCTCCCGAATATCTTATCACCGCTCCCGGCAACCCGGCGTCCTCCGCTTCCCACCCCCCGGTCCTGGCCCACGGCGAAAGCCCGTGCCCGCCGGGTGGGATTCCCTCCCGGGCTTCCGGCCCTGAGCCGGGGACCCGAATGGGCATCCCCTGGGAGGGCCACACTCCGGGAGGGCGGCGGAGAAAGGGGCCTGGAAAGCACGGAAATGGTTCAAGAGATCGATGCCTCGAATCCTTCGCGCTTCCCGAGGCGCAGCCTCTTCGGAGGCTGGAGGGACACCCGGGACGGGCACCGCTCGCCGCCAGGGCGCGATGCGGGAGGAGTAACGTGGCCTCGCTTCGCGACCTCCCGGGTCCTGGGCTGTTTGGGGCCGGGGTGGCAAGGCGAGCGCCATTACCCCCGCCTGGTTTATCATGTTGCCGGGGAGGGCATGCCGGCCGGGACGGGCTCCCTTTCGAGGTACCCGCGCCACCCTGCCGGCAGGTCCCCCCGGGGAGATGCCGGCGCGGCGCGGAGTGGAGGCCGGCTCCCCTGGGCCTTCGCCCTCCCCCGTGGGCAGGGCCTCCCGCGGGGAGAGGGCTCGGGGAGATGGAGGGGAGCAAGGAAACCCGCCGGGGGAGGAGGAAAGCCCGCCCATCGCCTCGCGCGCGGCTGCTCCCCCACCCGCCCCGGCCCCGGGGAAGCGCGCAACGGCGCGTGGCCGTGCCGGGGCGGGGGGTGGCCATCCCGACCCGTAAGGGGAGGTGGACATGGGAGAACTTACCAGGCCGAGCGTGGTGGCGGAGATCCTGGAACGTCATGGCATCCGCCTCAGCCGCTCCCTGGGGCAGCATTTCCTGGTCGACGCCAACGTCCTCCACCGCATACTGGAGGGCGCCGAACTGGGCCCCGGGGACACGGTCCTGGAAATCGGACCCGGCATCGGCACCCTCACCGAGGAGCTCTGCGACCGCGCCGGAAGGGTGGTGGCCGTGGAACTGGACCCCCGCCTGAAGTCGGTGCTGGACGGCCTCCTGGGAAAACGGCCCAACCTGGTCACCGTGCTCGGCGACGCCATGCGTGTGGACCTGTCCGGACTCCTCTCTCCCTGGGAGGAGGTGAAGGTGGTATCCAACCTGCCCTACAGCGTGGCTACCCCGCTCCTTTTACGCATAATGCGGGAGCTTCCTCAGGTCCGCCTCCTGGTGGTCACTGTGCAGAGGGAGCTCGCCGACCGTTACCTGGCCGCCCCCGGGGATCCCTCCTACGGCGCGGTCTCCGTGAAGATGCAGTTCCTGGCCCGGCTGCGCCGCCTGACCCAGGTACCGCCCACCGTCTTCCTTCCCCCCCCGCGCGTGGGCTCCACCGTCCTGCGCCTGGAGAGGGTTGTCCCGGAACCCGGGTCCGGTGACGTCCAATCCTTCTTCCTCTTCCTGGATGCCTGTTTCTCCGCTAGGAGGAAAATGTTGGTAAATGCCTTGGGAGGGGGCAGGCGCCCCTACGGCACCAGGGATGCGGTGGCCTCCGCCCTGCGGGAACTCGGCCTTCACCCCACCGCCCGCGCCGAGGAGCTCTCTCCCCGCGACCTCCGTGAGCTTTACCGCCTCCTGAACCCCCCGGCTCACGTAGGGTGACCGCTCCGCCCGCCTCGCCCCGGTTATCTACGCCGGGGGAAGGGGAGTCTCCCGCCAGCCGGGGGCGGCTGCGCCTGGCGCTTCCGCGGCCAAAACCGGGGTTTGCCCTTCTCGGCGACAAGGCCCCGTCCACCGGGCCCAGCAAGGGGCGCATGTGGAACTCGGCGCGATCTCTCCTGCAGCGTGGACCAGCCAAGAACCGCTCCCCGGGTTGACCGGTGGCCCGTCGGCGCGGGATTCCCGAAGGCCGCCGACCAGGCGCCCACGCGCGGGGAAAGGCGTACCGGAGGGGAAAAAGGAAGGGCGGGCCATGGCCCGCCCCGGTCGTCGGCGGAATCAGCTTACTTGCGCTTGAGCTCGTTTATGCACTTCTGGCAGATGCGGTTTCCCTTGAAGGAGCGCAAGTTCTCCGGGTTCCCGCAGAGGACACATCCCGGCTGGTACTTGACCAGGACGATCTTCTCTCCGTCGGTGAAGATCTCGATGGGGTCGCGCTCCTTGATGTCCAGGGTCCTGCGCAGCTCCATGGGGATGACTATCCTCCCCAGCTCGTCGATCCTCCTCACGATTCCCGTCGCCTTCATGTCTCGCCCACCCTTTCCTCTTTTTCCCGGTCCCCAAAACCGGGGTCATACCTTTTCTATCCTTGACAACAGCCGTTCATTCCAGGCTTATAATTATATGAACGTATGGAAAAGGATGTCAAGAAAATTTTACCTTTTTTTGCATGGGAAGGAAAAAATGAACAAATCGTTTTACGTCACCACGCCTATCTATTACGTCAATGACATGCCCCACATCGGCACCGCCTACACCACGGTGGCCGCCGACGCCCTGGCACGCTATCACCGTCTCAAGGGCGAGGAGGTCTTCTTCCTCACCGGCACCGATGAGCACGGCCAGCACGTGGCCCGGGCCGCCGAGCGCAACGGCGTCTCCCCCCAGGAGTGGGCGGACCGCATGGTGGTGCACTTCACCGAAGTGTGGAAACGCCTGAACATCAGCAATGACTACTTCATACGCACCACGGACCCCAAGCACGTGGAGGTGGCCCGCAAGTTCATCCAGCTCCTCTACGACAAGGGGGATATCTACCTGGACACCTACGAGGGCTGGTACTGCGTACCCGACGAGTCTTTCTGGCTACCCTCCCAGCTGGTGGACGGGAAGTGCCCCCAGTGCGGGAGGGAGGTGGAGATGGTGCAGGAGGAGAACTACTTCTTCCGCCTCTCCGCCTACGCCGACCGGCTGCTGGCCCACATCGAGGCCCATCCCGAGTTCGTGCAGCCGGAAATCAGGCGCAACGAGGTCATCAGTTTCATCAGGCAGGGCCTCACCGACCAGAGCATAAGCCGGAAGACCATCACCTGGGGCATCCCCCTGCCCTTCGACGAGGGCCAGGTGATGTACGTGTGGTTCGACGCCCTGCTCAACTACATCAGCGCCATCGATTACGGGCTGGACGAGGAACGCTTCCGTCGCATATGGCCCGCCGACGTGCACCTCATTGGCAAGGAGATCCTGCGCTTCCACGCCATCGTCTGGCCGGCCATGCTCATGGCCGCCGACCTGCCCCTGCCCCGCCAGGTCTTCGCCCACGGGTGGCTGACCGTGGAAGGGGAGAAGATGTCCAAGTCCAAGGGCAACGTCATCAGCCCCCACGAGCTCATCGACGAGTACGGGGTGGACGCTTACCGCTATTACTTCCTGCGCGAGTTCTCCTTCGGATACGACGGCAACTTCTCGCGCGAGAACATGACCGGCCGCTACAACGCCGACCTGGCCAATTCCCTGGGGAACATGGTCAGCCGGGTGCTGGCCATGGTGGAGCGCTACCGCGGAGGCGTGGTGCCGGAACCCTCGGGCCGGGAGGAGGAACCGGACGCCGCCCTGCGCGAGAGCGCGGCCCGCGTCTTCCCGGAAGTGGACCGGGGCATGGAAAAGCTGGCCTTCAACGAGGCCCTGCAGGCCATATGGAATTACTTGGCAGCCATCAACCGCTACGTGGACGAGACCGCCGCCTGGGACCTGGCCAAGGATCCCTCCCTCTCCGGGAGGCTGGATACCGTTCTCTACAACATGGTGGAGGCGGTGAGGCTCACCGCCCTACTGGTGGTCCCCTTCCTCCCGAACACCGGGGAAGGCATCTGGCGGCGCCTGGGCTTCACCGATTCCATCCACGGCCATCACCTCCCGGGAGCGGCCGCCTGGGGCCTCTTCCCACCCGGGCAGAGGGTCTCCAAGGGAGAACCCCTTTTCCCCCGCAAGAAATGAGCGCCTCCGTGAACGGGGCGGCACGCCCGGACGGCCCGCCGGAGAAGAGGGACCGCTACCCCGGTCTCTCCCTGGTGGACACCCACGCCCATCTCGACCTCCTAGAGCAGGACGTGGGCGAGGCCCTGCGCGAGGCCCGGGAGGTGGGCGTTACCGGGGTCATAACCGTGGGCATAAACCTGGATTCCAGCCGGAAGGCCCTGGAAACGGCCCACGCTCACCCCGGCGTACGGGCGGTGGTCGGCGTGCATCCCCACGACGCCCGCCATCTGGACCGGGACGCCCTGCGCGAGCTGAGGCGCCTGGCCGGGGACCCCCTGGTGGTGGGTATCGGGGAGACCGGCCTGGACTTCTACCGCAACCTTTCTCCCCGCGCCGACCAGGAGCGCGCCTTCCGGCAGCAACTCGAGCTGGCACGGGAGCTCGATCTGCCGGTGGTGGTGCATGACCGCGAGGCTCACGCGCATACCATGCGCATCCTCCAGGAGTACGCCCCCTTCGGGGGCCGGCTGGTCATGCACTGCTTCTCCGGGGACCTGGATATGGCCCTCGCTGTCCTGGACATGGGGGGTTACATATCCGTGGCCGGCCCGGTGACCTTCCACAACGCGCGGAGGCTACAGGACATCGTGCGCCGGCTGCCCGCCGACCGGCTCCTCGTGGAGACCGACTGCCCCTTCCTCTCCCCCCACCCCTTCCGGGGCCGCCCCAATGCCCCGGCCCGGCTGGTGCTCATCGCGGAGAAGGTGGCCGAGCTCAAGGGCCTGCCGCTCGAGGCGCTGCGGCTGGGCAACCCCTTCGCGCTCACGGGGCGCTGAACCTACCGCGCAACGCCCGGGATACGCCACGCGCCCGGCGACGTCATCCCGGGCAGTAGGTCGGGGCCAAGACTCACCGGAAAGGGATGGAATGCTCCCGTCTAGGGGCCGCCTGGTGAAGCAGAATTCTTTGGCAGTAATTTCCATCGCGCCCCCGTGCGCATGGGGACTGGGTGCAGGATGTCGTGAATCTCGTATCGGCGCCGGGAACGACCGTGGGGCTTGACCTCGGCGCCACGGCGGTGACCGGCTCCCGGGATCGACCCTAACCGGCCCCTTGGTCCGTCTCCCTGTGTTCCAGCCAGGCGCGGTAGACGTCCCTTTGCGGTATCCCGTGCCTCTTGGCCACCGCCCTTACCGCCTCCCGGGTGGGCTCTCCGGACCGCACCAGGGCGGCCACCTCCTCGGCCAGCTCCTCGAGGGGCGGGGTCTCCATCCCGCCCCCCGGCGCCACCACCAGGACGAACTCGCCCCGGGGCTTCCCACCGCCCAGGGCCTGGAGGAGCTCCGCCGCCGTACCCCGAAGTACCTCCTCGTGGAGCTTGGTCATCTCCCGTGCCAGGACCACCCGCCTCTGGGGGGCCAATTCGGCCAGGTCGCCCAGGGTCTCCAGGATGCGGTGGGGGGCCTCGTAGATCACCAGGGCCTCCCCCTCCTTCAGGAGGTTCAGCAGGCGCGAGCGCCTCTTGGCCCTGGATGCCGGAAGGAACCCCTCGTAGCGGAAACGGGAGAGGGGGAGGCCGGAGACGGCCAGGGCCGCGGTCAGGGAGCTGGGACCCGGGATCACCTCCACGTCCAGGCCCCGCCTGGAGCACTCCTCCACGGCCCGGAAGCCGGGGTCCGAGACCCCGGGCATCCCGGCGTCGCTGACCAGGGCCACGAGCTTTCCCGCCTCCACTTCCCGGGCCAAGGCTTCCGCCCTCTCCCGCTCGTTGTGCCCGTGATAGGAGATCAGGGGAGTGTGGATATCGTACCGGCTGAGCAGCTTGCGCGCCCTCCGGGTGTCCTCGGCGGCGATGAGGTCCGCCTCGCGTAACACGCGCAGGGCTCGCAGGGTGATGTCCTCCAGGTTGCCTATGGGCGTGCCCACCAGGAAGAGCACCCCCCGGCGGTCTCCCGCCACCCCTCTCACCCCCTTCCTGCCGCACCGGACACTCCCCGTCCCCCTTCCCGGCCCGGCTCCCTCCAGAATCCCGGCTGCTAAAAAACCGGTGCGCGGAACCGGCCCAGCCGCTTCCCGACACGCTCTCCCGCTACCCCTCCCGCGCCCTCTCCCCCCACTCCCCCGGCGAACCATAAAGCCCCGGGGGCATTTTCCGGCTACCCGGCCGGCGTACCGCCGCGTCCGAGGGGGCCGATCTCCGGGTATTCCCCCGCGCACCACCAAGTCCCGCCAGGACCATTCTATCCGCCTGCGCGGTGGCTATGAAGGGAGGCCGGGAAAGCATGGGGCGGGGCGCAGGCGGCGCCCCGGCGTCGCTCGGGCCCCGTGTCCCGGTCGCGGCGCGTACCCGACCCCGCCAGTGGTTCGCGGGTCCTCGCGGAGGAAGGGGGCCGGAACGGACGTCTGCAGACGCGCGCCGGGGCGCCGGGGCGCGGTCAAGAGGTGCCCGGGTGCCGGGCCAGGAGCTTCTCCACCAGCTCGAGCTGGACGTCATAGTCCAGGTAGGGGGCCAGTTCGGCCAACCGCCTTAGTATGCGCGCCGTGGCGTAATACATGTAAATGGGCTGCGGTCGGCTGTCCAGTCGACAGCATATCCCGCGCTCCGTCAACTCCTCCAGGGATTTCTCCACCTCCTCCTTCGACCTCCCCAGGCGCATCCCGATCCGCTCCGCGCTGTCCACCGTCCCGGGGTTGTCCTTGAAGAAGGTGATCAATTCGAGCTTTACGCGGTCGATTTCCGAATCGCGGACTATGAACTTTCCTATTCTCGCCAAATCGACACCTCGAAGTGAAACGGTCCACCCATGACCGTGGGCGGCTCATCCGCCGGAAGCCCGGCGAGGAACCGCTTCTCCCGCTCCAACAATTATGGAGAATTGGAGGCCGCCCTCGCGTCCTCCAAATTCGATCTATTAATCGGCAGGAGGTGATACCGGCTTTACCGCTGCCCATGGGCGCCCGTCCTCGCCGGCCGAGTGCTCGTGGTCAGCGGCAAAGGAGGTGAACAACCGCGAACCAAACCAACCGGGGCGCCCGTTTTCTCCGCTCTTGGGCTTGTTGGGGGGAAAGCGGATAGCAAGGGCCGCGGCTTTCACCGCTGCAGCACCCGGAGAGACCTTTTTTCGCCGGCCGAAGACCGTCGGTTTTAAATTGGAGAGGGAGGGGATAACAAGCCGAGCCACCTTCCGGCCCTCGCCGGGGCGGGCAACGCTGACCGAGACATCGGCCTTGCCGCCGCCCGCGAAGGGGGTGATAATCATATCCGTCGGGTCGCCCATGGGCTACTATGACCTCCGAGGTGGGATCCAAGTCATGGAACAAACGGGCCAGCCTTCAGCCATGAACGGTGGAAGGGGCGGCGGCGTAGAACGTGAACCCCGGGCGCCTTGGATGGCGCGCCTTTCACGCAAGGCGATGGGGAGGGCGCTGCTTCTCGCCTTTCTCCTACCGGCGTTGGCCCTCTCCGCGGTGACCGCCGCAGGGGCGGAGGGAGGCCCCCTCCCTCCGAGGGACGCCTGGGCCCGCGACCACCCCGAGGACAACGGGCAGAAGGTGGACCTGGGATGGTCGGAGAGCCCCTCGCCGGACATCTCTTCCTACCGCGTTTACAGGTCGGAGAGTCCCGACGGACCCTTCCGGCTGGTCGGAGAGAGGTCCACGGACGCCTTCGTCAACTACCTGGGCTTCGTGGACACCGGCTTGACCGACGGGGTGACCTATTACTACCGGGTCACCGCCGTGGACCGCACGGGAAGGGAAAGCGAACCCACCCCGGTGCTCTCGGCCGTGCCCGAGGCACAGGTCTTCCAGGCCGCGGTGACCGTCCGGAAATCGATGGTCGTCTCCCTGGCCGAACAGAGGCTCTACTGCCTGGAGAACGGGCGTGTGGTGTACGTGTTCTTGGTATCCACGGGCACCGCCTCCAAGCCCACGCCCACGGGGAACTTCTGCATCCTCTACCACGATTACGTCCACCCCATCCCCAAGTACCCGGGCACGGTCTGTTATTACTGGATGGGTTTCTACGAGGACTACGCCATCCACGCCTGGCCGGTCTACAACGGGGTGCAGGGCGATTATTCCAGCCTGGGGCGCCCCGCCTCCAACGGATGCGTGAGGCTGGACCCCCGCCTGGCTCATATACCCTATTACTGGGCCCCCGACGGCACGCCCCTGGCCATCATCCCGGGTCGTTTCCAGCCGCCTCCTCTTCCCGTCATGGGCGGCCACGTGTCGGCCAGCGTGGAAGCCCCTTCCAGGGAATGGTACTTCGCCGAGGGTTTCACCGGGGCCGGCTTCGACGAGTACATCCTCGTCCTCAACCCCGGGGAGGAAGCCGCCCAGGTTTCCCTGGACTTCATGCTCCCCGACGGCAGGGTGGAGAGGCGGGAGTACCTGGCCTCGCCCCACAGCCGGCTCACGGTGGGGGTGGATTCCATCCCCGGGCTGGAGAACACCGAGGTCTCGGCGCGGCTGACCTCCGACCGACCGGTGGTGGCGGAGAGGGCCATGTATTTCGACTACGGGGGAAGGACGGGAGGGCACGCCGCCGCGGGTTCCCCAGTACTTTCCAGTAATTGGTACTTCGCCGAGGGTTTCACCGGGGCCGGCTTCGACGAGTACATCCTCGTCCTCAACCCCGGGGAGGAAGCCGCCCAGGTTTCCCTGGACTTCATGCTCCCCGACGGCAGGGTGGAGAGGCGGGAGTACCTGGCCTCGCCCCACAGCCGGCTCACGGTGGGGGTGGATTCCATCCCCGGGCTGGAGAACACCGAGGTCTCGGCGCGGCTGACCTCCGACCGACCGGTGGTGGCGGAGAGGGCCATGTATTTCGGGTATCCGGATTGCCCCGGCGGACACGCGGAGACGGGCAGGAGGCAAGCCTCCCCCCTGCATTTCCTGGCGGAGGGTTACACCTCCCCCTTCTTCGACACGTACCTCCTCTTTCAGAACCCGGGCGACTCCGCCGTCTCCGCCGTCGTCTCCTTCTTCAAGCCCGACGGGACGGAGGTCCGACAGGAAGTGGCCCTCGGTCCCCGCAGCCGGGGGACCCTCAAGGTGAACCAGGTTCCCGGGCTGGAAAGCTCGGAGTTCTCCGTAGCGGTGAGCGCTAACGGCCCCATCCTGGTGGAGCGCTCAACCTATTTCAACTACCCTCGCTGAAGGGCGGAGAGGCACGGTCCACGCCCGAGCAGGCCATGGAAGCGCGGCGTGCGTCAAACGGCATCCTATAGGATAAGAGGCGGGGATCACGGGGCGAGCCTTGGCCTTCCATACCCTCGCCGTGCGGACGGTGGCCCGACGTGCGGCCGTGAAGGGGCCCGCGCCCTGTATGATTAGGGGACGAAGGCGAAGCTCCGGTTATGGTAGAAGTATATTTACGGCCGTAGTCGAACATCACGGTCGCGGGTGAGGCGCCACCGTCCTTGAGCCGCAAAGGGTCCGAGGGCGAGGGAACGGAAACCGGCCCGCTCGTGAAACGGGGACACACCTGTGGAGTGCGGGTGCCTTACCCGGAAGGACCCGGCGGGGAGATGTCACCGCGCCGCCGTTTCTTCCCTCTCCCCCGCTCCAGGGAGGAGGGGCGGCGGGCGGGGCGTGGGATGGGGCACGCGGGCGCCTCGTGGCGGGCGCGTGCGCTACGGATAGCGGTGGAGGTACGAGTATTGATCTGCCCGGAATGCGGAACCTACCAGCCGGACAGGGCTAAATTCTGCGGGCTTTGCGGGGCGCCGCTTTCCCAGGACAGCCTGGTGGAAAGCTTCCTGCGCCAGGCGCCGGAGGAGGAACTCGTCCTTCCCCGGCACCGCAGTCCCTGGTTCTATTTGGCCGTCTTCCTTCTCCTGACCGCGGCTCTCGCCGCCCTCGCCGGAGCCGCCTTCCTGGTCTACCGGGCGGTGACCCGGGGCCGCGAGGAAAGCGAAGTGGCCGAGGAGACGCAGGAGAGCACCTCCCGGTTCCACGACCCGGAGAGGGGTTTCGGCTTCTCCTACCCGGAGGACTGGAGCCTGGAACAGGGTTACCCGGCGGGCGAGGAGCTGGCCTCCCTGCGCGTGATCCTGACCTCCAGGAAATTCATGGAAATCAAGGTCCTGGTGCTGGATCCCGTGGTCTCCATAGGGGGATTGGAGGGCATAAGGGAATTCCTGGAAGCACAGGCGGCCGAGAAGGTCCGCTCGCTGGGCGGGACTATACAGGACACGGAGGGTGGACTCCTCGCTTATACCCGCGCCGGGGACATGCCCGCTTTCTACCTGGAATTCGAGGCCAACCTCATGGGTGAGAGCACCGACTTCATTCTCTGTTACGCGGTGGGCGGAAAGTACTGCTTCCTTTTCGAGGGTCGTGCGCCGCACGAGGAGTATAGGTCCGTGCGCCCCCTATTTTGGTCGATCATCGATTCCGCGTACGAGGACACGGAAACTCAGCCATAGGATGGCTTTCCTCCGGGATAGGTCGAGGCCGGGGGGATACGGTAGCGGAAGCCCACGCCGCGAGGCGAGGGGCCGGAGGCCCGGGCGGAGGCCGCCGCATCGCCTTTCCCTTGCCGGCGGAGGTAGGAGGGAGTGAATCCCGGAGACGGTGGCGGGCATGGGTGCGGCGCCGGGAGGCGAATGGAACCGCGACGCCCATCGGGGACATATTCCAAGGGGAGGTGAGCCCGGTGCGCATACTGGTGACCGGGGGGGCCGGTTTCATAGGTTCCAACCTGGTGGACGCCCTCCTCCGGGAAGGGCACTCGGTGACCGTGGTGGACAACCTGTCCACCGGCAAGTTCGAGAACCTGTACAACGTCAAGGAGGCGGCGCGGCAGAACCGTTTCGCCTTCTTCCATACCGACATACGCGACGACTCCCTGCTGGCGGCCTTCCGGAACCGGGAACAGGAGGTGGTCATCCACCTCGCCGCCCAGCCGGACGTAAGGGTCTCGGTGAGGGACCCGGTCCTGGACGCGGAGGTCAACGTGCTGGGCACCATCAACGTGCTGCGGTTGGCGGTGGCGAACGGGGTCAGGCGTTTCATCAACACCAGCTCCGGCGGATGCGTTTACGGGGAACCCGAATCCCTGCCCGTTTCCGAGGAAGCGCCGCGGCGCCCCGACTCGCCTTACGGGGTGAGCAAGAACGTGGCCGAGGAATACCTGCGGTACTACCAGCGCGCCCACGGGCTCTCCTATTGCACCCTGGCGCCGGCCAACGTCTACGGGCCGCGCCAGAACCCCTTCGGGGAAGCGGGCGTGGTGGCCATCTTCATCGGGCGCATGCTGGCCGGGGAGGTGCCGGTGATCTACGGCGACGGGGAGCAGACCCGGGATTTCGTCTTCGTGGACGACGTGGTGGAGGCCTACCTGGCCGCCCTCACCAAGGGAGACGGCGAGTTCATCAACCTGGGAACCGGGGTGGAGACCTCGATCAACCAGCTGTATCGCATGTTGGCGGATGTCCTGGGCTTCGAGGGGGAGCCACGGTACGCTGCCCCCCGCCAGGGGGAACTCTCCCGCATCGCCCTCCGGGCGGAGAAGGCCGGTAAGATCCTGGGCTGGAAGCCGCGTACCCCTCTCCCCGAGGGGCTGGCCCGCACCGTGGAATGGTACCGCCTCAACCTCCGGAGGTAGGCGTTGTCCTTCACGGACCTCCATTCCCACATCCTCCCGGGCCTGGACGACGGAGCCTCCGACGAAGCCGAATCCCTGGCCATGGCCCGGGTGGCCCTGGGGGGAGGCACGACGGTAATGGTGGCCACACCCCACTGGGACCTGGAGGAAAGGTCCGCGCCGTGGGATCTCATACCGCCCCTGGTGGCAAAATTTAGGAAAAAACTGGTAATCGAAGGACTGGGCCTGGAGCTGCTTCCCGGCGCGGAGGTACGCCTTAACGCCGGGCTCTACCGCCTGGCCGCGGACGAGGATGCGTTAAGGAGGCTGACCCTGGCCGGAAACGGCAGGTACATCCTGGTGGACCTGCCCCTCATGGACTTTCCCGTGGGCGCGGAGGAAACCCTGTTCCGCGTCCAGCTCCGGGGCTGTACCCCCATCCTGGCCCACCCGGAACGCAACCGACGCCTGGCGGAGGATCCGGTCCTGCTACGGGACCTGGTGGACAGGGGAGTGGAACTGCAGGTGAACTCGGGTTCCCTCCTGGGGACCTACGGACGCGCCGCCCGGCGGGTGGCCACCGCCCTCCTCAAGGAGGGCCTGGCCAGGCTGATGGCCTCCGACGCCCATAGCCCGGCGGAAAGGGGCCCCGACCTTTCCGGCGCCTGGTGGAAAGCCCGGGACCTGCTGGGGATGGGAGCGGCGGACGTCCTCTTGCGGGAAAATCCACGGGCGGTGTTGGAGGGTGCCGACCTCTCGGCCCTGCCCATCCTGGGGACCTCGAGGCGACGCGCGAGGCGCCGGTGAACCGGGCTCCCGGCGCCGGTTCCGGGAGGGGAAAGGGTGGGGTCCGCGTTACCCCGGCCTGCCCCCGTGGTCCTTTCCGCATCCCCGGGCGTTGCGGCTCCCGCCGGCCGAATATAACATGATGGGAAAATGGGAGTCCCGGGTCCATTGGATCGCCGGGACAAAGCGGGAGCGAAGGGTTGGAAGATCATGGAAGATCGCTGGGTGAGGGAGTTCCGTGACCAACCCCGCCACAGCGGGATTTTCCTGGACTTCGACGGGACCATCAGCGACATCGCCCCCACCCCCGGCGGTGCCGCCCTCCACCCCCGGGCAGCCGAAATCCTGCCCCGGCTGGCCCGTCACTATCCCCTGTGCGTCCTCTCCGGCAGGCGGGCCGCGGACGTGGCCTCCCTCGTGGGCCTGCCCCGCATCCATTACGTGGGGGTCCACGGTATGGAGTGGCTGGAGGGGGATGAGCCGCGCCTGGACCCGGAAGTCCTTCCCTACCTCCCCGCCTTGGACCGGGCACGCGCGGAGATCCGGGAGGTTCTGCCCGGGCTTCCCGGGGTGAACCTGGAGGACAAGGTGGCCTCCCTCACCCTCCACTTCCGGGAAGCTCCCCGCAGCGAGGAGCAGGCGGTGCGCCTGGCCGAGGGGCTGGCCCTCAGGCTGGGGCTCCGGGCCAGGCGCGGACGCCGGTCGGTGGAGATAAGGCCGCCGGTGGAGATCGACAAGGGCACGGTGATCATCCGCCTGGCCCGGGGCTGGAAGCTGCGCCGCGCCCTCTTCGCCGGCGACGACCTGACGGACGTGGACGGCTTCCGGGGCCTGCGCTACCTGATGCGGGAGGGCGGTTTCCAGGGAGTGGCCGTGGCCGTCCTCTCCGAGGAGACGCCGGTGGAGCTGGAGGCGGTGGCCGACCTAACCGTGCGGGGACCCGAGGGGTTGCTGAACCTCCTCACCGGTCTCCTGTTGGATTGAGGACGCCGTGCCCTCCCGGTCGGGTCACCAGACCAGCTCCATGGCGTCCTTGGGGTTCTCCGTCTCCACGATCTCCGCGAGGCGCCCGCTGTGCAGGCGTATCGTCCGGTGGGACATCTCGGCGATGGCCGAGTTGTGGGTCACCAGGATGATGGTCTGCCCTTTCTCCCGGTTGATCTCCTGCATGACGCGCAGCACGTTCTTTCCCGTCTCGTAATCCAGTTCCCCGGTGGGCTCGTCGCAGAGGAGGATGGGCGGGTCCTTTACTATGGCCCTGGCGATGGCCACCCTCTGCTGTTCCCCTCCCGAAAGCTGGGTGGGGAAATGGTCGGCGCGCCCGCCCAGCCCCACCATTTCCAGGGCTTTCCTGGCCTTGTCCCTGGTGTTGTCGGAGACCAGCTCCAGGGCGAACTCCACGTTCTCCAGGGCGGTCAGCGTGGGGATGAGGTTGAAGAACTGGAAGATGAAACCTATCTGGGTGCGCCGGTAGTCGGTGAGGCTCTTCACGTCCAGACCGGAGATGTCCCTCCCGTTGACCACCAGGCGACCGCTGCTCACCGTGTCCATCCCCCCGATGAGGTTGAGGAGGGTGGTCTTCCCGGAACCGCTGGGTCCCAGAATGACCACGAATTCCCCCTCCCGGATGACCAGGTCCACGTCCTGGAGGGCCTTGACCTCCGTCTCCCCCAGGGGGTAGACCTTGCTCACCTTCTCGCAGACGATGATCTCCCTGCCGTTCATTCCCATGGCCAACGAGGTTCCCTTTCCCTCTTCAAACGCCGTCCCCGTTCCCCATTATCCGGGTTGGCCTCACCGGCAGCGCGGTTACCGATCATACACCCATCCCATCGTTTTCCTTCCTCCGGGCCTCCCTGGAAAATCCCTCCGGACTCCCGGGCGGCCTCCGGCAACGCGCCCAAGGGGCCTCCCTACTCGCCGTCACCCCCGGCGCCCGCTATTCCCGTGGGCAGCCGACCCCTCCTTGCCGTTCTCCCCATCCCTTCCGCCATGGCCATCCCCGGCCGCACCCTCTTCCCTCCTACGCACTCGAGGTGGCCTCCGGCTCCCTCAGGTGGTTAGACGGTGGAAAAGCCTCAGGTAATCCAGCAGGTGACGGGTGCACAGGAAGTTACGCCTCACCTTCTCGTGGCCCGCGTCGCCCATGCGCCGCGCCGTCTCGGGGCTCTCCAGGAGCAGGCAGACCTTTTCCGCGGCCTCCTCGATGCGGTCCACCAGGAACCCGTTCACCCCGTCCTCCACCTGGAGGAGTATGCCTCCCACCCGCCCGGCCACCACCGGCTTGCGCTTCCACATGGCCTCGGTCACCGTCAACCCGAACCCCTCCCGGAGGGATTTCTGGAGCACCACGGTGGCCATGGCCTGGAAGGCGCTCACCTCCACGTTCCCCACCCCCTGTTGGTTGGATAGGAGGAAGATGTCCGGGTCGCCGGCGCTGTACTCGTAGGTCTTCTGGTAGTAGTGCCACCCCTCCGGGTCATCGTCGGCCATGGAGGCCAGGTAGACCAGCTGCACGTCCGGGTGTTTCTTCTTGACCTCGCGGTAGCAGTCCACCAGCCCCAAGGGGTCCTTCCAGGGGTCGAAGCGAGACACCTGGAGCATGATGGGCCGGTTCTCGTCCACCCCGTAGCGCCGGGCGATATCCGACTGCACCCTTTTCTCCGGGATGATGTTCTTGGCGCTGAGGGGATCGATGGAGGGCATGATGAAGGCCACGTGGGGCACGGCAAGCGGGGACTTCACGTAATCCTTCATGGTGAAGACGGCGGCGTCGTAGCGGTCGATGTAGGCCTTGAGGAAGCTCCAGGCGTCCTCCCTGGCATAGGTGGAATCGATGTGGCAACGCCAAATCCACTTGGCCTTACGGTAAACTGTGCCCTCCAGGGCGGCGATCATGGCGCAGGGCTGGGGGTCGTGGACGATGACGAAATCGTACTCGCCATCGAAACGGGAGGCGTTCTCCTCGCACACCGCCAGGTATTTCATCTTCATCTCGTCGGTTATGGGGATGTCCATGCCCTGCAGGGCGTTGTGGAAAAGTTTGGTAATGGTGAAGAAATCCTGGTCCCCCTGTATGAGCCTCCATTCCGCCTCCAACCCCACGCTCTCCATCAGGGGCACCAGGGTATAGAGCATCTCCGCCACCCCTCCACCGTGGGCCGTGCTGTTGACGTGAACCAACCTCGCCCCCTTCAGGGAACGGGCCAGGCTCCGGATCTCCTCCAGCACCTCCGGGTCGGCGATGCCGCGGTACTGCTCTATGTGGCGCGGCTGCACGGGAACCCTGGGCAGCATCCATCCTCCTCCGTGTTCCGGGTCCGGTGCCGGGAAACGGCCTTCCCGCGCCGGGCCCGAAAGCCTCCTCCGAGTATTTTCCTCGACCGGGAACAAGTGTAATTGTATACCACGTTGGCCGCCATCTCCCCGCCAGGAAAAAGTCCGGCCCCTCGCCGGCGGTTCTCTTCGAAAGCGGCCCTTTGGGCATAAAGGAGGCAAGGGGCGGACTTTTCGGTGTCCAGGAGGCGGCCCCGCCTCTATCCACCCCGGACCCGCCGGGCATCCGGCCCCCGCCGGTCAAACCCGGGCCCACCGCCCTTCCGCTCCGCTCCCGCCTCCGTCCCCTCCTCCTCGCCGGGGGAGACCTCCTTCCCGCCACCGTCTCGCTCACCCGCCGGGCATCCGCCCCCGCCCATCATGCCCGCAGAATATGATAGATTCATATGCGTAAAAACGCGCTTCGCAGAGGCAAGAGCCGGAAGAGGAAGGGGAGGGTCAAGCATGGTGATGAGGGTGTTCGAGGAGAGGAGGAGCATCCGCAGGTACGGGGACCGTCCCGTGGAGGAGGAAAAGCTCCAGGCCGTCCTGGAAGCCGCCCGCCTGGCGCCCTCCTGGGCCAACATGCAGTGCTGGACCTACATCGTGGTCCGTGACCAAGCCACCCGCGAGGCCATCGCCGCCACCCTGGAGAAGAACCCCGCCCAGAAGGCCGTGGCCTCCGCACCGGTACTCATCGTGGCCTGCGCCGACCCCGAAAGATCCGGGACCGTCAAGGACCAGCGCTATTACCTGGTGGACATCGGCATCAGCATGGAGCACCTGTGCCTGGAGGCCTGCAACCAGGGCCTGGGCACCTGTTGGATAGGGTGGTTCGACGAGGACCGGGTGCGTTCCATACTCGGCGTGCCGGAGAACGTCCGCGTGGTGGCCATGACCCCCCTCGGGTACCCGGCCGTCTACCCGGAGGCGCGGGGCCGCAAGCCCCTGGAGGAGATGGTCCGCTACGAGAAATGGTGAGGGGGCGGCCGGCGGAAGCGGCCTCGCGAAGGGATGGATCGGCCTACCAATAAATGGTAACCAATCCCGGCGCCGCCGGGATGCCTTTTGAGCCCGTGTGGTGAGGTGCCATGGAATGGGACGAGTTGGACCTGGAGACGGTCACCCCGCGCCAAGTCCGGCAGTACCTCAGGGACAAGTACGTCATCGTGGCCTCCAACCGGGGACCGGTGGAGTTCCGCCGGGACCCGGACGGGAACATAAGGCCCTACCGGGGCGCCGGTGGCGTGGTGACCGCCATGTCCACCGCGCTCACGGCCACCGAGGCGGTGTGGATATCCGCGGCGCGGACCCGGGAAGACGCCCTGGTGGCCGGCACCGCTCCGGGGCGCCGGCTGCACATGCCCCCCGAAAAACCCCAGTACTGGGTGAAGTTCGTGGTCCCCGGCCGGGAGGATTTCCACCAGTACTACAACGTGGTCAGCAATTCCCTCCTTTGGCCCCTCCAACACTACCTCTTCGACATCACCCGCCGTCCCTCCGTCGACGAGAAGGTCTACGAGGCCTGGAACAACGGCTACCGCAGGGTAAACCGGCTCTTCGCCGAGGAAATAGTCAGGGAGATAAGGTCCACGGACAAGAAGCCGCTGGTCTTCCTCCAGGATTACCACCTCTTCCTCTGCGCGGCCTACATTCGGAGGCGGGAGCCGGAGGTCCTCATCCACCACTTCACCCACTGCCCCTGGGTGCAGCCCGATTACCTGCGTTTCCTGCCCCAGCCCATGCGCCGGGAGCTCCTGCAGGGGATGCTGGCCAACGACGTCCTCGGGTTCCACACCCACCATTACGTGAACAACTTCCTGCAGTGCTGCCGCGAGGCGGAGGCGGTGCGGGCCTCGGTGGACGCCAAGAGGCGGGCGGTGCGCCTGGGCGACCGGGAGACCCTTGTCCGGCACTACCCCATATCCATCGACCACGAGGCCCTGGAAAAAACTGCCGCCAGGCCCGAGGTCCTCCATCACCGGGAACGACTGCGCTCCCTGGCCGCGGGGCGCAAGCTCCTGGTACGCGTGGACCGCGTAGAACCGTCCAAGAACATACTGCGTGGACTGCAGGCCTACGAGCTCTTCCTCCGCCGTAACCCCCAGTGGCGCGAGAGGGTCGTCTTCGCCAACCTCCTCTACCCCTCACGGCTGGACCTGCCCCTGTACCGGGACCTCAAGAGGGAGATAGAGGAACTGTCCCATTCCATCAACCGGGAATTCGGCACCCTGGAGTGGGAGCCGGTATACCTGGAGATCGAGGACAACTACATGCGTTCGGTGGCCGCCCTTCGGGAGTTCGACGTCCTTTTGGTCAACCCGGTCATCGACGGCATGAACCTGGTCTCCAAGGAAGGTGCGGTGCTCAACACCCGCGATGGGGTCATCATCCTCTCCGTGGGCGCCGGCGCCTACCTCGAGCTCAAGGAGGGGGTGTTGCCCGTGAACCCCCTGGACGTTGCGGAAACCGCCCAGGCCATCCGCAAGGCCCTGGAGCTGGGTGAGAAAAAGAGGAGGGCCATGGCCAGGGCGGCCAGGGAAGCCGTCAGGGCCAACACCTCCTTCAAGTGGTTCGTGCAACAGATGCGGGCCTTACGCCAGGTGGAGAGGATGCGCGAGGAGACGCTCCGCCGCCCGGAGGATTTCCCCGCCCTGCCCCGCTACGAGAGGCTGACCTGAGCTTCCTTGCCATTCCGGAAGAAACCCGGACCCGCTGGTATTCTGAAGCCCGTAAGGCCCCGCTACCATGCCGGGGCGGGGAGGCCAGCCCCGATCCCCATTTTCGGTCCCCCGGAAACCGCTTTTCCCCGGGTCCCCATCCGCACCACCCGCTCGGCGCCCTACCTACCGCGACCACCGCCATCCCCTTCCACCATGCCCACCGATCCGGACGACCCCTCCCAGGCGGAGCATCCCCCAGGCCGAGGAAGCCCTACCCGCCTCCCCTTCCCGATGTGGCCTCGCGGAACCTGCGCAGGGCGTTCCGGGTATCCACCACCGGGAGGCCGCTTTCCTCCACCAATCCGTAGTCCACCCCGCTGTGATCGGTGACGATGACCACGCAGTGGCAGGAGCGCAGGGTCTCCGGCGTCAGATCCACCCTCCTCACGGCCTCGCCGCCCACCGCGAACTCCGGGACGTAAGGGTCGTGGTAGACGACCTCCGCCCCCTCGCGACGGAGGAGGAACACCAGCTTGGTCGCCGGGGTCTCCCGGGTGTCGGACACATCGGGCTTGTAAGCCACCCCCAGAATCAGAACCCGGGAGCCGCGCAGGTTCCTCCCGGCGCGGTTCAGGGCCCGGGTCACCAGGCCGGTCACGAAATAAGGCATGTTCACGTTCACTTTCCCCGCCAGTTCGATGAACTCGGTCTGGAAATCGTATTCCCTGGCCTTCCAGGACAGGTAGAAAGGGTCCACGGGTATGCAATGGCCCCCCAGGCCAGGCCCCGGCCAGAAGGGCATGAACCCGAAGGGCTTGGTGGAGGCCGCCTCGATCACTTCCCAGACGTCCAGGCCCATGCGGTCGCAGAGCATCCATAACTCGTTGACCAGGGCTATGTTCACGCCGCGGAAGATGTTCTCCAGGAGCTTGGCCATCTCCGCCACCTCCGGGGAACTCACCCTCACCGTCCTCTCCACGAAGGAACTGTAGAAGCGCTCGGCCAGGTCGGCGCAGCAGCCGTCGAGGCCACCCAGCAGCTTGGGGGTATTGTCCAGCCGCCACCGGGTGTTCCCGGGATCCACCCTCTCCGGAGAGTAGGCCAGGTGGAAATCCACGCAGGGCCTAATCCCCATCCCTTCCAGGAGGGGGAGGACCACCTGGCGGGTGGTCCCCGGGTAAGAAGTGGATTCCAGCACCACCAACTTGGGTCGCCTGCCGAGCAGGATGGCCTCGCCCGCCTCCCGGGCAGCCTCCTCCACGTAGGCGAGGTCGGGGTCCCGCGTCCTGCTCAACGGGGTGGGCACGCAGATGCAGAGCACGTCGCATTCCCGGAGGCCTTCCCGGTCGCCGCCGATCTCCAGCCTGCCTTCCTCCAGCAGGCCGCGCAACCGCCCGCCGTCCATGCCCTCGTAGGGAGCCTCTCCCGAGGCTATCCTTGCCCTCTTCCCCTCCTCCTTCTCCAGCCCCAGGACCGGGAAACCGGCGGCCGCCGCCTCCACCGCCAAGGGCAGGCCTACGTATCCCAGGCCGATCACCCCCACCCGCGCCTCTCGGCTCACCAGAGATTCGGGGAGTCCCATACCCACCTCCGCTTTTCCCCTGTGCCGGACCTCCACAGGCACCCGGCTTCTGCGGGCGAGAACCCGTTCGCCCACGCCCTTTTGCCCGCATTGTTGACCTTTTCCGATCGGTGGCACCGCGGCGGCGTGAAAGCCGCACGTAGAAAGCTTAATCGCCCCTCGCCGTGCACCGCAAGTTCGCGCGCCCCCTTCCTCCCGAAGAACCACCCGGCACGCACAATGGGCGCCACCGCGCCTCTTTCGATCGGCCCTGGCCGCGCGCATCCGGGCGACCGGCGGAAAGTGGAATCTGTCCCGTGGAAACATGTTGCCCACCATCTCCCTTGGCTTCTCCTCCCTGGGTGGCCGGCGGAAAAGGGGTTCTCGCCCCGGGGAAACGGAGGTGGGAATGGCGTGCGAGGTCCCCGCGTGGGAGATGATACTCCCTGGACCGAAAAGACCGCGGGATGGCATACCTTGGGGCCTGGACGTTCACCGGCTGTGATATGATTCAGAAAGATGACCCCAAGTCGGAAAAGGGATGCGGCCGCGACCGGGCGGCCACTCCAAAAGGTGAGGCGTTGGAGCATGAACGGGAGGTCCGGGATGAAGAAGCTACCCGAACTGGACGCGCAAAAAGCCCTTCCCCGCCTTCTGAACTTCATACGGGAACGAACCGCGGCGGCGGGGAAGACCCGGTTGGTGGTGGGGCTTTCGGGGGGAATCGATTCCTCCGTCTCCGCTTACCTCGCCGTGCGGGCCCTGGGAAAGGAGAGCCTTACCGCCTTCCTTCTGCCTTACCGCACCACGCGGCCCGAATCCCTGGAGGACGCCCTGCTGGTGGCCGATGAACTGGGCATCGAACACCGCCGCATCGACATCACGCCCATGGTGGACGCTTATTTCCAATTATTTCCAGATGCCGACCCCAGGCGCCGCGGCAACTTCATGGCTCGCTGCCGCATGGCCGTGCTCTACGACCAGTCCGCGGCCCTTGACGCCCTGGTGCTGGGCACGGGGAACCGGACCGAGGCTTTGCTCGGATACACCACCCTGTGGGGGGACATGGCCTGCGCCTTCAACCCCCTGGGGGGCCTGTACAAGACCCAGGTCAGGCAACTTGCCGCCTTCCTGGGGGTGCCGCAGCGCATCATGGACAAGGCTCCCACCGCCGACCTCTGGGAGGGCCAGACCGACGAGGGAGAGATGGGACTCAGATACGACGAGGCCGACCTCGTCCTCTACCACCTGTACGACCTCGGCTACCCGGAAGAGAGGTTGGTGCGGGAAGGTTTCCGCCCCGAGCTGGTGCGCAAGGTCAAGTCCATGGTGGAGGCCTCCACCTTCAAGCGCCGCATGCCTCCCTACTGCGAACTCTAACAGATATTGGGGTCAGTCCCTTACTGTGTCCGAGACAGAATTTGGGGTCAGTCCCTGTCCATGTCTGTGGACAGAGAAAGGGACTGACCCCATTAGATTTTCGAGTCGAGGAAGAGTCTTACCGCGGCGGTGCGCGAGCCCACTCCCAGCTTGCGATAGATACCGGAGGCTATCTTCTCCACCGTCTTGGTGGAAATGAACAGGCTCGTGGCGATGTCCTTGTTGCTCATGCCCTCGCTCATCATGGCCAGCACATCATACTCGCGGGGGGTGAGCGTGTCCAGGGGCCCGCCTCCCGTGGTTCCGCGCCCCTCATCGCGCAGGGAGGCCACTATCATCTCCAGCACCTGGGGGCTGAAGGTCTTCTCCCCGCGCACCGCCTTGCGCACCGCCTGTACAAGCTCGGAACCGGCGGCCTTCTTCAGGAGGTAGCCGTCCGCACCCACCTGTATAGCCCGGTTGACGTATTCGAAATCCTCGTACATGGAGAGCACGATGACCTTCATCTCCGGGAAACGGGCCTTGAGAAGCCGGCAGGCCTCGATTCCCGACATACCGGGAAGCTTGATGTCCATAACCACCAGGTCCGGCCTCAGGAGGTCCGCCTTCTCCAGGCATTCCTCCCCGTCCGAGGCCTCCCCTACCACCTTGATATCCTCCTGCTTCTCCATGAGGGAGGCCAGCCCCTCGCGAAGGATGGCGTGATCATCGGCCAGAAGCACCCGGATCTCCACCCTCTCCGTACCCTCTCCTCTGGTCATGGCACGTCCCTTATCTGCCATGTTTTTCCTTCCCACCCCGTTAACCGATTGCCAACTTCTGGCAATATATCCCCTCCACCGGAGCGATGTCGCCTTTCCGCTCCCGCCTGCTCCAGAGCCACCCCGCCGAGCCCCCCGCCCGTTACCCCCCGCGTCCCTTGCTTCTCGCCTGGCCACCGTGGATCATGCTCCCGGTATGCCGGTCCCAGGCATTGCCCGTCTCCCATCCGTCCAACCCCTTCGAGGGGGGCATGACGTCAATCATCGAGGGGCACGTGCACGGCAACCGTTACTCCCCCGTTATCGGAGAGAACCCGGAAGGTCCCGCCCACCTGTGAGGCCCTTTCCCTCATGTTCACCAAGCCCAGGTGCACCTTGCCGTCTTCCTCCCGGGAGGAGAAACCCCGCCCGTCGTCGGTCACCAGCAAATCCACGCCCTCTCCGTCCCTACCAAAGTACACCGTGGCCCGCGTGGCCCCGGAATGCTTCACCACGTTGGACAGGGCCTCCTGGGCGATGCGATAGAGGTTTATCTTCACTTCCCCGGGAAGTTCCCCTTCCTCTCCGCGGACCACCAGGCCGAAATCGATGGGGTGATCGGCGTTCAGGCGACGCACCAGGTTGCGCAGGGCTTCCAGCAGCCCCAGGTCGTCCAGCACGTGGGGGTGCAGGGCGGCGGAAAGGTCGTGCAGTTTTTCCATCACCTGGGACACGGAATCCGCCGCGGAACGAAGGTGTCGGCGCGTTTCCTCGCTCAGCCCCTCCTCGGAGAGGGCCATCTCCAGGTTCACCAGGGCATTGGTCAGGTGCTGGCCCGTGTCGTCATGCAGGTCGCGTGCCACGGCCGCCTTCTCCCTCTCCTGTATCTCGGTCACCGCCTGGAAAAGGGAGCGCAGCTCGAAGTTCTTCTGCTCCAGCTCGCGGTTGAGTCGCGTGTTCACGAACTGCTTGTAGCTCATCTCCGTGACCGACCGGGCCAGGGCGTTGACCACCGAGAGAAGGAACTCCACCTCTTCCAGCCTCACCGTGCGCACCTTCTTCAGGGAGGCCAGCAGGGGTTCGGGGTCGATGCCCAACTCCTCGGCCAGCTTCCGGTATTTCTCAGGGTCCGGTGGGTCGGCGAGGGAAGCATCTCCGCTTATCATGCCCACCATCTCCTCCCCCAGGATGAGGGGGGCATCGAAACAGATGAACCCGGCGTGGCAGATGCGTACCCGAGGGGTCATGGACTTCCTCAACTCCGCCAATCCCCCGACGGCCGATCCGTAGCAGCGCATGACGCCCTCCAGGGAGTCTATTATCAGCTGGCAGTGCTCGCCGCCCGTGGAGCTGACCACCACCGGCATGCACTCCATGTCCAGGACCCAAAGCCGCACCCCGGTGATGCGCGCCAGCTCGTCCACCAGTTCCTGGAGGTACCCCACATCCAGTATTTCCGTGAAGGCGATGTCCCGCAGGCGCAGTGGCTCTATCAGCCTGCGGTATTCCTGGGGGAGGGAGAGCACGCCGATGCCCACCAGAAAGGGGCCCACTCCCAGGTTCCAGAGTTCCATGAAGGAGCCCAGTATCTCCAGCCTCATCCTCCCCGACTTCACCAGGGAGAGGAAGGTGGACCCGAAATCTTGCGAGGTCTTCACCCCGTCGAAGGCCCCCAAGTAGGAGGGGTCGAGGAAATGGAGCTCCAGGAAGGGTTTGACCGTGGAGGGATCCACGAGGACCACCCTGCCTTCCCTCTTCATTCCCGCCGAGGCGCCGCCGGGAGCGCTCACCTTGATGGCCGCCCCGTCCTTGAGGGCTTCCACGGCCCGTCGTATGGGGCTTTCCGCGCTCACGAAAAACCTCTCCGCCAGGTTTTCCAGCTGCTTCTGCACTTCCCCTTGCATCTCGCACACCGCCTCGACTTCGCGGGTAGCCCACCAGGCCCCGACTCGACTCCAACCCCATGCAGGGGCCACACGTTCTACTGTGGGCCGTCCCGCCGCCGATGACCCGTCAACAACGATTATAGGTCCAGGTCCGAGAGGGAGTGCCGGTGTTTTATGTTCCCGCACCCTCAACCGCCGGCGTCGTGTAAGATTGACCCCACCCGCACGGCACGGATGTCCCGTACGGTTGCCGCGCCACCGTGAATCCACGGCGGGGCAGGGGACCCGGAGCCTCGCGCCTCATTCATGAACGCCGGATCCACCCAGGGGAAGCCGGCCAGGCGCGGAAATGCGGAAAGATCCTCAAAGCGGTCAACGTTATCATGGTCTCCTCGCCTTCTCCCCAACCTTCCCCGCCCTCTCCCCATGCCCATACCCGTAGGGGGTTGCGCTCTACCGTGGCAATATTTCAGCGCGCCCGTGCCCCCCGCCTTCTCCTCTTCTTGACCACGTTGTCCACGAACTCCGCGATGAGCTCCTGAAGGGTCTCTATGGGGGTCATGCGCCTTATCCACGAATCGCCCTGCAGGACCAGGGTGGGTATGCCCGCCCGTTTCATGAGCTCGTTGCGCATTATGGTCACCGCGCTCCAGGTCTGCTTGCAGCTGTGGTGCCCGCAGTAGATGCAACAGTCGGCGTTCAGCTCCCGGGCCGCCCAGGTTATGTCCTCCAGCCACTGCACGGACATGGAGGGGGCGCCCATCTGGCGGGTCATGGGCATGTTGCGCGTCGCTTCGGCCAGCCCGGTGATCATGCTCTCCCTGGATGATGTATCGATGGCCTGGGGGAAGATCAAGTCCAGCCCGTCTCCCAGGTGGGTTATGCCGTTCTCCTCCATCCAGTTGAAGAGCCCGGCCAGGTCGAAGTAGTAGCTGGTGTAGGTCCAAAGGCTTCTTGCCACCTCCTCCTCCGCCGGGTACTCCCCCCTCTCCAGCCTCTCCTTGGAGGTCTCCACCATGGAGCGCATGACCCTCACCCCGTCCTCCGTGCCCCACATGGTGTAGCGGACACCGTAGGTCATGAGGGAGAAGGCGTTGGGCACCGGGCAGGGGGAGAACCTGTGCAGGTCCCAGAGCTCCCAGTAGAGCTCCGAGGCCTGGTTGGCGTAGCCTATGACCTCCCGCATGCGCTCCTCGTCCAGCTCCTCCTCCAGGAACTCCTCCAGGTCCCGGATGAGCGCCTCGAAGTAACGGTAGTACTGCCGGATACCGCGTTCCGTGTTATCCACCGTCTTCTCCAGGAAGAGGAGGGGGATGTCCAGGTAGCGGGCCAGGAACTCGTGGGTCTTGGAGTTGATGTCGCAGGAGGCGAAGCAGTCGTTGATCACCGCGTCGGGGGCGAAGTCGGACTCCGTGAGGCAGGAACCCACCTCGATCATGTTCGCCGAGCAGGCGAAGTCCGGAAGGCCCAGCCCCATGGCGTAGTCCCAGTACCTCTCCCCCTGCCCCTCCAGGGCGGCCACTCCCAGGGTGGAGAGGACCTCGCTGGTGATGGGCCAGGCGTTGCGGAAGCAATGTATTATCTCCGGCGGGAAGTTGAAGGGCACCAGGATGACTTTCCTCCCCTCGTCTTTGGCCCGGTGGGCTCCCTCCAGCCAGGCCTTCACCATTTTCAGGAACTCCATGCTGGTCTTGCGGATGTGAGGCGCCAGGAAGGCCCGCATGGTCTTCCGGAGTTCGGTGGGCATGAAGTGCTCCACGCCCTCCACTTCCTCGTCGCTCATCCTCTCCGGCAGCTTGTCCACGATGGAGAAGATCTCGTAGACGCGGTTGATCAGCCCCTCGTAGGGCTTGAACTGCCTGACCGCCATATCTCATTCCCCCTTGAGAGTCTTTTCTGAACGACATACGAAAACGTAAATGCCTGTCTTCGACTCACGCGCGGTTGGTATCGCCGCAACCTCATCGCCAACCCATACCACCTCAAGCCGCCCTTCTCTGCTTAATATGGTCGCATGCCGCATCCGCCTCCATCCCGTCCCCACGAAAAACCCCACATGCTTTTGTCCCCCTGCACCTTCACTGCCGCTTCCCGCGCGATTTACGCGCCTTCAAAGCCCCCCGGCCTTCTTCTCCGGGCTCTTCATCGCTCACTCGGCACACGCGGCGCCGCGCCTAATCGATCAAAGGGATGAACCTCGCGAACCATCCCGCATGCACCGTCAACCAGCCTGCGACCTTCCTGACGGGCTTGGGCGTGTTCCTGCGGGGAGGAAGGGGCAACCTCTCAAGTTCTTTTCTGTTATGCAGTTCCTTTAACTGCCTGAGCTTCGCCAGGTCCCCCCTGCCCTCTACCTCCTTCCATATGCACTCCCGGGACGGATCCAGGGCGCAACGGCCTCCCTCCTCCTCGAACCTGGGGCACGGTCCGTACTTCATCCCCGCCGGGCATTCGTTCACGGGGCAGATGCCTCCCGTGAAGACCAGGACGCAGCGGCCGCAATTGGTGCAGCGGCTCCGTGACACGGGATCATCCTCATAGGTCGCCACGGGGACGCTTCCCACCGGGTCCACCACGGGGACGACGGGCACTCCCGGCCGGGCAAGGAAAGCAGACTTCACTCCCGCCGCGCAGCTGATAATCACCAGCGCGTCGCTCTGCCGCAATGCCCTACCGTTTTTCTCCACTGCCTGCTTCATGATCTCCAGGGGGCAGCAGGCGATGAGGCATTCCTCGCATATCACCTCTTTGCCCCACTTCCTAAGGATCCTGGCAAGGTGCTTGATGCCTCTCACGCCTCCCGTACCGCTGAGGTTGGCGCATATACCGCAGGAGAAGATGGACACCCTCCTTGCATCTCCCAGCAAAAGGGAGATCTCTTCCGCGGGTTTCCATGCCGTCCTGTTCATCGAGCCTCCCAGCAACGAAGCCTTCTTGCGCCAAGGTCGCTGCCGTTTGCGGTCAAACCTTCCGGCTGATGCCTCCCTTATAAAAACCCATCCTTCAAAACGCGCAATCTTCCATTTCCCATCACCGACGCCCCGGCTGCGGCAGCCAAGCGCCACCCGAACCGCCCTCTATCCGAAAAGGGGGCTTATCCCCGGCCACTTTAGGTCGCCCTTCATTCCGTCCTCCGCTTGTTCGATTGACCGTTTCTCCCTCCATCGACTGCCTCTCTCGCCTGCCCGCCAGGTGTGAACAGATCCCGTCGCGCCCCTTTTAGCGGGCCTGCAATCCGGGAAACGGCGGCTCTATTTTCTTCAGGGCCAGCGGAGCCCTCTTGGTCAAAAGCCAGGCAAAACGGGGCAGGCGCCTGGCCAGTGGCGTGTTGATATCGTCTCCGAACGCCCGGAGCAGTTCCTCCACCATGTAATGCACCCTGATACCGTGAAGCCAGCTGGTGGGGGCCAGGGTAAGGAAGCATCCCGGGCAGTTCAACGCCATGTCCCTGTTTCCCGAGGCCTTCACTTCCCGGTACCGCTTGTTCTGTTCCCTGAGCAGGTCGAAGAGGCTCCAGCGGCGGGCGATGCTCGCCGCCCCGCAGGACAGCGACTCGTCCCGGTTATGCTCCAGTTCCATGACCTCGACCCCCGCTATCCGGTACAGCTCACGGAGGGCCTCCTGAAAATCGTGGCCCAGCTCGCTGACGTAACATGACTCGTGTATCGCGGCCCGGTAGCCGAGGGGTTTCTTGACCTCGAGCTCGCCCCCCTTCACTTTCTCCAGCAGCCACTGGTAGAGTGACACCAGCCGGAAGGGCAGGCTCTTCCCGTAGACCTTGGGGAGGATGTGGCCCAAGAAGTTATAGCAGGACCCGCAGTAACAGATCAGCCTCTCCGCCTGCACTTTTTCAAGGCGTGCCAGCAGCCTTTCGACGACCCGGCTGTAGTTCTCCCAGACTCCGCCCCGGTAGGCGAGCTCGCCGCAACAAACGTCACTGGGTCCATACTTCGGCAAGTCCTGCAACACCCGCGAGTTCTCGATGTCGTAGCATACGGTCTTCCCTACGCAACCCACGAAAAGCACGTCTTCCGCGGGCTCGGGAGCTGACGACCAGCGCCTGATGATCTGCTGTTCATCGAAGCTGAGGGAAGCATACATTTCCTGGAAAAGATTGGGAGCCGGCAATCCGTTTATGAAATAGCCAAGCATGGCTGGTTTCCTGGGCTGACTTTCGGATATGCGCTGCAGGATAAGCTCATAAGGCCTCAACCCCTCCGGGCAGTAAGTGTTGCACCTGAAGCACAGGGTGCATTCGCCGAAGACCCTGAGGGCTGCCTCCCCCTTGAGCAGCAGCCCGAACTCCTTCTTTGCCTCCGCCTCATCCATTCCCATGACCGGGCACTTCATGAGGCATTCGCCGCACAAGGTGCATTTAGCCCAATCGCAGCAATCCATGTAAGCCATGTCGTCCCCTTCCCTTTCTGTTTTGCTCTTCTATCTCGACATCCGCTCCAGGAACGCCGCTACCCCGGGTCTTGATGCCACCGGTGTCCGCCAGCGGCCGGTAATCCTTCTCCCGACAACACCGTAAGGCGTCCTCGACTCGCGCCCCGCGGGAGGACACGGATTCAACGCGCAGGTAAAAGCCCTCCCGCTTTGTGGGCCGGGCCGCTCACCGCGCCCTGGCCGCCCTTCTCCTCCCGCGCCTCACCACGTTGTCCACGAACTCCTGGATGAGCTCCTGAAGGGTCTCTATGGGGGTCATGCGCCTTATCCACGAATCGCCCTGTAGGACCAGGGTGGGTATGCCCGCCCGTTTCATGAGCTCGTTGCGCACTATGGTCACCGCGCTCCAGGTCTGCTTGCAGCTGTGGTGGCCGCAGTAGATGCAGCAGTCGGCGGAAAGCTCCCGGGCCCACCAGGCGAGGTCGTCCAACCAATGCATGGACATGGAGGGGGCGCCCATCCACCGGGTCATGGGCATGTTGCGCGTTATCTCCGCCATCCCCTCCAGCATGGACTCCCGTGACCCGGTGTCGATGACCCTGGGGAAGAAGAGGTCCAGCCCGTCGCCCAGGTGGGTTATGCCGTTCTCCTCCATCCAGTTGAAGAGCCCGGCCAGGTCGAAGTAGTAGCTGGTGTAGGTCCAAAGGCTTCTTGCCACCTCCTCCTCCGCCGGGTACTCCCCCCTCTCCAGCCTCTCCTTGGAGGTCTCCACCATGGAGCGCATGACCCTCACCCCGTCCTCCGTGCCCCACATGGTGTAGCGGACACCGTAGGTCATGAGGGAGAAGGCGTTGGGCACCGGGCAGGGGGAGAACCTGTGCAGGTCCCAGAGCTCCCAGTAGAGCTCCGAGGCCTGGTTGGCGTAGCCTATGACCTCCCGCATGCGCTCCTCGTCCAGCTCCTCCTCCAGGAACTCCTCCAGGTCCCGGATGAGCGCCTCGAAGTAACGGTAGTACTGCCGGATACCGCGTTCCGTGTTATCCACCGTCTTCTCCAGGAAGAGGAGGGGGATGTCCAGGTAGCGGGCCAGGAACTCGTGGGTCTTGGAGTTGATGTCGCAGGAGGCGAAGCAGTCGTTGATCACCGCGTCGGGGGCGAAGTCGGACTCCGTGAGGCAGGAACCCACCTCGATCATGTTCGCCGAGCAGGCGAAGTCCGGAAGGCCCAGCCCCATGGCGTAGTCCCAGTACCTCTCCCCCTGCCCCTCCAGGGCGGCCACTCCCAGGGTGGAGAGGACCTCGCTGGTGATGGGCCAGGCGTTCTCGAAGCAGTACACTATCTCCGGGGGGAAGTTGAAGGGCACCAGGATGACCTTCTTCCCCTCCCGCTTGGCCTGGTGGGCGCCGTCCAGCCAGGCCTTGATGGCTTTCAGGAAAACCAGGCTGGACTTGCGCAGGCGCGGGACGAGGAAGGCGCGCATGGTCTTCTGGAGGTCGGAGGGAAGCAGGCGGGTTACCCCCTCCACTTCCTCGTCGCTCATCCTCTCCGGCAGCTTGTCCACGATGGAGAAGATCTCGTAGACGCGGTTGATCAGCCCCTCGTAGGGCTTGAACTGCCTTACGGTCATATCAAATCCCTCCTTCGCGCCCCTCGGCGATGACCGGCACGGTCCTCCGGAAGGTGTGATTCAACGGGTTGCCTCCACCCTCTCCGCCGTCCTGCCGCCGATCCTTTCCAGGAAGGCCTGCACCCGGGTGCGGATACGGCCTGCGTCGGCCGGTGACCCGTAATCCTTCTCCAGGACCAAGACCGGTATGCCGTTTTTTTCCAGGTCGGACCGCAGGGATACCGCCTCCACCCCGTGCAGGTCGCAGAACTTGTTGTAGGTGATGATGGCCCCGTCCACCCTGGCCTGCCGCGCCCGGTCCAGGATGAAATCCCGCCTCCGCTCGTATTCCATGAACATGCGGGGACAGAACAGGTTACCCAGGTACTTTTCGGCCAAGTAGCGGAGCGGTTCCTCCAAGCTCTCCCCTTCCCGGCCCCAGAAGGAACGGGAGCCGTAGCACAGGGCGTCGGCCACCACCAGCCCGCCCTGGTCCTCTATTTCCGCCACCAGGCCCACCTCGTCGGTGGCGCTCCCCAGGAGGAGGAGGCGGGCGCGGGCCTCCATCCCCGGATCCCGGGACTTCTCCTCCACCAGGCGGTCCAGGAGGGACAGAAAGTCGGCGGCGCGCATGGAGGAGCCGGTGCATATCACCCGCAGGGTTTCCGCCCCGCTCAGCCGCGGCCTCTCCTCCTCCCGGAGGGCGTACAGGTCCTTCAACCTGGCCTGCACCTGGTTCATGGTCCCCACGGCCTCGCGCAGCGCATCGTCGGTTATCTCCACCCCGAAATGCTCTTCCACGGCCAGCTTGAGGAGGCTCAGCTCCTCGGTGAAATATTCCATGGAATCCTGGCGCACGAAATGGGGCACTTTTAGGTAGTGGAAGAATTCGTACTTCTTGGCGTACTGCCAGTTCTCGAACATCCCCCGCAGGTGGTCGCACCCGTTGGTCTCGATGAGCCCGTCCAGGAAATCGTAGGTACCGTCCAGGCCCAGCTGCAGGCAGGAGCGGCAGAAGCGGCAGTTGAAGCGTGCCAGGTAGGAGTCGCCCAGCTCGGTGTCCGGGTGTCCGAAGGCCTTGATACGGTAGGGAAGGATACCCGCCGCCTCGATGATCTCCACCGGGGTGGCCACGCAGGCATAGCCCAGTACCTTTCCTCCCCTTTCCTTCCAGGAGCGCACGTATTCGGTGTGGATGTCCGTGGAACGGCCCTGCAACGCCTCCATTCTCTCACCTCCCCCTTCCAGCGGGTTCGGGGCCGGGCCCCGTCCTCCTCCCCCGAGATATTCAGGACCGGATCCCGGCTCGTGACGCTATTTCCAATACTTTCCACCTCTTACGGCGGATGTGCTCAACCCTTAAGCCTGGCTTTTCTCCTCCTGCGCACCAGGATCAGGGCCACGGCGGCCGCCGCGGCCGCTCCCGCCCACGGAACCGTCCTGCGCACCCCACTGGCCAGGCCGCTGTCGCGCAGCAGGGCTCCACCCAGGGGCATGACGAGGCCCGCCACCGCCTTCCGCAGCTCCCCCATATCCACCGCCCGCAGTGTCCGGGCCACTCTTTCCACCGTCCCCGGGTTCTCGCGGAGGTACCGGTTCAGGGTGGCCAGGCCCTCGTTGATCCTCCTGCCCAGGGCCTCCGGCTCCAGGGCGGCGCTAACCCCGGGGTCGTTGAGGAGGGTGTCCTTTAACTGGAAGAATATGGATTTTGCGGCCTCCGCCGCCTGCTCCCGGTCCAGGGCGGAGAGGAACTCCCCCACGGTCTCCCCGGCCAGGTCCGGCGCCTCCCTGAAAGCTGCGTTCAGAATGGCCGCGTTGTAATTGACCACCCGCGCCAGCTCCCGGGGGTCGAATCCCTCCCGGTACAAGGCGACCATGCGCTCCACTCCCTCGGGGGGAAGCTCCGCGAAGCGGCGCAGGAACTCCGCCGTGGCCCGCAGGGCGGCGTTGACCGCGGCGTACAAGACGCCGGCCACCCGGGCCGTGGACTCCGGCGTGGCGTAGAGGTACTCGGAGACCACCTCCCCGACCACCTTCCCGTCCTCGCCCAGGGCCTTCAGGGCTTCCAGGAACCCCTCCCCATCCACTTCCTCGAGCAGCCTTCCGCTCACCCTGCGCAGGACATCCTTGAAACGGGGTTCGTCCCTCCCCAGGACCAGGTTCCCCCGGTGAAGGGTGACGATGAAGTCGGAGAGGGCGTTGACCAGGCCGCCCACCTCCGCCTGGTCGATATCCTCCAGCAGCTGGAAGACGGCGTTGGCCAGGACCTCGCCCGGAAGGGTCATCCCCTGCAGGGCACGGGTGAGCACCCTGATGAGGTAGTTAACCAGGGGCGGTACCACCCCCAGCAGGTTGGAGAGGGTCACGGGGTTGGAGAGGGGCGGTTCCCCGGACAGCTCCCGCCGGCGCCTCTCGAAATGTTCCGTGAGCCCCACCCTTACCTTCCCGAAGTCCGCCGTGTTCCCCACCTTCTTCAGGGCTGGGCCCAAGGCTTCCAGGACGGATTCCGCCAGCGACCCCATCCCCGCCAGAAGGGCGTCCAGGGCCTCCCGGTCCTCCAGGAGGAGCTCGTTGACCAGGGGGGCATAGGCTCCGGGCAGGGCCCTTATGGTCTCCATGTCCAGGTCCCTTCCCATGCGGACCAGGAAATCGCGCAGGATGTCGCGGGTGAAGTTGTTCAGCTGCACCCCCAGCTCCAACAGCGCGCCGGCAACCAGGTTCACCAGCTGGGGGGCGCTACCCAGCACCCCCATGGAAAAGCCTATGTCCTCCCATAAAAAGGTCCGGACCAGTTCACGGGCGGCTTCCCCGTTGGGTTCCCTCAGGTGAAGGGAGACCAACTCCTTGAAGCCCGGGGAGCGGAGCAGCTCCCTAACCAGGCCCACCAGGGCACCGGAGGAGCTTTCTCCCCTTCCAACATTTTCATCAACCTTAAGTTTATCTTTAAAATTTATGCCCAAGCCCGTCTCCACTGGCCCCTCCGTCTCGGATCCCCGCCGTGGGGACGTCTTCTCCCTCTCTTCCCCGGCCATACCGAGAAACCCCCTTTCACTCCTCCTCGCGCCCCAGGGCACCCCGGGAATCCCTCCTCAAGCTCTCCACCACCGGCTCCAGCTTCCCCAAAAGCGCCCGGAACTCCCCGACCGCCTCCCCCAGGGCCTGGAAGTCCACCTCCCCCGCCAGGCGGGAGACGAAGGCCACCAGCATGGGGGTCGGGAAGCCGTTGAGCTGGGCCGCCATCTCCTTGGCCGCCTGGATGAGGAAATTGACCACCTTGGGCATGGCGCTGGCCAGGCCCATGAAGGTCTCCGCGTCCTCCCACATGAGGGACCTAACCAGGCCCGGCGCCCGCTCCGGGGATATCCCGTTCACCATGATCCTCAAGCTCGACTTGAACTTGGGACTCTTGATGAGTTCGCGGACGATGCGCTCGCCCAGGCCCGCCTGATCCGCCCCTGCGGGCCCCTCGACCACCTTTCCCATGGCCACCTGACTCATACCGCTCACCCCCGCCGCAAGCTCACAGGGTCTGGCACTCGAAGAACCAGCGGGCCACCTCGGCCTGGCAGAGCTGCTTGCCGCCCATCCACAGCTGGACGATCTTCAGATCGCGCCAGTGCTTCTCCACGTCCCAGTCCCGGTCCGCCCCGTAGAGGCTCATGAGGTTCATGGCCTTGCCCACGTCCTCCATGGCCCGGTCGCAGGCCCAGTACTTGTAGGCCCGCCCCTTGGCCACCATCTCCTCGCCCCAGCGGGGACCGTACAGGTCAGGCCGGTCGATCATGCGCGCGTATTGGTAGCCCACGATGCGGATGATCTCGATGTCCTTGGCGATATCCGCCAGGACCCCGGCCACGGCGTCGTGTTCCTTGAGGGGCTTGCCCCGGTAGGTCTCCTGGTTCACGAACTGGTAGAGCCTCTCGTAGACGTTCATCATGGAACCGCCCACGAAGGCGATGCTCCCCAGGTTCCCGAAGGTGATGACCTCCTTGAAGTACATGAGGTCCAGCCCCGGGCCGTGGGCGCGGTAGTGCTTGGGGACCCGCACGTTCTCGAACCAGATGTCCCCGTTCTTGTCCGCGGCCATGCCCGCCTTCTCGTAGGGCGGTCCCTGGGTGACCCCCGGGGTATCCGCGGGAACGAAGATGAAGGCGAAATCGTTGGGGTCCTCGGAGCCGGGGTTGGTGGTGCACACCACGCCGAAGAGGTTGCACACCCCGCCGGAATTGGTGGGCCACAGCTTGTGCCCGTTGATCACCCACTCGTCCCCGTCCAGGACCGCCGTGGTCTGGATGGTGGACCCCTTGACGATCTCCATGTTCTCGATGTCCGCCCCGCCCTGGGGCTCGGTCATGGCGTTGGCCGCGAAACGGGGCTCGGTGGTGGAGCAGAAGATGGGGGCGAACTCCTCGCACAGCTCCCGGTTGACGTGGGGCTCCATGCAGATCATCACCAGCGGCCAGAAGACCACGCCGAAGGCCACGGCCATGCCGGAGTCGGCCCGGGCCACCTCCTCGAAGAGGCGGTAGGAGGAGGTCCCCGCGTAGTTGGAACGTCCCAGCCCCCAGCCTCCCAGGTCCTCGGGGAAAAGCACCCGCTGCAGTCCGAGCTCCCCCATCAACCGCTTGAAGGCCGGCTCGATGAGGCGGTGATCCTTCCAGTCCTCGTCGAAGCGGCGCCGGTTGGGGATCACGTAGGTCTCCGCCCATTCCCGGACGATCATCCCCAAGGGGTCGTCCAGGGGAGAGAGGTACTCCAGCGGCCGGGTGAAATCGTCTATGGTTCTCATCTCCTGATCCTCCCCTTCACTCCTTGCCCGTTGCCCGGCTTTACAGGCTGCTCGCCCGGTAGAAATAGCGGGACATGTCCATCTTGGCCAGCTCGTAGGGCCCCAGGCACGACTGCATGGTCTTCACGTCCCTCCAGTAGCGCTCCAGGTTCCATTCCTTGGCGTATCCGGCGGAGGCCATCATCTCCATGGCGTTGTTGATGGCCTTCTCCGCCGACTGGGAGACCTGGTGGGCCACCATCAGAGCGGTCACGTAGTTGGCCTCCGCCCCCGGCGGACCGTAGAGATCCGGGTCGGAGAGGACGCGGGCCAGGTTCCAGGTGAGCAGGCGGCAGAGGGAGGTCTCCTTGGCCACCTCGGCCATCACCGACGCGGTCAGCGGGTTCTCCTTGAAGATGTTGCCCCGCCCCTTTATCACCCGGTTGTCCCCCCATTCCCTGAGGATCTCGTAGGAGGCGAAGAGGGCGCCCACGTTGCTGGCGGATATCCCCAGGTACAGCCAGGAGAGCACGCCCCGGCAGGCCTCCTCTCCGCGGGCCACGCACATGCCCTCCGGGACCTTTACCTTGGCGAACTCCACCGCTGCGCTGCGGTCCGCGGCCAGCCCGGTGCGCTTGAGGGCCTCTCCGCGCTGGACCCCCTTGGATTCCCCGGGGATCACCAGGAGGGCCACCCCGTCCTCGGAACCCTCCAGGCGGCACAGGACGCCGAAGAGGTTGCCGTTGCCGCCCCCGGCCAAGGGGCGGGCGGAGGCGGCCTCCACCGTCCACCCTCCCTTGCCTCCCTTGGCCTTCGCCTGGGGTTCACCCCGGTAGAGGGGCAGGACCAGGGAGACCAGGGCCGGCGCGTCCTTGCCGGCGATCTTTTCCTGCAGGGCGGCGCAGGCCTCCCCGTTCACCGCGCCCTCCAGGGCCACCGCGCTCTGCAAGGCGAAAAGCGAGGAGAGGAAGAGGGCGATGCCCACGTCCCCCCGGGCCACCTGTTCCAGGGCCGCGGTCACGGTGAGAGCGGCGGCCGGGGTGTTATGCCCGTCTCCCCCGTGCTCCTCGGGCCAGAGCAGGCGCTGCAGTCCGATCTCCAGGAAGAGCTTGTGTATGGCCGGTTCCAGGAGCGCCTGGTAATCCTCCTTGAGCTCCAGGCGCTTGGCCATGACCTCGTTTTCCGCCCAGCGCCTGAGGTTTTCGGCCAGGGAAACGTCCATCTCGCTCATCCATTCGCGCAGGCAGGGGAAGATATCGTGTTCGCCCATGGGTACCTCCTCTTTTTCCGGATGGGCACGGGCCTCCGGGTGCCCTCGGGATCCCTCCTCGTAGCCCAAGAAGCCGGACAGCCTGAGGAAAACAGTGCCGCATACAATTGGCCTGCTTCCGTACAGTCATATTATGACCGAGGCAGCCCGCGGGCAATGGGGGTTATCCCTATCCCCCCATGGGGATTATCCCCCATGGGGTCAGGTCTTGAACCCCGATACCCTTAAGGGTATTCGTGGATCCCCGGCCCGAGCCCATCCGCATCCGTAAAGCCGGGGGCGCCGGCCCGGGATACCTGGCCAAGGCGCTGGAAAGCCTCCCCTTCGCTTCACGCTCCGCGAGCCCGCTTCCCTCACCGCCACGCCGCCTTGACTCGCGGAGCCTCATTTCCTCGGGCAGGCCCCGGACCCACACCGCCATCCTCGTTTTCCCAGGGGTACGGGGGCCACGTTGAAGTAACCGGCGGAGGCCACTTGCGCATCTCCATCTTCTCCCATCCGGCCCAGGGGGTCCGCCCGGTTCAGGCCCTCCCCAGGGATAGTGAACGGAGGAGCCCCGGCGCGGCGGCGGCGCTCTCGCCGTAGCCGTCCGCCCCCATGTCCTCGGCCAGGGAGGGGGTGAGCGGAGCCCCGCCGACCACCACCACGGGGCGCGGGCGCATCCCCCGGGCCAGCTCAACCGTCCTGCGCATGGCGGGCAGGGTGGTGGTCATCATGGTGGAGAGGGCCAGGATCCGCGCCCCGCTCCGGGCCAGGGCCTCCGCGAACGTGGAGGGCGGCACGTCGAAACCCAGGTCGATGACCCGGTATCCCTCGGCCTCCAGCATCACCGCCACCAGGTTCTTGCCTATCTCGTGCACGTCCCCTTCCACCACGCCCAGGACCACCGCCTCCCCCTCCTCGGTGGTCCCGGTGCGGCGCAGGGAGGGGGAGAGGGCCCTTATGCCCGCGTGCATGGCCTCGGAGGCCAGCAGGAGCTCGGGAAGGAAGTACTCGTGCCTCTCGTAGAGCTCCCCTGCGCTCCGCATCCCTAGGCACAGTCCCTCCCTCACCACCTCCCTAGGCTCCACCCCGGCGTCCAAGGCCTGCAGGCACCGTTCCACCACCTCTTCCTCCCGGCCGTCCCTCACCGCAGCGGCCAGGGCCTTCAGGATGTCCGCCTCCACGCTCATCCGCCTATCCTCCCTTGAGGGGGTACCTCCCGTGCACCTCCGCCGCCCGCACCAGGGCCAGGGCGTTGGCCAGGTCACCGTTGGGCGGGTATTCGCAGGCCGGCGCCAGCAGGTAACCCCCGCCCGGCGCCAGGACCCGCATCTGCTCGCGCGCCCTCTGCACGATCCCCCGCGGCGAATCCAGCAGGAAAGCCTCCGTGGGGATCATGCCCGCCAGCGCCGTCTTTCTTCCATATTTTTCCTTCAACTCCCACAGGCTGGAACAGTCGTCGGGCAGGTCGGCCAGGGACACCAGCCGGGGTCGGATGTATTCCAGCTGCAGGTCCAGGTAGGGCCGGGTGCCGCAGTTATGCAGGGACACCAGGGCGCCGTTGCGCCTTATCTCCTCGGCTATGCGCCCCGCGTACACGCCTTCCATCTCCACCCACATCTCCCGTGAGATGCCCGACTGGGAGGCGAAGAGGGTGTCCAGCATGACCGAGTCCACCCCCGCGTCGCACAGGGCGCGGGCGTAATCCACCAGGACCGCGGTTATGACCTCCAGGGCCTCCTTCACCTTATCCGGGCACCGGAGGCAGTCCAGGAAAAGCCTCTGCGCGCCCCGCATCATGGACAGGACCCCCAGGGGACCGAAGACGAACCCTATCACCGGGTAGCGCAGGCCTGCCCTCCGGCGCAGGATCTCCGCCAACCGGAGGCACATGCCCATTCGCGGCCCCCGGCGTGGGTCGAAGGGCTCCAGGCGACCGTAGTCGTCCACGTCGGAGATGAGGGGCCGGCGGTAGTCGGGATGGGCCGTGCTCTTGTCGGGGTAGACCATCTCCTGACCGAAATCCGCGGCCTCCACCGAGAGGTCGATGACCGTGTACAGGACGTCGCCTCCGATGATCTGGTTGGCGGCCAGGTAAGCCTCCGCGGCCGCCTCGGGGTCAAGCGAGAAATCCCGGTAGGAGACCCCCGTCAGCCGGCGGGCGGCCCCCAGGAGGAAGTGGGTCACCGGCACCCGGTCGGGCTCCTTGAAGAAAACCGCGCAGAGCACCCTTTCCAGGGGAAGAAGCTCGCCCACCCTCCCGTGCAGGCGGAAAAGCCCCGCCGCCGCGCGGAGCATCCCCTCGGTGGGCCTCACCGGCTTACCCCGGAAGCGCGGGTATCCCCACATCCTGTCCCTCCCTGCCATCCCGCCGACGCCCCGGACCCCTCACGGGATGATGATACCAAAGGCCGGGAGAAGTTGGTGTCCGCGCCGCTTGGGCATCCCCGTCAACCCGGGAACGCGGGAAAGGCGCTTTCCGCCTCCGAAGGCGGGCAGCCGCGCGAGGCGCTTTCCAGCGCCTTCCCTTCAACCTCCCGCCAGGGTGGCCATGAGCACCAGCGTGGTGCCCTCATTCACCGGGAGGTCCATATCCACCAGCGCCCCGTCCACGGCCACCCGCATCTCCCTTATCTCCGGCGGGGAAAAGCCCAGGGCTTCCAGGATCTCCCGGGGGGTGCTCCCCTCCGGAAATTCGCGCCAACCCCCCTCCACCCTCTTGTTCAGGGGATAAAGGGGCTTTATCTCCACCCTCATGCCTGAAACCCCTCGCCTTGACCCGCGCCGCTCCGGCCGCCCTCCCGGGTCGCCTTCCCCGGTGAGCGGCCTCCAGGCGACGTCGAGCGCCGGCCCCGCCCGGGCCGGCCCCTTTAAAACCTCACCCCAAGATCTCTTCGGCGGCCGAACCGGGGAGCTCTGCGAACCCCCGGCCTTCCCGCCCGGCCTCAAAAGACATTACCTAATGAAACCTTACCCCGGGACCACCCGCGGCTGAACCAGGGGTGCCGCAACCCCCGGCTTCCCCGCCCGGGCCGGCCCCTTTAAAACCTCACCCCAAGATATAGTCGGCGGCCGAACCGGGGAGCTCTGCGAACCCCCGGCCTTCCCGACCGGCCCTCGAAAACCCTACCCTAAGATACCTTATCCCCTCCTACGCTTACCGCTTACGTGGATCGGCCCCCCTCCTTTCCCCGCCGCGCCTCTTCCCGAACCCCTCAATCCAGCGATTCCTCAATCCAGCCACTTCGGGAACATGGGTAATTCCTCCTCGTAGACTTCCCGGTCGTGGCTGGGCAGCGGGGAAGCGCCGGTCAGCTGGGCCAGGAACTTTACCTTCCTCAGGGAGTGCCAGGCCTGGCGCGGCTCCCAGATGGAACCGGGGATGAGGTCGTTCTCCAGGTTCACCCGCAGATAGCAGTTGTCCCCGGTGAAGAGCAAAGGGCCCCGGTTGGGAAGGTTTACCATAAGACCCGAGGTGCCCGGGGTGTGCCCGTTGAGCAGCACCAGGGCCAGGCCGTCGTCCAGCACCGTGTCCCCGTCCAGCGCCTCCCATTCCAGGTCCGGGAAGTCCCAGTCCAGCCGTGTGTAGGGAATGACGGCGAAGGGGTGGGGTCCCCGGGCGTGGTTGAGCTCGTCCCTCTGCACCGCCACCCGGCATCCCTTGAAGCGGGCCAGGCCCCCGGCGTGGTCCAGGTGCAGGTGGGAGAGGACCACCAGGCGCACATCGCCGGGCCTTACGCCCAGTTCCTCCAGGTAATGGCCCACATCGTTCTCCGGACCTATCCTGGGGTTCAGGCCGATGGACTCCAGCACGGGGACCATGTTCGGGGACCATCCGGTGTCGAAGACCACGTAGCCGGAATCGGTCTCCAGGATGAGGAAGACGGTGATCACCGTGAGCGGGGTCCCCATGTTGTACCCGAAGGTCATGTGACCCATGTCGTAGTCGAAATAGCCCCCGTTGCATATGTACAGCCTGCGCACGCAGGTGCGGGAGAACCAGCTCTCGCCCAATTCCCTCACCTCCTTTGGCGTTGTGGAGGGCGGGGGAGCCCGCCGCGAGCTCCCGCGAAAACCGCCCCGGCAGGCTTGCCTCCCCGCCTCCCATCGGAGGGGCCGGGGGCCTGATCCGCGGCCCGGCGCGCGGGCCTTTCCCGGCCACCCTCCCTTTCGGCCACCGCGCCCCCTCTCATAGGGAGAACGCCTTCCCGCGGCCCTCCCGGAAAGGGCGGGGTCAACCAGCCCGGGAGGCGCCGTCTATGAGGATGTAGGTGCCGCTTATGAGGCGGGACTCGTCGGAGGCCAAAAAGAGGGCGGCGTAGGCCACGTCCATGGGGGTGCATATGTCGCCCAGGGGGACCGTGCTGCGGGCGATGTTCTTGGCCGCCTCGTAGTCCCACTGCTCCAGCTGGATGCCGTACATGGCCTGGGCGCTCTGCAGGAACCTCTCCCCCATGGGGGTGTCCGCCACCACCGGGCACAGGCAGTTGGAGCGTATCTTGTGCGGCGCCAGCTCTATGGCCAGCACCTGGGACATCATGAGGATGCCCGCCTTGCTGGCCCCGTAGCAGGTGTTGCCGGGACGGGCCTTCAGGGCGGAGAGGGAGGAGGTGTGGATCATGGACCCGCCCCCGGCCTCGATGAGCAGGGGTACGGCCTCCCGGGTGCACAGCCAGGTCCCCTTGAGGTTGACGTTCATCACCCGGTCCCATTCCTCCTCCGTGGTGTCGGTGATCTTCTTCATGTGGTCGATCCCCGCGTTGTTGAAGAGGACGTTGAGGGTACCGTAGGCCTCCTTGGCGGTTCGGAATATCCTGGCCACGTCCTCGTGCCTGGTGATGTCCGCCTGCACGGCCACGGCCTCCCCGCCTTCCTTCCTTATCCCCTCCACCACCTCTTCCACGCCTGGGCCGTTGATGTCCACGGCCACCACCCTGGCTCCCTCCCTGCAGAAGAGCTCCGCGGAAGCCCTTCCGAAGCCGGAGGCGGCCCCGGTGATCACCGCCACCTTGTCCTTGAGCCTCATCTCCTTCACCTCCCCTTTGCCGATGCAGCCTTTATCCCTCGGCCCCTGAGCCTCCCTCGGGGCCATCACATAACCTCAGGGCCGTCACAAAACGGCCGGGCTCCCAGGCCTTGCCGCCAGGGCCTCCAAGGCCAGGTCCTGCCCTCGGGGGACTTCCCGCCGCTCTTGATCCCCGGGTTTTTCCCGAACGGACCTATCCCCAGGGCTTGCATGCCATGGCCTAAACATGGCGGACGGGCTCCCAGGCCTTGCCGCCAGGGTCTCCAAGGCCAGGTCCTGCCCTCGGGGGACTTCCCGCCGCTCTTGATCCCCGGGTTTTTCCCGAACGGACCTATCCCCAGGGCTTGCATGCCATGGCCTAAACATGGCGGCCGGGTCGCGCTCTCTCGGGCCCTCCGGGGACTCCGCCCCTTCCGCCCCCGGATCCCTGTACATACCGGTCCGCCCGACGTGCGCTCCCCATGCCCCGCCCACGCGCCGGCGGGACCTCCTCAGCCCCGGGCCCTCTCCGCCATCCAGGCGAATTCCTCCAGCCCCAGCTCCCGGATGCGCTCCTCGGTGGGGACGCCGTTCTGGTCCCACTTCTGGAGCCTGTAATATTCTTCCAGCATACCCTCGTGGTCGGGCACGAAATTGGCCGCGTTGCCCTCCTGGTAGGGCTCGCTCACGATGCGCACCGGCATGCGGTCGTCCTCCCCAGTCAGCCCGCAGGCGTGGTTGATGAGCCGCCCCAGGTGGTAGATGCGGTGCCCGCATTCCATGAGCTCCTCGATGGTCCAGTCTTTTCCCGTGGCCGGCACCAGGGCACGCTGGAAGTCGGTGAGGGTGAGCCCGGTGTAGACCATGAACTTGCAGGCCACCAGGGACTCCAGGACGGCGGAGAAGGCGTGGTAGGTCTTCACCATGGCCGCCTTGCCCTCGCTGGAGAAACGGTCCAGGGGCTGGTCCAGGCCTATGTCCGGGAGGGTCATCCCCCTCTCTATGTTGTAGGTGGTGGCGGAGAGGTGGCAGGCCCCCCGGTTGGTGGTCCCGTAGGCCAGGGCCCAGCCGGAGAAGGCCTTGGGGTCGTGCATGGGCAGCTCCAGGCCCTTGCAGTGCACGGCGAACCTCTCGCTCTCCCCGCCCAGCTTCTCCGCCGCTGCCCGGGTCCCGTCGGCGAGCAGGGAGCCCAGGCGCCCCTCGCGGGCGGCCATCCTGCGCAGCAGGGCGAGGAGGGAATCGCCGTTCCCCCAGGAGAGGTCCAGGCCCTCCGCGTCCTCCTCCTTGATGATCCCCTTCTCGAAGCACTCCATGGCGAAGGCCACCGTGGTCCCCGCGGAGATGGCGTCCATCCCCAGGCGGTTGCACAGGTCGGCGGCCGCCACCACCGTCCTTATGTCGCTCACCATGCACATGGTGCCCAGGGCGGCCAGGCACTCGTACTCCGGGCCGGTGACCTCGGCCAGCCCGGGGGGCTTCCCCAGCGGGTTGGCCACCTTGCGCCCGCAGCCCACCGGGCAGGCCCGGCAGTGCCAGTTCCGGGTGAGCACCGCCTGGTAGGCCTCGGCGTTGAGCCCGGGGATGCCCTCCGGCCAGTCGCCCAGCCTCCAGTTCTTGATGGGGATGTCCCCGAAGTAGGCGCAGATCATGACGTTCACCGGGGTGCCGTGCTGCTTGAGCAGGCCGCAGGTGGGGTTGGCCTTGACCTTCTCCAGCACCTCTCGGGCCACCTTGCGGAAGGCCCCCTCGTCGTGGAGGGGGAACTTTCCCCTGCCCCGCACGGCCACCGCCTTGAGGTTCTTGGAGCCCAGCAGGGCCCCCATCCCGGAACGGGCCGCCGCCCTCCCCTGGTCGCCGATGACCGAGGCCATGTGGGAGAGGTTCTCCCCCGCCGGGCCGATGCACACCACCCTGACCTTGGGATCCCCGAGCTCCTCGCGGATGGCCGCCTCCGTCTCGTAGGTGTCCAGGCCCCACAGTCGGGAGGCGTCCCGCACCTCGGCCTCCCCGTCGTGGACATAAAGGTAGACGGGGCCGGGGGCCGCCCCGGTGACCAGGATGCCGTCATAACCCGCCGCCTTGAGCTCGGAGGCGAAGTACCCGGCGGCATGGGCCTCCCCCCAATGCCCCAGGGGGGACTTGCCGGCCACCACGTAGCGGGAACAGCCGGGCATCTCCGTCCCGGTGAGCGGGCCGGTCATGATGGCCGCCACGCTGCGGGGATGGAAGGCCTCCAGGCTCCAGTCCATCCTCCGCGCCAGCAAAAGCTCCGCCAGCCCCAGGCCCCCGATGTACCTGGAGGCGTCTTCCTCGGACAGCTCCAGCGTGGAAAAGGTGGCACTCTCCCCCAGCTCCACTTCCAGGATCCTGCCGTTGTAAGCGTCCACGTTCACACCTCCTTCTCGCCCTTTCCTTCCTCTCGCCCTCCCTACGGCACGCCAATCTTCCACCCCGGGCGCGCCCGAAGCGTGAACCTTGGAATTCTTAAGTGGCTCACCGCAGCCGTTGACCGTTGCCCACCCGCGGCCAGCTTGGAGCCCGGGCCCCGGAACGGGATCCTGTCCCGTGCCCCCCAAAGGATTCCCCCAGCCCCGGAAACCCCCGGAAACCCCGGCGAAACCCCAAAGCCCTCAGTCCCGGATGACCTTGTCCCCGTAGCCCATCTCCTCCAGGACCTTGGGGAAGAGGTCGAAGGCCGGGCGCACCACCGGAAGCAGCTTGAGCATGGCGGTGATCTTCCCCCCCTGCTTGATCTTCCCCTTGGTGACCGCGGCCACCGGGTTCTCCCTGCCATGCCAGAAGCTGTGGGAGAAATCGGCCTCCTGCTTGGACCACACGTCCTCCTTGAGGTCGCAGGGCCCCAGGTAGAAGGTGCCGTAGCGGCCCTCCTCCTTCGGCGGGTTCTTGAGGTCTATGGTTATCTCCGCGTCGGGGTCGGTGTAGATGAACTTGATGATGATCCCCGCCTTGGCCATCTTGGGGCCGATCTTCTCATCCCGCAGCACCTTGTCCAGGAAGTACCCGTAGATCTCGTAGAGCTGCTCCGCGTCCCTGTAATATTTTCCCATTCCCAGCCTCCCCGTCATCCGCCGGGCATCCGCCCGGAACTCGAATCCCCATATCCTGGTCTTCTAAAATCCTTCCCCAAAACCCCGAGTCGCCTATCCCGCCCCATGCACGCTTCAGCCGGCCGACCGGGGGGCCGGATCGCCCCTACCCTCTGGGTTTACCCGCAAGGCGCTTACCCGCGCCCCTTTCCGGCCAGGCCAACGGTCCCGCCTACCCGGCCCCCGGTTTCCCGGCCGTTCCGATCCCCCTGCCCTTCCTCCCCGCCCGGGATCACTTTCCCGGCCTCTGGTCGAAGCGCCTTCCGAAGAGGAAGCTGGCCAGGGTGATGCGCAGCATCTGTACCGTCCCGCCGGCCACCCTCCAGGCCTTGGCGTCCCGGGCCATCCTCTCCACCGGGAAGTCCCTACTGTATCCGTAGCCCCCGAAGACCTGCATGGCCGCGTTGGTCACCTCCACCACCATCTCGTTGGCGAAACACTTGGCCAGGGAGGCCTCGTAGACGGAGGGCAAGCCCTGGCCCGCACCGCAGGCCGCCCGGTAGACCAACAGGCGCGCCGCCTCCAGTTTCATGGCCATGTCCACGATCATGAACTGCACGCCCTGGAACTCGCAGATGGGGCGCCCGAAGGCCTTGCGCTGCATGGCGTAGGCCTTGGCCTCCTCCAGGGCGCCCCCGGCCACGCCCAGGCACATGGCCGCGTTCCCGCAGCGCTCGATGTCGAAGGTGAGCATGAGCTTGCTGAACTCCCCCGCCGGAAGGACCACGTTCTTCTTGGGTACCCGCACGTCCTCGAAGACGAGGTCGCAGGAGGGCATGCCCCGCAGCCCCATGAACGCCTCCTGCTTGCCGAAGGAGAACCCGGGCATGCCCGCCTCCACGATGATGCCCCCGATCCCCTTGTACCCGGGGGTGTCCCCGAAACGGGTGTACACCAGGTAATGGCTGGCCTCCCCGCCCCCGGTGACGAAGATCTTCTGGCCGTTGAGGATGAGGTCGTCGCCATCCTCCACCACAAAGGTCTTCAGGGAGGTGAGGTCCGAGCCGGCCTCGGGCTCGGTCATGCACACGGAGACGCTCAACTCGCCCTTGCACACCCCGGGGATGATGGCCTGCTTCTGCTCCTCGGTCCCGAAGAGGTCGATGACCCGTACCGCGCCCACGTTGGACTCGAAGACCGGGGCGGCGATCATGGGGCTGAACTTGGCCAGCTCCTCGATGGCCAAGATGGCGTTGATGGCCGGGGCTCCCCCGCCGCCGTATTCCGGGGAAAGGGTCATCCCCAAAAGGTCCATGTCCGCGAACTTCTTCATCAGGAAGTGGGGGAACTCGCCCTTGGCGTCGATCTCCATGGCCAGCTGCTTGAAGTTCTCCCGCTCCCCCATGGAACGTATGGTTTCCACCAGCAGCTTCTGTTCCTCGTTGAGGTTGAAGTCCATCTCCGCTCCTTTCCTGCTCCGTCTCCTGCTGCCTCAGAACAACTCCACCAACCTTCCAATATCTGCCACTTCCTCCATGCGCCGGATCGTCCCGCACAGCTCTTCCAGGCGCCCCCGGTCCCTGGACCCCGCGAAGCGCAGTAGTTTTTCCTTCACGTCCTCCTCCTCCATAGGGTCGCGGGGGTCGCCCTTGGGGATATCCACCTGGCGGACCAGGCGCGTGCCGTCCCGCAACACCAGCTCCACGCGGCTGGCCGTCTTCTCCGGGTAGACCTTCTGAAGCTCCTCGTCCAGCTTCACCTCCACCCGGGACATGAGCTCCCGCAGGGCGGGGTCGGCGCGCCTCTCCGCGGTGAGCTGCCTGGGTCCCAGTTCGCGGTCCAGAAGCGCCGCCGCCACCACGTAGGGGATGGAGAACTGGGCGGACACGAAGCTCTCATTATCTCCCAGGCCCTTGCCCACCGCCACCACGGCCATGGCGTAGGTGAAGACCTCCACCTTGTCCACTTCCCCGGCCTGCACGTCCCCGTCACCCAGGATCTCCAGGACGGCCTGGATGGCCCCGTGGGTGTGTCGGCACGCGGAGTAGGGCTTCAGGTACATGTCCGTGATGGTGTACCGCTCCCCCAGCCCCTCGGTTATCTTTTCCAGGTTGGGCTCCCCCCGCACGGTTATCTGGGTGAAGCCGCCCTTGAGCTCCGAGCCCTCCAGCACGTAGGGAGGGCCGGATACGCCCGCACGGGCCAGGTAAGCGGAGACGACCCCGGCCAGGGCGCCCTGCCCGCCCTGCAGTATCTTGGCCGTGAAACCCCCCATGAGGACCTCGGCCATGGAGATGGGGGCCAGGTATCCCGCTATCCCCAGGGCGTTGGTCATTCCCTCCTCGTCCAGGCCCAGAAGCCTGGCCGCCGCGGCGGCGGCCCCGAAGGCCCCGCAGGTCCCGGTGGGCAGGAACCCGGACAGGGTGTGCAGGGGATGCACGGAGCTGGCTATGCGGTTGGCCACCTCGTAACCGGCCACCAGCGCTTCCAGGAATTCCCTACCCGTGCGCCCCTCCGCCTCTGCCACGGCCAGGGCGGCGGGCATGACCGCCGAAACGGGGTGATTACCCCCGTAGCGCAGGCCGTCCTGGGCCTCGATGGACTCCGCCAGCGTCCCGTTGACCAGGGCGGCCAGGGGCGCGGCGGTGCGGTATCCGCAGGCCAGGGCCGCGGCCTCCGGCGCGGCGCGCAGGGAACGGACGTACTCCGCCACCGCCCGGACCTCCGCCAACTCCAGGGAGCCGTATACGTTGGCCGCGAAATCGAGGACGCATATCCTGGCCCGCTTCCTTACATCCTCCGGCAGGTCATCCCACCTCAATCCCCGGCAGAACCTGGCCAGCCTGCGCGTCTCCTCCAATCTCCTCACCCCCTCGCCTTCGCCCTCTTCGCCGTCCCTCCGCTCGCCATCCGAAACCCCGTTGCTCCGCCCACCGGCGGACATGGAACGGCATCCCGGTCGTTTACCTCCCACCCGTGCGACATGCCGGACACCATCCTCACACGTAACCCCGCTTGAGGTAGATGGTGATCATGCGCATGGGGTCGATTATCTCCCGGATGACCCTGAGCTCCTCCGCCGTGGGAGGAGGCGTCTCGTGCACGTCGGGGGACACCTTCAGGTCCCAAGGGGTGTGCTCCAGGATCTCCTCCACGGTATTCCCGGGGTGGTAGGACTCCAGGTAGGCCTCCTTGGTCTCCTTGTCGAAGCGGAGCACCGCCTTGTTGGTGATGATCACCTCCGGCCCCTGATCCTCGGGCAGGCCCCACTTGGCGCGGGCTCCCGGCCCGTCAATGTAGCCGGGAGTGGTTATGAAGTCCACCTTTTCCGCCAGCCGGCGCTTGTCGTGGAGGGCGATGATGAGCACCCTCTTCACCAGCAGGCCTATGGGGTTGGCCCCGCCGCTCCCCGGCAGCCGGCTCTTGGGATGGTGGTAGTCCCCGATGGCCGTGGTGTTTATGTTGCCATATTTATCCACCTGGCTCCCGGAGAGGAACCCCACGTCCACCTTTCCGCCCTGCAGGAACATGCCCATGACGTCGACCAGCGAGCCGATGAAGGCCGCCCCGGGGTTGAGGCAGGGATCCCCCACCGAGAGGGCGGGGCGTTTGGGCTGGGCGTCGTAGACCCCGGATTCCTGCATCATGCGCGCGTTGGGGGCGTGGGTGTACTTGGCGATGTTGGCGGCCACGGTGGGGAAGCCGGTGCCCACGATGACCAGGTCCCCGTCCCGTATCTCGCGGGCCCCGCAGCAGGCCATGAGTTCCGGCTTGATGTACTCCAGCTCGGTGGCGCTCATCCTCTCACCTCCCGGGCCTCAGTAGGCGTAGCTCACCGGGTAGCCGTAGTCGAAATCCGCCCACAGCCCCCGGAACTGGGCGTAACCGAACTTCTCGATGTAGTGCTGGATGTAGGCGGTGCGGTCCTCCACCCCGAAGACCCACTCGTCGAGGAAGGCGCGGAAACCCTCCTCCGTGTTGGAGGCCTGCTGGTAAAGGCTCCCGAACATGAAGTCCACGTCGTAAAACCCGGGCGTGTAGCCGGGATGGGCCCCGAAGGGCTCCTCCACCACGGCCACCACCTGGAAGTCGGGGACGATGGTCCGCGAGGGATCCTTGCCGATGACCTCGCGGGACACTATCCTCTCGCAGGAGACGATGACCTTCTCCGCGGCGTTGGCCCCCCACTTGCAGTCCCCCTCGATGCCCCACACCTGGGCGTTGCCGTTCTCGTCCGCCTGCTGCACGTGGATGATGGCCACGTCCGGCTTGAGGGGCGGCACCACCAGGGTGGGGGTGCCGTCGAAGGGGTTCTCGATGACCTTGTACTTGTCGTCCCCCAGGAAGGATTTCACCTTGAGCAGGTCGGAGCCCACCATGTCCTTCACCGGGATGAAGGGCATGCCCATGGCGCCGGCCATGAGCATCATGGGCAGGGAGAGGTTGGTGTATTCCTCGATCTCTATCTTGTGGGGGATGCCCTTCTCCAGGGAACGCCGGAAACACCGCCCCAGGCCGTAAACCCCCAGGGAGAGGAAGGTGGCGATGAAACGCTTCACCACCCCCGCCCCGATGAGCATGTCGAAGTCGTCGGCGGCGTTGCTGCGGGTGATGGTCAGGTCCTTCTTACCCTGGCGGATTATCTCGTGGATGGCGGCGAAGGGCGTACGGCATATGTAGCCGCCGATGAAGAGGAAATCCCCGTCGTGGACGAACCGGGATATGGCTTCCTTCATGGTCATTACCTTGCTCATCCCCACCTCCTCCGCTGTAACCCGTCCCCAGCCCTGGACCGGGCTTTCCCGCACCTCGGGCCTGCCCCCCGGCTGCGCCTGCCCGCGGTGCCAGGGAGTTGCCTGCCAATCATCACCTTCCACTCCTCTAACGGCCGGCTGCGCCGGGATGACCCCAGCCCGCACCACGCCTTCCCGGACCCACCCTTGGAGCTCCTCACACCCCGTGCTCGCAACCCGCGTTATTGCGACATCCGTTTATCTCCGGCTCCGACATCCCTTGGAGAGCCCTCACGCCTGGTACTCTTAACGGCTGACCAACTTCGTATTCGCAATCCGTGTGAGTGCGACATCCGTCAATTTCCGCCCCCGACACCCACTTAAAGAGCCCTCACACCTGGTACTCGTAGCGGCTGATTATCTCCTCCTGGGCGGTGTCGCTGAGGTTCACGAAGACCACGGAATAGCCGCTGATGCGCACCACCAGGTCCCGGTACTTGTCCGGTTCCGCCTGCGCCCGCCGCAGGGTCTCCGTGTCCACGGTGTTGAACTGCACCTGGAGGCCTCCCCGCTCGAAGTAGCCGCGGATGAGGTCCAGGAGCTTCTCCGGGTCCGTGCGGGTGCCCGGGAAGCGCATGTTCAGGTTGGCCCCGTTGTACAGGCGCCCCAGGGGAAGGCGGGTGACGGAGTTCATCACCGCCGTGGGCCCCGCCGTGGCGCACCCGTTGGACGGGGTGAGGCCGTTCCCCAGCGGGTCGCCGGCGTAGCGCCCGTCGGGGGTGGCCCCGGTGAAGGAGCCCATGGCCAGGTGAAAGCCCACGGAGAAGACCCCCGGCCAGAAGGCGCCGCCCCGGTAGTTGGTATATCCTTCCAGGAGATCGCAGAAGAGGTCCAGCACCCGCGCGGCCATCTCGTCCGGCCCGTCGAGGTCGTTCCCGTACTTGGGCACCTTGAGCAGGAGGTACTTGCGCTGCTCCTCGGCGTCCATCCAGTCCGTGGCCAGCCACTCCGCCAGCTCCTGCAGGGAGAACCTTCCCTCCTCGAAGACGGCCTTCTTCACCGCGTACAGGCTGTCCGCGGTGTTGGAGAAGCCCATGAGCTGGACCCCGGTGGAGTTGTACACCGCCCCGCCGCGGGTGAGGTCCATCCCCTTCTCCAGGGGTCCCCTGATCATGGCCGAGGCGAAGGGAGAGGGCAGCATCTCCGCGATGGCCGTGTCCAGGGCCTGCATCCCCTTGACCATCTGCCCCAGGAAGTGGGACATCTGGGAGCGGAAGGCCTCCCACACCTGGTCAAAGGAGGTGAAGGAGGCGGGATCGCCGGTCTCCAGGCCCGATTTCAGCCCGAAGATGTTGTCCACCCCGTTGGAGAGGGCGAACTCCACGCACTTGATGCCGTTGAACTGCACGGCGAAGGTGGAGCCGAAAGTCTTGCCTTGGGCGTTGGGCTCCACGCACCCCACCAGGGCGTAATCCCGGGCGTCCTCCAGGGAATGCCCGGCGCGGGCCAGCATGGGGACCACAGCGTCGTCGTTGAAGAAGTGCAGGGGCACCCCGTCACGGGCGTAGCGCACCGCCCTGAGGAAGAAATCACGCGGTGTCCTGGAGCCCATGCGCAGGCTGACGTTGGGCTGCACCGTGCGCACGTCGGCGAAGGCGTCCAGGGCCAGGTAACTGAGCTCGTTGACGGCGTCCTCGCCGTCGCTCCCCATGCCCCCTATGGTGAGGTTCTGGGTGGTCTTTCCCTCCGGCCCCTCCCCTCCCGGTATGAAGGCCTCCTCCAGGACGTTCCATATCTCGCAGGTCTTGAGGTAGAGGAGGGAGAGGAGCTCGCGCGCCCTCTCCGGGGTGATGCGGCCCTCCTCCAGGTCCTTCCGGTAATAGGGGTAGAGGTACTGGTCGATGCGCCCCAGGGAGATGGAATTGCCGCCGCTCTCGATCTGGGCGATGAGGTGGGCGAAGTAGACGCTCTGCAGGGCCTCGTGGAAGGTCTCCGCGGGATGCTCGGGGACCCGCTCGCAGATGCGGGCTATCTCCTTGAGCTCCGCGGCGCGCCTCGGGTCCTTCTCCTCCTCCGCCATGCGGCGCGCCAGGTCGGCGTGGCGGCGGGCGAACCCCACGGCGGCCCCCAGGGAGCGGATGACCGCCTCGTAGAAGAGCCCCTTCTCCCCTTTCCGCTGCTCCTCCGGGAGCTCCTCCAGCCTCCTGCGCGCCTCGGCCATGATCCCCCCCATGCCCAGGCGCAGCAGCGTCGGGTGGTCCATGGTGAAGTGGCCGATGCCGTAGGTGATCTCCAGCATGATGGTGAAGATGTACTTGTCCATGTCCTCGGCCACGTCCGGGGGTACCAGGGACATGAAGCGCTCCTCCACCGTCCTTCCCCGCCAGAAGGGGAGGATGTCCTCCAGCAGCTCCCGCTTCTCCTCGGGGGTGATCAGGGCCCTCTGCAGCACCCGGCGGTCGAAGTTCTCCACGTCCCCCTCCAGCCAGCGGGTCTTGTTCTCCGGGAACAGAGGGGCCCCCTTGAGCTTGGAGGTCCGACAGCCCACGATGAGCTCGCCCTCCCTTATAGTTACGGTAATATTTTCCAGAATATGCTCCAGGGCCTTGCTCATGCGGGTCAGCGGATGCTCCTCCCAGTGCTCGCGCATGGACTCGGTGACGTACCGGGCCCGCTCCACGCATACCTCCTGGGGCGCGTTGACGATCCTCTCCCGCAGCCTCCTCACACGTTCCGTGGGTGGTGATGCCACCATGGATCCTCTCTCGCCCATCTCCTCCTCCTATGGGGTCAAGTCTTGAATTGTGATACCCTACGCGATATTACTGGGTAAGGCGGGGTCGTCTCTTCCCATCTCGAAAACTCTTTCCTACGTTTCTTGATAACCTTGCCCCCATGAAACCGTCATGACATCCATCATCCGAGTATTCGACCCCGGCTCTCCCGTCTCTCAAACCCCTATCCTCATGGAGTCGACCAGGATGGCGTCCCGTATACTTTTGGTCGCCCACCTCCTACGCATACCCTCCCGGCACTCCCTCCCAGTATGGCGTCCTCCCTCCCGCTACGCTCCTCGAACCTTATCCTCAAACCTTTATCCTCATGAAGTTGACCAGGATGGCGTCCCGAAAGGATGGCGTCCCGTATACTTTTGGTCGCCCACCTCCTACGCATACCCTCCCGGCACTCCCTCCCAGTATGGCGTCCTCCCTCCCGCTACGCTCCTCGAACCTTATCCTCAAACCTTTATCCTCATGAAGTTGACCAGGATGGCGTCCCGGATACGTGCCGGCAACCACTTGTTTATGGTGATGAAGAAGGAGTCCCGGAAGGAGAAACGGGTGAACAGCGGCGGTTTTTCCGCCTCCAACACCCTGACCACCATACGCGCCGCTCGCACGGGGTCGGGAGCCGTCTTGATGAGCTCGTTGTCCCGGTCGATGAACCGCTTTACCCTTTCCCGGTACGGGGAACCCTCCGGGGGCAGCTTGTGTATCTTGGCCGCGAAACCCGTGGACACCTGGGCGGGCTCGATGATGGCCGTACGGATGCCGAAGGGCTCCACCTCCAGGCGGAAGGCCAGTATGAGCCCCTCCAGGGCGAACTTGCTGGCCGTGTAGATGGACTCGAAGGGGAAGGGGATCTGGCCCACCAGGGAGGACATGGCCACCAGCTTACCCTGACCCCTCTCCCGCATGGAGGGGATGAAGGCCTGGAACACGGCCGCCGCCCCGATGACGTTTATCTCCAGGCACCTCAGGGCGGCCTCCAGGTCTATCTCCTCGAAGGGCCCGAAGAACCCGATGCCCACGTTGGAGAGGACCACGTCCACTTTTCCATACCTTTCCAGAACGTCGCGGGCGAAAGCCCTTATCCCCGGGCGGTCGGTTATGTCCATCACCACCAGGTGATGGCGCTCCGGGTGGCGCATCTCCTCCTTCAGGGATTCCAGCCCCTCCCCATCGACGTCGAAGCCGGCCACCGCGTAACCCTTCTCGTCGAGCATCTTGGCCACTTCCCGTCCCATCCCCTGGGCCGGACCGGTGATCACCACCACGCGTTCCACGTCCTCATCCCCCTTCCATCGCCTATAGCGCGCCGCCGCTCAGCCCTCGTACTTACCCGGGCTGGGCTCCTCCCTCCACTTGCCGCTCATGTACCATTCCTTCATCTGGCGCATGGATTCCCGGAAATCCGGGTATATGAAGCGGTATCCGGTGGCCTTCAACTTGGAGTTGTCCACGATGTAGTCGTCATACAGGAAGCGCACGGCGTCGTACTCCAGGTCGGGGATGAGCCCCTTGCGCGCCGCCCGCCACCCGTCCACCCGGGCCGAGACTTTGACCAGCCACAGGGGAAGGTGGATCCTGGGGGGCTTGGTCCCGAAGGCCTCCGCCGCCAGGAGCAGGGCCTCCTCCAGCGTGGGGTGGGTGTCCTCGGCGACGTTGTAGACCTGCCCGAAGCAATCCTCGCGGAGGGAGAGGTGATAGGCGGCGGCAGCCACGTCCTCCGCCCTCACGTTGGAGAGGAGCTGTTTTCCGCTGCCCGGAATGGCCTTGATGGAGGTGGGACGGGAGAAGGCCTTTCCCGCCCCATCGTTGCACCGGGGCCCGTAGACCGTGCAGGGCCTGACGATCACCGCCGGCAGTCCCTCCTTCATGCGCCGGAAGACCACATCCTCGCCGTCTCTCTTGCTGCGCCCGTAATCGTCAATAGGTTCCCGCGGGCTCTCCTCGGTGAAGGGAGTTCCCTTGTAGGCGCCGTAGACGTCGGTGGAAGCGACGTGCACGAACGCCCTGACCCCTTTCTCCAGGGCCAGGCGGGTGATGCGCTCCACCCCCAGCACGTTGATGGGATATAGTTTCTCGTAGGGCGTGGAGAAATTGCACACCGCGCCGAAGTGGAAGACCCGGTCCACGTCGCCCTGGAAAAGGGGCGGAAGCGTATCCTCCCGCGTGAGGTCGGCGCCCACGTACTCCACGCCCAGGCGGTCGAAGAAAGTGGTGTCCCGGCGAGGGCGCGCCGTGGCCCGGACCCTCACCCCCTGCGAGGCCAGGTATTCCACCATGTGACTGCCCATGAAACCGGCGGCGCCGGTCACCAGGGTTATACCGGAATATTCCATGTCCTCCCTCCCCGCATCCGTAGCCTGCCGATTATCCGATCCGTCGTGTCGCGGACCTCGGATCAAGCCTCGATCCCCGTCAGACCTCGATGGGAATCAGGCCTCGATCTCCGCCTTTGCCCTTTCCCTTTTCCCGCTCCTCGCCGCCCCCTCTCTATCCATTCCATTATTTTCCATATGAGCCGACAGCTCCCTGTGGGCGCGGCGCAGCCACTCCAGGTAGAGATCGTTGAAGTGCACGCCCAGCTCGGCGATGAGGCGCACGTAATCCCCGTGGTGCCGCCACCTGTCCAGGTTCTCCCGGCGCCTCTCCAGCTGTTTCTCGTATATGCCTATCTGCTTCTCGATGATCTCCAGGGCGCGTTTCGGATCCCCGAACCCGAAGAAGACGAAACGGAGGAGGAAGGGATCCCGGAGGAGCATATCCCTCTCGGGGTCCGAGGCCAACCAGCGGGCGAACTCCTCCCTCCCGGCCGGGGTCAGGGAATATACCTTGCGATGGGGGCCGCCGTTGTCGGAAGGGGATACCTCCTTGAGGACCACCAGTCCTTCCTCCTCCATGCTCCTCAGGGCGGTGGATATCTGGCCGTAGTTTATGGTCCACATGTGCCCGAAGTTGCGCTCGATGTGTTTCTTGATGCGGTACCCGTGCATGTCCCGGTAGTGGAGGAGGCCCAGGATGGCGTACTTGACCGACATGTCTTCCCCTTTCTTGTATATATTTTTTATATATTAATATTGTATATACTAAATCAGTAAAATCAATAGTTTCCATATCTTCTTTACATTTGCTCGGGGTTTTTCGCTTCCTCAACAGATCAAGGCCGTAGAGTGGACGGTAACGGCATCTCAGGCAACCCTTCCTGGCCCCAAAACCCGTGGACAGTGGAAAAGCCCAAACCGCCGGGCAAAGCCCTGTCCCGCCGGGGGAGCCTCGACCCCCGGGGGAAAAGATAGTGACGGCATGTTCTCCGGGAAGAAACCTGGACAGTGGAAAACCTTGCGCCGCCGGGCAAAGCCCTGTCCCGCCGGGGGAGCCTCGACCCCCGGGGGAAAAGATAGTGACGGCATGTTCTCCGGGAAGAAACCTGGACAGTGGAAAAGCCCAAACCGCCGGGCAAAGCCCTGTCCCGCCGGGGGGGCCTCGACCCCCGGGGGAAAAGATAGTGACGGCATGTTCTCCGGGAAGAAACCTGGACAGTGGAAAACCTTGCGCCGCCGGGCAAAGCCCTGTCCCGCCGGGGGAGCCTTTACCCCCGGGGGAGAGGAGGTGATGACTTACTTTCCTGGAAAACCCGTGGGTGAGGAGTAAGACCTTCTATGCGCGCGCGTCCCCAAGAGCGGTGGGAAAACGCGGACATTTTCCCCTCACCCGTTCGAGGCCAGCCCTGGCCATTCACGCCCGCGGCGGGAGGACTCTCCCATGCCATGCATCGGCCAACCGCAGGCTTGCGGATCCGGGGAGGTCGGGGACGGAAAACCACCGTTCCTTATGCTTGAGGTCCCTTTCATCCCTCCAACGGGCGCGGCCATACCCTCCCCCTTAGGGGTCATCCGTCCGGTGCGCGGGCACCCGGGGGTTCCTCCAATGCGGTGACCTGGCCCGCTCTCCCGCTCCTCTGAAGCACGGCCTCCAGGGCGGCGCGGGCCGCCTCCCGCACCTCCCAGTCGCGGTCCTTGAGGGCGCTCTGCAGCGCGCTCACCGCCCTCTGGTCGCCTATGCGGCCCAGGAGCTCGGCGGCCGCTTTACGGATCGGAATATGGTGGTGTTTCAGGGCGGCCATGAGGGGCTCCACGGCAGGTTCCCCGATCTTCAACAGCGACTTTCCCGCCGCCTCCCTCACGTTGAAGAAATAGAGGGCCTCGATGAGGGGCTTCACCGCCCAGGACCCCCCGATCTCTCCCAGCAGGGTGGCCATCCGCGACCGCGACCAGGCGTCACCATCCTTGATTGCCGAGAGCACGAAGGCGTGTACCAGGGGTTCCATGTCCGGTGAACCGTAAAAGAGGCCGATGACCTCCGCCGCCCGTATCCTCACCTCTGCGTCTCCTTCCTTGAACGCGGAAACCAGCGGTTGGAGGGCGGGGCTCCCAATGCGGACCAAGGCTTCTTTCGCTTCACTGCGGACCTCCTCATCGGGGTCACCCAGCGCAGCTATGAGAGGTTCCACCGCTTTGCGTCGCCCCACCTGCCCCAGCGACCAGGCGGCAGCTTTACGCACCAGGGGATGGATGTCCTGGAGGGCATCCGCCAACAGCCCCAGAGTGGAGGGATCCCTTATGCGCCCCAGGGCCCGGACCGCCCTTTCCCTCAACACCTCGTCGGAACAGGAGCGTATCAGGGCCACCAGGGGCGGTATGGCATGCCTTCCCAGTTCGACAACGCCGTCCCAGTCCCCGCACAGGATACGGTAAACGGCTCCCTCCTCGCTGTGGTCCGCCCTCCACCCCAGTTCCCGCAAGGCTTCCGCCGCCGAAGAGCGTTTATCCCATCCGCCCCTCCTCAGGGCTTCCCGCAGTATCCTCACCGCCTCCTCGCTGCCTAACTCGCGGAGGGCGCGGACGGCGGCGGTCCTTACCCCCTCATCGGCGTCCTCCAGTAGGGCCTCCAGGGCTCCCTCCACTCCCGGGCCGCCACGTTTCCCCAGCTCCTTGGCCGCCTCCCCCCTGACCCTGGGGCTGGCGTCCCGCAGGTCCTCCATCAACTCCCGGAGGGACCGGGCAACGGGTGCCGTTGTTCCCCTGGCCTCTGCGTGTTGCGCTCCTCCCGTGGGTGTCGCGCATACCTTCGATCCCACCACGCGCTTGACGTCCTCCACGAACTCCAAATCGCCGCCGGGATAACCGGAAGTATGTCCCGTCCTTCCTTTTATGATGCCGGGGGCCCTGGGGCTCCTCTTGGCCTCCGAGTACTTCCTTGCCAGGCGGCCCAGGAATTCCCATCCCCAGCGCAATATCTCCCTGCCCTTCCCGCCGCGGCCGGTCATCCCAACCTCCTGGCCACCATCTCCGGGTCTTCAAGGCGAAGAATCCGGGAACCCGGGGTTTTCCGGGCATGGCCTTACGGCGCATCACAAGCGGGGTTCTTACGCGGCCGGTACATGGTGCCCTCAACGACGCTCAATAAATATAATACTCCCGGAACCGGCCGACGTGAACAAGGAAAAAGGCGCCGCTCCCGGATTTCCCCTCCGCCAAGGGGCAAGAGGGCCCGGCGAGGAAAGCAAAAGCCACGCAGGTGGAAGCGCCGCGGGGATCCGGGGATCACGGATTGCGCGTGGCGGGATGCGTCTACTCCCGGGAAACCGCCCCAGTCCCCTCCGCCAAGGGGCAAGAGGGCCCGGCGAGGAAAGCAAAAGCCACGCAGGTGAAAGCGCCGCGGGGATTCGGGGATCACGGATTGCGCGTGGCGGGATGCGTCTACTCCCGGGAAACCGCCCCAGTCCCCTCCGCCAAGGGGCAAGAGGCCGGAAACAAGGTAAATGGGAACGGTGACGAACGGTTATAATACCCCTGTCATGAAGGCGTTGGAAAAACCCTGGTCGATGTATTCCGCATTCCGGGAGAGGCACCCGCGCCTCGCGGCCTGGCTCTCACGCTACGCCATCTACATGGTGGTCCTCTTCTTCGCCATGCTCTACTGTGCCATCTCCCTGCTCAAGCACATGAACTTCCAGTCCCACGGGTGGGACCTGGGGATATTCGACCAGCACATCTGGCAGCTCTCGCGCTTCGAATTCGGCTTCAACACGGTGAGGCTGGTCCCTTCCCTGTGGGGCGACCACTTCCACCCCATATTCTTCCTGGTGGTGCCGGCTTACTGGGTCTGGTCCGACGCCCGCATGCTCCTGGTGTACCAAGCGGTCCTGGTGGCCCTGGGCGCCATTCCCGTCTATTACGTCTGCCGGCATGCCCTGCGGAGCGGCTTCTGCGCCCTGTGCCTCTCCATCGTCTACCTTTTTTTCTGGGGGACCATGGAGCTCATCTTCTTCGACTTCCACGAGCTGGCCTTCGCCGGCCCTATCCTGGCCCTGTCCTTTCTTTTCATCCAGCGGGAGAAATGGTCCGCTTACCTCCTCACCGTTCCCTTTCTGCTCATGATCAAGGAGACCATGGCCCTCCTAGTGTTCTTCCTCGGTCTCTACGTCATCGCCTTCCGCCGCAAGTGGTTCGAGGGCCTCGCCACCTGCCTCGTCGCCGCCGGGTGGTTTTATTTCATCACCAAGAAGGTCATGCCGCCGCTCTCCGCGGGTGGCGATTACTTCTATTTCAAGTACTACTCCCACCTGGGCGAGAACTGGGTGGACGCCGGGAAGTACCTGCTGACCCACCCCTGGGAGATCGTCAAGCAGACCTTCTGGCCCCTGCACAAGACCAAGCTGCTCCTCTTCATACTGGCGCCGTTCCTCTTCCTCCCCCTCCTCGGGACCTTCGCCATAGTGGCCATCCCTCCCCTGTACGAGCACCTTCTCTCCAATTACTTTCCCCATTGGGAGATACTCCGCCATTACCACGCCATTTTCGCCCCCATCTTCATCTTTGCCCTTCTGGATGCCTTCCCCCGTCTTCACCGCTGGCTGATCCGGCGGGGCAGGGAGGTTGACTACCGGAGGATGGTGCTCACCCTGTGCGTGGCCATCCTGGTGATCCAGGTACCCTTCACCCTGAGCCGGTCCACTAAGACCCTTTTCGATCCCAATTTCTACCGCCTCGACCCCCGCATGGAAAAAACGGGCTACGAAATCCTGTCCATGATTCCACCCGAGGCTTCCGTCTGCGCCCAGGACCCCGTGGTCCCCCACCTCTCCCACCGCGAGCATATCTACCAGTTCGACGGCAACACCTACGGTGCGGAGTACGTCATCCTGAACAAGTTCCTCGACTGTTATCCCCTCACCGACCGCACCCTGGTCTGGGAGATCGCCAAGATGTACCGGGACCCGCGCTACGAGGCCCACCGCTTCGGGTACGGGTGGGTGGTCTTCACCATCAAGCCCCAGTACGACCTGGAGGGCAAACTTCAGCCCTTTCCGCTCTGAGCTCCCGCTTATGTTTACCTTCGGTGACCGGGTCGGTGATGGGGGCCTCCGCTTTCCCAAGGCTGACAATCCCCTGCCCTGGCCGGAGGAGTCGGCGGGTCATCCATGGGCGCTCCACCGGGAAACCATCGCCATGTTGTGGGATCGCGTTTCCCGGTTCATGGAGGAGAAACGGGAACGGCAGGTATGTGAAGAACGCGCGGTTCGCCCAGATGAGGGACTGGTCGCGCCGGGAGACCGCAGCCGCAAATGGTCAGGGAGTGCGGGCCCGCCTCAGGGTGCGAACCTGGTGGCCACACCGTAAAGGCCTACGGCCAGGGCTCCCCCTCCGGCGGTGCAAACCGCCCGGTAATCGGCCCCGGCGGCCGACTCTACGGTCCACGTCCTTCCACCATCCCTCGTGGACAACGCCCCGCAACTCCCTACCACCCATGCCCTCTGCGAGCCCGAGGAGCATACCCCTCGCCAGGCGAGGAGGATCCCGGCATCCTGCGGGATCCAGGTGGCGCCGCCGTCGGCGGTCTTGAGGATGACCCCGCCCTCCCCCACGGCCCAGGCGGTGGTGGCGTCGGCGGCGCTCACGGCGTAGAGGCTGGACGAGAGGCGGGAGTTCTGTGGGGTCCAGGTGGCGCCGCCGTCGGCGGTCTTGAGGATGACCCCGCCCTCCCCCACGGCCCAGGCGGTGGCGGCGTCGGCGGCGCAGACCGCACGAAGCGTCGTCCTCGTCCCGGATGCCTGGCGGGTCCAGGTGGCGCCGCCGTCGGCGGTCTTGAGGATGACCCCGCCCTCCCCCACGGCCCAGGCGGTGGTGGCGTCGGCGGCGCTTATACCCAGCAGGTCAACCGTGCTCCCCACGGGATGCCGGGTCCAGGTGGCGCCGCCGTCGGCGGTCTTGAGGATGACCCCGCCCTCCCCCACGGCCCAGGCGGTGTTGGCGTCGGCGGCGCTCACGGCGTTCAAGCGCAAGGACACGCCGGACTCCACCTTAACCCAACTCCGCCCCGAGTCCCCGGAGACCATGATGGTGCCGTTCTCCCCCACCGCGAAGGCCTTGTTGCCGCACGCGGAGACCCCCAAAAGATGCGGGCTGCGAACCCGGAAGGTCACGGGTTCGGAGGTGCCCGCCGGGGTGGTCACCGTGACCGGGACTTCGCCCGAAATGCCGGTGGGAATCTTGACCAGGATACGTCCGCCGGACCAATACTCGTAACTGCCCGGATTGACCCCACCGAAGGAGACGTAATGGCTCGGTCCCTCCCGGTCCCCGAACCACTCCCCCACGATCTCCACCCTGGAACCGGCGGGACCGGAGGAAGGATTGAGGGAGCGGATGACCGGCCTAGCCGGCACGGTGAAGGTCACCGCGTTGGACTGGACACCCGAGACCACCACCCTCACCTGGACCGTCCCCGCCGCCCCCGGAGGAACCCTGACCACCACCAGGTCGTCGCTCCAGGAAAGGTATTCCGTGGCCCTGATCCCGCCGAAGACCACGTAGGAGGATCCCCGCGACGAGCCGAACCTGGAACCCAAAATGCGGACCTCGCTCCCCGGGGATGCCGATGGGGGGTCCAGGAAATCCAGGCGTGGCCCCGCCCTCACCGTCGCGGTTGGTGACACGGGGCTGATCCTTATCCTCACCGTGTTGGAGGCCCCGGATGGAGTCGTCACCCTTATTTCCGCCAGGGAAGGGAGGCCTCCCGGTACCCTGAACCTCACGTAATTGTTGGACCAATAATCGTACTCCCGGATGCGCACCGTCCCCACGGTAACGTAGGAATCCCCCCTCTCCCTTCCGAAGGAAGCCCCGGACAAGGTGACGCGGTCCCCGGGATGGCAGTAACGTGGGCTGACACCCTTGAGTTTAGGAAATATTGCCACCTCCCTGGGAGCGGACGTGCCGCGGGGTGTGATCACCCTGACCTCCTCGCGGACGGAGGCCTCCATTGGAACGGCGACCTTTATGAGCCTATCGCTCCACAGCGAACAACCGGCGACCCGCACTCCTCCGAAGGTGACCGCATGCCCCGGGCCTCCGCCCCCGAAGGCCATGCCGACGAGGGTCACCGTTCCCTCGGCCTCCACCTGTGCGGGGCTGACCATGTCCAGGCGGGGCGAAGAGCGCCGGTGGAGTATGGTCCCCTTCCAACCCACCGACCAAACGGTTCCCGCCTCCGGTGAGGCTACGCCGTGCAGGTCCTCAACGCTCCCGGTTTCCACCTTTTCCCAGGTAAGGCCGCCGTCCGCGGTGCGGGCCAGGAGTCCTCCCTCGCCGCATATCCAGGCGTGCCGGGCATCGGACATGGAGACTCCCAGGATATCGGGCGGAGATTCGCCATCTCCCGACCCAAAACCCGTATCCAACGCCTCCCAGGACGAGCCGCCGTCCTCGCTGCGCAGCAAGGTCCCCTCGTCGCCCACGGCCAAAAGGACGACCCTGCCCTCGGATGAGGCCCCGGCAATGGCCCGAAGGTCCGACCGGGAGCCGGTTTCCACCCGATCCAGCGCCTGGCCCCCCTCCCGGATGTGCAACACCGTTCCGTCCCTGCCGACGGCCCAGGCATCGAAGGCGCTTTGCGCCCATATCCCGGTGAGTTCCGGACCCTCTCCCTGGTCCAGCCGGTACCAGGTGTAACCCTCGTCGAAGGTACGCAAGACCACCCCCCTGCGGCCCACGGCCCATGCGGTCTTCCCGTCCACGGCGCAGAGGTCGAGGAGGTCGTAGGCCGTGCGGGAGGGCTGTTCCTCCCAACTCTTCCCGCCGTTCCAGCTGCGCAACACGGTTCCCTTTCCGCCCGCGACCCATAGGTTACCGGCATCGGCGGCGGAAACGGCATACAGGTCTTCGGCGGTTCCCGGATACGCCGCCGACCAGGTGAAACCGCCGTCGGTGGTTAACAGTGCCGTCCCCCCCTCTCCCGCGGCCCACGCCGTGTTGGCATCCACGGCCCAGACGTCCCGGAGGGTCCTTCCCCGCGGTATATACTGCCGCGCCCAGGTCTTCCCTCCGTCGTAGCTGCGCATGGCCAGACCTTCCTCGCCCACCGCCCAGAGATTCTCGGCCCCGCAGGCGAAAATGGCGTTCACCTCCCCCGTCACCCCGGTGTCCACCGCTTCCCAGTGCTCACCGCGGTCCGAACTCCTGCGCAGGAAACCCCTTCCGCCCATCCAGAGCACTCCTCCCTCCACGGCGCATAGCGCCCGGGGAGCGGATTCCACTCCCGTGGCGGCCGCGCTCCAGGATAGGTAGGCGTCGCGGAGAAGCTCGCCGCCCTCCCCTCCGGGTTCTCCGGCTTCCTCCCCGCTCTTGCCGTCCGCGAGGAAGGAGAAGCGGGCCTTGGTGAGCATTCCCGCATCCCCCAACGCGTAGAGGGTACCCCCGTCTTCCTCCGGCACCAGGGCAAGAGCCACCAGGTGGTCCGCGGTGCCGCTCTCCTGTCGGTGCCAGGTTACCCCGCCATCAAGGGTCAGGAGGATAGCGCCGTTATCGCCCGCCACCACCGCGGTTTCCCGATCCAGGGCCACCAAGCAGCGCGGCGAGTTCGAGTCCCCGGTTTCAAGATGTTCCCAGTTTCTGCCACCGTCCGTGGTGCGCAGCACCCGCGAACCCTCCGCGACTGCCCAGGCGGAATCCCGGTCCACGGCGGCGATGTCCAGCAGGTCACGGCCGGTCCCCGGATCCAGGCTTTCCCAGCTCTTGCCCCCGTCCATGGTGCGCAGCACGGTGCCGCTACGCCCGGACACCCAAGCGCATCCCGAGCTTCCCTCCGCCGCGGTGACCGCGGATACAGACAGCAGGTCCTCGCTCGTCCCGGCGTTCCGGGGAATCCAGGTCATGCCTCCGTCCTCGGTCACGTACACCGAGCCCCCGGACCCCACCAACCAGGCGTGATCGGCATCCGGGGCGGCGATATCCAGGAGGGCGGGCGCGGTTGTATCCACTGTCTTCCCCGCCTCTTGCCGGTACCTCGGTGACGGGGCTCCCGGCGCGGGAAAAGCGCTTATCAAAAAGAAGAATAATATGGAAATAATTCCCGATAATGTGCCGCTTTTGCGGAAGCCTCGAAAAGACGGCCTCCTTCCACCACCTCTTCTCGCCATCTTCTTACCGCCGGCCTTCAAGCCTTTTCCTGCCTCCAAAGCTCGCGCGCTTCCGACGCTCCCTACGGGCGGTTCGACCCTCGGCCCCGGACAGGCCCTCAGCCAGAATGCGCCAGCGCGTTCCGCGGGACATTCCCCACTTCTGATCGCTTAAGCGAAGGGCATGGTTTTTTCTTGCTCCCCAGACGGGAACCGGGCTTCCCACCCTGTCGCCCTTCCCGCCGTCCGCAACGCGGTCATCATGCCTAGATTGACCGGTTTCAACATCCATCCGCTATATGACCTTACAATATCATATCTTCAAAAGACTTATGGGCCATCATTCAGGCATAGGACCGGATACTGCGCGACTTGCACAGACGTTGCTTTTTCCCGGTCCCCATGATGAGCGTCCTTTCCGAGCCCGCGATTCTTTCAACCCTCCTGGCCAGAAAATCACCGGCGTCAGCCGCGCGCGCCGGGTTCGGAGCCGGCGGACGGTGAAAGGTCCGCGACTGGCGGTCAGGGCGGAGAACAACCACCCTTTCCGCGGTGGCCGCGACATCTTTACCTACTCGCCGAGCCCGACCCCGGGTAAAAGCCCTGAAAACTACCTGCACGGAAGACCCGGCAAAGCCAAGGTTCCCGTGCCTCGTCGCCTTTTCCCCAAAGCCCGGCATCCCTTGACAATGCGCATCGATAAAGGATAGTTTTAAATGAGCAATGTTAACATGACCGGGTTGGCTTTCCGGATGGGGCCTGATTGGGGATACAAATCACGGGGTGATTCCATTCAGGGTCTTTGTTTTACCTGAACCTTGAAAATCATCGGCGGGACCGCGGTAGCGATGCAAAGAGGTCTGACCCGAGAGGGCGAAAATCAGCCTTTTTTCTCGGCCGATGAAGAGGCGCGCAGTACAGGTCAAGCGTCCCGCGCAAGTAACAACCGGGAGTGGCCTCAAGGCATAAGAGTACCTTGCTTACCACAAATTTACGGCCATCCACAATATGCCAATCAGGCAGAAACCCAGAGAACTCTTTACAAGCAGGCCAAGCGTTGGTTAAATAAAGTGGGGCTTTTGGGCTCGCCGGAAGTTAATACGAGCGGGATTTGCCGCGGTTTACAGGAGGGAGGAATCGGGTTTTACGTATTTACAAATATGGGATCTTTATTTTGATTCCATTTCTATGGACTTTTAAGGGAGTCGTAAGGCTTGGGCATCGATGCCCGTTGGGAATACGGGAGAGGTGATGGGAGTGCGCAGGATCATGACCTTCATCCTGGTCGCCGTTCTCGCTACCACGACCCTCGCCCTGGCCGCCTGGAAGGTCGCCGACCTGGTGGGCGGGAAAGGCTCCGGGGAGGTGGTGAAGGAGAGAACGGCATCGGGCGAGGAGAGCCCCGCCGAGGGCGCGGGGGCAAATGCGGCGGGCACGGAAACATCCGCCGAAACCGGGGGGGTGGAGGCATCCGGTTACCCCAGCGGGGACAGCCTTTCGCAGGATACCCCCACCATGCGCTACGTGACCGAGACTCAGCGCCACCAGAACTTCTTCATCGCCCTGGCGGAAGGGCGTATCAAGCGCCTTGACGCCATCGCCACCGAGTATCAACCTCCGGGAGACCCCAACTCCTCCTACCTCTACTTCACCATAACCACCACCGACGGCTCCAAGCACGACGGCACCATGGTCCTCAAGTACGAAAGGGGGTTGTGGCGTATAGCCGCCGTCCGGCAGCTGACGGGCGATCTGGGAGGAGGCACCAACTACGTGGTGCCCGAAAGTTTCGAGGAAGACCTGGCCCGTGAGCTGGTGGAACTCCAGGAATTCCTTACCAAGGTGGCGCAGGGCCGCCTGGATTACATGGTCGTGGACTCCGTGTCCCGGCCTTCGGACACGGAGACCATCCTGGTGGGGCGAGTGGTGGGCATAGGCGGCCGCATAGAGAACGCGCGCATGACGCTGCGCAAGGACTACAACATCTGGCACCTCACGAACATCGAGGAAATAACCTGATGGTCAGGGGAAGAGGGCAGGGGTGATAACCATGAGAAAGCTGAGGAAAAACCCGGTCATATATATCATCTGCGCTCTTCTCGCCGCCGGGCTCATCGCGTTCATCCCCATGATCTCCATGGCCCACGGTTCCGGGGAACCGGAATGGAACCCCAGCGGCGACGTGCCTCAAGACCCACTTCACAGGTTGCCCGCTTCCCCGGAGGAAGCCCATGGGCGCCTCTTGGAAAGGGAGATCTCCTGGCCGGAGGCCGCCGCGCAGGGAGAAGGATTCCAGGCCTCCCGGGTGAGGGCGGGAACCCTGCGGATAGCCATCCCCTACGATACCGTGGAGGGCTTCATCTCCACCGCGGGAGGTAACGTAAAGGTCGATCTCTACCAGAGCGACGGGGCCACCCTCAAGCAGTCGGTCACCGAGACAGCGGGGGACGATGGGTGGTTCAAGGCCGACCTCACTGCCGGGGATATCGTTTCCGGCGACAAGGTGAAGGTCACCGATCTCTCCGGGGGAGCGCCGGTGACCGTGGATTGCACCTTGACCGGCGCCGTGGATTTCGCCAACGACCGGGTGAGCGGAACCACCGTGGGTGGCAACCAGGTAATGGCCTACATAGTGGCTCCCTCCACCTACTACGCCGACGTGCCTCCGGGAGTGGCGCAAGCCCAGGTCATGGCGGGGCCCGCTGGAGCGTTCATACTCGACTTCACCGGGATCGACCTGCGGACGGGCGACGCGGCGCTCCTGTTCTCCGCCGATGCCGCTGGCCACACGGTGATGGACGTGGCCGCGGGTTCGGGTTCGGGCCTGGTGGTCTACCCGCAGTACGACGAGGTCCTCGGGTACTACGTTCCGGGCACCGTCCTCACGGTGAACGCCGACGCACGTTCACGGAAGGCGACCACCCTCAAGGACGGCTTCTTCGAGGCCTGGTTCTCCAACTACGACATCAAGGACGGCGTCAACGTCTCCTGCAACATGGGAGGGACCCGGAGCGTAACCGTACGCGACGTGAGCGCCAAGTGCGACCCGGCCAGCAACCGGGTGGAGGGAACGGTGCCCGCCAACCGCGATGTCCGGGTGACCATGGACCCATACCGCACACCCGTGGTATACGAGACCCGGAGCGACTCGTCCGGCAGCTTCCAGGTGGATCTGGGAACCAGGTACACGGCCACGGGCACCGACGTGTACAACGTTACCTGGTACGACGACGACGGTGACGCCGTGGTCTACGAGTTCCAGACCTTCTCCTGGTACCTGGCCGAGGGGTGCACCCTGGGGGACAACTTCGACACCTTCGTCCTGGTGCAGAACCCGGGGACGGAGGACGCCGAGATAACCCTGACCTTCCAGCTAACCCAGGGGACGGCGCCGTCCTACTACTTCGTCCTGGCCCCCGGCCAGAGGCGCTCCGTGTGGCTGGACAAGCTCCCCGGCCTGAATAACGCCGAGGTGTCCACCAAGGTGACCTCCCTGCGCGGAAACTGGGTGGTGGCGGAGCGGGCCGTGTACTTCAACTTCTTCGGCAAGCAGGACGGGCACGACTCCATCGGCGCCCTCACCCCGGCCACCGAGTGGTACCTGGCCGAGGGGTGCACCCTGGGGGACAACTTCGACACCTTCGTCCTGGTGCAGAACCCGGGCACGGAGGTGGCTGGGGTGACCCTCAGCTTCCAGCTCACCCAGGGGACGGCGCCGGACTTCTACTTCGAGCTGGCCCCCGGCCAGAGGCGCTCCGTGTGGCTGGACAAGCTCCCCGGCCTGAATAACGCCGAGGTGTCCACCAAGGTGACCTCCACCAAGCCGGTGGTAGCGGAGCGGGCCGTGTACTTCAACTTCTTCGGCAAGCAGGGCGGACACGATTCCGTGGGCGTCTCCTCCCCGGCCACCGAGTGGTACCTGGCCGAGGGGTGCACCCTGGGGGACAACTTCGACACCTTCGTCCTGGTGCAGAACCCGGGCACGGAGGTGGCTGGGGTGACCCTCAGCTTCCAGCTCACCCAGGGGACGGCGCCGGACTTCTACTTCGAGCTGGCCCCCGGCCAGAGGCGCTCCGTGTGGCTGGACAAGCTCCCCGGCCTGAATAACGCCGAGGTGTCCACCAAGGTGACCTCCACCAAGCCGGTGGTAGCGGAGCGGGCCGTGTACTTCAACTTCTTCGGCAAGCAGGGCGGACACGATTCCGTGGGCGTACCGGGAGGAATCCTCAGGTAAACCTTTCGTGGCGGGTTCTCTTAGGACGCAACCGCGAGAGGCTTCTGGAGCCAGCGGATGATCCGCTGGGGTGGTTGGTAGCAAGCACCGGGGGTGCCCGGAAGGGCACCCCCTATCATGAGTACGCGCTGGAGCTTCCTGGCAGGAGGCCGCGGGAACCGGCAAGGAAGCGGGGGATGCGGGTGGACCGAGCGGGCATGGGAAAGGCGTGGAACCTGGTATAATGGGCGCGAAATGGAACTCAGGGATTATCTGAACGTCATAGCCAGGCGCAAGTGGATAATCATCGGGGTCACCCTTCTGGTGGTGGCGGCTGCGCTGATCTTCTCCCTCCTCCAGAAGCCGCTCTACGAATCGCGGGTCACCATCCTGGCGGACATCAACCGGGCCGGGGAATCCACCACCCAGGCGCTCTACAGCCTGGCCTTCGGCGACCCCAACACCTTCATCCAGACCCAGGCGGAGATCATAAAAACCCGCACCATGGCCCGGGCGGTGTACGACCACTTGGAGTACCAGTACGAGGAAGCGGAATACGACCGCCGGGAGGGCAAGGAGGTCTACATACCGGCCTCCCTTCCCTCCCCCGAGGAGATACTGGAAAACGTGAAGGTGGACCGCACCCAGAATACCAACGTCTTCCAGATCATATTCACTGACCACGATCCCCTGCTCTCCCGGGACGTGGCCCAGGCCTACGCGGAGGAGTACATCAAGGACCGCCAGCTCTCGGCCATCAAGCAGATCAGCGAAGCCCGCCAGGAGGTCTGGAACCGCATAACCGAGCTGGAGACCCAGATACAGGACATCGCCCAGCGGGTCAAGCAATACACCAAGGACACCATCCCCCCCGAACTGGAAGCGGAGGCCAGCCAGGCGGTCAACCTCTGGGCCACCCTCTACGAGAAGTACATGAGCCTGCGCATAGCCGAGGCCCTCGAGCAGCGCGGGCTGGAGATCATCGAACCTGCGGAGGCGGGAGAAAGGGTCAGCCCGCGCACCACCCGCAACGCAATCTTGGCCCTCTTCCTGGGCCTCATACTGGGCGTGGGAGTGGCCTTCCTGGTGGATTACCTGGACGTCAGCCTCAAGACGCGGGAGGACTTCGAGCAATATTACGGGATCCCCATCATCGGCGAGATAGCCAAGTTCAAGGGACTTCCCGAGGAGGAGCGCGAGGTGATCTACTTCACCGCCCCGGACAGCACCGCCGCGGAGGGTTTCCGCAACCTGCGCACCAACGTGCAGTTCCTGAACCTGGAGGGAGACACCCGGCTGATCATGGTCACCTCCGCCAGTCCCGGGGAGGGCAAGACCTCGGTGGCCGTGAACCTGGGAGCCGCGCTCTCGGAGATGGGAAAAAAGGTCCTGGTCGTGGAGGCCGACCTGAGGCGCCCGGTCCTTGATGACTACATGTTGGAAAAACCTTCCAAGGGACTCACCGAGGTGCTCTCGGGTACCGCGGGGGTCGAGGAGGCCGTCATCTCCGTGGGCAACCCCGATTTCCACCTCATGATCTGCGGGGTTAAGCCACCCAATCCCGCGGAGATGGTCTCCTCGCAGGCCATGCGCGACCTCCTGGAGCGCCTGCGCGGGGAATACGACTACGTCCTGGTGGACTCGCCGCCCGTGCTCTCGGTGTCCGACTCCGTGGCCATGGCTCCCATGGTGGACGGGGTCATACTGGTGGCCAGCCACGGCATCGCCGAGAGGGAGGCGGCTCGACGCACCGTGGAGCTCCTCTCCAAGGTCAACGCCCGCCTCCTGGGACTGGTCATCAACAACGTGGAGGCTGCCGGGCGCTACGGTTACGGCTACTATTACGCCCCCTATTACCGCTACTCCTACCACCAGGAAGCGGATAGCGGCCGCGGGTTCTCCTCCCTCTTCCGGAAACATAAGGGGAAGAGAGGCCCGCGCCGATGAACGCACCTTGACCCTGGGTCCCCGCTTCCCTGAAAGGACGCGGAGCATAGATCCTCCGTGGCGGAACCGCTTGAGGGCATCCCGCGCCCATGAAGCCCGCCCCACCCGGGGATACGCCTGCCCACGCCAAGCCTCCGCCTAGGCCCGCCAGCCGACTCGAAAGCTGTGATATATTAGGAAAAGGGTCTTCGGCAAGGGAAGCGCGTTCCCGAAGAGTTATCCGGTCGGCGGCGGATGGTATCGGAAGAGGTCTCGACGGCTCGAGGCTTACCTGGAATCGATAAACACAGGTAATCTTGTCCGGGTTTGCGCCCGCGCGGAGTGGGGCCGCTGCGTAACGGCATCGTCAGGTACTTCCCCGGAGTCCGGGGAGGGGATCGAAAGGAGGTAGCGTCATGGGTTACGAGATCGTGCAGGGCTGTCCGTCCACCTCCAACAACGACTACCAACTTAACGTCCCCACCATCCTGAGGCATGCCGCCAGGTCCTACGGGGAAGTGGAGATCGCCTCCCGCAACCTCGACGGAACCGTGCTGCGTTATACCTACCGGGAATGCTACGAGCGCGTATGCCGACTGGCCAACGCCCTCAAGGGCCTGGGCATAGGGCCCGGCGACCGAGTGGGAGTCCTGGAGTTCAACACCCACCGTTTCGCCGAGCTCTTCTACGCCATTTCCGGGCTGGGAGCGGTGCTCCTGCAGATCAACCCCCGCATCTCCATGGAGGACCGCGCCTACGTCGTGAACCACAGCCAGGCCAAACTGATATGCGTATCCGACCTGCTCATCCCGCTCATCGAGCCCATCGCCCCGGAGCTCAAGGCGGTTGAGGGATACATGGTCATAACCGATCGCCCCGTCGATTCCTTCCAGGCCCAGCTGAGACCCCTTTACGCCTACGAGGAGCTGCTGCAGGGGCAGAATCCGGAAATCGAGTGGCCCATGGTGGACGAGAAGGCGGCCTGCACGGCTTGCTATACCACCGGGACCACCGGGAAACCCAAGGGGGTTTACGTATCCCACCGCGCCCTTTACCTGCACACCCTGGCGGTGGCCATCAACCTCAACCTCAGCCGGCACGACGTGATGATGCAGATCACCCCCATGTTCCACGTCCTTGGCTGGGGGGCCTTCATCACCGGCCCCCTGGTGGGCGCCAAGCTGGTCTTCCCCGGCATGTACACCCTGGAGATGGCCAACGTGCTGGTGGATATGCTCCTCTCCGAGGGCGTGACCGTGACCTGCGGGGCGCCGGCCATTTTCATGCCCATGCTGGAATACATCCGCAAGATGGACCCCAAGCCCGACCTCAAAGGATGCCGCATGGTCTCCGGGGCCAGCGAGCCGCCCCTGGCCATGATGAAGGAGTACTGGGAACTGGGAAAGGCCGACGTCATCCACGCCTACGGGGCTACGGAGACCACCCCCCTGGTTTCCATAAACTTCCTGAAGGATACCCTGCAGCACCTCTCCGAGGAGGAGAAATGGGATATGAAGAGGAGGCAGGGCATCCCCGTGGTGGGCATCGACGTCAAGCTGGTGGACGAGGAGGGGAAGGAGGTGCCCTTCGACGGCAAGTCCGTGGGCGAGCTGTACATCAGGGGCCCCTGGGTCACCTGTGCCTACCACGACGACCCGCGAAGCGCCGAGGCCTTCACCGAGGACGGCTACTGGAAGAGCGGCGACGCGGCGGTCATCGATCCCAACTGCTACATAAAGATCGTGGACCGCTTCAAGGACCTGGTGAAGAGCGGCGGGGAGTGGATCTCCACCGTGGACCTGGAGAACGCCATCATGGCCCATCCCGCCGTCCTGGAGGCGGGGGTGATCGGCATACCTCACCCGGAATGGGAGGAGAGGCCGCTGGCCCTGGTGGTCCTCCGGGAGGAGCACAAGGGAAAGGTATCCAAGGAAGACATACTGGAGTTCATCGCCCCCAGGTTCGCCAAGTGGCAACTTCCCGACGAGGTCCTCTTCGTGGAGGAGATACCCAAGACCTCGGTGGGAAAGATAGCCAAGAGGATCGCCCGGGAGCAGTACGGGGATTTCTACACCGGCCGGAAGTAGCAGGGTGCCATACCTGGGTTGGGCGTTCCCGCCGTCCACGCGTGTGTGACCCGCCCCGCTCTCCGCCAGCGTAGTTTCCGCCGGTGGCGGCGAAGGCGGGTGGCGTGGGTTTGGCGAAACGTGCCCCTGACCCGCGGTCCCGGCGGTAATGGGAAGCCGAAGGGCCTCAGAGGGCCTTTTCCTCCGAGAGCTCCATCATGCGCCTCATCTCCCGTTCCAGCAACGGGGGCAGGCCCTCTATTTTCACGTTCAGGAAGCCGCGCACGATGGTGGAGGTGGCCTCTTCTTCGCTCAGTCCCCGGGCCATGAGGTATTCCACCTCTTCCTGGGCGATCTTCCCCACCGCCGCCTCGTGGGACATGTCCACGTCCTCCGCCCTTCCCTCCAGCTCGGGCACGGCGTGGATCACCCCCCGTCCGTCGAGGATGAGTCCCCGGCACTCCAGGTGGGCCTTTACGCCTCCCACCTCTCCCCGGATGTGCCCCCGAGCGGCGATGTAACCTCCCTTGGTTATGGCCCGGGAGATTATCTCCGCGCTACAGCGGGGGGCGCTGAGGATGACCCGCGATCCTACGTCCAGCTCGCTCCCCGGCTGGGCTACCAGGATGGAATGGAAGCGGGCCACCGCCCCCTCCCCCACCAGCCGGGCCGTGGGATAGAGCTGCAGGGTGCGCAGGGGTTCCATGACCACGTAGTTGGACATGAAGAGCCCGCCCTCCTCCACCACGATGCCGCTGCGTGGCCGGACGTCCATGCCCTCCGCCCAGTTGTGGACCATGGTGAAGGTTATCCTGGCGCCCTTCTTCACGTAAAACTCCGAGACGCCCAGGTGCAGGCCGGCCTTTATCTCGTGCTCGCTGGCGCAACCGGTGATGATATGCAGCTCCGAGCCCTCCTCGGCGATGACCACGTTGTGCACCCTCTGGACGAAGCGGGGTTCCCGGATGTAAAGGCAGGCCTGGAGGGGGTAGATGGTGCGCGAGCCGGGGAGGGCGCGCATGAAGTACCCCTCGAAGGGGCCGAGCTCCACCGCCGCCGTGTACTTGTCGGCGTCCACGGCCACCGCCTTCCAGTAGTAATCCCAAAGCCAGTCATATTTTTCCAGCGCCTCGCGGGTGCTCAATATCTCCAGGCCCTTCTCCAATGCCTTGCGGTGGACCACCGAGCCGTCGATCTGGACGAAGGAACCGGAACGTCCCCGCCCGCTCTTCTCCACCCCGGCGCGGGCCAGCTCCTCCTCGCCCAGCTCCTCCAACTGCTCCAGGGACTCCACGTAGGATCGCTCCGGGGCCTCGTCGACGTAGGTTGAGAGGTCGAGGTCGCTCCCGTACGGGGCGGGTTTCTCCGCCGCCGCCCTGGCCCTCTGCCTGATCTCCTTCAACGCGTGCATCGTGCACACTCCTCGAACCCGTAGCGACGTATCCCTTCCAGTTGTTCCCGGGGGTTGCCGGAACAGACTATGGTCCCCTCGCAGAGCACGTGCCCCACGTCCGCTTCCACGTAATCCAGGATGTACCCGGTGTGGGTGATGATCAATCCGCACCGGGTGCGTCGCCGGCGGAGGTCCTTCTGCAGGAGCTTGCGGATGGCCCTGCCCACCAGTTGCAGGTTCTCCATGTCCACCCCTGACTCCGGCTCGTCCAGGAGAACCACCCGGGGATCCTGCGCCAGGAGCTGCAGGAGTTCGGAACGCTTGATCTCCCCCCCGGAGAAACCGTGGTTCACGTCGCGGGAGAGGAAATCGCCCAGGTTGAGGTCCACGGCCAGCTTCTCCACGTCCACCCCATCCCGCGAACAGAGGGCCGCCATCTGGGCCAGGGAGACCCCCCTCACCGTCGGCGGCCTCTGGAACATGATGCCTATGCCCCGCCTGGCCCTCTCGTAGGGCGGCAAAGCGGTGATGTCCTCCCCTCCCAGGAATATCCTCCCACGGGTCACCTTGTAGCGCGGGAAGCCCATCACCGCCATGAGCAGGGTGGTCTTCCCCGAACCGTTGGGCCCGAAAAGCACGTGGGTCTCCCCGCACTTGATCTCCAGGTTGACCCCGTGGAGGATCTGCCGACCTTCCACCTCCACGTGAAGGTCTTCCACCCTCAGGGTGGCCTCCCGTTCCTCTTTGGCCTCTCCCAATTTCTCACCTCCGTATTCCGGGTGGCCTGGACTTGCCCGACTCAAGATCCCATGCCCCCTTCCTCTCCCCTTGTTATTCCGGCCACCTTCCGGGGTTGATGGTTTTCCCCTGAGCCCGGGCACTACATGCCATTTCCAGTCCCCCTTGCCCTTCCGAACACCTTCCGGGGTTGTGACCTTCGCCCCAGCTTTAAGACAACATGCCTTTCCCGGGTCCTCTCCTGTCATCCATCCGCTGCCGGGATGGGCCCTGTGGGCTGCCCTCACCGCATGAGCACGGTTAATATCCCTTCGCGGACTATCCATTATCCTCTATTTTACCCACCCGCCCAGAAGATGGACGCGCTCCGCCCGGCTTTCCCCAGGCCGAGAATCCGGATCCCGCGTGGCCAGGCGGGGTGTTGGCCTGCGCAATGAAGGCCGAAAGGGCTTGAGCCGGCCCTTCCCCCAGGGGAGGAGGCGGGCATGGGCAAAAAACTCCGCCCGGCTTTCCCCAGGCCGAGAATCCGGATCCCGCGTGGCCAGGCGGGGTGTTGGCCTGCGCAATGAAGGCCGAAAGGGCTTGAGCCGGCCCTTCCCCCAGGGGAGGAGGCGGGCATGGGCAAAAAACTCCGCCCGGCTTTCCCCAGGCCGAGAATCCGGATCCCGCGTGGCCAGGCGGGGTGTTGGCCTGCGCAATGAAGGCCGAAAGGGCTTGAGCCGGCCCTTCCCCCAGGGGAGGAGGCGGGCATTAGGTGGTTAAATATAAATCGAACGTTCCGCCAGTCGTGCCGCGCCCTCCAAGCCGCCGTCAGCCTCCGCCCTCGCCCATCGCCGGAGCCATCCCCATGTACTGTACGGCCAGGCCCGGCTTAGCCTCAGCCCCCCGTGCTCGCCCGCTTTTTGCCCGCCCTGACAAGGTCATGTACGTGTTTCTGGACCTCGGGAAACCTCGGGTGCTGGTTGCAGCTCAGGAAGGGGCAGTCCCGGCATTCCCCCCGCGGAAAGAGATTGCACAAATTAACCTCTCCCTCCCTCGGCCTACCTTCCAAGTATACTGTTCCTCGGCCCCTTTCCCTTTTCCTTCCCCTTTTAATGATCCCGGTTCCAGGTCTTTGAATTTCCAACATGCGACTAGGGCACCTGACCCCGTTTTCATAAAACCCTATCCATGATACGTCCCAAGCGCACGCACCCATGGCCATCCCAAGCGCACGCACCCATGTCCAGGTATCGATCTCTTCCCTCCAGGCCCAGGTTTTTCGCCCCATGATCAGGAACAAAACCAGTTCCACCGTCTCCATCCATGTGGAAACCCAACCCATGGATGCACCTAACGATAGGCATCTGGGCCCTCCAGGCCCAGGTTTTTCGCCCCATGATCAGGAACAAAACCAGTTCCACCGTCTCCATCCATGTGGAAACCCAACCCATGGATGCACCTAACGGTAGACATCTCTCTCCACCCGCTGTGGGCTTCGACTTCAGAATACCTGGAGGCACGGACATAATGGATTGGATTGACGTCCGGAGGTAGAGGCGGCGGAATAGAACCGCCTGCAAACCACCCTTTCATGCTACGAGCCCTTCCGGCTATCTTCCGTCCGCCGATACGCATGGCTTGAAAAAGGCGTATAAACCCCACTTGGCTGAGATCGGCCGACCTGCGTACCGTGGGCGGGCCGGTAAGACGCCCGGGCTGGGGGCTCAAGGGGGCAAGGAGCGATCCTGAGCGACCCTGCGCCGACCTTTGCAAACCCCGTCCGTCAATCCTGGATGCCGGCCAGGAACTTGGCGATCTGCTTCTTCTCCTCGATGTTGTAGGTCCCCAGGATGGCGATGTCCTCCATGATGGGGGAGCCTCCGCCGTGCACCCCGGCGTACTGCATGACCCCGGCCATGGAGGAACAGGAGAAGTCGCTTATCCAGGCGAAGCACTTGTATATGTTCTCCGGGCTTACGCCGTCCTTGCGGGCCAGGTACTTCTTGACCAGTTCCCCCACCTCGGGGCTGGCGAACTCCTCGCTGTAGGGCAGGGTGGCCGGGAGGCCTCCCGCTACCTCGGCCAGGATGTCGTACTCGTGGTAGAGGTTCACCCCGGCGTGCTTGCGGGCCACGTTGCAGAAGACCACGTCGGGGATCTGGGTCCCGGAGGGGGCCTTGGAGGACTTCACCGCCGCGGCGATGCCGCACCCGTAGACCAGCTCGGCCACGCTGATGAGCTCGGCCAGGTTGTGCCGCACGTGCGGCTCGCGCTCGATGCCGTTGTACTCCGCCACCAGGGCCGTGGTGCCCATGATGACGTCGGACATGGCCGGCTTGCACCCGGTGTAGGAATGGCGGTGGTAGAGGGCGAAGAGCAGGGCCAGCTGGCCGCCGAACTCCGTCTCCCCGCACAGGAAGACCCTCTCCCAGGGTACGAAGACGTCGTCGAAGATGGTCAGGGATTCGATCTCCCCCTTCCCGGAGAGGGGCGAGGCCACCTCCGGCACGCGGTCCCGGTAGCGGGCGCCCCGGCACACCAGCTTCACCCCTGGCCAGTCACCGGGGACGGCGAAGGCCACCGCCCAGGGGCCCTCCTCGGGGGTCAGGAAGCGGGTGGGGATGGCGATGATCTCGTGGGCCAGGGGGGCGAAGGAGTTGTGGGCCTTGGCTCCCCGCACCACGATGCCGTCCTTCCTTTTCTCGATGACCCGCAGGTAGAGGTCGGGGTCGGTCTGCTCGTGAGGGCGCCGCTTGCGGTGCCCCTTGACGTCGGACTGGGCGCAGCAGCCCACGATGTCGTTGGCCTGCCAGTACTTCAGGTATTCCAGCCAGCGCTGGTGGTATTCCGTGCCGTGCGCCTGGTCGCACTGGTAGGTGATCACCGAGAGGGCGTTCATGGCGTCGATGCCCATGCAACGGGCGATGCATCCGCCCACCATGCGCGCCGCCACCCGGGTCATCTCCTGCTTGGCCATGAGGTCCTGCTCGCTCTGGTGGATATGGCAGAAGCGATTGATGGTCTCGCCGGTCAGATGGGACTTGGCGGTGGTCAGGTGTTGCAGGTCCTTGTTGTGGGCCAGCTCGCAGGTGAGTTCCAGGATCTCCGTTCCCGGGAGGTTCTCCCTCCCCAGTATCTCGCCCCCCATGTAGATGTTGGGCTTCATGGACTTCAGGCTCTCCCGATACTCGGCCCCGGTGCGGATCATCTTCATCCCCTCCCAAGTCGTCGCTTTACCGATTGCCATTTCAATATAGTCCAATTATAATAATTATGTCAATTTTAAAATTAGGCTATAAATTAAGGAAAATATATGGGGAACGAATTTAAAAGCAGGGATAAATTCACAACCATTATTGACGCAGCCCTGGGCGTGTTCGGGGAAAAAGGTTATTACAACGCCACCATTTCCGAGATAGCCCGCGCCGCCGGCGTCTCCGAGGCCACCATCTACGAGTACTTCGGCAGCAAGGAGGACCTCCTCTTCGCCATCCCCGGGGAGATCACCCGCCAGGCGGTGGACTTCCTGGAGGGAATGGCCCCCTTCATAAAGGGCGCTAAAAACAAGGTGCGGGCCATCGTCTACGGATACTACCGGCTGTACAAGGATAACCCCAACTATTCCTCCCTCGTGCTCCTGAACCTGAAACACAACCGCAAGTTCATGGATGCCGAGGGCTACCAGGCGGTCAAGAAAGCCGCCGGCCTTCTGTTGGAGGCCATCAAGGAAGGGATGGAATCGGGCGAGTTCCGTTCGGACATCGATCCCTACCTGGTGCGCTCCATGATCCTGGGGACCATCGAGCACATCTTCTTCCGCTGGCACCTCAAGGGACGCCAAGAAGAACTTCCCGACTTCGTCGAAGGGCTGCTGGAAATTCTTACCACAGGAATAGGCAAGCCCGTCGAGCCCCGCACCTACCAGATAAATATCACCCTCCCTTCAGGGCCGGCACCGGGGACGCCGCAAGGCGGTTGAGAACCGGGGGAGAGGGTCGCGACACGGTGGAGCCCCACAGCGGACCAACATCAGCCCCCGGCCCGGGGTGATAGCCCTCTTCAGGGCCGGCACCGGGGACGCCCCAAGGCGGTTGAGAACCGGGGGGAGAGGGTCTCATCTCGGTAAGGTCCCCGGAGCAGATCCCCGCCAGCCTCCTGCCGGGTCGATAACCTGTCGGGCTTCTTGCCCGCCCGGGCTTAACGTGTGCGGTCACAGGGCGGAGAGCTCCGAGTGAGCGGAACGGGTGCGGCGCTACCACCCCGCGAGGGCATGAAGCAAGATCCTCACGAGTATAATCCCCGTGAATAAAATCCACGGGTGCGGCGCTACCACCCCGCGAGGGCACGAAGCAAGCTTGTTATCCGCGGGAAATCCCCGAAGGGGGCTTGCTCGCGCTCCTCGCGTCCCTGGCGGCGGAGCTCTGCGGATGACCCTCCGGGATGAAGGTCCCCGGGATATGAAGGCGGAAAGTGGTCCCTTCCCCGGGCCGTGAATCCACCTGGACCTCCATGCCCAGGATCTCCGCCGCCAGCCGGACGATGTACAGCCCCAATCCGGCTCCTTCCCCGTGCTTGTCCACTTCCTCCAGGCGCATGAAGGGTTCGAATATCCTCTCCGCCACCTCCGCCGGTATCCCCTCTCCGTAGTCCCTCACGGTTATGGTCACTCCGCCCTTTTCCCTCTCGCCCCTGAGCAGGACCGGGGTGCCGGGCTCGCTGTAACGCAGGGCGTTCTCCAGGAGGTGGACAAGGACGATGACCAGCAACCGGCGGTCGGTGACCACCTCCACCCCGCTGTCCGGGAGCTCCACTTCAACCCGTCCTCCGCCACTACCCTCCAGCCCGTTTACCGCCTCCTCGAGGATCGTGGAAAGGGGACACCAACCGGGCGAAGGGCTTAACTTCCCGCCCTTGAGGAGGGACACGGTGTGAAACTCGTCCACCAACCTCTCCAGGCGCCGGCAGGCCTTCTCCATGTAGCCGAGGAATTCCTTTTTCTGTTCCTCCCTCAGCTCGTCGAAACGCTCGACCATGGTCCGGGTGAAGCCCTGCAGCACGGTGAGGGGGGTGCGGAACTCGTGGGAAGTGAGGTTGATGATGTCCGACTTGAAGCGGTCCGACTCTTCCAGCCGGTCCCGGGCCCGGGTAAGCTCCTCCACCCTGGCCAGCAGGCGGAGGGAGAGAAGGTGGTTCTCCACGAAGAGCCCTATTCTACGGGCGAAATCCTCCAGAAAGCCAAGGTCCAGGGGATCCAGGGCCAGCCGGTTGGGTTTCTCCCCCACCAGCAAGGTCCCCTGTACGCCGCCCGGTCCCCGCAGCGGAATGGCCGCCACCAGGCCCCGCGCGGCCAACGCCGCCCTGGCCGCCGCCTCCCGGGAGCCCTCCGGGCAAGCCTCCCGGTCTTCGAGAAGGAGGGTCTCCTCGCGGAATTGGTACAGGGGAGAGTCCTCGGTTGTGACCTCCACGAAACTCCTTGTCCCTTGGCCTTCCCTATGGGCGCCCATCAGCCAGGTGCCCCTACCCTCGGTCATGAAATCGGGGACCACGGCCACCAACTCCCGGAGCCCTAACCTCTCGCACACCAGCGCCGAGGCCTCCGCCACGCCCCGGCGTACGTCCCCCCTGAGCATCACCGCCTCGGAGGCCCGGTGCAGGAGCTCCACTTCGTCATAGAGCCCGGAAAAGAAAAGTCGCGAGGCCAGGCGGCTGGACCAGCGCAGGGCCGCGGGGGTGAGGGCCACGGCGAGAGCCAGTATGGAAGCCGAAAGAGCGGCATAGACCCGTGGATCGTACCTCCAGAGGTAGCTGAACGCGAGGTAGAAGGCCAAAAGCGGGAGGCCGAAGACCACGAGGGCAGCCAGGTAGGTGAAGGTATAGCGCAAGGCCAGGCGCACGTCCAGCAGCCGGTGCCTCAAGATAGCGTAAGCGGTGGCGCCCAAGGGCAGAACGGTCAGCCAGTAGGCGTAGTCGGTGGTGACATCCCTCTCCATCATGCCCGGCAACACCAGGGCTAGGAGGATGGCCAGGGGGATGTACAGAGCGAAGCCGGCCAGGATGTAGGTGGCGCGGGCGCGGTCGGTCCCCAGGCTCCTGCGCCGCTTCAGCTCCAGGCACAGCAGGGCCCCTCCCCCCAGGGCCGCCTCCGTGAGCACGAAGACCGCGTACAGCGGGCCGTTCACCTGGCTGTATATTCCCTGGTGGTAGGTGGCCTTCCGCAGGGTGAGCCCGGTGAGGTTGAGCGCCGCCAGGGCCAGGATTAACACCTCCAGGACGAGGGTCTTCCGCTTTCCGGGATGGCCCCCTTTCAGGAAACCCAGGGCGAAGAGGAAGAAGAACCCCGTGGCCAGGACGACCAGGAAATAGCAGATCCGGTACATTTTGGTGACGAAATAGGGGCTGGGCTCCGCCAGCAACAGGTGGGAGTAGGAACCCATTATCCACAGGGCGAAGAACAAAAACGCCCCCGCCAGCGTACGGTTGAGGAAGCTGCCCGGGCGGGCCCTGTACACGGTGAGGGAGAGGAAAAAGCTGAAGGAGGCGGCCAGGAAGGCGAAGACTATTCCCAACATGCCACCCACCCCTCAAGCGTGCTCCCGAGACCCGGTCCCCGGGCCACGCTTCACGAAGCCAAGGCCGCGTTCACCGAACCGCGGAGAAGGAGGGGTCCCGCGTTTGCGACGGTCCATGCCCTGTACTTCCATGCCTTTCCTGGAAGGAATAGCTAAAAACCACCGTTGGGCATACACGGGTTCGCGACCCCGAGGTAGCCGGTAATAGGACCCTATCCGCGTATGCCCGCCATCCGCGAACCACATATTTGCGCCCGTTTTATCTTGCCCGGCATGGACTTTTTCGGCAAAATCGCCCTTTGAGTATAACCTTCACCTGGTCTTTTTACATCCTTCGCGCTCCCGCGCGCCGCCCGGCGATATTCCCCTTCCGTCTCCTTCCCCGGCGATCTCTGTTTTCCCCTTTAGTGCCGGGCAGGCAGGGCCGAGGAAGGCGGTGGGAAACCCCGCGGAGAATATTTATTCGGTCGCCGGGTCGAGGCAGGGGTGGAGTTTTCCTAACCTTTCAAGCGGCAGGTCAAGCCCGGAAGAGCAGCCGGGCCACGGGAAGATCATGGAAAAATCAAGAACTGAGTATAAAGAAGGCGGGAAAGGGACAGGTTAGGCGGATGAATCTCCCGAGGAGGGCGATCGCCCCGGACGGCAGGAATCCTTTGGGCCTTCCTTCGCATGCCCGCCCCACACGGCACAACCGGCCCATATCCCCCGCCCTTCGACGCTTCGCCACCCGGCACTTCCCGCACCTGGCGCTCCTTTTCCTCCTCGCGCTGTGTCCTTCCTGCGCCGCGGGAGAGATGGTCTCGGTGACCCCCACCCGCGTCCCCCTCCGCCTGCGGCCCGGCGAACCCGCCACCGTTGCGGTAACCATCATCAACCAGGGGGAGCGGGAACTCCTCCTGCGACCCCAGGTCCTGGAGGTCCTGGGCGGGGAGAACGATCCGGCCACCCTCGCGACCAGCGAGCGGTGCTCCTGGGTGGAAGCGGAAGGTGAGGGGTTGTCCCTGGAACCCCAATCCCGGAGGGAATTCTCCTTCCTCGTGCGCCCTCCGGTTGGTTCCCCGGAGGGCACCTACCGCTTCGCCCTGGCCTTCATCCCCTACCAGGAGCTTCCAGGGGCCATAACCTTCACCGGGGGCTTGGCCGTGCTCCTCGAGCTCGAGGTCCTCCCTCCCCCGCCTCCCAAGAAGCCCCTCACCCCGTACATTATCCTCGCCTTGGGCCTCGTTTTGGCGGTCTCGCTTTTCGCCTTCCTCCGCATCAGGAGAAGCCGGAAAGTGGGAGGAGACGGGGGTTGAAGATCAGGCCCATTCCCGCAAAGGCGACATGGATGGACTGGGAGGAGGATGGGCAGGCGTACCGCATATGCCGCGCTTCCGTGAAAACCTCCATTTCCGGATGGGATCCGGCCTTGGCGGCCGAAACCACATGATGCGGGCCGCGGTATGCGGAAAGTCAGAACGACGGGGTCACCGCGGCGGCGGTTCTACAATGCGGAAAACAGGTGAGGGGGTCTCCGTGGATGCGGAAGGTGTAAATTAAGTGGGTAAGACCCGAAGCCGTATACAGCCCTTGCGAACCCGGATTCGTGACGGTGCCGGCAACGAACGAAGAGCGATGGGGCTGTCTCAGCCAAGGGTGACGACAAGTGAAGGATTTTCCTCGCGCCAGGCAAAGGGGTCGCGGGTCCCAGAGATAACCGGTCGGCTCCGCTTTTCGACCGCTCGCCGGTGGAAAGGCCCCTCGTGCCGCGGAGGATGAAAAATAAAGCCCCGGCGGCCGAAAATAATATCTGGTGATGTGCTCGTATGGCTTATGACCAAAGATGCCGTAAAGGAGCGAGGGATCTCTTCCAAAGGTGTAGGAAAGGGAGGAGGAGAAACATATTCCGGAGGATAAGACCGGCAGGCCGGATGGGAATAGTCCGGCGACTTGCCGGGAAGGCTCTTTTGAAGATAGGCATCCATGGGAAGGAGGGTATAAACGTACATATTACTCCTAATCGTTCATTACTTTCCTGGGAAGGTCCTTCGCCGGCCAATAAACGGGAGGGAAAAGGCGGAATGCCCCTTGGTCAAGGCAGGTTAGGGATCTCAGCGAAGATGATGAAAGCCTTGCAAAGCTTCGGCAGCGTAATGGAAAGCGGGCAAAATGGACGGCCCATCTTGCACACGAAGGACAAACGCAAAATCGGTGTCGGGAGCATGCGGATGATCAAGAGGTTGGGCATGAGGAACCGGAAAAGGTATACCGCATTACTGGTGACCATGACCCTGGTTTTTTCCGTCTTCGCTCTCTACTTGCCGCAAGCGGCGGTGGCCGACTCCGCCACCAAGTTCATCACCGCTCTTCCTACCATAGCCATTGGGCAACGGATCAGCGGTGGATATCAGGACACCTGGACATTGAACAATATCTTCCTGCAGTACAGGGAGAGATGGGACACATCTTTCAATGCCCGCCTGGACATAAGGTTCAATTCCTGGCAATCCTTCACCGAGGCGACCCGGGAGAAGCTCCTGGGCATTCAGGTCGACTTGACGGGCTACCAGAGCGACGCCAACGAGTCCTGGTACGTCCAATTCTACGACTACGACACTGGGAACTGGTACAACTTCTGGTATTTTTTGGGAAGTTTTCCCACTTCGCCCAGCGGTTCCCTGACCATCAGCGTGAACGATGCGGCCCTTGCCCGCCGCTTCGTGGGCCCGTCCGGTGAGTTCCAGCTCCGCTTCGCCGACGCCGGGACCGCCGTGGGCACCTATGAAACCACCAGGACGAGGGTCTACTTCGACCTCATCCGGGCGGTCTTCATCTACGACATCACCCCTCCCGTGTCCTCCGTGACCGCCCCCGCGGACATGGAATACACCAACGCCGCCAACTACACCGTCCGGGGAGTGGCCTCCGACCCCGCCCCCGATCCCAGCGGGGTGCGCCAGGTGGAGGTGTCCACGGACGGAGGAAACACCTGGTATGTCGCCGATCCCGCCGCTCCGGGGGATTACACTTCCTGGAGTTACCAGTGGTCCATCCCCTCCGAGGGCATGTACAACATCCGGAGCCGGGCCACCGACCGGGTGGACAACCGGGAAGTGCCCGGGGCGGGCGTGACCGTGGTGGTGGACTGGACCCCGCCCCAGCTGTCCTCCGTGTTCCCCGCCCCGGGGAGCCTTAACCTGCCCGTGGACACCCCCATAACCGCTACCTTCTCCGACGCCAACGGGATGCTGCCCTCCTCCATCGGCCCCTCCACCTTCACCCTGGTGGACGAGGAGGGGACTTCCATCCCCGGCACGGTCACCTACGATCCGGTGACCATGACCGCCACCTTCGACCCGGACGTGGACCTCTTTTACGGCTACATCTACACCGCCACCCTGACCACCGGCATAACCGACCTGGCGGGTAACCCGCTATCCGCCTCGTATTCCTGGTCCTTCCGCACCGCGGATATCCTCTCCCTAACCCTGGCGGGGACCTACAACCGGGACGGAACGCCCGGCGGAGGTGGGGTGAGCTTCGGGAACATCAGCCCGGAGAGTTCCCCCTTCGTCATCGGCGGTGGTACGCCCCCCTATGCGGTGCGCCTCAACGTCCTCAGCTCCGCGGGCTGGAACCTCTTCCTGCGGGCCGATTCCGACCTCACCGACGCCTCCCAGGATCCGCCGGCGGTCATACCCATCTCCAGCCTGCAGTGGAGGGCGAGCGGATCGGGAACCTGGACCCCCTTTTCCCTGAGCGATAACCCGGTATTCAACCCGCCTCCCAACCGTACCCCCCAGCCCGGCGGAAGGTACGTGGACTTGGACCTCATGCTGCAGCTGGATTGGGAGAACCCGCCGGGGAACTATTCCACCACCGTGGTCTGCATCCTCATGGTCCAGCCTTAACCGGGGGTGGGTGTCTTCCGCAGGCTCCGTTCCGCCTACGGCTGGTGACATCCACGGACCCCAAGGCAACCTGCGCGAGGCAGCTGCACACCCGGGCCTGTGCGGAGTACCGACAAAACCGCTTGCAAGGCCGATCTGGGCACCCTGCACACCCGGGCCTGTGCGGAGTACCGTCTTGTCTGGCTTTACACCATTCGGCCTCTTCTCGGCCTCTTCTCCCGCACTCCCATGTCGGAGCGAGGAAGTGGGATCACGGAAGGAACCACTGGCGTCGGGGCTCAGGAAGTTCCGGAGACGGGGATGGTGAAACGGAAGACCGACCCTCCGCCGAGGCGCGGCTCGCACCATATCCTCCCCCCGTGGGCCTCGGCGATGTTCCTGCCGATGTAAAGCCCCAGGCCCAACCCGGGTCCTGCGTGGTGGAGGACGTCCTCGACCTGGTAGAAGCGCTCGAAGATGCGCTCGCGGTCCTCCTCGGGGACCCCCCTCCCGCGGTCCAGGACGGTGAAGAGCATCGCGTCGTCGTCCCTTTTCACCTCCAGTTCCACGGGCGTCCCCCGCGGGGAATATTTCACCGCGTTGTCCAGCAGGATGACCAGTAGGCGTTCCAGCCGTGCGGCGTCGGCCCGCAGCGTCCCCAGGCCCTTGGCCAACCTCAACCTCATCTCCCGGTCCGGGAACCTGGCCCGCATCTCCTCCACCGCCCGCCGCGCCAGCTCGCCGGGGTCCACGTCCCTTAAATCCAGCCTGAGGCGGCCTCTCTCCACGCGGGCGGCCTCCAGGAGCTCCTCCACCACCCCCACCAGGCGGTCCGCCCCCCTGTCTATGGCCCGCAGGGCCTCGGAACGGGACTCCTCGTCCATCCTCTCCCCGTACTCCAGGAGGGTCACGGCGTACCCCTTGAGCAGGGTGGCCGGATGGCGCAGCTCGTGGGCAGCGATGTCCAGGAAGTCGCGCATCTCCTCCGCCCTTCTCTCCAGCTCCCGCTCGTACTCCTCCTTCTCCGAGATGTCCAGGAGGGATATGACGCTCTCCTCCAGTCCTGGGAGCATGGACACGGTGATCAGGGCGGGAACGGGCCGGCCGGAACGGTGGCGGGCCAGTATCTCCAGTTGCACAGGGCCGGCCATTTCCCCGGAGAGGAGCTTGCGGGAGATGTCCTTGACCCTTTCCACGTCCGGGGGAGCGATGAGGTCCATGTAGCGCATCTTGCCCACCATCTCCTCCCGGGAATAACCGAAGAGCCTCTCCGCCTCCCGGTTGACGTCGGTTATCACCGCCCTGCGGTCCACGTGGAACATAGCCGTCCCGGTGGCCTCGAAGGTCACCCGGTAGCGCTCCTCGCTGCGCCGCAGCGCTTCCTCGGCCCGCCTGCGTTGGCTGATATCCCGCCCCACGTTGACGATCTCCGCTACCCGACCTTCCCGGTCCCGCAGGACGGCCCCGGTCAATTCGACGAGGATCTCGCTGCCCTCACTGGTTATCAAGCGTACCTCATCGCTGACCGTCTCCTCTCCGCCCAGGAGGATGCCGACGTCCCGGAGGACCTTCTCCAGATCCTCGGGGTGGACCACCCCCAACTCCAGGATGTTCTTCCCCAGCATCTCTTCCGCGGAATAGCCGATCATCTCGCAGGCCTTGCGGTTGACGCCCGTGAGCTTGAGGTCGCGGTCGTAGCTGAAGATGGCCTCCCCCGCGAACTCCAGGAGCAGCCGGTACCTGGTCTCCGACTCCCGCAGCCTCTCCAGCAACCGGTAGCGGGCGTAGGCCTGGGCCACCTGCGCCGCCGCGGCCTCCAGGAACTCCGCGACGGCCGTGGAGAACTCCCCCTGCAGGGCGCCCGCAAGTAGGCAGCCCGTGGTTTTCCCCTCCCACCGCAGGGGGGCCAGCACCGCCGCGGACAGCTCCCCTCCCGGCGGAAACCCGGCCTCCCGGCAGAGCTCCTCCCAGGAGATGCGCAGGGTCTCCCCTCCGTCCAACGCTTCCGCCGCACGCGTGCCCCGGCCGATGAATCCCGCCCCCAGGACCTCACCTTCCGGAAGACCGCGATGCCCGAAGAGCCGGTAGCCACCGCCGCCCTCCTCCAGGTACACTGCGCAGCACCCCACCTCGCCGGATTGGAATATTATGTCGATTACGCGCTGCAGGAACTCCTCGAGGCGCAGGCTCCCCGACGCCGCCTGGGCCAGGTCGCGCTGCAGGCGGGTGACCCTCTCCGCCCAGACCCTCTCGGTGATGTCGGTGATGAAACCCTCCAGATGCATAAGCATGCCGCCGCGGGAGAAGACCCCCCTTCCCTGCTCCCACACCCATTTCCTTTCCCCGGAGGCGGTATGAAGGCGGTAGATGAGCCGGAAAGGCACCGCCTTTTCCAGGGCCTCCTGTACCTCCCTCCACACCCGGTCCCGGTCATCGGGGTGAATGAGCTCGGCGTAGGAGACGACCGCGTTGTTCACGAGCTCCTCGGGTTCGTAACCCGTGAGCTCCCGGCATCCCTGGCTCACGAAGAGCATGGTCCACTGGGGGTCGTTGCGGCACCGGTAGGCCATTCCCGGGAGATTGCTGAGGAGGGTGTCCATCTCCCTGCGTTTTTCCCGCAGCTCGTTCTCCAGTGCTACCCGGTCGGTGACGTCGCGGGAATTGATCACCAGGCCCCTCACCCGCGGATCGTCCAGGAGGTTAAGGGCGCTGGCCTCGTGATGCCGCCAGGTGCCATCCCGGTGGCGGACGCGCTGCAGGGAATACCGGGTGACGCCGGGGCGCCTCACGGCCAGCTCCAGGTTGGAGGCACTCCTCTCTCTGTCCTCTGGGTGGATAAATTCCAGTATTTTCCGATTGAGGAGTTCCTCCTCCCCGTAGCCCAGCAGCCTCCTGACGGAGGGGCTGACGTACTTTATCCTCCCCTCCCCGTCCAGGACGGCGACGAGGTCCTGGGCGCTCTCCACCAGGAGGCGGAAGAAGTTCTTTCCATCTCCGGGACCACGCTGGCTCATCCTGCCTCCACGGATAGGCCTTGCGTTCGCCTTTTACCCGGTTCCCCGCGGGGTTGGATATGGGATCCCGCACTACAAAAAGTATCTCCCGGGCCCGCCGGGCGCTTGAAACGCTTTTACGGGAATTATAAACAAATCACGCATCATCTCTCCCAGTCCGACTTTCGCCGGTAGGAGCCCCGCAGCCCGAACGCCTCCCTGGCCGCCCAGGCGATCATTTTCCCCGCCCGATTTTACACCCTCCAGCCCCTCCCGGGACAGGACGCCTCCACCCTGCCCGTTCCCTTCGCTCCACGCTCCCAACCACCAAGCCGGAGGTCGAAGACCACTCTGCCCCCCATACAGCGACTCCCCCCGGACCCCTCACGTGAAGAGGCTTTCCATCTCTCCCCTCTCCTTACCTCCCTTTCTTTCCTCGCCTTCTCCGCGTCCCGGCCCCCTGGCCTCCGGCTCCCCGGGAACCGAACCCCGCCACCGGGCGATGTTACACCGCCATCCCGTCCGGCCCGGGCATGTTCAACCCGGCAGAGCATCTGCCATAATGTCCCTGGGAGGACGAGGAAGGAGGCCGAATTGGAGGAGAGGTTTCCGGCTTTCCGGGCCAAGGCTAGGGAGATACTCGCGGGGGTCTCGGGACTGGAGAAGGAGGAAGACTACCGCCAGCTCCTCTGCGGGGACTGTCCCTTTTACCGCCACGGCGAGGAGGAGAACGAGGAGTGCGGTAGCTACCGGCTCCTGCGCGCTCTCCTGGAGGCCGGGGCCCTGGACCTCGAGGACCTGCTCCAGGCCCTGGGATGACGCATCCCGTGGAACTCGTGGCAGGGCAGCCGTGGATACGACGCGCGCCGGCGCAATCACGCTGGGATGCGTAAGCGGGTTTCATCGATCAGGTTTCGATAACCGGGATAAGGTGTTTGCGGGTCACATGGATCCGGGCCATCTGCCTCAAGCACCTCTTCTGGCCAGGTTGCGAATCGCCTACCGCGCTGAACCGCGAAAACCAAGGCGGGCCCCAACCCAGGCCCCCAACCCGAGAGCAAGGAACCCGAGGGAGAGTGAGATTTCGTGGAGGGAAGAGGCACCTACCCCAGGCTTAGGGACGGGGTTTTCCTCAAGCAGTTGGAGAGGCCCTGCGTTTACGACACGCGCACCGACGAGCTCTACGAGCTTTCCCCGGAGGCCATGGTCTTCCTCTCCCAGTGCGACGGAAGCCGTTCCCTCGAGGAGCTGCGACCCGAGGAGGGCTTTCTCGCCTACTGCCTGGAGGAAGGCCTCTTGGAACTCTTGCCGCACCCCGAACCCATTCCTCTCCAGGTGGGCATCAACGAGATACCGTCCCTCCGCTACTTGATGGTGGAGGTCACCGAACGTTGCAACCTCCGCTGCCGCCACTGTTACCTGGGCGAAGCGGGGAAAAGGGACCTGGACCCCGAAGTCCTGTTCCGCCTGCTGGACGATTTCGACGACCTGGGAGGCCTGCGCCTGATGATCACCGGGGGTGAACCCCTCCTGTATCCCTATTTCCGCCGCCTCAACCGGGCCCTCGAGGGCCGCAGCTTCCGCCCCGTGCTCATCACCAACGGGACCCTCCTGGACCGGGAAACCGTCTCTGCCCTGCACTTCAGGGAGGTCCAGTTCTCCCTGGACGGGTTGGAGGAGGGCCACGACCTCCTGCGCGGGAAGGGCACCTTCCGCCGGGCCATGGCATCCCTGGAGGAAACCCTTCGGGCCGGGATGGAGGTGTCCGTGGCCACGGTCATCCACCGGAAAAACGTGCATGAATTGGAAAAACTTGGCATCTTCCTGGAGAGCCTGGGGGTATCCTCCTGGACCCTCGAATATCCGGTCTCCTGGGGGCGCCTGGCCGAGAACCCGGACCTCGTGCCCGGCTTGGACGAAGCGGCCCCCCTCTTCGCCCTGGAATGGGGATCCGGGCCCCACGGCGGGGAAGGCGGTTACGCGTGCGGGGCCCACCTGGCGGCAGTGGACGTCTCGGGACGCCTCATGAAATGCGGGTACTACCGGGAGGTGAGCGGGGGCTCGGTAGCCCAAGGCTTGCGATACGCCTGGCGAGCCCTCCCCAAGATGCGCCTGGAAGGCCCCTGCCTTTCCTGCCCGTCTCTATGGGAATGCGGCGGGGGATGCCGCTTCCGCGCCGAGCTCATGGAGGGACCAGGGGGGAGGGACCTCCTCATGTGCGCCCGCCTGGGAAGGACCAACCGAAAAGGGCCCGCCGTGACGGGAAAAGGAACTTCCTGACCTTGCATCTAAGGTTCGTGATGATGGTATAAACGACGCGACCTTCCCCTGCCTGCCCCTGCCGAGCTGGGATATCCCGACCTCGGTCTTTGGATTAAATTGCGCGTCTATCAGCGAAAAACGATCCTCTAGCCGGCGCCTCCCGCTAAGCCCGGCGAGAGGACGGGGGCTACGGGCGCGGCGTTAGGGATCGTGGGCCCTCGGCATGGGGAAAGGGTTCACGCTTTCCCGGCCCTGGCCGAGGATTTGGTGATCTCCCGGCAGCGTGAAGTCGCGGACGAGAGGGTGATGTCCCCTCACGCATCGTGTTTATCCCTTCCACGCCGGGTGTATAATATTAAAAGGTAACCCACTACCAAGGAGGTGGTGAGATGAGGATCACGAAGATCCCCAGGAAGAAGGGCGGAACCTGCAAGTGCAATAAGAGCTGCGGCTGAGACGCCCGAAAAAAGGGAGGTCATCGGGCCTCCCTTTTTTCTTTATTTCCTGCGGTTGGAGGCTTCGAACTCATCCCGGGTGGGCACGAGGGTGGCCTCTTCGCGCCTCCTCAAGGTGATAGCCCCTCCCGTGCAGTTGGGAACACACACCCCGCATCCCAGGCACAGTCTGCGGTCCACGCGGGCCAGCTCGTGCTCGTCCAGGCTTGCCGCGCCTACCGGGCACCTCTCCTCGCACTCCCCGCATCCCACGCAGGCTTCCCGGTCCACGCGGGCCAGATAACTGGAGGTACTCACGGAGTTTTCGAACCTCAATTCCAACTGTCCGCGCAGGAATATGCAGCAGCAGGGGCAGCAGCAGCACAGGGAGGCGACCTCACCCTGGAAATTATCGGTCAGGAAGACCAGGCCCGCCTCGTGGGCCTCCTCCAGCTTGTGAACCGCTTCCTCGAGGGATACTTCCCGCCCCATACCCTGCTCCGCCAGGTAACGGCCGAAGGCACCGAGGTGGAAACAGTTCTCCCTCTCGTGTTCGCAACCTCCACCGGCATAGGAGGCCATGGCTCGGCAAGCGCAGAGGGAAACGGCCCGGAAGGAGGCTTGCTCCAGCAGCTCCTTGGCCGTCTCGTAGGGGAGTATCTCCGCCCTCTCGTCTATGTCCTCCTCCAAGGGGACCACCCTCACCAGGGGGAGTTCCCGATCCGCTATCTCCCTGCCCCAGGCCTTGCGGAAGTAGCTCTGCCAGAGGTCTGCGAGCCTCCGCTGCTCCACGGAATCCCGTCCAGCCCAGAAGGCCGTTTCCCTCAAGCCCATGAGGCTGGGTAACAGGCGATACACGGCGACGCCGTCTTTCACCCCCCTATACACCGTGCCCTTGGAAACCATGGACTCCAGGGTGGCTTGCAGCTCGTCTCCGCTTATCCCCAGGTTGGCGGCGATTTCCGGGAGGGGCCTGTCCTGGTAGGGAAGCCGCGCCGCAAGCCGTGCCTCCTCGGGCTTGAAGAGGATGCGCAGTATCTCCAACCGCTCCTCGCTGGGTGGAAAACCAACCGGCATGCCGTCCAGGTACCCGGCCAGCGCGGAATAGACCTCATCCTCCAACGCCGTCACCCCCTGCTCCCGACTCCTTAAAATTTTAACATCCACGCGGTGTAGTCAAGCAAAGCCGGGACGACGGGGCGGGCTCTAGGCCTTTTCCGATCCTCCAAGCGCTTACCGACACGAAAAGGCAGGATCGACGGCTCGGTATACGCGAGCCCTTGATCCCCCGCGCTCTTGGCCTGGAGCGCCGGCCGCGAAACGGGGTCATGGGCGGGGCGCAAGATACGACCTCGATCTCGTGATCCCGCGTTCCTGGCCTGGAGCGCCTACCCCGGCGACCCCCATCTCCCGAACGTGGGTCACATCTCCCCGTTCACCACGGAACGTAGAAACTCCGACGGGACCGGGATCCTCATGCCGGAAACCGTTACCCGGTCCGGGGAGCGTAAACCGGTACCATGCGAAGGGTAAGCGTATTCCGAGGCGTCGAAGAGGGATGGCTGCCCGGCAGGCGCCCTCCCGCCTTCTCTTTCTCCGCCGGAGCCCAGCTCCCGGCGCAGGCTCTCCGGGTCCAGCTCCTTCTTCTGGAAATACCTGCCATTGCAGGTAATGAACCACCGCGCCCGCCTTACGGCCACTCCCAATCCAGCCAGGGAATGAAGGTCCAGGGAATGACGGCTCCGGGCGGAGATTATCCTCCGGGCGGAACGCGGCCCGATGCCCGGGACGCGCAGTAGTTGGTGATAGTCGGCCCGGTTGACCTCCACGGGGAAGAAATCCGGGTTGCGGAGGGCCCATGCCGACTTGGGATCCAGCATCTCGTCGAGATGGGGTCGTTCCCCGTCCAGGAGTTCCTCCACCCGGAACCCGTAACGGCGGAGGAGCCAGTCTGCCTGGTACAAGCGGTGCTCCCGCAGGAAGGGCGGTTCCCGCAGCGCCGGGAGGCGGGGGTCGTCGGAGACGGGGAAAAAGGCCGAGTAATAGACCCGTCGGAGGCCAAAATCCCGGTACAGCCCCTCGGCCAGCTCCAAGATCTGCAGGTCGCTCTCCGGAGTGGCCCCCACGATGAGCTGGGTGGTCTGGCCGGCGCGCAGGAAAGTCGGACCGCGCCTCCATCCGCGACATTCCCCCATTTCCCGGTACGCCTCCTCTTGACGCCGGATCTCCCCCATGGGGGCGAGGATATCCTCCCTCCTCTTATCCGGGGCCAGGCGGTGGAGGCTCTCCTCGGTGGGAAGCTCGATGTTCACGCTTAGCCGGTCGGCGTACAGTCCCGCCTCCCGCACCAACTCCGGCGAGGCACCGGGGATGACCTTGAGGTGGATGTAGCCCCGGAACCCGTGCCCCACCCTGAGCTCCCTGGCCGCCAGGACCAGCTTTTCCATGGTGTGGTCCGGGCTGACCCATACCGCTGAGCTCAGGAACAGGCCGCGGACCAGCCCCCGCCGGTAATAATCCAGCGTGACCCGGGCTACCTCAGAGGGGGTGAAGGATGCACGGGGCCGGGAGGCGGAGGCGCGGTTGACGCAATAGGCACAATCGTACACGCAGCGGTTGCTGAGGAGTATCTTGAGCACCGGAAGGCACCGCCCGTCTTCGGACCAGGTGCGGTACACGCCGGGGAAAAACGGCTCCCTCCCGGCGAATCCCGCTTCCCGCGAGCTCCTCGAGGAACAGGTCACGTCGAACCTGGCCGCCGCCCCCAGTATCCTCAGTTTCTCCTCCAGCTCCACTTTCATCCCCCGCTTGCCGTTCCCCGCCGCGGACCTCGAATCCCCGGCTCCGGCTTCAGTTAAATTATGGGCCGGGGGACCGACAGGAAGGCGGGCGACAGGCGACCTTCGTCTCGGGCCCTCCCTGCTATGCGAGCGGATCTCTCCTGGCCACGGGAACCCGGATACCCACCGCGACGCGGACCGCTGCGCCTGTTGCCGCCCGCGTTCCCTACCCGAAGTGACCCGCGGGAGCCATCCGCCCCCGCAGCCGTTTCCTGACCCGGGGCCATACCGGCCGATACCTTCTCGCCCGCCTACCCGGCCGGGACCGCGCCCCTCGCCTCATGGCCGGGGTGGGCTATTCACCATTTACCATTTTATGGCAGACACGGGCACGGGGGCCGCGTCCTCCCTCACCTTATAACCGGGGAGGGCTCTTCCCCCAGGGTGTTCATGCGCAGGGCCAGGGAAGCGGGGTTTACATTTGCGGTTCCCCTCGTCTACGGCACCATCCATCGCCCTGTGACCGGAGAGTTCTATACACGACTTACCATTTTATGGCAGATGTGGGCATGGGGGCCGTGTCCTCCCTCACTTTATAACCGGGGAGGGCTCTTCCCCCAGGGGGTTCATGCGCAGGGCCAGGGAGTAGAGGTAGGGGTAATTCTTCTTCAGGTGCTCGAGGTATACCAACCACTCCCGGATCAGGAGTCGGTAAGCGCGGGCGATGTCCGCGCACAGGTGCTCGGTGTCCACCTCCGTAAGGTCCTCGAGGACCTCGCGGTACTTGAGCTCCTCGGTGAGGTGGAACACCGCCCACAACAGGTCGGTGAAGGTCTCGTGCTCCAGGAGGGCGGGGTTCTCCAGCAGGGTCAGCAGGAACTCGCGGCGGGAGAGGAGAAAGAGGCGCATCTCGTCGAGGAGGTCCTCGCGGGCGGTGATCCGGCATTCGTGCCCTTCCACCCTGGATTCCGCCTCCCTGAAATCCTCCTCCGTCCAGTCCGGGCCGGCCACCAGGCATTCCCGTATCTCCCGGCACCTGGCGTCGAAGGCGGCGAAGTAACCCAGGAGCTGCATGCCCATCTCGCTGAAGAACGCCCCTATGACCATGTTAAGCTTTTCCATGCGGTTCCTCTTCTCCCGCACCTCCAGGAGGCGGTGGACGATGATGGTCACCAGGAGGACCTCGATGGGCATGAAGGCCAGGTCCCCCAGCAAGTAGATGAAGATGTGGTGCACGTCCCGGAAAACGAGGAAGTGGAGGAGGTAAAGGACGGCGGAACAGACCAGCAGGGCCGCCCCCAGGTAGATGTACCATTCCCGGTACCAGCGCTTCTCGGTGTCCTTCGGCAGCTTCATCACTCCTCTCGCCCGGGACTTCCCGTCCCAGCCGCTCCCTTCCCGCTCCTGCACAGAATTACGGCGGGGAGCCTGCTATCATCCTAATTTTCCGCGTCCCGCTCGCTGAATACAATAACCTGGCGGCAGGAGAGACCGCCTCTTTAGAACGGAAGCACTTTCCACGGCCTTTTGCTATCATCTTTTCGAGGTGGCTATCATTGTTGGGGACCCGGGGAAAGCGGGTTCCTCCTGGGGGCTGCGTACACGGTGTTCCCCGGGGCTGCACACATGGTGTCCCGCGCCCAGGGCCGCTTCGCCACCTCGCGGCCGCCCCATACCTGGACGGTAGCGGGACCTGGTACCAGGGGAGGAAGAAAATGGGTGAGAAGGGCGCGCCTCCCTCGAAGGGGGAGATGGCTGCTTCCACGCCCGCTCCAACGCGGGTGGGCACGGACCGATCCGTAGCCACGGGGCCGGCCTCGACGAGGCCCGTAGCCGGGGCGGAAACCGCGGGCGAGGAGGGCAAGGAAAGGGAATACGACGTCATCGTGGTGGGAGCCGGCTTCGGAGGGCCGGTGGCTGCTTACAAATGCGCCAGGGCCGGACTGCGGGTCCTCTTGCTGGAACGGTCGGCACGGGTGGGAGAGAAGGTCATCTCCGGCCTGACCATCCCCTTTTACGGCTTCCTCTTCGGACCCGACTTCATCCGCGACGGCAACCCTCCCATCGAACGTCCGGTGGACGGCATAATCAACTACATCATCAAGGACATCGACGCCGGGGACATCGAGGTGGACGATTCCCTGCGCATACCCCGACCCCTCTCCCCCGTGATCTCCTTCGGTTACAACGCCTACTGCCGGCCCTTCTGCCAGTGGGAGGCGGAGAAGGCCATGGGAGCGGGGGCCGAACTTCGCACTTCCTCCACCGTGACCGACCTCATCATGGAGGAGGGAAGGGTGGCGGGGGTGGTCACCGATTCCGGGGAGAGGATCAGGGCCCGCCTGGTCATCGACGCCGAGGGCTCCCAGGGGTTGTTGGCGGTCAAGGCCGGGGTGCGGGAGAAGTATCCCCCGGAGGTCATCTCCCTGGCCGATGTCTACGACTACCGCATGAAAAAGGAGGACGTGGACCGCGTCCTGGGTTACACCCTGCGCTTTTGCTGGGGATGGGACGAGCAGCGCATCGCCCCTCCCCTGGGACACGGCAACGGGCTAATGGTCTGGCCCTACAGGGAGAGCGTGCATTTCTGCCAGGACCAGTGCCTGCGCCTGGACAGGGGCGAGGTGCCCAACCTGCGCCGCCTCTTCAATGAATACCACGACAACATCACCACCAAGCTCCCCTGGTGGAGGGAGGAGGTGGCCCCCCGCGCCGAGCTGCGGGCGCGCATGTGGGAGGGGTTCGAGATCTTCGTGGGGCTGGACCGGAGGCTGCGGGAGATGCCCTCCGTCACCGACGGGATGATCCTGGTAGGGGACGCCGCCGGCCTGGAGGGAACCGAGCTTTGCGACGGCGTGCCCGCTGCCTGGTTCTCCGCGGATATCGCCGCCGAGGTGGCCATAGAGGCACTGCGCGCGGGTGACGTTTCCAGGGATTTCCTGCGCCGCTACGAGGAGCGGATAAAGAACCATCCGATAATACAGTGGTCTATCACCGCCACCAACCGTTACAACCTGCGCTTCGCCCAGGAACACCACGACCTGGCGGAACTGAAGCGCTACGTGCACAACGGCTGGGGGCTGGGGGGCTTCACCCACATGAGCACTCCGCTCATGAGGATGATCCTGCGCGCCCTTCAGGAGGATCCCACCATCCCGACCTCCTGGATCCGGATGTTCTTCCGCTATTACTACAACTGGATCCACGAGCGCTACGACTACAGCGAGGGAAAGCCGGCCCCGGACCGCTCGGGAGTGCGGGAGCCCGTGGTCGCCCAGTTCCTCTTCAAGGCCGCCCTGAAGAGCATGGACCTCGCCCTTTGCGCCGCGGGGCCCCTCATCCGCGCCGCCGCCCGCTTGCTGGAGCCCCTCTCCGGGTTGGCCAACCCGGCCATGAAGGCCCTGCTGCCCCTGGTGGAAGCCCTGGTGAGGGGGATGGTGAGGCTGGAGAGGTACACTGAGCCGGTGAGTGAGAGGTTGATCGATTTCGTACGCCGTGCCGACCCCAGCACCTTCGATCCGCCCGCGTCATGCTCCAGGAGAGCCTCCCGGACAAGGTAGTCAAAAGCCTTGGGGAGCCGTCCGCCGTCCCGGCTTCAGGAGAGGACCTTTTTCACCACCTCCATGACCTTGGAGGGCTGGAAGGGCTTGGTGATGAAGTCCTTGACCCCCGCCTCCAGGGCCTCCATCATGAGTTGTTTCTCCCCCAGGGCGCTGCAGACGATGATGCGGGCCTGCGGGTCGAGGGCCATGATATTGCGGATGGCGGTCATGCCGTCCATCTCCGGCATGTTGATGTCCATGATCACCAGGTCCGGCTTCCACCGGTTGTAGGCCCATATGGCCTCCGTACCCGTCTCCGCTTCCACCACCGCCGTATAGCCGTTCTCGTTGAGGATGTTGCGCAGCATCATGCGCGTGAACAGGGCGTCGTCGGCTATGAGTATGGTCTTGGCCACCCTTCCTCGCCTCCGTCGCGTTCGTCTGACGCCTGCCGGGGACCGGACCGGCGCTTCGCCATCATGTATCGGTAATCCCGGCCCTCACATTGAGGGCGGGTGGAATCCATCCCCGGACTTTTCCGTTCACGGGAATACGGACCGGCGATCGACCCTGGCCTCAAGCTCCGTTCTCCGATCCCTCCCCCCGGGAACGCAGGGTGAATTCGAAGCAAGCCCCACCGTCGTTGTAGGCCCTTATACTTCCGCCGTAGGCCTCCACCAGCCTCTTCACCGTGGCTAGACCTACCCCCGTCCTGCCATCCCTACCCTTCCAGAAGGGGCGGAAGAGGTCGGCCGCCTCGCCCGGCTCAATGCCCGGCCCGTTGTCCCTCACCAGGTAACGTAGGGCGTCGCCCTCCTCTCCCAGCTTGCGCACCTCGACGACCCCCGAGCCCCGGGGAGCGAAGCGCAAGGCGTTGTCCAGCAGGTTGGAGAATATCTGGTAGAGGTGGGCACGCCCGGCGCGCAGGTGGCCCAGGTCCGCGTCCGATTCCACCCTGATGCCCCTTTCCTCGATCACCCTCTTTCTCTCCTCGAGTATGTGCTTCACCAGGGAGGAGACGTCCACCAGTCCCACCCGGCCGGTGAAATCCCTCTCCCGGGCCATCTTCAGGGTCTCCTCGATGAGCTCCAGAGCCTGGCGGGAGGAGGAGATGACCACCTCCACCAGCTCCCTCAAGGCGGGATCCTTCTCCGCCCCCAGCAGCCTCTCCATGGTCTGCGCGGCGGAGAGGATGTTGGCCACCGGCCCCCTGAGGTCGTGGGACACGGCGTGGGCGTAGGCGTCCAGCTCCGAGTTGATGCGTCGCATGGCTTCCTCCGCCCTCACCCTCTCGGTGATGTCCACCCCCAGCCCGTAGAAATAATCCAGCTCCCCGTCCTCCCGGAAGACCGGTCTACCGCGCCACTCCACGATAAACTCCCGGCCGTCCCTGGCTCTCACCCGGTTGACGTTGACCGTGGGCTCCCTGGACCGCACCAGGGTGTCGAAGACAGCGGCCAGCCCCGGCCGGTCACCGGGAGGGACGAAGGTGGCCAGGTAATCCTTCCCGATGACCTCTTCCCTCGTGTAGCCCAGCTCCCGGAGCATCGTCTCGTTCATGTTGATGGTCCTTCCCTGCGAGTCGATGGCCACGAAGAAGACGGGCAGGGAATCGATGAGCTCGGAGCTGAACCGCCGTTCGCGCAGCAGGTCCCCACGCATCCTGCGGTGGGAGGCCAGGTTCCGGATCCAGTGCTCCAACCTCGATTCCTCGAGGTCCGGTCCCAGGTATTCGTCGGGCGGTATGTAATAGAAGTTCTCGTACAGGTGGTTCCCCACCACCACCAGGGGATGGGTGGAGATGACCTCCAGGAGCAAGCCGGCGGGAAATGACCGCCGGTCGTACTGACAGATGGCCAGGCACCTGCTTCCCGGGAAGAAGCGGTTCAGCTTGGCCTCGTATTCTATGAGCCTCTCCGACCCGGGCAATCCCCGCAGCGCCCAGCTCATCTCTCCGGTCACCCGGAGGGCCCGGTAACCCTCGTCGACGGCCTTTTCCGTCTCCGTGTGCAGCAGCTCGATCATGAGGTCGGGGTCGAAGGAGCCCTCTTTCGTGTAGGCCTCGTCGGAGGTGAGCATGACCAGCTGGCCCTTGTCCATGAAGGCGGCCGCATCCAGGCCCTCCTCGCGCAGGTAGGCCAGGATGTGGAAGGCGCTGTGGGCGTCGGCTATGTAGATGACCTTCTGGTTTCCCTCCAACCCCCGGCGGAGGAAAGGGGCCACGAGGGAGCGGTGTTCATCCTCGCTGCGGTAGATGCAACACAGGTGGTCGCCGGGTTCCAGCTCCTCCAGCCTGCGAAGCGCCGGCTCTGGCATGGGTTCAACCCTCCTTGTCCCGCTTCCGACCTTCGACCGTATGGTTATCGCCCCTACCCTGACCGGGTCCCGGGCTCATTACGCGACGCGAAGCGATCATCCCTTCTTCTCCCTGTCCCCGCCCTCCGTCTTCCCTTCACGCCCGCTCCGTTTTCACGGCTTGACCGTTTTCAAGGCTCAACCGCACTCCGTCCGGCCCACGCGCGCCTGGACCATCCCCCCTCGCGCCCCGGGTCACCCACCTCGCCTTTCCGGCAGGGGAAGGGTGAGGCGAAACGCCGTTCCCCCACCCGGGCGCGGCTCGTTCCATATCCTGCCGCCGTGTCCCTCCACTATCTCCCGGGCTATGTACAGCCCCATTCCCATGCCGGGTACGGAATGGTGGAGCGCGTCCTCCACCTGGTAGAAACGGTCGAATACCCTTTCCCGGTCCTCCTCGGGTATCCCCATCCCCCGGTCCAGAACGGACACCAGCAACTCGCCGTCGCCTTCCGAGAGTTCCACCTCCACCTCGGAACCGGGCGGGGAATATAGCGCCGCGTTCTCCAGGAGGATGCACAGGACCTGGCGGATCCTCTCCCTGTCCGCCTCCAGGCACCCAACGCCGGGGCAAGAGGATACCCGGAAGCGGTGGGTGAACCCTCTCCCGCGCATCTCCTCTACCGCCTCCTCCGCCAGGGATACCGGCTCCACCTCTTCTTTCTGGGGGCGGAAACGCCCCCTCTCCATGCGTGAGACGTCCAGGAGCATGCCCGCCATGCGCGCCAGGCGGTCCGCCCCCTCCTCGAGGGCTTCGAGCATGCGTATGCGCTCCTCGTGACCGAGCTCGTTCCAACGCTCGCGAAGGGTCACCGCGTAGCCCTTCAGCACGGTAATCGGGTGGCGCAGTTCGTGGGAGGCCACGTCGATGAAGTCCTTGAGCTCCTCCTCCCGCTGCAGGCGCTCCTGCTCCAGGGCGAGGGCCCGGGTGAGGATCTCTGCCACCTCCACCTCCTCCCTGGACCATCCCCGCGCTTCACCGTGGTAGGCTCCCAGGCACCCCACCGTCCTCCCCTTGACCTTGACCGGCAGGAGGAGGCAGGAACGGAAGCCGTGGCGGGAGATGAAGGGGTCCCTTTCCGCTCCCGACACGCCGGCAAGGTCCTCCACTACCTGCGGCTCGCGCTCTCCCTCCCCGAAAAACCCGGCGCACAGGAAGTCGCCTTCCGCGCCCTGCGGAAAGACCAGGAAGCCCTCCTCTCCGGGCAAGGTGGAGAGGATCGTCACCCGCTCCCGGACCAGGAGGTGGTACGCGGAGTGGTCGCACCCCAGTATTTCCCGCATGCCCTCCAATATCCTCGACATGTTCTCCAGGGCGTCTGCCCCCAGGCCGAGGATTACGCGGTCGGCCTTCTCCCGGTATTGGCGCGCCTTCTTGAAATCGGTCAGGTCGAGGGCCGTGAACACGACGCCCGCGCGGGGCTCTTCGGGATCCAGGAAAGTGGAACTCAAAAGGACGTCCAGCACGCGGCCATCCTTACCTACCCACCTGGTCTCCACCGAACCGATGCCCTTCTCTCGCATTTTTCCATACATTTCTGTACCCACGCGCCGATATTCCTCCGCGTCCGCATAGAGCACCCGGGCGTTTCTCCCTAAAAGCTCCTCTTCCCGGTAGCCGAGCATCTCGCAAACCCTGGGGTTGACCCTCAAGATCACCCTTCCGGGATAGGAGACCACGCCGATACCCACCGGCGCCGCCGTGTGGATGCCGGAGATCTCCGCCTCCAGGGCCCTTAAGGATTCCTCCGCCCGCTTGCGTTCCGTGATGTCCAGGGCCAGCTCGAAGCGCACCTGCCGCCCGTCCGGCCATTGGATTATGCGGTCCATGATGAGGAAATCGCGGTCAAGCAGCGGGTTGTGGTATTCCCAGTAGTAGGGGGTCTCGGGGTCGGCCAGTATCACGGGGTTGGTGCAGAACTCGCACGGCTCTTCCCTTCCCTGGAATTCCCGGTAACAAAGACCTCCGGTGGGATCCCTTCCAAACCTTCTCTTGAGGGCCCGGTTGACGTAGAGTATCTCGTAAGTGTGGGGGTCGGAGACGTAGATTATCTCGTCTATGCTGTTGAAGATGGCCAGGAGCTGCTCGTGTTCCCGCCGGGCTTCCTCCTCCGCCCTCCTGGCGCGGTTGGCCGCCTCCTCCAGCTCGGCCAGTTTGCCGCGTAGGGCGGAGAGCTCCTCCGCGATAACCCGGTAGCTTTTTCCCTCCCCGTTTTCGGGCACCTCGCACCCCGCTCGCCGCCGAAGCCTGCGCCGCGCCTCCCGGTCCATCGCCGCCGAGACATCTATATTATCGGCGATTCCTAATCCGTTTTCACCCCACCGCGGCGGGAGAGGCCATCACCCTCCCCCTACCCTCGTCGCCCGTTTCGCGAGGATGGCGGAGAGGCCCCTTTTCTTCCCTTCCCTTCCCTTCCCTTCCCTTCCCTTCCCTTCCCTACTCTTCCCTACCCTACCCTTCCCCCGGCCTGCTGTCAGGTGTCGCCTTTCTAACCTGCATTCACGGGTAGCGTCTCATCCGCCAGGCTGCACGACCTCCCCTTCCTGGGTTAAAATCAAGGCGTCGGAAATGGAACGCGGCGGTCCGGGCTCGCGGGAAATGCGGGGGGAATACTTGCCGAAGGAGTTCGACGGAAACCGGGGAACCAGCTGGGCGGAGAGGAAAGCGGAAGGGCTGCATACCACCTTGGAAAAGGAAGGCGGCCTCGGCGACGCGGGAGGCGTCGATTCCTCTTCCGGCACCCGATTCTTTCGCCGCCTCGTGGAACACATCCTGGACATGATCTCCGTCCTGGACGCCGAGGGGCGGGTGCTCTACAACAGCCCCTCCCTCACCCGCCACCTGGGCTGGCTTCCGGAGGAACTCGAGGGCAAGTGCGCCTTCGACCTGGTGCACCCGGAAGACCTACCCCGGGTCCTGGGCACCTTCCGCAAGGGACTCGGCGCTCCCGGGGTCACGGAGACCGTGGAATACCGGTTCCGCCACAAGGACGGGAGTTGGCATTTTCTGGAATCCGTGGCCGTTAACCTCCTGCACGATCCCGCCGTGCGGGGCATGGTCATCAGCTCCCACGACATCTCCGACCGCAAGCGCATGGAGGAGGAACTGCGGGAGTCCGAGGAGATGCACCGCGGCCTGGTGCGCGCCTCCCCGGATGCGGTTACCGTCTCCGACCTCCTGGGAAACATAACCTACGTATCCCCTCAGACCCTGCGCCTGCACGGCTTCGAAAGGGAGGAGGAGCTCCTGGGCATGAACGCCATACGCCTGGCCGCCCGGGAGGACCGCGAGAAGGCGCTGGCGGTTTACCGCATGGCCCTCGAGGAGGGCATGGTGCGCAACGCGGAACTCACGGCCCTGAGAAAGGACGGCTCCCGTTTCCCGGCGGAGATAAGCGTGGCCGTCATCCGCGACACCCGGGGAGAGCCGCGAGGCCTGGTGGCCTTCACCCGGGACATCAGTGAAAGGAAGAAAATGGAAATGGAGCTCCGCAACCGCAACGAGGAGCTGGAGGCCTTCGCGCACACCATCTCCCACGACCTGCTGACCCCGGTGGCCATAGTAGAGGGTTATGCCAAGGCCGCGTTGGAGGCCGACGCCGAGGGGCGTGCGGAGGCGGAGAGGGAATGCCTGGAGGCCATCGCCCGGGGGGCCCGGCGCATGAGCGAGCTCATAAGCTCCCTGCTGCAATACGCCCAGGCCGGCCACGCGGAGATGGAGGAGTTGGCCGTTGACGCCGAGGAAGTCCTCCTCGAGGTGCTCATGGACCTGGAGGAGGAGATACAGGGCAAGGGCGCGGCGGTGAAAATACGCGACCGCCTGCCGGCGGTCAGGGCGGAGGCGGTGAAGCTGAGGCAGGTCTTCTTCAACCTGGTCGGAAACGCCCTCAAGCACATGGGCAATGTGGAGGACCCGCGCGTGGAGATCGGGGCCCGGGTCGAGGGCGACCTGGCCATCTTCCGGGTGAGCGACAACGGGGTGGGCATCCCGTCAGCCCTGCAGGAACAGATATTCGAGCCCTTCAAGCACTTCTCCATGGACGGCACCCCGGGGCTGGGCATCGGCCTTTCCACGGTGAAGCGGGCGGTCAGGTCCTGGGGTGGAAAGATATGGGTGGAATCCTCTCCGGGCGAGGGTGCCACCTTCCTCTTCACCGTGCCCCTGGCCGAGACCTGAGACCCCAAGAGGAGGGAGACCATGAACGAGAAACACCGGCGTGTCCTGGACGCCCTGGAGAGGAGGGAACCGGACCGCGTTCCGGTCATGGACCTCATGCTCGAGTACGCCACCTGCAACGCCATCCTGGGGAAGAAGCCCAGCCCTCTGGGGCGGTGGCTGGCGAACCCGCGCTCCTCCGGGATCCTGGACAAGGTCTTCCCCCGCGTAAACACCGGGCCCGCCGTGGATCTGGAGCTGGAACGCTTCCTCTTCCTGGGGGCCGAGGCCGCGGAGAGGATGGGTTACGACGCGGCCTGGCTCACCTACTTCCCCGTCCTGCGCTACCGCGACTCGAAGACCATGGTGGACCTCTTCGGACGCCTCAGCGACGTGGTGGTGGACGAGAGCGGTAACCTCACCAACCCCGTGTACCGCGAGGGCCTCATCAAGGGACCCGAGGACTGGAAGGCCTGGGACAAGCGACCCCTGCTGCGCCTTCCGGAGAAGGTCAACCGCGCATTCTCCAGGGTAGCCAAGAGGTTCGGCGATTCCTACTTCATCTTCGGGTTCTGTACCTACGGCCTCTTCGAGAACACCTGGCAGCCCATGGGTTTCCAGCGTTTCGCGGTGGCGGCGCGCAAGGAACGCGCTTTCCTGGGTCGCATGATCGGCTTCCTCGCCGACCTCTACTGCCTTCTGGTGGAGGCCATGGCTGACGCCGGCCTGCCCGGGTTCATCTATACCGACGACCTGGCTTACCGCACCGGCCCCATGCTCAACCCGCGCCTGATCGAGGAACTCTTCGGGGAACATTACCGCCGCATCGTGGAGACCGCGCACCGGGCGGGCATGAAGGTCATCATGCACTCCTGCGGCAACACCACCTCCCTCCTGCCCTGGATCGCCGAATGCGGGTTCGACGGCGTGCATCCCCTGGAACCAACCGCGGGGGTGAGCCTCTCCGAGGCCAAGGCGGCGGTGGGCGACCGCATCTGCCTGGTGGGCAACCTGGACGTCACCCACATCCTGGTGGACGCCTCGCGGGAAGAGGTCTTCCAGGCCGTGCGTTCCGCCATCCGGGACGCGGGCCCGGGAGGGGGGTTCATCCTGGCCCCCGACCACTCCCACCCCAAGGTCTCCGTGGAGCGCCTGCGCTGGATGGTGGAAGCGGCCGAGGAATACGGGCGCTACCCGCTTTGACCGCCGCGGGCTCCATTGCCGGCCACCCGCCAATGGTCCAGCATTCGCTAGCGTACCAAATTATTCCTTCCTTCTCCTGTCAGGCGGGAGAAACCGCTCCGGACCCGGGCGTTACGGCCGATCTACCCCCTCTCCCCACCGGGAAGCTTGAACGAGGTTGGGAGGGCGTTCCAGGGATCCCAGAGGACCGCAATGCATACCACGCCGGACTCACGCCGGGCTGCGAACCGGATGCGTTTCCAACTCCCCGAAATACAAACCGGCGAATTCCCGCAGGCCGCAGGGATTCTCCTTCGCCCTCCATCCCACCCCACACGTTCCCGTCCCGGGAGGGTCGCCGTTTCGCCACTAGGGAGTTTCCGGGAAGTGGCCCGGCAAGGATGAATGCCTTCGACGACCCGCAAAGCGATGTTCTTCCCCATCGCCCTCCATCCCACCCCACACGTTCCCGGCCCGGGAGGGTCGCCGTTTCGCCACTAGGGAGTTTCCGGGAAGTGGCCCGGCAAGGCTGAATGCCTTCGACTGCCGCCTGCAAGGTCTTTCACCGTCAGGGAGGTGGTCCGCCTGCACCCGCCGTATTATCCTTTTAAAAGCGATGACCCACGGAAAGGTGGCAACTTCGAGGGAGGCGGGTGGCCGTGGAAACGGACTTGAGGAAGATACGCCGCATGGCCCGTGCCCGTGAGGCCGAGGTGGACGAGTTCATCGAGAGGTTGAAGGTCGAGCGCATCTCCAAGCGTCGCCTGGACTCCGCCCTGAAAGCCCTTTTCCGGGAGATAATGCCCCTCTTCGACTGCACCAGGTGCGCCGCCTGCTGCAAGGAAGCCTACGTGGTCCTGGAGACCCAGGACATCGCCCGCCTGGCCGGTGCCCTGAACATGAGGAGGTCAGCCTTTCGGGAGGCCTACGTAGGCAAGAACGAGGACCGTGACACCTGCCTGAACCGACGCCCCTGCCCCTTTCTCAAGCGAAACCTGTGCACCTTGTACCCATCCCGGCCGGACAGCTGCCGCGAGTACCCCTTCTCCCTGGCCGTGGACAGCACCGAGAAGCTGGACAACTTGGGGGCCAACTACCTGGTCTGCCCGGTGGTCTTCCACGCCGTGGAGAGGCTCCGCGCCCAATGGCCTACCCTTCGAGGCGGAAGGGAAGCACCGTAAACAAGAGGCGGCGACCGGACCTCGAGGCCGCCAGACCCTGGAAGGGCAAAGAAATCCCTCCCAAGGTTGACCTTCGATATAAGGGAACCCGGAATCCTCATCCGCAGCCCGTGTGGTGAGCTTGGGCTTCTTTCGGAACCAAGCCCAGGGAGTCGAACCCTTTTTCTGGCCGTAGATTCCCTCCATTTACGGGGAACAATTCCTTCAACGATATCCAGGAGGCCTGCTGCACCATTTCCGCACCGGCATGGACTATTTACGGGTAACAATTTCTTCAACGATATTAAGAGCAGAAAACCCTTTTATTAGCCATGAACCCCATGCGTAACCCTTCGAGAGGAAAGGTACCTCCAAGTGGACCGCAAAGCCACCCTGGGCATCAAGTACCCAGGTGCGGTAAACAGGAAAAGATCCCATTGCAGGGCAGGGAACTACCAGTTATGAAGTAGAAAGACACGAAATGGCCTCCAAGGCGATCACAGGATGCTATATCGTTTCAGTGGGCGCTTTTAGGGTTGAAAAGTATCGAGAGACCACCCTATCATCCTGGCAAAACAAGCTAAAAAGGCGGGCCCTTGCCCCCTCCGATTCCCAGCATATAAAATTGGTTAGAGTTTCCGGGTGAGAGGCGTTGCGAGGAGGTATAATTTGCCAAGACCGATCAAGCCCAAGCTGGTGAAGGAAACCCCGCGTGCGGATCTCTACAAGCCGAGGGGGATCCCCGCCAACCAACTGGAGGAAGCAGTCCTGCGCATAGAGGAGCTCGAGGCCCTGCGCCTGGTGGACCTTGAGGGATTGTACCAGGAAGACGCCGCCCGTTCCATGGGCATCTCCCGGCAGACCCTGCAGCGCATGGTCACCGAGGCCCGTTCCAAGCTCATCGAGGCCATCTACTCCGGCAAGGCCCTGCGCATAGAGGGGGGTACCTACATACTCCAGGAAGGGGCCGGGAGGTACCGCTGCGGCAGGTGCGGCCAGCCGGTGAGCGCTTACGGCCGTCGACGTCGCGGCTGGCGCTGCCCCACCTGCGATTGATGGCGTCATTGATGGGCTCAGGTCTTGAATTTTTACATCCCCGGGGGTATGGATGCCAAGTCTCCCCGTGCGGCGATCATCATCGATATTCATCAGGCCCGGCGTGAATAACCTGCATCGCGCCAGAATTCCCGCTTGCATTTCGCGCCTGTAGGCCTGAAAAACCCCGAGAGCGTCCGGAACGTCTCTATCCTTCGGGCCCTCCACATCTTGCATGACATGCACGGGTTTGCACGGGCTTACGGGCGACTCTCTTCCATTGCCTTCCGGGAGAGGACATGACTTCCCTCCTCGCCCCTTATGCCCTCTCACACCGGAAGGTGAAACACGGGCTTTTCGGGATTGACAACGCCCAATCACGCGCCATGGGAACTGGGCATCCTCACCGCGGCTCATCGCCGCAATCCCGTGGACGAGCATCTCCTGCATCACGTTTGGTTATAATATTTGCGTCATATCAGGTTAGCGCGGGCTGTCCGGCTTGACCTCGGTGCATTCTACAAGGGAGGGAGTGCCATGACCGACTTCAAGGGCTTTTACGACAACATCCTCGCCTCTTTCGCATCCCATCCGGCCATTATCTACGGGGACGAGGTCATCACCTACCGGGAACTTGATGAACGGACCAACCGCCTGGCCCATGCCTTCCTGGACCTGGGGGTGAAACGCGGCGAGAACATCGGCATCGCCGAGTACAACACCCCGGCCTTCCTGGAGACGGTGGCCGCGTCTTGGAAGATAATCGCCCGCGCCGTGACCCTCAATTTCAAGTTCAAGGAATGGGAATTGAAACACGTCATCGAGGACGCCGGGATGACCACGGTGGTCTTCAACGAGGACATCGCCGACCGCATGATAAACCTGAGGCCGGAGCTTCCCGGGGTGAGGAATTACATCATCATCGGGGAACGGCGGGTGGAGGGTATGCACAATTACCATGAACTGGTAAACAGCAAACCGGCCACCCGCCCCCAGGTACCCTGGGAGAGCTTTCGGCCCGACGACATAGTGGTCCTGATGTACACGGGAGGGACCACGGGATATCCCAAGGGGGTCATCTACACCCATGACCAGGTCTTGAGCGCTCCCCTGGAGGCCATGATCCGCAACTTCGCCGGCGGATTGGCAGACCTTGCCAAGGCTCCGCGGCACGTCTTCGAGGGGATCGAGAAGACCCTGCGCATCCCGGGGACGGCGCGGGTCCTGCCCTGGATCCTCTCCCGGCCGGCCACGCGCAAAGCGCTCGCCGCCATGGGGAAAAGGGCCGGCCCCTTCATACTCAAATCCCCCGACCCGGTCATCCGGACCATGCTCCGCGGGATGGCCAAGCTGACCGGGGGTAAGGTGCGCGTTCTCCTGGCCAGCCCCATGATGCACGCCTGGGCTTACAACCACGCCCTCATCGGGATGATCGGGGGTTTCACCAGCATCATGCTTCCCAGCAAGAGCTTCGACGTGGAGGAGATGATCCAGGCCATCGAGAAGCACCGGGCCAACGTGCTGGTGGCCGTGGGGGATGGGCAGTGCCGCCCCTTCGCCGACGCCCTGGACAGGGCGGCCGCCGAGGGCCGCCGCTACGACCTGAGCTCCCTGCTGGTAATCCTATCCAGCGGCATGGCCCTCTCCGTGGACGTCAAGCGGCGCCTCCTGGACCACCTCCCCCAGCTGGTCATCCTGGACGTGCTGGCCTCCACGGAGGGCCATTACATCTCCGTCACCCCCTACACCGCCGCCGACCGTGAACTGGAGAAGACCGTCTTCCGGGTCACGGACATGGTCAAGGTGATCACCGAGGACGGCAGGGAAGCCCGTCCGGGGGAGATCGGCGAGGTGGCCGTGGCCCGGGAGCACCAGGGATCCTCCGGGTACTACCGTGATCCGGAGAAGACGGCGCGTACCTACCGTACAGTGGGCGGCAAGACCTACATCTTCACCGGGGACATGGCCACGGTGGACGAGAAGGGTCGCATCCACCTCATCGGGCGCGGCTCGGGGTGCATCAACACCGGCGGGGAGAAGGTCTTTCCCGAGGAGGTGGAGGAGGTCATCAACCGCCACCCGGCGGTGGAGCTCTCCGGGGTGACCTCGGTCCCTCATCCCCGTTGGGGGGAGGCGATCACCGCTGTCATCCAGCTCAAGCCGGGCGCCTCGGCCACCGACGAGGAGATCATATCCTGGTGCAAGCAACACCTGGCCGACTACAAGGCCCCCAAGTACGTGCTCTTCGTGGATGAGCTCCCGCGACTGATCACCGGCAAGGTCCACTACCGGGAGATAAGGAAGATGGTGCACGAGAAGTATGAGAGGGGCGAGATCCCCGTTTCGGGCGCGTGAATGGTAAAAGCGAGGCAGGCGAAAGGGGAAGGAGCGATGGCGGACTACGACGTGGTGGTCATCGGGGCCGGGTTGGGTGGGCTCTCCGCGGCGGCCAACCTGGCGGCGGCGGGGAAGAAAGTACTGGTACTGGAGAAGCATTGCGTCCCTGGCGGATACGCCTCCACCTTTTGCAGGGGGCGTTTCGAGTTCGAGATCTCCCTGCACGAGCTCTCCGGCTTGGGGCACAAAAACCGCCGGGGGCCCCTCTGGTATTCCCTGGAAAAGATCGGGGTGGCCCGGAAGGTGGAGTTCCTGGACATCCCCGACTTCTACCGCAGCGCCTTCCCCGACCTGGACCTGGTACTCCCCGCGGAACGCGAGGGCTACGACGAGGTGCTCTGCGAGCATTTTCCCGCCGAGGCGGAGGGGATACGCCGCTTCACCTCCCTCATGTTCACTCTTCTGGAAGAAGTTTCCAACTTCACGCCGGAGGCCATGGCCGAGAACCCGGCGGATTTCACCAACCTCATGACCTACGCCGGCGCATCCTTGGGGGAGGTCCTCAACGCCGAGGTCAAGGACGAGCGGGCCCGCGCGGTCATCGCTCAGCTCTGGGGCTACTACGGCCTGCCCCCCTCCCGGCTCTCCTTCCTCCTCTTCGCCATCGCCAACGCCACCTACCTCAAGTACGGGCCCACCCACGTCAAAGGCAAGAGCCAAGCCCTCTCCCAAGCTTTCGTGGAGTCCATCCTGGAGAACGGCGGGGACGTGAGGTTCAACAACGGGGCCGCGCGCATCGTCGTGGAGGGCGGGAGGGTCACCGGGGTGGTGGCCGAGGACGGCACGCCGGTCTCCACCTCCTACGTGGTGAGCAACGCCAACCCCATCACCACCTGCCTGGACCTGGTGGGTCGGGAGAACGTGCCCTCCTGGTACCTGAAGAGGCTGGGGTGGGGGAAGATCGGCATCTCCCTTTTCACTGTTTTCCTGGGCCTGGACTGCCCGGTGGAGCGCCTGGGCCTGGCCAACCACGAGATCATGTACAACCTGGACTACGACTTCGAGTCCCACTACGACGAAGCCCGAAAGGCCGCCGTCTTCCAGCCCAGGAGCTGCGCCATAGCCCCCTACAACGTCCTGGACCCCGAGTTCTCTCCCCCCGGCACCTGCGTGGTCACCCTGACCACCGTGGGCTTCGGGAACCTGTGGCGGGCCCTTCCCCCGGACCGTTACGTGGAGGCCAAGAACCGGCTGGCCTCGCGCCTCATCGACCTCGCCGAGCGTACCGCCCCCGGGCTGCGGGACCATATCGAGGTGCTGGAGGTGGCCACGCCCCTCACCCACATGCGCTACACGGGCAACTGGGAGGGTGCCGTCTACGGCTACCAGAACTCCCCCACCGAGGGCACGGTGCTGCGCCTTCCCAACCGTGGTCCCCTGGAGGGGCTTTACTTCGCGGGGGCCTGGGTGCGGCTGGGCGGCGGCTTCCAGCCCTGCATAGATTCCGGGCGCACGGCGGCGGAGAACGTCCTTGAGGACATGGAGAAAGGCGGCATGGGCGCAGCGGGCATCGAGTCCGTCAAGGCCTTCTGCGAGAGCCAGGCGGCGGAGGCCCCGGAGATAGACCTCCCGGCGAGAGCCGTGGACCGCGCCCTCTCCTCCCTGCACCCCGACCGGGTGAGGCTGCGGGTGGCGGAGATCATCCAGGAGACGGAGAGCACCAAGACCCTGCGCATGGAGCCCGCCGAGGGGTCCCTCCCCG
>Ga0078972_1000207_pt1 | contig 242611 bp, 251 predicted proteins | sample YelNatPaOPGAMG01_FD_67568 | JGI IMG/M metagenome (GOLD analysis project Ga0078972, IMG submission 67568) | Hot spring thermophilic microbial communities from Obsidian Pool, Yellowstone National Park, USA - OP-RAMG-01 (SPADES assembly) (version 2) | ecosystem: Environmental > Aquatic > Thermal... | reverse complement strand
AGTAAGCCCTCAACACATAAGGTCTCCAGTAGAAACCGGCCCGCAGAATGGCTTCTTTAACATCCCTCGTCACAAGCGTTGTCCTTAAGAACTTGTTCTTTTTAACGCCTCTGGGATCAAAGCCCAGCAGCGGAGAGTCTTTGCTAAGCCTTTCGCCCTGCTTAACCCTCTCCTCTAAGTATTCCTCTATGTAGGTTATAGTTTGCTGTGGGACGAAGGTGAAGTATTGGTGCCTAGCCTTGCTTAATCCCCTTCTAACCACCAGCATGGTTGGAATTTTAGTGAATGTTATGCCTTTTTCATTCACTTTGGCTTCTATAAAATCTCCAAGCCTTATGCCGTCGGTTCCTGTGTAATTGCCTAGAGTTTGGGGTCTCAATCCGCTGAAGGCCATAAGGGCTATTGAAACTCTACCCCTTAGAGTAGCCATTCTAAGGACTCTGTCAAGCTCCTCCTTGCTTGGAACCCTCTCGTTGGCTATTGTTGGAGTTTCATGTTCTCCCCTGACATTAACCTTAAGCCTAACGTTCAAACCATTGTAGCTGAACCAGGAATGCAAAGTCTTCTTGAACCTGGCAATGTAGGATCCCGCTTTGCCCTCTCCCTCCAGCCTCCGAACGAAATCAGTAAAGCTATCCCTGAAAGCCTTGATCCCAGCAACCTTAAGCAAAGCCTTAGGACTCGTCCCATTAACCTCACAATAAAACCCAAGATTCCTAAGGTAAACAGTAGCCGTCAAATAAGACTTAGCCGCTAAATTATCAAACCAACGCCGCACATCCTCATCCTCAAGCAGATAAGCGTACTTAGCCCTCATATCCACCAATGAGAATAAGTGAACATTCTATATTTAAGGATTCGCTTAAAAAATTAAGTGGACCGGGCGGGATTTGAACCCGCGACCTCAGCGATGCCAACGCTGCGATCATTCCAGGCTGATCTACCGGCCCACTAGACTAAAACGGGGTTGGCGCAGTATTAAGGATTTTGCTAGGACCTTCATTAAACTTTAAGATTAGCTATGCGAATTAGGTCGAACTCGATAAATTAAATAACTTTCTCATGTAGCATTTATGAACCGAAAGTATGGCGGGCCCGCCGGGAATTGAACCCGGGACCCCCGGGTTTCTTGGCTTTTGGAGCTTAAAAGCCCGGTGCTCTATCCTTGCTGAGCTACGGGCCCATTTTCAACACTTTTGCCACACTTTTTTAGAGCTACGCATAGATTTAGTGCAATACAATTCTCTGGAGACCTACAATTATATGAAGATTACGCAGAATGGAGCTTTGGACTGATGGGTTATTAACTATTAGGAAAATTGAAATTGCTTATGCCTTTTCCCTTAAAGCTTAATTATTGCGTGTATAGGTGCAGAGAAAATGATAGGCAATGCTTATGTATAAATAAAATTAGGGTTTTAGAAGAAAAGTTGTTATGAAGTTTTTGAGTTTATCGTTGGCGCTTAGCAGAGTTTCTATCATTTTTTGGCCTTTATCTGTGAGTTTGTAGACCCTTTTTCGCTCATCCCATTTCCCTTCGATTAAGCCGTTCCTTTCCAGAGAATAAAGCATAGAGTAAACTGTTCCAGAGCTCACTAACAGGTTAAATTTGTTATGAATGAAGGATATTACATCATAACCACTCATGGATCCATTTTTAAGTTCAGCTAGGATTATTATATCCATGAAACTCTTTATTATCCGTTCATGCATCTGCCTTAACACTTTGGCTTCCATCGCCATATCCATCACCTGTGCACATCACCAACATATTCTAAATATTTTTAGTTAGATATAAATATTTAAATTTTATTCTAATTCCGAAGCAGAAGTAGAAATAAAATAAGATAAGTTTAAACTATCTAAATAAGTTTAGATGTAGACAACATATTTATCGATTGCATAAACTTAATAGAGTATGGAAATGTGTAGCCATAATGTCTCATAAAACCGTAAAATCCCAGTATTATTGGTTCGAGATTTTAAAGGAAAGTTTCCACTTAAATGGGCTGAAACCTATGCTTTTAATAGCTTACAATATATTAGCATGTTAAGAAATGTTATTTTTCTGTTTGCGCCTCCAAAATGGCGGTGCTGGCGAATTGACTTTTTGGAAAAAGTATTTGGACAAAATAAACGAAGAATACGAGGTTGTTATGAGGAAAAGGCAAGCTTTAGGCAGCTTGCTAACAAACGGTAGGATATCACAGTCCACATTTGAGATGTTCAACAAGGAGATGGACGAGGTCATCACGGAAATCGAGAAACAGAAAAGGGCCATATTAGGGAAAATGAGCGACAAAGTTAAGGAGCTTGAGGAGCACATTAGGATTTTAGAAAAAATGCTTGCAAACATTGAAATTCAGCATGTGGGCGGCGAAATATCGGATGAGGCATACCAGCAAGAGATGAAACTTTTAACCATTGGACTTGAGAATGCTAAGAAGGAATTAGAATTAATAAAAGAGACCATTAACAAGCTTGCTGCCCCAGCAAAAATCGCAGAATACCCCACCGTATTGGCGGAAACGGAGGCTAAGGCGGTTCCTTTAGAAAAGGAGATAAAAGCAAGCGAAATTGAAGCGCCTTTAACAGAAGCTACCACAGAACCTAAAGAGTTGAGGGAGATACCACAGGAAACACCAACACCCACAGAAGCCACCACACCAGCAGAGACTACAGGTGAAAAGGAAAGCGGAAGCTAAACTCTACACTATCCAATTCCCTTTTTATATGCATGAACTTCAGGATAGCCTATAAGTCTTAAATTATCTAAAGCAATTAGTCTATCTTGGTGATGTTTTTGAATGATATTGTGCTGGTATCCTACCATGAAAAGTTTAGGCAGTATGATCTTGGCGAGGGGCATCCCCTCAGAGGAGATAGGTATGTCAATGCCATGAACTTTTTCAAGGAGAAGGGTTTGATTGCAAATCGGAACTTGAGGATTATAGAGCCAAAACCTGCAACTTGGGATGATATAATCAGAGCCCATGACGTCGAGTATGCGAAGTTAATTTTTAGCCTGGCGGAAAAGAGGTTAGCATATGATGTTGAAACCCCTACTTCTCCAGAAATTCTTGAAGCGTTACTGCTCATCGCCGGCGGTACAATAGAGTGTGGGAGGGCAGTGATTGATGGAGAGGCTGGAAGGGCAATCTCTATCGGCGGCGGCTTTCACCATGCGGGAAGAAACTATGGCGGAGGATTTTGCATCTTTAATGACATAGCAATTACTATAGAATATTTAAGAGAGAGGAGAAAACTGAAAAAGTTTCTAGTGTTAGATTATGACGTCCACTTTGGAAATGGTACAAGCGATATTTACTATAGGGATCCAAGCGTGCTCTTCATATCCATACATCAAGACCCATACACAATCTATCCTGGCAGGGGATTCACATGGGAGATTGGAGAAGGCCCGGGAGAAGGCTACAACATAAATGTACCCCTGCCTCCTGGAACCGGCGACAGTACTTACCTTTATGTGTTAAAGGAAATTTTTGTTCCCTTAGCTGAGGAGTTTAAACCTGAAATTATAATTGCAAACGGCGGTAGCGACCCTCATTTTGCCGATAGGCTTGGAAATTTGGGCCTCACAATAGATGGTTTCTTTAACTTTTCACGTTTGATCAAGAAAACTGCCGAAAAAGTTTGCAATGGAAAGCTTATTCTACTTATTGGAAGCGGCTATAACCCAGAAATTCTGCCACTATGCTGGTATGCCTTAGCCGCAGGCTTAGTGGGCTTAGATAAGATAGACGTTAAAGAGCCCTATGCTCCACCTGTGGAACCGCCATACTGCAGAAGAAACGTGGAAAACACAATTAGCAACCTTAAAAGTTTGCTAAAAGAAAAATGGAATTGCTTTAGACTGTAAGAATATTATGCCAGCCATGCACCAATTTTTGAAGCTGATAAAGCAATAGCAGACACGAAAATTAGCGAACCTTCAGCATAGGGCATCGGTCACTCTGCAAGTTTGACTTCTCTTAATTGATGGCTAGTCATACTCGCTTACGAAGCTTATCTCAGTGTACCGTGGAACCTGCCTACCTTCGCCCTTTTCAGGCAGTATCTCCAGCTCAGAAATCCTGCATGTTCCAACAAGGTCGCCCTTATTTCTATCTATAATCTCGGCGAGCTCCTTGGTTCCAGCATAGATTTTCACTTTTCTTATCTGGGCATTCAAAGGTTTGCGTTTCTCAGCCTTATCTCGCCTTATTTCTGATATTAAGGCCACCAGCAGTTCGCCATCCCTTTCTGAAGCCTCATCCATTCTGCTTTCGTCTAATTGAGGCCAAGAAGTCAAGTGTATACTATTCAGGCCCACGTGTTCGGCATATAAAGCCTGATAGATTTCCTCTGTAATGTGAGGTATTATTGGCGCTAGAAGCTGAAGTATACGATAAAGAACGTTATATAGAGTGGATTGGGCAGCTTTTCTTTTGCCTTCACCATAAACCTCAGGCCTGTAAAGCCTATCCTTAACGGCCTCTAAGTATTGGTCGCAGAAAACGTGCCACGTAAAGTTGCGGATCTCATCAAGGGCAACGTTGAACTGGCACTTCTCCAAAGCCTCGGTGACCCTGCTTGTCATCCTTTCAGCCTTACTTAGAATCCACCTGTCTAAAAGCTGAAATTCGCCGCTTTCGCCAGGTCTATAGTCCTGAAGTTGATTGCTTACGAAGCGGGCGGAATTCCAAAGTTTTGTTAAAAAGCGTCTACCATACTCTACATCAGGCCAACGGAACGGAATATCTGAACCTGTGGCTCCGCCCCCTGCAGCCCATTGCCTAGCAGCATCCGCGCCATACTTGTTCAGAACTGCTGGCGTGGCCACATAATTCTTAAGGGACTTACTCATTTTTCTGCCATCTGAGCCTAGCACCATGCCGTTTATAAGGCAGCTTTTGAAGGGCTTTTCCTTGAATAGGGCTAGATGCCTAACCATTAGATAGTATGCCCATGTGCGAATGATGTCAACGCCTGAGGGGTGCACATCAGCAGGGAAAAGTCTTCTCCAGTCGGGTTTATCAGGCCAGCCCGCGTGCACTGCGCAGGTTATCGAGGAATCCATCCAAGTGTCGAAAACGTCCGTTTCTGGAGTGAATTCTCTGCCTCCACACTTGGGACAACTTTCAATTCTTGGATTTTCAAGCTTAGGGTCAATGGGAACCCAGTCCTCATGGGCTACAATAATTTCTCCACAGCTTTTGCAGTACCAGACGGGTATCGGGGTTGCGAAGACCCTTTGGCGGCTTATGACCCAATCCCAGTCCAAGGATTTCGCCCAGTCTATGAGGCGGGTTTTCATGTGCTCGGGAAACCATATGATTTCTTCGGCAGCTTTCACAACATCATCGGTCAATATTCGGGTTTTCATAAACCATTGTTTTCGCTCCAAAATTTCAATTGGAGTTTTACATCGCTCACAGAGTCCAACCTCTTGAGTTATCTCTTCAACTTTTTCCAGCATTCCAGCGGCTTCAAGGTCTTTAACTATGGCTTTTTTAGCCTCCTCAACCGTTAGGCCTTGATATTTACCCCCGTTCTCATTTATTCGGCCGTTATCCGTTAAAATGGTTATGACTGGAAGGTTGTGTCTCTTTACTATTCTCACATCTTCCTTATCTCCGTAGGTGCATATCATAACCACTCCTGTCCCGAATGATGGGTCAACACTCTCATCTGGAATTATGGGTACAACTCTGTTCACTATGGGAACTATTATCCTCTTGCCAACATACCTGTTGTACCGCTCATCCATTGGATTAACGGCCACAGCAACGCATGCAGGGATGAATTCTGGGCGGGTGGTGGCTATTGAGAGATATCCACCTTCCTCTAATGGGAACCTAATGTAATGTAGTTTCCCCAATCGCTCTTCATAGTCCACTTCAGCGTCAGCAATTGCTGTTTCACATCTTGGACACCAGTTCACCGGATGAGTTCCACGATACATGAATCCTTTATTGTATAGAATTATGAAGCTAAGCTGGGTTCTCCGCCAATAGTCGGGATCCATGGTGCGATACTCTGTTGTCCAGTCCACGCTGCAGCCTAGCCGTATAATGCCCTCCTTCATCATGGCAATGTATTTTTCAACAAGCTTCATGCATAAACTGCGAAACTTGTCCGGAGGCAAGTCCCGCTTACGAATATTGTGTTCCTTTTCCACTTGAACCTCTATACCTAGACCATGACAGTCCCAGCCCTGCGGAAAAAACACATTATAGCCCCTCATACGCTTGTAACGGGCGACGATGTCGAAATAAGTCCAGTTTAATACGTTTCCCATGTGGAACTCGCCAGATGGGTAGGGCGGAGGCGTGTCAATGCTGAAAGTCGGCCTGGCATGATCATTCCAGTCGAAGCGATAAATGCCCCAATCTTCCCAAAGCTTCTGCCACTTGCGCTCAATTGCCAGGATGTCAAATTCTTTAGGTAAAGGCTTCATACTGCAACAGCCTACAAACTTTGACTTTAGGAAAGATAAATATACAAGTACATAACAATTACTCTACCCAAAGGTTTGGGGGGGCTGGGCGGTGACCCGGCTGAGAGGACGGCTGAGCGCCGTCGACCCCTAGAACCTGATCCGGGTAATGCCGGCGGAGGGAAAACCTTGAATGAGAAAAGTTTAGAGCCTAAAATTAGCTCTCAAACCAAGATAATTGCAGAAGTTGTCACTTTCGTGGCGATTGCAACAGCCTTAAGCTATATAAAAGTGTTCAGTCTACCACAAGGTGGATCTATAACCGCAGGCTCCATGGTACCGATTCTATGGCTGGCTCTACGGAGAGGCCCAAAAATTGGATTGTTTGCAGCGGCCGTTTATGGGCTTGTGCAACTGGCTGTTGAACCCTATATATTTCATCCCCTTCAAGTGCTTCTGGACTATCCTATAGCTTTCGGCGCGCTTGGGTTGGCTGGGTTTTTCCGCAATCGCCCTTTTGTAGGCGTTAACGTGGGCATTTGGGGTCGCTTCATAGCTCACTTTGTTTCAGGTATCATTTTCTTTGCTAGCTACGCTCCAGAGGGGATGCATCCGGCGGTTTATTCAGCAATTTACAACGGGAGCTACATATTGCCAGAGCTCGCCATAAGCGTTTACATAATATTCTTACTACAGGAAAGCAAACTGTTGAAGGCTTTTCTATAACGAGGGATAGTGATGGTTAAGTTAAAAACTGGGATTAAGGGTTTCGATGAGATCATAGGCGGCGGAATCGAGTCTGGCTCACGGAACATTCTCTACGGTCCACCAGGAACAGGCAAGACCGTTTTCGCTATGCAGTTTCTTTGGCAGGGACTATGCGGAGGCGAGACTGTGGCTTATGATGTTATGGATAAACCTTTTCCACGGCTTATCGCCTATTTCAAGTCCTTCGGCTGGAATATTGAACCTTACATTGAAAAGGGCAAGTTTATTGCCATCCAAGCCTTTCCCCACTTTGAGCCCTATCCCAAAGATCCCAGGGTTATCTACTTCAGCTTGGAAGATTTTGAGGAAATGAAGCGTATTGACAGGCTGCTCTCAGAAAGGGGGGTTACGAGGTTTGCGGCTGGCGACTTCAGCGAGCAACTTTTCGCACTCTATGATTTGAAGTACATGGAGCCCGTTGAGGATTGGACCATAAACTGGTGCCATTACGACAATATAGTTAACATTGACATCATGACGGCTGCAACCCAGAAGGATATCGCCATCCAGAGAGCAACAGACTTAGACCTCAACAAGGCCCATAATATTTTTTTCTTTAGGTTTAATGAGGAAAAATGCCGCCGAGAACTTCGGATAGTGAAGATGGAGGGATGCGAGCATCCCCTAGATTGGATTCCATTCCGCATAACTGGCAGGGGCATAGAACTGATACAGGAAAAATAGTATGGGAAAACTAGGCCCAAAAGATCTGCAAAAACTGTTAAAATGCATTAAAGCAGATAATCGTGTTGTCATCCCACCTATGGCCGGATACGATTCTGGAGTGCACTTGTTAGGCGACATGTGGCTTGTTGTCTCTACAGATCCATGCATAGGCGTTCCAACCGAGTGGTTTGGCTGGCTCCTAATCCATTATGCGGCTTCAGATGTTGCGCTTTTCGGAGCCAAACCCCAGTTCTGCACATTGAACCTTCTAGGACCACCAGCTACAAAGCCTTCAACATTCCAAGCAATTATGCGCCAAGCGTGTAAAGCCGCAGAAGATCTAAACATGGCCATTGTCACAGGTCACACTGGCACCTATGAGGGTTTGTTAACGCTGGTTGGAGTTTGCACAGCCTATGGTCAGGTGAAGAGGGATAAACTTATAACACCTGGCGGCGCGAAACCAAGAGACCTTATTATTTGCACTAAGCCCTTGGGCTTGGAAATCGCTATTAACTTAACCATGATGAACAGGGACTTAGCCGAAAAACTCTTCGGATCCCGACGAGTCCGCACATTAATGAAGCTTTTTAGGATGCAAAGCTGTGTATGGGAAGCGCTTGCCCTTGCGCAGGTTAAAGGCGTTCATGCCATGCATGACCTAACAGAAGGCGGGCTTGTGGCTTCATTGAATGAAATGGCTCAGGCATCAGGGCTTGGTTTCCAGGTAGAATTTGAAAAAATCCCAATATGCGCTGAGGCGGAAAGGCTTAAGGAGACGTTTGGTCTTTATGACGGGCAGCTTCTCTCCATGTCTTCAACGGGCACAATTTTGGTTGCCGTGGACCCAATAGCCCTAGGTGAGGTTGAGAAGAGATTAAAGGTCCATGGTTTAGAAGCCTTTTCCATAGGCGCTTTCACAGAGGAAAAAAGGCGTATTATCGTGAAAGGCGGAAGGGAAAGGCGCTTTCCAGAAAGGGCTGAAGACCCTTACGAAAGGATTCTTTCAGGCGCGTTATAGACGTTCATACGTTTTCCACGGACAAAGCCTATGAGCGTTAAATTTGCCTTTTTAGCGATTTCTATACCTGAATCCAAAGCTGCAGCCATGGAAGCAACTATAGGTATGCCGACTCTTACAGCCTTGAGAACTATGTCGCCTGTTAACCTACCACTTAAGGCCAGAAAACAATCTTTAAAAGGTGCCTTGGCCAGGGCGGCTTTTCCTAAGGCTTTATCCACAGCGTTGTGGCGTCCAACGTCTTCGGCGAAAGCCATAGAGGCGCCATCAGCCTTATAAACGGCGGCGACATGTACTCCCCCAGTTTTTCTGAAGGTTTCAGCTATGTTATTTAAATTTTTAACACAATTTTGAACAGTTTCAGCTTTAACCTTAACTGCCAACTGGATAGGTTTAATTCTCTTTAGAAATTGAGGATTATATGGTCCTCCACATGCCGAGGGGATTATGCGGTAGGCAAGGCTTGCAAGTTTTAGGCGGCTTTTAACATTAACTGTGGGCTTTAAATTGACATGGCACATACTCCCTTCTTTTAGAGTTATTTCCTGAATTTCCTCAACCACCTTAACCAAGCCTTCTGAGAGTAGATGCCCCACAACCAATTCTTTCAGATCCCTTGGCGTACACATTAAAGTGGCATAATGTGCATTGCCTATAAATATATGTAAAGGTGCTTCTTCAGCTACATAATCCTCTACTTTCTGTATGGTTCCAGAGCCAATGTCAATTTTAACTATCTCAACTTTTGTTAAAATTGACACCACCTCTAGGTTTTCAGTTCCGAAATCACGAAGTCCACGATGGCTTCTGCAATGTTTACGCTTGTTACAGACTGCAATCCTCGCCATCCTGGTTGACTGTTGACCTCAACAATTAAAGGTCCTTTGGGGGCCTCTAGAATGTCCACGCCTGCAACCTTGCATTTAATAAGCTTGGCTGATTTCACGGCTAGTTCCTCCATTTCGCTGTCAAGTTTTATTGGTTCTGGACGGGCTCCTTGACTGTAATTGGTTTTCCAGCTTGTGGCAACTCGCCTCATCGCTGCCGCCACCTGGTCTCCTATGACAAAGGCTCTAATGTCCGAAAATCCGTGAGGCACATATTCCTGAATGTAAATTACGCCATGATAGAAAGTGATTGCACTGAAAACTGTTTGGGCTATTTCGGGATCGGATATTCGTGTTGAGCCTACCCCTCGAGATCCAAAAATTGGTTTCACGATGACGTCCCCTCCAAGGTCATGGAAAGCCCTTAAGGCTTCATCTTGACTCTCCGTTACAACCGTGCGGGGTACTGGTATACCATTCTCTTCCAATATTGCTAAAATAGCATATTTGTCGACGCAACGTTCAATGGCTTCCGGAGGATTAACAATGTAGAGACCCATCCTCTGAAGCCTATGCAGTATATCCATTCTAAAAACAATCTCCTCAAGGGAGCCACGCCCAATGGGGCGTACAATCAGAGCGCTTAAATCCTTTAAGAGATCTCGGCGGCCTACGCTTAAGTAGGGTTTATAGCCTATCCGCGCCACAAACTGGGGGAAAGACATACATGTTCCAGGGATCCCTCTCTTCCTTAACGCGTTGAGCAATGTCACTGAACCATAGGCGTTGACATCCTTTGTTAAAATTCCGATTCTCAAGGCCTCCACCATCATCTCAGCTGTGTAAATGCTGTTTAAGCTTTTCTTAAACAGCTTAAAGTTTCCATCCTGAATACTAGAATTTGTGAATGTATGGTATCAGTTGTTCGGCCTTATGAAATTTTCTGGAAAGATCCATAGTTAAATATGCACCATAATCATTAAAGTACGGCGGGCCCTTTCTGGAGAATAGCGTTAAAATCCGACTATTGTGGTTAATTTTAAAGCCCTCACTGCATGGCTCATGACCCCTGATAAGTATCTTAACATTAATGCGGTCAAGCACCTCCTCGGTCACTTTCTGGCCGAAAAGTTTTCCGGCACCCCTTGGAGAAGCACAAACCTCTTTGACATTCTCATCGGGATCGCTCCATAATAAATCCTCCAAGAGCTCATTTTTAGGATGCATAGAATGGGCGTAGGCTAAATCATCTAAGGTCCTAATTTTCGGGGATAAGCCTCCATGGAGAATTAAGAAGCGCTCCTCAACTATCGCTGCATTATATAGGCATTCAAAAAGTTTCCTAACTTTTTCATACACCTTTCTCCAATCCTCTCCAAACCTACTTCTGAACTGAGAAGGTAGATCATGTGGATAAGCTAAAAGATCTTCGGGTCCCTCATGATTACCCCTTAGCAGGATAATCTGCCTTGGAAAAAGCAACTTCAGCTTTAAAACAGTGTAATAAACTTCAGCGGAAAAGAAGCCTCTATCGCCATAATCTCCAAGGAATATAGCAATGGAAGTGGAATTTTGATGAAGTTTTTGAATGAAAGTGCTTTTGTTTAAAATTTCAACCAAGCTATCAAGGTCACCGTGTAGATCTCCAATTATAAAAGCATTGCACATAGGAGAAACTTTAACAAGTCGCCCATAAACTTCAAAATTTTCCATGTTACCTTCTTCGCAGCAAATAACTCTAGCAGCTTCCTCCAATATCGCTTCAAAGCTTTCCTTTTCAGCCTCTAGGGCTTCCTTAACCAGTTGTTGAAGCTGCAAAACTGAGTCCCACTTCACACTAAAATATTAGATTCATTATATATAATGTTTTAATTATGTTTTTAAACTCATTTTTGAGTAGCTACTCTTAAATAGTAACCCTATTTAAAAACAGACTGGTGTAAAATCATGAATTCCAGAAAAATAGCTTTCATAAGCCTCATGAGCGCCCTTGGGCTTCTATTATCGGCACTTTCACTTAACATGGCACCCATATTCAGCGCCGTAGGTCAAGGAGGAGCGGCGCTGGACTTTTCGCATACAGCAACTTTCATAGCATCCATTTTTGGCGGCCCCTCCGCTGGAATTGCTGTCGGGCTGCTCGGAGGAATTTATGCAGGATTCCATTTTGGCTACGTGATGGGTTCCCTTGGACTACTATCATTGTTTGGAGTGCCACTTGGGAAAGCGTTAACAGGATTAACGGCTGGTTTATTATATAAGAAACTCCGTATAAATGAGCGAAAACGAATCTCCATATTAACGGTACTTACGGTTTTAGCATCTTATATTCCTGAATGCATTTTCACGATAATGTATTTCCTATACTTGGTGCCAATTTTCTATGGCTTTTCAATGAGTTTTCTGGTTCCAATAGTCATCTCAAAGGCTTGGGTTGAGATTGTTGTGATGAGCTTTCTAATGGGCGCTCTCGTAGGAAATAATGGATTCAAAGAATTCGTTGCAAAGTTTCTTTTAACCACAAAATAGAAGTAGACTAAACGCTTTTCAGATCGAAGGATTCCATCAATATCCTCGGGTTTATTTCTCCACAGTGAAAGGTTCTGCCAGTTTTTAAGTTATTAACTACCACAACAGCTGGAGCGAAAATGTTTGGGTCTATCTTATAGAAGTCGTAGTTGGCACTCTTGAAGATTTCAAGAAATGAACGTCCGTAATCTCTTGAGGCTTTTGATGGAGCTTTCTTAACAATTTCCTCCAACTCATTTTCATTATCATAATCAACAGCATAGTAACTAACGCCTCCATAAAGGATTGCATCGTTTGTTCTTGCCATGGCTTTAACGAACTTTGGATGCACAGGCGCTATGGGCGCATATCCCCATGCATATAGAACACGCTGTGGACTTAGTCCAAGCTTTGACAGTTTATGAAGACCAGTTTCAACTATCCTTCCTGAAACCTGCGTTGAGCCCGCTACACTGGCTGTTGGTGTTAAAATCACAGCCAACTTCTCGCATGAAACGTAGCAGTCGTCTGCTATGCGTTGTATAACCTTTTCCGGCGGGTACTTGTCCGTTTCTAGGACAACAATTGCCCTATCAGATTGGTCTTTATATTTTATCTCCTCGTATATTTCCTTGGGTTTTAAGGCCAGAGCTCTAGCCGGTCCTGATCCTATAGCTGAATAGTCTTCGCCCTTTATATTCCAGCCTGCGAATTGGGAGCCTAAGGTGGCGATAGCAGGATGGTCCGTATATATGAAAATGGAGGGGAGAACAAGCTCGCCATATTGTTTTGCAGTTATTTCGGTCTTGCCGCATCCGCCAAGGCATATTTCAGTTATTATTCGACCTGATTCAAAGCCCCCTTTAGCCTGTATTCCTGCATCTACAATGGTGGCTCCACATTCAGCCCTTTTGATCTTTATCCCATAAAAGTCAGGTTTTCGGAATAAGTTTTCCAAAAGTCGCCATGCCAGCAAGTTTACACTTAAGCTGTTGTTCAACATTTTCCTTCACATTTCTAGAGAAACCTTTCATAATTACTTAGCTGTGGATTTTTAGCCTTAGAAATGTAGAGTTTCCCTTTCCCATCCTCAGCCAAGTCTCCGAGGAATAAGTAGAAAGGCTCCTCAACCACCTCGCCTTCCTCTATTTTAACCTTTTTCCTAACCCCGTCGAAGGTGAAGGTTGGCAGAACAGATTCCATGAAGCCGCCAACAATTACGGTGCCGCCTATCATGCAGGATCCAGCCCTTCCGTCGCAGTTTCCTTGGACATATATTAGGCCATCATGCATTCCATGGCCTACAAATTGTCCCGCGTTTCCATAAATTTTTATCATACCCTTCATCATATAGGCTCCGGCGTCCACACCAACATTTCCATGAACTATAATTTTTCCGCCTTTCATGCCATGGGTGCTGCCACGATATGGTGCACCAACATAATCGCCGGCATTTCCGTGAATTTCTATGATTCCATCCTTCATCGTAGAGCCCGCCCACCCGCCCACATTTCCATGAACTATAATTTTTCCGCCCTCCATCTCCTCGCCCAGATGCGTTCCCACATCGCCTTTTATTATTACTTGACCCCTCCTCATTCTTGCACAAATCCACCTCACCTTGCTAACATTTCCATTTATCATTATGATAGGCTCCTCCACGGCTTCGGGCGACTGCACTTCTTCAACTTTGAAGAGTTCTCCGAGATTTTTCTCGGTGTTCCCCTCCCAGAGCTTTAGTTGCATTATCTCAGCTGCTGTTTTATTATCAAAGAAGTCAGGGTTTATGCATTCAGCCACCACTGGAAATCTGAATTCCTTTATGGGATATAGGACTATCATACATCAGCCTCCACGTTTATCGGGCTTGAAATAGCCAAATAACCTTCAGAGACGGGATAGTTTTCATACTCTACTGTCCAGTATTCCTTAAACTTCCTCTTCATGTCAGCGTCAACTTCAATTTCACAGGGCTTGCATAATTGAACATTAACCCACAAGGTGGCGCCTGGTACATGTTTCAGAACCTTGCCATTCTTAACTACCAAATCGCCGCTTTTGATGGTATACGCAGCGTTTCTAAAGGCATATATTATCGCTTCATAATCCCTTGACGGATCCAGATTCTCCGGGTTAATGTTGTAGATGGCTATATCCGCGTCGGCTCCTATGCCAAGGTGCCCCTTATTCTTCAGACCCAAAGCTCTAGCCTGGCCTGCACGGGTCATAATTGCTATCTCATAGAGGCTCATTTCACGGTCTATAGATGGCAGAAGACTTTTTTTCTGCGCCCTCTTATGTAGTTTCTTGAAATTTTCCTCTCTTGCTTTTCGGCTCATAAGCCAAGCTATAATCATGGGATATGCTATGAAGGGGCCTGCGTTGGGATGATCTGTGGACAAAACCATCTTCCATGGATCCTTTATTAGAAGAGCCAGCTCCAAACCTATAGACCATTGGGTCGCGTGAACGGCGCTTTTCGGTCTATAATGGAACGGCACTATTCCAGCTGAGGTTTCTGTCTCCACATCATGGTTGATCCATTTGTTTCCGCTAAGCGTGTAAAGCGTATACTGGAATGGCCCATCTGCTGTCATGGTCGTAGTGTCTGTGAAAATTATCTGGCCCATATCCATGGTGACGTGGGAGTGGGCATTCATGTAGTTGGCTATTTCTTCGGCTCCAGACTCAAATGTTCGCCAGTCTTCTCCCTTAAAGGCTGAGAATTGGCAGTGTGTTATATGTATTACTGGTTTACCATCATTGGCCAGATCCTCAACGCATTTCAAAGTTTCGAGGGTTGTTAGATAATTTCCAGGCACTCCAAGATTGTTAGTGTGTACATGAATCGTGTGGGGCAAATTTAGAAGTTTGTTAACCTTACACAGCCCGCGGATAATCTCGCGGGGGGTTAAACCAAAATTTGGAACAGGGTCATCTATGCTATGCACGTTACGGCCGAAGCCCCAGGCTTCAAGGCCTCCTGGGTTTACTAGTTTTATGGCATAGCCCTTTGTAGCCTTTATCATCCATGCCACATGCCTAGCGCACTCCTCGAGTTCTCCGTTCCTCAAGTATTCTAGGACGAACCACCAGTCTCCAAGCAGCGGGTAGCTTGCCTTGTCAATTATTGGCGTATCACTAAGCTCCTCATGGGTATGTCTAGCTTCCAGGGGCGGCATGGCTGGATCCATGACGGTTGTGTAGCCCATTCTTGCATAACGATAGCCTGTTGTGAAAGTTGATGGAATAGAATAGCCCACACCTGACCTGGTCGTGGCGGTTTTAGGCTCAACGTCCTTGTAGTGATCCTCAGGCCTTAATATTCTCCCAGAATTTACTTTGCCGCCTGCTATGTGGCTGTGAATGTCAACGCCTCCAGGCATGACAACCATTCCGGAAGCGTCAATAACTTTGGCGCGGGATCCAACGTCCTTAACGATTTTTCCGTCCTTAACAGCGATATCCATTCTTTCGCCGTTTATTCCATTTATCGGATCATATACGAAGCCATTTTTTATTAAAAGCTCCATTATCCAGAATGCCCCCTTTCACTCTTTATTTTCTTAACCTCCTTAAGGATAAGTCTCAAAATTTCCTCATCTGGTAGTATGCCATCTGGGGGATCAACAACCTTTTTCATTGGAATAGGCACATGATCCATACGATAGGCTGTTCCTTCCGCCTCAATTCCGACAATGGCGGATGGTATTAGGACATCCGCCATTCGGGCTGTTATATTCATATGGGAATCTATCACTATCAATGGATTTGCAGTAAGATGCTCAGCGGCAGCCTGTGGAAAGTTTGAAACAGGATCTGAGGCCACAATTAAGGCTGCATCAGATTCCTTTCGCAAAAGAACATCAACAACTGTGGTTTCTCCAGGGTTGTATCTTGGATAGCCTAGAGAAAAGTCTACGGCGTATGGATACCCCGTCTCCCATGCGGATACAACATTTGCTCCTTCAACGTTATAGTGCCCCCTCATGGGCATTATGATGAATTTAGTTCGCATATTTAGATCACGGGTAAGACGGATGGCCTCCTCAACGTTTTTTAGTTTGCCACTGCTCATGGTTAATCCTAAACCGAAGAATAGGGCGCCGAAATCGCAGCTTACCATGGCGTCAACAACATCTTCTAAGTATTCCACTGGAACTCCGGCGACTTTGTCAACTTCAAGTTCATGGTCGCGGACCAACGCTCTCATGGCTTTAAGGAGCTCATAATCCCTGTTAGGTTCAACTTGTATGAAGTAGTCAGCTATTTCAGCGGTTTTTGTCCGCCTAACATCAACCACTATAAGCTTTCTACCCTCTTTTGAAATATATGGATAGGGCGCCCTCTCATAATGTTCCATAACCTGGGATCTCTTCTTGGGGGCTAAACGCCTTAAAGCACTTTCAATCTTTTTCCGACCCATCAAGGCCTTCATTTTGTTTAAATATCCACGCCAAGTGCTTTTCTCGAACCTTCCCTCTGAGAAGGCTGTGTAGCGTTCAATATGTCTTGGGTGAGCACTCCATGGATCGCATCCCCAATATATAATAAGATCTGCCCTGTGTCTAACCTGGCCGAGAGTGCAGGATGGAATGCCTACCTGCTGAACGCTAAGCACTGATGGTCCGTGACAAACCACCGAGGTATTGTCTATAATACCCCCTACTTCCTCGGCCAATTCAATGCCTACTTTTATAGCTTCACAGCTTGTGCAACTCCAGCCATAAAGCACAGGATATTTCGCATTTGCCAAAATTTCAGCAGCCTTTCTTACAGCCTCCTCAAGTGTAACCTCAACGAATTTCCCATCTTTCCTTATTAGGGGCTTGGTGACCCTGTGCTCGCAACAGTGCGAAGTGAACTTGGCCTCAGACATTGCGCAGCCGTTTTTAACCTTAGTTATCCGCCCGTTTTCTATTGTTAGCTCTATATCATCACAGAGACAACCGCACACGGGACATGTAACAGCCTTCACAACACTCATGCCAATTCCTTCCTAAACTGTTGTTTAAGAAGCTCTTCTAAGCTTGATACTTGCCTGTCAGGTGCCGGTTCGACTTCAGCCTGAATCCCCTTAAGGGATGGCATCCCAATACTATGAGTTTCAGGATCAACTAACATATTAACCCATGGACCATAGGGAATATATATCACGCCCGGATGAGGAGCTCTTAAGGATTTTACAGCCTTAACCACTACTGAGCCGAACTTCGTTGTAACAAGGATATTGGTTTTATCCTTAATTCCAAGCTTTTTCATATCCTCAGGGTCCATGTAGCACACCGAAACGCTTTCCAAATATTCCTTGGAAAATTTGCCGAGCTCCTTTCCAACCCCTTGATCTATCGTCCGCCCCGTTAATAAGGTCACTTTTAGCTTTGGCTTTTCATTCATCACCAACATCAGCCCTTAATTAACGTTAATCTAATATTTGAAAGTTCATACTTAGTTTTAACACTAATTAATTTATCTCTTCGAGAAAGCAGGATTTCACAAGCAAGGGTCGTCATAGCTCATGGCCTATAACCGCTTAATAGACTGAGGGCTAGGGCTGCTGCGATTATGTCGGCTGTGGTTCCCGGGTTTAAAAGGTTGCCCTGCCTCCTAAGGTAAGCGTCAAATTCATGCAGCTTATTCCGCCCTATTTGAGAAGCTAGTCCACCATGCTCTAAAATATCGCGTGCCATAGCCGAAACATCCTTTGCCGTTTCAATTCCAACTTTCCTAGCTATAAACGTGTCTGGATATTCGGATAGAACTTTTAAAAAAGTATGAATTATGGCCGTGTTTAAGTCCCTGCCTTCAGCCAGCTGCTCCATGAGACATGGATATGCAAAATCGAAAGTTACTGGAAAATTGTTAACCCATTCGTAGCAAATTTTATCATAACTAGAGGCTATTTGGAAAACTTGATAGAGGGTTATACGCTCCTTTAATATCCTTTCAATTGATTTGGGATCATTAACATCCAAATCAGGGGCCTTTCCAAGGCCGCTGGGTTTGGCTATCTTTATCGCTTCATAAACAGCCACGGCATCCTCCGGAGTTGAAGATTCAGCAACAATTTTGATGTTGCGTCTAACATCTGAAACCTCGAAGGAACCATCGGATTTCATTGGAGACATCCCTGCCGCAGCTGCCATTGGACAAAGCAGCATTATGGTGCCAAGTAAAGTATTTCCACCCCTCTGCCAAGCGTTAACCTCAGCAACGCAATCACGTATAAGACTGCCTATGCCAATTTGTTGTGGGCTTAACTTGCAGCGGGAAACAGCCATGCCGCGCTTTGCTGCCCTTTCAAGATGTGGGGCAACCGCAACGGCAGAGGCAAGAAAGTGAGCATGATTTGTCCCTTCAAAACCCACGACCAAATTCACGTTTCCAGGCTTATCAGCGCTTACCTCTAAGAGAATAGCTAGCTCTAAGCAACTTGATATATGCCTAACCTTTCCGGCGAGCACTTGATTCTGTACCTCTATCACTATTTTTTATGGAAAGACTTATTAATGTTGTGTAAAAAACTACATAGGACTGAAGAAAAAAACATTGATGAGGTACGCTATGACCCAAAAAAACGTTACAAAGGTAATATTTTTGGCCTTAACGGGAATGTGGGTTGCTCTAGTTCTTGCATGCTCTTGGATTCCCGCTTACCCCGTGCTGGGAACCCCTGCGGTAATTACTTTTTCGAATATCATATTTTCAAGCTTGACAGCTCCAATTTTAGGACCTTTATGGGGAACAATTTCAGGTTTTATTTTCGGATGGCTTGTTCCATATGTTAATCCAGCAACTTCGATAGGATTGCTCACTTTCCTAAGCCCGACCATGGCGGCAATGATGAGCGGGCTATTCCTGTTTAACAGATGGAAAGAAGCCACATTAATCTTCGCCATAGAAATGATAATCTGGTTTTCCCACCCCTTCGCATGGTATGAAGCTATGCCAATCATAACGTGGCAGTACTGGCCGGTCTTAGCTTTTATCGTTGTTCCTCCCCTTAGGGAATGGATTGTAAAGGCCATAGTAAACAGAGACCCTGCAAGAATGCCTGCCGCACTATGGTGCCTTGCTTGGATTGCACGAATAGGCGGAGATGTTGCAACAGGAAACAACATAGCTGTATGGGTTCTAAACTGGGGGGTTCCAGAACTTTATCCCTACTGGGCCCCAATGACAATATACTACGCCATAGCGGATTCTCTGAACTGCCTCGCAGGGGCCACTATAGGAACAGCAGTCCTCCTAGCGTTAAAAAGAGCTAACATAAAAGTACTTGCGGTGGACGTTTTAGCAGGAAGGCAGGAAAAGCTGAATACACAAGTTCGGTAAAGGAAAACCCGGCAAGACACGGGACCAGCCAAAAAGTTTACCACTAAATTTATGGAAAAACAAGATGCTTTGTTGGAATAATTGCTTAAAATCTCCATTTATTCACAAAAGCCAAAACCTAATTAGGAAAATCCATCACTCAGCCAACGCCAATAGTAATTTTGCGTTTTGACACGAAAAACTCAATAGGAAAATCTCAATCACAAAGCACAGAAACCCATGTGGCCAATTGAAGGATACCTCATAGAATCTGTTGAAAACGTGATATTCGATGTAAAAGGTTTAGTTCATCCACCAGACAAAATAGTGGCTTTCCCCCGTTTTATTCCAGATCTGGAAGGACCCCGACGACGCGGGAAAATTAGGTATAGAAAGGTGTACAGCATATCCGATCGATTTAGTTTTCTTGAGAAAAACCTACCCGGATACGTGGTATATGACCCTATTTTTGATGAGAAACTTTGTGAAGTTCCTCTACAAAAAGTTAAAAAAGTTTACAGTCCCGTCCAATTCCTTAAAACACTGAGAAAGCGCAGAAACTTTGACGGTTTAGAGTTCGCAGCGTTACAATGTCTCAAGATTTTAAAGGAGAAATCAAATGTTCCTTGGAATGAGTTGGGAGTTTCAGGCTCCCTTTTGGTTAAAATGCACAGCGAAACTTCAGATATTGACATAATAGTTTACGGTTCTGAAAATTGTTGGAAAGTGTACTATGCTTTACAGAAGCTCTTAAAAGAGGGTAACATACCCTTTAAAGCCTATAACTTGGATGAGTTGAAAGTTCTTTATAATTTCCGTTCGAAGGATACACGCATGAAATTTGAGGACTTTGTTAGGGTTGAATCCAGAAAGGTTTTACAGGGAAAGTTCATGGAGAGGGACTATTTTATACGTTTTGTTAAGAACTGGAATGAAGTCAACGAGAATTATGGGGATATACGCTACAGGAACTCCGGCTATGCAAAAATTGAAGCTCAAGTAGTAGATGACTCTGAATCCATATTCACGCCGTGCAAGTATAAAATTGAGGATGCAAAAATTGTTGAGGGCCCAATATTGGAACCATTATCGGAAATAGTCTCATTTAGGGGGAGATTCTGCGAACAAGCCAAAAAAGGCGAAACTGTGATAGCTCAAGGGAAAATTGAGCATGTTAAAGATTTTAGGAAAAACCTCGAATATTTTAGGTTGCTTGTTGGAAATACCCCCTCAGACTTTGTTATTCTAAAAACTTAACGCATTTATGCTAAATTAGCAACCTTCAAAACTTGTTCATAGTATCGTGGTCCATAGGTTAGGGTTATCTGGTGAAAGCTTCCCTTCTTAGTTTCAACTTTTTCAAGGTTGCCTTCAACATAAACCAGCTCATCCTTCCAAGCCTGCATCCTAAACTCTTCAAGATAGGATACTATACGCTTTATGTCATCGACTTTGGGTCCATCAACTATTTCAACTGGCTTAACATAATAAATAGATGGCATGAAAGGACCTTCTGAGTCATCTTCTATCCGCATAAAAGCCTTAACCCAACCCTGCCAATTTATCCTCAAAATTTCATGATATTCATTATATATTTCATTCCAAGCCTTTACGGGTTCAAATTCAACTTTTATTAAACGCTTAGAAGCTGTATCATTAAAAACCCCATAAATTAATTTGCGCTTCTGATGCCAAACAAATTCTTTAGGGCTAATATTCTTAAAACGCCAAACCTTTCCCCTGACTGGGCTATCATCCTCAAATTCATTCGAAAGTCCAGAGCTTTTTTCACTGTAAAGTTCCTGCAATAGACTTCTTACCTGAATTAGGTTGCTTCTGCCATATACTATAAGGTCTATGTCTGAGAAGCTTGGATGATAAAAACCGTGAAGGAGGGAGCCAAAAACTCCGAAAACATGTAATTGCAATCCAAGGTGCTCGATAATAAGTTCTAGTACAGCTTGCATAGCTCTTAATAATCCATCTTTAAATTCCAATTCGAGAAGTCTCTTGATGACCTCGTCAGGTTTTCTTATTACTGCAATGTCAGAAAATTTAACGCCTATAACCTTTTTTCCTAAAGGCTCATGGGGAATAAGATATTGTGGAAAGTTCTTCTGAATGAATTTCCAGCCCTCATCCTCGTAAAACTTATAAAAAACATGTTTTCCATCACTTCTAAAGGCTTTGGGATTTTCAGACTTGAACAGCTCTGAGGGAGCATATTCAGCGTCGCAAATGTAACCGTTCGGGGGATGCGCGTAGCCAAAAACTCGGAATATTAGACCTTCCCTAGTTATTACTCCGTCCCGATCCCTGATATCTAAAGAGGCCAAATGTACTCTTCCTCATTTTCAGCTGTTCCAACAACAACTTGATAAGAAATGTCACCTGACTGAACTTTTTCTACTTGCTCCAGCATACCAGCAACCTTGATTTCGTCACCTTTCCTTGCAACATTCCGATAACATCCAATCATGGAAACAACGGTCTCTGGAACCATGCTTCTTAGTAGTTCTGACTGACGGTTAAGGGGAGTGTAATTTTCGATTTTATAAACAGCAGGCCGGAAAATGGCATCACTATCATCTTTAACTTTACACCTAAAATGCACAGGGGCTATTGGCGTGTACATATATTCGCCATATCTAGAGGTTACTTCTTCTGGCTTCCGAACTGCTGTGTACATGAAAATCTTGTTTTGGTATCTTCCCTTAAATCGCCTTGCTGCATCCAACCGGTTATTGAAGACATAACTTAATGTTCCATCCCTTACAAGCCTTTCCACAACGGCTTCAACCTTCCTAAAGTTAGATCTCCCGTAAATTACGATATCAATATCAGATTTCTCACCATGCATGTTTAAGGCTATAGAGCCATGAACTCCGAAATCATCAATTGAAACTCCAGATTCGCTTGAAATCAGCTGGATAAAGTTCAGCGTCATTTCCTGCAGCCTATCTCTCTTCCCGGCAGTTAATATTGCTTGAAGGCGCTCTCTTGGAACAAAAACTTCCTTAATGTTGGATATGGGCGTACTGATGACTTCTTTGCGCCTATAGGGACAAAAGTAAACATGGTCTGGAAAGTTTTTCCTAAAAACCTCAAGAAAAGTCTGATAATTTTTTGCCGTGTAAAGTTTCTCAGCCCTGAAAAGCTCAGTATCACCATATTTCCATGTCCTCTCAAGGAGACGTATATTAAAAAGCTCTTTAAACCTTGACGGTATGTACTTTAAAAAGGAAAAAACACGTCCAATTGGATGTTCATAACCAAAAACGTTTAAAATAAAGCCTTCCCGGGTTAGTAAGGTGTCACCGTCCATTGGAATCCAATTATTAATAGGCACTTCTTAGACACCGCGGGATAATTTAGCCGAGTATCTAAAAAAGCTAACGTTGAAAAAGTAATCTTTAAAATGAACGCCTTTGAAAGTCTCTATAAGGTAGTAAAATGAAACATGGATTATATCCCTATGTTGTATTTCTTCCATCAGCATATAAGGAGAAGATTTTAAGCGCAATTTTCGGCTCAAAAGCGTCCATTGACATTCTAAGATTCTCCCTAAAGCAGGGAATCTCAAATAAGATATATCAGAAGGATCTGATGAGAAATCTTGCCTATTCGAATAAGACAATAATTGAAAACCTGAAGACTTTAACCAAGCTCGGAGTTTTGATGGAGGAAATGGAAAAAGTTGAGAGCAAGGAACGCACTGCATGGGTTAAGGTCTACAGGCTCTCCGATATGGGTAAATGGTTTGCATTACTCCTCGCTGAAGAAAAGGAGCTGCCTAATGAAGAAAAGGCAGAAATAATGCAGAACGTTTTTAGAAGCTACATAGGATGGATAAAGAATCTTTCAAAAGATCTGAACATCGAAAAGAACACATTAAAGAGAATTTTTGAAGAAGAGATGGAAAAATAGGGTGGAAATTTGGGAGTAAAAGTTGTAGCTGTCGTGGGAAGCAAAAAATCTGGAAAAACAACAGTAATTGAGGCTCTAATAAGGGGGTTAAGCAAGAGAGGCTATAAAATTGCTGCTATTAAGCACATTCCAGAAGAGAATTTTACGATAGATACTACTGGTAAGGACACCTGGAGATTTAAGATGGCCGGTGCAAAGATGGCGATAAGCGTTGCCCCAAACGAGATAGCCATTATTGAAAATATAGATACAAGCACCTTGTCGCTGGAGCAGATACTAGAAAAATGCAAAGGAATTGACGTTGTTCTAATAGAAGGATTCAGGAATATTCTTCAAAAAAATGAGAAGATACCTAAGATTGTGTCTGTAAAATCCGCTGAAGAAGCCTTAGAAGCCTTAAAAACTTTTAATCCCATAATTGCCTTCACAGGACCCCATCGGCCTGAGGGGCTTAACTTAAATGTTCCATACATAGACGTTTTAAAAGATGAAAATTTAATAGTAGATGTTGTTGAGAATGCTATTAATAAATCAAGGGCTTAGGGGCGCCGTGGATTATGGAACTTGGAGAGAATTTATGGAGGGGGAGAAGGGTTTCTAAGAAATAGAAAATTATTTTCTCCAAGTTTCTCCATCCCCGGGCGCCCCTATTAAAGGGCTTTAAAGGCTTCGAACCAGCGATTATAAAGCGTTAACATGTCAAGGGAGACGCTTGGTTTTCTTTCCTCAAGGATTTGCCTGAAATCACTCATTCTTATGGGTCTTGGCTTGGCCAGCTTGTTAGCCGCTTGACCGGATTCGAAAAATTCGCCTACAACCTTCAAGTGTGCTGATTGACATACATCCTTAATGTCGCTTCCTGAGAAGCCCTCAGAGAGCCTAGCCAATTCATGGAGATCGACGTCTGGAGCCAGTGGAATGTTGCGTATATAATGTTTAAACATCATTAAGCGGGCATGAAAGTCTGGCAGGGGTACAAGAATTCTTTTCTGGAAGCGTCTAATGAATGGCCAGTCTAAATCCCATGGTTTGTTCGTAGCGCCTATTATGTATACATGAAGGTTTTTGCCCTTATCTATTATTCCATCCATTTCCTTTAAGAATTGATTTCGAACCCTAACCTCCCCGCCTACCTCGTTGGAATGCTTCCCCATAAGCGAATCTAATTCGTCAATAAATATTATTGCTGGTTTCTTTTCTTCTGTAGCATATTTCCTTGCAGATTCGAAGAGACGGGAAACATTTTGCTCAGCCTCGCCGAGCCACTTGGACATTATTGAAGCAGCATCCACCGACATAAAAACAGCATTTATCTCTGTGGCCACGGCTGCAGCTAACAGGGTTTTACCACAGCCTGGAGGCCCAAAGAGGAGAATTCCCCTAGGCCAGCCCAATGGGAATAGATCCGGCCTCTGAACGGGATAAACTATTGCCTCTTTTATGGCCCTTTTGGCTGTTTCAAGGCCAACAACATCATCCCATTTGACATTAGGCTTTTCCTTAATAATTAACTCCTCATAACTAGCCTTTCTATCTTCAGAAAGCGACTTTGCATCCTCAGCATCCCTTACCTCTGCCTGCGGCCCGGTTGGGCCTATGGCCCCCTGAAGCACCTTAATCCTTTCTTGGTAGGCTATGGCTCTTTGAATGTAAATCTTGTTTAGGCTGTATTCAGGATATAGTTGAACAAGCTTAAGAAGGCTTTCTACAGCTTTCTGATACATCGTTATAGCCATGCCTCTCGCGCCTTGCTTATCTAAGCGGATAGCCTCCAAAGCATAATTTGTCGCTGCCTTTTCAAGTTCTTGGGAAGCTTCCATCGCTTCAACCTCTCGCCACTTCTATCCTTATTTTACCTTTTGAGCCCAAGCTATGCAAGGCTTTTTCAACTTCATCACAGGGAGCGTCCAACTCACGAGAACATCGCACTAAGTCTATTTCTCCGCCACTCTGCCGTACATACTCTAACAATGCTTCCTCAAGGGATGTCTTTCTGACTTTGAGAGAAACCTCTTGAATTTCAGACCTTTTCACTGAGAAGAAGTTCCCGTTACACCCCTCGTCCCCACTGATGGATTCCTTGCCGGAAACATGAGAGCAGGAAGCTTCTAAAGCCACCATTTGCCTGATTGGTTCCTTGGCTTGCGCTTTTGCTACGCTTGCCGGAGGGATGTCAATAGGTGGTTCTGGAAGTTTTTCGTTTAACTCCTTTTCTAGGAAAGCTGAAACTTCTTCTAGGATCTGCTCACCCTCCAAGGTTGCTTTGCCTGCAGGTATCACCATTTTTTCCTCGGATATTCTAGTTGAGTACATAGTCTCGCTTATCACATTATTAACTTCTTTTAATTCCAGCGAAACCTCAGGCAAAACTGCATAGAGCTGTTTTGAAACATCCTGCAACACTTTAAGGGCTGGTTTCAAATCGACGACTATGTAGCTTAACTCCTTTATCGTTTCGAGTCTTAGGATAACCCTTTCAATTGCAAGTTCTACTTGTTGGAGAAAGCTTATTAGTTTCCTAACCTCTGCAAGTTCGCTGGCGCAGATAGCTGCCCTCTCTTTGTTATTATTATTTAAGGCGGTTACACAACTTTGGAAAAGCAGTTTATCTCTTTCCTTCAATCTGAAAGAGGCTTGTGATATCTTGTACTGCTGGACTTTCAACTTTCGCATTGAAACATCAATAACCTCTTGCAGAGGGAGAGGGGAGGCAAAAGGGTTTTTAATCTTCACTCCCTCCGCCTACTCGTTGTCAAGGAATTATTTTTACCCGCCGACATCCTTCACGTAAACCATAGTTGGAGGTTCAGGTAAACTAGGAGCTTCAGTCTTTACATCAGATATTTCAGCAGCCGATTTGCAGGGAGCTTCGCCTAAAAGAATATTTGAAAGGTTGCTTCTTAAAGCTTCAAGATCGGCTTTTTCAGCATTAACCTTCTTTAGACATTCCTGTATCATCGAAAGGGTCTTGCTGTAGTAAGAGTCTGGAATTTCGCCTATTTCATGTTCGACTTCTAAATGGACAAGAGCGTAATTCAATTCTCTAATTTCTTTGTTACACCTTTCAATTTCAATTTTTATTTTTTCAAGTAGCGCCTGGGCTTCGCTTTTCAGCTGATTTAAGGCACCCTCAAAACTGGCATGCAGGTCCTCGTAAACCTCGGGAGATATCTTATTCCTTTCAACGAGCTCCTTTAGGGCTTGGTCCTTCCGCCAAATTAATGGAATTTTATCACATAAATTTTCTGTTTCTAATTTGAGACTTGATATTAAAACAACCTCTTGGCCATCGAATTTAATGTTTTCTATAGGGTGCTTTGTAAATTTTCCACTCTTGTGTTTAATATAAATGGAGTCTATAATCCCGCTGGGTTTCACGGCGAAGGACGCAACTTCGCCAAGTACATAGCCATACTCATCTTTAACCTCTCTGCCAAGAATTAAAAAAAGGTTGGGGCTTTGGCACATATTCATCACCTTCTACGAAGTTTCAGTTGAGGATTTTTCACCCAATGGAACTGATGGTATCCCAGCTGGAAGTTCCGGAAACTTATCCTTTATTCTCTGCTCAGCCACAGCTGCGGCTTCGCTGAGGATTTTCTGGGCATCCTCATTGGCTGCCTCAAAGTTTATGGAAAGCCCTGTGATCTGTCCAGCCTCTACGATTATGCCGCTCAATAGATTGTTTATTTGTCCGAGTTCCCTTTCCGCCTCTGGAAACACATTAGTCATTCCAACTTGTACGGCTCTAAGCACACTGATGGCTGGACCTAGAGTTGAAACCACATCACCGAGTTCTGTAACCGTGCGTAACCGTAAGACTATTTGCTCAAGGGCAAGCCGGGCATGCATTATCATCTTTTCCATTTTCCTTATTTCCGCCAGCTCATTGGCAAAAACATTGGCTCTAGCCATGTCATGCTTTGTATAGGCATCAACAATTCTTGCGAATATCGACTTATCTCTCTGGCTGAATCTTTCACTTGCCTGATCCAACTTTTGGATTTGCAGCTCTATACGCCTGATGGCCATGTCAAGCCTTGGCTTCAATGGACCTGGAGGTCTCACAGCCTCTTTGATACGTTCGGTGAACGGTTGATTAATTTCCTTTTCTTCCCAACGTTTAGCAAATCTCTCTGACAATGCTTACTCCTCCGTGTAGGGCTAGAAGCCAGAGCAGAATTTTATACATTGTTAATATGCCGGTAATATTGGCCTATATACATAGAGATATATGCTTCAGGTGGAATGCTTTTAGGCTTTAATTTTTTAACGAAAACATATGCTTGCTGTTTTTGAACTAATAGACAAAAATGTGTAAGTTAGACTAAAAAGAAGCCTAAAAATATGTCTAAGCCAGGTGGTAAAATGGGCGAAAGACTTAAGATATTTGGACTTGTTGCCCTCCTAGGGTTCATAGCAGGAGTCATAGCTCAGCTTACAGCCGACTATGTGGTCCCAGCCCTCATAGCACTGCTGCCAGCATTCTTGAGCGCTAAGTATCTCATTTCAGGACTTGCAGGTGCCTTCCTATCGCTAATCGTAGTAAGCATATGGGCATATTTCACAGGATCTTCTGAAAAAATATAGGCAAACGCTTCCTTCATCCTTTTTGCGTCCATAGCCCAGCTAGGCTTCTATTTTGGACTCAGGAGCGGAAAAAGCAATCATCAATTCAGCGTACCTCGATCTCTTCATCGTCCAAAATTATGGATAAGCCAAGCTTATTTAAATTTCTTGAATGCGCTCAAAACAATTTTATGTTTTAACCTACATTTTTACAATTGATTAGAAGGGGCCAAATTGGCGGATAATGATACTGAAGCATATCGTATAAGACTTGAAAGAGCTTCAAGTTATGGTGAAATATGGGAGGTTGTAAAAGATTCGGTGTGGCATACTTTGAAAAAGCGCAGAGCCGGAATGATGCTGTTTCTTGAGGACTTACCTTTAAGACTAGGAGCATATCATCCCATTGGAACAAACAACATAATATTAAACAAGACTCTTGTCCAAATTGTTGAAGCTTCAACAAAATCTAGGCGCGTCATTAATGCGTTTATATACAATCTTCTACTCCACGAGTACATCCATGCCCTTGGATACATTTCCGAGCTGGAGGTTAAGAACCTGGTATATCAAGTGGCCAGCCAATGCTTTGGAGAGAATCACATAGTTACCGCCATTGCAAAAGGTAGCCCATGGATATTGTTAAAGGGGATACCGCTGAACCATGATGGCGCATCCAACAGAATTATGGAAATAGTTAAGGACTTTGAAAGAACCGACAGGAATTACATAGTATAATTTGGCAAATTCAAAAGGTTGTCCTCACAAAATGGGTGCAAGCAAAAATCAGCAGCAAAACAGGTTAAAGCCCACTTTAGGACTATGCGACGCTGTGGCCATAAATATTGGCGCCATAGTTGGCGCAGGAGTATTTGTCGTCACGGGTATAGCTTCCGGTTATGCTGGCTCAGCATTGGTGGTATCTATGCTAATAGCCGCCGTGATCTCTCTTTTTACAGCGCTAAGTTTCTCAGAATTAGCCTCATGGCAGCCTCGAGAGGGGAGCATTTACGAGTATGCATATCAGCTTATCTCACCATTTGTAGGATTTTTAACAGGTTGGATGTGGGTTATATCCAACACCTTTGCAGGTTCAGCTGTGGCTTTGGGCTTTGCCCATTATTTTTGCTCTTTTTTTACGCTACTTCCTCCAAACTGGGTTGCAGCTTCCCTTTGTGCCTTATTTACCATTCTTAACTTTTTGGGAGCACGCGAATCCGCTTTTTTAAATAACATTCTAGTGGCTGCAAAGTTAGGGATACTCGGCTTTTTTGTAATTTATGGGATGATATACGTGGATTTTTCAAATTTCATCCCCTTCAATCCCTTCCAATGGGGAGTTCTATCCGGAGCTTTCTACATCTTCTTTGCCTATGGAGGCCTTGCGAGGGTAGCTGTTATAGCCGAAGAAGTTAAAGATGCAAAAAGAAACGTACCAAGGGCCATATTAATTTCTTTGACCATTTCCACCATCGTCTATATTCTTGTGGGTCTCGTGTCAGTAGGCCTCATAGGCGCGGACAAACTTGCAGAGGCAAAATCACCCCTCATTGAGGCTATAGGGGCTTCTAAAAATCCATCAGCGGTCTATATCGTCTCCGCTGGAGGACTCATCGCCACAGCCAGTGTATTGCTCACAACCATTTTGGGAGTTTCCAGAATGGCATATGCCATGGCAAGAAGGGGAGATTTACCACGGGTCTTTGGAAAACTTCATTCAAAATATAACACGCCACATTATTCAATTGGAATTTTTGGGGTCGTTATGATCCTACTTGTCCTTCTGATTGATATAGCAAGCGTTGTGGCAGTTAGCAATTTTGCTTTGCTCTTCTATTATACATTGACCAACGTTGCTGCCTTGAAGTTAAAAATCGAAAAAAGAAGATATACATCAATAGTGTCTTTTTTTGGAGCAATTACGTGTATGATGCTTTTAGTTTTTACAGCCCTTGCTTCACCCCATGCTTTTGCAATAGGAGGCGCAACATTAGCTGCTGGCGCTATTGCACATCGCTTATTTAGACGATTTAGGCTGAATTCGCTCTAAATTTCTTAAGGAGAAAGGCTTGACCACGTCCACCTTTAGAGAGGAGAGAAAACTTTTAAGACTTTGGACATTTGAAGCGAAAAGTTTTCTGATTTCACTGATGAATTCTGAAAAATCTGTAAAATCCTTATGAATTGAAGCTAAAAGTAGAGTGTTGCCCTCTGCCCCTTCGCCGGTGCCTGCGAATATTATTTTGGGATTTTTAGAAATCCAGTCATTAAATTCAGGGGTTAGATTTGCTGACAGAAAGTTTAGGGCAAGTATTTCGAAGCCAATTTTTTCAAGGGCTGGTATCACAGTGTACTCGCGAATATACCCAAGATTTTCAAGGTTTTTTCTCATTCTGGTGATGGTTGGCTGGGAAACGCCTATCGCTTTTGCAAGCTCCCTATCGCTTCTTTTGGAATCCTTCATCAGCTCGTAAAGTAGACATATCAGCTTTTGTTCAGCCATAGCCTACGAATTAACTAACACTCATAAAAGTTTTCTGCTACCTTTTCTCTTTTCGCTTGAGCATGTTCTCAAGCACAGGACGAAGCTTCTCATTCTCAGCCTTAATTCGATCTCTGCCGATTGCCCGCATCTGCTCAGTCATTTCTTTGATTAACTCTGCAAACTTTACGCCTTCAGCCGCGGAGATATACTCCACTCTGAATCTTTCTGGGCTTAGGCCAAGCTTATGCAGCATGGGCGCCAGCGCATCCATCCTGGCCTTCATTTTCCAGTTCCCACTGATATAATGGCAGTCATAGGGCAGGTGACATGCAGCCACCAGAACCATACCTGCTCCAAGCCTGAAAGCCTCTAGGACAAAGTCCCTGTCAACCCTTCCGGAGCACATGACCCTTATTGGGCGTATAGTCGGCGGATACTCAAAGCGGCTTGTTCCAGCTAGGTCTGCGCCAGCGTAGCTGCACCAGTTACATAGGAAAGCTAGGATCTTGTCTTCCGGATCCTTTTCAAGGGCTGTTCTTAGCTGAGCCAGGATCTGGGCGTCTGTAAAGTGCATCTGTGTTATGGCGTCCGCGGGACACTCTGCAGCGCATGTTCCACAGCCGTGACACATGGCCGTTATAACATTTGCAGGCTGCTTTTCAGCAATTTTAATAGCCCCATAGGGGCAACGCTCAGCACATATTCCACACTTAGTAGTTACATTCCTACATCTGCTTGGATCAACAACAGCAATAATGGGCTCAATTTTCCATTTCTGCTTTGAAAGCACTGTTGCCGCGCGAGCAGCTGCACCGCAGCCTTGGGAAACGCTGTAGGGTATATCCTTTGGCCCCTGGCAAGCGCCAGCCAAGAATATTCCGTCCGTAGGAGAGTCCAATGGTTTAAGCTTAGGATGGCTTTCCATAAAGAAGCCGTCAGCGCCCCTTGTAAGGTTTAGAATTCTGGAAATATCCTCTGAGCCCTTCTTAGGTATTGCTGCTGTTGCTAGAACAACCATTTCAGCCTCTATTTCTATTGGCATGCCAAGGTTAGCGTCTTCCGCGTGGATTATCAGGTTCCTGGTTTCCGGGGCCTCCACAATGCGGCTTACCCTTCCGCGGATGAAGTTTACTCCAAGCTCCCTTGCCCTCTGGTAGAATTCTTCAAATCCCTTGAAGTTTGTCCTCATGTCCATGTAGAAAACGTAAACTTCAATGTCCTCCTTGTATTTCTCCTTAAGCTGAACAACATGCTTAAGAGTGTACATGCAACAGAAATTGGAACAATAGGGATATTTGTTAACGTCCCTTGACCCGACACATTGAATGAAGGCTACGCTGTGAGGTTTCTGCCCATCAGATGCCCTTACAACTTTTCCACCTGTAGGTCCAGCAGCCAATATTAGCCTTTCAAACTCAAGGGATGTTAGTACGTTTGCATATTTACCATAGCCATAAAGCTGGTTGTCATAGGGGAGATAAATATCATAGCCAGTAGCAACGATTATGGCGCCAACTTCAAGTTCAATCTCTTCAGGTTTCTGATCAAAATCTATAGCCTGTCTCTCTCCACAAGCATCCACACACTTGTAACATTCGATACAATAGTCTCGGTTTATCCTGTATACCAGTGGAACAGCTTGGTCAAAGGGCACTGAGATGGCTTTCCTGACGCCTAAACCCATGTCCCATTCGTTGGGATACTCTATTGGACATACATCCTTGCATTCCCCGCAGCCAGTGCAGTTGTCCTCGATAACATAACGCGGATTTTTGCGTATCTTCACCTTAAAGTTTCCTATGTAACCGCTAACACTCAGCAGATCAGCATAGGAGATTATTTCAATATTTGGGTGACGGCCCACATCAACCATTTTTGGTCCTTCAATGCATATGGAACAGTCCAGCGTTGGGAAAGTCTTGTCCAGCTGAGCCATGTGACCGCCTATGCTTTCATCCTTCTCAAGAAGGTAGACCTTAAAGCCCATTTCCGCCAAATCTAATGCAGCGTTCATACCAGCTATGCCGCCGCCTACGACCAATGCGTTGTTGGTCACAGGCACTTCTATAGTTTGAAGTGGCATTAACAGTCTAGCCTTCGCCACAGCCATCCTTATAAGGTCCTTGGCCTTCTCTGTAGCCTCTTTTGGGGTGCTCGAATGACACCATGATGAAAATTCGCGTATATTCGCCATCTCGAAAAGGTATGGATTCAGTCCAGCATCTGAAACTGTTCGACGAAAAGTAACCTCATGCATTCTGGGCGAGCATGCAGCCACCACAACACGGTTAAGCTTATGCTCTTTTATGGCTTTCCTAATTTCCTCTTGGCCCGGATCAGAGCATGTATAGCGGTTCTCCTTAACATAAACAACGTCTGGAAGTGTTTTCGCGTATTCTACAAGCTCTTTTATGTCGATTACACCTGCTATGTTTAAGCCACAGTGGCATATGAAAACTCCAATTCGAAGATCTTCAGGCCTACCCTGATTTTGAGTGCTCACTGTCTGGGACATTAAATTATCACCTCTTTATACTTAAGTCTCCTTTCAACGGATTCTACAGCTTTCTGAGATCCTTTAGCCTTCAATTCCTTACTAATTTCAAGAGGTGAGGCTATTCTTTCTAGGGCCTTGTTCCAAGCTCCCGAACGAACTGGTGTATGGAGTATTTTTGTTCTCTTAAGTTCTAAGGCTCCATCCACAGGACAAACGACCTTGCAGGCTCCACAATACACACAGAAAAGCTCGTTCACGTGAACCTTATTATCAGCCTCAGACAGATACAGCGCTCCTGTGATAGGACACACGTCAAGGCAATCTCTACAGCCATCGGGACACTTTTCCAAATTTATCCCGATTTTCCCATAGAAAACCTTTCTCACATGTACAACACCCTTAGGGCATTTAAACTCGCATATTCTGCAGCAGGGGCAACGGTCTTCATTTATTTCAACATTAACCTTAAGCCATTCCCTCTGAAATGGACTCAATGAGCTTAAATCTTCCAAGACTTTTCCATCACTTGTTAAGTACTTCACTTTGATAAGGCCTAGCGGGCATGCCTTCTCGCAGTCTACACATTCCGGAGGGCACTTGCTTGAGTCCACTTTAATGTCGCGAATCAGCTGGGGGAAACTTTCTTTCTCAACAACTGACAAGACATGGCGACCATCCACGGCTACAGTTATAGCGCCGTAGGGACAGAGCAGGTCGCATATTCCGCAGAAGTTGCATTTTTCTAGGCTTATGTCAACTTTTGCATGCTGAGCTTTGCCGTCGATTGTTTTCGGTTGCTTTTGAAGTTTGATGGCTTCTTTGGGACATGCGAGACTGCAGATTTCACAGCCAACGCAGAGACTTCTATCAAGAGTGAGCCTATAATTCTTTACATGCAAAATCCATTCTAAGGTTAGGGTTTCGGGAGTCCCCCTTTTCAAAGTTTTTAGGGGCATATTTCAACCCATTTGAAATGTACATGCCAATTTTAAGAGTATTGACTTAATCCTCCCTCTCATATATAGTTTAAGATAATTCCAGGCCACTAGAAATGTTGATTAAAGCAGATTGCAATATAACACTTAAGGTTATCACTATCCATAATGTCCGCTATGCTTAAGCCATTTTCACACAAAATCCCTTTAAACTCTTCCAGAGGGAACCTTTTCTTCAACCCTGTGATGACAATAGTGGCATTTTTAAAGGCAACCCTTTTTGCCTCATTCAAGGTTTTACCGGGATTCGGCATATTTTGGAGGAGAGTGATGGCGAAGATATGAGTGAAAACCCCGCTTCTGAAGGGCGCATAATCGGCATCAGCCAAAACTAAATGCACATTCCCAAACCTTCTTGAACGCTTTTTAGCTTCATTTAACTCCTTTCTCGAGAAATCCAAACCAACAATCATCCAAACTTTTTTGGCGATATATTCGAACAGCAGTCCAGTTCCACATCCGAAATCTAAAACATAGCTTTGCCCTCCAAGCTCCACCTTTTCAAGAGCAGCCCTAATTTTCTCTGCCTGCTCCTCGGCATAGCGCATATCATATAAATGGGCTGTTAAATCATAGTTTCGCATGACAGTACGCTTCTGTTTCCACTCGTCCATAGCCTTTCAGAAATCTTATCTAGTTTAGAGCTTCTAAAACTATTTGGCGAGGATGTATTGAATTACAATCCGGTAACAGCTTTCGTAGATCCTGATTTAGCTGATGCTGAGAAGATTGCTAAGGAAGCAATCGCCCAGCATAAAACGCTTCTGGTCGTCGGTAACTGTTGGGTGCGCTACCTTGGAAGGGCGAGGTCTAAACTTGATCCAGGGGAGCGTATATTAATTGTTAAGGAGGATGGCTCCCTCCTTGTCCATCGCTCTGTGGGATATGAGCCTGTTAATTGGCAGCCACCGGGTTGCATATTTCAGACCTGTTTGAAGAACGGTGTTTTTGAACTTCGTGCCATAAGGCGTAAACCTCGGGAGTCCGTAAGCGTTTTCTTTGACAGAATTTATATGATTTCAGCTTTAAGTCTAAAAGACTCTGGCGAATTCGCCTTATACGCAAGTGAAGAGGATATGCAAAAGGCTATTCTTTTTGAGCCAAGCCTTCTAGAAGAGGGATTTAAGCCTATAAGTTACGAAAAGAGGGTGGAGCCCGGATTCGTGGATGTTTACGGCGTGGACAAGAATGGCAAATTTGTGGTTGTGGAGATTAAACGTAGAACCGCCGGAAAGGAGGCAGCCCTCCAGCTTGCAAAGTACTTAGAGGTTATCAAAAGTCGGGTAGGCCGCGAAATCAGGGGGATCCTCGCAGCACCCAGCATAGCTAAAGACGTGCAGAGACTTCTTGAAACCCTTAACCTAGAGTTCAAGCCACTAAACCCAAAGAAGTGTGCTGAGGTTCTGAAAAGGTTCGAGACAATTAAGCTCGAAGCATTCTTCAAGCAGGGTTCCCAATGATTATACGGGTTGTTCCATTAGCCTTCGACAGTTTCGGCGTGCGGTCCATGGCCACATTTGTCGAAACAGACAATCAAAAAATCCTAATAGACCCGGGAGTTTCCTTAGCTCCTCTGCGTTACGGCTTGGAGCCTCACCCCCTTGAGTGGCAAAGGCTTGATGAAACTTGGGAAACCATAAAGCAATACGCGAGGGAAGCTGATGTGCTTATTGTAACCCATTACCATTACGATCACCATGATCCAAGCTACCCTGAGCTCTACCGTGGAAAAACGGTTTTCATAAAACATCCAACCCAAAACATAAATTTCAGTCAGAAAGAGAGAGCCGCATTATTTCTTGCAGCCATAAAGGATCTGCCGAGAAAGTTGGATGTGGCGGACGGTAGGAAGTTTCAGTTAAGCGGAGATACAATAAACTTTTCGAAGGCCGTCTGCCATGGAACTAATCCCCGCCTCGGATATGTTATAGAGGTGAGCATCCAAAGCAACGGCGAAAAGTTTCTTTACACTTCGGATGTTGAGGGCCCCTCTCTGGAGGATCAGATAAGATTCATTTTGGAGGAAAAGCCGAGCATACTTTTTGTGGATGGACCAATGACTTATATGCTTGGGTACCGCTACTCATTCAAAAGCCTTGAAGCCTCCGTTAAAAATTTGATTAGGGCGATAGAGGAAACAAGGTTGCATACCCTTGTTTTGGATCATCATCTCCTCCGCGACTTGAATTATAAAAATCAGTTAAAACCAGTGTATACAAAGGCTGAGGAGCTAAACGTAAAAGTTATCACCGCGGCGGAGTTTGCGGGAAGGAAAATTGAGATGCTTGAGGCTTTGAGGAAGGAGCTCTATGCAAAATATGGTGAAGCACCATCCGAGGTTAGGAGACGCCCATTAAAGGAAGAATAACGTCCTAGACGAGAAGAACTGCAATTATGCCGCTTAAAAATACGCCGTCAAAAGTTCCCGCTCCCCCTATGCTTGCAATTCTAGCTCTAAGCATCGGAAGTCTATGCATGTTCAGAATGTCTGCACCAATCAAGGTGCCAAGCACGCCTGACACATAAGCCACAATTGATGGTGAACTTGAAGGAAGAAGATATGCCGCCAATGCCGCCACTAAAGGTGGAACGAAGGCTGGGGTGGCTATGCCAAGACCCTTTACAGGCCTTGCAACCAAATGAGTTGCTGCAGCAACAATCAAAGTGCCCGCTAATGCACAAGGTATGACTGAGGGCAGTTTCCATAGTAGAAAGATCGATAATACCGTTGGGATTAGGGCGCCGCCAACATTTATGGCAACAAGCGTCGTAAACTCATCATAATCGAGCTGTGGAATACGGAATCCCAAACCGAAGAAAGAAATGTACTCTTCCCTGATTATTGGCATCATGGTCCTAAGCTTAAATAATGGTATGTTTACGTAGCTTCCGGCAAAGGTTGCCAATAAAATTAACATGGTTGCATTTGGGCTGAAGCCTATCTGTCTAAAAGCAAGTCCCGCAACCCCAATAAAAATTAAGCCTATAATCAAAACGAGTATTAGAAACAATATCATGAATGTCAAGTAATTATGGGGACAGTAGATCGTTCGCCGGTTCAAATATTTTGCACCACAACGTTATTGCCATTTTATAGGACAATTATAAAAGACTTGCTAAAGGCAATTCGAGCAAAAAATTAAATAGTAAGCTTAACAGTTTGGCTTGAGGCATCAGCCATGAACCTTTGGAAAGACATTCCATGCGGCGACAAACCTCCTAAAATCCTAAATATGGTTGTGGAGGTTATCAGCGGTTCAAGGGACAAATACGAATACAATTTTAATTGGGGAGCTTTTGTCCTAGACCGTGTAATCCCATCATCAGTGGTTTTTCCCGTTGAGTATGGCTTTGTGCCGCAGACATGGTACGATGACTGTGATCCCCTTGACATAATGGCGCTAAGCTATGAGCCCCTTGAGGTGGGATGCATAGTAAAGGTAAGAACGATAGGGGCCTTAGTTGTCGAAGATGAGAATGGCATAGACCCGAAAATACTGTCAGTACTCGTCAATGACGCGAGATTTGAGGGCTACAATGACATCAGTGATGTCCACCCTCACAAGCTTAAGGAAATCCAAGAATTCTTTGAAACATACAAACGGCTGGAACCCCATAAATGGGTTAAAATCAAAGAATGGAAAAACGCTAAGGAAGCTATGGAAATAGTAAACTATGCGATTAAAAAGTTTATTGAACTAAAAAAGATTTAACATTAAAGGATTGTCATTTTCAAGTTGCTTCGTTCTCTATGATTGATGCTCTTTAGGTTCCTTTGACTTATGCGTTAGAATGGGAATTCCAACGGTGGCTATAATAGCCGTGGCAAGAATAACGAAGACTGTCACGTTAACGTAGAGGTACGCTAATTCTCCAAAAGTTGGATTTTCTGCGGCATATTGCATAGGAAGCGTCGCTAAAACCGCGGCGGCCAAACCTCTTGTTAAGAGAATACTCATTATTGGTCGATCCTCAGCTACTTCGCTACAGCGAATTGTTGATATTCTCACGGCTATATATCGCATCAGCAGGAGGATAAGCGAAATAACTACGCCTATAAGGATGAAGTTTATTGCACTTATTGTAACCATCAGACCAATATATACGAAAAAGAAGGTTCTCAGGAGAAAAGCTATTTCAGATTCGAACCTTCTTATGCCCTCATCGATCAAAGGATACTGGGCGGTTTCCATTCTCAGCATTCGGTAAATTTCACGTTCGTTCCCTAATATCATTCCGAAAACAAGGGAACATAAAGAACCACTTCCGCCAAGCACCTCTGAAAGGGAATAGGCTAAAAGCACAGCAGCTAAGGTAAGCATGTAAGAGTATGAGGCCCTTACTTTAACAACTCTTCTTAAGATGCTTAGCCAGATAACCCCAAAAACTATCCCTAAAACTATTCCTGTTGAAAATCTACTTGCGACAGATTGCCCAATGGCGGTTGGTTCGATATAACCCTTTAAAACTATCTCGATGATAATTATGGAGAAAACTATGCAGAGTATATCCGTTATGATTGATTCCAGACTTAGGATCGTTGAACTTTTTTCATGTATTTTTATTTTTGGAACTAATGACACTACGACAACGCTGCTGCTGCCTCCAAGAATTGTTCCAAAAAGCATGGAATACATCCAAGGTTTGTCAGGGATAATCATATACATCATAAAAAAAGTGACAGCCAAAACGCTTAACCCAAAACCTGAAACAGCTAGAATTGCAGCCCTTGGGCTTTCGGCGAAAACCCTATAAATATTCATTGCCAAACCGCCGTCAAACAATATGAAAACTAACGCTAACGCCGCCAAATAGGGCGCCAACGCCATAACTGTTAAAGCGTTTACTAAGCCGCATAAGGGTCCAATTATGATTCCCAAAACTATGAGTAAGATCATGTCAGGAAGACCTGTGCGCTCTAGAAGATAATTGCCCAAAAAACCTATCACAATTATGAAGCCTGCCAGAATCAATGCGAGGAGAACAGGATCAAGCATCTTAAACACTCCATACGCACTTTACTGGACAGCGGCGTATTTTTTACTCTACCTCTGGATATTTTAGCTTTACTACTTTCGTATAAAATCCGTTATCCTCTTCTGGAATAGGACCTGTTTGAGGATTTCACTCTTCATTATCCATTTTTGAATTGGTATCTGGAATCGACCAGAAATAAAACTTAAGGCCTCGTTTAGATTTTTGAATGTGTATGGCTTTTGGCGCATGGCATTTCTAACATTTTCTCTTACCTGCCAAACGCCAACGGGCATTATATAGCCTGGGTGGGCTTCCCTTAGGACTATAACCGTTGCTTGGCGTTGTTCTTTCATGAGTTGCTCGCAGACAGCCAAACGCGCGGCATAGTAGCATCCGCCTATTTCAGCATATGTTGTCCGCCCATCGTAGCCCTCCCAGTCGGAGTACATGAAAACGCTTTTGCCATGAGGATTCCAGACGGTGCCAGGGTACCATGCTTCTATAGCTTCGTAGCTCCACTTTCCAGGGATCATCAAAACCTCAAAGATGTTATCCAAGTAGCGTGACTCATAAACTCTATATTCGCCTATTTCAGGTAAAGTTTTAATTTTATCCATCAAATGCTTTGAGATTATGCAGTCCACTGCGGTTATGCTCCAGCGGGTAGGCACGAAACGGCGGTTTCTCTCAAGACCAAAGGCGCCCACGCTGAAGGCCCGCTGAATTTTTGACACTAAAACGCCGCGGTTGTATAGTTCTAAAACAGCCTCGGCGGCTTTTAGATCGCCGTCATAATATGCCTTCTCTATTTGATGGTCCCAGCGGACATTTCCAATATGAAGATCGCGTAAGGGAGCTGAAGGCCCAAAGGGTTGAACCTCATCATCTAGAATGATGTAACCCCTCGGCTTCTTCTTGAGGAGAAGCTCAACATCAACAGGCCTAACAGCCAGGGCGAGTTCCCTGGTCTTTTCAATTATTTTTCCAGCTTCTTCGAATTTTTGCACATGAACACGATGTTTTCCGCGGATTAGAAGAGAGCGAAAGCCGACAATCTCGTCTATGGACTTTCCAAACCAGTATTCTGGCAAATCATAAACACTGGTGTCATCTGCTACTGGAGGCACTAGAGGCCCGGCATATACATATGGATAGCCCACCCTTCCAATAAATACGCTTGGAGGGGACGAGCCGGAAATATTCTCACTTTGCATTATGGATATGCCCCGTAGGAAGAAGTTTGCCCTAATGATAATTGGACAGCGGACTTTCCCGCAGAGAGCCCTTGCACCCTTACATGCCACACATAAGCCACTTCTTGAAGCCTTCACTAAAACCTGGTTTTCACTAATCTCGCCAAGAAATTTTGAGTCTTTTAGTACATCAAATAGCCATACGTTTGGAGAAGAACTGTTATTACCCTTATAAAAGCCCAACTTCAACATTTAAACAATCAGAACGAGTTCATATGCTTTCCGCAATAAAATATACTTTAAATAAGCAATATTAGTCCAGAAAAATATTATAAACTAGCCAAGCAGTATACAGACTTACTCAAAGAGTGTTGACTTATGGCAGATGTGAAAAAATATAGGGGCAGTGAAACCTCAAGCATTTTAACAATAACATTAATGGCATTAATAGTGGTTCTGGCTATCTTATCTGTTTTCTTAACGTCGAGAAATGAAGAATATCTAAACTTTCTAGACAAGACAACATCGACTTTACTAACAGTTGTGACACAAATTGTCTACCTAATAGGTGGGGGGATCGTTCTTTTTGGAGCACTTGTGATAATAATACGTTTTATACAGAGCAAAATAAAAAATCTGGATAAACCTTCAGGTGTTACAAGATATCTTTCGGGATATCTAACACTAAGCCTAGAATTGTTTATTGGCGCCGAAATCATAAAGACAACGCTAACCAGAACTTTTGAAGAATTTTCCGTGCTAATTTTAGTGATAATTAGTAGAGGCTTGTTAGGTTTAATCTTACACTTGGAAAGAAAATGGTGTGAAACAGCGGAAACAGAATAAAGTTGGTTACTGCGAAACATTTATCAATATCCGCTAACCCATTTTAGCGGTAAAATGCCTAGAATGATGGAAATGATGCTTGAAGACTTCTACTTTAAAATGCAACTGAAAACAGACCCGATAATAGATGATACAACCCTAAGAGACGGCATTCAAATGCCAGGCTTAGCTGTGGATCCAGAGGATGCCGCTAGAATAGTTCAGCTTCTAAGCGAGATAGGCGTTGAGAGGGTGGAGATTTTCCATTATCAGAAACCTGACAAAAAAGCTGCTAAAATGATTAACAGCATGGATTTAGACATTAGGGTTGCTGGATGGTGTAGAGCAGTTAAGGAGGACATTGACAGCGCTATAGACTGCGGTTTCGAAGAGGTTGGAATATCACATCCAGTTTCTTATATACATTTCAAGGCGAAGTGGCCGGACAAGACACCAGACCAACTTTTGGAGAAAGTTGTAGAGGTTGTGGAATACGCCGCTAAAACCCATGGGCTTAGAACCTTCGTTCACGGTGAGGACAGCACCCGAGCTGACTGGAACTTTGAAAGGAAATTTATAAACGCTATAGCTGATGCAGGTGCTGAATGCTATCGCATCTGCGACACGGTAGGCATAGGCCTCTCAGATGAGAATGCGCCCTTGCCTAATGGAATTCCAGCGAAAATTAGACGTACAAAAATGGAGACGAAAATAAAGAGCGTAGAAATTCATGCCCATGATGACTTTGGAAACGCTGTTGAAAACACCATTGCAGCCATAAGAGCTGCCTCTGGAGTGTGGGATAAAATCTATGCAAGTACAACTTTCCTTGGAATTGGAGAACGTGCTGGAAATGCTGAAACAGAGAAGGTCATAATGAACTTGTACATGCATTATAATATTAAGAAGTTTGAAGGTAAAATTAAAAAACTTAAGGAGTTAGCCAACTTTATAAGCAAGGCGACAGGATACGTTATTCCGCCTAACAAGGCAATAGTTGGCGACTACAGTTTCGCCCATGAATCAGGAATACACACTCATGGCGTTTTAAACAATCCATGGACATACGAGCCTTACCCACCTGAACTTGTTGGGAACATGAGACGCATAACGATTGGCAGGAACTCGGGCAAGAACGTTATTAGGCATAAGGTGATAGAAATCACTGGTAAAACTCCAGACGACAAAACACTCGCAGCTATCGTTGAGAAGGTCAGGGAAATTTATGAAAATGGAAGGAAAGCCTCCCTTAAAGAGGAGGAGTTCAAAGCCATTTTAAGGGAGCTAAAAATAATTTAGCATCCGATTTTTAGAAATCACAGTAAAGGATATTTAGCTGAACATTCGTTGAGTAGTTTACGGTTGGATGAGAATGACTGAAATAGGCAAAAGAATAAGACTTGATAGAATCATGAACCGGAACACTAGGAGAACTGTTATAATTCCCATGGATCATGGGGTGACAGTAGGTCCCATTAAGGGCTTAAATGACATGAAAAGCACGGTGAACCTTGTTGCCGAGGGGGGAGCAAACGCCGTTCTGCTACATAAAGGAATAATTAGAGCAGGCTATAGAGGCTATGGAAAGGACATCGGCTTAATTATGCATATGTCAGGCGGCACCATTCTTGGTCCTGATCCAAACGTCAAGGTACAGGTGGCGGAAGTTATAGAAGCCATTAAATTAGGCGCCGATGCGGTTTCAATACACATAAATGTAGGATCAAAAACCGAGCCTGAACAATTAAAACTCTTAGGCAAAACAGCCAAGATATGTGAGGAATGGGGTATGCCACTTCTTGCTATGATGTATCCCAGAGGCGAGAAGATTAAAAGCGAATATAATGTTGAAGCTGTTAAGCATGCCGCCCGCATAGGCGCCGAGCTTGGAGCGGACATCATTAAAACCAATTATACAGGAGACGAGGAAACGTTCAGAGAAGTTGTCAAAAGCTGTCCGGTGCCGGTTGTCATAGCAGGCGGGCCTAAAACAAGCACGGATGAAGAATTCTGCAGGATGGTTTATCATGCAATACGTGCAGGGGCTGCTGGAGTAGCTGCTGGAAGAAACGTGTTCCAGCATGAGAACCCAACAAAGATGGTTAGGGTCCTATGTGGAATAGTCCATGAGGGACTAGACGTTAAAACGTCCTTAGAAAAATACATGAAATGATGTTTCAGATTTAACGTTAAATGAGAAGAAGATTATTCTCTAATGTATTTTTGAATATGCCTTATTGCCTCTTCAACGCTGTTGAAGCCATACTCCACCTTGTTGAATTGCTTCTTAAACTCTATGACTTCCTTTTTAACTTCTTCCGGTCGGCGCTTGTACTTTATAACGTCTAACATTAAGTCGCACAGATGTTTGATGTCTCCTTCCCTGAAGCCTCTCCTCGTAACATCCTGAAAGCCTAGTCTGATGCCCGATGGGTTCTCACGATTATTTTGATTGTCATAGGGTAGAAGGTTTCTGTTTAAGATTATGTTGGCTTTTTCGAGGTCTTCGGCAACCCTTCTTCCTCCACCCCACTCCCGTACATCTACAGCCAGCTGATGGGATCTTGTGAAGCCCTTATCTTCGCCTAAAACCTTGAGACCATGCTCGTGGAGGTATTGACCTGCAGTCTGAGCGTTTCTCACAGTTTGCTTTGCAAGCGCCTCTCCAAATATTTTTAACTCAAGAGCGGCAACGCCTACCGCTGGTAGTCTGGCTAGGTGCACGTTAGATGTGCTTAATGGAAATATTGCATGCTGAACTGCTTTTATGGCATTTTCCATGCGACTATTTTTCAATTCGCCAATTACTAGACCGCCTTGGGGTCCTGGAAAAGTTTTATGCGTGGAGGCTGTCACGAAGTCAGCACCCTCCCTTAAGGGGTCCTGGAACTCGCCTCCAGCGATGAGCCCTAGAACATGGGCTGCATCATAAACCAGATATGCACCCACTTCTTCGGCGACGCTCCTCAACTCCTTAACTGGATGTGGAAAAAGGAACAGGCTTGCGCCGAGGGTTATTATCCCCGGACGGGCTGCCCTTATTACATCTATAGACTTATCAACGTCTATGTTTAGTTCTTTCATATCATATGCCAAGTTTATTATCTCAAGCCCCAAAACCTGTCCTGCCATACCGGCATAGTCATGGGATATATGGGCGCCGCTGCTTAGGGGCGCTACAACCATTTTCCGGTTTTTCGTAACCATTGAAATGCCCTTAAAGGTCGCTAAGTTTGCATGAGTACCTGAAACGAGACGAATATCCGCCCAATTACATTTAAACAGGTTTTTAACAAGGTCTACGGTGCAGTTTTCAATTATCGTTATGTATTTTTGGCCCTGGTAATATCTCGCTTTAACATGGCCCTTAAGATCATTCTCCCCTTCCGAGTATCTGCATTCAAGGTCCATGCAGAACCTTAACATTTCCTTAACAGCTGGAGACTTGAGACCCTCACTTGCTATGAGGTTTATGCACTCTACATCTCGGTAATTTTCATGAGCCCTAGCCGCCTCAACAAGTTCGATGAATAGACTGGCAAACTCCTCCATTCTTTATCCCTCGAAATTCTGCAGCACAAACTAAAGGCAGTTCGCAGACTTCTCTTATAATTGTTTCGATGCATGTCCCAAATAACTAAACAAACAGTTACGCTTTTGAGGTGGTGTATTTTGACTGCTAAGATTTTAATCACGCACAACATTTTTGACGGTAATAGCCCATACAGCAAAATTTAACACTGGGAATTAAAATGGTGGCGTTAAAGTTACCGCATGAGAGATCAGGTAATTAGACATAATCTTTGGCATCCAGCCAGGCTTTTGGATGCTTATTTCCACTGTTCATATACTTTAGCAAGTTCAAAAATGAAAACCTTTCTTTCTTCGCCGTCTGAATCCCTTTGTATCTCATTTTTCACATTAATCACTTTATAACGGCCTAGGAAAACATATTTTCCAGGAGACTTTTTCTCAAGTAGGTACAGTGGAAAGTTTTCCTGCATTTGCCTCACAAGCACAAGGTTTCCTCTAATCATCTTCTGATCTCCTCGGCGGCCTTCTCCAGTGTAGATTATTCTATCATCGATTTTTCTATCATGGTAGGGATTGCGCACAGAATCCTCAGGCATTTTATTGAAGGCGGCTATTAAAACGATGTGACATATCCTCGATTTTATGCTCCCCTTATATCGGATGCCTCTGCATGCACAAACATCAAAAATCCTAGAAATTTCCCTGTTTGTCAGAATCTGCCCCTCTTTTAGTGAGGCTATTAGGCCCAAATTCAGCGCCAACAACATTATATTCTTAGAGGATTAATATAAGGAGGAGAGTTGAATTTGACATACGATCCTGTTCAGAGGCATCTGGCCGTTGAGAAGCTTGTAACGCGTATGGGCCCTGATGGACAGGAGAGGAAGTATTATCGTGTAAGGCCAGCAAGATGGTATGGTGGAATAGTTACGGCTGATTGTGTGGGCTGTGGGCTGCTCTGCATGTTTTGCTGGGTTGCAGATGCTGTTATGATGCGGCCAGCTGATATTGGAAGGTTTTATTCACCCATCAGGATTGTTGAAAGTTTAATTACGCTGGCCAGAAAGTGCGGTTTAAAACTTTTAAGGGTTAGCGGTGGGGAGCCAACAATAGGAAAGGCTCACTTGCTTGGCGTGTTAGAGGCTTTGGAATTGAAGGGATACAGGTTTATCCTTGAAACTAATGGGATACTCATAGCTTATGATGCAGATTATGCCAAGAATCTTTCAAGATTTGATTTCCTACATGTTAGGGTTTCCTTGAAGGGATGCTGCGAAGAGGAGTTTTCAAAGCTGACTGGGGCTAAACCAGAGGGTTTCGCGTTGCAGTTGGAGGCTCTGCGGAGGCTTGTGAAAGAAGGCGTGAGTTGTCATGCTTCTGTTATGTCTTCTTTCTCGACGAGGCAGAGCCTCCAAAAGCTTATGCATAGACTCGAGGAAATAAACCCAAACCTTGTTGAGGGACTTGAAATTGAAGAGCTTATCCTCTATCCGCATGTAAGCCAAAGACTGAATAGGCATGGGTTGAAATATTTTGCAGCTCATTCGCCTAGTAATGTTCCTCCTGAGCAGATTTAGGGCTTCTGAATAGGCAATATTTTAATAGGTTTAGCCTTCGATAATCTCTTGGCGTTGGATATGGAGAGGCGTAATGCTGCTCTTATGGTGGCTCTCATTATTCTATGCTTAAGCATGTCGCTGAATGTTTTGTTTTACTGGTGGCTACAGAGCCTGCAGTCCAGAATTAACGACTTAAGCATTGAGAATTTGAGGCTTAAAGAAACGCTTGAGATTCTTCAGAGAAACCTCGAATATCACCATCGTGTCAACGCTTCCCCAGCTGGAACATGGATATACATTGTGGGAGTGGTGAGGCTTGAAAATGGGAGTACATATGGGGAAATCCTCAAAATTTACGCCCGCTTCATAGGAGGATCGGGCAGCATGTTCATTGCAACAAGTCCCAAAATTGGCATTGAGCTTCAGGCTTCAGCTGAAACAGCTCTTATGGTTGCCCAACAGATTTCAGGCGTTGAAGCGTCTACGCTGGACTGCATGCTTACGGTTGTGGCGGATAGGCAGCTAGACGTTATTGACGGCCCCTCGGCTGGAGCGGCTATAGCCATATTGCTCACATTAACGCTTCAGGGAGAAGGTGAAAACATTAGGAGGGATGTGGTGATCACGGGTACAATAGAAAGCGATGGAAAAATTGGCAAGGTTGGCGGAATCCTTGAAAAGGCCATGGCTGCTGCAAGGAATGGGGCGACTAAATTTCTTGTGCCGAAGGGTCAAGCCATAACGACAGTGTATAGGGAGGAAGTTACAAGAATAGGTCCTTTAAAGATAATTCAGTATGTGCAGGAAAAAGTTAACATTCAAGAGTATTTGGAAGAGCAGGGTTACACCAACATAGAGGTTGTTGAAGTTTCAAACATACTTGAAGCAATTCAACACTTTAAAGCCTAAAACCATGTAAGACTGCCAAATTCTCAAGTATGGAGGTTGCGGGCTCATATCTTTTATATGGTTCGCTTGTTATCAGTTTTAGATTTATTTTCCTCGAGCAAAAGGCATGCAATGTGTGCATCATGTTATTTCATAGCTTTCCTTTATATGGTTGGATGTTTGACGCCAAGAAACGGTATGTTAAAATCCTTAAATATGCAATATTTGTAGTTTTTATCGTTGAGGTTCATGGTTGAGAGAAGTAGGGACTGGATGGATCAGGCTGAAGGCGATCTTGAACATGCAAAGAACGATTTAAAGTCCGGCTTTTATGAGTGGGCCTGCTTTTCGGCTCAACAGTCAGCTGAGAAGGCTGTTAAAGCAGTTTTTCAGAGGCTTGGAGCTGAGGCTTGGGGCCACTCCGTCTATGACCTGCTAAACAATTTGAAAGGCAGGGTTGACGTCGGTGAGGAGCTGCTGGATTACGCCTTAGAGCTTGATAAGGCGTATATTCCCACACGGTATCCTAACGCTCATCCGTCCTCTTCTCCGAGAAGGAGATACACGCGAAAAGAGGCTGAACGGTTAATTGGGTACGCTGAAAAAATCCTCAAGTTCTGTGAGGGTCTACTTTCCAAAATTTAGTAGAGATCAGGTTGTAGAGGAAATTAGAAGAAACGCCGAAAAGCTTAGCGAGAGCCTAAGCCTGTATAAGGTTATACTCTTCGGCTCTTATGCCAGGGGAGATTATACCGTCGCCAGCGACATTGACATCCTTGTTGTATTCGACGAGGAAAGATGTGACGAGGATGAAATACGCAAAACCCTGATGAGGAGAATAAACCTCCCAAGACTGGAGCTGCATGTAATTTCGAAGGGAATATATGGAAACATCAGAAACTCAAAATGGATGAAAACAATAGAGAAAGAAGGCATAAAAATCCTCGACAGGACGATTAATAGAATTTAAATCGCTGAAGTTAAGATTTGAAGTGGACTAAAAGCCTAGGTATTTGCGAGGCTGATAAATGTGGTTTAGGTTTTTAGTCAAGGACGAATTAGCTTGAAATGGTTTGGTTTCGCTTTTACTGCGCATGGCGTACATCATTATTTAAATGCTTTGAAACTATTTCGGTTATGTGTTTCGCTGCGTTTCCATCGCCGAACGGTGACTTAAATGGTAGTGTTTGAGGTTGGTTCAGTGTTTTGTGTATTTCGTTTATTATCGCATCTTTATTAGTTCCCACTAGTTTTGCAAATCCCGCATGAGTGGCCTCGGGTCTTTCAGTTGATGTTCTCAGGATGAGTACTGGCTTTCTGATCATGGGTGAGGTGGCTTCCTCTTGGATTCCTCCAGAATCGGTTAGGATGATTTTGCAGTTTTTCATCAGCCTTAGGAAGTCGAAGTAGCCGACTGGCGGTAGAATTTGAAGGTTTTTGGATGAAGCCAGCCTATCGTATAGGTTGAATTCCTTAAGCCTTTTAAGCGTTCTCGGATGAACTGGGAAAATTAGCGGAATTGGGCTTTGCAGGAAGGCTTCAACAAAGTTCCTTAGAACCTTGGGATCGTCAACATTTTCGGCTCTGTGAACTGTTACTAGGGCATATTTTTCCGCCTCGAATTTTATTTTGCCCATGATTTCAGACTTAGTTTCTGCTATAGGCAAATGCTGGGCCACAGCGTCTATTACGGTGTTTCCTGTAACGTATATTCTGCCATAGACATGCTCATCTTCTAGGTTCCTTTGGGCTTTCTCCGTTGGGGCGAAGAGCATATCGGAGATGTGGTCCACCATCCTTCGATTATGCTCTTCAGGCATGCGCCAGTCATAGCTCCTTAATCCAGCCTCTATATGACCAACTTTTAGTCCTAGTTTAAGGCCTGTTAGGGCAGCCGCCAACATAGTGTTCGTGTCGCCCTGAATTAGCAACATTTCAGCATCGATATTTGACAAAACCTTCTCAAGCTTAACCATCATCTCACCTATTTGAGCAGCTGGCTTATGATTTTCAAGCCTAAAACTGATGTCAGGCTCAGGAAGCCCAAGCTCAGCTACGAACTGCCTTGACATGTTATAATCGTAATGCTGACCAGTATGAATGAAGATGAAGGTTATTCCCCTACCTTCAAATTCCCGGATTACTGGAGCCATCTTAACCGTTTCAGGCCTAGTTCCAACAACTAAAGCGACTTCTCCCATCAGTGGCCCCAGTTCAATAATTAATGGCCCCCCAATTGCTTGATAAAGCTTTAATAAAAACAATAACCTTGCTACAGTAAGCAAGGAAACGTGAATGTGTTATCTACAAGCAGGCTGGAACCTCACTCAGCTAGAGGTCTTTATAACAATATTTCGCTAGTTTAAACATTTGGAATTATGGAATTTTTGTTGCCCCGCGATTAGGGTGTTGCGGTTTATGTAGCTTACGAAAATTTGATGCTCTTTACATATTGTTCTGGTTTGGATGCCTTTCGGAAAAATTTTGGTAGGAATGGAGTACGGACGTATTGCCAATAAATTCAAGTGTTGTTTAAAGTTGCTGAAATGACTCTCACAAATTAAATCTTCCAAGAATCGATAATCCATTTGTGTAAACACGTTAGATAGGCGATATGAATTATAGGCTAAGTATCGACAACGCTTGTTCACAAACTTATCCACATAGTAGTCTTTTTATCCTAGTAGTCACTGGAAGTTCAGATAGAAATGTGGTGCATAGTTTGTGTATTTAGTCCTTATTAAACCTAGTAATATTGGTGGTGTCGTAGCTTCAATCTTCTATAGCTTATACAGAGGGCTCGCTAAAGATGGAGTTCACACCGATGTTATTAGACTAGGTGATCCAAAAAATCGTCTTATTTCAACTTTTTATGACGACATTTTAAGCATGAAACATCTGAAAAAGCATGATCTTGTTTTATATATCGGAAGCATTCCATGGCCGAGTCATATGTTAGCTAAGTTATCAGGAATTCCTTCAGCTTTGTTTTTACATGGTTACGTTTACCATGAGCTATTTCATGCAATACTATATAAAAGAGGGATTAGGAATAAGCTGGGTGCTTTAATTAATGCGATATTATTCAAATCAGCTGCTTCCTTAAACACAATAGATTTATATATTTCTCCAAGTCTGAGTGTATGTGACTCAAATAAAATTTCAGACAATTTTGTTCTATTGCCTCAATTTATATTCCCTGAAGACTTTAGGGATCTTTCGAAAAAACGCTCGAATGTCAAAGAAGACACCGTGGTTCGAATGGTTGCCTATACCTCTTATATAGACTCCCCTAGACTCCTAAATGTACACCATTTAATTGTCTTAGCAAAAATTATAGAACATATGGTCAGGCGAAAGTTCGAGCTAATCATAGTTGACCCAAAAGGAAGCATCCCATCCTCGCCCCCCCGTAAAAATCGTAAGACCTTTGTCGCATCGAAATTTTTTATCACTTTTAGCTTCCGCGGACCTCTATATAGAAAGAGGAATTGATGATGATCTCGGACGAACAATTCTTGAAGCTATGGCTCTTGGAACACCGGCTGCTAAGTTAACACATCCAATTTACTGGGATAGACAGGACTTTAATGAGGAAGACTTAATGTTAGCTAGCTCCTTTAAAGAGTTAGCTAAGAAGATTGTGGATTATATAAATAATATAGAGCATTATCGCCCTTATTATTCAAAACGTGGCAGGGATTTTGTGCTAACGAAAAGAACATGGGATGCTGTGAAAAAGCCATTTTTAGAAGCGCTAAAACGTATTATCAATAAGCCAAGTGAAAAATAATTTCAAATATCTAGGAGGAATCGAAACGTATAGTCAACATCCACTTGAAATAACACCGTATTTCGCATCTCTAATACCAAATAATAGCAGAACTTTTGTAGATGTGGGCTGTGGTTATGGATCAATCGGCTATCTTCTCAGAGTGCATCTACTTATGTCAAGGATTAAAGGAGAATTAATAGGTTTAGATGTAAGTAGAGAGTACTTTCAGCATCTCACACAATCAAATGTTTATGATCATTTAGTGCTTGCATCAGCGTCAGCATTGCCTTTTAAGGATAAAGAAATAGATGTTTCACTTAGTATTGAAGTTATTGAACATCTAGACAAACGAGAGGCAATACGAATGTTACAAGAACTAGATAGAATAACGAAAAAGCGCGCAATACTGACAACGCCCAACGGCTTCCATCAAGTTTTTGAAGCATTAAACATTTACGAAATACATCGGTCAGGATGGACCCCTAGCGAGTTAAAGAAATTTGGATTCAAAGTACGAGGTATTGGTATAAAATTGTGGTGGAAAAAACGAAATAAAATAGTCTCACTGTTACATTATCTTTTGACACCCCTAAGTCTCTATATACCCAAAATAGGAGCAATGTTGATTGCGTGGAAGGATTATTGAATCCAATTTTAAATCCAATTAACACGTGCGCAATATGTCAGACTAAACAATCTTGAATTTGTTAAACTAGATATTTATGGTTGTATTTGGATCACATGAAAATATTTGTTTAAACTTTCACACTAGATTGTAGCTTAGAAAAGCTTGTTTTGGGATTGATAGCCACAGCTTTAATTAGAGTGCCAGTAACACTATCGTGCATTGATCCCATTTGTTCTTGAAGCAGCTTTTTCAAGGTATTTCATGATTTGGTTGGCAAATTGTTCCCAGGTGAAGTTCTTTTTGACGTATTCTCTAGCATTCCTTCCAATTTCCTTTAAATTCACACTTTTCAAACTTATAATTTCTTCCGCAAACTCCTCTATGCTGGCAATTGATCCAAAAACCTTTAATTCTTTAGGAAGCGCCTCTTTTGACGCTAGAACAGGTTTCTCACACGCATATGCTTCAAGAATGACGCTTGGAAAGCCCTCAGTTATACTTGGCAACACCAATAAGTCTATCATGTTATAAAATTTTGGCATTTCTTCAAAAGAAAGCTTACCCAAATACCTAACGTTTTCAGGAAAAGATATGTCCATAGCCTTTGAACCAGCCACTAAAAATTTAATATCCTCGTCCTTCAATTTCTTAGCAATCTTTAAAAATTCAGCAACCCTTTTTTCTGGGCAAATTCTACCAGCATATCCTACAGTAAATTTATCGGAACGTGAAACGTCGAGCGGTTTGAAAACATTCACATCTACTCCATTGTAAACGGGATTCGTAACCCTATTTTTGCCAACGCCCCAATCTCGAAGCTTTTCATGAAGGCTTATACAATTGGGTACAACAAAAGCAGCTTGATTTAAGTACTTAACTTCCAAATAATCCACGATTGTTCGTTTAAGCCAATTAACACGCCTCACCCTTCTAACTTTTCTATGATCACCCCGAAACCAAACAACAAAAGGAACATCAAACTTTGCAGATAAATAAGAGGAAAACTCCAGCGCCCAAAGATCACTAAGGGCAAGTATAACATCAATTTTTGGGATCTTCTTTAGTTGTTTATTAATTTTCCTTCTAAATAACACAAACTTTAAAACTTTACTCACACTAGTTTTCGGAATTTCGATTTTATATAAGGAGAATTCCTGTTTAAATTTATCTCTTTCTTCACCCTCAACGTAAACTATATGTATAGAATTTTTAGAGGAATAGCTCAAGCTCCTTATTAGGTGAAGATAGAAATCTAAGTCATCAATATTGTAAAATGGTATAAGAATATCCATTATCCTTCACCTTTTTACAGATCGTCGACGTAATAAGTTGATCACTTAAATTTATGCTTTAACCATTCAATCATCCATGCATAGACTACTAATGGACGAAATCTAAATATGGAGTGCCCCAAAGTTCTCATAAAACTAACTCCTAAACAGTATCTTGCCGCCCCCGAGCTTAATTGGCCTGATACAATTTTTTTAAAATTTATTTCACGGATATGCGAAACCTTCACTCCTTCAAAGTACATGCTTTTATATCCCCTCTTTTGAATCTCAATATCGATGTACGTGTCTGGTGCTGGGGTATCGCTAAAGCCCCCAATTTCACAGAGTATTTCTCTGGGCATAATCCTTGCAGCGCCTCTAGGTTCCTTTCCCAAGGGGGCCAAATTGTGAGTTCTCTCCCAGGCATAATAAAAGCGATTAACTAAATTGGACGGGTATGTTTCCACCGTAGCGGAAACACAAGCTATATCGTCTTTAAGCAGTGGTAGCATTTTTTCAAAGAAATCATTAGGAATTATTATGTCTGCATCTACTATACTTATGTATTTGCCAGAGGACTGAAGAAAACCGGTCTGCAAGGCTTCGGCATAACTGTTTTTCCATTTCTTCCAGTCTTTTATTATCAGTTTTTCCACATCGTACCTCTTTGCTATCTCTATAGTACCATCAGTACAGCGGTCTGCAACAAATACAATCTCACCTTCAAAATTCCTTAAAGCCCTTCTCACACTTGCCAAACATTTTCCAACATACCTCTCCTCATTGTGAGCGCATGTGATAACCGAAATCATCGGTTTTCCATCAACCATTTCATATCCCTTCATTCACCAGCATTCTCTTTTATAAATTAACTAAGGAGAAATTTAGCTAATAATCAAGTTTTTAGCGTTTTTCAATAAACATGACTCTTGTGTATCTCGCTAGATTAGCTAGGTGCATATAGAGGCTTGTTTTCAAATCTAGTAAAGTATCTAACAAGTTCATATGCATTTCGCCTTTTAATTTAAAGTAACATAACTTCGATGACATTAATTATACCCCCTCTTTCAACTTTAGTCCCGCGCACCATACTCAATTTCCGATTTTGCTTTTCTCGTTGGACTTAAAATTGTGGATAGAAACTGGAGTTATATGGTCTATCTAGGCCTTATATAGAGTATATTTCTGATCGCTCTTACAACTCTTTACTTTAATAGTGCTGACAAATTAGTCGAAATCTGTGTTAATAATTAATAATTCTGTGCACTTTTAACATTACAAAAATTTCTCAATATAATCACTTGTTATTTTTACAGGAGATTCTAGTTCGTTCCGCTTATCTACAGTATTTATTTTGTACTTCTTTATATTATCCAAAATCTCTTTAACAAGTCTGATGATTTTTCGCGAGTCGGTTAAATGCATAATTGGAAATCCTTTTTTACTCAAGTATCTTGCCACAGCATCCCAAAAGTGGATGGATATTGCCGGGATTCCAATTAGCGCTGCTTCTCGGCATATTGTGCCTCCTCCACCAACAACTAAGTCTACATAGGGGAGTATCTGGAAGGTTAGCACAGGCCTTGTAGGAACTAAAACGTTTTTAAAATCTCTAAGTTTAGATCTCTCTTCCTCATACCTTGGAAGATAAATAACTGTGGCTAGTTTTGAAAGCTCCTCAATAAGATTCCAAACATCCACTTTTACATCTTTATAATAACTAGCCTTATATTCAACATTCCTAAACAAGATAATGCGCTCTTTATCACGTAATTCTTCTATGAACTCTGACTTTTTCTCGAATGGCTTGTTCAACCATGCAATTTCCTCAACACCATCGTATAAAACAATTCTAGATTTTGGAATTCCAAACTTACTCCAAGATTTGCCAAAGCACACCGGCGCTATAAGCCAATCAACAAGCGGACAGACAAGTTTAGCTACATGAAAAGCATGGGGGGTGTCATTTGAGTAAATAACCGGAATTTGCAGCCCAAACGCCGTTCTAACCGCGCTTACGTCGCCATGAGTCCATAAAACCTTCGGCAAACCAATTCTATCAAATAGTTCTACAAATTCCAAAGTTCGCTTCTGCTCTTCTACAAGCTTATCTCTTAAAGTCCCCCCATATTTGCCAACACAAACGTAGGGTATGCCTAAAAGTTCTAGAACCTCAGTTGTCTGCGTTTGTTTTTTGGCAGTAACAATAACCTCATAGCCCCTCTCCTTCAGCGCTGGTAGTAAAGCATAAATTAGGAGCGAATCCTTAGGTGTGACTGCGTCCAGCCAAACGTCAACCATGACTGGATAACATCCAATCTATTGTCCTCTTTAAACCTTCCAAAATGTCATATTCAGGATTGAAACCCAACTTTCTCAGCTTTTCAATATTTGGATAAAGGTAAAAAGCTTGCTCGTTCGGTCTTGGCGGAAGCAAATCAATCTCAGAAGGCAAAAATTTACTTATGGCCTTCGCAAACTCTTCATAGGTATAAGCCTTACCATAACCAACATTAAAGACTTCCCCAACAGCCTTATCGTTGTGTAATACAATTCTCATCGCTTGGCAGAGATCAGCCACATACGTAAAATCAGTTTTCTGTTTTCCATAACAGTACAACTGCATACGCTCTTTGTTTACTGCCCTATCCAGCAGTTTTCTAACAATAGAAGGTATCGTAAGGTACGGTCCATAAATTTCGAAGCCCCTAAATATTGTTACAGGAAGGCCTTCTGCTTCGAAAAATTGTCTCGCCATTAACTCAGCCATAAGCTTTGCCTTTCCATAAGTTCCCTTAGGATTAGGCTTTTCATCTTCATTTACAGGCTTGTCCACAGTTCTTAACCCATAAATCGTAGAACTACTCATAAGTAGGAACCTTTCAACACCTTGTCTGCAAGCAGCCTCAAGCGTGTTAAGAGTGATTTTAACATCATCCATAAATTCGCTGTAAACATCTTTCCTCTGCGTGACAAAAGCTAAGTGGATAACAAACCTTGGATTATATTTTCTGAAAGCATTTAAAACAGCGTCTCTTTCAGTTAAATCACATTTATGAAAAGTGAATAATTCCCGTTGAAAATTAAGCGCTGGACTGGCAAGGTCCAAACCAACAACTTTTTCGCCTTTGTCAATAAAATATTTTATTACGTTTGTTCCAATAAAACCTGAGCTTCCAGTTACAAGTATCAAACGATATACTCCCCTTTTGAAATGGATTTCAAACCTCCGTTTTATTTAAAGTTTTGTCCGAAAACGCCTTCTTTATAATAAACCAACAAACAGCATCCTACTTGTACATTTTCCCAATAATCTTTCCATCTTTTACAAGTTTTGCCGGTGCGTCTATGTGGCGTATCCAATAAATGTTTTCCGGTAGGATGTTGTATTTTGGCATTTCTGGGATGCTTTCCTTAAAGGCAAGTTTCACATATAAGTATGGAATGTTCGCATTGTAATCTCCACGTAAAATTTTGCTGGCGTAGGAGAAGAAGTAGGATGTTGTGAACATTCTGGCGGCATTGATCTCGGTAACGCATGGAACGCCCTCAGCATTCTCTTTGAGGTCCACGCATGCAATACCATTAAAGTTTGGGTCTATTGCGAGGACGGCTTCTGTGGCGATTCTGTTCACGTTTTCATCGTGTATTGTTCTTTGAACTGCCGGTGTGCCAGTTATTCCGGATGGAGCCAAATGGGGGTATATGTATTCTAGGCGTTCCCTGGCCATGGATGTTACAAGCTCCCCGTCTTTCCAGAGGCTGTGGAAGCCTATGTTTCTTCCTGGTAAGTGTTCTTGGGCGATGAACTCCCATTTCATGCCTCGGGCTTTCCAATAGTTAATCCATGAAAGGGCTGTCTCCCTATTATGGGCTGGCGTGCTGCCTCTTCCGCCGGCTCCGTGCCTAGCCCTTATCCAAATTGGGCTTCCAAGCTCTTCAAAAGCTCTGTCCAGGTCCCGTTCGCTGCGTATCTCCAGTGTTTTGGCAACAGGTACCCCCTTCTCCATCCATATTTTGGCTGATTCAAGCTTGTCCTGGCATATTTTCACAGTTCTCTTAGATGGCAGGAAAACGTTCACCTCAATTTTCTCCCTATTCTCCGAGACAACGGCAACCTCAGCGTCTGTTTGCGCGTGTAGAAAATCAATTCTTTCCCTCCGGATAATCTCATTAAGCCTATCAATGTAATTTTCATCCTCAGCCCTTGGAACCAAATACTTCTTGTCGGTGGGTGCTAAATGGAGGAAATGCCCGTTAGCCTCTGTGCCTACAATGAAAAATTTCTCCGGGGCTATACGAAGGGACATGATAAAATTTATTCCAGCCGGACCGCCGGCACCGGTGGCAATAATCCTCTTCAGCAGAGACACCTCTTATAACGTTTTTGTCACTTCATATAAAACACGTCTAATTTATCTCTATCCACAAAATGGATAATTTTGGATGTGGCGCCCTGGCCGGGATTTGAACCCGGGTCTAGCGGGCGACAGCCGCTTATACTAGACCGGACTATACTACCAGGGCTGTCGATGTTGAAACGCCAAATGAATAGAGCAGAAGTTCGATTTATTAAGTTTTCTTGGCGATGCTCGTTATGAGTTGTTGGTCATGCTTAGATATTTCTTTATAGGAGTGGAGTGATTAGCCTTTGGCGAAGCTTGGCGGATTTTATTTCCTTGAAAGATATAAGCCTATAAGCACTAGAACGGCGCCGGCAATCTGTATGAGCGTCATGATTTCCGATAGGAGGATCCATGCTGTAGCTATGGCTATTAGGGTTATTAGGTATTCGTATATTGACGTCCGAGCGCTTCCGATTTGGCTTACGCCCGTATACCATATTGTGTAGCTTAGGGCTATGGCTAGTACGGCCGAGTAGGCCAGGCCCGTCCAGGCTTCGACTGGTATGCTGCTCCAGTTTTGGATGTTTAGGCTTGGAATTGCGAATATAATTATTGGGGGTGTTCCCATGGCTATGGTTAGGGCTGTCAGCTTCAGCGAAGAGTATCGCTGGAGCATAGGCCTTGATAGGACGGTGTATATGGACCAGCATATGGTGCCAGCTAGGATTAATAGGTCGCCTATAATGTTTTGAAGGGCGAAGGCTACGGTCCTTTCCGAGCCAAGAATCAACAGGGCTATACCGACGAAGGATAGGAAAATGCCCTGCCAGACCCTTTTTGCTATTTTTTCTATATTTAAGGCGTAGCTTATAAGAGCCACAAATATTGGAGTGGTAGCCAACAAAAGGGATGAGTTCCCCGCTGTGGTGCGGTATATCCCATTTATGAAGAGAACTTGGTATAGGGAGTTTCCTATCAGGGCCAGAAGGATAAAGGATTTGAGGTCCTCTCTGCGGATGCCGATGCTTTTCTCTCTGATTTTCAGGAAAACAAGCAGCAGGGCTGAGGCTATGGTGAACCTTAGGGCGTTAAAGGGCATTGGCGAAAAGTAGCGCATAGCTGATTTAATGACTGTGAAGTTTAGGCCCCAGATGAAACTCATAACCATGAGCATTAAGTCAACTTTTGAGATACCCTTTATAGCGGTTTTTTGCTGTTCGTTATGCGACATTTAAGCATCCTCTAGAATGCTCAGCGATTAGATGCTCGCGGCATTGAAAGTTTTGCATATTAAATTATCTTAAAGAGGATGTGCTAGAAAGCCTTTATGTCAGATCTCCACAGATGCACCTAACCTCGTATAGTATATTCAGCAGTTCCTTAAAGCCTTCCCCTGTCTTGGCGGATATCATGGGGATCCGCTGGGCTGGTACAACTTTCTGAAGCAGCTCAGACAATGGAACATAAATGTCAGCCAGCACGCCGGCCTTTTTAAGGCTATGCTTCTGCAAGGCTGGACTAATCAGATACTTCCTTATCCTTTCAGCCTCCGCATGGCTCAGCAGATCCACTTTGTTTGCAACATTAATCATGTCCACGCCAAGCCTATACCTTACAGCCAAAGAATAGAGGTAAGCGGCTGGCAAGTCTTTGACTCCAACCGTAGCGTCTATGAGGAATATGCCTATAACATCCCCAAACTTTTCAACTATTCTTGGCCCTGAGCTGTGGAAGGCGAAGATCTCAATTTGGCCTGGAGTGTCTATTAGGTTAAAGTCTGCCTTAAACCTTGGAATCTTTAGCCTTCCAAGTTTCTCCATTGCCCTTAACAGGGCGCCGTTTGGGCCTAATCCCTCCGCCCGCATAATATCCTCAACGGTGAATTTGCGCCTAACATCAAAATCGCATATGTAGGGCGTTGAAACGCATCCCGGATCAAGATTCGTGAAGCTTACCGAGTAACCCTCATTCATAAGGTATTTACCAAACTCTCCGGTTAACAGGCTTTTACCGGAGCCAGCTGTTCCAAGAACCATTATATTCACAATAACATCCAACCTAAAGATATTTAACACATGATCCCGCAACTGGGAATATAAAGGCTTCATTTAAACCCGTGGATTATAGCATCTTTGGAATTCAAATTTGGAGACTTGTTTTACCTTTTTCGCCAAGCATTATTAATGATGTTCGAACAACAACTAGTGTTGCCGCTACAGCGGATATTGTTTCTGGAACGGCAACCCCAGCTCTGTATGCCCCGCCAAAGTATAGTATCCAAACCAGCAACTCCACGGCGAACGCTGCTGCGGCCAAAGCGGATCTTTTTTCAATGGCATATAATAAGCAAGACACACCTATGGTGATGAAGAATAGCACCGACACTGCAAAGTGGAGGACGCCATATATTTCGTCAAAGGCCGCAACAGCCTGCAGCATGAAGGCTGAAAATGTTAAGGGCATGCTTGTGTACTTTGCATGTATGTTCAGCGCTTTAATAGCGTATATGGCTATTAAAAAGCCTGATAGGAGTAGGCCAAAATTGAAGATAGACGCCACAGAACTCCTCTGGGCATGCCCAAGATCGCTTAATGCATTCTTCTCCCAGCTGAACCATGATGAGAAGCCTATTGATAGGCCTATTGCCAAGTAAGCGATTAAGGAACCTATAATTCCAAACGAGATGAAGAGCCTGTTTCCCATTTTCATTCCCTTAAATAGTGATATAGAATTTAAATTTAAAACTTGCAGGATGTACGAAAAATTCAAATGCCACCTTTCAGACTGATTTAGTTGGGGGCTGCTTTATGCCTACATATATTCTTTTGTCGAAGCTTACCGCCGAAGGGCGTAAGACAATAAAGGCGAGACCTGAGAGAATTAAGGAGGTTAACCGTGAAATTGAGGCTTTCGGTGCCAAGGTCTTACAGCAGTACGCGGTGCTTGGACCCTATGATTTTGTTAACATTGTTGAGGCGCCCAATGATGAAACGATTATGAGGGTTTCAGTTGAGTTTGGCTCTCGTGGAACCGTCCAAATCATGAGCCTGCGGGCTGTGCCTGTTGACGAATTTATAGCGATGATGAAGAAGTAGTCAAACAATCCCATTCTTTTTCTCTGTATTATGCATTATAAGTCAGAAAAAGTATGGGTTAGGCTTCCGGAAGCGTTTCCGTGCTCCTAACGCCTTCTATCGCGTTAATTTTGGCTGTGAGTTCCCGCAGCTTCCTGTAATCTTCAACCTCAGCGAAGACGACTATGTCGAATCTTCCGTAAGCGAAATATGCCTTTCTAACCCCCGCAATCTTCTTAACGGCGTCCAGAATCATATCCGCCCTTGTTGGCACCACTTTAAGGAGGATACACGCGTTCAGCATATGCATCACTTTTTAGCGCTTTATTTCTACTAGGGTTTCGGTGAAGACTACGCCGGCGAAATTGCCCATTCTCAACACCACGGGGCCCAGCTCATTAAAATCTGAGGCTTCCAAGTCTACCACGACGTCAAATCTTCCAAGAGTTGGGAAAACACGTTTGACGGCTTTTAATTGGCTTATCGCTTGGACAACATCCTCAAACCTGCCGCGAACGGTTCTAATCAAAACGCAGGCAGACAACAAGAGCAATCACCAAGTATACGAGGAGACTCATTAAATATAAATCTAATGAGAATACAGTTGAGAGTGTTTATGATTTGGCTAGGTTAATCAACAGCAAATCCTTAACATGCCTAGACTTCAATAGCTTTCCATCAGCATGTTTTCTGTAATTTGCATTTAGCCTCAATTCTAATAAAGCTAGGCGCTTGGCGTAAATTTCCCTATACAATTGGCGTTAGCTTGATTCTTCTAATGTTATCTTCTGTTTTTGATTCGATATTAAGTAGCGGAGTTCTGGGTTTTATCCCATATATGAAGGGAGCTCCGTCAATCTGGCAGATTTTAAGGTGCACAGTTGATAGGGCCCTTAAATGTTCAGCCATATGCACATGGGGCCTCACCACATTTAGCCTGACATCCCCAAAGTTTTTGATTCTTGCAACGTCTTCGCCCAGAATTTTGAGGATTTCAGCTGCGCCATACATGTACTCCAGCGTGTCGAATCCAACAATCGACAAAACAGGCTTTCCTGTTATCCGCCTCAACTCGTCTATTTCGTCCCAAAATCTTTCCATGTCCTCTAATATATTTTTACCCTTCAAGGCCAAGCTGTGCTGTGAATTAGTAAGCCTTTCGCCTGCAACCTTATAATCAACAATTTTGACGTGATGCTCTGAAATAGGTCTGTTTAATTGAGGTTCAATTTCCCTCCTAAAACTCTCTCCGCTTACGCCTTGAGGTGGAATTATAGCAACTCCATAATCCTGGTTAAGGAAGTTGCATATTGTTGGAAGCAGGATGCGTTCTACCGGAAGCACAACATGACTTTCGATTTCCAATAGGTCATAGGCGCCTTGTCTAATCATCCCCGCGACAACCCTATCCAAATCGCATATTCCCAGCGAGAAGTATTCTTTTCCATGCGGAACTATTTCATATCTTCCTTTAATGCTTCTGAATGCCTCTGGGCCTATGGGCCGGAAAACGTGGAATCCGCCCTCAAGGGTAAAAGCCACTAAAGCATGCTGGATTCTTGTTCCCCTAAGCTTTAATATCTTAAGCTCCCTTAGCAAAAGGGAATGCTCCGGTTCACGTTTCTCCAAGCTTATTATTCCATCAGCAACGAATTCTTCCATGCCTAATCCCATAGTTTTAGATCCAAAGGGCACCTCAACAATCATCAGCGTAGTGCAGCCCATAGCCTTTGTTATCTTGCTGAAAACCGTGTGGACCAGCGCCCTAGCATCTGAGGTTCTTTCGAAAGAATTCAGCACTGCTGAAATGGGGTCCAAAACCAGTCGCTTAGCCCTTAGCCTTTGAACTACCCCTAGAACGGTTGCCATGGCTTCTGGTTGAATTTGCTCCCTACCGGTAACCATCTCAATGAATTCAAATTTATTCTCTTCTTCAAGCTTCTTGAAGTTGAAGCCAAAAGCCTCCATAAATTTATAAAAGCTTCGCTTATCTTCAGAAAAGCTGACGTATACACCATTTTCACCACATTGAGTTATGCCGTTATACACGAAACTGCCTGCGAAGATTGTTTTGCCAGTGCCAGGATTTCCGCAGACAATTATTAGGCTGTCCTTCGGAAAGCCGCCGCTAATTAATGGATCTAGCCCGCTAATGCCCGTTTCCACCCTTTCAAGAGTCATAACTGTCAACCCTCCTTTATTTTACCTCCAAATTGCGTGAACCAAAGATTCTTCTCAGGATTTCGCGAAAACGTTTTTTTGACTCCTCGTTTTTATCACCCATAAGTTTTATTAAAGCTTCAGCGTCATAACGTAAACCATATTTCCGGTTAATCCCGTCAATCAATAATCTGACAAAAATCTCCGTTCCCGATCCAAACACCCGCTGTAATATGTTAAAAAAGGCCTGCGGGTTGTCCCAAAGCTCCTCATAGGGATCCTTACCGAGATTCGTTCTAAAAATAGAATTCTACCACTTCGCAAACCGATGATCCCATGGAGGAGGCAATAACTTCTCGGAAGGTTTCCCTTAATTTATTTAGAATTATAACCCTCTCTTCCTCTTTAACGGGAATAAAATTCATCGAAAACCCACACGGCTGATTTAATTTTTCCTCTTCTCTGAAAATAAATTTTACTCAAATGTTGATTCTCTCCGGCAGCGTTTAGCTGATTTTTCCGCTTTAAAAGAGGTCAGATTCCGAAATTATCAAAGAATATCATTATCCATTTTTCTCCACGTTTTTCAATATGCATGGTCACATCATCGCCTGGCTTTGTGGCTATTAGTTCGTTCCATTGGATGGTTGGAATATCCTTTGGCGTGGCTTCAACCCATGAGTATGTTTGGTTGTCTAGGCGTAAAACTATATGGGTTGTCCCTTCCTCCACGTACTCGTACTTGCCTAGAACTTTAGCATTTAACTGGAGGTAGGTCACAACCCCGAAGAGTTTAATGAAGTCTTGCCTTGTTTTACGCACCAGCTGCTCGCTTGTCAATCCTTCCCCATTCATTGTTATGGCTATTTTACTTGGTTCTGCAGCGTCAACTATTGCGAATCCGGCTAAATAGATGGTTTCATCTTTTTCTCCTGTGCCTTCCCGCCAGTATATGGGCACATACCATGCAAGTCTAAATTGGTTTTCTGAAATCTCAATAGGGTATAGTAGGGGCATCTCTGCATCATAGAAACCTGTTGCCGGTTTCGGCAGTCTTCCCTCAACAAAGTCTTCGGCGCTTATGCCTGAAATGTAGTTGGCTTGTTTAAAATCGTAGAAGAATATGCCGTTTCTTGTGGCCTTGAACACTCCTGAAAGGGTTCTTTTGTTTTCAACAGGGTTTACGCAGACGAGGGCTATCACATCCTTTGTTTCCGGGTCAACAATGTATCTTGTGTCTTCTGTCATTTCGAATCTTTCGCGGCTTGGCGGAATTATCCATAAAAAGCCTCCAGCCCAATAGTCGAAGCTCTCACCTCTTCTGAAGCAACCCATCTCATCAATCATCTCTTCAAGCCATTCTTCATCATATACCTGTGTAATCCAGCCTGGGATGTCAGCAAGCTTTTCCGCTCTACGGTAGAGGTTGCCCTGTGCATCGTAAACAATTGGTGTTTCATATCGCCTTATTAGGTCAAAGCCAACATGGTAGCGTGTCACAACGTATACCATCTGATTTGTTGTAAAATCCCATGTGGCATAGGCTATGCCATAGCTTCGCATCATATCATTTACATAGGAGCGGAAATGAATGTTGTTAAGCCACCATAACGACTCTCCGACTGCGAATTCATTTTTTATTATTTTTGGAGGTATTGTTGGATCCGTTGCATCCACTATGACGAATCCCTTGACATAGTTTTCCGCTATAACGTTTGTTGAGCCTATTATGGCTACCCAGACAAGTTCGCCGTCAGGAGTTTTTGTGATGTGGCATCCTAACACTTGAGTGTTGCTTCCGAACTCTGACATGTGTCTCCTCGCTATTGATATGGCAAGCTCCTCGGTGACAAGACGCACCATGTTGTCTGGAATAGTCGTTTTAAACGGTATGCCGATTTCCGTTTGAATGAAACTGTTAAAGTAATAGGCATTTGCCACCCTTTGAAGTTGCCAAAAAACAATCATCGTTGAGGCTGCCAGTAAATATAATATGAAAATAATGCCTACTGTTTTTGCATTAAGTTTAGGCGAGAGTTTCCATTGAAAACGCTGGTGATAATAATTCCGTTCAGTATGCTTAAACTCTGCTGCTGGCTTAATTGAGAGAGCAGATTCAACAAGGGCGGCGAAAAGCCTGAGGAATATAAGCAAATACACGAAGACGCTTAAGGGTGGTTGCTCAAACTGAATTATGAAGAATAGAAGTAAGCCAAATAGGAGGGATACTACGCGCCCAGCATTTTTGAGGCCGGTCTTTCTCGGAGGGATTGGAATGTACCAGATGAAAGCCCATATGAAGAGGAAAATGAACAAGTTCAACTTTTCAGCCGCTCATATATCTTTTAAGCAAGATCATTTAAAGAGATTTTGATCATATTGCGCACCAAAAAGACATCCTGCACTCTCAACCGGGGCGAATCCTGTTTAAACTAACACACATGAATTGTGCTTATTAAGCACCTATGATTAGGAAATTGTTTCAGTTTGTTCTGCTTTAAACCATTCTCTAATTTTTTCAACGAACCCTTCAACTTTCTGTTGATACTCGTTTGACCTGACTTCCTCTTCTTTAACCTCAAGGGTTGCAACGGGCGGTTTTGAAAGCGCTTCCATTTGGCTGAACGCCTGACCGCTTCTCGCTTTACATGTAGTGAAGAAGGCTATGTTTTTTATTTTGCCGCCATATATCGACAGGTAAGCCCTTACGGGAGATGAAAGCCTACCAACCCACACAGGTGAACCCACTATTACTAGGCGGTATCCTTCAACATTTTTTTGACTTGGCTGAATTTCCGCAGGCTTACCCGCCATCGCCTCATATCCTGATCTCAAAAATCCAAAGACTCCCCGTCGTTCCCTCTTGTCTTTTATCTCCTCAAGGTCCGCATTCAGTTTCTCAGCAATCCGCTCAGCCACCAACTTCGTGTTCCCCGTTCTGGAATAGTAAATAACTAAGACGCTTGCAGAACTACCCTTCATTCACATACCTGCCTATCACAATTTAAATGAAGCTCAGCCTATAAATTCTTTAGCGCCTAATTAAGAGAGTTAAATTTAGACAATTTTAGAATAAGCTAAGATAAAAAATGCGTATTGCAGCACATAAAATGGGAAGCAGAAAAATTAACGCAACTTTAGACAACGCGCTCGAACATCTAGACAGGATGGCTGAGCTGTTAAAAAGAGGATGTGAAAGGTAGTTGCGAGGAAAGTGTGGTTAGCTCGATGATTGTAAAACTTCCAACATTGATTTATAAGGACACTTCAAAAGTTCTGTTAAGAAAGGGAATAAGGGAATTATGAATTTATAGGGAAAATATATATTTAAATTATCTCAAGAAGATCCGTCAAAGCATGCTGAGTTAAAGCAACCTACAGAAACCGAGACAGGCTGAAGAATTGGTAAAAGGCAAATTTCAAGACTTTAGCCGATGCAACCAAGCTAAGGATTTTGAAGTTTTAGAAATTAGAGAATGTGTTAGTGACTACACTTGACTTAACTTCATCTTGGAAACCGTGGATTGATAAAAAGTAGGATAGAAGGAAAATTAGTTTATAGCATAACAGAAACTGATCAGAAGCTTGGAGAAGCTTAATCTCATTTAGTTTAATTGATATTTGAGAAAAATTGTAACAATAAATTTAAATATTTGAATACAAACCTACTACCCTTTATCGGGATAAGAAAAATGGAGCCTTCTGAAGAGCCTAAGGCAATCAGAAAAGTCGAACTTGGCATTTTCGAGAAATATTTGACGCTGTGGATTGCCATATGCATAGTTGCTGGACTGCTTGTTGGAAGATTTTTCCCACAGTTCGGACAGTTCATGGATTCACTCAAGTATGGACAGTTGTCAATTCCTATAGGTATTCTCCTATTCTTCATGATGTATCCAACAGTTGTAGGGATAAGGTTCAGCGATATAAAACAAGCAGCAAAGAGACCAAAACCGCTGCTTGTTACGTTGATTGCAAACTGGGTTGTAGCCCCGCCTCTGATGACTCTTTATGCAAACCTAATATTAACTGATCCTCTTCATAAGGCTGGAGTTATACTGCTTGGCTTGTCGCCTTGTACAGCCATGGTCATGTGGTGGATGTTCTTGGCAAAAGGAGACATGGCGCAAGGGTTGATAAACACAGCGATAAACGCTCTTTTTATGCTTTTCCTGTACGCGCCTCTGGCAGCTATATACCTTGGAGTAAGCAGTATTCCAGTGCCTTGGGATTTAATAGCCCTAAGCGTTCTCATTTTCATAGCATTGCCAGTAGCAGCAGGTGCAATTTCACGCAAAATAATTATCGAAAAAAGGGGGGAGGAGTGGTTTAACAATGCTTACATTCCATTGGTAGGCAAAATTTCCATAGTTGCGCTTCTCACAACCTTAATAGTCCTATTCTCATTTGAAGGGGAAGTCATAGTGAACAACCCCCTGCTTGTGGCTTATCTTGCTGCGCCTAACCTTCTCCATTATGCAACAATGATTGTTTGGACGTATCTACTTGGGTATTTTGCGGGCTGGGCTTACGAAACTGTGATTGACATTACTATTATAGGCTCTAGCAGCCACTTTGAAGTTGCCATAGCGGTGGCAACAACATTATATGGCATTGGCTCCGGCGCAGCTCTAGCAACGGTTATAGGGCCTTTGATGGAAGTGCCTCTAATGCTTTCTCTGGTTAAGCTTGGCTTGTATACGAGAAAATATTTTCCAAGAAAGAAGCGCTAAGTCACCCGGTAGTGGAGCATATGGTAAAGTCGTTACGTTTAAACTGGTTTTTGAAGAATTCTATTACGAGCATTTACAGGAGAACCATGCAAACCTAAGCAATTTTATGATATTCGCAATTTATGGTTATCCTAAAAATGTTTGGCATAGGATGTTTTTCTTCTTAATTTGGGTTTATGGTAAAGAGCTAGCCATACACACAAAGGAACTTTATCCCACAAGCACGAGAGGATCGATTCCGCGCGGCTGTCACCTATGCCCATAGCTGTGCAGTAGCATCAACATTAACCTCATTATATACAACCATGGGGCTTAGCAGAACACCTCTGGAAAAGGGGATGGTAATGACAAAACTTTGTTAGCTATACCACAGTGAATTGACCATTTTAAGCTTTATGGCCAATTTACTCTCGCGTGTTAAAAATTTTAGTTGAAGGGTTTTTCGCTTACGAAGTCTTTCAGTATGTCAATAAAGTTGTCTATTTCCTCTTTTGTGTTATAGATGTAAAAGCTTGCCCTTGCTGAGGATGGTAGTCCAAGCTTTTGGTGAAGTGGTTGTGCACAATGGAAACCTGTCCTAATCATGATTCCATGGCTGTCCAGAAATAAAGCTACATCGTGAGATTCAACTCCATTGATGTTGAAGGTTATGATTCCGCTTCTTATTAAGGGATCTTTCGGACCGTAAACTGTCGCTTCAGGGATTTCACGTAGACGTTCGAGTGTGTATGCTGTTAGATAAACTTCGTGTTTTTTTACGTTTTCCATGCCCAACGACTTAAGGTATTTAACTGCAGCCATCAACCCTATAGCACCTGAAATATTAGGTGTTCCAGCTTCGAATTTCCACGGTGGATCATTCCATGAAATGGCGCAGCGTTCTCTGGTCGGATTGAAGGAGACCTCTTTAATCATTTCGCCGCCTCCATGAAACGGCTCCATTTCCCTTAGAAGATCAAGTTTGCCATACAGTACACCTATTCCAGTCGGCCCAAGCATCTTGTGCCCTGAGAAGGCTAGAAAGTCAACATCTAAGTCTTGAACGTCTATCGGCATATGAGGCACCGATTGTGCACCGTCCACAACCACTAATGCACCGTATTCATGGGCTATTTTTGCAACCTTCTTAATGTCATTTATTGCGCCCGTTACGTTTGAAACGTGGGTTATAGAAATAATTTTTGTCCTAGCAGAGATAGCACCCTCTAATGCCCCCCAGTTTAGAGTTCCGTCAATATTAGTGTCTACATACCTAACTCTGAAACCCTTTATTTTTGAGAGGATTTCCCATGGAACTATGTTACTGTGGTGCTCCATAAGCGATATCAAAACCTCATCTCCTTGTTCCAAATTTTTGAGACCCCAGGCGTATGCTACAAGGTTTATGGCTTCAGTTGTACCCCTTAGAAAGACTATTTCTTCAATGCTTCCTGCTTTGATAAACTTGGCTACCTCTTCACGGGCTTCCTCATAAAGCTGGGTGGCCTCTTGAGAAAGGGTATGTATGGCTCTGTGGATGTTTGCGTTGTGTTTCTCGTAAAATCTTTTAACGGTTTCTATAACCTGTTTCGGCTTCTGGGATGTTGCTGCATTGTCAAAGTAAATGAGCGGATAGCCGTTTATTTTACGCTTTAAAATTGGGAAATCTTTCCTAATCCTGTAAGGATTAAACATAAAGCCCGCCTAACTGTTGAATGGCTAGATTTTAACTCCAAGATAATCTGTTATGCTCCTGTAAACTTTCAAAGCGTTTTCCTCATCTTCCACATTTTTTATTAGCATCCTTCCATTCTTGAATAGGCTGATTTCAAAACCGTTGTATTCGAACACTATAACTAACATGGATTTCAATAGTACCTTAAAGCGGTTCTGTAATCTTTCAAGGAGACTTTCAAGTTCAAGGGTTATTGGCATAGGTGGGTTGACGTTTACGGTTTTTTGACCGCATAACCAAATTAACCGTTCCTTTGCAAGAGGAGCTTCAGCCTTTTCGCTTTGACATGTTGGGCAATCCATTCGCTTAAAAACGTCAACTTTTACGAAGTCCATGTTTGTGAAGTCGCATACCAGCAATTTTCCCTTGAGAGTTTCCCCAATACCTGCTAGAAGCTTAATGGTTTCCATTGCTTGCAAGGCGCCTACAATTCCTGTTGTTGAACCTAACACGCCTCTGGTGTCGCATGTTGGAAGCTGGGCGTCCATTACGCTTGGAAGTACGCATTCTAGGCATGGAGTTTCAGGAGGAGCAAAAACTGAAACATTTCCTTCCATTCCAATTGCCCCTCCAAAAACATAGGGTATACGGTGTTTAGCGCAAGTTTTGTTTACGAGATATCGTGTTCTCATGTTATCTAAGCCATCAACAACAACGTCTACTCCTCTGAGAAGCTCTTCAACGTTGTCTTCTCGAATATTCTCTGGAATTGGCTCTAACTCCACATCAGGGTTAATGTTTCTTATTCTCTGAGTTGCCGCCTCAACTTTTGGGTATCGGATGTTTTCTAATGTGTATAATACTTGGCGGTGAAGGTTGTGCAGTTCAACGGTATCCTGATCGATCAACCTTATGAATCCTACGCCCGCTAAGGATAGATAGAGCGCGGAAACACTGCCAAGTCCTCCAACACCAGCTATAGCCACTCTTGAATTTCGAAGCTTTTCCTGACCCTGCCTTCCAAGCTCCGGAAGAGCTATCTGCCTGCTATAAAAAATGTCAGAGTTGAAAGATATGTCAGCCATACCCAACCGTATTCATCTCCGAATTTCCTGTAGGTTCTTGAAGTAATTTTCAAATTGCTCAGCGTACTTGTAGCCCGTGTCTGGGAATACTAGGACGTATACTCCATCATTCCTGGCGATTTTGTTAAACGCGTGAACAACGGCGCCCGCACTTAACCCTATTAGTAGACCTTCTTTTCTGGCGATGTTTATAGCTGCTTCTATGGCCTCCGTTTGTTTAACATCTACCACATCGTCAAAGGTCATCCAATGGTACCATTTCATTCCCGTTTCTATCCTTCTTATACCAGGTATGACCTCGTTTGGGGCTGGTTGTACGCCAACTATTTTTACGTCTTCTCCGTATTTGTTCTTGAAGTAGAAGGATATGGCGCTCATGTGGCCTGATGTCCCTAAACCGCCTATTATGCATGATGGTTTTAAGCCTACACTTTGAAGTTGTTGGTCAAGCTCTCTTGCAGTATATTTAAGGTGGACTTTAAAGTTGGCATCGTTTTCAAACTGGTTTAAATGTGTAGCATTATCGGTTCTAGCTTGAGAATCCACTTGGCCGATTGCTTCCACAGTTAAGCCTACAGGAAGTCGAACTACATCGGCGCCTAAAACTTCAAGATATATGTCGCTCACCTTCTGTATAGTCTTAGGTATGTACAGCTTTGCTTTCACGCCCAACATGTTTGCTATGGAAGTTAAGGCTATCCCAGTGTTTGTGGATGTAGCCTCATAGATCACCTGACTAAGTGTTCCTCTTTCTAAGGCATCGTTTAACATAGACCAGCCTATCCTGTCCTTTACACTGTTGCTGAAGGGATTGAATCCCTCCAATTTAGCCCAAACAATTCTCTCGTTGCTTGATAAGGAGTTTAGTTTAACCAATGGTGTAGGCCAACCTTTATAGAGAAGCTCCAAAGTACTATTGTAGACTTTAAGGTTCAACGAGTCTTTTTCCCATGCCGGAAGTAGATCTTTTAATGGAATGTTTATTTGTGGAATCTCAGCTGAAACCTTAAAACTTTTAGGTGGCAGCCTTGGATCTTTAATCCCGGCTTCGACAATTTTTTCCCTAGTTATGGGCTTTAGACCTTGTTGTAGTGACCTTATTTTAATATTGGAGGGGTTTATTTTAACGACTGGTATTTTTATGGCTGAAAGTAGGTCAAGGCTGTAGAAAAGATCGTATCCATCTAAGATCACGCCGGTTTCCCCATCTATAAGCACTGGACGGCTTACTATTCCCGTGCTTAATATCTTAGCGTAAAGCGAAAGCACCTCTCTAAGGTCCATGTATTCGGCTGGCTTTAGATTTTTCACCTCGGTAAGTTCAACTTCTCCGCCAGATCCAGAGGATCCACCACTGACAGCCGGTATTATTGCAACTTCATCGCCGTCCTTGAGCAAAGTGTTAACATGGTTTATAAAGCGTATATCCCGGCCGTTAACGTAGATATTTATGAACCTTCTAATAGCGCGGTCTTGATCGTAAATTTTCTCTGAGAAGGAGTTTCCATACTTTGCAGCAAGGATGCCCAACAGATGATTTATCGTTGAAGCTTCAGCTTCCGCCTCTCTCTTTAGTTATCTCCTTAAGCACTCCATAAAATTTCACCTTCACCTTCCCCAAGTTTCTCACCTCCTACTCAACCTAAAATTTTTTCAAGGGCCTCTAGGTTAGGCTCTATCACTATTGGTTTCGCAGCATTTTCAATTAGGATTTCTGAGGCCTTGAATCCGCTTCCTGTAACGCAACACACAACTTCCTCATCAGCGGATATTTGTCCAGCCTCAACAAGCTTCTTTAAGACGGCCAATGCGACACCTCCCGCTGGCTCAGCGAATATCCCCTCAGTTTTAGCTAGGAGTTTTATGGCGTCTATTATTTCTTGGTCCGTGGCGGATTCTGTTAGGCCTCCGGATTCCTTGATGGCTTTTAGGGCGTAAATGCCATCTGCAGGATCTCCGATGGCTAAACTCTTCGCTATGGTTTGAGGCTTCTCGATTGGCTCCACATAGTCCTTGTTAGATTTAAAAGCATTTACGATTGGAGAGCAGCCTAATGGCTGCGCGGCTGTAACTCGTGTCTTTTTGCGGTCTATTAAGTCGAGTTGCCAGAATTGGTTGAGGCCTCTCCATATGGCGCATAGTAGGGCTCCGCTGGCCGTTGGCACAATTATATGGTCAGGGGCCCTCCAACCAAGCTGCTCGCAGATTTCGAAGGCTAGGGTTTTTGACCCCTCAACATAATAGGGACGTAGATTTATGTTTGCAAAGGCCCAGTCATAGGACTCTGCCGCTTGAACGGCGAGCCTGTTAACTTCATCGTATGTTCCATTTACGGCTATTATTTTTGCGCCGAAGGTTGATGCTTGGAGAACCTTGTTTATTTCGGTTTTGGCCGGAATAAACACGTAGCATGGAAGCCCAGCCTTGGCTGCATGGGCTGCCACGGCTGCCGCCAAGTTGCCTGTGGAAGCGCATCCAACTGCCTTTGCACCAAACTCTAGGGCTTTTGAGATAGCCACCGTCGCGGGCCTGTCCTTAAAGGAATTTGTCGGGTTAAGCGTGTCATCTTTGACATATAGATTCCTTAAACCAATAGTCTTAGCCAGTCGTCTGCACCTGTGCAGTGGTGTATAACCAGCGCCCAAATCAACTGCTTTGTCAGGATTTTTTACCGGCAAAAGTTCATGATAGCGCCAAACTGTCTTCGACCTATCTCTGAAGGATTCTCTGTTCAGGTTTATCGCTCCAATGTCATACACCACTTCTAGAGGCCCGAGACAGTGTGGGCAGACATATATTTTAACAGGGGGAAATTCCCTGCCGCATTCTCGGCATTTTAGGGCCTTAATATAGCTTTTGAGCTTCGACACCTCCATTTTTGGTTTCAAACAAATTATATTCCTATAATAAATATTTTATTGAAATTTTTATTCTTTAAGGAATAAATGATCCACGTACATCACAATGGGGATAACGGCAGAGAGATTTAGTTTCAATTTTTATTATGGCTGCTTTCACGTTATTCCTATGGGAAGGCGCATTTACACAACGAATTTATGTTCCCTCGAATGCCCTTAAGTTGGCTTCGTATAGTTGAAAACCCCATAAAATTCCAAAAATCATTCTTCGTAATCTCTACCTCCATTTTCACACTTCATGGATTGACGCTCTTATGTAGTGTGCCATCAAGTTTTGGGTAAAATCAGCTACTCTTGGATAATATCCCTCATGCTCTTAGCATTAACATTCTAATAATCGTGGAAATTAAGCGGCAAAACTGCATTATAAATAATCCTACAAATAAAATCTATATAAGCCCTAACTTTATTGAAGTTTAAACAATAATGGGATACAGCAGTTCTCCGCCTAGCATGCATCGCGGAGGCGGGCACAGCATTATAATAAAATTTAATCATAAAAATGTAAAATGAGATTATGTTTAAAACTAATGGTGCTAATGATGTTAAAGACTTTGTCGCAGCTTGTTGTTAAGCTACTAATTCATTATTCTTTCTGGAACGTTTTAGCGACTATAAGAGTACACGTGTCCTTTATTCCTGGCATTTTACGCAAAGTATTGAATACGAACTCGTCTAGTTCTTCCATGGTTTTAAATTGGGCTTCAATGCACAGGTCATATACGCCATATATGATGCTAGCCTTTTTAACATGATTGAAATCCTTCAGCATGTTAAGTACTTCCAGCTCGCTTCCCCTCTCCACTTTCCCTAAAATATACGTCAAAACCATTTTTACTATCCCAGCGCTTTACTAAATGATGGTTACTGGATAGCATTTATGGTAATCTATTCCTTTACGTTCACAGATTTCAATAATTTTCGCGTATACCCTTTGGTCCAAATCCTCTATGATTTTTTCATCTGAACCTTCTATTTCGATGCAAACCCCTAACGGAGCCGCCCCGCAGCATCCCACGAAATCTTTATAGATGTTTACGCTGTATCCTTCAGCAATTTTCTCTTCTTTCAAAAATGCTCTTAACTCCTGAACTAAGAAGTTAATTTCTTCATTTTTTAGCCCTGCTACGAGGCATTCTCGTCTGCTTACATGCGTCATGCCCCATCACACCTTTACGCAATACGCGTATATACTGTATATACTAAGTTGCTTATAACTTCTTCCCTCTTGAGTTGCAAAACTTGTGTAAGTTTTGCCAAGGATGAAGGAATGATATTGCCTTGCGAGGTAAAATCGAGAATATTTTATGTATTTTGCCCAGAATTGAATGAAATTCGGTAAAGTTATGGCTCAGTCCAGTATAGAATGTTAGTTATTCTTGAATATAGCTGATGAGTTGAAGAATTTTCACAACTTACAAGCTTAAAAAAGCCAAAATTCTAAAAGACAAAACGTTTAATCACTCGGACCAATAATTTGAATATTCGCCTTAACAATAAGTGAGGGCTAACACCCAAACGGCATTGAGAAATTTTGAGAGAAAACTCTAATTTTCAGCATCAATTTATGGCTTCTGGAAGGTTCAAAAATCAGGGCAGAGGTGATGGTCTATGCCTGCTTTCGGCATGCTGGACAGTTTTCCCTTTTGGCTATTTCTATGGTTGTTATATACATGTCATTAAAGTCGCATATCATAAGTTTACCCTTTAAGGGATGTCCCATATCAGCCAGAACCTTTATCGTCTCCATTGACAGCATAGTCCCAACTATTCCAGGTGTGGGACTTAATATACCTCTAATCTCGCCGCTGGGAAGATTTCTGTCATCAACATTTGGCAATACGCATTCTAGGCAGGGGGTTTCAGGCGGATGGAAAACCGAAAGGTTTCCCTCAATTCCCATAGCAGCCCCGAAAACATATGGAATCCCCAGCTTTATGCATGCACGGTTCACAATGTAGCGGGTTCGCATGTTATCCAATCCATCAACAACACAGTCCACGCCGCCAAGCAGCCTTTCAGCATTATCCTCATTCAGCCTCTCCACGATAGCTTCAGCCTTCACTAGGGGATTCATTTCCATAAGCCGCTTGGCTGCAACCTCAGCCTTGGGTTTACCCAAATCTCCAAGCGTGTAAAGAATCTGCCTATGAAGATTCTTAACCTCCACAGCATCGCTGTCTATTAGGCGTAAGTATCCAACACCGGCCCGGGCCAGATAAGTCGACGAGACAGAGCCTAAGCCGCCAACGCCTACAATGGCAACCTTGGCCCTATCAAGCCTTTCCTGTCCCTTCCGGCCGAACTCCCTCATGACTAAATGTCGCCTATAATATTCTTCATAGGAGAAGGAGTTTCTACCTGTGGACATTAACATACCTCTTCAGCCTTAACTATTTACATTTTCAGCTTTAAATTTGCCCTTCCTTTGGAATTGCTTCTCAAAAATTTCCCTAACCCTCTGTATAGTGTCCGCCTCCTCGGGCGTTTTATCATCCCTTATGCGGGTTATCCTAGCAAACCTTAGGGCCATGCCGCACTTGTATTTTGGACTTTTCTGAATTTCATTGTAGGCAACCTCAACAACAACCCTTGGAACAACAGTTACACGTCTACCCTTTTCCTCAACAGCCAACTCCTTCAGACGTCTGGTCATCTCAACTATTTCAGCGTCAGTTAAGCCCTTGAAGGTTTTTCCGACAACAAGGAACTCGCCGGTTTCAGCGTCCCTAGCCGCCAAATAGTAATCCGAAAGCCACTCATGCCTACGGCCATAGCCATACTCAGCCGCCACAATAACCAAGTCTAACGGCTCAAGGGTAGGCTTAATCTTAAGCCAATGTCTACCGCGAACGCCGGGCGTATATTCGCTGTCAAGCCTCTTCGCAATGACACCTTCATGGCCGCTGTCCACAGCCCTTCTAAGGAACTCCTCAGCCTCTCCAACATCATCCGTGATAAGCTGTTCAGTGAGGGGTATGCCCCCAGCAACCTCAGCTAATATCCGCCTACGTTCCACATAGGGAAGCGAGACAAGGCTCCTGCCGTTAAGATATAAAATGTCGAAAAGGTAAAGCCTCACAGGTATAGCCTCAGCCACAAGTTCAAGCCCGTGAACCCTTCTAAAACGCCTCATGAGATGCTGAAAGGGCATAGGCTGCCCTCTATCATCAACTGCTATAACCTCACCCTCGATGATAGCGTCCTTAGCCTTAATGTTACCCCGCACCGCCTCAACTACTTCTGGAAGATGCCTAGTCACATCCGTCAATCTTCTGCTAAAAATCCTCAAATCTAAACCCAGCTTATGAATCTGAACCCTTGCACCGTCAAGCTTATACTCAAAGGCTGTTCTCCCGCCATGCTCCCTAAGGGCTTCAGCCACATCAGCAGCCATCTGAGCCAACATCAACCTAACAGGTCTAAAAACCCTAAAATCCGCCCTTAGAAGGGCTTCCTTACCGCCTGACCTCGCAACCGCCGCTACCACACCCACATCACCCAAAACCATGTTAGCCTTCTGAATAACGTCCAAGGGTACGTTAAAAGCCCTTGAAATGGCTTGCTCCATAAGGCCTTCGCTGAAACCGGTTCGCATTTCACCAATCAATATCCTAACAAGATACTTGACCTCCAATGGGGAAGCCAAACTTAGCAAAGCCTCAATTATACGCTCTTTCCTCTCCCTAGAGCCCTGTCCCTCAGCCTCAGCCACATCCTCAAAGCTTTTCCTAACCTCCAATATGGTTAAGGGCCTCTCAAGAAGCGTCAACTGGCGTTTTCCACGGAAAACCTCGAAAATCTCCATGGCAGCCGAGCCCACATCACCAGTCCTGCTAAAGGCCTTCATGAAAGCATCCCAACTGGCATTTGTTAGGCGCATTAAAATACTACTCAGGGTGGCCCAGCTTACCTCAAGGGTTTGCTGGCTATGTTTTGGCAAGGCTCGCCCAACAATCATTGAAACAGCCGGCTCAACCTCCATGGGCTCCAGGCTTTTCAGAAAGTCTGCAACAAGATTCACCATGGAAATTCGGCTTGACATACCCTCCAATTGCTGGCACAATTCAGCCAATAGCCTAAACTGAGTGGGCATAACGCCTCAGAATAATTATACTGCAGGGGATATTTAGGTTGTAAAGAAAAGGGAAGACAGCCTTAAAAGAGGGATGCCTCTAGTTTCTCTTTAACCTCTTTAATCTTCTTTTCAATTTCACCAAGTTTATCCTGCTCATTCAAGGCCCTATAGCAATCTTTGACATACTCTAGGGCGCTTAACCCGAACCTATCAAAGCCCTTACTGAAGGATAGATCAGCGGACTTTAGAAAGTGCTCAACCGCCTTTGAGTAATCCTTCAACATGAAAGCACATTCGCCAGCTTTATAATACGAATAGGCAGAATCAAAGTAGTTGTTCAGCTTTCTGTATAGTTCAGCGGCTACTAGAAACTTTTCAATAGCCTCCGCATATTTACCCATCTCGTAGAGGGTGTTTCCCTCCTTATGCAGCTTAACAGGGTCCTGTTTTTCCTCAGCCATACCATTCACTCCAACTTGATGCATGTAACAGTACAAACAAGAATTTAGACTTTCCTAATTTAAAGATAGGGGGCATATATTCAAATTAAGATTGTCAGAAAGATATTTAGTATAAAAAATAACATCAATATGAGAGAGCAAGCGTTAGCTGGATGAAATTTATGGTAGCCGACATAGAAGTGCTGAAGGCTATAGCCAAGTTCTTGGAAGAAGGAAAAAGGGCAGCTTTATGCACCGTCATCGAAAAGAAAGGATCAGGCCCGAGGGATGTTGGGGCTAAAATGGCGGTAAGCGAGGATGGTGAGATTGTTGGAACAATAGGAGGCGGGGATCTTGAAAGATTCCTAGTAGGTGAAGCCCTAAAAGCTATGAAAGAGGGGAAGCCAAAAAAGGTTGTTTTCTCCCTCGGCGGTAAAGGGGAAGGAGAAGAAATAATTAAAACAGGTTTAATATGCGGGGGTGAAATTACAGTGTTTATTGACGTGATGGAGCCAAAGCTAAGATTGGTTTTAATAGGCGCAGGGCATGTAGCCTTGCCCCTTGCAAAAATCGCGGAAACATTAGGGTATAGGCTAACCGTAATAGATGATAACGATAAATTGGCAAATAGAGAACGCTTCCCCACGGCTGAGGAAATCATAACCGGCAACTTCAATCAGGTACTGGATAGGGTGAATATAGGTTTTAATGATTTTATAGTTATCACCCACGGAGAACCAGAACATGATTATCTGGCACTAGAAAAAGCCATCAAAAGAAAACCAGCCTATATAGGGTTGCTGGGCAGCAGGACAAAGGCAGCATCAATGATAAAAAGACTTAGAGATATGGGAGTCAGCGATGAAGACCTCAAGGTTTTACATGCACCTGTTGGATTGGATATTGGCGCTCAAACACCTGAGGAAATAGCAGTAAGCATCCTTGCAGAAATTATAAAGGAGAAAAGACAGCCACACATGTGATAAGCTACTAAATTAAGTAAAAGTCTACGCCGGAGTTTCCATGTGGACTAATAAAAGGTTCTCATACACATCATTAAATGAGGCTTACCAGCTGATAAGAAGGGCATTGGATAACATAAAACCTGAAACAGAAGAGATTCCAATTTTTCAAGCATATAGTCGCGTTTTAGCTGAGGACATAATATCTGAGATTAACATTCCACCCGCTGATATTTCCCATTTCGACGGCTATGCTATAAAATCCGAAGACACCGCCCACATCAATAAGGCGCCCTTAACTCTAAAGGTTATTGGGAGGAGTTTTCTAGACAGCGAATATCGAGGGGAAATCCACAGCGGTGAAGCTGTCTATGTTTCAACAGGCTGCGCTCTTCCAAAGGGTGCGGACGCCGTTATTCCCATAGAATCTGTCTTGGAGAAAGGGGACATCATCGAGATACGGCGCAGGGTAGGTAAATATGAAAACGTTACCCCAATGGGATCCGACTTCAAAAAGGGAGAGGTTGTCCTAAAAAGGGGACAAATTCTACGAGCACAGGACATCAAACTCCTTGCTGATATGAAAAGGTGGCATGTGAAGGTTTTCAGGAAACCAAAAGTTGCAATTCTATCCATAGGCAACGAGTTAACAAATAAGATTGAGGAGACGGATGTTAAAAAGTTCAACAGCCACGGTTTAACTCTGTCGATACTGGTTGAAGAGGCTGGTGGAACACCACTAGACATGGGAGTGTTTCCAGACGATAAATTAAGCATTATAAATGCCCTAAAGAGGGGACTTGAAAGGGCGGACATCATAGCAACTGTTGGAGGAGCCTCTGTTGGATATAAGGATCTAACATGGGAAACCGTTAAGGAATTTGGATCAGAAGTTGTGCTGCGCGGCATAAAAGTACAACCTGGCAGAGTGACAAGCGTGGCTCTTGCCAACCATAGACCCATCGTGATGCTGCCAGGCCACATTCAATCCATGCTTGTAGGCTTTTACTTTGTCCTTCTACCAATAATAAACTACATGCAAGGCCTCCCACTATCACATACATCCATAACCGTAAGGGCCATAGTTTCCCAAGACATTCCTGTTAGGGAATTCAAATCCTTCAAAAGGGTTAGATTCGTGAAATTGATAGAAAGGGATGAAGAGCACATTGCAGAACCATTACTGGGAGACTCATCACTATTAAGTATAGTCACAAAAGCAGATGGCTTCATTATAGTTGAGGAAGGAAAGGAAATGGTGAAGAAGGGTGAAGTAGTCAACGTTTATCTTGTAAAGGGTCTTTCCCGATTGTTCGCCATTAAGCAGGGAGTCTAAATTGATCTGCATAATCGTACTTGCAGCAGGCTTCTCATCAAGGTTCGGCAAAAACAAGCTCCTTGAAAAGATAAACGACCACACCTTAATTGAAAAAGTGGTGGAAAGCGCCGTTTCCTCAGAGGCCGACGAGACCATAGTTGTTGTTGGCTATGAAGCTGAAAAAATCATGGAAGCGCTTAAAGGAGTTAACTGCAAATTTGTATTTAACAAAGATTTTAGAACTGGTCAAAGTTCCTCTGTTAAAGCTGGCGTTAGCTCAGTAATGGGCTACGCGGATGCTGTGCTGATACATCCCGGAGATGTGGCGCTAATAACCCCCAAAGCCATTGACATGGTTATTGAGGATTACAAAAAGTTCAAAAGCCCTATAACAGTGGCAGGATATAAAGGCCGCGCAGGCCATCCCATACTTTTTGATAGATCCCTCTTTGACGAGTTGATGGAAATAAATGAGGAAACTTATGGACTGAAAGCAGTTGTGAATAGGCATAGGGATGCTTTAAGAATTGTTGATGTAGGATCGGAGGAAGTCCTAATAGACATCGACACTAAAGAAGATTTCGAGAAATACATAGGCAAGAAATTGGACTAAAAGGGTGCGAAGCAGAGTTTCTAGAGGTTAAACTCATAAGCGGCTGATGCTATTGGTAACACCGTAAAAAATCAGCCTTTTACCTTTTGATAGGGCTAATATCTCATCTATTGATTCATTAACGATTGTGGAGCCGGTCGCCACACAACATCGCACCATGCAACGGCACTTTCGTTTTCCTCATAAGACTCAATGGAAACTCCCCCGCCTAATTGTCCATATTAAGCGGATCCATATCTTTTACCCTGAAGTTTCCAAAGGATTTTGAAATATTGTATGCAATAGATAGTTTGAAGTCTATCATAGTAATCTTTGTCTCGGGCTGAAGCCTGGCTTTAAGATATCAAAGATTTTTTGCACCACATAGTTCAGGCTTCTCGTCTCTGCAGTGCACCATACCATCAACCAGCTTAAGATATCTATACGTTGCATTTATCGTCGCCACAAGTAAAGCCCTGTTTGCATTTTTTATAAGCGGAATAGAATGTATTAATTTTAGGCTTACTTCATAATTTAAAGGTTCACAGGCGAATGCCTGGCCGAAGTCACCCTTAAACTCCGCCTCAACTATCACCTCATACCATTTAGCAAGGAAAATCCTTTTGATGGGGGAGACCCTAAGGCTTCTTTTGGCTTAATTCGCCCAACAGAAATTTTCTCATTTTCCAATTTTTCCCAAAAACTCTATTCCACCATTTATCCCTAAAAGCCTCGAGAAGCATTAGAAACTTATCCCCTCATGTCAGGCATAACCTCTATGTGCCTAATGGGAACCTTAACGTACACAGGACTTCCCATTTTTGGCTCAAAGGATATTTCGCTTTTCGAGCATATGCATGATAGTTCAAGATTTCCCAGGGACACCGTAACCTTATAAGAAGTGTTATCCGCCACAACATTCCTAATTACTCCCTTAAAGACGTTAACTTTGTCCTTGAACCCCTTCTCGGATAGCATCACTTTCTCTCTGGGAATAACAAGCCGTGTAATGTAATCGCCATCAAAAAGAACTAGAAATTTAACACCTGAGCATTCTGCCTCAGCTAGGCCTTCATGTATCTGTCGGAATTTATTACAAAAAAGAATATTTGGGCTTCCGAAAACCTCCCTCACCATGGGATCCACATTATGGATTAGTATGTTTTCAAGCGGGCCTGTGCTAATTATGCTGCCGCCGACCAAAACCGCAACCCTGTCGGCAAGTTCCTCAGCATCTTCCAGAGTGTTAGTTACAAAGATCGTTGTCAACATCAGCCTCCTCTGCAGCAATTTTAACTCAGCCCTTAAACGCTTCCTCAGGGAATAATCAAGGTTGCTGAAGGGCTCATCCATTAAAAGGACATTGGGCTCCAGAACAATTGCCCGAGCTATGGCAACCCTCTGCCGTTCACCCCCACTCAACCTTAATGGATAACTTTCAGCCAAATGTTTAATCCCAAGCATATCCATCACAGCATTAACCTTCTCTTCCACCTCTTCAGAAGCCACTCCCCTAACTCGAAGACCAAAGGCTATGTTATCCTTAACATTCAAGTGATTGAAAAGGGCTAAATCTTGAGGAACATAGCCTATATTCCTGGCATGCGGAGGAACATCATTCATCAGAACATCATCGAAGAACACGGATCCCCTATAACCTGTGAGGCCCGCAATGACGTTGAGCATTGTGGTTTTACCAGCGCCTGACGGACCAATGACAACCATGAATTCGCCGTCTTCTACTTCAAGGTTCAGATTCCTTAAAGCATAATTTGAGATATTTTGAAGTTTTATGCTAGGCATTCAGGTAACCCCACTTCCTTAAAATTTTAATCTCAATTTTCTCAAACAGAACTTGAAAAGCATAATTAGAAACTGCTAACAGCAGCACAACCGCAAGAATAATGTCCACCCGCAATATTGTCTGAGCCTCAATGGCAAGCAAGCCTAAGCCTGAAGATAATGCCACCATTTCAGTGACAAAGCATGATCTCCAAGCCATGCCCATCTCAACCTTCAGCCCAGACATTACAGAGGGAAGAATTTGAGGCAAAAGTACTCGAAACGTTAAGTCGAGGTCTCCACATCCAAGCGTCTTAGCCACATTTATAATGCTTGGATTAAGACCTCGAACACTAGTAGACACAACGTATACGAGCGGGGAAAAACTGCACATGAAAATCACCGCAATCGGCAGTCCTTCATTCAATCCTATCCAAATTATGAATAAAGGGATCCAAGCAACAGTTGGCACAGCATAGGCCAAAGCTACTACCGGAAAAAATGCCCGGTAACTTTTTTCATGGTATGCTATTGCAAGGCCTGTCAATATGCCTAAACTTGAACCCAGCCCAAAACCAACTAAAACCCTCACTAAAGTGGCAAAATAATTCAAACCAAGCCTGCCAGAAACAGCCAAACTATAAAGGGCGCTCAAGGTTTCACTGAAGGATGGAAAAAGGTAGCTGGGTACAATTTTAAGTTCGCCGATAAGTTCCCATAAAATGAAAATTGCCGCCAAGGAAATTAACTCAATTTTTAGGTACCTGTCAAAAACCGATTGCATTTACATTCTAGCCCCTGCACCCCAGTGCTTGGGAAAGCAGAGTAGAATCAATGATTTCACGTATATACAACGACTTCTCAAGCACCCCATATTTAACCATCAAATCCACGTATCTTTGAAACGAGTCCATGTCAATTTCATTTTGGTAACTCAGCCAACTCATAGACTCATAGGTATCTTCGAGGCTTATTCCAAGCCTATTAGCAACCACAGCGGCGGATCCTACCAAATTCCCATTGATCATTAGTGTGGCTTTAACCGTAGCCCTTATAAGCTTAGAAACCAGCTCAGGGCTTCTTTCAAGCAACTCCCTTCTGACCACTAGAACACTTCCAGGCATTTCTGGCCATATATCTTGGCTTCTTAACAGAACCGTACAGTTACCGTGTTCGGCCGCCAAAGTGACATAATGTTCTGGTAAAGAAGCCGCATCTATTTGGCAGGTTATCAGGGCATTCACTGCCTCTGAAGGCTTCATCTGCCTTATCTCCTTGGGTTCTAAACGGTATTTTTCGAACGCCAGCTTAAGCAACAGGTATGTTGAGCTACCCTTCCCAGAGCAGGCAACTACGCTTCCATTAAGCTGATTAATGCTGGTTAAACCCGGCCTAACGACAATTGCGTAACCATGCAAGTGCGTTTGGGCAACAATCACTATGGGAACGCCCCTCGCATACGCCATTATAGCTGGTCCTAAACAGGCCCATGCAACCCCAATGTCTCCCCGAGTCAAGGCGGCTGCGAGTTCAAGACCTGTAGCAAAGGTTTCGATGGTGGTTATGTTTAAGCCCTCATCCTTGAAAAGGCCCTTATCTAAAGCTATCCAAGCTGCCGCTGCATGACAATTAAACTCCACAGCCATTGCCACATTCTCAGCCTTAGCCTTAAACATGTAAGGAGTAATCAAAAAGGTTAAACCTGCCAGTGAAGCTAGAAGAACACCTATTACTGGGGCTAAACTTTTAGCGATTTCCATACTTAGCCTCGCGTAGAATTCATAGTATGATTTCGCTTACACTTAAAGATTTATGTAAACAATATTGTTTACTAGACGTATACCTCTATGTTTCCATCCCTATAAAGCATGACGCTAAAAGGCTTAATGACCCGCGTCCCTTCAATACAATTTCCTGCTTTAAACCGTATCTCATCATATATCCTTGTGAAGTTTACCTTCAACTTGATCCCAAGCTTATCTCCCGCTTTAACCACAATACCAGGAACATCCACAAGATGAGTGCCAGGTTCGATCTTAATTTCAGCCAAAGAAATTAAAGATTTGTAGGCATGAAGAGTTTCTTCAGCCAATTTAATGTTTCTCCGAGCGCGTCTCTCGATGATGGTTATGTTCTCCCGCGTTGTCCCAAGCATATCTGCAATTTCAGAGTGGGATAAACCTTCTTGAATCCGAAGCTGCAACACCTTAAACTGTAGATCAGTCAAGAGACCATGTTTTTTGGGCATAATAATCCATATATTAACGGTTAATGTTAAGCCTTTATACCTTAGACTCTTGAGCGAGATAAAAGTTCCCAGAATAAATTTCAATTTACTTTTACCGCAAAGATCATATTAAAAGCCCAGTAAATAATGAAAACTAGGACAGTAGAGCCCTTTTTACAAGCGCTTTTGTTATTTTAACCTTATATGCATTCATGCTAAGGGGCACCGCACCCTCTACAGCAGCCTCCGCCGCCTTTTCGGCCACTGCAACTTCGATGACTTTGCCTTTAACCATCTGCTCCGCCTTCCTAGCCCTAACAGGCGTGGGAGCAACGGCTCCAAGCACTATTCTGGCATCTTTGCATACTTCACCGTCCATGTCTATAACTGAGGCAATACTGACTATTGGAAAGTCGATGGCTTCCCGCAATCTAAACTTGAGATAAACCTGTTTGGCGGTACTTGATGGCTGGGGTATCTGAATCTCCGTTACAACTTCATCTGGTTTAAGGATGTTCCTTAATGAACTGAAGAACTCTTCAGCATGGATTATTCTATTTCCTGTCGACCCTGCAACTTTAATTTTTGCGTTTAAGGCTACAAGGGCTATCGCAATGTCGGAAGCGTTGACAGCTACGCAGCCCTTATAGCCTCCGAATATAGAATGGTAACGGTTCTCACCCATTAGCGCGTAGCATTTTTTGCCGCCCTTCAAATAACATTGGATTCTCCCGCCTATATTATGGGGATACCTATAGTACCAACAGCGTACATCTTGGCATATGTTTCCGCCGATGGTGCCCATGTTTCGAATCTGCGGAGTGGCCACAGAATTAGCAGCATCCGCGAGAAGCCTATATTTTCCCTTAATGATTGGCGATTCACCAATCTCCTCTAGCTTAGTTAACGCCCCTATTTTAAGGCCTTCAGCATCCTCTATAACGTAATCAAGATTCGGAACAGTCTTGATGTTTATTATGATTTCAGGATATTCTGGAAGTATTTCAGCTTTAAGCACGGGGATTAGATCCGTGCCGCCCGCTATAACTCGAGCCTTTCCTCCATACATTTTTAGTAACTGAATTACTTCTTCAACGCTTTTTGCATTAACATGATGGAAGGGTTTCATTTTTAATACATCCTCACACCTTGCCTAATGCCTTTAGAATTCTGTCTGGTGTTGCGGGATAAGTGAAGAACCATTTACCTATAGCATTTGATATTGCCATAAGTACAGCTGGCGGTCCAGGGGATGTTGCTATTTCACCAACTCCTACCGCTCCAAACCTGTGGCTGGGGAATGGTGTTTCCAGAACCACATTATGCAGTTCTGGAAGATCTGAGAACACCCGCCACTTATAATCGATAAGGTTCGCGGTAAGTATTCGACCCGTAGACTTATCTAAGATCGTTTCTTCAAATAGGGCTGTGTCAATTCCAGCGGATCCAAGACACCCGTTAAGCTGATTCTCAAGGCTCGGCGGATCAATAATCTGTCCAACATCCGTTGCATTAACAACACGGAGCAGTCTAGCGAAACCGGTTTCAGTATCAACTTCAACCTCCACGAAAGTCATTAGGAAATTATTTAATGAAAAGTCTGACTCGAATCGCCCATAGCCAATGATAGTGCGAGTAACACTCATGGCTTTTCTCCAGGTTATTTGTCTATTCGGGTCATCCTTAACGTATATCACTCCATCGTAGGTTTCAAGATTTCCCGGATCGGTGTTAAGTTGTCTCGAAGCCATTTCGAAGAGCTTCCGTTTGGCATCTTCAGCCGCATTTATAACCGCGCTACCTACGGCATATGTACCCCTCGACCCAACAAGCCCGAACTCATATGGATTTATGTTTGAGTCTGGAGGTGAGATGCGAACATTTTCCAGCGGAATTTGCAGCACTTCAGCAACCATCTTACAAAGGTTGCTTCTCTGCCCCCCACCTTGCTCGGGTACAGCTACAAACAACGTTACAGTTTGATCCGGCTCTATATGGACATGTGCCTCAGCAACATCTTCGCCTACATCAGCGTTTCCATGTACTCCAACGCCTACCCCAACTCTTTTTGAACCATTAACCGCTGTGGGTTTGAGCCAACCCTTCCATTTTTCCTTCCACCCGAAAACCTGGGCGCCTTTATCGATTGCCTTTGTAAAGTCCGGCACCCTTGATATATACCATTCACCATCACGCCAGAAGTATCCTTCACCGGATTTTATGACGTTCTTTTTGAAGAACTCAACGGGGTCAATGTCCAATTTCGCCATGGTCTGATATAAAAGTGGCAGAAATGCTGCCTCCAATTCCTGACCGCCAAAGCCCCTTATCCAGCCTGAGTTACACCTGTTTGTAAACACCAGCTTGGGTTTAAAATTCCAGTTTTTACATCTCAAAATCAATTGAATTTCGCCGAGCCCCACGGCAATTTGTGCTTGGCCCACGGCATTATAGTAGCCCGTATTAAGCAACCATTCGCCCTTTACAGCTGTAACGGATCCATCTTTCTTCATTCCAATCTTAGCGTGAACTACGGACTCGAGCCTCAATGTGAAAGCCGTAAGATGTTCCTCTTTAGTAAAACATAGTTTAACAGGCCTGCCGGCTGCCTTAGCAAGCACTATTGCTTGAAGGGCCAGCGGCAGAATTGTGCCCTTTGACCCGTAACTCCCGCCGCATTGACAGCCATGAACGATAACATTAACCTTTCTCTTCATTAAGTAATAGAGACTAACCTCGTCGATGTAGATACCTTGTGAAGGAAGCCAAACATGCACAGTGTTGGGGCTTTCCCACATGGCTATAGCGCCAGGAGGTTCAGGAGGTAAGGGATTGGGAAACTTGTCATACCTAAATGTTCCCTCAATTACTACATCTGCCTCCTCGAAGCCTTTCTCCACGTCGCCCATAACAAGTTCCTGCAAGCCGCCTGGAATACGTGAACTGCCAAACCATGGCACACCTAATGGGCAGATGTTATTTGGAAACTCATCGTATAATTGCGGGGCGCCGGGCTTCAGAGCCTCCTCAATATCATACACGGCAGGCAGCACTTCATATTCGACATCAATAAGGTCTAGGGCTTGAAGGGCTGCATCCTCTGTTTCAGCTGCGACAAGCGCCACGGCATCCCCTACGAAGCGAACTTTCCTATCTAAGACACGTAAATGAATGGGCATCCCAACCTTCCACTCTGGGACATCCTTATAAGTAAGTACAGCCTTTACGCCTGGCAACTTCTTTGCTTCTTCAGTGTTGATACTTTTGATAATTGCGTGGGGATGCGGACTTCTAAGTACTTTACCTATAAGCATTCCAGGCAGTTTAACATCATTAACATATTTTGCCCTACCAGTAACAATGTCCACAGCATCTTTTCGAGGAGTTGGTACTCCAATATACCTATACTTTGCCATGCTGCTCGTTTCCCCTTTTAATAACATCAACAACGGCCTTTAAGACATGATAATGGCTTATACACCTACAATAATGTCCTGCAAGGGCCCGTTTCACATCCTCTACTGCTGGATTGGGATTTTTATTTAATAAAGCCTTTAGGCTCATGATTATTCCCGGAGTGCAAAACCCGCATTGAAAGGCTGTATGGTTTACGAAAGCCTGCTGTATTGGATCCAGTTTTCCCGAAACAGGATCGCCAAGTCCCTCAATTGTCGTTATGCTCTTTCCATCACACTCGATAGTTAATATCAAACAGGACAGAACTGGTTTTCCATCCATGAGCACAGTACAAGCCCCACAGGCTCCACTATCACATCCTATTTTCGTACCTGTAAGGCCTAGTTTTTCCCTAAGCGTATAGGCCAATGTATGCCAAGGATAAACATCTTTACCGACTAATAATTCGTAAGGTTCCCTATTGACAATCAGTTTTATAGTTGATGAAGGAACAGAAAACTCCTTTAATTTACTAGCAGCTCCGCCCGATTTAGCCGCTTCATTAAGTTCTCTCTCATAATTCTTCATATATATCAACTAGTCGTGGAGAGTTCATATTATATTTAGAGGACGATATAAGTTTATACATGTGCAAGAAAACGCATGTGATCAATCCTTCGCAACAAGGTTTTAAACATTATCTTGCTAAAGCCATCCATAAATGGTCAGATACGGGCCGTGGAAGCTGCACTTCTGCATGATCGCTGCGTACAAGTACTCTGTTTTCAGGTTGGCCTAGAAATTCGCCTATAACTGAAACTTGAATGGCATTTCTTTCCAGAACATCGACAACTCTGTTTACGAAGTTCTCTTTAACTGCTATAAGCAAGGCCCCTGAACTTATTAACTGTAAAGGGTCAATATTGAAGAACCTGCAGATTTCAAGGGTTTCCTCGGCAATTAAGATTTTATCCTCGTAAATTCTAACCCCTAAATTTGAGGCATCAGCCATTTCGTGAATGCCGCCTAAAACGCCACCCTCTGTTGGATCATGCATCGCGCTTACCCCGCCGATCTTAAAAGCGAGAACGCCCTCCTTTACAACGCTTATTTTCTCAAAGAATGTTCTTGCCGAATCTAAAAGCTTCCTGCTCACTCCACCCTTGCATAGGGCATCATAACGCTCGGTTGCTAGTATCGCTGTACCCTCAACCCCGGCGCTTTTAGTCAATAACAACTTATCTCCCGGTTTCGCGCCCCCCGCCGTGACATAATTTCCTCTCTCAGTAAAGCCCACAGCACACCCAATTACTATCGGGTGTGTAAGACCAGGAGTAACCTCAGAGTGCCCCCCAATGATGCTTATGCCCAAACCTTTAGCAGCCTCGTCCATCTGGGAACAAATAACCTCTAAGGTTTGCCTCTCGGCCTTTTCTGGCAGCAAGAGACAGGAAGCAAAATAGGCTGGCTGAACGCCAAAGGTTGCGATATCATTGGCGTTAATGTGGACTGCAAGCCAACCAATATGTTCAACGGCGCCCGTAATTGGATCCATAGAGACTATAATTGACTTGTCCCCGAGGTCTATAACAGCCCCATCCAAACCAATGCCTGGACTAAGGGCAACTTCACTTCGTTTTACGCCTAAGTTCTTGAAAACAATCGTCTTAAGAAGATCCGTTGAAATTTTTCCAGGGGGGAGATGCAAGGGGACATTCACCATGTTGCAGCTAGGAGAATTTTCCCCTAAGCTGGGGAAACACCCGCCAGATTGCTTTGGATATAGGTAGCGCCACTATGGCGCCTATCACCATCTGCCCAATGTTTATTGGAACCTCTGCCAACGCTACAGCCTCGATCCCGAATAGGGGATATATCAGGAGCCACTCATAGAGGAAGTAGCCGGTTACCATGCATAAACCGCCACTCACCACCGAGAAAATTAGCCAGCCAAACTCTGGCTCCATCAACAGACCAGAGGCAATTATGACGAGCGCTGTTGCAGAGCCAAGCGTAAGCCAAAAGGCTGTTGGAATATTCACGCTAATTATGTTTAAGCTAAGCGTAAGCTCCGCGGAGCCGCTGTAATAGACGGAGCCTACATAACTAAGCAAACAACCTATAGCAATTCCTAAAATAGCTGTTATTGTTCTCCAAGCAATTTTTGAGCTGAGTTTCGGATTTCTCCTGTTGAGCAGTCCAACAACGGCGCCTTCACAAGCCTTCACGATAAGTGTTGCCGGGGCATAATGTGGATAGCCCAGTAGAAGATCAGCCAGCATAGAGCCAACTCCGCCTGCAAAAGCCCCGACAAAAGGTCCAAAAAGGAGAGCGGATAGAAAAACCATGGATTCTCCTATGTTAAAGAAACCATGAGTCGCCGGAACATATATCGAAAAAACCATTGTAGCGGCACATACAAGCGCTGTGAATACAGCCGTGATTGCTAATATGAACGGTGAAATTGCGGCGCGCATAACGATCCATAGTAAAGTTATAACTATACTATATCAGCTTTTCGCTAAAACAACAGCCTAAGTTCATCGATAGCTTCTAAAACCCTTTTTCCACGCCCAGTGATCTTGAAAAGCCTTTTCCCATTCTGCATATACTCGGTAACCAATCCTCTTTCGGAAAGCTTATTTAAATGCTGATACACAGCAGCCCTTGTCATGACTTTTCCAAGTCTTCTCCATAAATCATAGCCATATGTATCGCCATCGCTTAGAATCCTCAGAATCTTTTCCTTTGTACTTAAATCTAGACCCATAATAGTTGTTTTTCTCTTTTTAGTCAAGGCTTGAAGTACATCCGTAGCCTTAAGCCCGCTTCCGGTTATTAGACATGCAACTTTTTCATCTTCTCCTATTATTCGCTGGTTCACAAGTTTTTTCAGGGCCGCATATGTTGCTGCGCTTGCCGGTTCAGCGAAAACCCCCTCAAGTTTCGCTAGATCCCGCTCCGCTAAAAAGATTTCTTCATCAGAAACGGAAACAGCTATACCCCCTGATTTTCTAATAGCCTCTAATGCCAAGCTTCCATAAGATGGATTTCTAACAAGTATGGCAAGGGCGTGGGTTGAAGGTTTCAAAGCAGGAACAGGCTCCGCCAAGTTCTGCATATAAGCGTTAACTATAGGAGCGCAACCCTCAGCTTGAACGCCCACCATTTTAGGCAATGAGTCGATCCAGCCCATCTCCTTTAACTCATTAAAGCCCTTCCAAACGCCATATAGGGTTCCACCGCTTCCAAGCGACACAATAAACCAGTCTGGAACACCTAGCTGTTCAAAAACCTCAAAGGCTATGGTTTTAAGAGATTCGATGGCTAACGGATTTAACTCTACAGATCCCTGATACCAGCCTATTTCTTTTGCAATTTCCTCAGCCCTTTTAAGCGCATCGTCCACGATTTCACCATACTCCTCAATCAACGCGTCATAAACAAACATTTGAGCCATCTTTCCCATATCCACGTTTTTCGGAACCACAACATGACACGGTAAACCAGCCTTTGCACAGTAAGCAGCCAACGAGGCGCCCATGTTTCCGTTTGTAGCGCAAACTACGCCTTTATAATTGAGATCCAAAGCATTGGATACAAGGAGCGATGCGCATCTATCCCTAAAGGAATTGGTAGGATTCCTAGTTTCATCCTTAAAATAAATGTTGGAAAGCCCCATGCTCTTAGCTAACCTTCTCGCCCGATGAAGAGGAGTTCCCCCCTCCCCTAAAGAAACAATCTTTCTAACCTCTGGCAGTAATGGCCTAAAGCGCCAAAAGGAAAAGGCTCCGACAAACCTGCTTGACTTAAGCTTATCATAATCATAACTATACTCTAGTAATCCTCCACACTTTTTGCAGCGATAATTATGCGGAATACCTGTAAACTCTTCTCCGCAGTTATTACACTTTAAAAGAGCCATAGTCTATCGCTCTACATTAAGTTGTACTAATCAAGCCTTTCAATTTTACTAAATTAGACTTCCAATGAGGGTAAAAAGGCTAACGCTCTCATCAACTTGGCCATTGTCTCAGAATCTGGTTCCTCATCATCAGCGTCTAAAATTTCTATTTTAAGAACTTCGCTTATGATTTGTAAGCCTAAATTATCTTCGACTATAATTCTTGGTCCAGCATCCCTTGGCCTCTTCAACTCATAAATTGTAGGAAAAAACATAAAGACCAGAAAGAGGAAGAATGCAGCTAACAATATCGGTGTCGAATTCTGAATTTGAATCATACATTAATTATTTATTGCGCCCCGCTTTCATAATATAAAAATTTCCATAACCATTGTGCATAGTCTTAATCCAACGATTATCATGTTCTCCTCTAAGCTTTGACATCATCAAATCCAGAAGAGCCTTGGTGCAAATTAGGATGTTATAGAGAGAAGTTAATAGGAATAGTGGGAGAATCCAACAGGCCCTTGTTCGCCCATCAAGATATCCACCTACAGCCACCTCAAAGAATGGTGCAAAATTTCCGGCCGAGCTATAAAGAATTATGGAAATCAGCATCATAGAAGGAGTCGATAGAGGAGTTTTAAGGAAAAGTAGTATAGAGCTGAGAATCCATGAGAAAAGAACTATAACTGGCAGAAAGTACACGTTTAACAATAATAACGCATCTATTTTCTCTGGAAACCTCAAATTCTTGCTCTTAAGAACAGATAGAAAATGTTTAAAGGCGCATTGCATATGGCCTTTTGCCCAGCGATACCTTTGTCTCCAATAAGCCCTCCAGCTTTCAACAGCCTCCTCGTAGGATTCTGCATCCATCACGTACCTAACTTTATAACCAGCCAAGTATATTCGAAAAGTTATGTCCGTATCTTCAGCCAAAATATTCTCATCCCACCCTCCAAGAGACTCCAGCAAGCTACGCCTAATTCCACCAACTGTTCCACCGAATTGTGCAATTAAACCAAGATTCTCACGAGCCTGGTGATCTACACGGTATCCACCTATTCTTTCCAACGCAACAATCCTTGTCACAAGGTTTTTCGGTTCATTTAAAACTACGACCCTGCCCTGCACTGCCCCAACTTCTGGGTCAACAAACGCCTTTACGAGCTTTTCAACAATATCCTTTTGAGGATAGTAATCTGCATCAAATAACAAAATTATTTCGCCTTTCGCGCGTCTTCCACCAAAATTAAGCGCTGAAGCCTTTCCACGTCCTCCGCACTACTTCGCCTCAGAACTGTTATGTATTTGTAGTTCTTGGCATATGACTCGGCTATTTCTCCAGTGGCATCTGAAGAACCATCATCTATCACTATCACCTGCAATTTATCTTTTGGGTATGTTAATTCAGTCATCCTTTGAAGGATTCTTCCGATAACCCTCTCTTCATTGCGTGCAGGGATAAGTATAGAAACTGTAGGCTGGTATGCAGCATCTTTTTGGAAGCTCCTTTGAATATTTTTCTCTATTTTCCAAAGGACACACAAAGTGAATACATAATGGCGAATAAGATAAATCAACATTAAAAATATTAGAAAAAAGAGGAGCACCTCCAGGATTTCAACGAGCACTTGAACTGCCTCGCCCTTCTGAACCACAAATAAACGTTAAACTTAAGGGGTAAAAGGAAATCAGCCATAGGATGCCTAATAATGGATTAACGGTCACACTGATGAGATTTATGGAATAACCGAAAAAATTTGCAACCGAAAAAGTGAAATGATATAGGAGAACATTCCAAAGCAAGCCTAAGATGCTGCCTGCAATAGAGGCAATGATTTTTCTTTTCAAAGATCCATTTAATAAGAAAATAGAGAAAATTAAAAGAAATTCTGAAACACTAAAGGAGTAAAGAAGTTCATACTGACCTATCAAAAAGGGGCTGACTGCAAAACAGATAATAAGACCTAGGCCGAGGCCTAAAACTAAATGTCTTGAATACCCCCTCCCTCTTTCACACAAAATCCTGTGATTTGTTTGAAATATAAAAAATTTAAGCCTAAAGATTTATCAACACATGCAACGTTTTTCTAGGACAACTTTGTCCAGCACTGTGGTTAGGGCTTGAAATACTTCATCCTCTGTTAAGTTTTCCGTATCTAGTATTAGGTGAAAGGGAGTGAAATCCTCGCCTAAACTGAATCCATAAAGCTCCCGGTATATAGCCTTAGTTTTCTCCTCCTTGCTTTTCAGGGCTTCTAAGGCTTTTTCGAAGCTTATGCCATCCCGCTTGGCTACCCTTTCAGCCCTTTTATGCATTGACGCCTCCAGCCATATTTTAAAGCCATGTTTCAGAAGCCACGGCATGGTCCAGCTGTCAAGGATTACATTCCCCTGCTCAGCGATTTCCAAGAGTTTCTGGTCCACAGCCCTATCAAATTGTGGGTCCTTCGCCCTTAACTCCAAGAACGATAAGCCTTGAGAGCTCTCCCACCAGCCCTTGTCAAGGGGTTTGTAACCCCTTTCTATGGCCAGGGTTTTTAACGCCTCGCCGCCTGAGTAATATTTTAGGTTATATACTTGTGCAAGTCTCCGCGCCTGTGTGCTTTTTCCGCTTCCGGCCATTCCACAAACACAGATTACAATTGGCGAATTAATTCTAGGCATTATTACTCAACCACACAGCACGTTAAGCAGAAACTCTTATGGCCCTCTTTAGTCCGGTTTTTAGGCATTCTGGGCATATTTGACCGCCATAGGGCCGCCAAACTCTTCTTTTTGCATAGTTAAGTTTACGCATCTCAGCTGATGTTAGGCGCGGTGAACCAGATAATGGTTTTTTACAGAATGCGCATAGGGACCTTGAAGTTTTACGCCTTTTATAATGCGTTTTTGTTGCCCCTCCAGGTAATTTAACTTTAACTCTTTTCACACTTCTTGTTCTAAGTTGGGGACTAGGCATGCTCAAGACCACCCGCTATTCTATGGGCATTATGCCAATTAAACGTGAAGCTAAAATTCCAAATAAAAATGACGCCATGAAATACCACCAAACAACGGAAATTCCACCTATGCCGGGAATATAAGCAACAGGGTTTGTTCCATAGAACGGCAGAAGCACAAACCACCATACAAGGATGTAGATGAAAGGAATGACCGTCATCAATAGTTGAGGCTTAGCCATCTTGCTTTGCATACTTGCGATTGCTGATTCCCTCTTTTTAAGTTTTTCAAGGAGTTTTCGGTCATTTGTGCGTATTGCCTGCCTCAATAAAGATTGGTATTCTGCAATTTCCTTTTGCATACTTCTGTACTGATCCCAGCCAACGAAATGGCTTATCAGGAAACGGTTTATAGAATAGTTTAAGAATGACACGGCTGCGCAGATAATCATTATTGTTATTGTTGCCCCAGGAGCCTCTTGAGCCAACAGCCACTCAGCCAAAGCCATTTTTGTATCTCCAACCCTAAGGTTTTTCAAGGAAATTAATAACCATTTTCCAACAATCAAACTAGTATAACTATTCGCCAAACAGCCTCCTAAAAGCTGGATACATCTCAGCAGCCCGCTCACGCAATAATATTTCATAGTACTGGTATATGATGCCGACCGTTAGAAGTATGCCTATTCCAGACCCGAAGACTCCAAGGAAGTCTGAGATACCAGCAATTAGCCCAACTATGATTCCGCCTAGAACTGTTACTGGCGGAATATAACGCTTAAGGATTGTCTCAACGGCTTTGCCTGAGCGTCTATATCCTGGAATCTGCATTCCAGCATCTATAAGCTGCTTTGCTACTGTTGATGGTCCTAAGCCGCCTACTTCAAGCCATGTAAGTGAAAAAACAACACAGAAACCTATCAAAATTAGCAGATAAACAATGGCTCTTATGGGATCCGCCATAACATTCAAAAGGTTTCCCGGCGAGGTTACATAATAAACCAGTCCACCAGCAGGTACATATTGTGTTCCTTCAGGCTTATAGGATCCTAGAAGGTTAATCCAAAAGTTGTCTTTACCCCATGGCTGACTCCAGAGGATATATGAAAAGAAGTATATATTAGCGAAGAGTGCTGAAGCAAATATTACAGGAAGGTTTGAGACATATAATAATTTTATTGGATAACGGCTTCTGAAACCTCTATAGCTTGCATAGGAGAGAGGAAGCTCAACCCTTACACCTTCGAGGTATATTATTGCAAGGAAAACGATGATTGTCGAGACGAAGCCTATGATTGATGGGTAGCTACCCCTTAGCAGCAGACCGGTCACAGGCTTCCCGCTCATCAAAGTCTGAGCCAAGGCTACAAATAAGCCTGAGCTTCCGTATTCATCCACAGGCGGGGAAGGATAGAAGCATTCAAGAAATATTTGCTGAGCAACTCCTGCCATAATGAAGAGACTTATTCCGCTTCCAAACCCCCAACCCTTCTGAATAAGCTCATCTAATAGCATCACAATCACTCCGGCTGCCAAAAGCTGCAGGAAAACGATCACGGCTGTGGGGCCTGGTAAAGTGCCATACATGCCGCTAATTATGTAGGCTGACGCCTGAACTCCTGTAAGGATTAATGCAAGAACCTTGCTTGCAGCCGTAAAAAGGGCTCTATCTTCAGCCTTGGACATATCACATTCGATTATGGCTGAACCAGCGAGAAGCTGCAATATAAGGCCCGCTGTAACAATAGGGCCTATGCCAAGCTCCATTAGGGTGCCTCGGGTTGAAGCGAAAATTATTCTCAAAGGAGCAAGCTGTTCTTGCACTTGAGATGGAATACCATAAAGTCGGCAAGCGTTGCTAGACATGACAAGGTATATTATAAGGGCTATTGCCGTCCAGAAAATCTTCTCATTAAAACTCACTTTTCGCTCTGGGGCCTTAACCTCAGGAACAAAACTGGATATGGGCTTGAAAAAATTTAGAAATCTTCCGGCCATGAGCTATTATTACTCCCTGGTCTTTGACTCTATTATAACTTGTCCTCCAGCCTCTTGCACTTTTTCTTCAGCGGACTTTGAGCATGCCGCCACTTTTACGATCAAAGGCTTTGTAATCTTACCTCCTCCAAGGAGTTTAGTATATCCCAGAGACTCTAAATCTATGAAAATTTTTCCATTTTCCACTTTTGCCTGAAGTTTTTCAGCCATTTCATCAAGTTTGCCGACATTTATAACTCTGCATTCCATTCTGAGACTTCGCGGAGAGGTGAAACCATCCTTTCCAAAATAGTCAGGCTCATATGTTATTACATACGACCAGCCATGCTTGTGGCGTCCAGCCCTTCGATATCCTTTAGATCCAGATTTCCGATGCTGACCTACTCTGCCGTAGCCGCATGTCCTTGATCCTCGCTTTTTCCTGATTTTCCTTTTACTGTGGGGCATTATACTCAACCAGCCAGTTCTTTTATAGCTTTTGCCTCTATAGCTTTTTTAAGAATTATTTCAACAACTCCATTTTTATACGCTATTCGCATTGACTCCGGAACCACAGCTTTTGGGAGACTTAAAATTTTATGGTAGCTGCGACCATAAGCATTTGCTGATAGAACTAGCCGCCTCTTTTCAACACGAGCTTTTATGTTTTCCTTTCTGAAACCTTTAAGTTCAGCAACCACCATTATATTATCGCCGTTCTGGAATATATCTATAAGGGGTTCAGGTTCTTTCAACAATGATTTCCGCATGGAATTTGATCTTACATTATGTTTTGCTCTTAAATTTTTGTTCTGGACTCTGTATAATTTTCCGCTTTTAGGTCTACTCCGCGTGTCTAGCCACCTTGGACGTTTATCGCTTTTTCGCCATTTCATCTCCAATTGCCCTCTTACAAAGGCATTTCCAAACTTACTATAAAAGGTATCGGCCCCCTAAATAGGAAAGCTTATAATAGCAGCATGAATGGTGCATTAAAATTTCGAACTAAATCATCTGTTTCAGAAGGAGGTTAATTTTTTCACCCCTATATCCTAGCTCGCCTCCACTTCCATAACTCCTCTTTACTTTTCCTTTGAAGCCGCCGCTTGGGGGATGCAGCCTGAAATATGGCTGTATATCTGGAAGCTTCCAATATTCAACTTTGCAGGAGCATACAGCTTCTGCAAGTTCATCAAGAGAATTAAATCCAACCTTTTTAGCATATTCATCAGTTATTTTTTTGTTTCCTGCAAGACGTCCCCTTTCTTTTATAAGGAGGGCCGCAATCTCTTTTGATGGCTCACCCCATGTAATAAAATTCTGCACCGTCCTTAGCATTCCAAGAAATGATGGTCTATTATCTATCAGAACAGCATAATTATTCTTCTTCAGATTTAACATTCGAAGGGTTTCCCTAACTTCCAATGGCGCACTTATAACCCCGCGGATCCTGACAGCCGCAATACACCTGCGTTCCATTGCTGCTTCTTCTGTCAATTATTTCACCCAATCCATTGGTGTTATTATGTTATAGGTTTTCTTTAGAGCGTCAAAAACGGCATAAGCAAAGGATGGAACAGTCCTAGTGGAGCCGAAGCTTCTAGTCCAGCTGTCCTTTATTCCCGCAAGTCCAAGTATTACCTTCGCAACCTCGCTGGCCACAAGGCCTAAGCCTCTTGGCCCTGGGACAATAACCACCCTCACTCCGCCGCATTTTCCCTCCACTTGGAATGGCACAGAGTGGGGTTTTCCACAACCGCATTCCCAACTTCCGCAGCCACGTCTTATCGGAATAAGGTTAAGTCTAGCATTGGCAGCCGCCTTCTCTATTGCCGTTCGAACTTGGCTTGCTTTATCAGATCCTAAGCCTAGATAACCATCCCTATTTCCAACAGCCACTATAGCCTTGAATCTTGACCTTTCTCCAGCATCGGTTTGCTTTTGTACAAGATTTACGTTTATAACTTCCTCCTGTAAGTCAGGTAGCAAAGCATCAACAATTTGGGGTTCCTGTATCGGCAGACCTTCCACAAAGATCTCCTCTATGGATGTTATCTTGCCTTCCTGAACAAGTCTTCCAAGCCTTGTTCTAGGGATCCATCCCTCTAGGCTTTTAGACTTGTCTCTTTCAGCCTCCATTACTCTTACCTCCAGACTTGAATGCAGCTATTATTGCCTCTTTAACCTCTTCAAAGTGTTCAGGCAGATTTTCGGGGGGAATATTGTTCTTCAGATACTCTGAGAAAACGGAAGCATACTTTTCCTGATTTGATGACAATATTTTTGCATATTGAACTATATGCTCACCCCTTATCCTTGATTCAAGAGGCAAAATATCTTCACTATGGGGAACTTTAACACCAGCATCTAGAAATCCTTTTAGAACAGCGAAAACCCTTGAACCCTTAGATGGTGAATGAAGCCCTATGTCTAAAATGGCCTCATTTACACCTTGGGAAATGGCTCTTAGCCCGCACAAAAGCCCTGTCAGATAGGCTGCAGGAAGGTTCCCCCTAGGCGCCTTCCACCCAAATTTCCTGTAAATTTCTCGGCTGTGGGCTGAAACCAAAATAATGTCACCTTTAGGTTTGGCTTCAGCAACCTGCACAATAATATTCTTAAGCGAGCCACGAACTATTAGGCGCAGCTTTCCAGATATGACCAGAGCTTTCCTTTTTCCATAGTTAGTTTTTCCTTCTCTTTTCCTACGATATGGCACACAATACCTAGCGTTTTTAGCCATCAACGCTTCCTCCAAAGATCATGAGCCTTCAGGTAGCGTTCCAAATCGGCTATGGATGAAAATCTCCCACTCTTCGCCATGACGTAAAGTTTTCGGTAGGCGTTCTCGCTTATCATTTTATTCATCTTCAATTCTCGAAGCTTCTTCCTTATGGCGCGAATTCTAAGCATCCAAGCCTCCTTTTTAGAAAATCTTGCCCCTGCTGCGCCGCTTCTACTTCCAGCCCCACGTCTCAGTCCCTTCTTTTTATGGATTATTCTGGCCCTTGCTCGGCTTACACCCTTCTCTTTTAATGGTTTAATCACCCCTTCATGGATCAGCTTCCTTATATCATCACGGGTTATTGCAGCTTCAACATCATCAACCCTATTAGGGTCTATCCAAACCCTATCCTCGCCAACCTTAAGTATCTCTGACGCCAAACGCCGCTGATTTCTAAGATTTGTCATTTCCCACCCTCTTGCTTCTTTTCAACATTCCTACTTTGCTGCTTTTCCAACGTCTCAGTTTTATCTGCTTCAGCCTCTCTAATTTCAGCAGGTTCTTCTTTAGTTTCCTCCGTAACTTTTTCAAGATTTCCTTTTCCCATCTCCCCAGGATTTAGAATGAATATGCCTTTTTCTTTCGCTGCCGCAAGAATCTGCAACCTAGTTTTTTTCCCAACGGTATGAGCAATCCGCACAGCTTGGCTTTCATTATCCACCCTTTCAAGGTCCTTAATATTATACACTAGAACTTCTTCGTAGCCAGAGGGATGCAAGTTCCTAGCCGTCTTTGGGCCACGGTAACCGACACTTACTGTTTGAGGCCAGCCTTTAACTTTTCGCCTCATCTTGTTGTCAATGCCCTTTGGCCTACGCCAATTCTCCTTCAACCTAACATAGCGCCAACTTTCATGTCGAACGAAGTTGGGCTTTTTGCTTTTTATTCTACTCCTTAAACGCAAGGCTTTTTCTAAGGTTACCTTATCCTTTTCGCTCATTTCAGTCCATACCCTCTCTTCGCTCGTATAGATATATTCCGTCTAAGAAGATGCGGGGGTCCTTTCTTTTGATTTTGGTCGCTTGCTCTATGTTTGCGGCTGTTTGACTGACTTCTTCGATGTTGATCCCTTGGACTATCACATCATCGCCTACGACTTTAACTTTAGCATCACCCATGATCTTCGCTTTTCTTGGAGCACGCTCTCCGGTGAAGTTCTCGATAAGGATTATCTTATTTTTCTCATCAACCTTAACGGAAATTGGGAAGTGAGAGAAAACTATTTTCAGCTTATACGTGAAACCCTCCCTAACTCCCACAATCATGTTATTGATATGGGCGCAGACAGTTCCTACAATAGCGCTTTCTCTCTTGCTTGGCCAATCAGCCCAAATTTTTATGTTCTTACCATCCATCTCTATGGAAACCGGAGCTTTGGAAAAATCTCTTATTAATGTTCCCTTTACCCCTTTAATTGTTATTTTCCGCCCATTCAAGATTGCCTCCACATCATCTGGGACCTTAATAACCTTTGAAACCTCAATAGCGCGCATCTTACACTCACATCCTCTAATATACGAATGCTAGGAGCCGGCCTCCAATTTTCTTTTCCTTAGCTTCCCTGTGAGAGAAAACTCCATAGGATGTGGAGATTATTAGTATCCCCATCTCTCTTGATGGTAGAAACTTTTTCTCCCACAACTCTATTTCATCAGCCCCAACTGCGAAACGAGGCCTAACGGCTCCACACTTGTTTATCCTGCCCAAAAGTTGGACTTTAAATTTTCCAGTACGCCCATCATCTATAAACTCGAACTCTCCAATATAACCGTTCAACTGCATAACCCTCAACACCTTACCAAGAAGCTTAGAGGCTGGGCTAATTATACACTCCCTTTTGTTGCGCAGTTCGTTGTTCCAAATTGTTGTTAATCCATTTGACAGTATATCCATTGGGCTTTCCCCGGTCACTCATATTTTTTGAAACCGAGTTTTTTAGCTACTTCCCTAAAACAATGCCTGCATAAATATAAATTATAGCGTCGGATAATGGGTCCATAGGATCCACATCTTATGCAAGGTCTCGCTCCTTTGCCGAATTTTCTTTCTTTTTTAGGCTTCTGCTTGGCCATAAAACTTCACACCTCTAAGTTATCTCAACTCCAAACATGTCCTTTACAAACATCATGGCCTCGTCGGGCGTTATTCTGTGATTTGAACCTATTTTCGCTCTTGCCCTACGTCTATCCTTCACACGCCATCCGGGACGACTCAGAGAAACACAAATGTCCATGCCATATATGCCTATTTCAGGGTCATACTTAACTCCCGGAATTTCTATATGCTCCTTTATCCCAAAGGAGAAGTTGCCGTTTTTATCAAAAGAACTTTTGAGAAGCCTATTGTTCACCACCTGTAAGGACTTCTTTAAAAACTCTATGGCTCTTTGCTTCCTTAACGTTACAATACAGGCTATTGGTTCACCTTTTCTAATGCCGAAGTCTCTTATAGTTTTCTTAGCCATTCTCTTGCACGGAGTCTGCCCAGTTAGATCTTTTAAAACTTTTGAAGCTTTTTCTAATGGCTCTCCAGACTTTCCTGTGCAAATATTAACCACTACTTTTTCAATTTTCGGTTTGAGCATAGGATTTTCCTCCCATCGCTTACGAATCTCTTCTTCAAGCAACATCAACTGATGCCTCCGGTAAAGATATCAACGGGTTTGCTTCGCCCAGCACAAAGACGAAATTTAAGATTGTCTGATATCGGTTGCCTTTCTCATCCTCTACGGTTACTATGGCGTTTCGCCGCTTTCCCTTAACCTCTTCTATATCAACAACCCTGCCGTATTTTCCAACGTTTTTGCCGCCAATTATAATTACAAAGGCATTTTTAGCCAACTTTACATGCTGTAGTATTTGCCTTTCAGGCAAGCTAATTTTTATTGTATCAAGGGTTCTGTAAACGTCTTCTTGGGGGTTATTTGGATCGGCAACCCTCACTAGAAGACTTGATCCGTCATGAAGGCTTAACTGTATATTCCCATTTTTGATTACAGTCTTATTTTCAATTCTGCAGAGCTTAAATTTAGCTTCTTCTTCAGAAATAGGATGAAGAATTAGCCCCTTATGATGTGATATAACTCTGAAAGTCTTTCCTGCATCTGGTATGGATATGACATCCATTGGACCTACCGGGAATGAGTCATCCCTTCTAACTTTTCCATCAACGTAAACTTTCCCCTGTGAAGCTATTATCTTAGCTTCTTTCCTCGTTTTTGCTAGTCCTAAAATGTCACGGAGGATCAATGCCAATGGTATGGACCTCTCCATTGGATGGGGACCAGGGGAAGGTCTAACAACCCAGACATATTCCTTTCTATGAATAGGCCAAATTTTTGGGGCTGGCTTACGCTTCAGCGTTGTTGTGCTACCCTTTTTACCCACCAGTCGATTCCTCCTTAACTTCAGCCTCTTCCTTCTTTTTTCTAGTCCTTGTACGAAGCTTCTTTTCCCCTTTGTCAGCAGCTTTTTCCTTCTTTACTTCCTCGGAAAACTTTTCCTCTTTTGACTCTTTGGACGCCTTTCGCCTTCTTTTTGGCTTTTCCTCCTTAGATTCTACAGTCTCTTCGGGTTTAGCTACTCCTTCCGCCATCTTCTTTTTTCTCGGTGCCCGTTTGGGTTTTTCTTCAACCTTAGCCTTCTCTATAGTTTCCGGAGGTGCCTTTGCAGCCTCTTCAGGCTTTGTAGGAACTGTTTCTTCTTTGATTTTCTTACGCCTTTCCAAAATTTTCTTCCGCCAACCGTCTTCAAGGTTTATTTTTGTAATCATAACCTTGGAAGGATGAATTGGAATAAAAACTGCGGTTCCATCCACCTTCTCTCGGGTTAAACCCTCAATGTAAATTCTATATTTCTTCCTATCCACCCTTATAACCTTGCCCTCAAACTTCTTATGATCACCCCTCATTACACGTACAGTGTCACCCTTTCTTACTGGGAGGTTTCTAGTGCCATAGTTTTTCCTTAACTCTGGGGAAAGGGGAGCTGCAAAATGTTTGTAGCGAATATGATCTGGCGCTTGGAAAAGCTTCTTTCTTTGTTTTGTGGGCTTTTTAGATTTAATTAAAATTTGTACCATCGCCCTTCACCTTATATTATTATGCTCGCCGCGCTGGCTATTCTCGGCCATCTTTCCGCAGCTTCTCTCGCCACTGGGCCGCGAATTTCCGAGCCCTTCATTTCTCCTTCAGGAGTTATTATAACTGCGGCATTATCTTCGAATTGAATCCAGACACCGTCGATTCTACGATATGGCATCCTTTGCCTAATTACAACCGCCTGGAAAATCTTCTTCCTCATGTCCGGGGTTCCCTGTCTAACGGACACTGTTATTCTGTCGCCTATAGATGCAGTTGGTTGACGTCCCAATCGTCCTTTATAGCCCATAACCTGGATTAAGCGCAATTCCTTAGCACCCGTGTTATCGGCACATCTGAGGATTGTCCCTGTGGGCAATCCTCTAGAGATCTTAGGAACCTGACCAACAGCCCCCTTTGCAACTAATCCCCTTGTCTTTGCCTTCGCAGCCAACTAGCCCTTTCCCTCCTTCTTTTCAACAATAACGAAGGATACTGTTTTGCTTATGGGGCGACACTCAGCGATGACTACACGATCGCCCTCCTTCGCGTTTATGCAGGGCGGATTATGGGATGGTATACGGCTACGCCTTCTTTCATATCTCATAAATTTTGGAACATAATGAAGGTAATCATATTGAACTATCACTGTTTTATCCATCTTGGCACTTACAACAACGCCCTCAAGAACCCTTCCCCTCACCTTGAGATTGCCATGGAAGGGACAATTCCTATCATTGCATGCTTCTTTTGGTTTCTGGAAAATCAATGACATCACCACAGCCTCCTTACCTGCTTCTTGAGACGATCCTCAGGCCTTCCAACTAGGAGAGCCCCATCAATTTCCACAATACTACCATCGGGAAACTTAAATTGGAAAGTGGAAACCTCCTTGACTATTTTCTTTCTTTCATTCCCCTGGAGAATTGTAAAAGTGTTTCTTGTTTCATCAATAACCTTGCCTTTTATACCAACATAACCGCTATCACTGCTTCTAACAATTTTGGCTTCGGTCCCTATAAACTCAAATCGTATTGTATCCGGAGTGACCTTCATTTTATTTCCCTTCCCTAGCTGTTTTTTGCCCAAGTTTCTGCTCTCCTTCTACCGTTAGAATTCTCGCTATTGCCCTTCTCAGCTGCTTTATCCTTGCTGGGTTTTCCACGCTACCCCCGGCCTTTATCATGGTTTTTAGCCTAAGAAGCTCAGCCCTAAGTTCCATAAGCTTCTCTGCTCTCTTTTCTGGAGGCATTTCTCTGATTTCTTTGACTCTAAGCAGCGGCATCCTCATTTTTCCCCTCCTTTTGCCCGCTCTCTTCATTTGGTTCAACTATATTTTCCGTGGATTCCTCTGACTCTGCCATTGGTGGAGCAACGTCAGCTATTTGGATTTTGTCCGGGAATTTTGCATCAGGCGGCATTATCCTTACTTTTACTCCAAAAATTCCTGGCTTTAGTTGGACGTGAACTACCGCTTTTCTCATATACTTCATTGCAGGATCGCCGCATTTGGGTATGTAGCCAGCTTTAAACTTCTCGTATCGCGCCCTTTCAGTTCTAAGCTTTCCACCGATGATAATCTCAACGCCTAAGGCTCCGGCCTCCATAACCTGGTTTAGCGCCCAGAATCCTGCCCTTCTAAAGTGTACACCCCTTTCAAGGGCTGCGGCTATCCGGGAAGCCACAATGTAGGGATTTAATTCTGGAACTTCGATTTCTGAAACTGAAATTTGGGGATTTGAAAGCTTGAATTGCTCCTCCAGAATTTTTGCAAGCTCTCTTATGGTTTCCCCGCTTCGCCCTATAACCGATCCTGGGCGCATCGCGTAGATTACAACATGGGTTCCCAGCGGAGTTTTTGAAATGTCTACCCCGCCATATCCTGCCCTTTCAAGTTTTTTCTGCAGAAATTCATCTATTTGTGCCCTTTTCTTGTACTCTGAGATAAAATGTTTTACAACTGACATTAGGCTTCCTCCAATATTTGCTGCGTTTCTTCCAAAATTACTTCTACATGTGTTAGGGTTTCAAATCGGGGCGTAGCCCTTCCAAAAGCCCTCGGCATATACCGTTTAATCCTCATTCCAGGATAGGCGGATGCATGTATTATTTTAAGTCTCTCAGTATCTAAGCCCTTGTTCTCAGCATTACTTTCAGCGTTTCTAAGAACTTTCAGGATTTCCTTCGCCGCTTTCACGGGATATTTCCCCGCGTATGCCTTTTCGAGTCCACGATGATGAGCTGCTTTCTTCTTAAACCTTTTAAATGGAACGATTTTCCTTTTTGCTATAACATCTCTTAGGAAACTTTTGGCTTCTGTCAGCATCATTCCTTTTATGGTATTACATATTTCGCGGGCTGATTTATGAGATATCCTAAGCTCCCGCCCGCTAGCCTTAACTGTTGTTTTAGGATCTAGGAACTCCTCAGGTACGGAGTATCCCCATTCTGGCACTTGCACTCTCACTCCAACTGTGCAATTGAACAGCTACATGGCGATTTATATTGTTTTCCATAGGCTTATACATTTTTAATTTGCCACACATAGTAGCTTTTTCACTCCGACGAACCATTTATGTCCAAGATTGAGTGTTTAAGGTTCGGGGATGCGTATGAGCGCAGGCGACGAACTGATTACCATGCTTCACGGCGCAGGCGGAATGGTCATGCACAATTTTGTGAAAAAATATATTTTAAGGTATTTCGGCGGATCTAAATTTGAAGTTCCCCTTGAAGCCCTTGATGACGCTGCAGTCGTCGAAGACATTGTTTTTAAAAGCGATTCTCATGCAGTCAAGCCGATATTTTTCCCAGGAGGGGACATTGGACGCCTGGCAATTTCTGGGACGGTTAATGATATTGCAGTTTTAGGAGCTGAACCCTATGCTCTAGCATGTGGACTTATTCTTGAAGAGGGACTTGCCATTTCAGATCTTGAGAAGATATTAGCCAGCATGCAGCAAACATGCAAAGAGGCGGGAGTGAGCATAGTTACAGGCGATACGAAAGTGGTGGAACGGAGCAACTTAGGGGGCTGCGTGATAAACATCTCCGGAATCGGCAAAAGAACAGATGCTTTAGAGAAAAACCTACGGACTGTCAGATTGTTTAGAAGGGATTTTAATGCCCGCTGGATTTTAGACTCCAATCTTAGACCTGGAGATAAGATAATACTGTCTGGGACAATAGGCGATCATGGCTTGGCGGTATTATCGGCGCAAGAAGGACTAAACTTCGGAAGCGAAATAAAATCCGACGTCAGACCATTAAACCATGTTATCCAAAATTTGCTCATTGATGTAGGTGGGATAGTGGCTATGAAGGACCCGACAAGGGGCGGCTTAGCAGATGCCTTAAACGAGTTGGCTGAAAAATCTGGGGTTGGCATACTCATACATGAGGATAAAATTCCAATCCATGATAACGTGCGGGCTGCGTGTGAAATGCTCGGCTTGGATCCCCTTGAGATAGGAAATGAAGGTAAATTGGTCATAGGTGTTCTGAGGGAAAAAGCGGAAGAACTCCTTAAACACCTTAAAACAACAGAGGAGGGTAAAGACGCGGAAATAATAGGAGAAACCACAAAAGAATTCAGCGGAGTAGCCATGCAAACGGTTGTTGGTGGAAAGAGAATAATCTCAAGGCCTGTAGGAGACCCCATACCGAGAATATGCTAAAATCTCCAATTATATTGTTTAACTTAGAAGATTAAAACCAAAAATGTCCACGATAAAAAGGGATTATGTTGAAGTTAGATTACTTGATGTTGGCGTTGCTGGAGCAGCTGCCTTTTTGATGGAAAAGAAGCCCACGGCAATGAGTATCCAAGAGATAAAGATTAATATGAAGCCTATTGCAACTATCGACAGCACAGCGCCTATAAGCCAAAGCAGACCAGCCCATCCAAACATCTTCTCGCCTGATTTTGCAGATAGACTGTTTAGAGATTTTCTAAAGAACACTGCGGATATTACAAGGAATATGAAAAGCACAACTATGGCTGCTAAGGATCCTACAAGCAAAGTCATGAGGTTCTCTAAAGTCAAATTCATAAAATATTCCTGAATTGACAAGGGATTAGTCAAATCTATCCCAGCTGAGGAAAGCATTGACAACACAACGGTAACTATTACTCCCGCGAATATGACTACACCTACTATTGTCGTAATCAACCCGTATAGGGCGTTATTGAAAATTCCACTTTCCTGATAATAATCAGCCATCCCTTTTAAGGCCACCAAAACTAGAATCATGCCTATCAAGCTTGCCAGTCCAGCATAAGGTATGCCTATACCTCCGAGAACACCGACGATCATCAGTATTGCGCCTATCCCTCCTAGGGTTTTGCCTGTTTCAAAATCCATTTCGGTTTCTCCTTTCAGCTTCCCATTAAGTAATCCAGCTTTAAACTTAAAAAGTTTTCATGAAAAAATATAAGGTTATGTTGTAGGCGGCTGAGATGGAGGCTGCGCCGGAGTTTTTATTGAGAAGAAGGCTACCGCGGCAAGTATCCAGGCAACAAACATAACCGCGAAGCCTACGAGTATAATTGTTAGAATTGCGCCGACAAGCAGAAGTAATCCAGCCGTGCTGAACATCTTTTCCCCAGATTTTACTGATAGAATATCGAATGATTTTTTGAAGAATATTGCGCCAAGTAGGTAAAAGATAAACAGGACTACAACTCCAATTATGATGCCGCCTGCAAAGAAAAGCGCAGAGCCTGGACCAAATGCCGGAGCTGTTATTCCTCCGAGGAGGAAGGAGCCGCTCATTACTACTACTGCAGCGACACCTGCAATTATGCAGAAAATGACGCCATATAAGGCGTTTTTGAATATGTCTTGCTGGTTATAGTTTTCTGATAAGCCCTTAAGAGCTATAAGTATGAGGATTATGCCGATGATGCTCACGCCTGGAATAGCAGCCAGAATTGCCCCCACGCCGCCTAAAGTTTTATTTGATTCGAGACTCATTGAAATTCCTCCGGCATTATTTTCTCTATAGCTCAAAATTAAAGCTTTACCATAATTCGTTTTAATACGATATTTTGGTTGCTTTTGCCCATATTCTGCATGTGCCTTCTATGCTTACCATGCATGCGCCTACTGGTTTTTGCGGCGTGCAGGTTTTCATGAAGAGGGGGCATTCCGCGGGTTTTATTTTTCCAATCATAACAAGATGGCATTGACATCCCGGTGGTATGTCCCTGCCGTATGCAATTTTAATTCCAAATTTTTCCCTCGCATCATAGCCTAAATACTCTTTTTTCAATTTTAGGGCTGATGAGGGAAGTTTTCCAAGACCTCGCCACTCCCCATCCACGGTGTCAAAGACTTGCATCATAATTTGTTGAGCCCTTTTGTTTCCTTCAGCTCTTACGGCTCGTGTGTACTCGTTTTCTAAACGGGCTACTCCAGCGCGTATCTGTTTTAGGATCATGTATATGGCGAAAAGGACGTCTAAGGGTTCGAATCCCGCTATAACTGTTGGCATTCTGTAGGCTTTTGGAAAAATCTCATATGGCTTTAAACCGATTATTGTGCTCACATGACCTGGAGCTATGAAGCCGTCTATGTTAAGGTCGCCTATTCCTAGAAGAAGCTCCATTGCCGGAGGAATTAAACGGTGGGAAACTAAGAAGCTAATGTTTTTTGGAGGTTCCTTTAGGATCTCTATGGCCGTTGATGGGGCCGTTGTCTCAAAGCCTATGGCGAAGAAGGCGAACTCCCTTGAATTTTCCCTTTCAGCCATTTTGACGGCATCTACGGCACTATAGACTACTCTGACATCGGCTCCTTCAGCCTTAACCTCTAAAAGGGACTTTTGGGAGCCTGGAACCCTTAGGACATCGCCGAAGCATGTAACTGTCACACCTTTCTCGGCGAGTTTTATTGCTTCATCAACCTCCGAAGCTGGAGTGACGCATACTGGGCATCCGGGCCCGGCTATAACCTCCACGGTTGGCGGTAGTAAGCTTCGTATTCCATAATGGGTTATAGTCCACTCATGGGTGCCGCATACGTGGCATATTTTAACAATATCCTTTTTCGGGGCTATCTTTTGAATTTTTTCCACAATACGTTTCGCAAGTTCAGGATTTCTAAATCTTAAAATTTCAACCATCTTAGCTCAACGACTTAGGGGTTCACTACTCTGGCTTGTATTCAGCCTCCAGAATCTCGCTCCAGAGGCGAAGGGTTTCCATGGCTTCTTCAGGGCTTAATTTTTGGATGGCGTAGCCAGCGTGGACCAAAACATAATCGCCTACTTTGGCATCTACAAGGGTCACGTCCACTTCCCTTAGTACGCCCTCGCCGAAGTCCACTTTTGCCTTGTCACCATCTACGCTTAAGACTTTAGCAGGAACCGCTAAACACATGAGTTATCACAATAAGCAACGTGAAGCCCCGATAAAATTGTTATGGTTTAACTGTCAAAAAATCCTCCGAAAACGGCCTGGCCGAAGGATAAGCCCCCGTCGCCTGGCGGAACAGCTTCATGCATCACAAAGCGTAAGCCAGCAGCCTCAACAACTCTCCTTATAACATCGGTGAAAATCTGGTTATAGGCTACGCCACCCGAGAAGCCTATTGTTCCCACTCCATTTTCTAATGCCCTTTCCACCGCTAGTGTTGCCAAGCCCTTGGCTAAATAAGCATGCGCAGAAAAAGCCAAATCGGCTAAACTATGCTTTCGACGATTTTCGAATATTTCTAAAACCATTTCGCTTGTATTCAGCACATTGCCTTCCACTATGGGCTCCATTTTCAAGACGTTTTTACCTTTAAGAGCGGTGGATTCAAGTTTCATTGCAGGTTCACCTTCATAGGTGCGCTCATGGCATATATTTAGAATTGCCGCAACAGCATCCAACACTCTTCCACAACTTGTGGTTTTTGGAATATTATATCCCCTTTCAAGTTGTTGAAGTATAAGCTCAACCTCTTTTTCCCTGTGTGGAAAATGTTTCAAGTTCTGCATCAGCCAATCTTTTATGCTTAATTTTTTATACAGAATACCCGCGGCCATCCGTAATGGATAGCGTGTGGCTAAATCCCCGCCTAAAAGGGGTTGCTTTTCAAGATGTGAAAGACGTTTAAAAATCATGGGGTTCATGGAACCTAGGATTATTTCACCACCCCATGCTTCGCCGTCAATGCCATAACCATAGCCGTCGCAGCAGATGCCGACAATCTCTTCCAGGTTATGTTCAGCCATCAAAGCTGCAACATGAGCGTAGTGATGCTGTACTTGGATAAGTTGCCAGCGGTTTACTTCAGCCATTTCTTGGGCAAGTTTTGTTGTTGTGAATTTAGGGTGTAAGTCGCACACAATTGCCTCTATTTTGCTGTTTGTTAGGTGAATTAAATGATACGCCGCCTCTTTAAGGAAGTTTCTAGTTTCAATGTTTTCAACATCTCCAATGTGCTGAGAAAGAAAAGCCTTCTCTCCAAGCAATATGCATGCGGTGTTGTTTAATTCCCCGCCAACAGCTAAAACGCATTTTTTAGCCTTATTTTTCAGGATAACAGGCGCTGGAGCGTATCCTCTTGATCGCCTAATAAATATGGTCTTATCTCCATGAAGCCGCACCACGGAATCGTCGCATCTATAGGCAATTTGTCTATTGTGAAAGAGAAAGTAATCAACAATATCCCCAATAACATGTATAGCTTCTTGATCATCTTTAACTATGGGCTGGTTGGGAGGGTTTGCGCTTGTCATGACAAAGGCTGGGTCATTCACCTTGTCGAAAAGTAAATAGTGCAACCCAGTGTATGGAAGCATAACTCCAACATTATGCAGCCCAGGAGCCACAAGCTCAGATAGATAATAGTCTCTGCTTTTGTTAAGCAGAACTATTGGGCGAGTGTGGGATTCTAGAACTGCGGCCTCTTCAGGGGTTACTTCCGCAAAGGTTTTTACGGCTTCCAGACTTCTCGCCATGATGGCGAAGGGCTTCTGTCTCCTGTGCTTAGCCCTTCTGAGCCTTATGAGCGGCTCATCCTTGATTGTGGAAGCCGCAACGTGGAAGCCCCCATATCCCTTAATGGCTACAATGAAACCCTCTGAGATCAGCTTTCCCGCTTCCCTTATGGGGTCTCCATGTGGAATCAGCTCGCCTTTGTTTGTGGTTAAATAGGCTTTCGGGCCGCATTTTGGACATGCCACCGTCTGGGCATGAAAGCGCCTGTTCAATGGATTCTCATATTCGCTTTGGCAGAAGCTGCACATGGGGAAGTCCCGCATGGTCGTGTTTTCACGGTCGTAGGGTAGCCTGTATATTATCGTGAATCGTGGGCCGCAGTCGGTGCATGTTATGAAGAAATAGTCATGTCTGGGGTTATCCTCGTCTTTAAGCTCTTTTAGGCACTCGTTACAGATGGCTATGTCTGGAGGAATAACGGATCCTGAAAGCTCCGCCTCCTCTGAGCTTTTATGTATTATGAAATCTGTGTACTGGTTTTCGCCGCCAAGCTCTGTCACTATAATTTCATGAATTTTTGCTAGGGGCGGCTTTTTATCCCTTAGATTTCCTAAAAAGTTTTTTATGGCTTCGCTGTCTCCCTCAAGAAGTATTTCTACCCCTGCATCCCCCATGTTTTTTACATAGCCCCTTAAACCGTTCTTTACAGCTGTCCGATAGATGAAGGGGCGGAAACCAACTCCTTGAACTATCCCACTTACTCTAACCCTTATCCGCAAATATCGCCATCTCTATTTTCAGATTGGCTTAACAAACGGGCTGACTCCCTTAAGGTTTATGCTACTGACTCCCGCCATAAGTAGTTAAAGTAGTCTTTGGCTAGTCCTGCAAGTCCGGGGTGATCTGACCATATGGCTGTCACCTCACCTTTTTCATCGCTGAATAGGAGGAGAACTTCCCTGCTGTCTGAGATGACGCCTCCGCCGAACATTTTGTCACGAAACTTAACCTCGCCTATATTTGAAAGGGTCTTATAGACATTTTCGTTAATACCCTTACAGACCATAAAGCATAGGCGTATTTTACCTGCCAAGAGTTGGACTAGCTGGTAAAAGTCCATTAGCAGCTCCTCAGAGATATAGGGAAAAGCTATCAGCATCTCCTGCCTGCATCCTTTAATCATTTCCTTGAACTTGGAAAATATTTGCATTGCTCCCTTTATTATCCAGATGTCATATTTCTCTCTGATCTTCAATTTTTCATAGAGTGGAACAAGCTCGTCTGTTATAATCCGCTCCCACCGTGACCACTCGCTTTCAAAGGAATTCCTCATATTTTTCACGGCGATTTCCGGGGATTTGGGCAGGTATTTACTCGGCCTTTTTCCCTGGACGTCTATCCAACCCTTTTTCTCTAAACCCGAAAGTACCTCATAAACTTTTGAGTAGGGTATTTGGGCGCCAAGGCTGATTTGTTTGGCAGTCAATGGACCCTTGTCAAGGAGTAGAAGATATGCTTCAGCCTCATATTGGGTGAGCCCTATCCTTCTTAATACCTTATGTGCTTTCAAGCTCATTTCTTCACCTTTTCACCATATTAAAATTATGAAAAGTTTAAAATATGTTATCCAATACCCTATATTTTCACGATAAATCCAGAGGCACGATTATAATGGAGGGAACCGAAGCTTCCAACATGTTTGAAAAATATTCCACCAGCCTATGTCCAGAATGCATGAAAAGAATTCCTATGAGGATCTTTGAGGATAATGGCGTAATTTATCTTGAGAAAACATGTCCAGAGCATGGAAAATTTGAGGATGTTTACTGGGGTGACGCGGAACTCTTCAAGTGGTTCTACAAGAACTGGTACGCCGCAAAATACACAGGGGCAGGACTACAGAACCCTCATACAAAGTTCAGCAATGGCTGCCCTTTCGACTGTGGATTGTGTCCTCAGCATATGTCCCACACTGTGTTAGGCATAATAGACGTTACAAATAGATGCAACATGGCCTGCCCAGTTTGTTTTGCCCATGCGGGCGCAGTAAATTATGTCTACGAGCCAACATACAATCAAATTGTTGAAATGATACATCTTCTTAGAAGCAATAAGCCCTGGGCATGCAATTCCCTTCAATTCAGCGGCGGTGAACCAACCCTTAGAGAGGACTTGCCAAGTCTTGTGGCTGAGGCCAAAAAGGCTGGGATAACCCATGTTGAGGTTAACACGAACGGCTTGCGCCTAGCTGATGACATAGAATACTTTAAGAGGTTGTTGGATGCTGGCGTGAGCACCCTTTACCTTCAGTTTGATGGTTTAAGGGAAGAAATTTACAAGCAAACCCGTGGAAGAACAGACCTTGTACCAATCAAGCATAGGGTTATAGAAAACGCCCGGAAACTTGGATTGGACTCGATTGTTCTCGTGGTCACCTTAGCCCGCGGTGTCAACGACAAGGACTTGGGCAGCATAATTGACTATGCTGTAAAGAATCATGATGTCGTGAGATGCATCAATATCCAGCCCATCTCGATGGCTGGGAGAGCCCGCAGGGAGGAGATGCGAAAAATGCGCATAACAGTGCCGGATGCCATAAAACTAATTGAGGAACAAACTAACGGGGTTATCACAAGAAATGACTGGAGACCTGTGGATTGGCCGCTTCCAGTTTCTAAGGGCATGGAAATACTCAAAAACAGGATTTACCCAGAGTTCACAATGAACCCCATGTGCGGAGCCGCAACCTTCCTTGTTGTAGAAAATTCTGGGGCATACAAGCCAATAACACAATATTTGGATGTGGATCGATTCGCTGAAATCTTCTGGGACATATACTACTCGGGTGTAAAGGGCAAAAAAACAGCTGCCAGAGTGAAGCTGCTTGAGTTTCTGCCCATGGTCAAGTCCCCCTTAGTGCGAGGACTGTTAAAGGACGTTATAACTAAGGGAAGCTATGAGGCCCTTGGAAAGTTTATGCGGCGAATAGTGATGATTGGAATAATGCACTTCATGGATCCATGGAACTTCGACTTAGACCGCGTCCAAAGATGCGTAATTCACTATGCTACTCCAGACGGTAAAGTGCGATCCTTCTGCACCTACAACAGCATATACAGAAGCCAAGTTGAGAAACAATTTGCAATTCCCATAAACGAATGGATGGCGAAGGTTGGGAAGAAAATAAACGAACCAGTCTAGCCCATTTTACTCTAGCGGAACAAACTCATAAATGGGATTTCCCTCAGGAGTTATTTTTGCGACAAGTTTAACCTTCATTCCAACCTTGACATTAGAGGGATTTACACCTACAAGCCATGCCAGCACCCTGACACCCTCTTTGAGCTCTCCAACAGCCAACATATAAGGCGTTGTTTGCTGGAAGGTTTCAGGTCTAACGCTCACATACGTGAAGGTTTTTATAATTGCCTCGCCGCTCAGTTCTACCCAATCCATGTTTGAAGCCAAACATTTTGAGCAATCCGAAGCTGGCGGAAAATAGAGGACACCACACCTCTGGCATTTCGTGGCCAGAACCTTTCCTTTTTTCAGTTCTTCCCAGAACCTTTGAATTCTACCTAATGGAATTTCGTGAACAACCTTTATCTCCCTAGACTTTATGAATGGAGGCTTCTCAGTCATCCCTATCTCCTCAGAACTGTAACATAACAGTAGTGACCAGTGCCACCCATATTGTGGGCTAAAGCCAAATAGTTCCTCATAGGCACTTGTCTCCCCTCATTAGAGGCTTCCTCTCTGAGCTGTTTTGTCAGCTCGTAAATCATGGAACAGCCCGTAGCCCCTATTGGGTGCCCCTTAGCCTTTAACCCGCCATCAACGTTTACAGGTATTTTTCCACCTATCTCCATTTGCCCATCCCTGAGAAGTTTATAGCCCTCGCCTTTTTTGCAGAACCCCAGGTCTTCATAGGCCATTATCTCAGCGATGGTAAAGCAATCATGCACCTCAGCTAAATCAAGTTGCTCAGGGGTTATTTTCGCCATTTTATAGGCTTTTTGAGCCGCGGTAACACTGGATTTAAAGCCTAAGTATTCCGGCCTCTTGCCTATACTTGCGGTTTCGGAAGCGTATCCAACGCCTGCAACCCAGACAGGCGTGTCCACTTTAAGCTCTTTGAGTTTGTCCTCGGAGGCAATTATTATGGAAACAGCGCCGTCGGATATTGGACAGCAATCAAGAAGTTTCAATGGGGCAGCCACAACAGGGGAGGCTAGAACTTCTTCCACGGTTATCCTTCGCTGCAGATGAGCCAAAGGATTCATTGAGCCATACTTATGATTCTTAACGGCTACCAACGCTAAGTCCTCTTCAGTTGCTCCATACATGTCCATGTATGCCCTCGCGTAAAGCGCATAATATGCAGGGAATGTCGCGCCAAAGTTATGGAACTCCCAAAGGTAATAGCCCGCCCTGCCAATCCATTCCATAGCCGCAGAAGTTGATATCTGCCTCATTTTCTCAAAACCTATAGCTGCAGCCACGTCCACCTGTCCTGAAGCCACAGCCCAATATGCCGCCAAGAACGATGCGCTGCCACTTGCACATGCTGCTTCGCATCTAACGATGCCCGCTCCAGTTAGCCCACAGTACTCAGCAGCAACAACTGCCGGGAGGAATTCCTCGCACCAAACTCCCGCTCCTGCGGATCCGAAGGCTAAGAATTCTATATCTTTAGGACTTATGCCGGCGTCTTCTACGGATGGCTTGAAGGCCTCAAAAACAAGCTCAGCCATGTTAACATCGTTTCTCACTCCGAACCTTGAAGATCCCACACCGATTATTGCAACTTTCTTCAATGGGAAAATCCTCCTTACGATGTAGAGGGATAACGCAGAATAAAGGTTTAGGTCTAAAGTTTGTGAAAAAGGCTACAGTCTCTTTAAAAGATACTTTAAGATTGTAAGCCTTTGAATCTCGCTTGTACCCTCATAAATCTCCGTTACCTTTGCATCTCTATGATACCGCTCTACACGGTACTCGCTGAAGTATCCTTTACCGCCGAGCACTTGAATGGCGAAATCTGTAACTTCAACAGCTACGCGGCTGGCGTAAAGCTTAGCCATGGCCGTCAGCATGCTATCCATTTTACCCGCATCTATGAGTCCTGCAGCTCTGTAGGTTAAAGTCCTAGCAGCCTCTATTTTTGCGGCCATCTCCGCAAGGGGACAGCCTATTGACTGTTGTTCAAGAAGGGATTGGCCTGAAACCTTCTTTTTACCGGCGTGGGTAAAGGCTATCTCCCAAGCGCCTTGAGCCATTCCAACAGCTTGGGCAGCTACAAATACTCGATACTTACTGAAAAATGATAATGAATGATAAAAGCCCCTGTTTAATTCTCCAACGATATTCCAATTCGTGACCTTAACATTTCTTAGGGTGACATCGCCTGTAACACAGCATCGGATGCCCATTTTTCCAGACTGTTTCCTTACATCTAATCCCGGCGTTCCTTTCTCTACCACGAAGAGGGTTTCACCCTTATATGGAGGGTTTGCCTCTGGATCCGTTTGCGCTAAGATTATCATGAAATCTGCCAGCGGGGCGTTCAGAATAAAGGTTTTATCTCCATTTATCAGCCAAGTGTCCGCATGCCTTTCAGCTCTGGTTTTCAAGCGGGCTAAATCGCTTCCACCTGAATTGGGCTCTGTGAAAGCCGCTGCTGAAATGTAGTCGCCCCTGCATATGGGCGGCAAGTATTTTTCCTTTTGATCCTCCGTTCCATAAGCCAGAATTAAGTCGCTTCCATAATTACCTGTTGAAATAGCCGCACCCAAGGTTGAGTCAGCCCTACACATTTCCTCAACGACAAGGCATGTTTCAAGGAAACCGTATCCACGACCGCCATATTCCCTTGGGAATGAAATGCATGTTAAACCAAGTTTGGCGGCTTTCCTGTAGATTTCAAGGGGATACTCCTCCCTTCTGTCTAGTTCTAGGGCTATTTCTGGACGAAACTCCTTCTCGCAGAATTCCCTTGCCTCATTCTTAATTTTAATATGCTCCTTTGACAATTCAAACATTAATTAATACCCTATCCCAAGCGCCTCTAAACTACTGATTTCGGCTTGATATAATCTCCTCCGCAGCCCTTCTGTAAATTTCAAAATCACGTCCTGTGTATAGGACTAAAACCACCTCATCAAGTCCATCTTCCCTTTCTAGGAATTCTTTAACTGTGGAAATAGCCACTATGCTAGCTTTTTCGATGGGATAGCCGTAGGCACCCGTGCTTATTGATGGGAATGCTATGGTTTTTAGTCCCATAGATACAGCAAGCCTAAGGGAGTTCCTATAAGCCTCAGCTAGCAGTTCCGCTTCGCCCTTATTTCCTCCCCGCCAAACCGGGCCTACGGTGTGGATGACATATTTTGCTTTTAGATTGCCTCCCGAGGTTATAACAGCCTTGCCCGTTGGAAGACCATTTGGATATTTTGTCTCCCTTATACGCTTGCACTCCTCAAGGATTTTGGGTCCTCCTTTCCTGTGAATTGCACCGTCCACTCCACCGCCTCCCATAAGCGATGGGTTAGCAGCATTCACTATCGCGTCAGTATCCATCTCGGTTATGTCGCCTTGAACCAAGCGGAGTTTTGCAGATCCAACTTTAAAGGTTACATCTTGAGACATGGCATCCCCCAACTTTAGTAGGGCACTGAATTTTAAAGGTTTAACCTAAAAGAGTATAAGCCGTCTAAAAAAAGGGAGATATGATAAACCATATACCAAAAGAGACTAAAATGATGAAGCAGAATGCAAATATCGTGCTGAACACTTTTGGAGTCCAAAAGCGTCGGGACTTGAAAACGGTTAAGGATACCAAACTATCCCAGATTAGATCAATCAGCCAGTGGACAGCAGAAAACAGCAAAAGTCCAAAAAGGCCAAATATAGCGGCATTCTCCACAAGCACAGCTCCAATAGTTGCCCATGATATGAAAAAGTATGGATTCGCACCGGTAGCAATCAAACCCGCCACAAAGGATGATCTTTCGGATCGGTTGCGCTCATAGGCCGCTTCTTTTCTCGACTTCAGAATTTGAAAGCCTATGTAAATCATAATTAATCCCCCTACAACGCCTATAACCTTGTGAACTATGCTGTTGTTGATGAGCTCTGAAAGGCCAAGATAAAGCAAGAGGATTAAAGGAAATTCTACGGCGCCATGTCCAAGGGCTATAAGGGCGCCAGCCATCTTGTTTTGGGCTCCCTTTGCAACGGTAACCGCAAAAACTGGACCCGGTGACACAACTAGTGGTATTGAAATTAGAGCAGTTGAAGCTAAGAAGAGCGGAAGATCTGTTATGTACCCCATTTTGGTCACCCCATTGGCTTTATGAACCGCTTTTGGATTTCAATAATATCTGAGCTGTCCTTTGCTTTAGCATAGCTTTCAAGTCTATCTTTATTGAGCTCAATGAAAGTGTGGCCCCATTTGAAAATCGAAAGCAGCCTGTATGCCTCATCCTTATAACTGGCAATATATAGGGCTGCTGCCAAGGCTTCGGCAGTGCTAAGTTTTGTTGGAACTCCGAAGTTAACGGGGTTCCCTGCAATCAGGAAGGGGAGACATCGAGATGTCCCTCTGACGTGCTTCAATAGGGGTTTTTCAGCATGTTCCCAGCTGAAATCTAAGGCTGCGAGACCAAAATTCTCTATGCGTTTTTTGTCAGCCGGGGAGAAGGCTATTTTTGAGAGAGGGTTCAAGACTACAGCCTTTTTTGGCAGAAGCTTTATTTGATGCACAAGACGTACTAATCCATGACGTTTAAGCTTCAACGCTGTACACTTTTTAGGATCACACTGACCAGCATGATAAACCACTATCCTAACTTGCTTTTGCAATCTTGCTGCGCACCCTTAAATGGCTCATAGGATCATTAAGGACCTTTGGAATCCAACTCAGCAGATCCGACGCCACCATGTGATAGCCTTTCTCCTCGAAGACAAAGTCTCCTGCGGCGCCATTGATGAAGGCCCCTGCGACTGCGGCTTCAAATGGATCTACGCCCTGAGCCAAAAATGCGCCCACTATACCGGAAAGAACATCTCCTGTGCCGCCAACTGTCATGCCGGGGTTTCCGGTGAAATTGAGTTTAAAGCGTACACCATCAGAGATTATGTCGATGGCGCCCTTAAGTAGAATTGTGGCGCCAAGCTCTGCTGCTGTATTCTGAACCTCCCCGATTTTTTCGGTAAGCCCTTCTGAGAGTCTCTTACCTGTCAGTATTGCGTATTCTCCGGCATGGGGTGTCAAAACTAGAGGAACCTTCAATCTTCTTTTGAAGCCGGAGAAAGCCTTAAGTCCATCAGCATCCAACAATAAAGGCTTGCCAGCAGCCTCAATGACTTCAATTAGGCTTTTAACAGCATCTATTGTTTCTTTATGCAGTCCAAGGCCTGGCCCCATGGCTACGGCGTCCGCCTTCTCTATGTAGGCCTTTAAGGCTGGCACATTAGCGGAATTCAGGTGTCTCCCCTCAAGCTTTATAGTAATCAGATCCGGGGACTGAGAAGAGATTACATGGGCAGTTTTCTCTGGCGCGGCTATATAGGCAAGGTCAACCCCTGTTCTTAGGGCGGCAAGCGCCACTAAAGCTGGGGCGCCTGTAAAGGTTTCACTCCCCCCAATAACCAGCAATCTTCCAAAATCGCCTTTATGAGACTCTGGACGACGTACTTTCAAAACCATTTGAACGTCCCCTGGACCTGCGTAGTTTTCAAGCTCCTCAGGCAAGCCTATGCTTTTGACGATTAGTTCACCAACATGTTCCTTTGCTTTTTCAAGTCCCTTCTTGGACTTGTGGAATGTGACTGTTAGATCAGCCCTAACAGCCTCCCCTAGAACCTCTCCAGTATCGGCGTCTATACCCGTCGGAATGTCTACAGCCACTTTAAAGGCGTCCATCGAGTTGATTTTCTTGACAAACTGTAGAATTGGCGATTTAAGTATGCCCTTTGTTCCAGTTCCGAGGAGAGCATCAACAACCACGTCTGCCTGAACGTCTGGAATTAGCGAACTGTCAGCCACTTCATATATTAGTATATTCCTTAGGGATCGTAGCGCATTCCAATTTTCTAGTGCTGCTTTGTGTGTTATATCTCTACCCCTTCCAGCAAGGATCACCGTAACCCTAAAGCCTAAGGCCGTAAGGTGTCTAGCTGCTACAAAGCCATCCCCGCCATTTCCCCCTAAACCGCAGAAAATTGCAACTGACTTGTCCTTAGAAAATCTTAAAGCTATTTCTGAAGCTACATTATGGCCGGCATTTTCCATAAGCTGAAGGAGGGAAATTCCATAATACTCGGCGTTCACTTCTAAAGCTCGCATTTCACGACTCGTAATCACTCTTTTCACAACGTCATTCTTTTCAGGCATATGAAGACCAATACCATAATGATGATAAAAGAGATAAGAATGTTTCCAGAGTATAAACAGCCCGAGCGACAAAAAATTTTAATGAATGCACAAACCTCATATATATCCGAGGAGGTTTAAATGCCAAAAGCCTTTGTGCTGATCAACACTGAGATAGGCTCTGAATCCGACGTTGTAAAGCAGCTAAGAAGTGTTGAAGGGGTTGAAGAAGCACACGCTGTTTATGGAGTCTATGATATTGTCGCAAAAATAAGTGCAGATTCCATGGATAAGCTTAAGGAGATTGTGACATGGCGAATAAGAAAACTTGATAAAGTCAGGTCAACATTAACTATGATAATCATCGAGGAACAGTCAAAGTAATTTCCACATTTTTATTTTAACCTGTTTTAATTTAAAATTCACAATAACTAATCATCCATCTATATGCTTCTAATTGACAACATGACTTAAGGTTGCATTAAATGGCTATAAAAACACTACATATCGGATTGGATGACACGGACTCGCCTAGAGCAGGATGCACAACATATATTGCAGCGCTGTTAGTGGAAAAACTGCGGAAACTCGGCGTCCAGTTTATTGACTACCCCAACCTTATCAGGTTAAATCCTAATGTTCCGTGGAAAACGCGGGGCAACGGTGCCTTATGCTTGAGGATAAAATGTGAAGAAAACTCCTTAGAGGAAATTAAGGAAAATGTTATAGAAACCGTTGAAGAAAAATCGGATTTGGAGCATGAGGGCACTGATCCGGGGATCGTCTTTTTCCAAGGCTCTCGAATTCCGAAGGATATCAGAAATTTTGCAAAGGAGGCAATAACTGGAATCGTGAAAATTGGAGATGCTTTAAAACTACTTAAGAAGTTTAAAGCTGAAGCTGTCGGATACAAGACGGCAAGAGGGATAATAGGCAGTTTAGCAGCCATAGGCGAAACTTTAAGGGGTGATCATACCTTCGAGTTTATAGCTTACCGTAAATCAGAAAATTACGGTAAGAAAAGGCAGGTGGACCCAAAATCGGTTATAGAAATGGATAGGGCAACAGCGCCTTACACATTCAACAACTTCGACGAAGAAACTAATAGAATTCTGATCACGCCACGAGGGCCAGACCCTATACTTTTTGGAATTAGGGGGGAAGGTCCAGAGATTGTTAAAAAGGCCGCGGAAATGATTAGGGTTTTTGAGCCCGTGGAAAGATGGGTTATCTTCCGGACAAATCATGGTACAGACGCACATTTGAAACATGTTCAACGGCTCAGCGAAATAGAACCTTATCATCCAGTTATAGTCAGAGGCGAAGTGGCTGAGAATCCAAAGATTATTCCGGGAAGTCATGTAATCTTCAAAATTAAGGATGGAAGTGGAGTTGTTGACTGCGCGGCCTACGAACCCACAGGCACTTTAAGGGATGCGGCAGTCCAGCTTATTAAAGGAGATTATGTTGAGGTTTATGGTGGAGTTAAACCACCATCATTAAACAGGCCTATGACAATAAACCTTGAAAAGCTCAAGGTGCTTAGGCTTGCGCCACTAATAGTTTATCAGAATCCCCTATGTCCCAAATGTCGTAAGAGACTAAAATCCATGGGAAAAGATAAGGGGTTCAGATGTGAGAAATGCGGTTCCCGCTTCTTAAGCCTTAAAAAGGTTGCTTTAAAATTAGAGCGGAAGCTCTCTGAGGGCCTTTATATAGCTTCACCAAGGTCCCAGAGACACCTTACAAAACCGCTTATACGCTATGGAATGGAGAAAAAAGCCTCCTTGATCACAATAATTCCACAGTGGAGCTTCCCCTAGAAGCCATTATGGGAAGTTTTATAAAATCGGATGCCGTTAAGTTTTGATGACCTGTTGAAGGGAAACCTATGAATGATATTATCCCATCCATGATTTTTCAGCTTGGCTTAGGCGGTTTGGGTGGATTCATAATAGGCTACGCCCTCAAAAAGATAAGCAAAATAGTACTGGTCCTTATTGGCCTCTTCATAATCGCACTTGTTTACTTAGGCATGAAGGGAATAATAAGCATAAACTATGATGCGCTTCTAGAGAGCATTAGCGGGCTTTTAGGGATGGCCTATACAGCATCCTCATTGCTTGTTCAAGTCCTAGCGCTTGTTCCCTTCGCCGGAAGCTTTATCACAGGATTTCTAATAGGCCTGAAACTTGGATAACAAAACCTTTTAATGTACACAAACTGTTTATCCTCTGAAACCTAAAAGGAGTGCTTAGAATTGGAGCGATTCCCAGCGGAAGAATATGCCCTTCCATTCTTTAAGGAAAAAGGATACGTTAGAAAACTTTGTCCGAGGTGCAAGACGTATTTCTGGACTCTAAACCCAGACCAAGAAACTTGCGGAGAAGCAAGGGCTGAGGAATGTGCCTATTACACGTTTGTGGGTAATCCGCCGACTTCGCGAAGTTATAGTGTACGGGAAATGCGTGAAACTTTCTTGTCTTTCTTTGAGAAGCGTGGGCATACACGAATAAAACCATACCCGGTTGTAGCCCGTTGGAGGGATGACATATACTTAACCCACGCGAGCATAATTGACTTTCAACCATATGTAACCGAGGGGATCGCGCCGCCGCCAGCGAATCCCCTAGTCATAGTTCAGCCCTGCATTAGGCTCGTGGATATTACTAATACAGGACCGACTTTCGGGAAGTATATAACAATATTTGAGATGGGGGGCCATCATGCCTTCAACTATCCAGATAAGGAGGTTTACTGGAAAGACCAGACTGTAAGGTATCATGACGAATTCATAAGAGAGTTGGGCATAAAACCGGAGGAAGTAACATACAAAGAAGAAGTGTGGTCCGGAGGCGGAAACGCAGGCCCATGTCTTGAATGTATCGTGAGAGGTTTAGAGGTTGCCACTCTAGTTTTTATGCAGTACAAAGTTGTTAATGATAAACTGATAAAACTGCCAATAAGAACGGTGGACACAGGATATGGCATAGAACGCTATACTTGGCTTTCACAGGGCGTCCCAAGCGCCTTTCAGGCCGTATACGGCGAACTGCTTGAGGAAATTTTTAAGATGGCTAACATAAGCAAAGTGGACAATAGGTTCCTTGCGGAGATTGCCAAATACTCAGCACTAATCAACTTAGATAAAACGGCGGGCATTCTTGAATCTAGGAAGAAAATTGCGGAAAAGTTGGGCATAGATGCTTTACAGTTAAATGAAATTTTAACCCCAATAGAAAATGCATTCACAGTAGCTGATCACACTAAATGCTTGACATTCATACTTGCCGAGGGAGTTGTGCCCTCAAATATTCAGGAGGGTTACTTGGCGAGGCTTCTTTTTAGACGGATTTATCGCCTTTTAAGAATGCTAGGCATTCCCAATAGGCTGTATGATATTATTGATATGCAGATCAAATACTGGTCTGTGGATTACCCACGCCTTAAGGAGATGCGAAACGAGATAATGGAAATGCTTTCAGCAGAGGAGGAAAAATTCAAGGAAACAATAACAAGGGGTGAAGCTCTGGTAAGACGAATCACAGGGGAGTTTAAAGCAAGAGGGGTTCAAAATGTTCCCGTGGAAACTTTTGTAGAGTTATATGATTCACACGGCATACCGCCAGAAATTGTTAAGGAAATTGCAGAAAAGGAAGGCTTGTTAGCTTATGTTCCTGACAATTTCTACGCCTTGATCGCCGAAAGGCATATGGCACAAACTGCGAAGCAGACAGAGGAAACTGCAAAAACTGAGGACTGGCTTAAAGAATATGTGGCTGATCTTCCTGAGACTGAGCCCTTATACTACAAGGATCAGTACATGAGAGAGTTTGAGGCAAAAGTTCTCAAAGTTATTGGAAAAGAGTATGTTGTATTGGATAAAACATGCTTCTATCCAGAGGGGGGAGGACAGCCATCGGATAGCGGATATCTCATGGTAGGCGATGAAAAAGTTGAAGTTGTGGATGTTCAAAAAGTCGGCAAAGTTATAGTTCACAGAATTAAAGGTAATGTTATTCCCGCCGAGGGCGCTATTGTTAGGGGTGTTATTGACTGGGAGAAGCGCTATGCCCTAATGAAAAGTCATACTGCAACCCACGTCATAAACAGTGCGGCAAGGCGGGTTTTAGGGCAGCATGTATGGCAGTTTGGCACCCAAAAGGGCGTCGAAAGTTCAAGGCTGGACATTTCCCATTATAAGAGGCTTACAAGAGAAGAAGTCTATAAAATAGAGCAACTGGCAAACGAGGCTGTTTTTAGGCATATTCCAGTGGAAATTTCTTGGATGCCAAGGTCTGAAGCGGAAAGCCTCTATGGCTTTAGACTTTACCAAGGCGGAGCGGTTCCTGGAAAGGAAATTCGTGTTGTGAAAATTGGAGATTGGGAGGTTGAAGCCTGCGGTGGAACACACTTAGGAAACACTGGTGAGATAGGCTTCATTAAGATACTTCACACGGAAAGAATACAGGATGGCGTGGAGAGGCTGATCTATTCCATCGGCGCTTACGCATTGAAGGCTGTTCAAAGGAATGAGGAACTTCTATGGCGAGTTTCAGGGATCCTGAATTCTCCGCTGGAAAAGCTTGATAAAACGGCTGAGAAACTTTTAAGAGAACTAAAGGAAGTCGACGCTGAAAGGAGGAAGCTTATAAAAGAGCTTGCAGAGCGGGAAGGAACATTAGCCGGGGTTAAAGCAGCCCAAGAGTTGAAGGAAGTGAACGGCGTGAAGGTTCTGTTCAGAGATTTCGGAAGCAATGTAAATGTCGATCTGATGATTCAAATGGCAAGCGAGGCTGTGAAAAATGATGAATCCTTGGTGGCAGTGCTTTATGGAGCTGACGGAAAAACGGCACGAGTAGTGATCATGGCTGGAAAGAAAGCCCTAGAAAGGGGTGTGAACGCTGTGGAGGTAGCGCGAGAAGCCTCAGCCATCATAGGCGGTGGAGGTGGTGGAAGACCAAACTTTGCCCAGGGAGGGGGACCGGTAATAGATAAGCTTCAAGAAGCCATTAAAAAGGCTGAGGATGTTATTAGAAGACAGGTTGGCGCTAAGGCTTGACGGTATCTTCGCTAACTAAATTTCTCATAGGCCTTACAATAGAAATCCTTTTACAGTAGGCACAGATCTCATGTGCTGATGGAAAACCGCAATTTTGGCACCTTTTAATTGGCTTTTTTTGAACTTTACTCTCAAGCATGGGCATTATTTCTAGAAATCTATTTAACATCTGATGCCAAAGGTGTGGGTTGTCCTTTGCCAGAACCTCTAAGAGCTTAATGTCTTTTCTTGCATTAACCTCAAGCGAAAATATACAGTCGATTTCACGGAAGGGTATTTCATTGTAAAGGCAATATAGCAGGTTCTCGTTTTCTGGAGACTTTATGAGGGGCTTTACCTTGCGGGTCATTCCTTCAGCTTGTGGATGCAGAACCGGCTTTAGCCTTACAAGCTGTTCCCAGTGTCCATAAATGAAATTCTTGAACATTACAGCGGCCATGTCATTAAGGTTGTGGCCTGTTGCCAAAACATTAATGTGGAGTTTTTGAGCCAATTCTTCAAAGACATGTCTCTTTATAGTTCCGCAGACAGAGCAGATTTTATGTTTAAACTGGGTTTTCTTAAATTCGTCTAGGCTTATACCAAGCTCTTTCCGAAGGTCAAAAATGTGGAGGTCTACACCTAAATCAGCTGTTAACTTCTCAACCTTTGCTTGACAGTGTGAAGAATACTCGGGAATACCCAAATTTACATGCAAAGACTTAAAATCAAGATTTGGGTATGCCTGTTTTAGAGCATGCAATAATGCAGCGCTATCTTTGCCCCCTGATAGGGCAACACCTATAACATCCCCCTCGCCGAACATTTTGTACTCTTCAACAGTCCTCTTAACCCTTGCAATATAGAACCGGCTAAAGCAGTCTGGACATAAACGCAGTCTAGCATAAGGTATAAAAACTTCTGCAACTGCTGAGCGACATCTCTCGCATTTGAACGGCATCGGGAAACCCTAAATAAACGGACGAGAATACTATCAAAAACCTTTCTAAAAACTGTCATAAAAGAAAGAATTGTTCCAAAAATGACAGGAGATCACGAATACCATTCGATTATTGCCTTAACAGCACCATCAGAATATCCATGATCCTTGAGCATTTTCCGAAGCTGACGTTTATCCAACATTGGATCACTAACAGGGCTTTTTAAAATATCCTTATAAAATCATTATTTCGGAAACTGATATATTCCATTTTTCCCAATTAATTTGCTAATAATTTCTAAAAAGAGTTCATAATCCGCCACTATTAGGCATTGGCAGGTTGTTACTAGTTATTATCGGAGGATATATCAATTTAAGTCTGTAATTTTAGAGTATTGCTGTTAGTTTTGGCAGCGGATAACCCTTAGAAATGTCCATTTCAACAGCGTATATAGGTGTTCTTGGCTTAACGCCGTAGAGCAAAAGGCAACCATGCCTCCTCGTTAGACGTATATAAGTATCGGCCAATGCGCTGAGCTTTATTGCCAAGTCTCTGTAGCCTGCTTTGGTTATATATATGGCAACAGCACCCATCCTTCTAACTTCGGTTGCGCATAGGTTGAGAATTTGCTCACAGCGTTCTTCGCCATAAATGGTCTTCAATGAGTCTGCACCCAATAGGAATATCGGAGGTTGTTTGGTCTGTTCAATAAACTGCCTTCCAGCTTCTAAGAATTTATTCAAGTCCTCTTTCCAGTTTTCGCCTTTTATCTCAATCACATTTAATGGAGAATCATGCACCTCAAAAGGTACAAAAACTCTCATTTGATTCTTCAACTCTTCATCAGTTATGCCGTACTGGCGGTAAATATTTCGAAGTAACAGAGGGTCAACTCCCATAGATGGGAAACACACATAACCTCTGGCTTGCGTTATGAAGTTAGCGACGATCGGACATACAAGAAGACTATGCCAAAAAACTGCTATTCTCTCATCTGTTTCAAGCAGCATTATTGAGCCTTTTGGCAAGCCACCGCCTAAAACTTCATCGAATAAAATAGACTCTGTTGAATATTTTTCCGGCTTGTCTGGAATAAGCTGGAAGCGTTTCGGCTTTTCTATGGGTTTATATTCAAAAGGGGTGAAAACTTTGAATCCGCCGTCAAGCGTGAAGACCGATTTATTTTGCTTAAGTTTGGTTCCCCTTAGCTTTAGGATTTTGAGGCTTCTGATGAGACGGCCCTCTAACTCCGAAGCCTTAAGCATTATTACACCGTCAGCCACGAATTCCTCGACACCGAAGCCTATTCTCTCGCTTCCAACGGGGACCTCCTCGATAAGCAAGGTTGTGCAGCCCATCTCCCGCATGATTTTTCCAGCAACCGTTTGAATTATTATTCTTGATTCTAGGGGATCCTTACATGCTTGGGACAAAGCAGAGTAAGAGTCTATAACTAGTCGTCTAGCATTGATTCTGCTTATAGCCGCGATAATCATATTCAAGATTGCAGAGATTCCATCTTCCTTCACTGCTAACATGTCAAGTAAGCGAAAACGATCTTCCCTCTCCAGCCTCTCAAAATCGAAGCCGAAGCTTTGCATGTTCTCATAGAAAGCATCTCTGCTCTCTCCGAAACTAACGTAGACAACCATTTTCGAGCAGATTAGCAGCGCCATGATAGAGGAAATGAGCTGAAAAGATAGTCTTGCCCGTGCCAGCATTGCCGCAGAGAAGTATTAAGCTATCCCTTGGAAACCTCCGCCGACCAACTGGTCAAAACCCTCAATGCCGGTTTTCACCCTTTCAATAGACATTACCGTCTCCTCTTTCACCTAAATTAACGTCCTAAAATGGTCAGGATTTTGAAGATAAATTTTACTCAAAGTTCAACCTCGACCCTGAACCTACTTGCCTTTACCCTAACTCACGGACTAAATGAAAGCGAACAAAAGACATAAGGATTAGCTATTTGACTAAGAGGACTAGCCGCATCGAGATTAGCTTCCGGATATAGAGGCTGGCATGTTAGCTTTTACCAAATGCACGATGAATAAGCCCTGGTAATTATCAAGCTATAGATTGCGGGTTCTGCGAGTTTAAGAGCAAAAGCAATGGAAGGAGAAACCAAAAAGTAGGGAGGAAGTCCTCTTCCTCTGTCTCTCTGTCCGTCGATATGAGTGAAGAATTTGACGGTGTTCACAGTAAACAAAATGGGTTAGCGTGTTGACTGCACCCACATGAACACGGGAGACCTTTCCTGTAGACCCTCTTTTTCTTGCCGTTTCTTCTTCAAAAGTTTTGGAAAGTAATTAGTGACCAGCTTCTTATTCTAAATTTTACTTTTAGAGTCTCTTTGTTTGTTTTTCTTTTATTTATTTATTTTATTCTTCAACAGCCACTCGCAGATTTTTATTTAAAAAAGCTTGAGGTATAGACTTTAAAATGTGACAGCCTAGCTTAACCGCCAAGAAATGGAACAATTCATCAGAGCATGGCCTATGCGAAAACGCAAAAAAGAAGAAGTCGCCATTGGGTTAGTTTAGGCTTGTAAAGCGTCTATAAACTCTTTGAAGGATGCAGATTTTGTGAGGGTTTTTCCGATGTCTATTTCCTCCTTAGCTAGGCGTTTGTAAACTTGTAAGCTTTTTATGAAATATTTGCCTCTTTTCTCCATTAGCCTTTTGAGCTCCTCTTCTGGGTTGGGTATCTCCTCCGGATTGTTGACACAGAGCCCCGCCAGAATCCATGATTCTATACTTCTTTTGACGATAATAGTGTAGATTCTGTGTTGCAAGTTTTCTAGTTGTTTGATTTCATGTTTTATTTTGTCCATAAGCTTGGTTGTTTGTTGTTCGCCTATATGGAGGTCTTTGAGGATTATAGCTTTTCTAAATTCACGGATGGATTCGAGGATGCGTCTTACTTTCTCTGGTTTGTTCCCTCTTATAGAATGAACTTTGCATGTTTTTTGTAGTTTTTCGGCAATGCCTTAGACGAAGCCTTTGTCTGTTATGCCTTCAACAATTATCAGTGTGTCGGTCAAGGTGTTCCACCGAACACCCCAGAATACCATGCTTCGCCTAGGGTGCCCCCTTCTTCCAGAAATCTTTTCACATTCTCCATTTCTTTGGTGGCTGATAACTTCTTCACCTTAGTTTCTAAGTCTTCCTTCCATACAACTTGGACTTCTTCGGGCTTAACATGGTCAAGTAGATATGGCGAATGGGTTGTTATAACAACTTGGGATGGAGAGTCTCTAATCAAATTCATGAAAGTTTCAAGCAAGTATGGATGAATACAATTCTCTGGTTCCTCCAAAACAACTAGGCTGGCGCCACCATACAAAACTGCGATCATGGCAAGAAGCCTCAGAGTGCCATCGGAAATGTTATGAGGCTTTAAGGGTTCATCCAAACCTTTAACCTTAATCCAGATTTCGACCTCTGTTCTTTCTAAATGCGGTATAATCTCCTCAACCTCGGAAATCATGTTGCGCAAGGTTTCCTCAACACGTCCAAAATCCTTCCGTCTCTCAGTATACAAATATAACAGATAACGTGCAATATTACGGCCATGATACCCTAAGATGGGTGGCTCACCCACATCATTTTTAAGCCGAAGCATGTCTGGAGCAAATGAATGAACAGAAATTTTTCCTAAACTGGATGCTAAATGATGTATTTCTTTTTCTGTATCTGAGGGTAGAGCAGTTAAGATTCCTCTAAAAATCGTTCTACCATAATAGGGGGATACTCCATAAGTCAAACCATGCCTTGTTTGACCTTTAACGTGCACAGCGCCTTTACTACCATCATGGGTTATAACTGGTTCATCGGCCATTAAAATTTGTTCAAAATACCCTTCGTTAGTCAACTGTAGCGTGTATCCATATTTAGCTTTCCCAATAATCGTTTCCAATGCGATATACGCGTCTACGGCTGGGTTGAAGTTGAAAGATAAATCCCTTAAGCGTTCATAGCCTTCTAAGATTGGCAATCCTTCTCTTGCGTGTTTTGCTATTAATTGGAGAGCTCTTGCGATGTTGCTTTTTCCGCTTGCGTTTGGTCCTATGAAAACGTTTACCTTTCCGAGTTCTATGTCAACGTTTTTGAGACTAAGAAAATTTTCCACGTGAAGTTTTGTGAACATATTTCGGACAGGCTCCGTGCACTTTAACCTTTACGTGTTTCTTAACTTAAATAAGTTGCTGGGCGTGCCGAAACTCCATCTATAGTTTTTAGTTTTGGGCCAGCTTATTTAGGGCAGTTATCGTGGTATTGACGAGTTTGAGTTTTAAGGCTTCGCACTATTGTGCTTTCTAAGATTTGAAAAAGCAGGTATGCTTTGATGCAACCGTTAAGACACGGTGAAGATTCTCAGACAGCTTGCCCAAAACATGTGACACCTCTAACTCTAAAGACGGGAAACATGGAGCGAAGGCCATAAACAGGTGTCCGTTTACGCCTACTGCAACTTCGCGGAGCTGCTTTGCTCCAAATGGGATCCACGCAGTACAGGCACGTTAAAAGCCCCTTAAGAACATCATGCTTTTCAGAAAGCGGGAGTAGGCGGGTTTCGCTAGGGGCTGGCGTGTTGGCTGTAACCTGCCTTCTGTTTTACGCGGCATTCGGCTGATCGGGCTACCCGCACCTTGGGTAGAATCCTCATTGGCGCTTATTTGCCCTTTCCACCTGCAGGACGGCCGTTTCACCGTTTCCGCCCAGCATTCTCAACAACTTAGCATGCCTCATTGGCACATGCAGGGCGGACGTTCCGTTTCTGCTCCGGAGCCAGGGCTCTCGCCCTACACCCTTTCGGGTGTTGCAGTTCTACATGTGGGCAGAGTTTCCTCAGGCCTCATTAAGTTCGGCCCGAAAGCCGCGCGCCAACTCGCCAGCCCATGAGATATAGGTTGGAGTTTAGGATAAAAGTTTTGGAACACTTATTTGCAGGCGGGCCGTTTATGTATCTTGGATATAGAATGTTGAAGCAGGTAATCCTAATTACTGGCACACCTTGTGTTGGGAAAACTTCTGTGGCTAGAATGCTTGCCGCCAAGCTTGGAGGCGAATACATAAATTTGACGGATTTGGCCATAAAAGAAAACCTTATTTTAGGTAGAGATGAGAAAAGAGCATCCTTAATTATTGATGATAAAAATATGCGGAAGAGGATCCGCGAAATCGTGGAGAAAAGTGAAGCTGAGAATGTTATAGTGGATGGACATTATGCCGCAAGCGTGGCTCCAGAAGGACTTGTTACAAGGGTTTTCGTCTTAAGGCGAAACCCAATCGAACTGCGAAAACTCATGGAAGAAAGGGGTTTTTCAGGGAACAAGCTGTGGGAAAACCTTGCCTCAGAGATTCTGGACATATGCCTAGTTGAGGCTATCAATATACATGGCGCAGAGAAGGTCTGCGAAGTAGATGTCACGGGAAAAAGCGTCGAAGAAACTGTAGCTGAGATACTAAAGCTTCTAAAGAATCCGGAAGAATGTCACGTCGGTATTGTGGACTGGCTAAGCGAGCTGGAAAGGAAAGGAATAATGGAAGAATACTTGAAAATCTGACGCCTATCTTAGGCTTTGTAAAATATCCCTCTTGGTTAAAAGCATTATTCGCCTTCTGTTAGCATAAGCCTTTGCATGGTCGCTGAATTTTTCGCCGATAATTATGGGATTGGGCAATCCTACTTCCTCAGCAGCCTTATCCAAGTTTATCACCATATTTATGCCTATAGTTCTATTCCAGTCTTTAATCCAAACCCCTTGAGCTAATTGACCCTTACGGACTATAAGGTCAAAACTCCTCTGAACTCCAGTGTAACCTTCAAAGCTGACATTTTCCTCAACCTTATAACCCTTCCTAATAAAGTACTCAATTGCGGAGCGTTTAAGGTCGGAAGATTTCGGCGGAGTCGAATCTTGAGTGTTCACCCTCACCCCAACATTAATCGTTATCTAGAGGAAACGGAAAAAGTTTTTCGGGGCACACGCTTGGCTGGCTATCTGATAATCGTTTGCAGTAGGTGTGGAGGCTACTTGCTGGCTAAAAGCGGCCAGAAAACAAGAACCTGCCCCTACTGCGGATTAAAAGTCGCCATTACAACGGCAAAAAAGGTTGCCACAATAGAAAATGGCATTAGGGCGTCTGAAATGCTACGCAAACTGAAGGAGAAAGCCGCAAAAAATAATGCAAAAGGGGCATACACTAAGCCTCGAAGGCAAACTTAAGAAAAGACATTAAACCTACCCCTAGGAGAATGAGAACAAGCTGGACTAGGGACTCGCCTGCGCTGGTTTTCTTATGGAGTTCAGGTATAAGATCCGTTGCAGCAATGTAGATGAAACCTCCAGCGGCAAAGGGAACAAGCAAAACCTCTAAAGTTTGTAGATAGGCTAAAAGATATGTGATCAAAGCTCCTAAAACTGCTGTTGCAGCTGAGATAAAGTTGAAGGCTAATGCTTTCTTCCGATTGAGCCCTCCATAAACAAGGATTCCGAAATCTCCGATCTCCTGAGGAATCTCATGGGATATCACAGCCAATGTTACGGGAAGCCCAAGATCAAAAGATGTGAGAAAAGCAGCAGCTATAACCATTCCATCTATGAAATTGTGGATGCCATCTCCAATTATGTTAAGATACACAAAAGTGTGGGTTGGGCAGCCCTTCTCGTGGCAGTGCCGCCAATAAAAGAACTTCTCTAAAGCAAAGAAAACAATTATACCTGCAATCGTGTAAAGAAAAACCGTTAACGCGTCAATGTTTAAGGATAAAGCTTCTGGAAGCAAATGCAGGAAGGCGCCGCCTAAGAGGGTGCCAGATGCAAAGCCTACAAGAATCGTTGTAATACGGCTAAGTAGCCGTTCATTTAAGCCTATAAAAATTATTCCCATTATAGACATCAGGCTTACAATGATAACAGATGCGAGGATAGCCACCAAATCATACATACAAAATTGATTAATAGTTTTGAAATATTAGCATATCGTTAAAGCCGAGAGCCTTCAATGTTATTGAGAAGTTCACATGCCTTGCATATATCCTGAGTTGTTGGTTCCCCACATTTGCGGCACTCCCTCAAATTTTCGTTTTTAACAAGCCCTTCCAAGGCAGGTCTTATGCGCTCTATGGAATTGAACAACGTGAACTTTACGCCAGCATGACCAGCTTCCATTCTATTTAAGAAAAGGCGGATTTCAGTTCTCATGGCTTCTGAGGCATATGGACATGGTATGCTTTGAAACTTTATCTTTTTAACATATGCGAATAGGGCTGTTTCCCTCTCGGGAACCTCGCAGAAGGGTTTTATCCGCGGTATAAGCTTTGGGTGAACCTCATCTGTTACAGGCTTCTCCCTTGCCAAACGAAGCACGTCCCCATGAAGCATATTTAAAAGAACTGTTTGCACCTCATCGTCCAACGTGTGGGCTGTTGCAAGCTTATCCGCGCCTACATTCCTAGCAGCAATATTTAGGGCTTTTCTCCGTAGAACACCACAATATGCACATGGCGTGAGCTTCGGCTCATCAGTGCGCCTTGTTTTTTCCACTATTTCATCAAGGGTTAAACCGTAAATTTCTTTAAAAGAGACTATATGATGTTCGACATCTAGCCTTTTGCAGTTCTCAACGGCTATTTTTAGCGCTTCGTCCCTGTAACCTCTAATACCCTCATCAACTGAAACGGCAACCATGGATGCTTTGGGATAGTCCTCTTCAATTTTAGCTAAAACGTGGAGTAGGCTAACGCTATCCTTGCCGCCTGAAACAGCTATGGCTATCCTATCATCGAACTTAAGCATATTATACTTTGAGATGGTGGCCCTAACTTTTCTCTCAATAGACTTCACAAAACAGCTCCTACACAACCTCTCGCCGGAATACTCTCTGAAGAAAAAAGCCTCTTTACGTCTGCAAAGGGAACATAGTTGATCCGCCGATATGCCCATCACCGAATAACCTTCAAAATCTACTAGAAGCATATAAATAAATAGGGCTTACCTTGAGATTGCAATTGCTCAAGGCTTTTAAGCCGCAAAATCAATCCTAGCAACCGCAGATAAGCCGTGAATTGGCATGGCCGCAAAACCCCTAAGAAGGCTTGAATTTAAAGAAGTAATCTATAGCCATGAACACTGGGTTCTCCTAAACCGAGTCAGGGCCAAAGCCATGCATATAATGGAGACCCTTGAAAACTTTAATATCAAAGCCATAACCCATGGCAGCATTGTGAGGGGAGACGTCACTGAAAAAAGTGATGTTGATGTATTCATACCTGAACCCCCCTCATCATTCCTCATTGAAACGGCGCTTCAAAAAGCCAGCTTACCCATAAGCCGAAGGCTAGTCATTCAGGCTACACCAGCCTATGCCATGAAGGGTTACATCGAAATAGACGAAAGAACAAGTGTTTCCTTTCCGCTTATGAATATGCGGAGGATTGAAAGGGAATTCTATAAATTTAGCGGAGAAGCAAGCCTGGAGGATTTAAAGAGAGGCTTACGGTTTCCAGGGGTGGATAAGCGCCTAATGCTCGTCGAGCCCCTCGAGAAGGGACATAGGGAAAGTTCCATTTTAGGTTATGAAAATCATGTTGCCAAACTGCTTGGAATATCCTTAGAAACTGTTTTGGATAGAGTTCACGCCCTCTTGAGAAGGGATGATGTTGGAAGAACAGGCGTATTTATAGAAAGAGAGTTAGGCGAAGGCGAAACCTTTGAGCAGGTCTTGGAAAAACTTGCAAGAGAAAATCCGGCTGTTAGAAGAAGATTAAAGGCGTTTTAGAGTTTATCCGCGATTGGAAAACGGAGCAAAGCAGCCAAGCCTCCGAGGGATACAAGTTTCGCACCAGCCTCATGTTCAGTGCTAACTATTATGAATTTTCCTCCCCTATGCTCCACAGCTCTAATAACCTCCTCAAGCATAAGACGCTCAGAATCCCCGGATTCACGGAGAGAAACATCCGTCAACACTAGAAGCTCAACCGCTCCTAAATCAGCGGCCCTTTTAACGTTTTCAAAACCATAAGCAACGCTCTGACTATTTGCCCCTAACCTTTTAAAAATCTCCTCGATAACCTCCGTCTCCTCTAGAACTCTTAAGTGCTGCATAGTTTTTGTTAGCACCCCTGAACGAAAGGCCTCATATATTCCGGCTACACCACTATTGTTAACACCCTTAACATCTACAACGAATTTAGCGATTTCCCGATCCTCTTTCTCAACAAACTTTGCAAAATCATTCTTTAAAAAGCCGACACCAATTATGACAATGGAGCCATGTATTTCGCCCCACAATTGACGTAGATTACGTAGGGCTTTACTAAAATACTCCCTTGTGGCTGCCTCTCTTTTATCAGCCTCAAGCTTGCCCGGGAGCCTAATATGCTCTTCTACTTTTATGTCAACCCCATATTGGGCCGTAGTGGCTATTGCATACCCCTCATCGTCTATGGCGATCACAATTATTGGCTTTTCACGGGATCTACTTGCAGTTTCTAATCGTTCAATCTGATGGTTTGGCCAACTGTCCTTCACTATGGTTATCAGCGAATTTACCCTTACATCTAAAGTATGGTGGGCGCCCACGGGAACTATTTCCGGAGCTTGGCAAATGGTTCCATGAATTCGGAGTCTTCCAAGAAACCTGTCCCAGTAAACCTTCTCAACTTTCACGCCTAGGAAAACTGAAACCCTTTCTCCTCGCCTATCCCGGGCATATCTTTCATCAGGCTTAATTTCTCTTGTGCTGTAGCCGTAAACCTCATCGCCTTTATATATCATGTTGTACAGGTGCCATAAATCATCAAGGGACTCGGGGACAACTTTAACAAAGCCTTTCTTGATGTTCATTTCAAGGATTCTCAATTATATGCCTCTTTTACGTTCTCTAACGCTTCAAAGCTGAAGCCCACCTTTTAATGAAAATAGATCCCTTTTACAGCCTAAAGCAGACTAGTACATGCGCTTATGAGGTCTAACAAGCTCCTCCAGTATGGTTAACATTTCTGGAACTTTAGTTACGATGTCGGTAAAAGTTAGGATTCCCACAAGCTGATCATTATTCCTTGTTACGAGCAACCGTTTAACACCCTTTTTTGCCATAAGCCTAGCCGCCTCGTCTATACTTGTATTCTCATCAATTGAGACTACAGGGCTCGTCATAACCTGTCTTGCAGTAAGGGTTTCAGGGGCTATGCAAGGCTCAACAATTCTCCTTAAAATGTCCCTTTCAGTTATTATTCCAACTGGTCTTTCGCCCTGTACAACAACTATCGAGCCAATATTGAACTTGTTCATAGTCGCCACAACCTCCTTCACACTCGTGTCAGGCCGAACAACTTTAACATTCTTTGTCATAACATCTCTTACAAGAACAATTCCAGCCACGTGCAACACCTCTTTAAAGGGCATTTAATATCTACATTAAAAAGGTATTAAAATCTGTTGCAGCTCTAATTGTTGAAGGAGATGAGCCATGAAGGTTACTTTTTGGCTTCTAGATATAAACTATGAAGTCAGGAATAATGAACCAGAAGTTTGGCTTTGGGGTATTGATTCCTCTGGAAAGAGGGTTCTTGTCATTGACAGAAATTTTATTCCATACTTCTATGTCTTGGTTAAAGAAAACTATGAACAAGCCAAGGTTGTAGAAGAAATTGAATCTATGAAAAGCCAGTATCCACTAATAGTAAACGTTGAAATTGTGAACAAGAGGTTTTTTGGCAAACCGGTTAAAGCCATCAAAATTTATTGCCGAAACCCGGATGTCATGGAAAAATATGCCAGGGCTCTTGGAAAAATTGAGGGGATAAAAGAATGCCTTGAGGAAGATATCCGCTTTTCCATGCGATATCTAATAGACAATAATGTTGTCCCCTGCGGCTGGCATGAGGTTGAAGCGGTTGAGGGAGATGGAATTGCAAATGTTCAAGTGGATCATGTTTACATAGCTACGTATACTCCAAGGTTTATTGAAAAAACTGAGCTTCCAAACCTTAGAATTTTAGGATTCTCAATTATATGCTATAGCAGGGAGGGGGAACCTAAACCGGATAGAAATCCGCTGGTCATGATTTCTGTTGCAACCAACACAGGCGAAGAGAAACAGTTTCTTGCAGGGGAGGAAAAGAATGATAAGCCTGTTTTAGAAGCCTTCATAGATTTTGTTCGAAGTTTCGACCCGGACATTATTTTCGGCTACGGAGTTAATCGACATGACTGGAATTATCTTAACGAGAGATGCAAAAGGGTTGGGCTTAAACTATCCATAGATAGAGCTAACACAGAGCCCCACACAAGCGTCTATGGCCATGTTTCCATAACTGGTAGAGCTAACGTTGACCTCTTTGACTTCGCAGATGAATTCCCAGAAGTTAAGGTTAAAACCTTAGAGAATCTGGCAGACTACCTCGGAATCATGAAAATCGAAGAACGTGCACTAATTATGGATGTGGAATATGCGGACTACTGGGATGACAAAGCACGGCGTGAAACTTTGAAGAGGTTTTCTATGGATAATACCCGCTGTATCATGGGAATAGGCAGAGCAATCCTAGATTTCGCCATGCAGCTTTCAAGCTTGGTAGGCCTGCCGCTGGATCATGTGGGTACAGCTGCCGTAGGGTTCAGAGTTGAATGGTTCCTGATAAAGCATGCAAAAAATCGCGGTGAATTGGTACCTAAGCGAGTTGAACAGCCCTATAGGCCCTATGCTGGAGCTGTTGTGCTCAGCCCGAAAGCTGGGATACATGAAAACATAGCGGTTTTGGACTTTGCGTCAATGTATCCGAACCTCATGATAGCCTATAATATATCCCCGGACACCTATATACTCCCAGAGGAAAAGGTGCCTTCAGACAGCTTCTACGAAGCGCCTGAAGTAGGACACAGATTTAGAAAGGAACCTCCAGGATTCTATAAGGAGGTCTTATCGCATCTCATAAAGGTTAGGGAGGAAATTCGCCTAAGAATGAAAACTTATCCCCCTGAAAGTGTGGAATACCGTATTTTGGATGCAAGACAAAAAGCTGTTAAAATAATAACAAACGCCTCTTATGGTTATGCCGGATGGATTGGCGCAAGATGGTATATTAAACCAGTAGCTGAAGCAGCCACTGCATGGGGAAGACACACGATATTAACCGCAATTAGAATGGCGGAAAAGGATGGAGTGAAAGTTGTTTACGGAGACACTGATAGCATATTTATAGAATATGATTCTGAAAAAATGGAGAAACTCGTCCAGAAAATTTGCGAAAAACTAGGCTTAGAGATTAGGCCTGAAAAAATTTATAAGAGAATCTTCTTCACCGAAGCGAAAAAGCGATATGCAGGGCTTATGCCAGACGGAAAGCTGGACATCGTTGGACTGGAAGTTATTAGGGGAGACTGGGCTGAAATAGCCAAGAAGAGCCAAGAGAAAGTCTTGGAAATAATTCTTAAGGAGCAATCGCCTCAGAAAGCGGTAAAATTCACCCAACAATTCATCTATGAGCTTAGGCAGAGAAGAGCTCCCTTTAGAGACCTAATAATATGGAAGACTTTAACAAAGCCCGTTGAGGAATACGCTGTCAAAGCCCCCCATGTGGAGGCAGCTAAAATGCTAGCGAAAAGGGGATGGAAGCTCTCCACAGGAGACAAGATTGGATATGTCGTGGTTTTGGGCACGGGCCGATTGTACGAGAGGGTTAAGCCCTACATGTTCGCCTCTTACGATGAGGTAGACATAGAATATTATGTGTCAAATCAGATTGTCCCAGCGGTTGCAAGGGTTCTCGAATCTTTCGGTATAACCGAGGAACAGTTGCTTAAGGGTAGACCCGAGGACGTTGTGAGAGAGACGCGGAGGTTAACCGACTTCTTTGGCAAAGACTAATCTTCAATAATTTCTGGAAACGTAACCAATTGCAAGTTGTGATGCGGCTTCACGGATTCTGAAATACGCGCGGCGACAACACGTCTTATGTTTTTCTCACCAGCTATGTCAACTATTCTTTGGGTTATTATACCGTCAAAAACTACGGTATCAACACCACTCACTTGCTGAAGCTTCTCTGCAAGCTGGCTTACGGGCAGCCTTTCAATTTGCTGCAGGTTCTCGTTGAGGAGAACAGCCTCCAAGGTGCCATTAAGCTCCTTTGCTATTTGCACAATCTCTTTTGGAACCTCGGCCTTAGGCTTTTCTCTTCGGACCTTAAGAATCTCTTCAATTGGCACTTTGGCTTCTAAAGCGTCAAAGATCTCTTTGCAGTTCAGCTCCTCAACCTCCTTACCTCTGGGAGCCCTTGCCACATATTTTATGTTTGTCACCTGCAAAAGCTCCTTAAGGATAAGGTCTCCGCCCCTATCTCCATCAAGGAAGGCGGTAGCCTCCTTTTCCTTACAGAGCTTCTTTATAGTTTCTGGAACCTTGGCGCCTTCCAGTGCTATCACGTTGTATATCCCGCAGCGCATCAGATTTATTACGTCAGCTCTCCCTTCAACAATCACTAATTCCTTAGAACTATCAACTTCCGGCCCTGCGGAAAGCTCCTCTGGACCATATTTTTCAATCTTCGCAGCTTTCAGGGTTTCAGCTATCTCCTTGAACACCTCGTCAATAGAAGGCATAGTTTCAATTGTCCACTGATGAAGGATTTCCTTAGCCCTATCAATTATAGCCTTCCTGCGAGCCTCTCTCACGTCCTCGATTTTTTCAAGAACCACTTTTGCAGAGCAAGGTCCAACACGGTTTATGCTTTCAATGCTCGCGGCAATGAGGGCTGTTGAAACTCTATCTAGGCTTGTGGGGATGATTATGGTACCTGTTGTTCTATCCTGCTTTGACTGAAGTTCTATTTCGATTCTTCCTACACGGCCCGACTTTTGTAGCTCCCTAAGGTCAAGTTCAGGCCCGAAAAGTCCTTCTGTTTGGCCGAAAATAGCACCAATAACATCTGGTTTTTCAACTACACCCTCTATTTCGAATTTGGCGCGTATCACATACTTTACGGTAAGGGTTTGTGATGAACCCGTAAGCGTCACCTCCCTTAATCCATTATTAATTATTAGCTTGATTAGAGAGAATATTCCCTCAACTTTGTTATAGTTATTCTTGTACTATATTACCTTTATGCACCTAAATTACCACTTGCGAGATTGCATGATTAAACTTTAAAAGTTTGAAGGCGCTCTGATATTCCAGACTTAAAGGTGAAATGAATGAATAAGACCTCCATGTTTTCGGGTTTTTATAAGCTGAGCCCAAAGGAGAGATTGAATTTTGTGAAAGAGTTTGCAGGTTTAACCGATGAGGAAGCAGCGCTCCTTCAAAATACTGGTTCCCTGCCACTTGATTTGGCGGATCGAATGATAGAGAATGTTATAGGCGCCATACCAATACCACTAGGAATTGCAGTAAACTTCCTCATTAACAAGAGAGATTACTTAATTCCCATGGCTATTGAGGAGCCCTCAGTTGTAGCGGCGGCTAGCTATGCAGCAAAAATGGCGAGGGAGGGGGGAGGTTTCTTCACCAGCAGCACCCCACCAATAATGATTGGGCAAATTCAGGCCGTTGGCATTCAGGATCCCTACGCGGCTAAAATGAGAATACTGCAGGCAAAGGAGGAGATTCTGAATAAAGCTAATGATCAGGATCCAGTGCTGGTTTCTGTTGGGGGAGGAGCCAAAGACTTAAACGTAAAGGTTATACAGACAACACTGGGACCTATGGTCATCACGGAATTGTACGTGGACTGCCGTGATGCAATGGGAGCCAACGCCGTTAACACCATGTGTGAAGCTGTGGCGCCGATTATAGAAAAAATATCAGGTGGACGGGTATATCTTCGCATAATCTCAAACCTTGCTGATAAGCGCCTGGCAAGGGCATGGTGCACCGTTCCAAAGAATGCTGTGGGCGGCGAAGAGGTTGTTGACGGCATTGTAGCGGCCTCAGCCTTTGCAGCGGCTGACCCCTACCGTGCCGCAACCCACAACAAAGGAATTCTAAATGGTATTATAGCAGTAGTGATTGCCACATGCAACGACCACCGTGCTGTGGAAGCCGGAGCCCACGCTTACGCCGCAAGAAGCGGACAATACACAACTCTTTCTACATGGGAGAAAAATGAGAACGGCGATTTAGTGGGCACGATTGAATTGCCCATGGCCGTCGGCATAATAGGCGGGGCTGTCCGAACCCATCCCATAGCAAGGTTATGCCTAAAAATACTTGGCGTAAAAACAGCTAACGAGTTCGCTGAAGTTTTGGCTGCTGTGGGCTTGGCGCAAAATCTCGGAGCCCTACGAGCTTTAGCCTATGAAGGCATACAGAGGGGCCACATGTCCCTCCATGCAAGAAACATTGCCATAGCCGCTGGGGCAACAGGCGAACTCATAGACCTCGTTGCAGAGAAAATGGTTGAGGAACGTAAAATCCGCATGGATAGAGCGAAAGAACTCATTGAACAATATAGGTCCGCTTGTAAAGCCTAAAAGGGAACGAACGATTTTCTGGTGTGGAGATCTGGAATGAAAATTATTCTAGGCCCAGCCTCTGCAGATTTAGGCTTGCGTGTAGCTCAAATGCTGAACCTTGAGCCTCTAAGGGTTTCGGCAAAAACGTTTCCGGATGGAGAATCCTATGTAAGGATTGATGGCGACGTTGAAAATGAAGACGTTGTTATAATGCAGACCACGAGCCCACCCCAAGACACAAGGCTCATACAACTAGCGCTCATTGCAGATGCAGCCAAAAGAAACAAAGCAAGGCGGGTGATAGCAGCCGTTCCATATCTGGCTTATGCCCGCCAAGACAAGGTTTTCCTTCAAGGAGAAGCCGTAAGCATAGAGACCATTGCAAGAATGCTTAAAGCCGCTGGAATAGATGCGCTATTGACTGTTAACATACATCAAGAAAAAGTTCTGGAAAGATTTCCCTTTCCAGCCAAGAATCTTTCAGCCATCCCGCTTTTGGCAAAACATTTTAGGGACAGAGGGCTTGAAGGAGCCTTTGCTTTGGCCCCGGATAAGGGAGCAATATACATAGCTGAAGAGGCCAACAGAATCCTCGGAGGGGGATGCGGCTATCTTGAGAAGCATAGGGACCGCTACACCGGCCAGGTTAGCATCAAGAGAGAAGGCCTTAATGTTGCGGGTAAAGTTGTTGTAATCTTTGACGACATAATAAGTACTGGTGGAACTATTGTCTCGGCTGCAAAAATTCTGAGGGAAAATGGAGCAAGCGAAGTTTACGCCGCTTGTGTACATCCACTCCTAGTTGGAGATGCTGAGAAACGAATTCTCGAAGCAGGAATAAGGGAAGTCATTGGAACCGACAGTGTTCCAAGTTCCGTAAGCAAGGTTTCACTTGCCCCGCTCCTCTGCGACGCCCTTAAGGAGTTATAGATTGGCTAAACTGTTCTTTCTGTTATCCGGAGAACATGAAACCCTTCCCGTCTCCGAGATTAAAGCCATCTTAGAGGCTGAGGGTTACACCTACAAAATCTCGGAGAAGCTTGACCAGGTTTTAAGAATCGAGGCTGACCCAAAATGCATAGAAGCTGTTAAAAGGCGCGCTGCCTTTACCAAGCTTTGCGGGTTAGAGCTCTTTGTATGCGAGGCTGATTTAAGTCAAGCTTTGAAAGCCCTCCAATCCATAAATATTGATGAGATTTTAAATGAAGGGGAAAGCTTCGCAGTACGCATAAAACATGTTAAGAATTATGCGCCCGAACTTGATACTATGTTTCTTGAGAGAAAGATTGGTGAATGCGTACTCCAAATGAGAAAAAGCGCCAAGGTGAACCTAAAAAACCCTGATAAAACCTTCTTAGGTGCGCTAACCGAGAATAAGCTTGTTTTCGGGTTGAAGACCGCTGAAATTCCATCTAAACCCTTCATGGAAAGGCGTCCAAGAAAAAAGCCCTTTTTCCACCCCTCGGCGATGCCCCCTAAACTAGCAAGGGTAATGGTGAACCTAGCAAGGGCCAAGGCTGGGGAACTTGTATTTGACCCATTCTGTGGAACTGGTGGAATTTTAATAGAGGCTGCACTCATAGGTTGCCGTGTTTTAGGTTTGGATGCCCAGCGGCGCATGGTAAGAGGATGCAAACTAAATTTCGCTTACTATGGGGTTAGCCCGGAAGGCCTGATGGTTGCCGATGCATGCAAACCGCCAGTGACAAAGGTGGATTGTATGATCGCTGATCCTCCTTATGGAAGAAGTGCAACAACCCTGAAGCGCCCAACGAAAAAGATAATTGAGGATTTTTTAAAGGCTGCAAAGGACCTGTTGGTTTCAGGTAAAAAGGTTTGCATAGCGGCACCGAAGACCATAGAAGTAAGCAGAATAGGCGTTGCTCAGGGCTATAGGCATATAGAGTCCCATTACGTTTACATTCATAGGAGCCTAACAAGGGAAATTGCTGTATTGGAATGCGTGTGAACATGAGCCTACAAGTTATATTCCTAGGCACTGCGGGAAGCATTCCAACACCAAAACGAAGCCTACCCTCCATTCTTATTAAGCGTAAGGATGAGCAGATCATGTTCGACTGTGGCGAGGGCACTCAGAGACAATTAATCCTTGCCGGAGCTAGCTTTCATAGAAAGATGAAAATTTTCATAACCCATATGCATGGAGACCACGTGTTAGGGGTTCCTGGACTAATACAGACCATGTCCCTCCACGACAGGGAAAAGAAACTTGAAATTTACGGACCTCCTGGAATAGGGGCTTTCTTAGAATGCATAAGAGGAACCGTTCCCTTCAGCCTATCCTTTCCAATAGAGACGCATGAAATTAAGGACGCTGGTATAGTCTGCGCAGAAGATGAATACATCGTGGAGGCGATTTGGGCGGACCACGTAGTACCATCCCTTGCCTATGCTTTTGTGGAAAAAACCCGGCCGGGTAAATTCTTCCCGGAAAAAGCTAGAACCTTAGGTGTTCCAGAAGGACCATTATGGCGCAAGCTACAGCATGGAGAAGAAATTAAACTGCCAGATGGAAGAGTTATAAAGCCCACAGATGTTACGGGCCCTCCGAGACCAGGAAGAAAAATAGTCTATACTGGAGATACTAGGCCTTTCAAGGATCTGGCGAAAATTGCGGAAAAAGCTGACCTGCTTATTTGCGAAGCAACTTTCGGAGATGAACTGTCAGAAAGGGCGAAAGAGGATGGCCACTCCACACCAGTTCAAGCAGCTAGAATCGCTAAGAAGGCTAAAGTTAAAAGACTTGTTTTGACACATATAAGTGCAAGATATAATGAAACCTCTGCGCTTTTGGAGCAAGCAAAGAAAATTTTCAAGAACACTCTAGTGGCAGAAGATTTTATGAAAATAGATATTCCCTTTTCAGAGGAGTAGTTTTTCTAGCTCATGCAGGCTCTCCGTAACATGTTCTGTCGACTCTACAACAACTGCGCCACTATATGATATTTTTTCCAAGGTTTCAGCAAAACTTTTCCAGTTGACTGTTCCGCGGCCTATCCCAAGATGCAGGTCTTCTTTGCCATCGTTATCATGGGCGTGAATGTGCACCAACTTGTCTGAAAATTTCTCCATGAACAGCTCAATTTGCCCATTTAAGTTAGCGTGCCCAACATCTAAAACCAGGCCTAAATTATAATCCGCTTTGAAATCCTCATAGAATTTTTGGAAATGCTCAACACTCTTCATTAAGAAAGGATATGGTTCAGGAAGATTCTCGATGGCAACATTCACACCATAATCCTTTGCAGCTTTGCATAACAACTCGACCGTTTTAATATTTTGAGTCCAACCCAAACTTGGATAGAACATGCTTACTCCCGTCTCAATTCCAGGATGTAAAATCCATAGCCTGGCTTCTAGGAAATGTGCATTAACCAGCGATGCTAACAGCCTTTTAACCATGGCCCTTAAGAGAAAGCTGGAAGGTGAAGCTATGTTTATGTCAGCATATGGAGCATGCACAGAGAATTTTAAATCGTAGGATTTGGACAGGTCTAAGAGTTTTGAGACTCTACGCTTGTTCAAAGCGTGGAGGCCTTCATCAACAACCTCGATAAATTTTATGTCCCTTTTCAAAATGTATTTTATACTTTCATAGAAAGGGTCACCTAGCTTGTGAAGCATGGACAAGCCAATCGTAGGATTAATCATGCTTAATTCTCCCTAGAAAGGAGAGTAGAGCTGTTAAAGCTATAATTAACTTTAGCTATGCCACTTTGAAAAGGGTATGTTTAAAAGGCTATTTTTACAAATTAATTGATGACACAGGCTGGATCGGGAGGTTTATGGTTGAGGAAAAGGAGATAGTGGCCTTTCTCGAAAAACGTGGAGGCGAGGCTTCCATAAACGATATTGCGGAAGGCTTAGGCATACCGAAGTATGGGCCAAACTCTGCCTATGCCTTCCTGCAATCCTTAAAGAACAAGGGTATTGTTGAACGGCGCGGCGAATTATGGACCCTAACAGAAGAGGCTAGACTTAAATCTGTAGAAAAGCCGCAAGTAGTGGAGCGGACGCTAGCAAAGCCTGCTGAAGAAGCGGGGATTTCTCTACAAAAGCCTGAGCAAAAAACGGAGACAGTTATTTCAGGGGATGTTGAAAACCTTGTGAGGGCTATGGCGCAAGCCCTTGCTGATGCTATGAGAAGTGTCAAAATGCCTGCCGATGAGTGGGAGTTAGCTACAAGGCCTATGACAACAAGAATTGAGAAGGAGGGGGAGGAAAAATTGAAGGGGCTTGTGCAAAGGCCCGACGAGGCTTTTGAGGCTAAAAAGCCTCTCATAGGGTTCCAAACAGGCACTTTTCTGGATCAGCTTTTCTTGACTCCGGATGGAAAAAGTTTGGGCGGCATTCCAATATGCGGACAACTAGCCATAGTTGGCTTGCCTGGCGCTGGAAAATCTATTCTGGTAGAGGAAATAGCGGTGAGGGTTGCTTCGTCTGGGCGAAAAGTGCTTTACGCAACATCTGAGGATACCTGGAAAAGTGCTACACCTAGATTTGACCTTCAATCAAGGCTTAAACAGAAAGCTGATATTCTAGGTTTGGATTGGAATAAAATACGTGAAAACCTCTTCGTGCTGGATACTGTGGCTTATCCTGAACTGCGTGATTGGAATACCTTCGCTGAAACTTATCGATATGTTGCAGAGAAGGAAAAAATTGAACTGGCCATAATAGACTCTGTAACTGTGCTTGAATCCTACCGTGGAGCCCTTAAATATAGAGTTATGGAGTTGGCCAGATACAATCAAGTGCACGGTATAACAGCCCTATTCGTCAACCAGAGAAGCGCCGAGGTTTGGGACAGTTATGACATGGCAGGAGGTATAGGATTAGCCCACAACCTAGACGGAACAATAATTGTGGATTATGGACGCGTTTACTGGTACGATCAGCAAGTGGATTTAGGCGCCGAAAGAGGTGCATTTGTCAGGATAGCACGGGTTCTAGACTGTAGAATGTGCAATTTCGAAAGGAGAAGGATAAAGGTGGACATAACCCATGATGGTTTCTTAAAGCCCACTGAGGCCATTCCAAAAATTGAGCAAACGAAAACGTGAAGCAGATCATGTCCATTGTTAAGCCTCCAACTCTGAAAGATCTTACGGAAACTTATGGTTCACAAAAGGAAGCAGTTTTACGACTCATAGAGGCGGGCTTCTCTCCAGAGCAGATATCATGGAAAACAGGAATCCCATATTACCTTATACGCCTTCACATGAAGGGAAAAGAGCCGAAAAAGGACATGCCCTTCTCTAAGATTGTTGAAATTTATGAGCGCCTAGCAGTTTTGAGGGGAAAGAAAGGTAAAGAAACAGAGCTTGCCAAATTCTTTAAAACCTTGGAGCTTCCCTTAGAAGTGAAGACGCGTTTCGCCCTAGGAACATTAACTGAAGAAAGCCTAAAGATCGGCCCAGCTCTTATAGAAAGAAGTATAGGTCTTGCTACAGGAGCCTCTAAAGAGGAGGTTAAAAGACTTTTTATAGACTATGGAGAATATGGTGAAGTTGTTTACCTCCTTAAAGGTTCCTCTGAGCCAAGGCTTTCAGTAGATGAAGTTTACGAAGCCATAACACTTCTGCCTGAGCTTAAAAGCGTAAGGGAGAGAGAACTCTATGTTTCAAGTCTTTTAAGTGTAAGCACACCTCTAGAAGCCAAATACATCGTTAGGCTTCTCCTCGGCGATCTAAAACTTGGCTATTATGCCAGCACAGTTATTAGAGCAGCTGCGAGAACCTACGGCGTCTCACCCGAGCTCATAAAGAACGCCTGCGCCATTATGGGAATAGTGGAAGGCATAAGCATGGCACAAGAAGGAACGCTGAAGCTTGCAGAGGTCAAGATGCGCCCCGGCCAATTTATAAAGCCTCAATTGGCTCACCTTTACGAGCCTGACAAGCTTGTTTATCCGGTCAGAGCCGAATACAAGCTTGACGGAAGCCGCCTTCAAATCCATAAGTGGGGCACCCAGATATGGCTGTTTTCAAGACGAGGCGTGGAAAAATCTAAAACCCTTCCGGAAATTGTGGAAATAGCCAGCAAATTTAACGCCCACAGCTGTATTGTTGACAGCGAAATCATCGCCGTTGATCCAGCTGGCAACCCATTGCCTTTCCAAGTTATGCTTGAAAGAACAGTACCAAGGGAGTTATCCTCCGAGGAGCTTGAAGAGAGACGGAAAAGAGTCGGCGTAACCGTAAAGGCGTTTGACATACTATTCCTTAACGGACGAGACTTAACAGATTTACCACTTTCTGAAAGGCGCAAATATCTTCTAGAAGTTGTTCCTCATGAATACATAGTTGAAGGCACGGACTGCAAAAGCGAAGTTGAGCTTATGCGCTTCTATGAGGAAGCCCTTAAAAATAAGTATGAGGGAATTGTTGTGAAAAGCCTCAATGCCGTCTATGAGGTTGGACAACGTACCTACACTTGGCTTAAGCTTAAACCTGAAAGGGACACCATAGATTGCACCATAGTTAAAGCCCTTTATGGGAAAGGCAAACGGGCGGGCCTATACTCATCTTTTCTCCTTGCAATCAGAGATCCAACGGAAAGGAAGCTTTATACTATTGGAAAAGTTTCGAATCTGCCAGAGGAAACCATGAACGCCCTGGCAACAATAGTTGAGGAAAATAGAAAGGACGAGGATGAGGAAGGCATTTTTGTGAAACCCACTGTGGTGGTTGAGGTTACCTACCAGGAAATCCAGGAAACAGACGAGTATACAAGTGGCTATGCTTTAAGAGTGCCAAAAATAGTTCGTTTCAGAATAGACAAAAGCGTGGAAGACATAGATACTCTTGACAAGTTAAAGAAGCTCTATGAATTGCAATACGAACGTTACCCGACCAAAATAATATAAGACTTTTTGGCTTGACGGCAGCTTTAGCCCTATGCCATGCACCTTTCATATTAATTCAGAAATTTTCGAGCTTTTTAAAGTCTAAATCTTTTAACGATGTTGAAGGGTTCTAGAAGGCCTATAGGTTGCGCTAAGCCTATATTTGCAGTGGTTTTATGTTGCTCCTTGCGAGTTCCTATGGCTATTTCTACGAATTCCTTTAGTGTTTTGGTGGCAAAATCCCATGTGGGCCTTCCATATATTAGGCCTTGACAGTTGGAATCCGCGTAAATGTAAAGATTTTTCCCGCCGAACCAGTATAGCGCCGCATGTGCATGCCCATATTTTGGTGTTGTCAAGATTTTGAAAGGCCATAGCTTGCAGGCAATAGGCTTCATATACTGTAGGCCGCAGAGGTTCATTCCTGGAAGACTATACAGGAACACACATGAGCCGTCGCTTTTCTTTCTAAGATAGAGCTTGCCAAGTCCTGAAAAAGTTGTTTCAACTCCATAATTTTTAACAATGTTCAGCCACTCTTGAAAGTTTAGAACGACAGTATAGGCTTTACAGCACAGACCACATGCTAAACATTTCCAGTCAGCGATATACTGCCATGGAACAAATTGCATTCTTGCTTTCCGCCTGCCCTAGCCTCTTTTTTCAGACTGTTAAGGGACGCTAATTAAAGTTTATTCATCAAAAGTTGCCAGATTTTCTGTATAGATAAATGGTGTGCGTTGGATAGCCCAGTTTTGGGTTTTCGCAGAAGTTCTCAACCTTTACAGGATTCCAGCCGACAATTTCATAATCGTGTGAAACGATTCTTGCCCCGGGCTTCAGCTCCGCCTCAAGCTTTGGCCTAATCTTTTCATTAGCGCTGGTGGTTAAATATAGAAAAACAACATCAGCTGGTGATAGGTCAACATTAAACATGTCGCCGTTAATTATGGTAACTCTGTCCTGAAGACCCTCCTCATACACGGCGCTCAAAGCCTTATTAGCTAAGTCCTCTCTCAGCTCAACGCCAACAGCTCTAGCTTTAAACTCCTTTGCAGCCATTATTACGGTTCTTCCATCCCCAGCTCCAAGATCGAAGAAAACCTCTCCCGGTTTCAGTTCAGCCAAAAATAGCATATGTCTCACAACTGGGAAGGGTGTTGGAACGAATGGAGCTATGAACAGTTAAGGGCCCCCTTTTCCGGTTTTATCAGTCGCTTAATCCTTCTTAAAAATTTTCCCGAAAATCTAAGCAACATATGTTGCCCTTTTTGGCGTAGGTCTCCTGGCTTCACCACATTTCATGGTGCTTTGAGCGCAGAGATCCAAATACTTCTCTTCATTTCCAGTTCCAGCAGCCTCAGCCGCTCTTCGACACAGCTCACTTGGTTCCTCGCATCCTTCCTCCCTACAGAGTTTCGATATGAAAAGACAGATTTCCTCAACATCTTTTGGCTCTAATACCGCTCTGTTCGTCCGCACTAGGAGGCAAAGTTCTCTGGCCAAGACGCAGTTTTTGATGTATTTTATTCTATTAAGCACTTCTTCACGCATTTTTTTGCGACTTATTTCCAATGTTGCTTCTCTCTCCGCTTTTGAGACTTGCTTACCAAGATTAAGGGAACCTTCAATTTAAAAGTTGTTATTGGGTTTAACTTCTACCAGAATCTTTTGCTTATAGCCTTGCGTTCAGCTTCAAGCACAAGTTTATATAACTTGTCGCTAATGGTAGACTCTTTCTCAAGAACCTCCTTCACATCAGAAGGTTGAACCTTTCTTGCACATAATGCAACAGCGGCAGCCTTACCATATTTTGCTATTAAACGCGCCGTTTGAATAGCTTGTTTCCGCAGTTTTTCCTCGCTCTTACTAAGCCTTTCGGCTTTCTTTTCAATAAGAGGTAAAACTTTTTCTTCCTCCTCTTTTAGAAGCCCCAGGGCTTCGGAGCCGCATTTGGGGCATTTTGGTATTTCAGGGAGATCTTTAACCCGGATCATGTCAATGTACTCCCAACAGTTTGTGCATACAAAAATGCATGTCTCGTTCAGGAGCCTAGCCTTAGCAGATTCTATGAGTACTGCCTGCATTCTTTCAGGTGGAATTAAGTCAGTCTTCATGCTGACTCGCTCAATTCCTACACGAGCTATTGGAGTCGCCTGCCCTTGATTTTTAACAATAACTATTTGAATTTCTCCTTCACGGACTCTCCTTAAAATATATACAAGCCTTTCAATGTCGAGATCCTTCAAGAAAACCTCTTTTAGGGCTTCTTCAAATATTGGGGTTCCCTCGAAGCTTCTCAGCAACCTTTGAAGACTTACACTGCTGAAGTCCGCCCACTTTTCCAGAGCGCCGAAACGCCTGGCAACATGAATCATTCTCCGTTTAAAGATGCCAGTTTTTACAACAGCTCTTGTTAAGGAGTCCCTTACTGTTTGTTCGTCCATCATCCCCATCTCCTTTAGTAGTTCAGCTAACTGCCCCGAATCGACGGCGCCTATGGTCTGGATAAATATGCGGTATGGGTCATGCTGGACCACAATGCCATAGCCAACCCTTTCCGAAAGCATTTGACCAATAAGCTGGGCTAAAGCTCTATTCGTAAGAGAGCCAAAGTGAGCGTGGAGGATGACAAATTCCTCCCAATCTTCAACAGTTATTCGCCTATCCGTTGGAACTGGAACTCCTGAAGTTGCCTGCTCAACAGTTTCGGTCAAGGCCTTCAAGATTGTTTCCTTATCCGATGGATACTCCTTGCTCAGCTCAACCGCTATCTTCTCTGGAGAGACACCGCTTTGCACTTTTTCCTCGACGAAACCTCTTATGGAACCAACCTCCTGCGCCACTTCGAAGGGAACTGGAATTTCCTCGCCAACCCAGCTGGGTATGGCTCCTGAAGGATCATCAACAGGCTTAACATACACCTTATCGCCGGAAACATTGATTATCCGCCATGGGCTTCCCCTAATTATGAACTTGGTTCCAGGTCTACCGTACTCTGCCATGAAGGCTTCATCCAAAATTCCAACGGCAGAGTCATTTGTTTCGTCGATGACAAGGTATTGCTTTTCCTCTGGTATCATGGATAAGTTGTCAAAGTAGTATTCGAAGAGGGCCTTTGTCCTTCTAGGTTTCAGAACAACCTTGTCTTCAAAAGAAACCCATGCCAACCGTGGGAAACGATCATGCATATATCTAAGGATCTTTTCAATATCGTCTATTGTCAAATCAGAATATGGATAGGACCTTCTAAACATTTTAAGGATTTCATCAAACTCAAGCCTCTTATGCTTCAGGAGCAAACCAGCGATCTGATGTGCAAGAACGTCATAAGGCTTTGGCGGAATCTCAACGGGCTCAAGTTCCTCTTTTAATGCGCGTCTAGCTATAACTAGAGATTCTAAGGTATCGTCAGAGTCCATTGTTACGATTATGCCTTCAGCTATGTGTCCAATCCTGTGGCCGCTCCTGCCAACCCTCTGTATGAGCCTAGTCACCTGTCTAGGGCTCATGTACTGTATAACTAAGTCTATTCTGCCAACATCTATGCCAAGTTCTAAACTGCTTGTGCAAACAAGTCCTTTCAATTCTCCGTTTTTTAATCCCCTTTCAGCAGCTATGCGGGATGGTTTCGCAAGCGATCCATGATGTATTGAGATCGGGAAGTCTATATCCCAGACTTTGAATCTGCTTGCCAAAACCTCTGATATTGCCCGCGTGTTTGTGAATAGAAGAACAGACCTGCGCTTGCTTATATAATCGCGGATCACCCTAAGTCTTGCAGCTACCTCGGGATGCGTGTAAAGCCTCTCGGCAAGCTTTAAATCCTCAGCCTGTGGGTGCGGATAAACGATCTTAAGGTGCATCATTCTTGCAACTGGAACCCTAACAATTTCAACATCTCTACCATTTCCAACGAGAAACTGGGCTACCTTTTCGGGACTTCCTATGGTAGCAGACAAACCTATCACTTGAAAGTCCCTTTCAATAATAGCCCTAAGCCTTTCAAGGGCTAAAGAGAGTTGACTCCCCCTCTTGCTATCGGCCAATTCATGAACCTCATCAATGATAACCCAGCGTACACGCTTGAGATGCTGCCTTATAACCCACCCAGACAAAATTGACTGAAGAGTTTCAGGGGTTGTTATTAAAATATCTGGGGGGCTTCTAGCCTGTCTTGTCCTCTCGCTTGTTTCGGTATCACCGTGCCTAACAGCCAACTTTATGTCAAGATTGTTACACCACCACTCAAGCCTCTCAAGCATATCACGGTTTAACGCCCTTAAAGGCGTGATATACAAAACTTTAATTCCGGGAGTTTTTGGCTCCTGTATTAGCATACTTAAAACCGGAAGAAAGGCTGCCTCCGTTTTTCCTGTGGCGGTTGGCGATATAAGAAGAACATTCTTACCCTCAAGGATTTTAGGAATCGTTTTCTCCTGGGGTTCTGTGGGCTTCAAGAATCCCCTCTGCTCAATAAGTCTTCGAACGGGCTTTACAAGCATGTCAAAAGCATTCTTAGGACAAACTTCCAAAGCTAAACCTCAACGTGCCAAAGAGATAAACATAAAGCCATTGTAAAAGCATTTTGGAAGCCCAGCGGGAAATGGGATATCAGCTCAATTATACTCTTCGTTTGTAATTATTACATTTTTTATTCCATAAAAAAGAATGTTTTTGAAAAATGAAGAGGATTTAACATATAAAATTTATAAACAAGCAGCCCTTTTAGAAAGGGAGCAGAACCAAGTAATGATGTTAAATCATAAGGTAAAGTTTAAAGCTATCTGGAATTTAACAAAGAGGAGCCCCTTGCTAAAATAACATAAGTAGGCAGATAGGAGTTAGCTCAGAAATGAGTGAGTATCTGGAAGCCTTACGCCCAAAATTAAGCAAAGATGACTACAGTAAGCTATGTGCCATAAAAATTCCCAGAGTTCATCAATTTATAGCTGAGTCAGCGGAACTATGTAACCCGGATAGAATCTTCATATCAAACGATTCTCCAGAAGATAGAGACTACATTAGACAGCAAGCAATAGCCACTGGTGAGGAAAAGCCGCTGGCCATGCCGGGGCATACAGTACACTTTGACGGTCCTTACGATCAAGGGAGGGACCGTGAAGCCACCAAATACCTTGTACCTAAGGGGGATTACCTCAGCAAAGCCCTCAACCAGATTGACAGGGACGAGGGACTGGCTGAAGTTAGAGGTCTGCTTAAAAATTCAATGAAAGGACGCACGATGATTGTTATGTTCGTCTCTCTTGGACCCCGAAACTCCGCTTTTACAGTCCTAGGCATGCAGTGCACAGATTCATGGTATGTAGCTCATTCTGAATACCTTCTATTCAATCCTGGATATGAAGCCTTTACGAAGGCAGAACCACACACGCACTTCTTAAGAGTTTTACACTCATCCGGAAGATTAAACGAGAACATGGTCAGCGTGGATTATGATAAAAAGAGAGTATATATCGACTATACCGATGATGTAATTTACAGCGTCAACACTCAGTATGCAGGCAACTCTGTGGGCTTTAAGAAACTAGCCTTCCGCCTTGCTATAAGGAAGGCTAACAAGGAAGGCTGGCTTGCAGAACATATGATGATAATGGGCGTGCATGGTCCAGGAGGCAGGAAAACCTACTTTGCAGGGGCCTTTCCAAGCGCGTGTGGCAAAACTTCAACAGCCATGCTTCCCGGCGAAACAATATTGGGCGATGATATTGCATACATTCGAAACATAGGTTCCGTTGCCCGCGCGGTAAATGTTGAATGCGGGATCTTCGGCATCCTTCAAGGCATAAACCCAAGGGATGATCCAGTCATATACAAGGCACTTACAAGTCCAGGAGAGATCATATTCTCCAATGTATTAGTCAAGGATGGGAAGCCTTACTGGCTGGGAATGGGCAGTGAGCTTCCAAAAGATGGGATAAACTATACTGGATACTGGTGGGAAGGCAAAACAGACGAGCATGGAAATTTGATTCCGCTCGCTCATAAAAACGCCCGTTACACGATATCCTTAAGAGCGCTGGAAAACTGTGACCCAGAATTAGATAATCCTATGGGCGTTGAGTTAGGCGGAATAATGTATGGGGGACGCGACTCTAAGGCATATGTGCCAGTCCAGCAGAGCTTTAACTGGGAGCATGGAATAATCTGCTACGGAGCAGCTTTAGAAACAGAAACGACATTTGCAATCGTAGGAAGTGAGGGTATACCAGAAATAAATATGATGAGCATACAGGACTTCATCTCCATCCCCATGGGCCAGAACATTCGAAACAATCTGAACTTCGGAAGGAAACTTAAAAAGCAGCCATTAATTTTCGGGGTTAACTACTTTCTAAGGGACCTAAAAACGGGCGAGTATCTGAATGCCCCCATAGATAAGCATGTTTGGGTAAAGTGGATGGAGTTGCGTGTGCACCACGATGTGGGAGCCCGAGTTGCACCAACGGGTTTAATTCCGAAGTATGAAGATCTTTACGTGCTATTTAAACAGGTGCTTAACAAGGAATACCGCAAGGAAGATTACATTAAACAATTCACCATCAGAGTCCCAGAAAATCTCGCCAAGATTGAGCGTGTAGAGAATTTTTACAAGGAAAAAGTTGCAGACACTCCAGAGGAGCTATTTACAATATTAGGTCAGCAGCGTGAGCGCTTGCTGGAAGCTAGAGAAAAATTTGGAGATTATATTTCACCTGAATGCTTTGAGGAAGTTGTTTGATATTTTACAGCATTTAATACAACGAAAAACGAAACAATTTAAAAGCAAAACATATGAATTAATTGTTCATGAGCGTACATAATTTAGGTAAAAAAGCTCGGCAGTATGCTAAAAATTTGAGGAAGAGGAAGATGGATTTTGAAGTTAGACAGATGACCTTAGAGGATCTCCCAGAAGTTTGGCGTTTAAGCGAAAAAATTTTTACACCATACAGCTTACAGTTTACCTATAGAACATGGAACGTCAACGAATTGTTATCACGTTTCCAAGATGACCCAGAATTATGCATAGTAGCAGAGAATAAAACCACAGGGAAAATTATCGGATTCATAATTGGGAGCATATTGAAACGTCCCCTCAGCCCTTGGACTTATGGATACCTAGCATGGATTGGGGTGAGAAAGAGCCTGCAGAGGCGAGGTGTAGGAGAGAAACTATATCGGGAATTGGAAGGTAGATTCCGGAATAAAGGAGCGCGTATAGCCATTGTTGACGTAGAGGGCAGTAACAACGCTGGAATACGGTTCGTTGAAAAACTTGGATTCAAACAAGGTCAAATGTATATCTGGTACTCGAAAAACCTTGAACAGTAAAGTGTGCACACCCTTTCAAAGAAGGTGTCTAAAACCCTCCTATATGAAAAAAGATTCAACTTGAACATAATGGAAAATTATTTATTTATCATCATGAGAAACCATTTGCTAGAATATTGGAGGATAAAATATGGCTAAATGTCCAAAATGTGGAACAGAAGTAGCATCACCTAGGAAAAAGTGGACCATGGCAGGACGCCCAGACAAGTCTGGAAAGAGAATGCAGCTGGAAATAGGGCTTTTTGATTGCCCCAAATGCAAGAAACCGTTCCGAGAGGTACTAAGTAAAAAGAAGGTTTAAGGAGGACTTGACGGAGACCTTTCATGCCAAAGGATAAAGCTAAACAGAATATATGTCCTGAATGCGGTATGGAAGTTAAAGACCCATATAAAACCTGGGAGCTTGTAGCTCCAATTCCCGACAAGAAAATGCGAATTACGGTAACAATATTCGGAATGTACCAATGCACTAAATGCGGAAAAAAATTTAAAGGAATAGTGGGGAAAGCCAAACTAGGCGCAGAAGGCATCGAAATTTAGCATTATCTCTTTCCAAGTCCCCTTTCTGCTTTTTCTAATCCGTTAAATTTTAAACTTGGAAGGCTAATTCAATAAAGTACTAAACTGAAAGAGTGTATACAATTGACGGTTAAGTCTCTAAAATCCCTATGGAGAAGAGAACCATTCCAAACATTATTGACTTATGCTTTAATCTTTGCGATAGTCCTAAGTTTTTATTTTGGCGCTCCATTAGTATTGGGCACTGAATATCCCGCATTGACAGTTGCATCTACAAGCATGTTGCCAACGTTAAATGTCGGCGATTTAATAATAGTTCAAAAGGTGGATCCAGCATATATAAGGGCGGATAGGCTTACTGGAGATATTTTAGTTTTTAGAAATCCCAGAAACCCTGAGGAGTTTATTGTCCACAGGGCAGTAAAAAAGGAAAAAGTGGGCAGCTACTACTTGATCACAACACTTGGCGACTATAGCAAATATGGTGAAAAGGATCAGTTTTCACCGTGGAACTCATCTTTACTAATAGGAAAAGTGATCGCCAGAATTCCCTATATTGGCAATTTACCACTGCTTGTTCATGCAGAAAAAGACATGTACATCCTTCTATTAACAACTCTGGCAATTCTCTTTATTTTAATGCTCGTTTTCAGTTTCGGCGAAGGCGGGCAAGAAGATAAAAAAGAAGAGAGCATGAGAAAAGCTGATCTGCAGATAGCATTTTTCATCATTATAAACCTTCTAATTGTCGGATTCCTAGTTTTTAGCCTATTTGGAACTTTCACGTTTCCTCAGCCAGGAGCCACTCCACAGGAGGCAACCATCAGAGGCATGTACGCAGATTTAGAGTTTCATAAAAACTATACGGGTGCTGAACCCTTTTTAACTCTGGGTTTCCTACACTATAAAATTGATTTACTGTTTGCAGAAGGTGTACGCTTAGGCGTGCCCACATTTTCATGGACTCAAGTAGCAATTTTGGCATTTATAACATTTAACGCTTGGAAAATTATCGATTTTGTAAGGAATATAAAAGCCTTAAAAGCGATAAATTTAAAGCCTTAGGGCTTTATAAATGGTATTTAAAAGCCTTACGTTAAGGGATGCTTTATGTCGAAATCTAAGGCAATAGTTAATATAGAGAATGTTGTTGCATCTGCAACGCTAAACCAGAAAGTTGACTTAAACGCCGTTGTTAAGAGTTACCCTGGGGTGGAATACAGACCAGAACAGTTTCCTGGACTAGTTTTTAGGCTTAAGAGACCGAAGACAGCTACTCTTATTTTTAACTCAGGCAAAATGGTCTGCACAGGAGCAAAGTCGGAAAAAGAAGCAAAAAGAGCTGTAATGAAAGTTATTAAGGAGTTAAAGAAAGGCGGCATAATTATCATTAGCAAACCTGAGTTGAAAATCCAAAATATCGTGGCTTCGGCGAGCCTAGGCGGAATGATAGACTTGGAAAAGGCAGCGTATAGCCTAGGCAAAACAATGTATGAGCCGGAGCAGTTTCCAGGACTAATCTACAGAATGGATGATCCAAAGGTCGTTATACTGCTTTTCGCAAGCGGAAAACTTGTATGCACTGGCGCAAAGAAAGAGCAGGACGTATATGACGCCGTGAACAAATTGCACATGATACTAGAGGAAAAGAACTTAATATTCTACGAATAGCCCTTCTACTCTCTTTCTTTAATCTGCTTCTGAATAGTTTTTAGCTGCTCTTCGTTTATAGCTCCTATTTCATAGAGCATTGAGGCAACCTCGCTGATATTTACAAGCGCATGTAGTTTTATGCCGACTTTTTCTAGTCTCTCGGCGCCATTCTCCTGCCTATCTAAAAGAACCACAACATCCTCGACTACTCCGCCTTCAGCTGTTATGGCTCTTGCAGCTCTTCTAAGAGATAAACCCGTGGTTATTAAATCATCAACAAGTAATACACGATCTCCAGGCGTTATCAGGCCTTCAACCCTTCTTTGTCTTCCATGAAGGCGGACTCCCTTGCGAATGTAGAGAAAGGGTTTCTTAAGAGTATAGGCTATAACTGAAGCAAAGGGTATACCTGCAACTGGTATCCCCGCCACCCTATTAAAATCATCCAAGCCTATTTCTTCCTCAATAAAGTCCACATAAAACGAGCAGATTTTATGAAAAGCGTCCGGAAAACTTGGAACTACGCGGAGGTCTATGTAATATGGACTAATTTTTCCACTTGTTAATTTGAAGGTTCCAAACTGCAACGCACCTATTTTGTTTAGAATCTTGCATATCTCAAGTTTTGCGGACTCTCCGATCTTCTTTTGCATACATTACACCTTTTTAGAAACAGAATATGTCTTTCCAATTTCAGGCACTATACAAGAAACATTGGGCAAATTCTTCTTAATCATATCAGCGAACTTCCTTAAATCAGCCGTGGAGCCTGTATGGTATGGAACAGCCACCCTCGGCTTTGTTAATCTAGCTATTTCAAAGCCAGTCGCAGGAGAAGACCCTGGGGCTATGCCAACCGTGCAAAAGACAATGTCAAATTTCTCCCTAGCGGCTACATCAGCCATTTCTGGGAACGGTAGACTGTCAGCTGTGTGGAAGACTTTAACACCATCCTCGCTTGTGATCACGAAAGTTACGGGCGTAGCAGCCGGAGGATGATTACACTTCTCAGCTTTAACCGAAACTTCGCCTATTTTAACTTCAGAGCCCTGCTGGACCTCACGCAGCTTTTCGGCTGGAATTATATTACGCAGTCGCTTCGCGGATGTGGGATCTGCTAAAACCATGCATTTAAACATTTTATATAATTCGTAGATTACAGATTGATCAAGATGGTCATAGTGCTCATGAGTTACTAGAATAGCGTCGACATGTTGAAATGTTTTGGGCTTAACATCCACGGGATCTATTACTAGGGTTTGGGATGGTGTTTTTATTATTACACCAGCATAGTTATTGAACCATACGAACGCTATCTCGTTTTTTGCAGGAACCTCAACAGCCATATGCATTTCCCCATTCTATACTAATAGCTTACATCTTAAAGAGCTTATGCTAAAGCTTAATAGATGCTTTTTATCTGTGTCTCAACGGAGTAATATTTATGGTTGATATTTGGCTACCCTATGGCAAAACAGAAGTTTGTGTTAGAGTTCAAGCTAAAAACCTTCTAGGCAGCATTGAACCTATAGATAAACCCGGCGTTCCAGATGTAAAAGCTGAAATTGAAAAGTCTTTGATGGAACCCATAGGTTCTAAGAGATTAGCGGAAATCGTAAAACCAGGGGACAAAGTGGCCATTACCGTCGATAATAGAATATCAACGTACAATCATATTCTTATCTCATCCATTCTTAATGAGTTGAGTGGGGCAGGTATTAAGAACGAAAATGTGACAGTCATTATGGCTGGGAACACTGATGCCTGCGGGGATAGGGACGCTTCAATAAGCCTTGGGGACATTGCAGAGCATGTTAAAGTTGTAAGCCATGACATGGGAACAAATGATCTGGTTTACTTGGGCAATACTGCCAAGCATGGAACAAAGGTGTATGTAAATAGGCTCTTTGCAGAAGCCGACGTAAAAATTCTGGTTGGAGACATAAGTCTTCACTCTTTTGCGGGTTATAGAGGCGGCAGATATGCTGTTCTACCGGGAGTAGCAGGCGAGGAAACCATAAGAAATAATCACGCCATGCTTATTCATCCAAATGCCAGAAGCGGGATGCTTGAAGGAAATCCTGTCCATGAAGACATGACTGAAGCTGCAAGGCTGGCAAAGGTTGACTTCATTTTAAACATCGTAACAGACGTTAGGGGCAATATTGTCAAGTCTTTTTCCGGAGATCTCGAAAAGGCCTTTTATAATGGGGTGAAATTAATGGATGAAATGTGCCGTGTGCCTGTCGACCGCAAAGCAGACATTGTTGTAGTCAGCCCGGGCGGCTATCCATATGATTTAAACCTTTATGGGGCACTAGACTGCCTCGAGAACATTATTGAGGTTGTTAAGCGTGGCGGAGTGGTGGTTTTGGTTGCAGAGTGCATGGAAGGTTATGGAAATCAGATTTTTTATGAGTGGATGATTAGATTTAAGGATTTGAAGGCTGTTGAGGGAGCAATTAAGCGTGGCTTTGTTTTAGGTGGGCATAAGGCTTTCCACCTTCTAAGGGCCCTTCAGAAAGTTCAAATAATTCTCGTTTCAGCTATACCGGATTATTATGCTGTAAACGTTTTTAAACTTAAAACTGCGCGAACGGTTAATGGGGCCCTTAACGAGGCATTGAAGATCGCCGGAGAAAATGCCAAGGTGTGGGTTATGCCCTATGGAGGTTTCATTATGCCTGAGCTCAAAGCCGCATGATGAATAAATGGTCGAATTTCTAGAAAAGTCTTAAATGTCGGAAGTTTGACCCTAATTTCACATATGAAAAGTTTCACGGGAGTAAGAGTTTGCAACAAACATTTAAGCTCCGTAAATTCACGCCGAAGGATCTGGAGCGAGTTATATACATTAACCGTACATGTCTCCCTGAAAATTATATAGACCAGTTTTTCATCGATCTTTATGAGAGATTTCCTGAAACTTTCATTGTGGCTGAAGTGAACGGTGAAATTGTAGGATATATAATGTGCCGAATTGAGGTTGGCCTATCTAATTTCGGTTTAGGCGGCTTTATAAAGAAGGGGCACATAGTCTCAATAGCTGTTATGCCACAGCATAGAAGGAAGGGTATAGGATACGCGCTTGTCTCAAAGGCCATGGAGGGAATGCGGTTTTATGATGCCAAACAGTGCTTTTTAGAGGTTAGGGTAAGCAACTTGCCGGCCATAAACCTATATAAAAAGCTAGGATTCAAAATTTCGAAAATAATACGCGGCTATTATTCAGACGGTGAAAATGCCTATTTAATGACGCGAGAATTATGAATGCAAACCCAACATTTTGTAGATTTGAGTTTTTCGTTCTTCAACCTTTCTTGCCGCCTCAATGAATAAGTTATTCCCATGGGAGTCAATAGCAACTATTAACGGACCAAAATTTTCCACCTCCAAAACCCACAATGCTTCAGGTACTCCTAAATCAAGCCATTCCACGCTTCTGACGTTCTTCACAAGTTTCGCGGCTAAAACCGCAGCTCCCCCGGTGAAAACTCCATAAACAGCACCGTATTTTTTCATAGCCTCCGTTGTTTTTTCACCCATGCCACCTTTCCCAACGACAACTCTTACTTTGAAGTTTTTAATCAATTCAGCCTCGAAGTATTCCATTCTTGTGCTTGTAGTGGGGCCGGCTGCCAGAACAAACCACTCGTTGTCTTCCCTCCTAACAAGGGGGCCGCAGTGGTATAGGGCAAGCCCTTCAAGATTTATGGGCAAAGGTTTCCCGCTTTTTATATACTCCAATGCACGCCTGTGCGCTTGATCCCTCGCCGTCACAATGAGACCTGTTATGTATATAACATCATTAACTCTAAGCTGGCGAATTTCCTTCTCAGGGATCGGTGTTTTGAGATAATAAACAGCCATGTTAGGCTTCCTCCGAATTAAGGGTTAAATATTCCACTGAGCCGTCGGGAAATATTCTTGCGGAAGCCCTTCTTAGGGCCCAGCAGCTGAACGCTACAGCCACTGGAAAGCTTGCCGGATGTCGGTAGGCATAATCCACATGAACCTTTAATGCTGTGATTTTTCCGCCAAGTCCCATCGGCCCTATGCCAGTCATGTTGATGGCCTCTAAAAGTTCCTCTTCAAGTTTAGCCAGCTTGGGGTTTGAGTTAGGCTTATTTAAGGGTCTCAGAAGAGCCTTTTTAGCCAGTTTCACTGCTAAATCAGCGCCTCCTCCAAATGCAACTCCAAGGACTGTTGGAGGACATGGCTTAGCCCCAGCCCTAATTACTGTTTCAATAACAAAAGTTTTGAGATCTTTGAAATCCACTCCCGGAAGAAGCATGCTTAATGATGAAACATTTTCAGAACCTCCTCCCTTAAGCAGTACAGATAACTCTAAAATGTCGCCGGACACAATTTCCCAGTCTATTTGGGGGGAGAACCTCCCAGTGTTATCGCCGCTGTTCTGATTGTTTATTGGATTTATGGCGTTAGGCCTTAAAGGAACCTCCCTTGTAGCCCGCTTAACAGCATTAATTATTGCCTCTTCAACCTTGTCTAGGCCTTTAAGCTCGGCTCCGGCTCTAACGTAAATGGTTATAATGCCAGTGTCTTGGCATAGCGGAATCTTATGCGCCTCAGCAAGTTCCACGTTCTCGAGAATCACCTTCAACTGGATTTTGCCAATTTCGCTTTCCTCGTTCAGGTAGGCTTTTTTCAGCGCTTCCTTTACATCTGGGGGCAAATGTATGGCAGCATGCCTTATTAGATTAAAAACAGTGTCTTCTAGAACTGTTAACTCCAAGTCTTACACGGCACCTTAACGTTGTCTTTTCTGCCAGTTTAATGTTTAAATGTTTCCAAGCCTAAAATGTTCACTTTAACTGATCTCTCCAAGATTAAACATTCATGTTCTTCGCTTCACTTAAATATTGCCAAAAACAAATGTTTTTGGAAGTCTATGACAGAGAAAATTGAAACCGAAACAAAAAAGGCACGCTATGAATATTTGGAGGACCTGCCTGGAATAGGGCCAGCCACGGCTCAAAAGCTTAAAGAGCTTGGCTTTCATACTGTTGAGTCTTTGGCTATGGCTACGGTTCATGAGCTTGAACCAGCAGGAATTAGCGAGAAGAAAGCCTTAGCTATAATTAATGCAGCCCGCTCCTCCATAGGCATAGCTTTTATTAGGGCTGATGAGCTACATAAAATGCGTCAAAATGTTTTGAGGCTAACTACGGGAAGCAAGGCTTTAGATGGACTTCTCGGCGGCGGATTGGAAACGCAAACCATAACAGAGTTTTATGGCGAATATAGTAGCGGAAAAAGCCAGATATGCCATCAGCTCTGCGTGAATGTTCAGCTTCCTCCCGAGAGGGGAGGATTAAACGGTGCCGCATTATACATAGATACGGAGAACACATTTAGAACAGAGCGCATAGTGCAGATGGCGAAACATTTGAATCTTGACCCTGAAAAGATTGTTAAAAACATCATATATGCTGAGGCTTACACTTCGGATCATCAGATGTTCCTGCTGGAAAACGCTGATGAAGTGATAAAGGAAAATAACGTAAAACTTATTATAATCGACTCCTTGACAGCCCACTTCCGAAGCGAGTATATTGGACGTGAAATGTTGGCGTCACGGCAGCAGAAAATCAACAAGCACATGCATAAACTCATACGATTGGCAAGGGCCTTCAATGCCGTGGCTGTTGTAACCAATCAGGTTATGGCGAAGCCGGACATGTTCTTCGGGGATGCCATAAGCCCCATAGGCGGTCACATAGTTGGGCACACAAGCCATACCCGTGTTCACGTGAGAAAAACGGCCCACGGCCCCATAAGGATTGCCCGCTTAGTTTCAAGTCCTTACCTCCCTGAGGGGGAGGAAATATTTAAAATAACGGAAAATGGAATAGAAGACGTTTCCGAGGACGAGAAAACGAAGTCTAGTGGGCGCTAGAATGCCGATACCCCAAGCGCTGGTTACACGCTTCTTTCAGTTTATCATTAACAACCAGTTTGCCGAAGCTGAAAAGGAGCTGGAGCTGATAAAACAGAAGATGCATAAGACGGAATGGAATAGGGGATACTTCAAGGCCTTATATGGAATGCTGCTTGCCAAGAAATCCAACGGCAACAGCAATTCCTATTCTTTCCTAGCAAAACTTGACTTAGGCGATAAAAGAGCAATAAACGCCTATAGAAGAGAATTCCTAGCCCATGTGAGGAATAAGCTTCACGGAGATTTTGACAGGGGATTTTTCGCGGCATGGGCCGAATTCATGCGGGTGCTAAGCAAAATGAATATTGAAACCGCTATAACGGAAAAGATTTCATCGGCAAAAGTAGAGGGCGAATTGCCAGAAAGTGGCGAAAGCTACGATGACATGGAAGAATTCCTTGAGTAGTAAATTTTGGGCTAAGCGGCGATAAGTAGCGTGTTAAAGAGCACCCAGAAGACCAGCCAAGTAACAAAGTAAAGGAAGATTCCCGTTGTGAAAATTTTCTGCGGCTTATCCAGTTTAGTTACAAATACAGGTTTAATTATCCAGTAGGATATTATGTAAACTATTATTGCTATAGAAAAACCGTTTATGAAAACATTTGGGGCTACGTCCACTTTTACAGTGTTTGTTGCTAAGCCATAGCCTATGCAGACAACAGCCGCAGCTATTCCTAGTAAAAATCTAAGCCAATATAGGATTTTTATCGGCTTCATGATACATCTATCCTATTTTGATAGCTTGAGTTTGCTATTTATAGGTTAACACTTATCATAGTTTAGAGACTTATTAAAGTGATTCGCTTGATTAGGAAGGAGTTCACAAGCTTCGACGTGGCGGCTGTTGTCCGCGAGTTGAAAGACTCTATTCTAAATTCTAGGATCATTAACATTTATCAGCTGAAAGGCAAGGATATACTCTTAAAGCTACGTGGAAAAACTGGTGAGTTATTAACGCTTATGCTGAGGGCGGGTAAAAGCCTTTACCTAACTTCATACATGCAAGAGAAGCCTCTAACGCCGCCTGCCTTCTGCATGGCTTTAAGAAAATATCTCAGGGGCAGCTGGCTTGTTGATGTGGGACAGTATGAATTTGAGAGAATCGTAACCTTTAGCTTTAAGAGCAAAAATGGCGCTTTAAAGCTTATTTTAGAGCTTTTTGGCGATGGCAACATAATATTAGTAGGAAGCGACGGGAAAATTCTTCAAGCCTTAATTTACAAGCGTATGCGCGACAGAAATATCCTTAAAGGCGAGGTTTTCCTTTTTCCACCCTCAAGTGGACGTAACCCAATAAAGATTAGCGTCGAAGAGCTTTTAGAGGGATTGAAAAGCTTTGGAGAACTCGAGGTCGTGAGGGCTCTTGCACGTTTCCTTGGCTTAGGCGGTGTTTATGCTGAAGAAATTTTGCTCAGGCTTGGAATAGACAAGACCACAAAATGCAATGTTTTAAGTTACCAGCAGGTTGAGTCCATATATAACTGCTTAAAGGACATGATTTCACAGGTGATGGATCGCAAACTTGAACCATGCATAGTTATTGATGATGGCGGTAACTTTGTAGATGTGACACCCCTGAAGCTTAAACGCTACGAGGGCTTAAAGCATGAAGCATACGGTAGTTTTAACGAAGCCTTAGATGAATTCTACTCTAAAATTACTGTTTTAGAGGAGGCAGCTGCGGTTGAAAGGGAAATTATGGATATTCGACGGGAAATAGAGCGCCTCAGAAGAGTTATGGGCGAGCAAGAAAAAGCTCTAGAGCAGGCTAGGCAAAAGGCAGAGAGGTATAAGCGGATAGGAGATATAATATACGTGTATTCCATGGAGCTTCAAAACCTTCTGAGCAAGTTTTTGGAGGGAGAAAGATCTGGGAAAAATTGGGATGACATTGTAAATGAAGTTCTAGCTGCAAAGCGGATGGGGCTAAAGCCGGATATTTACTTTGAGACTTTTGATAAGAAGAGCCTTTCCCTTATGGTTCACATCGAAGATTTATCCTTCCCATTAGATTTGCGGAGGAGCTTATTTGAAAACGCTGCCAGATTTTATGAGGAATCCAAAATAGCTGGAAGGAAACTGGAGGGAGCTAAGGAGGCTCTAGAAGATACAAGAAATAGGCTTAAGGAGGCTGAGGCTAGGCTCAGGGAGACTGAGGTGCGAAGAGAGGCAAAGCCAAAAGAGGCATTGGAAAAGCTTGCCAAGCGTAAGGTTAAAGGCAGGAGATGGTTTGAAAAGTTCAGATGGTTCATATCTTCTGACGGGTTTCTGGTTTTAGCTGGCAGGGATGCATCAAGCAATGAGGCCCTTATTAAGAAGTACACTCAACCCGGAGATGTGGTTTTTCACGCTGATGTAGCCGGTGCGCCATTTGTAGTTATAAAGACCGAGGGCAGAAAGCCCAGTGAACAATGCCTTAAAGAAGCGGCGGAATTCGCAGCTGCCTTTTCTAGGGGCTGGCGCGAGGGATTCGCCTCCGTTGATGTTTACTGGGTTGATCCAGAACAGCTGAGCAAGGCCGGGGAGACCGGCGAGTACGTTCCACGGGGAGCGTTTGTTGTTAGGGGTAAGCGCAATTGGATGCGTAATATACCGCTTAAGGTGGCTATAGGCGCTTTTGTGAATAAGGAAAAAGGCGAAATATCTTTCATCAGCGGTCCTGCGGACGCCGTTAAGGCGAAGACAAATAACTATGTGATCTTAGTTCCGGGAGATGTGGATGGAAGGGAGTTATCAAAGGACGTTTGGAAGATTCTTGGGGCCAAAATGCTTAAAGATCAACAACCCAGAGCGCTTGAGGCTTATGTGGAGGAGATTAGGAGCCTCATCCCATATGGGAAGGGAAAAATTTCATCTGAGTAGAGACTGGCTGTTAGGGCTGCTTAGATATTTTTGGGCAAGAAACAGGGCTGAAATTGTTTTGGAATCAGCCACTTTTTCGCTTAAACACTTGTTTATGGCTTCTTCCAGCTTCAACTCGATGGTTTCAATTATCTCGTCCTTTTCACGTTTAACTCCAACATAGGCTAAGTCTTCAGCGAGGAATATATGTAGGATTTCGTCGCTATAGCCTGGGCTCATGTATATAGAGGCCAACCTTGTGAGCTTTTTGGCTGAGTAGCCAATTTCCTCAATAAGCTCTCTGCGGGCGGTTTCCTCGGGGCTTTCGCTGGGATTAACCCTCCCCGCAGGCACTTCAAGAATCCATCTGTTCAATGACCCTCTAAACTGGTTTATTAGAACTATTTTTCCATCCCCTTTAATGGGAACTATTGCAGCTGCTTCCCCGAATTTTACAACCTCAGCTTTAAATTTGGCTCCATTGGAAGCATAAACCCTCTCAGCTAAAACCAGCCTCCTGCCCTTGAAGAGGACACGCTCTTCGACAAGTTGAATGTTCCTTCGCAACAGCATCCACCTTTTAATAGAATTAGGGGTTTGGAAAGCTTAAGCCTTATTAATTGGCTTAAATGATACAAAATCAAGCTTGTGAGACGCTACAGGAAGAGTCATTATGGAAGGTAAACGAATAAAGATAACTTTCGAATCGGGAATCTCGGTTGAATGTGAAATAAGCTTTGACAGAAGCCCGAAAACAGCTCAAGCTCTCATGAATGCTTTGCCCTTCAAGGCTAGGGCTGAATTCTGGGGACAGGAAATCTACTTTGAAGCGCCGTTCAGGGTTGGTTTAGAGAACGCTAAGGAAATCGTAGACTTTGGAGATTTAGCCTACTGGCCTGAGGGACCAGCATTGTGTCTATTCTTTGGTCCAACCCTATCCAGCCCATCCCCAAACATAATTAAGCCATACAGCCCGGTGAACGTTATAGGCAAGATAGTTGGCGACCCGAAAATACTAAGCAAAGTAAACGAGGGAGAAGAGCTAAAAGTAGAAAGAGCTTAGTAACCCCCTCGGCTTGTTTATCGCAATATAAAATCGGCGTGTCTAACGTTTCCTGAGGTGTTCTAATAAATTGCACCATGCATTTGCCTGTCATCTTCATTTTTGGCCGTTCAAACTTATCATCTGGGAAAGCTTTTCTAATAATGGCGTAAAGTCCTCTTTCTGGTTTCTCTCCTTTTAATCGCGTTTCAAGGTCTTCGATTCCAATCTTGAAGTGCTATACTTGGATATCATCATACTGGGTTTCATTGTCCTGTTCTGAACCTAACTTGGAATTGAACTCTTAGTTTAAATAAATCATTTATGAAGCATACATGTGAATTTAACAATAAATTAAAGAGTACTATCGCATGGCAATGGAAAGCATGTCCCATCAAGTGGAGCCTCGGGCGGGATTTGAACCCGCGACCCCCGCCTTACCAAGGCGGTGCCCCAACCAGCTAGGCTACCGAGGCTAGCAGACGACTCGCATATAGTAGATGCACAATAATCTATTTTAAAGAGTTTTCGAGCACAACGTGTTAAGAAATATAGGAAACATTTTATTGCTGACTTTTTGAAAATTGATTACTGGGACAACCGCGCGGGGGTCGCCAAGCCTGGTCAAAGGCGCAAGGCTTAGGACCTTGTCCCGTAGGGGTTCGTGGGTTCAAATCCCACCCCCCGCACTTTAATCAAATCTTGGGTAGTTTTTTGAGTTATTTGCTTAGTAGGAAAGTCTTGAAAATTTCGACTGTTGAGAGGAAAGTTAGGGCTTTGAAGAGTTTGATGATGCGCGTGTCTAATTTGGCTAATGTGGATGGTGTTGTCAGGTTTCTTAATAGTGTGGGCTGGCTGGCAGAATTTTTTAAGGAATCGGAGCATTTCACCAGAAACTTTGGGAAAACCAGGAGGGAGTTTCAGAAGCTTGTATCTAGAGGCTATGGATACGTGGCTAGAATGAATGAGAATACTGCCTTCGTAAGCCTCTTCTAGAATAACTCAGCTAAATCCTCCCCATAAAAAGAGGGGGATTGTAGAGGATGTTCCGCGTTCATACAGTTTTACTCATTGCGCTTCGCTTTCCTTAAGAAGTAGATGTTAGTTGCTATGAAGAGAATCGTCAGTGCTATAAAGGTGTATGCTATATATTGCCAAGGCTTGAATTTTTCGTACTCATCCAGAAGAGCTTCATAATCACGGTTGGCTTCATCCAAAGCTGCATATAAATCGTCACGTTCAGATTTCAATTTTTCAAGGTCAGACCTAAGCTGATCATGCTCAGATTTTAATTTGTCAAAGTCGGACTTAAGCTGATCATAATCACGGTTGGCTTCTCCCAAAGCGGCATACAAGTCGTCACGTTCAGATTTCAATTTTTCAAAGTCAGACTCAAGCTTATCATAATCAGACTGTAACTTGTTAAAGCTTTCACTTAAAAGCTGGTACTTGTCATTCAATGATGTATAGTTTTCTAACAATTTGTAGTATTCTTGCCTAAAATCAAGTTCAAAAACATTCACTACGTCGCAGCCTTCAAGTGCGAGCATCTGTCCACCGGACTCAAAAATTACTGTCACCGCAAATACCCAATCCTCCCTTGGAGTTATATTTATTAAATTCTTAGAATTGAACTCGGCTACTAATGTCCTGCCATTTTCAGCAAAGTAAACCCTCCTTGCTGCCGCACCTTCGCAGATAACGGCTAGGATATTCTGCAGGCTGTAACCTTCAGGAATATTAACGAAAGCTGTAAAGTTTCCTTTATCAAGATTTATTATTTTGGGTTCAATTCGAACCTCTGCAGGTATCAAATTAACACAAACGAAATTCTTAGCATCATCAATGCTGCCATTTCCAATGTATCTTGCAACCATAGGATATGGGGGTATAGGGCGAGTTCTGGCAGTCAGATTTAATTCTGCATCGGCTTTTCTAGAACCTATTAATATGCCGGGTTCGATACCGTTTTCGACCCAATTAACAAGCGCCGAGAACCAGTCAACATCACTACAGCCAATGCTACCAACGTGGGTCAAACCTGGAACCATATAAAGTTTGAAGAACTCCTTTGTGGAATTCTCGCCCATAAACTTCATTACACTTTCATAATAAGCAATTGACTGATATGGTGTAACAAGTTGGTCTGCCCATCCATGCCACATTATGATTTTGCCGCCTCTCTCCTTAAACGCCCTTAAGTCTGGGTCGATGGCGTTTAATTTCTCTGCCAATTCCGGTCTTAATTTGAAGGGGTCGGTGTCAAAGTTAAAGGTTCTCCAATCCCATCCTGGACCGAAACGCGGATCAGTTGCCATATACTGCCATAAACTTCCACCAAGGCTCAATGCAAGATTAGGTTCTCCACAAACCCAGAATGCCCAATTGCTCATTATTCTTCCGAATACATGACGCATCAAAGCTTCGCCGCCTGGAGGTGTTCCATAAAAGAGTTGAAGACCCCATGACGTTTTTGGCCCTTCATAAATTTTTAATAGACTTTCTCTCTGCTCATATGTGAAGTGATCCGAATAGGGAGGTAAAGCGAGGTCGATTACAGGATTAAAGTAGTCCAAACAGATACGTGGATCGTCAATTAGGCCATCCACTAGACCATCAATACTATCACATTTTTGATATACAGCCTTCGCCAGCATGGGGAGATTTGAAACTGGAATCGCTCCGGGACCTACTAATGTAGCCTTTGCATTCCATATGTCCTGCAAAGCCTCCCATGTTATGTTGAGCACGGGCATCCCAATAACCATGCCGTCAAAATCTTCCGGATACATTTGAGCTATTTTCAAGCCCTCTCGTCCACCATTAGATGCCCCAACAAAGTAGGAATAAAGTGGTTCAGTACCATAATATGCCTTAATGATTTTCTTTGCTAGAATAGCAGTTTCATGGGTAGCTCGATAGGCATAATCATCTTCCTTCCGCTCCCAATATGGATTAGTTTCATTCCTAATTCCTGGAATTGGATCGGGGTATGCAAATGTGGCGCCGGGTTCCTTTGTTGCATTATGCCCTTGATTGTTTCCTCCAGTTGCATAACCAAGCTTTACCAAGCTTTAAGGCGGGTAACATATTAGCCTCCTGAAGCACTCCGCCTAAGCCACCGCCTCCAATCTGATAATAGCGACCATTCCACTTTGAAGCTACTGGAAGCTTAATTACAAATCGTGTTTCGGGCCATATTATCCCCTCTAAACGAACATGCTCGGGTACACCTGTAATATTTGTTATCAGTTCAGCCGACAATATTGTTACAGGTCGCCCTTCAGTATCAGTTAATCCTAAGGATTCAAAGAATTCCTTTAGACTAGTTTCAGCCGCAGTTGAAGAACTCAGAGTGACCGTAGCCGAAAATAGCACCAAAACCCATGCTATAACAACTAATTTTCTGTTCGTCATAACTACATATCAAAAAATAAAGGTTGTTTTTAATCGATATATAAAACTTGCGACAGGCATTCCATGTGCGTTAATTTTAGGCTTTCTCAGCGAAAAATATCATAATCCCATTCTCCTGAAAGGTTAAGGAGAATTCTGATTCAAAGTGAAAAATACACACTAAATCGGGCCAATTCCCTAATTTGGATATTAATTCGTTGATTTTTCGCGCCTTATGGTAAATATAACAGTGTTTGATGGATCCGGACACTGCAACGCCTTTATTTGATTTATCCAGTCTTCTTCAGATGTTTCTCTATGAAGGACTGTTAGATATGGAAGGAGTGCTCCCATGGCATATAGACAAACATTACAGCTCTCTTTAGTATTGATTAAGAACCCGTCTAAAACTATTTTGTCACCAGCTTTATATCCAGCTGCACACTCGCCCTTAACATTTTTGACTTCAAGAATTACTTTATACTCCACAGCTCTCCCTCAATATTATCTTTCACTATACATTATTGGAAAATATTAAATTAACGTAAAACTTGCTGTGAGGAGCATTATTTTTAAGTGACCCGTAATAGAGCAACATGCTAACAAAGACGAGCAGGATTCCTCTAGCCTTGAAGCAATCTAAATAGGACTAACATTGGGACGTAACGTCGCAGTTTCTCAATGGATATTATTGGTGCGTTGAAACTCAACCTGAAACTCACCGTTACTTTGTTTCAATTTAAACCGCCAAAAATATTAAAGTGAAGCGAATACCCTTTAATTTAATCATAAAAATCGTGAACTTACAATGACCAAAATTGGAGTTTACATTTGTCACTGCGGCCTAAACATCGCAGGTGTGTTGGATGTTCAGAGAGTGACGGAATATGCAAAAACATTGCCGGGTGTTGTGATCGCCAGACACTACACCTACACTTGCTCCGAACCTGGTCAACGCATGATTATAGAAGATATCAAAAAATATGGAATTGATAGAGTTGTAATCGCAGCATGCTCACCGAGGATGCATGAGGAAACTTTCCGTAAAACAATTGCACAGGCTGGATTAAATCCTTATTTGCTTGAAATTGTGAATGTGAGAGAACATGTTTCATGGGTTCACTCTGAAGAACCTGAAAAAGCCACCGAAAAAGCCATGGAACTCATAAGAATGGGGGTGGCGAGGGCCAAATTACTAGAGCCTCTGCAAACGAAAAAAGTAGGCGTCGAAAAAAATGTTTTAGTCATCGGCGGTGGAATTGCTGGCATACAAGCAGCCCTCGACACAGCTAACGCAGGTTTAAACGTGGTCTTGGTTGAAAAATCCCCTACAATAGGCGGAAAAATGGCTCTGCTAGATAAGACTTTTCCCACCCTCGATTGTAGTGCTTGTATATTGACGCCTAAAATGACTGAAGCATCTAGACATCCAAAAATAAAATTGATATCCTACGCCGAAATCGAAAATATCTCCGGCCATATAGGCAATTATGAAGTTACCATTTTAAAAAAACCAAGGTACGTGGATGAGGACAAGTGCACGGGATGCGGTGAGTGTTCAAAGGTATGCCCTGTTGAAATGGTGAACGAATTCGAGTTGGGACTTGGGAAAAGAAAAGCCATTTTCCGACCCTTTCCCCAAGCCGTCCCGAATGTGTTTACAATTGAAAAGAAGGGAACCCCTAGATGTAAAGCCGCATGCCCCGTAGGAATAAAAGTACAAGGCTATGTCGCACTTATAGCCCAGGGAAAGTTTAGAGAAGCCTATGAACTTATTAGGCAACACGTTCCATTTCCAGGGGTATTAGGCAGGGTCTGTTTTCATCCATGTGAAAATGAATGCGAAAGAGGTAAGGTAGACGAACCTATAGCAATATGTGCACTAAAACGTTTCGTAGCAGATTACATTATGAAGCAGTCTCAAGAAAAGCCAGCACCCATCCCAAGAAAATATACCAATAAAGTCGCAATAATAGGAGCCGGTCCAGCAGGTCTTACCGTAGCATACGAACTGGTTAAAGCTGGATATCCAGTAACGGTTTTTGAGAGAATGCCGGAACCCGGAGGAATGATGAGCTACGGCATACCAGACTATAGGCTGCCAAAAGATGTTTTAAAAAGAGAAATTGAGTACATAGAAAGCTTGGGCGTTGAAATAATCACAAATGTTACCTTCGGTGAAGATTTAACATTATCAGATTTAAAGAATAAAGGGTATCAAGCCGTTTTCATAGGGTGTGGAGCTTGGGAAAGCCCAAAAATGGGAATCGAAGGCGAGGAGCTTCAAGGCGTCATTCCAGCGCTTGACCTCTTAAAAAATGTGAATTCAGGTAAAAAAGTGGAAACCGGCAAGCGCGTTGCAGTTATAGGCGGGGGCAATGTCGCCATTGACGCTGCAAGGGTGGCGCTTAGACTTGGAGCGAAACAAGTCTTTATTCTGTATAGAAGGTCTAGAGCTGAAATGCCAGCTTTTCAACCCGAAGTAGAACAGGCAGAAAAGGAAGGCGTGAAAATACTTTTTCTCACATCTCCTAAAAAAATAATTGGTAAAAACGGAAAAGTTGTTGCTATTGAATGTTTGAAGATGAGACTCACCGATTCGGACGAATCGGGAAGAAGAAGGTCTGTTCCAATTGAGGGATCGGAGCACATAATTGAAGTTGATACGGTAATTACTGCCATAGGACAAATCTTAGACTCAAGGGTATTGCCGAAAGAACTTCAAATGACAACGTTTGGCATATATGTAGATCCAAACACTTTACAAACAAACATTCCAGGTGTTTTTGCTGGTGGAGATGCAGTTTCTGGCCCTGCGTCGGTCATAGAGGCAATAGCGGACGGCATAAAAGCCGCTCATTTCATCCAGAAATATTTACGTGGAGAGGAATTGAAAGCTGGAATTGAGGAGGAAATGCTCCCGCTTGTGACAATATCGCCTAAAGTTGGAATTAAAAGAAAGGAGAGGCAGGTAATGCCTACCTTACCTGCCGATGAAAGGATTAAAGGCTTTGAGGAAATCGAATTGGGCTTCACCGAGGAGATGGCTGTTGAGGAGGCGAAACGTTGCCTTGCGTGCGGCGGTTGCTCTGAATGTCTAGAATGCATTAAAGTATGTGAAGCTAAGGCCATTAACCACAAGCAAACTCCCGAACGAGTAAAGGTGAAAGTAGGCGCCATAATAGTGGCTACTGGCTCGGAGCTTTTCGACGCTACGCGCATTCCTGAGTATGCAGCTACTAAATCAAAGAATGTCATCTCAAACCTTCAATTTGAGAGGCTAACTAATGCATCCGGTCCTACAGGTGGAGAAATACTCTGCCCTGAAACTGGCAAAAAGCCTAGAAGCATAGTTTTCATTCAATGCGTTGGCTCTAGAGATAGACGATTTAACGAATACTGTTGCCGTATAGGATGCATGGTTACGCTTAAACAAGCCATTCTAGCACGTGAAAAACTGGGTAAAGACGTGAACATTTATGTATGCTACATCGATATATGTTCCTTTGGTAAGGGCTACGAGGAATTTTATAGAAAAGCAAGAGAAATGGGTATAACCTTCATCGCAGGAATACCTTCGGAAATACGCGTGGATGACGATGGAAGGATTTACCTTGAAGTCTATGATAAACTGACATGCAGGCTCCTTGGAATTAAGCCGGATCTCGTAGTGCTGGCTAGCGGGCTTATACCAAACTATGATATAGAAAGGATAAGCGAGCTGCTTCACATTTCCAGAGGCTCTGACGGCTTTTTATTAGAGGCTCATCCAAAACTGCGTCCACTAGAAAGTGCAATGTCTGGAATTTTCCTTGCGGGGACCTGTCAAGGTCCAAAGGACATACCTGACACAGTTGCACAGGCAAGTGGGGCTGCTGCAAAAGCTGTGAACCTTTTAGCAAGCGGAGAACTTGAGCTTGAACCATTAAAAGGAGTTGTGAGCGAGGAGTTGTGCAGTGGTTGTCGCATTTGCGAATCCCTGTGCCCCTATTCCGCAATAGTAATGAAGGCTAAGGATGCGGCTGGCTTCGGAAACCTTAAAGCCGAAATTGTGGAGGTTTTATGTCAAGGTTGCGGCTTATGCGAAGCCGCATGTCCATCCAAGGCAATAAAAATACACCATCATACAGATGAACAGTATTTAGATCAAGTTCGAGCAGCTTGTTTAGGCGAGAATTAACTTGGAGGGATAAATTGAGCTTAACTGATTTAATGTCTATGATTAGTCCTGACCTAGAAACGCGAGATAAAATACTTTCAAAAATGGGTAAAAGAGATTTTGCCGACTGTTTTCAATGTGCAAAATGCACAAGTGGATGTACAGCTTTCAAGCTTCTAGAATTGAAACCACAAGAAATAATGAATCTTGTTAACTTAGGCTTTATAGAAGAACTCGTTGCTTCAGAAATAATTTGGACATGTGCGACTTGCTTAAAATGTACGGAGCGTTGTCCACAGGGAACTTCGCCTTATCATGTGATAGTGGCTTTACAAAATATGGCAGCTAAGCGAGGAGAAAATGTTCCGGAAACCTATTTGAAGGCTGTTTCCCAAATCCTCGAAACCGGTCTTATGCAAGCTATTCAAAAGGTAGCCACAAATAAGATGGAAACCGTTGACCGTGAAAAACTTGGGCTGCCAAAGATAAAATCCCCCGGGGAAACCTTCAAAGTAAATTTACTAAAGGCCCTAGAGGAACATTGGTTGTAAAAGTAAACGTTTTTGGGCGCAGATTATCATTGTAACGTGTACGGGTTAGAAGCCCAGAAATGCTCTTTTAACATAGTCATTTTGTAGAAGTTCGGGACCTCTTCCACTTAGGGTTATTTTACCGGTCTCCATAACGTATGCTTGATCAGCAAAATTTAAGGCGTAATGAACGTTTTGCTCAGACAGCATTATGCTTAATCCACGGGCTTTAAGTTTTTCTAAAACTTTGAATATATCTTTGATCACTTTGGGGGCTAACCCTTGCGAGGGTTCATCTAGTATGAGTAATTTAGGATTCAACATTAAACCTCTAGCTAAAGCCAGCATTCTTTGCTCTCCTCCGCTTAGGGTTGCGGCCAACTGTTTTTTCCTCTCCGCTAACACGGGAAACAGTTCATAAACCATTTTAATTGTCTCTTCCTTCTTCGCCCTCGCCCTTGAACTATAAGCACCCAGAATTAGGTTTTCCTGGACGGATAAATTACCAAACAGTTTTCTATCCTCCGGAACGAATGATATTCCAAATTCGGCAATTTGATAAGGCGCCATACCATTAATTTCTTCCCCATCAAAAAGGATTCTGCCTGAATTTGGTTTAAGAAGTCCAACTATTGTGCTTAATAACGTAGTTTTACCTGCGCCATTTGCTCCGATAATAGAAACCACCTGTCCCTCTTCAATTTTCATTGAAACATCCCATAGAATCTGCAATTTGCCACGAAATACATTTAAATTCTCAACTTCCAACATAGGCCTCACCTAAATAGGCTTCAATAACCTCAACATTTTTACCTATCTCCTCAGGTTTTCCATCCGCTATTTTCATCCCTTGATGAAGCACCATAATACGGTCAGATATCTCCATTATAGCCCGCATATTATGCTCGATCATGAAAATTGTAATTCCCTCATCGTCCCGCAACTCTCGGATAATTGTAAGCATTTGTCTGGTTTCAGTAGGATTCAAGCCGGTCATGGCCTCGTCTAACATTAGAAGCTTAGGCTTTGTAGCAAGCGCCCTTGCTATTTCGAGCATCCTAAGCTCAAAAGTTGTCAAATTTGAAGCAGGCACAGCGCTTTTCTCAGCCAATCCAAACTTCTCAAGTATTTCTTGAAGTTCTTGTTTATAATCTAAGGATTTTCCACTTTCACTTCGCCCGAAAAATGCGGCTGATAAGACGTTCTCATATACTGTCATGTTAGGAAAGGGTTTGGGTATTTGAAACGTCCTAGCCAACCCCAGCTTGCAGATTTTATAAGGCTTCATGCCGCTAATTTTTGCGCCCCTAAACCTTATAACTCCAGAAGTGGGCGTGTATACGCCCGATATTACATTAAAGAGCGTAGTCTTACCAGCTCCATTGGGTCCGATCAGCCCAACAATTTCATTTTCATCAACATAAAAATCCACATTGTTTAAGGCAATAAGCCCGCCGAAATGCTTAGACACACCAGATCCTTCAATGAGTCTCATAGAACCCACCATGTTGGCCACTCTATGTGCACTTTATTGTTTTCTTATTAGTTTTCCATAGTAATTCGTATATAAAATTTTGTTTATTTTACCTAGTTCAAGGCTCGAATGCTAAAATTTTTATAATTTAAAATTGAACTTAAGAGCGGTGTTTAATATGCCTCTGACATTAAAAGTTCGGGACGTAATGGAAAATGGAGTTGTTATTCTTGAAGAGAATTTAAGCGCTAAACACGCATTGGATGCAATGCTAGAACATGGGGTGTGGTCGGTGGTTGTAAGCGCCAAAGGCTTACCAGTAGGGGTTGTCACAGAACGAGATATATTAAGAAGGGTTGTAGCAAAGGGCAGAAACCTCGCTGAAGTGCAATTGAGAGAAATTATGTCATGCCCCTTAATTACAATAGATCCTGACGCACCATTAGGTAAAGCATGGGAAATTATGGTGGAAAAGGATATTAGACGACTTTATGTCGTAGAGAAGGGAAAGATCATTGGCAGAGTAACACATAAAGGATTGTTCCAAAAACTGTTAGACGCATTAATCGCATTAAGTTCAATGAAATACTTAGTTTAGATCTAACATAGACGGACTATGATCTCCCACAACGGTTTATTATGTATGCATCCTATGTCTGGCGCCTTTACATTTCCATTAAAGTAACTATAAGCCCTTGCACGGCATCCTCCGCATATATACTTGTCCGGGCATGATCCGCATCCAACCTCCCTGCCATTTACAATATATTTTTCAAGGTCATCTCTTCTACGCAATTGCCATAGTAGCGGATGATTGTCCCACATTTCCTCAAAATCGTCTTTGAGAATGTTGCCCAGAACTGTATTGCTGTTTGTTGGGAAGAATACGCATGGTTTTATATCGCCGTTAGGCTCCACTGCGCAGTATAATCTTCCGGCACCGCATCCTCCGAGGAAGTTTGCAACATTTTCCACGCCCTTTTTCGCTGCGTAATGGGCTTCAACCATAAATTTTTCGCCGTACCTCTCAGATAGCTCCTTAGTAACGCTTGCATATTGGGGGCAGGTACTGAAAAACTTATCAACCTTAACGTTGGACTTGCCCTTCTTGATTTCCTCCTCCTTAGCCCTCAAGTATAGTCCGATTATTTCCTTGCCAATCATCTCCAAAACGTGCAACCGCTCTTCTGGTGTTAAGTCCAACTCAACATGGGCCTTAGCCCTACCAGTTGGAATATAATTAAAGTGCATAAATCGTACATTTAATTCCTTAGCTAACTGCAGTATCTTCTCAGCCTCCGCTAGGTTGTCCCTATGGATAACCGTGGCAATGCACGTGTCTATGCCCTCCTCTGCACAGTTTTTAACCCCTTGAATTGCCTTTTCAAAGGCTCCGGGCACTCCTCTGAATTCATCGTGGGTTCGCGATGAAGCTCCATCTATGCTGATTTCCACATACTCGACACCAGCTTCTTTAAGTTTTTTAGCATTATCCTTAGTTATTAGGGTTCCATTAGAGGCGACACTAACGTATGGTATGCGTTTCTTGGCATATGCAGCCAATTCAAAGAAGTCCTTCCTGGCAAGAGGCTCGCCTCCACTGAAGGAAAGCGCGGGCAAACCCATCCCAGCAATTTTTGAGAGGACGTCTATCACCTGCTTAGCCTCATCTGTTGAAAGCTCGCGACGCTTCCCTCCGCCAGCATCCTCATAACAGTGCTTACACCGCAAATTACAAAGGTAGGTGAAGTTCCATACGATCTCAAAAGGTCCTGCTGGAGTGAATGGCACTTGTATACCGTACTTTTTGATGCCTTTCATCATTAGGCCAAATCCCTTTAACCAGGCATCACGGTAGCGATCTTGGATAAACTGCTTTCTCATGAAATTCTTGTCCACTTTCAGAAGGCTGCTGCCAACATTATAGAACGGTCTTGCAAAGTTTCGGATTATATGCTGACATGTGGGGCATAACGAAACAGGCTCACCTAGGAAATCCCTTAAGGAATTTAGGAGAAGGTCGCCATCCATGGGACATGCCTTATCGAAGCGGCTTATCAAATACTTCAAAACCGGGTTGGCGACGACTTCAAACAAAGCATTTTCAACAGTATCCACATGCAAATTTTTCACCTGCCTACCCATTAACACTTATAATTTAAGTAGGCACCCAACCTTCTCCTCACGCTATCCTTATCAAGATTTTACAATAAAGGCTGATAAGCCTTTGCATTCCATTAATCATTAACAAGCAAAATAATCTATATGAGAATTATTGACTAGTTCGGTGTCAGAAATGGTCAAGTTTGGAGTTTTTATTCCATTCTATGCCTTTGGCCCTGATTCATGGAAAAGCTCCATCTTCGGGCGGATTAAAGAAATCACATTGGAATGCGAAGAACTCGGCTATCATTCGATATGGCTTGATGATCACTTAATGTACGGGCAAACGCCCATTCTTGAATGCTGGACTGTTCTTTCGGCGCTATCGGCAGTAACTGCGCGCATAAGACTCGGCACTCTTGTGCTTTCCGCAGCCTTTAGAAAACCAGCCGTACTAGCGAAAATGGCTGCAACGCTTGACGTAATCACAAACGGCAGGCTTGAACTTGGACTTGGAGCCGGTGTTCAAAAGGAAGAGCACATTGCATATGGGTTTTCCTTCCCAAGCCTGAAAGAGCGGGCGGATCGTCTAATGGAAACTATAGAAATAATAAAGGCTCTATGGTCCGGAGAGGAAACAACATATCATGGCCAATATTTCGAAGTGGAAAAGGCTATCTGCTTACCAAAGCCTGTTCAAGCGCCACATCCGCCAATAGTAATAGGTGGGAGAAGCGAACATCTGTTAAGAGTAGCTGCAAAACATGCGGATAGATGCGACTGGGGTCCTCTTTCATCAAGGCAATATAGACAAAAGCTGGCCACTTTTGAGAAATACTGCAAAACCTTTGACAGAAACCCTGAAGATGTGGAGAAGGCATGCTGGCTTGGAAGGACAATTTACATAGCAGCGGACAAGAAAGAGCTTGACGAGAAAATTTTAAAATGGAAACCCAAGGATATCTCCACGGAAGCATTTAAAAGACAAAATTTCGTGGGCACCCCTGAGGACTTCATACATGAAATTCAGAAACGCATAGATATGGGCATAAACTTTTTCATGTTATATTTCGGAGAACTGCCGGACAAGAGTAGCCTAGAAATTTTCGCCGAAAGAGTACTTAAAGAATTCTGAATGTAACCAGTCTAAGCGAGCCTGTAAAGGTTTCCGACACTGTTCCATACGAAGGATTCCGACATTTCTTTAGCTATGGCGAAAGCTCCCTTCCAGCCTGTACAGTGGCAAGGTACTAAAAGCCTGGGCTTCAGCTTTTTAAGCTCCATAACCGTTTGATTTATTCGGGATTCAGCGTCTCTTCCGGAAAGGTGAAAACCGCCAATTATAGCATAAACTTCTTTAACGCCTGTTAACTTTTGTGCATGTATAGCTGTGTTAATTATGCCTGAATGGGCGCAGCCAGAAATCACAATTAGGCCTTTATTTTTTAAGTTTATTATGAGCGCGCGGTCGTCCCAGATCCATGGATCAGGCCTCCAGTGTTTACCTTCTAAAACCATATGCTGCGGATAACCCTTCTCGAAGAATGTTACCCTTGGAATCTCGCCAGTCACAAGCGCGTGGCCACCGGCAATCATGTATGGCTCCTTAGTTTTAACGTATCTTGCCGGCTTAATTTTCTCCTCGTTAGGGAATTTTGGATGCTTCCTAATAGTTCCATCAGGATTAGCGATTCCGCGGGTTTTAAAACAGGCCTCATGCAAAATAACGGGCAGATTCTCCTTTCCAATAGCCTTTGCCACAGCAGGCAAACCGCCAAAATGATCATAATGCCCATGGGAAAGAATTATACATTCCACCTCAGCCAAGTCTAACCCCATTCTACGTGCATTAAAAAGCACGCCCCGAGGGCTTATGCCAGCATCAAAAAGCAAATTATGCAACTCGCTTCCGCCGTAAACACGTATGAGCATAGATAATCCATGCTCGGCTATTGGAGCACGGGGCAAACGTTTCACCCATTCCCTAATTCCTTTAACTTCCTCCCTCCTAGTTGTCGACAAAAGATCCACCGAGTTATCCATTAGACAGACTACTTCAACACAATCTGATTCCTTCAGGGATAAAGGAGCATGCTCGCCCAATTGAGCCTCTCCAACTGCTCTTTGACTTTCATACCTCGAATCCAATTTTAGCTAATTCCTCCAATTACTTTTTTGTTGATTAAAGCGTTAATCCACAATTACTGGAGAGACGATTTAAAGTTATCAGAAGCAAGCCTCGAGGTTTAAAATATACGATTCGTCGTAATGTTTAAATATACGATTGGTCGTACTTTTTTGGCATGCAAAAAGCTGGATACAACATGGAAATCACAGAAACCACAGAGGAATACCTTGAGACTATTTATAAGTTGCAAAAGAAGGATGGTAGAGCACGAACTAAAGATTTGGTTAGACTGTTAAAGGTTGTTCCAGGGTCTGTCACTAACACTATTGAGCGGCTTGAAAGAGAGGGATACATAACACATGAACCCTATAAAGGCGTAAAGCTAACGGAAAAAGGGGAGAAACTAGCCTTACAAGTAGTCAGGCGACATAGACTTTCCGAGCGATTATTAACCGATATTCTCCATATTGAATGGTATAAAGTGCACGATGCAGCTTGCAGATTGGAACATGCCTTTACCATAGATCTTGTGAAAAAAATCGAAAAGGTTTTAGGGCATCCCAAAATGTGTCCGCATGGAAACCCTATACCGACAGAGCTTGGCGAAATAATTGAAGAAAAAACAGAACCCTTAATCAATTTAAAGTCAGGTGAAAGCGCTGTAATAGCCAAAATAGCTGAAGAAGAAAATGGCATGCTAACATACCTCGCTACAGTCGGCATAAAACCCGGAGTTAGAATAGAGGTTTTAAAGAAATCTCCAGGCAAGAAAGTCCTAATAAAATTGGGAAACAAAAGCCATGAACTTAGCAAACGCATAGCATCCATCATCGAGGTAAGAAGAGGGAAGTAGCTTTTATGGAGCAGCAGAGAGCCCCAGATAGGCTGGAAATACCGCTAACATCATTAAAAGAAGGCGAAATTGGAATAGTATCATCAATTAAGGGAGCATACGGAAGAGGAGGCCGAGCAGGACGGGGATTTGAGAAGCGGCTAATGGACATGGGGTTAACCCCGGGAACCGAGATTTTAGTCGTGAAATCAGCTCCATTTCATGGTCCGATAGAAATTTTAGTTAGGGGATCAAGGCTTGCACTGGGACGGGGCATGGCCGAGAGAATTTTTGTGGTGAAGAAGGAAAATGTCTAAAAAGAAAATAACAATGGCCTTGGCTGGGAATGCAAATGTAGGAAAGTCAGTCATATTTAACCATCTTACCGGGCTACACCAGCACATAGGCAACTGGCCAGGCAAAACTATTGAAAAAGCTGAAGGGACGTTGCACTATAAGGGGTATACAATTGACGTAGTTGACCTCCCCGGGATATATTCGCTATCAACATATTCGCTTGAAGAGCTTATTTCTCGGAAATATATAGCCGTTGAGAGGCCCGACGTCGTTGTAAATGTTATCGACGCCTCTGTTTTAGAGCGAAACTTGTTTTTCACTTTGCAACTAATGGAGCTTGAAACTCCAATGGTAATAGCGCTAAACCAAATGGATATCGCGAAAAACAAGGGCATAAAAATTGATGTGGAAAAACTGGAAAAGCTTCTCGGAGTTCCAGTTGTCCCAACAATTGCAATAAAGGGTATCGGAATCACTCAGCTTTTAGATAAAGTTATTGAGGTGGCCGAAAAAGGGCGAAAAGAAATTTTTCAAATAAAGTATGGAAGAGAGATTGAGGAGAGAATAGCCAAAATCGAAGAAATGGTTAAACGCATACAATTTTACTATCCCTCCCGTTATGCGGCAATAAAATTATTGGAAGGAGATGAGGAAATAGAAAGGGAAATAGCCAAAATAGACCCGCAAATAGTTTTGCTTGCCAAGAGACTTACAAAAGAAATAGAGGAAATTCACGGTCATACATGTTCAACGGTTATAACTTCTGAAAGATACGAAAAAGCGGGGTGCATCGCCAGGGAAGTTCAGAAACTTGTGCCTCCATTAAAACCTTCAATTGAAGAGAAAATTCACAACCTAACAACCCACAAGGTCTTAGGCTATCCTATTATGATACTCATTATGCTTTCCATGTTTTACACTGTATTTATCTTTGGAGGATACATTTCAGACTTATTAAACCATATCTTTTACGGTTTAGAACCCTTTCTCATCGATGTACTTGGGGCTGGAGCGGCAAGCTCCTTATTATGGAGTATAATGGAAGGAATTATTGCTGGCCTTACAATAGCCCTTCCATACATAGCCCCATTCTACATAATCTTATATATCTTGGAGGATTCAGGCTATCTAAGCCGAGTGGCATTTTTAATGGACAGTCTAATGCATAAGATGGGGTTGCATGGAAAAGCTTTCATACCACTAATGCTGGGCTACGGCTGCAACGTTCCAGCCTGTTTGGGTTGCAGAATAATGGAGACTGAAAGGGAAAGGCTCCTCGCGGTGTTTGTGACAACCCTTGTCCCTTGCGCTGCACGAACAGTCATCATTCTTGGGCTAGTAGGCCAATTTTTAGGCATTCATTGGGCCTTAATGCTATACATCTTCAACTTGACAGTCATATTCTTGCTTGGAAGGCTTGCTTTTAAAACCCTTCCAGGCGAACCTACAGCCCTAATGATGGAAATATCCACCTATAAAGTACCTCACTTGAAAACCGTCTTAAAGCAAACATGGTTCAGGCTTGGAGAATTTATTAAAATAGCCTTTCCGTTAATAATTATTGGAAGTCTATCCATCAAATTCATGGAATTTTTAGGCTTACTAGAACTAATTACAATGGCACTCAGCCCTATAACTGTTGAATGGTTGGGATTACCGGCCATTACGGGTGTAACCTTTATTTTCGGTGTTCTAAGGAAGGAACTGACATTAATAATGCTCTCAACCCTGCTTAAAACAACAAATTTTGCCAGCGTTTTAACAACCAATCAAATGATAGTCTATACAATAGTAATAATGTTCTACATACCATGCATATCAACAATTGCCGCGCTAATAAAAGAGATCGGATGGAGAAAAGCGCTTTTAATAACAATATTTGAAATAGCCTTTGCAATAGTTTTAGGCGGAATTGCGATGAGGATTCTAACATTAACTCTAAGTTAGAAATTAGGAGCATCCATCGCTTGATTTACCTGAATTTTATGTTGAAGAATGTAATGGGGGACGAAACCCCAGCACAACAGCCACTGATATTATCTGATTTTGTCTGACCACCGTTACAATAATTGTTTGACCAGGAGAAGTGTTCTCCTCCAAGTATGCCGACAGGGAGTCTATTCCGGTTATCCTTGTTCCGTTTATTGCTATTATTATGTCTCCTCCCACCATAACGAATTGCCCGGCTATAACAACTTGTCTTGTGCCACCCCTTAAACCAGCATTGGCTGCTGGTCCGCCGCTAACTACATTTGTTATCAACCATCCATACGTTACGTTCACGCCCATAACCCTCGCAATTTCATAAGACATATCCACGCCCATTGCGCCAAGCCATGGATGTCTATTATAGGAGCCGAACTCAACTAAGTCAGCTATCTCTCGTAATACAGTGTTTGATGGTATTGCAAAACCAATTCCTTGAGAGTCGCTCACTATAGCCGTTGTTACGCCAACAACCTGCCCCTTAAGGTTCAAGAGCGGCCCTCCAGAATTGCCGGGATTCAATGGAGCAGTTGTCTGGATAAGGTTGGCAATGGGATAACCGCCAGCCAAATCCTCGCTTAATGTCCTACCTAATGCGCTTACTATGCCAAGGCTCATTGAACCAGCTAAGCCATAAGGATTTCCGACGGCCACAACAATGTCGCCGACCCTCAACGTTGAAGAGCTGACAATCTCAAGGGGCTTAAACTCACTTTCTGGCGCATCTACGGAAAGTAAAGCAAGATCAGCGTATGGATCTCGACCAAGAACCCTAGCGGGATAACCGTTCCCATTCGCAAAAGTTACAGTGATATTTATTGCATCGGCAACCACATGATAATTTGTAACTACAACCATCAGCCCGTTATAAGCGTATACAAAACCGGAGCCTTGAACCCGGCTATAATAGGGACGACCGAAAATGTCATAGCTCACTTCAATTCCATGAACTACAACAACAGAGTCCCTGACTTTTTCGTACAATTCCACAAGCGAAACATTCTCCCCTAAAATGTACGGGACGTAAATAGTGTTATTCTGATAAAAAGTGCTATTTTGATAGACAGTATTGTTCTCATATATGATTGTTGGGGGTTTCTCTTGAAGGCTGGATACCTGTTGCTGAAGATCTAGAAGTTGGCTCTGCAACTCCCTAATGATGCTAGATAGGCTCCAATAACCAACAAAAAAGCCTGCTAGGCCAGAAGCAAGGATCAAAATAATTATTAGAACTGCGAGACTTTTTGGAGCTATCTTTTTGGGCTGCTGGGATGCGCCTTCCAAAATTGTGCCTCCACAATTCGGAGCGGCAAACAGAATTATTAAGGGTTTTCCAAAATTATGCCAAAATCATGCTTAACGCGACGTCGACAAACTTTAAGGTGGTTATTTGAAACGTAAGGTCTTAGGCACGTATATGCAGTTGGGATCAGACTCAAAGATGTCTCCTTTTTGGAAGAGAGCGGCTGTACGACATCCTCCGCAGATCTCAAGGTACTCGCAAACTGCACATTTCCCCTTAAGATTATTTTTGGATCTAATCTTTGAGAAGAATTCTGATGATTGCATTTCATCCCATATACTTTTCAGCGGCTTCTCTAACACATTGCCAATTCGGTAAACGTAATTGTAGCTGCAGGGAATGACATCGCCATTCTCAGCTATGCTCATGAACTTTCCGAAGAAGCATCTTCCCAGAAAGAAATTGTTGTACCAGCTTTCAAAGTCAGGCATGCTCCGTTGCTTTGCTACACGGGCGAAGAAGGGCGAATAGACGTTAATTGCTGGTTTTCCCTTGTAAACTGCTTGAAGCTCATAAAGCATATTCCAAGCCCACTCATACTGCTTAGGAGAAGGCACAGCCTTTAGGCATTCAGGATTGCTGCTGTAGGGTATAAGCTGATGGAAAACAACCCAACGGGCGTCATAATCACGGGCTAGATCAAGCACATGAGTGAAATCCTCGCGGCTCACATTTGTCGCAGTTTCGCTGTAATTAGCAAGGGTGTAGACAAGACAGTTTAGCAACCCCTCCTTAGAAAGTTTCTTGATGGATGAAACAGCTGCCTTATATGCACCCTTGCCTCTAATTAGATCGTTAACTTTTTCCGCACCATCTATGCTGATGGAAACTAAAACCTCATTCTTGATTATATTTTCAAAGATTTTATCGTTGAACAGCCGACCGTCCGTTATTATACTGCACTTCATTCCAATCTTTCTAGCGTAACCTATTACCTCGAAAAGGTCTTTTCTCATGAGGGGCTCGCCGCCGCTGAAGCCTACAAAGCTTGCTCCAAAATCATATATCCTATCAATAATGCGGAAAGCCTTCGATGTGTCCACGGCATTTGAGGATTTCCTTCCAGCAAAGGCACAATGGACGCAGTTGCTGCTGCATGAGAACGTACAAAGCCAAGGCACAATATATAGTGGACCCCTACGCTCCAAAGGAATCAGCCCGAAATTCACGCCCTTGTATTGAGCAACAACATTATTTAAGAATCATTTAAATGCTTTCATCACCACAAGCCAAAAATTTCCAGACGGGAAATAATAACATGCACCAGTGACTCTAATGTCCCAGAACATCAGGCAAATAGCCATGCAACGCATTCAAACACTCTTTCGCTTAGCCATGGAAACTCACCATGAAGACCCCCAACTGGCTCAACGCTACGTGAACATAGCCCGCAGAATAGCCATGGCCGCGAAGATAAGGTTGCCAACAGAGTATAGACGCCAAATTTGCAGACACTGCAAAAGCTTTATTTTACCCGGAGTAAGTTGTCGAGTTCGCATAAAACAAAAAAGGGAGCCGCATGTGGTGATCACCTGCCTAAAATGCGGAGACCACATGAGGATCCCCCTGAAAGGAGCAAAACGAAATTGAGTAAAATAACATCTGGGATGAAACGCCGAATAAAAAGCCAATTCACGATGGAAAAGCCCACCATATGGATTGGTAAAAATAAGGTTTCCCCGAGGCTACTTGAAGAAATTAAAAAGCAGCTTGATAAAAAGGAAATATTGAAAATCAAAATATTGAAAAAAGCCATTGAGGGCGAAGAGGCCGCCAAAATAGCAGAAACAATCTCAACAAAAACGGGAGCTACCCTGATTGAGGTTAGGGGACACACATTTGTGCTTTATAAACGAAAACAAAGTTCATAAAAAGTGAAAAGCCTTTATATTTGGGGCTTGGTGAATTAGTGAAGAAACGCGAGGAAACAGAAGTTGCCAACACCATATGATGTTCCAGCAAACGAGTTCATTCAAAAGTTAGCCCACTATCTGAAGGCTAATGTTGATGAGATAACGCCACCTCCATGGGCAAATATTGTGAAAACCGGAGCGCATACTCAAAGGCCTCCGGAAAACCCGGACCAGTGGTATATTCGATGCGCTTCACTATTAAGGAAAATTTACATCCATGGACCAATAGGAATAGAGAAATTGCGTGCAGAATACGGCGGAAGAAAGGACTATGGTGTCAGGCCTGAACACGCAGTTAAGGCAGGAGGGGCTATTATTAGAAAGGCTTTACAGCAACTTGAGGCTGCCGGATTCATTGAAAAGTTCCAGAATAAAGGGAGAAAAATAACTAAAAAGGGAAGAAAACTTCTAGAGGATATAGCTGATGAGGTAATGAAAAGTCTCATTAAGGAAAAGCCGGAGATGAAAAAATACATAGAGGGCGGCTAAAGGTGTCAGACGAATTGTCAAACGAGGAGATTGAAGAGATTCGACAGAGAAAGCTTATTGCGCTACAGAGAAGACTAGCCGAAGAACAGCGAAAGGCTCAGATGAAGCAGCAGCTTGAAATGCAGAAACAAGCAATACTACGAACAATACTCACTCCGGAAGCTAGACAGAGGCTTACAAACCTAAAGCTAGTTAAGTCAGAATTTGCGTCCCAACTGGAATTATATCTAATCCAATTAGCTCAGCAAGGAAAGCTACCAGTCCCCCTGACAGATGAACAACTCAAAAAAATATTAATTCAACTTCAATCACAGAAACGTGAAATAAGGATAAGAAGGATGTAAAAGTTGGCAAGATATAAGCCCACAGCTAAAAAGAGAAGACTTGCAAAGGCAGGAAAACAGAACAGGGCTGTCCCAGCCTGGGTTATAGCCAAAACCGCAGGTAAATTTAGGACACATCCTCAAAGAAGAAACTGGAGAAGACAGAAAATAAAGGCCTAAAAGGTGATAGCCGTGGAAAACGAGACAAAAGTTAAAGAACAGCCAGAAAAAGCTGAAGAATCTCCAAAAGAGCCTACAGAGAAAGCTTCGGAAGTAAAGAAGGAAATAGAAAAAGTCGGTGAGGAAATAGCTGAGGAGAGATTTTACACAGTTCCGCTTGGCAGAGCCTGGCTTGTACCACCTAACAAGAGGGCGCCTAAGGCTATGAGAATATTGAAGGAGTTCGTTAAAAGACATATGAAGCTTAAGAGCATAAAAGAGGAAGAGGAGGATAAAGGCGAAGAGCAAAAGAAGCTCTTCATAGATAATAAAGTTAATGAGAAAATCTGGAGCAGCGGCATAGAGAAGCCTCCTCGAAAGATCCGTATAAGGGCTGTAAAGGATAAGGACGGTAACGTTAGAGTTTACTTGGCTGAAGGAGACTAATGTGGCAGTATTCCTCACAAATCTCTTTGGAAGTGCAAGCATAGGGGTATACGCCCTAGCCACAGAGAAAATACTAATAGTCCCGAGTTCTGCATCTCGGAAGAAAGCCGAAAAAATGAAGAATTGGCTTAATGTTGAGCTTATTCACACAAATGTCGGTGGCTCAATTTTGGCGGGATCACTTGCTTGTGCAAACTCGAATGGAATAATTCTTCCTCATTTCGTGAGGGACGAAGAAGTGGAACTCATAAAGGCTGTCTTCGATGGAAACATAACGATAATGGAGACCAAGAGGACAGCTTATGGAAACATGGTTTTGGCGAACGATTACGGAGCAATAGTTGATCCCAGACTCAAAGCCTCTGATATAAAGAAAATTTCAGAAACGCTTGGTGTTGAAGCAGTTCCCGGGCAAATCGCCAACCTACCGTATGTTGGGTCTCTAGCTGTGGCAACAAACAAGGGAGTTCTTGCGCATCCTATGCTGACTGATGATGAACGAAAACTTTTGGAGGATGTTTTAAAGGTTCCTGTTGAAGTAACTACGATTAACTGTGGAATACCATACGTTAGAACTGGATTAATTTGCAACACTCATGCAGCTATTGCTGGTTCCCTAACAACAGGTCCAGAAATGTTTATAATTGAACATGCTTTGGGTTTAGTGAAGGAAGATGAGCGAGTTGAAAGTCTTCAAAGTGGTCGGTGAGATTCGAAAACCGAACTTTGAGATACCATTTAAGAAAGAGATTGTAGCGCTCAAGCTAGAGCAGGCGCTGGAAAAGGTTTACTGTGAAATTGGCAGCAGACATAGGGCTAAGAGATCACAGATAAAGATCATTAAGGTTGAAGAGATTTCACCTCAAGAAGTTGAAGATTTGCTGGTAAAGAAATTATTAGCTGGAGAAGGGGTGCGGTGACAGGGAATATTGAGGAGGAGCTTAGAAGGTTAAGCGTGGAGATACGCCTTCTGGAGCAGACAGCCGAGACCATAACGGCAAGGATAAATATGATTAACGCAACCATGGCGGAGTTAACCTACGCAATCATAACCTTAGGAGAGCTTGAAAAGGAGAAGGGAAACGCGGAGATATTGATTCCAATAGGCGGGGACACGTATATAAAAGCAAAGCTTGAAAACCTAGAGAAGGTCACCGTGGGAATAGGAGCTGGCATTTCCATAGAGAAAACGCCACAGGAAACCAAGGAAATCATCAATAAGAGGTTAGAGAACCTTGAGAAGGCAAGGGAATCTCTTCAGCAGCAACTAGCTCAAGTTGCAGAACGAATAAATGCTGATAGAGAAAAAGCTGAGGAACTAGCTACTGCCCTTAAGAAGGGGACATCGCCCAAGAATGTTCGAGAAACTTAAAGCAGGTTTAGGCAGTCTAGTAAATAAGATCATAACAGTAGAGCTCAAAGCTGAGAATCTCCGTTCAATTCTTTCAGAATTTAAGTTGAACTTAATAGAGAATGATGTAGCAGTTCCGGTTGCAGAGCATATATGCAACGAGCTTGAAAGGCGCCTTAATGGAGTTCAAATTAAAAGACTCGAAGATAAAAGGAAAATCGTTGAGAAAAACCTTAGAGAAATAATTTTGGAAGTAATGTCAACAAATACCAAATTAGACATTTTTAAGATGCTTGAAGAGAAGAAAGGAAAAAGAGAACCGTTTGTAATAATTTTTGTTGGAGTAAATGGCACAGGAAAAACAACAACCATAGCTAAAGTGGCCCGTCTTTTAACCATTAAGGGGTATTCTGTTGTACTCACATGCAGCGACACATACCGTGCAGGATCCATCGAACAGTTAGAAGCTCACGCAAAGCGTTTAGGCTTAAAGACAATAAAGCATAAGTATGGAGCTGACCCAGCAGCAGTTGCTTATGACGCTATAAATTATGCTAGGGCCCATGGCATAAACGTTGTATTAATAGACACCGCTGGTAGAATGCAAACAGATCGAAATCTGATGAACGAGCTTGCGAAAATCAAGCGTGTAGTAAACCCTGACTTAACAGTTCTAACGGTTGACTCTTTAACCGGAAATGATGCAGTCAAACAGGCAGAAGAATTCCATAAAGGCGTGGGAATAGACGCTTCTATACTAACAAAGGTTGACGCTGACGTTAAGGGAGGATCCGCTTTAAGTGTCACATACATCACAAAGAAGCCTATAATATTTATTGGAACTGGGCAAAAATATGAGGATATAGAGGATTTTAAACCGGAAAAATTTGTGGAAATGATCTTAAAATAAAACGGTTTAACGAGAATCGCCACGTTTAATAATGAAACGAAGCCTTTTTGAAACTTCTTTAAAGCCTAAACCTTCAAACATGGCTAAAGATGGAATATTACCCGAATAAACATCAGCTTCAACATAATCCGCGCCTCTTTTTGTGAACCAATCAAGCATAGCCCTTACAAGGGCTTTGCCTATACCCTTCTCCTGATAGGGTTCATCAACGAAACAATCGCAAATGTATCCCCTTTTACCCTTATAAGACCATGGTTGACTAATCCAGCCAAGGGAATAACCAATGACCTCACCATCAAGCTCCGCCACGAAGACCACAGTGTTCTGACCCTTAATATTTTTTAAAATCCACTTAGGGTTCTGGAATTCGCTGGGTTCAGGAGACCATGGAGTCTGCAGTGCTTTCATCCTTACCAAGCTTCTCGGATAGCTTAATTATTGCCTGCAAGTCATCCTCCCTGGCATGTCGGATAATAACTTTTAGGGGCATAATTTCTTGAGACATATCTTTAGAAGAATGCATAAAATCACCTTTATAATCTCAGCAGAGTTAGCTTAAGTTTAGCTCTTGCTGGATAGATTAGAAGCCAAAGCCGGATGTGTAAGGTCCTCATTTGGATCTATGGTTTCAATACGCATCTTTCTCCATGTATATCTTGGAAGGCTTGCCATGCCAAGGACTTCGAAACGGAATAACGCGGACTTATACCAGTTTATTCCAGGATTCTTGTCGGTGGCGAATCCAAGTTTCGAGGCAAATCCCTCATAATTCACATCATCATAGTTCATAGGATACACGGAAAAGTCCGGAATAAGGTCGGTTACTACACAGTTCATCCTTGCAAGAAGCTTTTGGATGGCTAGCCATTTTTTAAGCGATGCCTCATAACGCGTTAGACCGAAATATCCTACACCGTTTTCCTTAAGGGCGGACACTCCACGCACTATGAAGGCCCTCAGGCCTGAAAAAGTTTCAAGAGGTTCCGAGGAGAAAACGTCAAAAAATCCTCGAAGATCAGCGGGTAACGGATCAGCAACGTTATATTCAATGAATTCTATATCTAAACCATAATCTTGGTTGACGGCCTTTAAGAAATTTCCTAACCGCTTGTCGATATCCAAAACAACGATGCGCGAAGGAAGCCTAGTTAAAGCTAAAGCGATGCTTAACAAATCATCGTCGCCAATCAAAATGAAGCTCTTTCCATCTAAATCACCATAGTGATGCATTAATGCCACTCTTGCAACCACATCCTGCTCCAGCATGTATCCCTGGAAAAAGTCAAGAATTGGAGGAGGCCGTTTCGCAGTTATACGCTTAAATTCCTCCAGAACTTCTGTAAACTTTGCCTGCGGGATTATACGCTTACCTAGACATGACGGGCAAATTTTAGCTTTAAATTTTAAGCTTTCTAAGTTTATTTGACATCTTCCTTTTTCAGTAATATAGAAAACGCCTTTATCCGCAGCTACAAAGTTTCTCTCCCGGAGGTTTCTTAACGCTGTAACAAATTCATTTAGCGTGCAGTTAGAATTGTCAAGCAATTCCCAGAAATTCCTATTTGAAACGGCGAGTTCATGCAATATTGCCAGTTCCACCCTTTCCAATGACATCCCTCCTGATTACTCTCTTCTTAACAATTTTTGGTCGGAGTTCTTCTTTTAGCAGCTGGAAAGTCCTCAAAGCTGGTTCACCGTTGCCACATGTGAAAATGTCTAATGCTACGTAACAATATTCAGGCCATGTATGAACACTTAGATGCGACTCGCTTAGGAGGTAGATTGCAGAAACACCATGAGGCTCAAATTGATGAAAACTTGAAGAAACAACATGAAGTCCGGATTTAGAAACTACCCTATCCAAAATGTTCCGTAGGTCTTCCACCTTGGATATTTTCCCAGGGTCCACCCCTCGAAACTCGGCGATAATGTGGATGCCCATACCGAACACCCACCATTACCGTCGAGCATCTGAGGATGACCAGCAGCATATTTTACTGACATATGCATATGTTTTTGTCCTCTAAGCTGACGCAGAGGGCTTTTATTTATAAATTTTGCGGTCTAAGAACTATAAGATCCTTTAAAGTAATTGCGTTCCAGTCAATAATGTCTCATGAAATAAGATTAACCAATTCATCATTAAAAAATGATTTAACAACATTTCTAATATCTTCCAAGAAGCTTTAGCAGTATAGCTTTTGCTGAATACAGTCTATTCTCGCTTTGTTCATATATTATTGACTGGGAACTTTCAATGATATCCTCAGATATCTCGTATCCACGATGGATTGGCATGTCGTGCATTATGTAGGCGCTGCTTCCCTTCATAAGCTCCTTGTTAATTTGGTAGGGCATCATAGTTTTGATGCGTCTCTCTTTTTCAGCGGCAAATCTCGGATCTGTAAAGAACTCCATGTCAACCCAGGTGTCAGTATAGACGAAATCTGCATCCTTAACGGCTTCTCGAGCATCTAATGTTGTTTTCCATAAACCAGTTTTTCTGGCATTCTCCAGAAGATAGTCATCCCTTGATGGTTCATTAAAGATCGGGGTTACTGTTGTTATTTCAATCCCTAATTTGGTACATCCCTCAATAAGCGAATTGCAAACATTGTTATGGACGCCTATATAAACTAGCTTAAGCCCCCGCAGCCGACCCTTCTTCTCCTTCATGGTCATTAAATCAGCTATAACTTGGCTGGGATGGTACTTCTCGTCACAGCCATTAATCACCGGAACCCTTGAGGCCTTTGCCATGACTTGTAGATCGCAATTCCTGAGAAGCCTTGCCAAGATACAATCAACATTTCTTGATAAATACTGGGTTTCATCATAGATGTCTGCTATTGTGAAGTTTGTAGCTCTCCAGTCAATATAGAGGGCGTGACCTCCCATTTGGGTCATTGCAACCTCGAAGGAAACCCTTGTACGTGTAGAGGTTTTCTGGAAGATCATGGCAAGGGATTTACTGTCTAAGGCTTTACGATACTTCTCTGGATTTTGCTTAACCTCAATTGCCATTTCAATCAATTTTTCAAGCTGCTCGCCAGATAATTCCTTAAAATTGATCAGATGCATCATTACACCATTCTAGCATAACATAAGTTTCAAAGCATCACTCTTATTATAAACTTTATGTAGCAATTAATTATGCAATGCGGTTCTGGATCAGATAACATGAACGTTTTGATAGCCGCATCTAAAAAGGATCCTGCAAGCTTAAACATTGTTGAACAAATTCTGAAAAACTATCCATTTGGCGTAACTATGGAAAAATTTCAGGAAGCACCAGTCTACTCCTACAAGGCTAATGACAGAAGCATAGCGCTAACCATTCTGGATTATGAGCTGGTATATGCACAGAACATAACCGAGTTTTCACCCCACCCTGAACTAGTAGTTTTTGTTTCGAGACATAGCAGCGCCAGCGGAACCCCAACCCTCTCCGTGCACACTCCCGGAAATTTTGGAGAGGCGGAATTAGGAGGAATCCCAAGGAAAGTTTCAGTTTCCCCCGCGACGGCGATGGCGAAAGCCCTAAAAACAATGGCGAAAATCCTCAGCGAGAAAAAACTCGCGTACAGGGTGTCATATGAATGCACCCATCATGGACCATCTTTAGATGTGCCAGCAATGTTCGTCGAGCTAGGAAGCACGCCAAGGGAATGGGAAGACAAAGAGGCTGCAGAGGTTGTCGCCAAAGCAGCTATGGAGGCTGCCTTAGACTTCAAAGAGAATCAGGCAAAGGCTGTTATAGGCATAGGGGGGCCGCACTATAACGAGAAGTTCACTAGAATGGCCTTGGAGGATGCTATTGCTTTCGGGCATATGATACCAAAGTATGCAATGGAACATGTCGACGAGCATATTTTGAGACAATGCATCGAAAGAACTTTTGAGAAGGTCGAGTTTGCAGTTTTAGACTGGAAGGGCATGAGGGGGAAGGATAAAGATAGAATTATCAAACTGCTTGAAAAGGCAAATTTACAATTTAAGAAAGTTTGAATCATCATTCCTATAGAAAAGTTAATAGAAAAGCATGTCAATCTATCAAACAATTTGCTGGTAACTAAAATGGGCTTAAAATCCTTCCTATTACAATGCACAAAAACTTTAAAGCTTGCGGTGAAGCCAACAAGAAGCGAGCTTTGGCTTTCAATAAGAATATGCTTCTTAGGTGTAGGTGCTGTTGGATTTATAGGATTCATAATAAAGTTGCTCGCTAGCATTGTTCCGTATTAGCACATTCGAGGGCAAGTTATGGAGAAACAACCCCCAACGAAAATTTTTGCCGTGAGAATAACAACGGGACAGGAGAGAAATGTGGCGAAACTTTTAGCAGCAAGAGTGGAGATGAACAAAATTCCGATAAAAGCTATCCTAGTTCCAGATGCGCTGAAAGGTTACATTTTCGTCGAGGCTGAAGGACCACATTTCGTCGAACAGGCCATAGCCGGAATCAAGCATATAAAATCTAAGGTTCCAGATTTTGTTAATTTCACTGAAATAGAGAAGTATATTGTCAGAAAACCAGTTATCGAGGAATTAAGCGAAAATGATATAGTTGAAGTTACAGGAGGACCATTTAAAGGAATGAAGGCAAAAATAACCCGAATCGACAAAGCCAAAGAGGAAGTTACCCTAGAACTCCTTGAGGCAACGTTTACGCTGCCAATAACCGTCCATTCAGATTATGTTAAGCTTATAGAAAAAGCGAGAACTGAAGGAGGTGTATGATGGGCGAGAAAAAAGTTGTAGAGCTTCTTGTAAGTGGAGGACAAGCGACAGCCGGGCCTCCTTTGGGACCAGCGCTGGGACCATTAGGAGTGAACGTTTTAGCCGTTGTCAACAAGATAAACGAGTTGACTAAAGATTACGCTGGAATGAAAGTTCCGGTAAAAATTACGGTTGATCCTGAGACAAAACAATTTGAAGTCAACGTTGGAACTCCAACTACGTCAGCTCTAATCGTAAGTGAATTAAAAATCGAGAAGGGTTCAGGAGCTCCAAATAAAGAAAAAGTTGGCAATCTTACCATGGAACAGGTCATTCGAATAGCAAAAATTAAACGACCAGAACTCCTCTCTAAAACATTAAAATCCGCAGCTAAAGAGATACTGGGAACATGTGTCAGCATGGGAGTAACCGTTGATGGTAAGGATCCAAGGGAGGCTATCAGAGATATCGATGATGGAAGATATGATGAAATATTTGCTAAGAGTGAAAGTTAAGGGAACATTTTTATAATGCCTTTTTAATCCATGAATGGCGCGGGACCTTTAAAATGCCAATAGAACAGAAAACCATACTAGCCGCGGTTAAAGAAGCTAAAGGGAAGGCTGGTAAAAGGAACTTCGTTCAATCAATTGAACTTATATTGAACCTACAGGATATAGATATGAAATCTACAGAGGGTAGACTTCAAGAGAATATAGAACTGCCGTTCCCGCCTCCTAGAAAAGCAAACAAAATCTGCATAATCGCCACAGGAGAGTTGGCGCTTAAGGCAAAAAAGGCTAATGCCGATTTGATTATCGATAAGGATCAGCTTGAAAGCTTGGCGGGTAAGAAAAAGGATTTGAGGAAAATAGCCAATGAATACGATTTCTTCTTGGCAGAAGCCCCCCTAATGCCCCTTGTTGGCAAAGTTTTTGGCGCAGTTCTAGGCCCTCGCGGTAAGATGCCTATCCCGATTCCTCCCACGGCTAACATTGAAAGTTTGATAGATAAGTACAGGAAAACTGTCTCTGTGAGATTAAGGAATCAGCCGGTAATTCAGTGCCGTGTCGGAACAGAGGATATGAAGGATGAAGAAATAGCAGAAAACATACAGGCTGTTTTAAGGGCTGTAGAGGCAAAATTGAAGAGAGGTATAAAGAACGTTAAATTTGTTTACTTGAAAACTACAATGGGCAATACTGTGAAAATTAAACCATAGGAGAGGAAGCATCTGCCAACTCAACAAGTTTTAGAAAAGAAAGTTAGTGAAGTTGAAGAGATAGTACATCTTTTAAAGCAATACAAAGTTGTTGGCATAGCTAGCCTTCACAAGATAAGGGCGACTCAACTCCAAGAACTAAAAAAGAAACTAAAAGATGTTCACATGAGGGTTATAAAAAACACTCTAATGAAGAGAGCTATTGAAAAATGTGAAGACAAACCTAAACTCAAAGAGCTGGAAAAATATCTGACAGGATCGAATATTTTCTTATTCACAAACGCTAATCCTTTTAAACTCGCATTAACCCTAGAAAAAAGCAAAGTTTTCACCACAGCTAAAGCCGGAGATATAGCGCCCTCAGATATAATCGTTCCCGGCGGGAATACAGGATTCCCTCCAGGTCCAGTAATAAGCCAGCTAAATGAGGTGGGCTTACCCACTCGAATAGAATCTGGAAGCGTCTGGATAAACAAAGACACAGTGGTGGCTAAGAAGGGCGAGGTTATCTCTGAAAAACTTGCAAGTGTTTTGTCAAAACTTGGAATAAAGCCAATAGAAACAGGACTAATGATGCGAGTTGCATATGCTGATGGTCTCGTAATGGAAGACAAAGACCTCAAATTGGATATAGAGAGCGTGAAAAAACAATTAGAGACTTCTCAAAGCGAAGCCTTCAAATTATCCATAGGCATAGCTTATCCGACTAAGGAAAACATTCATGCCTTAATACAGATTGCCCATCAAGAAGCATATGCTCTTTCCATAGGCGCAGTTATACCGACGAGGGAGACGATCAGAGAACTCATCCAAAGGGCATACATTGAAATGTTAAGTTTAAGTACTAGATTGTCTAGCTTAGAAGAGAATATTAAACAGCTTGAAAAAGGTTAAAATACTTGAATGTAGAGGTGAAAGGGTATGGAATACATTTACGCCGCAATGCTCCTTCATAAAGCCGGAAAAGAGATAAACGAAGAAAACTTAACCCAGGTTCTAACAGCGGCTGGAGTAAACGTTGACGCGGTGAGGGTTAAGGCGTTAGTGGCATCCTTGGCGGAAGTTAACATTGACGAAGTTATAAAGTCTGCTCCCTCTGTGATGACCTCCCCAGCGGCTCCAACAGCAGCTACAGCAGGAGCAGCTGCTCCTTCAGAAGCCAAACCTAAAGAAGAGGAGAAAAAGAAAGAGGAAAAGAAAGAGGAAGAAGCTCTCGAAGGACTTGCAGCGCTGTTTGGGTAAATCCATCTACTCTGTCCCCAAAAGCCCGGCAAATTTAAGAGCGATGTCAATTAATTTTTATTTATATGAGAATATGTAGCGCATGCTTACTTGGAGTAAACTGTAGATATGATGGCAAAGGCGCGGCAAACGAAAAAGTAATTTCCTTATTAAGGAAGGAAGTTCTAATTCCGGTTTGTCCAGAACAACTTGGCGGATTGCCCACGCCAAGGGAACCCGTGGAACTTAAAGGAAATAGAGCCTTCACAAAGTCTGGAAAAGATTTAACAGATAACCTTGTACGAGGAGCAAAAGAAGTTTTAATGTTAGCTAAATTATTCAACATCAGAGAGGCCATTTTAAAGCAGGGAAGCCCATCCTGCGGCTGTGGAAGAATATATGATGGAACATTCTCCGGCAAAACTGTTAAAGGTTACGGAATAACGGCAGCTCTATTGATGGAAAACGGAATTAGAGTAATCTCAGAAAAAAACCTATGAGTAACATTGACAACTTTAACCTTCCGGAAAATTTCTCACCCGCATTTTCATCGCGAAATACAAAAGGGCTGGCAGCCAACCGCATATTATCATAAGGGTTCCCGGAAAGGCTGTCATCCTGAAGTTTAGTATCACCATTTCAAAGATGAAAAATGATAATGCCATGGTAAAAGCTGATATGACTGCTGGTAATTTGCCGAATTTTTTTAATGTTTGGAGGGCTAAAAGTCCCGCGAAAAAGAAGTCGCCTAAGCCAAGGGACATGTAAAGTGTGCCGAACTGCGTTGTGATACGCGGTATTGTCGGCATGGTTATTAGAACTGGAAGTTTAAGCTCAGAGACACGAGTTGCGGCAGAAACCATCGTTCCGGTAACTAGAACGAGCATGATGTCTACCACTGTCAGAAGGCTAACAAAGATTAGGGTGGTTTCAAACCTAAATAACTGGCCAATATAGAGAATTATTAATATAGCGAATATGGCACCGTAAATGTTTAGCAGATAAGGAAACCACATGATGGTTTCTCCATAGAAAATGTATGAGGTCAAGAATAAAGCTGGCGGGAGCGCTGCCAGGTACCACCGTGCCGCAAGGTTTTTCCGCCTCCTTTCATACACTATTGCAAGTGCTGAGAAAACACATAGGCAACAAAGGACAATAAATCCATAAGCCCTCAGGCCGCTTAAACCGAAACTAACAAGGCTTGCCAGTGCTGTTAATAGGCATATTAATGCGAACACCGCAAAAAAGAGTATGGCACTCCTTTTTCGAGTATCTGATAGTATATAAGTGAATGTGAAGAGGAGGAGCGAATAAGCGAAAAGGAATACGGTGACAATGGCTAATTGAGGAACAAAGACTATAACGGAAACCATTATACTAATAGCAATCACAAGTAGTAGAGCATCACTGGTTTTCAGTTCTTTCTTCTCAAAGGTTGCCTTTAATTTTTCCTCGACTTTTTCATTCAAGAATAGAGCAACTATAGTAATTGCAAAGAGGGCGGCGGGCATAGCAACATCGAAGTACATAGAAGTAACTACCGGAGTCAAACATTTAAGTCTTTAAAATCCGAGGGAAACTTTGAAAACGGCTAATGAGGCTATAATGGCCTCCTCTGTGCGCACGGTTTCAGTTTTCTGATCGGGAATTGTGTTGACAACAAAGTCTACAATCTCATCCAGCTTAAGCCCTTCAAGTTTAGCTATTTCATATAGACCTTGCGTTGGAGAACCAAAAGCTATAAGGATTGTTTTAACGTTCATCCACCTTCTAAGGATTGAATCTTTACAACCTTCAAATGGAATACCATGCTTGGATGTGGCCACTTTTAGGTCGAATTTTCTCTCCAAAACAAGTTTCCCAAAAGAGTTATCCCAGACGGTAACGCTGTAACCCCAGTAGTCCGGGATTTCTTTACGGTTCACCAGATTTGCCAACACCTGTTTGTCAAGGCTTACGATTTTTACTGTTACCCGCCTACCCAAAGGAATTCGAACTCCCGGAATTAAGGCAGGCTTCTCAACGCCGATATCAACAAGAACGCCATCCCCTGTCCTTGAAAACACAACACCTTCTCGGTAGTCACCTATTCTCAGATCCCTAATCCTACCGCCTATCGGGTGATGCGGCGTTCTCAACGGCGGAAGAATCCCAGCATACCTCAGTTCAGGTTTAATTTTGAAAAGTTTTTTCCGCAAATATTGAGGAGTTTCCATGTAATTGAGCAGAGTTGAAATTAATTCTATATCCCCCTTTTGATCTATACTAGGCTGGTCACTGTAGATTATTATCTCCTCAACACCAAAAATTGCGGCAGCTCTTCCTATAATACCAATCTTTTGCGTCTTTTCACGCAGATGCGGAACATCAGAAACCACTGAAGCGGGTATAGCAACCGATATTTTTTTCCTTTCCACGCTAATTCCTACATATAAGCCTGTACAAATAGTTAACTAACCCTTAGAAGAAGTTATAAGGCTGTGCCAAAGCTTAAAGGCGAACTTTTCTAAGTTTTAAATGGTGCAAAAATTGCATGCTACTGCATGTTTGGATGATTTAAACCATATCAGAAGCGTTGACAAAGGCGGTATGCTCTCCTTTTGCATGGACACGCCAAAACATTACAAAGAAGCCTTGAGAATGGCAGATAAGGTGACTGTAAATTACTCAAAACCAAAGGCCATAATTGTCGCTGGAATGGGAGGATCAGCCATCGGAGGGGAACTTCTAAAAGACTGGGGACGGGACAACGTTAAAGTTCCAATAGAAATTTGCAGAGAATATTCTCTTCCAGCATATGCTGACGATAAGACCTTGGCATTTATACTGAGCTATTCTGGAGAGACTGAGGAAACTTTGAACGCTTTTCTGGAAGCTGTAAAAAAGAAGTGCATGGTAATATGCGTAAGCTCGGGAGGGGCGCTTTCAGATTTTACTGAGAATATGGGTTTTCCTAATTTACGCATCCCCGCTGGACTTCCTCCCCGCGCGGCCCTTCCATACTTATTTGCTCCACTGTTAATCTTTATGGAAAAACTCGGTCTCGTATCAGAAGTTGAGGGGGAAGTATCCGATGCCATAAACGTAATGGAGCAAGTTTGCCTAGAGAATTCACCTGAAAGACCTTTAATGGAAAATTTCTCTAAAAAATTAGCGGCAAACGTTAATGGAACAGTTCCGGTGATTTACGGTTTTAGCTTTTATCGTTCAGTCGCCCAACGTTTTAAGCAGCAGTTCAACGAGAATAGTAAGGTCCCTTCTAAGTGGGAAGTTTTCCCCGAGTTGAACCACAATGAGGTTGTTGGTTGGGAAAGGGCTGAAATGTTTACAAAGCATTTTTCAACGATACTTATTCGCGACAAAAATGAAAGCGAAGAAATTCGAAGACGTATTGAGTTCACAAAGGAGTTAGCCTTGAATAGGACTGCAGGAGTTTATGAAGTTTGGAGCAGAGGCGAGAGTAAACTTTCAAAGATGATCTCAGCGTTGCTTATTGGAGACTTCACAAGCACATATTTAGCAATATTACGGGGAATAGACCCAACGCCCGTAGAGACCATCAATCGTATTAAGATGAAAATTGCAGAGATTGGAACTAAAGAGAGAATACTGCAAGAGCTGAGAAAGTTCCTTTAGCTTGGCTTATTAAGGAATTCCATGAATAGGGCCTCAGCCTCTTCGAGGGACAGGAGTTGCGGGGGATTTTTGAAAGCGTAAGCACATATTGGGAGAACCGCTCCCCTCAATTTTCGATTTAAAGCTATTTTTACGGCCCTTATAACATCTAAAAGCACTGATCCAGCGTTTGGCGCATCCACTGTTGAGAGGCGTATATCCATTCGCATTGGAGCCCCGCAAAAATACTGCCCTGCAATCCAGAAGTAGCTATCCCGTCTGTTCTGCAGGAAATCCACGTAATCCGTGGAACCCGCAACCACCTCGGCCTCGTATGGCAGAGAAGCCTTAACGGATCTTGTCTTAATGGTTCTCTTAACTTCACGGGTTCGATCTAGCGTATCAAGGGATTCTGTGCCTCCGCCAACATCAAGCTGATAAGTTTCAGTAATACGCACGCCATGCCTAGAAAGCAGTTGGAGGATAGTCCTATGCAAAGCTGTGGCACCCACTTGATCAACTAAGTCATCTCCAACGACTGGTAAGCCAGCACCCTCGAAACGTTTAATCCAAATCGGGTTACTTGCAATATGAACGGGTGTTACATTAACAAAGGCGCATCCAGCCCTTAATGCCTGCTCGGCATACCACTCAGAAGCCTTAACAGCGCCACTCGGAAGAAGATTGACCACAATTTCCGCACCGTTTTCTTTTAGGGCTTTGGCAACATCAACTTCGGGGGAATCACTTATTTGTACAACATTCCGCGTGTATTCGCCTACACCATCTAGAACCGGCGCCTTTTGAACTATTACCCCGGAAGGAGGTAGATTAAGTATCTTTGGAGCGTTATTTGGAGGTGCAAAAATAGCTTCAGATAGATCTTTACCAACCTTTCGGCTGTCTATATCAAAAGCCGCTACGATTTTTATATCCCTCGGATGGAAACCTCCAAGGAATAGATTCCTTAATCCAATAGACTCCTGACTATTTTCGATTTTGCTGTAATAGTAGAGGCCTTGAACCAATGCAGAGGCACAGTTTCCAACACCAGCTAATGCAATATTTATCGCCGCCAAATTCGGCACCACCGTTAGATCGTCCTTATCTAAACACGGCCTTATAAATTTCTACTGATACAACATGGAGGGTGTACATTAAATCAATGCGAGATTCCAACTTAGCTGACACCTTAAAGGTTTATTATTTAGAATGCCATAAAGCCCTTTAAAATTAAAAGTTGGGGGAAGAATGGAAAGCAGGACAAAGCCGGCGGACAAATTTACGATAATTAGCGAGCTAGCTCGTCGCAGAGGGTTCTTCTGGCAGGCTTACGAGATGTACGGTGGGGTTAGCGGATTTATAACCTATGGGGATATAGGGGCAAGACTGAAGAGGAAAATTGAGGATAAGGTTAGAGAGATATTCTCAAGAAAAATCGGAATCATGGAGATAGAAGCGCCTATAATTGCCCCTGGAAAAGTTTTTGAAGCATCAGGCCACGTGGAGAATTTCAAAGAACCTATGGTTGAATGTCTTAAATGCAAGAGAAAAATCAGGGCGGATCATTTACTTCAAGAAACTATAGGAATTAGCCCCTCAGAAGCGGAAAAACTAGGCTTGAAGGAAATTAAAGAGGTTATAGAGAAGCATGGGATCAAATGTCCAGATTGTGGTGGAAGCCTAAGCGAGCCCAGATACTTTCTTACAATGTTTACTACAACCATAGGACCCTATTCGGATGCGATAGGCTATGGGCGGCCAGAAGCAGCGCAAGGCATATTCGTGGAATTTAGACGTTTATACGAGCTGGGAAGGGAAAAACTTCCATTCGGCGCCATGCAAATAGGACACGCACTAAGAAACGAAATTTCCCCTAGGCAGGGCTTGATAAGGCTTAGGGAGTTCACCATAATAGACATTGAGTTTTTCTTTGATCCTGAGGATCCAAGATGCTTCATTCTAAAGGATGTGGAAAATGAAAAGCTGAGACTTCTACTGGCTGAGACCAGACTACGCGGCTCCGATGAACTCATGGAAGTAACTGTTGGAGAAGCCCTCAAAAAAGGTTACATAAAGGTTCCATGGCAAGCCGCTTTCATGGCTCTAGCCAAAAAACTTTTAGTGGAATTAGGCGTTCCAGAGGATAAGCAACGCTTTATAGAGAAACTTCCATGGGAACGCGCCCACTATTCAAAACAGAGCTTTGATCAGGAAGTCTACGTTGACCGCTGGGGCTGGATTGAAGTGTCAGGCCATGCCTACAGAACAGACTATGACTTAAGGCAGCATATGCAATATAGCGGCGTTGACACTCGGATATTCAAAGAATATGAAAAACCAATCGAAAGAGTGAAAAAAGTCGTTAAGCCTTTAATGGCCAAGCTCGGGCCCGCCTTCAAAAATGATGCTCAAAAAATTGCAAAAATGCTCTCTGAAGTTGATCCAATAGAAGTTGAAGCATCCATTAAAGAGAAGGGATATTATATGCTTGAAAATTACAGGATTCTGCCGGAGCACTTAGAAATTATAACGGAGGAAACTAAAGAAACTGGAAGACACTTCATACCCCATGTAACTGAGCCAAGTTTTGGCGCGGATAGGCTCGTGTATGTTACTTTGGAATATGCTTACAGGGTTAAAGACGATAGGGTTATATTGAGTCTCCCACGGGATATCGCGCCGATACAAATAGGCGTGTATCCGCTGGTAAATAGGGACGGATTGCCGGAAAAGGCGCAGCAGGTGAGTCAAATGCTTATGGAGGAAGGTTTTATAGTGGAGTATGATGAAGCTGGATCTATTGGGAGAAGATATGCAAGGGCGGACGAAATAGGAATTCCTCTTGGAATAACTATTGACTATGAAACTTTAAAGGATGACACTGTAACAATTCGTGACCGGGACACATGGAAACAGGTAAGAAATCGCATTGACAACCTACCAGACCTCTTGCATAAGTATTTCCTAAAAAAGATTAACTTCGAGGACTTAGGAAGAACCCTTTAAGCTAGCTTCGTTACATTTTTTAATACTTTCACCATACTTATTCACAGGAAAACTGTGCCAGTATTGCGGCGGGAAGAGAGATTTGGTGCTTCCAGCAGAAACTGAGGAACGTATCAAGATCAGAGCGTTGAACCTTTGCCAAGAACACTTAAGGAAAGTTTTGGATCTAACCAGAAAAGTCCCGCAAATGATTGACTGCTTTATTAATAAGGACGCGGCGAAGGCTAAACAGATATACAACGAAATAACATTGGGCGAGGCTGAAGCAGATAACATGAGACGCTTGATTTCACGGGAGTTGGCCCAGATGGGCGCCATACTAATAAGCAGGGAGGATTTTCTACGATTTGCCAACTTGACAGGTGAAATCGCAGATTTTGCTGAGGGACTTGCCTATCGCCTTTTCAAAATAATGGAAAATAACTGGCATGTGCCAACAAATTTAAAAGAGGAACTCTTGAAACTTTCTGAGGCTGTGCTGGATACTGTAATCAAGCTCAGGGAAGTAGTATTAGTTCTAAGCTATGGTTCCTCAAAGGCTTTAGAGAGAGCCAGCGAGGTGGAGGTTGCTGAAAGAACCGTGGACGAATTGTACCGTGCCCTCGACATGAAGCTGCTCAACAGCAAGCTTGAACTCCCAGCATTATTGCTTTTGAGGGACATTGTTCAACTACTCGAAGATTCGGCTGACAAGGCGGAGGACGCTGCAGATGCGGCAAGAGCCCTAGCATTTATAATGTGAAGGCATGCCAAATGCCGCGAAAAGTACCAGTTGAACTTATCGAAAACTTTCTTGTCGTCTGGAATCCGCCAGATGGTTCAGAACTTTACAAAATGGGCTTTTACGGTAAACCCCTTGGGATTCCAAAGCCAAAGATTCCAGAATTTAACGCTCCATTAATCCTTGACCTAATGGAAGGACTATATCTGGCTGAAAAGAGGATAATAAAGGTTTACGAGGGCGCTGATGGGAAAAAAGTAAGCCTTAAAAAAATGCGGCAAAAGGCAAGAAAATTATACGAGGCATTTGATGATAAATATGCGGTATACAAAGACCTACGCGAAAATGGACTCGTAGTTACTCCTGGCATAAAGTTCGGATGCGACTTTGCAGTCTACAAGTACGGACCTGGATTGGAGCACGCCCCCTACATGGTTTCAGTTAAGAAGGCCTCTTCAGAGGTAACGGCAACTGATATTGTTAAGGCTGGAAGGCTTGCAACAACGGTGCGTAAAAGGTTTATAATAGCCGTGCCGGACTTAGAGCGCAACAAAATAAAATATCTGATATTCAAATGGTTTAAGGCATAGCGAATCCCCAAAACTCACCTTTGCAGTAATATTTGATTTTCGAAAAAGCCTTTGACACGTTGATGCGGATAGACTTTTGTCGCCAAAAGTGTGGAGCCCTCATCAATGATGACATCATCAGCTATAACTGAATTCATGGCCATCTTGGTGGGATTATTGAGGTTTGATAGAACCGTGACGTGGCGACCTATAATACTGTCTTTTATTTCAGCTCCCTCCTCAATTATAGATCTATCCATAACAGCAGAATTCTCCACCACAGAATTTTTCCCAACCTTAGTATAATTGTCAATGCATGAGTTCACTATTCTTGCGCCATCATCTATTTTGCAGTGGCGACCAATTAAGACGGAGCCTTCAACTTCTATACTGCCCCGCTTAATCTTGCGGATAATTTCCTTTCTCCGTTTCATAGATTCAAAACTCTCTCCCTGAATCCAAACTCTTGATTGCCCATCTATTCTTCCACCAAAGTCTCTTAAGGAGGAGAATCGACCTTCAAGAAGGTCTCGCATGGCCTCTAGATACCTTTGCGGAGTTCCCACATCATACCAGCTCCCCTTCAAAACATATCCGTAAACTGGTCTTCCAGTTTCTATGATATATGGAATGAAGTCGTATCCAAAGTCAAGGCGTTTTCTTTCCCGCATTATTTTCTTGACATCTTCCTCCAGAAATATTTTCCTTACTTCAGGCGAAAGAAGGTACAGGCCTGTATTTGCAAGGTTTGAGGGCGCTTTATCAAGTGTTGGCTTTTCAACAAACTTTAAAATTCTTCCATCACTGTTTATCTTGGCTATTCCATAGCCTTCTACATTCTCCACCTGCCATAAGGCAATTGTCACTAAACTTTCTTTTTCAACATGAAAATTCGTAAACTCCTGCAGGTTTATATCAAAAATGTTGTCACCTTGCACAACGAAAACAGGGCCTCTTATATTATAGTAATCCATGTTTATTCTCACGGAATCTGCGCTTCCTAAATCATCCACGTTTGGCTGATATTTTATGTGTACTCGTGGGATTATTCCGTAGCGTGCTGAAAAACCGTAGCCGGACTCAAAATAGTCGTAAAGGTCCCGATAGTTTCTATAGCCTTTAACACCGAAAATGAAACTTTTAACTCCTTGACGGGCTAGGGAAAGTAGGGAAAACTCTATCAAAGGTCTGTTTAGCAGGCGTAAACAGGCTTTGCTTGTTTCGGCAGTTAACGGGAGAAGACGCTGGGCTCTACCTCCAACTGGAACTGTGACCGTCAGGTTTTCGGGGTCATAATCACTGCGCAAAAGTTTCACCTAAATTTGCTCTTAGCTAAAGAACATGTATAAACTTTCGCATAACGTGAATTTTATAATTCCAATTAAAGTCTATATTTAGCAAAGAGCTTGGGCGTCTGGAATGGGCAGAGCTGTTGGTTTTATACGTATGATGCGGCCTGTAAATTGTTTGATGATGGGTTTTGCGGTTCTAGTTGGAGCTGCCATTGCCGATTCAAAGGCTTTAACTTTTTATTGGCAGAACATGTCTTATGGGTTTTTAACGGGATTCCTACTAACAGCGGCTTCTATGGTTGTAAATGACTATTATGACAGAGAGATAGACGCCATAAACGAGCCAAATAGGCCGATTCCAAGCGGTTTAATAAAACCTAAAGAAGCCTTAACCTACGCGTTTTTATTATCAGCATTGGGCTTTATCACTGCGTTCCTCACAAATACAGGCTCAATAGCATGCTTCTTATCAGCCCTATTCTTCTGGCTAGTATCCGTAACCTATGTGACATTCGGAAAGAAGACGGGACTTCTTGGAAATTTTCTGGTAAGCCTATGTGTTTCAGCTCCATTTATTTATGGAAACTTGGCGGTGGCGAACGATGTTCAGTTAAAGACGTGGATTTTTGTTGCCATGGTCTTTCTTTCAAATACTGGCAGAGAAATAACCAAGGGCATAGTTGACGTGAAGGGAGATGAAATGCGAGGCGTCAAAACGATAGCGGTACGCTATGGAGTTCACAAGGCGACCATGGCAGCTACGATCTGTTACCTGCTTGCTGTGGCTTTAACTCCGCTTCCATGGTTTTTTGGGCTGGTTAACATATGGTTTATTCCACTTGTGATCCTAACAGATATTGGGCTTATATTTTCCTCAATAACTCTTCTAAGAGACCATTCAAGGGAAAATGCCCGAAGGGTTAAAAAACAGGTTCTGGCCTGGTTTTTTGTAGGGCTAATAGCCTTTGCTGTGGGAAGTCTTAGCTAGCATTATTCTGCAAAGAGATATATTCCATTTGTTCCAAAAATTGGAATTATAAGCTTCATATCATTACTATTGGGATGTGACCACCATTTGGACGTCGAGGATGAACAACAGCTTGAGTATGCCCTCCGTGGAAAGGCCTGGAAGGTTTACTGGCTTCTGCTCAAGAATGGACGCCCCATGAGCATCCGTGAAGTTCAAAAAACTCTAAATTTCAGCAGCCCAAGCGTGGCTCAGCATCATCTTGACCAACTTTGTGAGCTTGGTTTAGTCCAGAAGCAGGAAATAGGTGGGCAATATGCTCTTGTAAATGACATTAAAATCGGCGTGTTGCGCCATTTTGTAAAGCTCGGCAGGCTTCTTTTCCCAAGATATTTCTTCTACGCTGCTTTTTCCACTGTCTCATATTTGATTTATCTTCTGTTGTTTATGCATGGGTTAACCCAAGAAAACTTGTTTATGATAACTTTTGGAGCCATCATCGTGGCGATATTTTGGTATGAGGCTGTAAGAGTATGGCTAATGAAACCATTCTAGGTTCGCGGACTCTGTACTAAAAATTAGTATAAAATATTTGCAACGCGCCTTTCATAACAAGGTGAGCCTTGATGCAAAGGGAAATTAAAAAACGCACTCTCGCATATGGATTAGCTGCAGTTCTCTTAGCCATAACCCTTGGTACTCTGTTCTACAGTATTAAAATTCAAATACCAGAAAAAACAGGATCTGAGGGAGTTCCCCAATCGCCTGCCCAAGAAGCATATCCCCCGGAAAACATCCTGAAAACTTTTACATCATATGAGGAGCTTCGAAGTTTCCTTATTAAAAACTCCAAAGCTCAAGGGTTATTACCGTTTTTCAGTCCCCTCGACGTCAAGGTATTTAGAGGCGAAATTGCCTCCGTGCCAGAAGCATCATTAGGGTTTAATAAGGTTGGCACCGAGTATTCAACCACAAATGTTCAGGTTGCAGGTGTAGACGAAGCCGATGTTGTGAAAACCGATGGCGAAAACATTTACATGATTGCAAACAACAGCATCTTCATAGTTAAAGCTTACCCGCCTGAAGAGGCTAAGGTGCTCTCGAAAATATGGTTTAATGAGACATATCCTGCTGAAATATTCCTAAGTTCTGATGGGAAAAAATTGGCTGTCTTCGGAAGTAAATACGCGTTGACCCTTCCGCTTTACAGGTTTTTCCATGTGGACGTGAAGACATTCATTTACGTGTATGACATTTCAGACAAAACAAACCCCATACTAACGAGAAATTTCACAATGAGTGGAAGCTATTTCGGCTCAAGAATGATAGGGGAATATGTTTACATCGTAGTTAGCCAACCAGCCTACGTCATTTATGATACCATTATTCTTCCGAAAGTGTACTCTGAGGATAAAATCAAAGAAATCTCTGCATCTAAAATCTATTACTCAAACGTTTCTGAGGATTATTACGCTTTCACAAATATTGCCGCCATAAACCTGAAAAGGGATGCAGAGGAGCCTAATTTGCTAACGATATTGACTGGGGCTACAAGCAACATTTACGTTTCGCTTGACAATATCTATTTAACCTTCCATGAGGTTGAAGGTCAGACTGCAATTTATAGGATACGAATAAATGGAGGGGAAATGCTTATCGAGGCAAAGGGCAACGTTTCCGGATGGGAATTAAACCAGTTCTCTATGGATGAGCATAATGGATACTTTAGAATAGCCACAACAACCCGCGAGGACAACGGAGTAACTCAAAACAACCTTTACATACTTGACATGGATCTAAAAATTGTTGGAAAGCTGGAAGGGTTAGCTGCCAACGAGACAATAGACTCGGCAAGATTTATGGGAAATCGCTGTTACCTAGCAACTTCTGTGGTGCGCAGGGATCCATTCTTCGTGATAGATGTTGAGAATCCCCGCAATCCAAAGGTTCTGGGTTATTTAAAAATACCTGGATTTACAAGGTACCTGCATCCCTATGATGAAAACCACATAATTGGCATAGGCATAAACGAGAAGGAAAACGTGAAAATATCAATATTTGATGTAACCGATGTAAGTCAACCGGTTGAAATAGATCAGTATACCGTCTCAGGAGCGTGGTCCTACACCACGGTTTTAAACGATCACAAGGCCTTCCTCTTTGACAAGAAAAAAGAGCTTCTAGTCATCCCAGTTTCAATATCAGATCCATACAAGGGCGTGACATGGCAGGGGATCTACGCCTTCAGAATTACGCCAGACTACAAGTTAACCTTTAGAGGGGGCATTTCGCATATAGATCCGGAGGACGTTTGGAACTCGAGTTTCTGGATAAACAGGGCACTATATATTGATGATGTCCTTTACGCACTGTCTAACAGTAAATTAAGCATGCATAGCCTAGTGGATCTCTCAATCATAAAAGAACTTAAATTGCCCTAGCTGGAGCCATTCCTTTCTGGTTCTATGTGAACGGTGACAACAACTTCTGTAAACTTTTCTTTTATGCTGTTCTCAATTTCAGAAGCCACCCTATGAGCCTCTTCTATTGGGATTTCCCCTGTAAAACAGCAATCTAAATCGACATAACGTTTACCGCATACAACATACGTAACCATCCTCTTCAGGCTTAAAACTCCATCGAAAGATTTCACTATGTCATGAACCACCTGCCGGAATTTTCTTTCATCAACAACGGTGCCCCTCATCTTAGCTTCAAAAGGTTCTATGTGGACTGTTATATGATCAACTGCGCCCATCTTAGCCCTTATCCTTTCCTCAATTTTCTCAGCTATTTCGTGGGCTCCTTGAACAGACATGCCTGCGTTAACACGTGCATGCAAGGTTAAATGAAGTCTGCCACCTGCATAAATAACATTTACTTCGTGGACATCTTTTACGCCCTCAACCTGCTCCGCTAATTTCTCCACAAGCTTCTCGGTTAACATCTCCTTTTCTGGAGGTTCAACGTGAATTACGACTTCAGCGTTTCCTAAAGATTTTTTGAGATTCTCTTCAACCCTCGAAGCTAATTCATGAGACTCCTCAAGGCCTAGGTACTCTGGAACTTGGAGCGTGATTTCTGCAAATGTTTTGGCTCCAACCCTTCTAACCTTTAAACTCCTAATACCTAAAACACCCTTTGTGGAAACTATTTCTCTCCTAATTTTTTTCACAACATCCATGGGTGCAACGTCACTTAACTCTAATCCGCTATTCCAAATCAGCTTAATGCTTAGATACGCCAGTGGAATACTTAAGATAATTGATGCCAACGCATCCCCAATATTAAATCCTACTGACGCCATGCCAAATCCAAAAAGGGCTATAAGCGTTGATCCCAAATCTGCAGTGGCGTGATAAAGTCCAGATTTTATGGTTGCACTTTCACTTTTAAATGCACCTCGAAGCACTCCCACCCTTAGGAAATCCATGCAGAGCGTGTAGCCAATTGCAATGAAGCCCGCATAACTTAAATCCAAATTTATCGGGACATTTTGAAAAAGCCTAAGAAACGCCTCATAAAATATTATTATACTGGTTATCACAAGGGCTATTCCACCAATAAGCCCGCCGATGGGTTCAAACTTTTCATGCCCATACATATGTTCTTCATCAGGCGGCTTAAGCGAAGCTGCTGTAGTAATTATTAGAATGAACGTAGTTAAAGCGTCAAGAGCGGCGTGAAGTCCATCACTTAAAATTGCCAAACTTCCCACAACAAATCCTAGTAAAAATTCTACAACAACGACGCTGATTATAGCAGCCATAGAAATTTTTAAAGTTCTAATTTTCCCTTTATCGCTAAGCACGTTTATCAAGCAAACTGAATTTTAAACGATGGATTTAAGAATTGTGAAGTATCGCAAGGTAAACCTTATGGACGCAAACAAAAAATTTAAAATTTTGAAGGTTTATGTTATGTGGGTATTAAAAGTGCAGGGTGAACTCTTTAATCGAGATTAAAATGCGAACAGGTAGCCTGACGTCCGTAGACTTGTTTCCTGAAGATTGTATGAAGGAGGTTGCATAGTGTGAGTGTAAGTGAAATCTTAGATGGAAGGTTGACTGGAAAAGAGGTTGAGATAAAAGGTTGGCTTGTCAATAAACGTTCAAGCGGTGGAGTTCAATTCCTAATCGTGAGGGATGGGACAGGGCTTATTCAAGCCACTGTTCATAAAAATGAGGTTCCTCCAGAGGTATTTGAAGCCGCAGATAAGTTAGTGCAGGAATCATCCATCATTGTTAAAGGCCTAGTTATGGAAGACAAGAGAGCCCCCGGAGGCTACGAGATAAGGATCAAGAACCTGCAGATAGTTCACTTGGCAGGGGGGAACTATCCTCTTGCAAAGAAGGAGCATGGCATAGAATTCCTGATGAAATATAGACAGCTTTGGATAAGAAGTCCCCGGCAGATGGCAATCCTTAGAGTAAGGGCTGAGGTGGTGAAAGCTTGCAGGGACTTCTTAGATGATAGAGGCTTTGTTTTAACGGACGCGCCAATATTCACCCCTGCAGCCGTCGAGGGAACAACAACCCTTTTTGAAGTGCCATATTTCGGGGAAAAAGCATACTTAACGCAGAGTGGCCAACTTTATGTTGAGGCTACAATAGCCACATTTGGCAAGGTTTACTGCTTCGGCCCCACATTTAGGGCGGAGAAGTCTAAAACTCCAAGGCATCTCACCGAATTCTGGATGGTTGAGCCTGAAATGGCTTTCTGCGAGTTTGAGGAGAACTTGAAGATCCAAGAGGAAATGGTAACTTTTATTGTAAAAAGGGTTCTCGAGAGAAGACGCAGGGAACTTGAAACTCTAAAGAGAAATATAAAGCCTTTAGAGAAGGTTGAGCCGCCCTTCGAAAGGATCTCTTACACAGAAGCTATAGAGATGCTGCAGAAGGCTGGATTCCAGATAAATTGGGGCGAGGATCTAGGCGCTCCCCATGAAAAGTTTATTTCACTACAATTTGAAAAGCCGGTTTTTGTCCATAGATATCCCGCGAAGGCAAAGGCCTTTTACATGCAACCCGATCCAAATAATCCGGAAGTGGTTTTATGCGCTGACCTTATGGCGCCTGAAGGCTATGGTGAGATAATAGGCGGAAGCCAGAGAATCCATGACTTGAAGCTTCTGGAACGGCGAATAGAAGAGTTTGGTTTACCAAAGGAGGCCTACGAGTGGTACCTAGACCTAAGAAGGTATGGAGCGGTGCCCCATTCGGGTTTCGGCCTGGGAATTGAAAGAACAGTGATGTGGATCTGCAAACTTAAGCATATAAGAGAGGCTATACCCTTCCCAAGGACGATAACAAGAATATACCCTTAAGCGGTTAACTATAAAATAGGAAAAGCGGGTTAGGATTTCTTCGTTTCAACTGCAACTTTGACTGTTTCGTAGGCCTTTTTGGCTTCCTCTACGGCTACGCCATCCTCTAAGGTTGTAATGTCACCAAGGGTTGCTCCTTCAACAACAGCCCTTAAAAGTCGCCTCATTATTTTGCCGCTTCTGGTTTTTGGAACCGAGTCTACGAAAATTATCGTTGCGTCTGAAGCCACTATAGGCCCTATTGTCGCCCTTAAGTACTTCTTAACTTCACCCTCTAGTTCCACGCTTGGGGAGAAACCCTTCTTTAGTACCGTAAAGATTACAGGAACCTGGCCTTTTACCGGATCATTTTTTCCAACACAGGCTGCTTCCGCAACTGCCGGATGCCTAACCATTGCTGATTCTATTTCAGCTGTGCCGATTCTGTGCCCAGCAACCTTTAGGACATCGTCGGCTCTTCCCAGCACCCAAATATATCCGTCCTGATCCTTAACAGCGAAGTCGCCGGTGTAGAAGTAATTTTTACCCTTAAACCTTGACCAGTAAGCATCAATGTATCTTTGGGGGCTCTTATAAAGTGTCTCAAGCATGCCAGGAAATGGCGTTTTTATTACAAAGTAGCCTCTGACTCCCGGTGGACATGGATTACCATCGTCATCAACAACATCCACCACAATTCCAGGTAGAGGATAACCGTTTGTTCCAGGTTTTAATGGGAAAATTTTTCCAAAGCCTGGAAAATGTCCAGTTATTATGTGGCCGGTTTCAGTCATCCACCATGTGCTTGAGGCCACCACATTCTCTCTGCCGAGATTTTTGAAGTACCAGTTGAACGCCTCTGGGTTTATTGGCTCACCAACAGTGTGAATTATTCGTAAGGTAGTTAAATCATGCCTCTTGACAAGCTCTTCAGGATACTTCATCAGCATCCTGATGACGGTGGGGGCAGTGTAGAAGATTGTTACGCCGTATCTCTCAATTATACTCCACCATCTGTCTGGTTCAGGGTAGTCTGGGGAGCCCTCATATATTATAGTCGTCAAGCCAACGATTAGAGGACCGTAAACAACATAGGAGTGGCCGGTTATCCATCCAATATCCGCAGTGCACCAGAAAATGTCATCCTCTTGAACATCAAAGATAAGTTTCATGGTTGCGTAGAGTCCCACAGCGTAACCGCCAGCGGATCGCTGAACAGCCTTCGGAGTCCCTGTAGTTCCAGAGGTGTAAAGGATATGTGATATTCCAGTATATCCGCATTTTTCGGCTGGAACATGGATGTTTGGAGGAACATCAGCGATAAGCTCATGGTGCCATATGTCCCTATTATTGTTCCATGGCACCTCGATTCCGGCTCTCTTGACAACAATAACCCTTTCTATTTTTAGTCCTTGCCCTTCACATATTTTTATTGCGTCGTCAACTACAGCCTTCAGATTTACTATTTTCCCCCTTCTGTAGAAGCCATCAGCCGTTACTATGATCCTTGAGCCGCTGTCTAAAACCCTTGTGGCCAAGGCTTCTGCGCTGAAGCCGCTGAATACTATGCTATGTCCCACGCCTAGTCTTTGAACTGCAAGCATGTAGAATGGAAGTTCAGGGATCATGGGCAGGTAAAAGGTTATGATTTCGCCTTTTTGGACGTTTAGTTTCTCTTTTAATGCGTAGGCGATTATGTTGCATTCTCGGTATAAGTCATAGTATGTGAACTTTTTAACTTCCTTTGGCTGTTTAAGCGTCTCGTCCCATGGTTCTCCTTCCCATATGAGGGCAACCTTGTTTTTCCTGCCTTTGCTTATTTGCCAGTCTGTGGCAAGATAGGCCAAATTTGTTTCGGCGCCTACAAACCATTTATAGAAGGGTGGGTTACCATCATCTAGCACCTTGTCCCATTTCTTGAACCAGAAAAGCTCGTTGGCCCATTTCTCCCACCACTTCTCCATAGCTTCCTTGTTTATCACCGTGCTTTCATGGAACTTTTTGAAATCGGCTTTGCCCCAAACCCTGTCTTTCCAGCTTTGTGGAACTATGTCTTTTTCGAAGAACTCTCTATACGATTCCACACTTTGAGACATGACATCACCGTTTAAAGAATTAGTGCAATCTCCAATGGTGGAATATATAGTTTTATGTTAAAAGCCATGCAATTCAACGAAAATAATTAAGGATAAGACTTCCTACTGAAAGTTGAGGATTATGAAGGTAAATTGTTTTTAACGCCATTTCCAGATTTTTCTGCCCATTAGAATTTCTGGAAAGATTAATAGACCCCAACTGGCTACGCCGATAACATATGCCAAGTCAGTTATGCTTAAAGCTGTTAAGTGGAACAGTTGCTGTGTTATGGGCACGTATGTTATCCCAAGGGTTAACACTATCGATGCAAAGTCGGCTATCACAAAGAACTTGTTTTCAAAGGCTTTTTTACCCATCCTCCAAACGCTTCTCTTCTCAGAGCGACAGTTCCAGACAACGAAGAGTTCAAACATAGCTGCCTGAACAAAGGCCGTAGTTGTAGCCTCTCTATATGTTAGCAACCTTGCCGCTTCATCAACACCGCCGCCTGGAAGCATCCATGGATGGGATGGCCAAACATAGTATTCCAAGCAAAATACTAGAAATGTCCCGGCAGCCTGCAATATGAATGATGCTATTATGAAGGCGCCCATGCCATGAAGTATTCCCTCCTCAGGCTTCCGCGGGGGCCTATCCATAACGCCAACATCAGGCGGATCTGTTGCTAAGGCAACCGCAGGAGCCCCATCGGTTACAAGGTTTATCCATAGAATCATTGCAGGCAACAATGGAAGCGGGAACAATTCTGCGCCAAATATTCCGCCTAGAATTGCAAAGGTTCCTATAACAAGCAGCTCATCAAAGTTGCAGGCCAGCAGGAAACGTGCATACTTTCTTATGTTATCGTATATCACACGGCCCTGCTCGACAGCCTTAACTATTGTAGCGAAATTATCGTCTGTTAAAACGAGGTCCGCCGCCTCCCTTGTAACGTCTGTTCCGCTTATTCCCATGGCGACGCCAACGTCAGCCGCCTTCACAGCCGGAGCATCGTTCACGCCGTCTCCGGTCATGGCGACTATGTGTCCCTTCTTTTTCAGGGCATTAACAATTTTCAGTTTATGCTCTGGAGAAACTCTTGCATATACTGTCACTTTTTCGACAATTTCTTCAAATTTCTCATCGCTTATTTGATCCAGCTCAGCGCCTGTTAGAACCATGTCGCCTTCCCTGTAGATGCCCACCTCCTTAGCCACAGCCATTGCGGTGAGCTTATGGTCTCCTGTTATCATCACGGCTTTTATTCCAGCTTTTTGGCATAACTTGTTGGCTTCTATCGCCTCTTCCCGGGGCGGGTCTATCATGCCCTCTAATCCGACAAAAACCATATCCTTTTCAACGATGTCCGCGTCGAATTTTTGCATATCTGCTGGCAATTTTTTATAGGCCATGGCGAGTACTCTTAGAGCGTTACCAGCCATTTTTTCGTTAATTTCCAGTATTTCCCTTTTCTTCTCCTCCGTTAGTTTTAGTTCCCTGCCATTTTTGATTATTCGGCTGCTTCTTTCCAAGATAACTTCGGGTGCTCCTTTCATGTAGGCGTAAACAGTGCCTTCTGGGGTTCTGTGAATGGTTGTCATCCGCTTTCTTTCTGAAGTGAATGGAATCTCGCCTATGCGTGGAAATTCCTTCTCCAGTTTTTCCTTTTCAAGTCCAGCCTTAAACGCGGAGACGATAAGCGCGCCCTCAGTTGGATCTCCGAAGATTTCCCAGCTGTTCTTTTGATCGTTAAATCTTAGGCTGGCATTATTGCATAAAGCGCCTATCTGAAGGAGAAGGCTAACGTCACCCTCAGGTTTAACTGCGTTTTCGCCTTGACGAAATTCGCCTTTAGGCTCGTATCCTACTCCGGTGACCTCGAAGATTTTACCGTCCACGTAGAGTTGGCGCACCGTCATCTCCCCCTTGGTTATTGTTCCAGTTTTGTCTGAGCATATTACTGTAACTGCTCCAAGGCTTTCTGCCGAGGACAGCCTCCGCACGATGGAGTTCCGCTTTGCAAACTCCCTTGCGCCTAGGGCCAACGCGATTGTAACTATGGCGGGAAGTCCTTCAGGAACAGCGGAAATGGCAAGGGCTATTGATGACATGAAAGCCTGTATGAATCCTTCTGGTTCAAATTGGCCTTGCATTATAACTTCAAATGCTTCAAGCACAAAGATTAAAACACAAACGGCTATAACCACTTTGGCTATTTTGCTTGCAAACCTGTTTAACTTCCTTTGAAGCGGCGTCTCCTCCTCTTCAGCTGTTTGAACCATTTCAGCTATCTTACCAAATTCAGTGTTCATGCCCGTCGCGGTTACAACGGCCTTGCCCCGTCCATAAACAACATGGGTAGCGGAGAAAACCATGTTACGCCTTTCAGAAATCGGGGTGTCCTCCCTAAGCACCGTCAATTCTTTATCAACTGGAACAGATTCTCCTGTTAAAACAGCCTCATTGGCCTTTAACTCAACAACCTCGATGAGACGCGCGTCGGCGGGTACATGGTCCCCCTCTTCCAAAGCTATTATATCGCCAGGCACAACCTCCCTGGCCGGTATGATTGTTTCTTTGCCATCCCTTATTACGCGGGCTTTTGGCGCCGCAAGTCTTTTCAGCGCCTCCACAGCTTTTTCAGCTCTGTATTCTTGAATGAAACCTGTGATTGCACATAGGAGAACTATGGCGCCGATGGTTACGGTGTCTGCATAAGCCTCCATGAACCCCTCAGCTTCGCCACGGAGCATCTCCCAATAGCCAATAACTGCTGAGAAAATAGTTGCGGCGATTAGCAGTAGAATAAAGATGTCCTTGAATTCGTCTAAAAACATGTGAAGGGCTGTTCTACGCTTAACCTTTGTAATCTCATTATATCCATATCTTCTAAGCCTCTCGGCAGCCTCCTTGGAGGATAAGCCCTCAATGCCAGCGCCTAACTCACTTAAAACTTTCTCAGTTTCCATAGCATGCCATGGCTTCAACATCAACATCCCCTAACTTTATAATTAGATAAGCACATGGTTGCAACTCATTTATAAAATTTCCAAGGCATCATGGCATTTATAATATGCTATACAATATAAAAAGAGGCGAGGTTTTAGGCGATTAGAAGAAGTATCACTGGAGCGAACACTTCAGCAACTAAAGACATTACGGTTATCATGGTATTAAGCGACGGGCCGGCAGTATCCTTAAAGGGATCCCCAACAGTATCGCCTGTAACTGCAGCCTTGTGGGCTTCTGAGCCTTTACCGCCATGGGCTCCGGATTCGATGAATTTTTTGGCGTTGTCCCATAGTCCGCCGGAGTTGGCCATTAAAAGGGCGAAGATTATTCCAGTAACAATGCTTCCAGCTAGGAAGCTTGCAAGGGCCTCTTTGCCTAAAAATACTATAGTCAATATTGGAACCACAATTGCTAGGGAGCACGGCAAAATAAGCTCCTTGATGGCGCCCTTTGTTGCAATGTCCACACATTTCGCATAGTCCGGTTTTGCCTTCCCTTCCATTAGGCCTGGAATTTCCCTGAACTGGCGCCTTACTTCCTCCACCATTCTTTCAGCGTTCCTTCCAACGGCCAAAATTAACAGAGCTGAAAGCAGCGGAGGCATCATTCCGCCAATAAATAGTCCAACTACAACCTCAGTTTTCATTAAGTCTAAGATCTTTATGTCAACGAGTTCGGCGTAAGCTGCGAAGAGTGCAAGTACGGTTAATGCTGCTGCGCCTATGGCGAAACCTTTTGTTATAGCCTTTGAAGTGTTTCCGGCAGCGTCAAGTCTATCCGCAACTTCGATAACATCTTCGCCTAAACCAGACTGCTCAGCTACGCCCTTCGCGTTATCGGATATAGGTCCATAAGCGTCAGAGGATATTATCATGCCCACAATTGAAAGCATACCCACTGCAGATATGGCCACGCCATAGAACGGATAGACGCCGAAAGCGTCTGCAAGATACCATGCTGCAAGGGTTGCAGCGCAAATACCAATTATCGGCGGGACTATGCTCACTATTCCATAAGAGAAGCCTGTTAGAATGTTTATTGCTGCGCCTGTGGTTGAGGCCTTAGCAACCTTTTGAGCCGGACCCCTGTCTATAGATGTGAAGTAGTCGGTTGTTACGCCAATTATAACTCCGGCAATCAGCCCTGAGACTGTTGGAAGGAATACTCCAAGCCACATGTCCCCAGGCAAGCCTGAGTAATAGGTGGTTATCAATAGTAGTATAGCGAAAATTATACAGGTGGAGAATGTTCCCCTGTTCAATGCTGCTCCCGGATTGTTTTTTATGCTTTGTCTCACAAATAGAGCCCCTAAGATTGACGCGAAAATGCCCATTGCTGCTATTGTAAGAGGCAAAGTTGTTAGCGTGACATTGCCCACCTCTGCGCCTATTATGACTGATGCTATTATACTTGCAATGTAGGAGTCTATGAGATCTGCTCCCATGCCGGCGACGTCACCGACATTATCTCCAACATTGTCAGCTATCACCGCTGGATTTCTCGGATCATCTTCAGGAATCCCCAGCTCAACTTTTCCAACGAGATCAGCGCTAATGTCAGCGGTTTTTGTGTATATACCGCCGCCTGCCTTTGCAAACAGTGCTAAGGCGCTGGCTCCAAAGCTGAAGCCCAGAACAACATTAGCGGCGTCCACCTCACTCCAGCCTAAAACAACATTATACAAGTAAAAGAGTAGGCTTATTCCCAGAAGGGCTAGGCCTACTATGGATAGACCCATAACGGCTCCGCCATAGAAAGCCACTGGAAAAGCCTTCTTCAGCCCTTGCCTTGCAGCATTAGCTGTTCTAACATTAGCCTTAACTGCGGTGATCATTCCTAAATAGGCGGCGACAGTTGTGCAGATAGAGCCAAAAACATAGGCAACGGCGATACTAACCCCCTGCTGTGGGCTTTTAAGAAAAACGTAGATTATCCCCAGAATCACGGTCATAACGGCGACGAAGATGGCCAAAGTCATATTTTGCCGCTTTAAGTAGGCCACTGCGCCTTCCTTTATGGCGTTAGCTATTTCCTGCATCTTCTCCGTGCCCGGGTCTTGAATTGTCACATAACGATATAGATAGCCGGCCAATGCTATAGAGGCTAAACCTGCTATTGGGGTTATGAAGAACCATTCCATGAAAGATCTTCCCTTGCAGATTGTTTGCTAACTTTCAAGCGGCACAGCTTATTAATAAATTTAGCGCGTCCTTTAATGCGAGTAACTGTCGCTTGGGATGGCGTCTTTTTCCTTAACGTATACATTAAGGCATCTTCTGGCAATTATCCATATGAGCAAATGAAAAGCGCCAAAGGATGAAAGGCCCAATTATTCCTTCATACTATAATTAATTTATTTTGCCAAGCCTCAATTTTCGGCTAGGACATAGCTGGAGTCAAAAGGATTTTTCGACCCAACGGGGTCAGCAAAAGCTAAAATTAACCTTACCTTCTTGTTCGTAAAATTAAAGCGAAAGCATCTGGCCTTTGTGCTACTTTTTAGCGAACTCTTCGGAGATTCTCCTGTATAATTCGAGTTCCCTTTGGGACATTGGCTTAACCTTCCTCATGGCCTCTTCAACATGGCGCCTGTAAACCTTCAAGTTCTTAAGGTTATTTTTAGCCTCCTCAGGGGATTTAGAGTTCATAACATGCTCTCTGATGGCGAGCATAACGGCCATGTTGCATATGGCAGCAAGGTCGGCGCCAGTGTAGCCTTCAGTTCTCTGGGCTAGTTCGTCAATGCTTATATCCTCGGCTAATGGCTTTTTCTGTAGGTGAATTTTGAGGATTTCTTTTCTGGCTTCAAGGTCTGGAAGGGGCACATACAAAAGCTTATCGAATCTTCCAGGTCTTAGGAGGGCTGGGTCTATTATGTCTGGGCGGTTTGTAGCCGCTATGACGACGACGCCTCTAAGTTCCTCTAAACCATCCATTTCTGTTAAAAGCTGGCTTATGACACGCTCCGTTACATGGGAGTCCCCATAGCCTCCGCCCCGAACAGGGGCTATGGCGTCTATCTCGTCGAAGAATATTATGCTTGGAGCAGCCTGCTTTGCTTTTCTAAATACTTCCCTTACAGCCCTTTCAGATTCGCCAACCCATTTTGAAAGAACCTCCGGTCCCTTGATGCTTATGAAGTTGGCTTCGCTTTCGTTTGCAACAGCCTTGGCTAATAGCGTCTTACCTGTGCCTGGGGGACCATAGAGTAGAATGCCCTTAGGCGGCTTGGCATCCATATGTTCAAAGACTTCTGGATATTTTAGAGGCCACTCAACAGCTTCTTGGAGCTCAAGTTTAACGTCCTTAAGTCCACCTATATCCTCCCATTTAACGTCCGGAACTTCAACAAGCACTTCACGCATTGCTGAGGGTTCAACATCTTTCAGGGCTTCCATGAAATCGTTCATGGTGACAATTATTTTGTTCAGAATCTCAGCCGGGATGCTTTCTTTCTCGAAGTCGATTTCAGGAAGAACCCTGCGTAGGGCCCGCATGGCAGCTTCTTTGCAGAGCGCCTCAAGGTCTGCGCCTACAAAACCGTGGGTAACGCTGGCTATTTTCTCTAGGTTAACATCTTCGGCTAGGGGCATACCTCGGGTGTGAATCTGCAAAATCTCCAGTCGACCCTTCTTGTCAGGGACGCCTATCTCGATTTCCCTGTCAAATCGTCCCGGCCTCCTTAGGGCTGGATCTATGGCATTAGGCCTATTGGTTGCGCCTATAACAACGACTTTTCCGCGGGGTTTCAGTCCGTCCATAAGGGCTAGAAGTTGTGAAACCACCCTCTTTTCAACCTCGCCAGTAACCTCCTCCCTTTTTGGTGCAATGGCGTCGATTTCATCTATGAATATTATGCTTGGAGCGTTTTCCTCAGCCTGCCTGAAAATCTCCCGGAGCCTTTCTTCGCTTTCTCCGTAAAATTTGCTCATAATCTCTGGTCCGCTGATGCTGAAGAAGGCGGCGTTTGTCTCATTTGCAACAGCTTTAGCCAATAGAGTCTTACCCGTTCCAGGAGGACCATAAAGAAGCACACCTTTCGGAGCCTCAACTCCCAGACGCTCAAAAAGTTCCGGATATTTCAGCGGAAGCTCAACCATTTCCCTTATCTTTTTAATGGCATCATGGAGTCCACCTATATCCTCATATGTTACCCTTGGAACCTCCCTAACGGCAGCTGCGGGTTTTTCACCTATAACTATCTCGGTGGTAGGTCCAATTATTACAGCGGGGGCTGGAGGCTGGACGCTTGTAATCATTAGATCAATTTTTCGACCCATTATCCCTATTGAAACGTAATCTCCCCTTGTGACGGCCTTACCATCCAACAGTCTGGCAAGATATTCCTCTGCTCCCTCAATACGCAGAGGCTCAGTAGGCGCCAGAGTTATCTTCTCAGCCCTTTTTGCTTCAACCTTTCTTATGGTTACCTTCTCGTCTATACTCACGCCTGCATTGTTCCGCGCATAGCCATCAATGCGAATTATCCCCTTCCCATAGTCCTCACTGTAGCCAGGCCAGCATATAGCCACGGTTTTACGTTTCCCCGAGATTTCCACAACATCGCCGGGAGTTAAACCTAGCTCCTGCATCACCTTAGGGTCGATTCTGGCTATACCGCGACCCACATCACGACCGTGTGCTTCAGCTACCCGCAAAACAGCAGTGTTAGAACCAGACATAACATCAACCATGGGTCATCATATAAAAACGAGAATATAAAAATTTGGCAAATTTAATCCACATTTGAACAACCTCCTATACAAATAAAGCGGTTATCTATTTCGGCCTTTGGGTTGGCTATATGCTGGGCCATTTGCTGATGAGGCATGTGAAAGAAAAAGATCACAATTCTGACCTTTTCTATGTTTCGGATATTGGCGCCGGGGGTGGGATTTGAACCCACGAGGCCCATATGGGCCACAGGCTCTAAGGCATGCTGGTTTGTCTCCAGGCCTGCTCCCTACCGGACTAGGAGACCCCGGCACTACATGGAATTTTAATCCCTTTATAATTTAAATGCTTATTATTCCGCGCAGGCCCTTTGCCATGATAGGGGCAGATTTCTAATATAAAGATTGAAGGCTCATATGATTATTGGATCTTCTCAGACATTAGCACGCGATAGCCGCTTCCCCGCGCAAGGACGGAGACATTCCCAAAGTTTTCTTCAAAAATCCTCTGCAGGCGTTCTTTCCCTATCTTTGATTTCACAACCATCTGGAGTGTTGCACCTCTAACCATATGCTTTGGGGCCTCTGAAATTATTGATTTTACCATAGAAAGCCCAGCGCTTATGGGCGGGTTCGAAAGGATACAGTTGAAGCTTACCCCTTCAACGGGTTCATACAAATGCCCAAACCTGGCCTCCGCATTAGCCACCCTGTTTAAAATGATGTTTCTTGAAGCAAGCCTGACCGCTCGCTCGTTAACATCAACCATAATAACCCTTAAGGCTGGATTCAACTTAGCAGCAACTATCCCAACCACACCATAGCCGCATCCCATATCCAAAACATAACCCTCCTCGGGTAGAATCATAGATTCTACCAGAAGCCTTGTGCCAAGATCTACACGCCTTCTAGAGAATACGCTTGAGGCTGTTAAAAATTCAAATTGTCTCCCACGTAAATACGTACGAATAAGCCCATATTTAGGCCTTGAACTGGGCCTAGAAGTGAAATAATGTTCAAACTTTTTGAGCTTATCCCTCATTTAGATTTCGCCGCTCTTCCAACATTTGGGATAGGTGCCTCTGGGCATAAGAACCCTTGAAGTTTTAGCGACAATTCCATGATCGGCATTTAGAATCTCTTCTGTTGAGGCTTCAGCCCTTGCCAATGCCACAGCTTCCCCCTTTAAAGTTAAAAGCGTAACAAGGGAGCCCTTACTTATGCCAGTTTCAAGGAGCAAGACCCCGGGAGCTGTGAGGCTTGCACCATGGCAGATGGCGTCCACAGCTGAATCTCGAATGTATATTTTCGGGACAAGGGCTAAAGCATTCTCCATAGGCTGGATAAACTTCCTTAAAATGGCGCCATCCATTTCTTTCTGCCATTCCATAAACCAGTAGGCCACATCATGCAAGGTAACACAGCCTTCACCCTCAACGAGGGGGCCTGCCCTTGTTCTACGAAGTTCCTGCATATGGGCACCGCATCCTAAAACTTCGCCAATGTGATGGCAGAGCATCCGTATATACGTGCCGCCCTCGCAGCCCACCCTAAATAAGACGATTCGGTTCTTCATCTCCAGAAAGTCTATATAGTAAATGCGCCTAGTCCGAAGCTGCCTTTTAACAGAGGCCCTTAGGGGCGGCCTCTGGTAGATTACGTCCTCAAACTCGCTTAAAACTGCTTTAACCCTTTCCTCTGAAACATCACCATGCAGTTTCATTACACATACGTATTCCTTACCGCTTGTCAAAAGGGCTTGAACGATTTTCCTAGATTCCTCTAGAGTTATGGGCAAAACTCCGGTCACATTGGGATTTCTCCGGCTCTAAGCCCCTAGAGTCCCGCCGTGACCAATATTCTGAACTTGCAGTATTTGCTTAACCCAGGCAGCAACCTCATGGCTTGTAGGCCCGGCAGGCTTGTCGAGATTTATAATCCCAAACCTTATGTAATCTCGATCTGAGCGTTCTTCAGGCCTGCAACCATAATTCGGGTCAGTTGTACCCTCAGCCTTAACCAGAAGTTTACGTTCCACCTGCCATGGGGCAACACTTCTAGGCATTTTTTTAAACACCTCCTTGATAAGAGAAATTCTAGAAACTAATAAACAATTATTGTTAAAAATTGAAGCAGTTACGCTGGAGTTAGAATGGGCTTAACAGGCTTGGACATCTCTTCGAGTAAGCCCTTCTGCTTTAGAGCCTCAATGATCTCCTCATCAGATGCTCCGCGTTTTATTTCAACCTTCTCGCTTAAGGGTTCAAGGTGATTAATGTTAGACCTTCTCCGCTTAACCCCTGTTAAAGACTTTGGCCCAGTGACCAGCACGAAATTCTTGTCTATAAGATCAACTATTACGCATTTTCTACCAGCTTCTCTCCCCGCAATTTTAACGCAGATTCTGCCAATCTCTATTGCCGGCATATGATCACCATCCCTTCTAGGAAAGCTAACATTCAAACATATATTCTTTAACTTTACGCTCCCGCCAGAAACCTTTCTACAACGCTGTATAGAACACTTGTGCCGAACACTAGATTCTTTATTGAAATACGTTCGTCGACGCCGTGGATCATCTTTATGATTTCTCCATAGGGCAAATCAGATCTGAGGGGGTGAAAGCCATAACATATGGCACCCATTCTTCTGAAAAACCGGGAGTCCGTTCCGCCAGTCAGCATCAGAGGCGCCACCGCGCAGCCTGGCTCAAATTCATTCAAAACATCCACAATAACCTGATATAGCGGCGCATCTACCGGAGATTCCGAAGGTTCATTCGCCTGAATTACCTCAAACTCAAGCTTCTCGAGGCCAACATCTATTAGAAGTTCTTTTACCCTATTCAGAGCATCGATGATGCTCTGTCCTGGCAGAATTCTACAGTCAAAGACAGCCTCGCACTCTGAAGGAATGATGTTCTCCTTTACGCCACCATGTATAATGGTGGGCGCAATAGTCATCCTAAGCATTGACCGGATCTCCTCAGCCATACCTTTATCCCTCAGAGCAATATGGTCTAGAGCCACATCGCCCAAGGCGGGATTCTGAAAAAGAGGATGCAGTGCCTCCCTTAGCCAATTATTTTCTCTGGCAAGCACCGTCAAAAATTGCTTGACAGTAGGAACCATCCTAATTTCCGCACGATAACTTCCCAAAGTTTCAATTACCTTACTCATACGCATTATAGCATTGTCAGCTGCGCTTGGCACTGAACCATGTCCAGGCGTTCCTTTAGCCTTAACCTTAAACCATAATATGCCCTTTTCAGCAGTTTGTATTGTAAAAACATTTTTGCCGTTCATAGGGATAGCTTGCCCTCCACCCTCATTTATAACGTAGGACGCCTTAACCTTCTCCGGATGGTTACGAACAAGCCAGCCTGCCCCTGCCTCGCCACCCTTCTCCTCATCTGCAGTAGCTGCAAAAATTAAATCACCCTTCAGCTTCACATTGTTCCGCTTTAAAAGCTTCATAACCATAACTTCTATAGCGATCATCGACTTCATGTCCATGGCGCCCCTCCCCCAAACAAAACCGTCCTTTACAACGCCGGAAAATGGGTCTACGCTCCACTCCTTTGGGTTCGCAGCTACAACATCCAAATGCGACAGCAGAAGTAGGCTTGGTTTTTCGCCTGTCCCCTTAAGCCGCGTTATTATGTTTCCCCTTCCAGGGGCAGATTCAAGGATCTCACACTTGAAACCTTCGCTTTCAAGGGTTTTGGCAATATACTTCGCGGCTTCGGTTTCATTTCCAGGGGGGTTTGTTGTGTTTATGCGGATCAAATCACTTAAAAGGGCTGTAACTTCCTCTTCAACCTCATCAAACAACATGCACTCCAGTCACCCTATCATGAAATAATAATCACTTGTATATCTCTGCTCCCTTATAGAGCCAAAAATTCTTACCCTAGTAGCGCACACCACCAAAAACGTGAGAGCATTAAAATTTAAATTTAGGGTCGGTATTCCGCTTATGAAGGTCGATATTTGAGATAAAGATTATATATTACGATTCAATATATTATCATGCTACTGCATCCTCGTAGAACATAAATACCAAAGGGGTGCAGGTGTGACAATCCTATACGTGTTAACTTGGATCTTATTTGTAGTTTATTACACATGGTATCTTTCTTCGCCATATTACCGGCAATATTTCTTTGAAAAAATTAGGCTGATTATGAAATTCAATGAAAAAGTGAATTACAAGCTTGATTGGGCTCTGGCAAAAGTTTTCCATGTAAAGATAGAGGATGTTAAAGCATCATGGCTTGTGAAAATAGGTATAGCGCTTATAGCCTTCCCTGAACCTCTTATAAGCGATTTTATAGGTGGTTGCTTGATAATAATCGCGGCAATTTTAATTAAAGGAAGAAGCTTAGCGAGGATTTTCAAGACATGTCGCCTTTAAATTGCCAACGAACCCATACCTAGCTCGGATGACAAGCCAGCGGAAAGAATTGCGCAGCTCCCTCAAATTGACACAAGCTCAAATAACGCCTTCATGAAAAGACTCATTAACATTTAACCTTATTACAAAATATAGACGGTTAGAGATAAAGATGCAAACCGCGAAAAAGGTTCTACACCATTTAGAAGAATATGGCATAACAAAAAAGGTAGGGTTGATTTCAGATACTCACGTGCCGGTTCGGGCAAAGGAAATTCCAAAAAGGGTATTTGAAGTCTTTGAAAAGGTTGACTATATAATTCATGCTGGGGACCTTGTAGATCTGGCTGTTATAGACAAACTTGAACAGCTCGCACCCGTTTTGGCTGTATATGGAAACATGGATGGCCCTGAAATTCGCGGGAGACTTCAGAAGATAAATTCGCTAAGTATCCTAAACTGGAAGATTGGAGTCACACATGATCTGGGAATTCTATTAAGGGAGGGAAAATTAAAAGAGATAGCCAAACAAAACAGCTTCGACGTGCTTGTCCATGGGCATACCCACAGTCCTAGCATAAGGCGGGAACAAAACATCTTATTTGTAAATCCGGGAAGCCCCACGCAGCCCTTACCGCCATTCATATCTAAGCCAACAGTTGGAATATTGAAAATCGCCAAAGAGGGAATTACTCCAGAAATTATTCCGATTATTTAACTATGAAATAGAATTGTTCACTTTAACTCGTCTCTCTCACCTGTAATATTGCTCTTTCCACAGCGAATTTTAAAAGAGTAAAAGATGAAAAGGAGATGTGAATGCCAATGGAATGCTGTAAGAATCCATGGAACAAAAACTGCCAAAGCAAGGATATTGAAGTTTACATAATCTACAAAGGTGACAAGATTCCAATATGTAAAAGCTGTTGGAGCAAAATGGCTGAGGGGGATTTAGAATGGTAAATACGATGGATGGGATGACGATGACTATAAACGTTGCAAAATCATTTCTTGGAAAGAACGTTAACCTTCACCTGAAAGATGGATCAGTAATAGTGAACGTTAGGGTTGATAAGATTCAAAAGGATCCATCAAAGAGAGAAATATTCCTCAAATGCATTCCCTATGGTCAAGATAGCTTCATCAGTTTGCCTTTAAAAAGGGTTTCCTGGGCGAAAATGCTGGATATCAACTTGATTCAAGTTTTGGATCGCAAGAGCAACTAGCGTTTTCTAACGACATTTTTACACAAAATTTTCAACAATCTTAAATAGCATTTCACATTCTTCTTGAGAGGGACAGGTGAACGGAATGCCGTGCACTGTGATAGCTGGGGCTTTTTGGGGAGACGAAGGTAAGGGTAAGATAATCTCGTACCTTGCCCTTAAGGATAAAATTGATGTCTGCGTTAGAACGGGTTCGGTTAATGCAGCCCATACAGTCTGGTTTGAAGGGAAACGCTACGCATTACACATGGTGCCAGCTGCCTTCGTTTATAATAGATGCCGCCTTCTCATAGGGGCAGGTGCAAACGTTCATGTTGAAAGGTTGCTGGAGGAAATAAAGGAGACAGGGGTAGAAAACAGAATAGGGGTTGACTATCAAGCCTCAATTATAGAAGAGAAGCACTCCCTACAGGACAAAACAAGCGCGCATCTGAAGGGCATCGGAACAACAGGGTGGGGAGTAGGACCAGCTATAGAGGAGCGTGTTCGTAGAACTGCCAAACTCGCAAAGGACATTGACCAATTGCAACCCTATTTAGCAGATGTAGCAAAGGAAGTGAACGAGGCTATAGATTCAGGCAAGAAGGTTTTACTGGAAGGGACGCAGGGGTTCATGCTGTCCCTGTTTTTCGGAACATACCCATATGTAACCGGAAGGGACACAAGCGCCTCAGCAATATGCTCAGAAGCTGGTGTGGGACCCACAAGGGTTGATGAGGTTCTTCTGGTTTACAAGGCTTTCATGACCCGTGTTGGGGCTGGACCTCTGCCTGGAGAAATTCCAAAGGAAGAGGCTGTGAAAAGGGGATGGTTTGAAATCGCCGCTGGGACAGGTCGCGAGAGACGATCAGCGCCATTTAATTTTGAAATAGCAAAAAGGGCCGCTGTAATTAACGGAGCAACCCAAGCAGCCCTCACAAAGCTTGATGCTCTTTATCCTAAATGCAGGGGGGTGAGGAATTATGATGATCTCCCTCAAGAAGCCAAGGATTTCATTAGGGAAATAGAAAGGCAGTTGGGAATACCTGTAGTGCTGATAGGCACAGGCCCGGATGCCTTGGACATTATTGATAGGAGATCTTAATCATTATGCCATTCTAGCCTTATGGCAACGCGATGTATTAGTATCTGTCTAACCATTTTTAATTACAAAGCGAGGGTTATGCTTGCCAACATTCGCAAGAAGTGGAGTTCTAAACAGAGACCTGAAACTGTTTTTCACCTCAAATTTTATAGGGGCATTTGGAGACGGCCTTTATTCTTACCTTTTACCGTACTACATTAAGGAAAACCTCAAGGCCGGTCCAGATGAGGTTGGGCTGCTCTATGCTTTAACAAGTCTGACAGCAGCCATAACCCTTTTCGCGGCAGGAATGGTTGCGGACAAATATGATAGAAAGAAGATAATAATTGCAGGGTGGATGGCTTGGTTACCTGCCCCAGTTATTTTTTCCTTTGCACAGAATTGGATTCAAATGTTGCCCGGAATGATTCTGTGGGGATTCTGGCTTAGTGGGTCCACAGCTACAGCCTACATAATCACCTCCACAGACAAACGTAATCTCACGTTAACTTTTACTGTAATATCGTCTTCATGGTCCTTGGGCTATATCTTTTCCCCAGCCTTGGGAGGCTATATTGCAAGCATCATGGGAATGCAGACAGTCTTCTACCTTTCAGCCATTTTGTACATGGCAGCCTGTCTAACTCTCGTATTCATAAGCAGCCAGCGTCCCGCAAGTCCACCGCAAGGCCAGCATTCTTTCAAGGAAATGTTAAAATCCAGGGAGCTTGCGGTTTCCTCTTTAATTTTCGCCATTGCACTTTTCGTTCCAATGATGATTCGTCCGTTTGTTCCCCAATTTCTTGCAGATGCTTATGGCTACGGCGACTTTGAGATAGGTCTGCTTGGCTCTATATCCTTTCTCGGCTCAGCGGTTTTAGGCATCCTTTTAGGCAAATTCGGGGACAAATTTAAAAGGTCTTATGCGTTGGCGGCTTCGATGCTCCTTTGCGGTTTGTTTATTATCCTGCTCTGGGTTTCAGGTAACTTTTATGTTTTGGCAGCGGCGCTCTTCTTCGCGGGGGCAACCTATATAACGTGGTCTCTGGCAAGCGCAATGGTCGGGCCTCTGGCACCTGAGTACATGAGAGCCAAGTGGATAGCCGTACCGCAGACCATCGGTATGCTCTGCTCGTTTCTGGCGCCCTACGTTGGCGGAGTTCTTTATAAAACGTCACCATACAATTTATTAGTTGTCACATCCGTAGCGTCTATCATATCAGCATTGATAATACTTAAAAAGGCGCCGGATGAGCTGTAGCGCATATTGCAGAATTCTTATTTAAGTTGAGTGAGATTAATTAAACGGCCAAGGGTAAGGTGAAATGCCAATGGACGAACAGCCCATAGCACGAAGCTACCTTGCACTGTTGTTTGTGGCAGGGTTAATATTAGGGGGATTAATAAGTTCGTACATAACGGTCCAGCAGATACATGAGTTTGAATCGGAAATTGAACAAATTAAAAGTCAAATTTCGCAAATATGGGGCTCTCAACAAATCCTATGCCAAAACGTCACAGTATATCAGAATGGCACCGTCTTATCCGAAATCTATGAAAAGGTTAAGGATTCAGTGGTGCTAGTCAGTGTTAGCAGGAAAGATGGCACAACCGCGAAAGGTTCAGGCTTCATCTATAACTTCACAAACCAGATTGTTGTGATAACAAATTATCATGTAATACATGACGCTACAAGCCTAAGTGTAACATTCTCCGACGGGGAGGGATATGGCGCCAAGGTCTTAGGAAAGGACCCTTACGCAGACTTAGCAGTGCTCTCGTTTGCACAGGAAGTTCCAAGGGAAAAGTTGAAACCCCTTTTAGTTGTTAACTCTTCGACATTGAAAGTAGGCGATCCAGTAATAGCGATAGGAAACCCCTACGGTCTTGTAGGGTCGATGACGACGGGTTTGGTAAGCGGCCTTGGAAGAACCATAACTGAAGAGTACACGGGAGGCTTTGCGATAGCCAACATCATCCAAACTAGTGCGCCGATAAATCCGGGAAATTCCGGAGGACCTCTACTCAATATTGAGGGAAATGTTGTTGGAATAACAACGTCAATAATAAGCGATTCTCAGGGATTAGGGTTCGCCATTCCCTCAAACACCCTTTTAAGGGAAATCTACGCCCTGGTTACAACTGGAGAATATCACGGCCACGCTTACCTAGGTATTAAGGGAAGTGATTTAAGCTATGAGGTTGCCCAGAACATGAAACTTCCAATCACATATGGCTGGCTTGTACAGGAGGTCGTTAAAAATGGTCCTTCAGACGGCAAACTCCGCCCAAACGATGTGATAGTGGCCCTAAATGGCACAAAAATCAGGAACGGAGATGACCTTGCAAGTTACTTAGAGGAAAAAACGCTTCCGGGTAAAACCCTTAAAATAACAGTGTACAGAAAAGTAGGCAACACATGGAATATCGAGAACATATTAGTAATTTTGGGAGAAAGACCGCCACCGCCCATTTAGATTTCAACATGAAACTCTAATGCAGAGACAAACATGAAGATTGGGTGCAAATTTCTATTTTCACACAACTCATGCAAAGGATAGCAGAGACGGCCCATTTCAGGCTTACAGCTTTCCTAAAAAGAGCCTCCAAAACCAATAGAAACAGGCCTAGCAAAAGGCCAGAATCAACCGTTTCCAACAAAAGAATGGTGGGGCTGCCCGGATTTGAACCGGGGTCTAGAGAGCCCAAGTCTCCAAGCCTAGACCAGGCTAGCCGACAGCCCCCTATAGAGGATAGGAGTTCAAAAGTGTATTTTAAAAGGTTTTTCTCCTCAAAAACTGAAAAGCCAAGCTTAACGCTTTCTTATGGTACATTGGAGCACTTTTGGGCATACAAGACATTCGTCTGGTAGGGGACCCTCCCTTGGAATTGTGCTAAGAAAACCGAAATGATGGGCACATTTAGCCGGAGATTCGAAGACCTTCGGATAATCTACAGGTCTAACCTCAACAATTCTGTTGCCTTCCACCACAACCTCGATTTTTGACATACAATGGGGACATGCATAGAACGTTTCCCTCACAATTGTTGACGTATCTGTTATAACAGCAGGCTTAGCGAATGTTTTCCCACATCCTTTGTATGGGCACTTCAGTTTTTCGCCGCGTTGAAAGAGTGGCATCGCTGTCCCCATTCCAGCTGAGGTAGTTTAATCTTGAAAATTAATAAACATTTCTGGATACTTGAAGAACAATAATACATATTCCCATTTTGCACATTACACATGAAATAATGTTAGATTAGCCTTCCCGCCTTATTAATTCAACAAGGCTATCAATAACCTCATTAGGCATGGATTTACGTGTCGAAATAATATATATGAAGTGTAATGATTTGACGATTATTATGTTAAGCTTTTCATATCGCACTAGCACATATTCTACATGTCCTGCAATATCTTGAACCTTTTCGCTTAAACCAATAGTTAAAACGGCTATTAGACCGGAAAACTGTTTTTGAACATCTGAGGGCCATTCCTTTTTAGCCCTCGAAAAAATGCTTAAAACTTCACCCCTAAAATCGGCAATGATGATATGCCTTACGTCGTCGTGAAGCCCAAAAATCTTGTCTTTAATAACATCTAAGTTTACATTGCCATACAAATCAATCACAATTTTTTAAGTTTAACCCATCTTAATATAAGTTTTTCCAAAGTAATCGATAAGGCAGTCAAACTTTATCAGAAATCCCACCGAAAAATTAGAAAGCGCTAATGGAGCCTCGGGCGGGCTTCGATCCCGCGACCCGCGGCTTACGAGGCCGCTGCTCCACCAGGCTGAGCTACCGAGGCATGCTCCTTAAGTAGTTTAAAGTAGGGGCTATTTTTAAGATGTTCGGAGATTTGTTGAAGTTGTTAAAAACAAGAACTTTTAAGGTTGACGCTTCCCTTTTAATTAAAGGTGTAAATTTTGAAGACTTTAAGGACTCTTGGCGAAAGGAAAGCCATTGAGTTAATCTTGGAAAGGCTTACAAAAATGCCAGATATGCCAATACCCTTTGGCGATGATGTTTCAGCCTACCCCATTAGCGATGATTATTTGGCTGTTATGAAAACCGACATGCTTGTGGGAAAAACTGATGTCCCGCCTAGAATGAATCTATGGCAAGCAGCTCGCAAAGCTGTAGTCATGAATATAAGTGACTTCGCCGCGAAGGGTGTGAAACCCCTCTGCATGCTTGTTTCCCTTGGGTTGCCATCGGAATTGAGCGAAAGGGATATTGAAGCTATAAGCGAAGGGCTTGATGCTGGCGCCCGCGAGTATAATGTTTATATTCTAGGCGGGGATACAAACGAGGCCCTAGATCTGGTCATAAGCCTTTCAGTTTTCGGTATAGCCAAAAAGGGCAGTGTGGTGATGCGGAGCGGTGTTAAACCCGGAGATCTCGTTGCCGTGACGGGGCTTTTTGGCAAAACCGCGGCAGGTCTTAAGCTTCTCATTGATGGGCTTGAGGCTCCCAATGAAGTATATGACACCTTGGTGGATTCCGTCTACATGCCAAAAGCAAGGCTTAAGGAAGGGCTAGCTCTAAGTGCGACGGGCGCAGTAACCGCCTCTATAGATTCAAGTGACGGACTAGCTTGGAGCCTTTATGAAATTGCAAGGGCCAGCGGTGTAGGGTTCGTTATAGACAATGTTCCATTGGCCCCTGAGGCGAAAATCTTCGCTGAAGAAAATGGCTTGGATCCCTTTGACCTCGTATTTTATGGCGGGGAGGAGTATGAGCTTGTTCTAACCATAAATCCAACATTTTGGGGGAGAGCAGAAGAAGCTATCAAGAAGGTTGGCGGCAGTTTAATTAAGATTGGACGGGCTATCGGAGATGGACAGGTTATCTTAGAAACGCCTGATAGGAGACAGCTAATAGAGCCTAGAGGCTGGGAACACTTCAGAAGGGACTAAAATGGCCGACATCCTGAGTTATCCAACGGTTAGAGAGGCAATCTTCTATGAAAAGGTTGGGGAGAAGGATGTTGTCTGTAACTTATGCGAGAGAAGATGTGAGATCCCAGATGGCCGGATGGGTTTCTGTAAAACAAGGGTAAACATTGAAGGTAGATTGTATACGCTAGTTTATGGAGATTTGAGCGCCATTGAGAGTCGTCCTATAGAGATAAAGCCCTTCTTCCACTATTGGCCTGGATCAACAGCCCTAACATTCTCCACATGGTCATGCAACTTTAATTGTCCTTGGTGCCAAAACTACAACCTATCAAAGGTTACTCCAAGCCCAGCTAAAGCCACCTATTACCCTCCGGAAAAAATTGTGGAGTTAGCCTTAAAAAATGGAGATGTTGGTTTATGCGCAAGCTTTCAGGAACCGACGCTTCTAACGGAATGGAATCTTGAAACCTTTAAGTATGGGAAGAGCAGGGGTATCAGGTACTGTTGCTATGTTTCTAACGGGTATATGACCCTAGAGGCCTTACGGAGCCTCTTCACGGCCGGAATGGATGCCATAAAAATAGACATGAAAGGGGATGAGGAGGTTTACATGAAATACTGCGGTGGAATAGACGTTAACAAGGTTTGGCGAAATGTCAGGGAGGCAAAAAGGCTGGGATTACATGTTGAAATCGTAAACCTTGTTATAAGCGGAGTAAACGACAGCGAAGAAACCATAAAATGGATTATTGATAAGCACTTGGAAAATGCTGGACCTGAAACTCCCCTGCATTTCACACGTTATTTTCCATCATATAAATTCTATAATCCACCTACAAAAGTTGAAACTTTAGAGAAAGCCTATGAAATGGCTAGAAAAGCTGGTGTGCTTTACCCTTACATCGGAAACGTCCCAGGCCATAGGTATGAAGACACATATTGCCCAAGCTGTAGGGAGACCCTAATTAAAAGGTATGGCTGCTATGTCCTGCAATATAAAATCACCGATTCAAAGGAATGCCCAAAATGCGGGATGAAAATTCCCATAGTAGGCAGGTATCTGGGTGCTAGGCAAGTTTATGATGCCGAATAATATATAATCGTGAAATTATCTATATTTTAATCGAAAAAATATATAAAAAAGAAATGAATTATATTCAACACTCATTTCCTAAGCTGAAAAATCGGGCGCGCACTATTTTCGCTTCTTCTAAGCTTCAGCCTTTATTTTGACGCTTCAAAAGTGCTAGATAGGAATGGATGAGGGTTTAGCCTAGTGAGTCAGAAGCTTTTCTTCGTACTTTCTCAGATATTCTGATGCTTCAGTTACATCCATGAACAAGTCATCAACCCTTTGTACATCCTCAACAGTAACATCATTTCTATTGAACGCTTTGGCGTTTTGAGCCGCCAAGCTGAGAAGTTGGACAGCATATCTTAAAGAGCTTTTTGCACCTACATTAGCTAGCTTTTCAAGGGCATCCTTATTTAGCTTTATTTTCTCCTCTTCAGCTCTGATTCGTAAGATCTCCATGACGCTCTCTAGGTCGTAGGGCTGGGTTGTTATTATTACAGCCCTATCAATAAGGTCCAATGGGAAGCCTAAGGGGCTTTTTATGTCTGTTCCCCGAATGTTGGCAACACCACGGTTGGTCGCCAAGATTATTATTGGCACAAGCTCGCTTTCCATAGCTCTTCCAAGAAAGCTAAAGGCTTCCAGATCTAGGAGGTGAGCGTCATCTATGAACAGCACTCCTGGATGGATAAAGGCCTTTCCGCTGTCAACCCACTCTTTGACCTGTTGGTCTACAGCCATCCGCACTTCAGTGTCTATCTCCTTTGATTCAGCTCCTCCAAAGAATAACGAGAACAGTCCACCTGAACGCTGCCTAGCGTTGAGTTCATCTAAATCCGCCAAAGTAAGCATGTAAACAAACTCTTTCTCTTTCAAAACTTTCCCAGTAGGCCTTGGAATCTTCCGCCTCGTATCCACATCATATGTTTTTCCCTTCTGACTTTCTAGACAGAGTCCAAGATTAGCCACCCTGCCAGTTTCAGCGTCTATTTGGATTACATGCCCTTCGGATATCCCTTCGGCGATTATTTGTTGGGCTATGGAGGCGCCTGCCTCTATGGTTCTCTCTTCTTCCCTTGTTTTCAATGTTAATCTTATGCTTTCTGGGATTTTTTGGTATGGGTTATAAGGATGGGCGGCTGTCCGGATGTCAACCATTGTAACCTCGCCCTCGTAAACCTTCCGCATCTCATGGATTTCAACGCCTATACACTTTCTTATGGCCTCTATCAGAATCTCCGTCTTTTTGCGTTCACTGCTGTAGATCTCGCTTCCGCTCATCTGAATAAAAGGAACATTTTCGCCAAGCTCCTTTGATATGGCAACGGCTATTGCCGTCTTTCCCGTACCTGGAGGCCCTGCTAGGATAATGCATTTTCCGCTGAGCTTTCCCTCCTTGATCATTCTAACAACGAGCCCAGCGGCTTCCCTTGCCTTCTCCTGGCCAACCATTCCATCCTTTATTTTGGCTGCTTTCAGATTTTCGTCAAGGCCTAGGCCTTTAATATGAGTGTGGGCGCCTATCCTCTCAAATTTTGAAACAGGCGTTGCTGGCAGCTCGCGAATTGACGCCATTACCGCTTCACCTCCACGTAATAGAATTATTATATTTTGAACAGTTTAAACCAAAAATTGGATGGATAAAAATTTAGCGCTTTTGCAGCGTTTCTTTCCTATCCATCAGATAGTTTAGGATAGTTATGCAGGTGGCTGCAAGATATGGCTTTCTTCCAAGCGAGATTTTTTCTCCATAGCGTAAAACAAAGTCCTCACATTTCTTGGGTAAGCCCACTTGGTCTCCGAGGATAAACACCGGGTTCTCTCCTATCTCGATTTGTGAAATATCGCTTCCGCTCTCCTCTAGGACGTATATTTTTTTGGCGCTTTCCGCTTTTTCCTTTACAAGGGTTTCAAAGCCTGTTTTCGAAACCTTTATTCCAGGATGCCCTTGCCCGGAAAGGGCTTTTCTTAAGATTTTTTCCCATGTCTGCTGGTCAGTTCTAACATCGAATAAGGATAAGCCACTTATTTCTAAGTGCAGGGGAGGCCTTGGAGGGCCATACAGAACCGCGTGAAAGGTTACATCCCTTCTTATGGCATGGGATAGGAATAGGCTTGTAATTATGCACTCGTATACTATGTCTAATCTTCCAGCATCATGCAGGTTAGCCCATTTTGAGTCTGTCCTTCCAGTGCGGGAATAAAGGATGAACTCTCGCATGTAAACCCTTTATGATCTCTTATATCCAGTGTTTATAATTGTGCTTAGAATTTGATAAAACTTAAATGATCTGACAGGATTAAATCTTTACAGGGATATTTGTGAGCAGGGAAAAGGGCTTTTTTGGTTACATGGGACGGATTTTGAGGGTTGATTTAACGCATGGCAAATGGTCTGCAGAACCCCTGAAGATGGATCTGGCCGAAAACTTTGTTGGGGGCCGCGGCTTCGGCATTAAAATCCTTTTTGACGAAGTTCCTAAAGGCGTTGATCCTCTAAGCCCGGACAATAAATTGGTCATAACTACGGGTCCATTAGGGGGCACTAAGGCCCAGTCGACAAGCAGATGGATCGCCCAATTCAAGTCCCCCCTTACGGGCATATACTGTCGAAGTGTTGCGGGCGGTTTCTTCGGCGCTGAGATGAAGTTTGCAGGATACGATGTAATCATTATTGAAGGGCGTGCCGAAAAGCCCGTGTATTTGTGGATAAATGATGATAAGGTTGAGTTCAGAGACGCCGCTAAAGTTTGGGGTATGACAACCCTGAGTGCGAGGGATTTCATCCGCGAGGAGACGGATGAGAGGGCTAGAATGGCTATGATAGGGCCGGCTGGAGAGAAGCTGGTTAAGATCTCCGCGATAGTTACTGATGACATGCGGACAGCTTCTAGAGGCGGCGGCGGCGCGGTTATGGGTTCAAAGAACCTCAAGGCCATAGTTGTGAGAGGATCGAAGAAGGTTGCAATATATGACGAGAAGGCCTTCGATGAGGCTGTGAAGGAACAGATTGAAACCTACCGTAAAAATCCAGCGCTTGAGCACTTCAGGAGTTTAGGCACGGATGGCATCGTTTACTTATTCTATACGATGGGCAACTTTCCAACATATAACTTTAAACAGCTACCCCTAGAGGGAGTGCATAGATTTGCACCGGAAATTCTGGCAAGTTATGTGGTTAAACATGGCGGATGCTATAGCTGCATGATGAGATGCTGGAAGACCTTTAAGCTTACAAATGGTCCATATGGAGGTATCGTCTGGGAATTTCCAGAGTATGAAACCCATTGGTCCTATGGCGGAGTTCTGGGGAACTGCAACATAGAATCTATAACAGTTGCTAACATGCTTTCAGACTTATATGGCTTGGACACAATATCCACTGGAGTTGCCATAGCCTTCGCCATGGAGCTCTATGAGAAGGGAATAATAGGCAAGAGTGAAACTGACGGGCTGGAGTTGAGATGGGGTGATCCTGACGTAGTTGTGGAGATGGTTAGGCGTATAGCCCTAAGAATAGGACTAGGCCATCTGCTTGGAGAGGGTGTTAAAAAGGCTGCTGAGGTTATTGGGAGGGGGGCGGAAAAGTATGCCATGCATATCAAGGGTCTTGAACTTCCAGCCTATGACCCCCGCTCAGTAAAGGCGCATGGGCTTAACTTTGTAACATCTACAATAGGTGCCAGCCACTGCCTAGGATGGAACAAGTTTGAGATTTTAGGTGTACCACGGAAGGTGGATCCATTTACAACGGAGGGTAAGGGCGAGCTAACCAAGCTTGTTCAGGATGAAACAGCAAGCGTTGAAACTGCGGTTTTCTGTGCTTTCCCATTAAGTAACACCATGATAACGCTGGACTTATACAGCAAGTTATTACACGCCGCCACGGGCATTGAAAAGTTTAAGGATCCAAGATACCTGCAGCTTGTAGGCGAGAGAATCTTCAACCTTGAAAGAGCCTTCCTAGTCCGAGAAGGGGTTAATGCGAATCAAGACACCGCGCCTGAAAGAATCGTTAAGGAGCCCGTGCCAAGGGAACCGTCAAAGGGTCAAGTGTTCGAGCTGGATGTCCTGCTAAAAGACTACTACAGGGCTAGGGGTTGGAATGAGCGGGGGATACCAACAAAGGAGAAGCTTGAAGAACTAGGCCTTGCCAGTGTAGCTGAGCAAATCTGAAATCACTACTCCTTCTTTTTATGTGATTTTAATGAAGGTTCGCGTAAGGTTTGTGGGAGATTTACAGCAAAAGGTCGGCATGGCCGATTCATGGATTTTTCTGCCGGAGGGAGCCACTGTTAAGGAGGCGCTAGTGGAGTTTAGGAAGAGGGGGGTAAAATTGGACTTGGAGAATCCGAGCATGGTTATTTTTGTCAATGGCAGAAGGTTGGATTTTATGGGAGGCATCAACTCACCCCTCAAAGACTTGGATGAGATTGTGGTTATGCCCATCATAGCCGGTGGAAACGGCACACAGGACTGAGGATCATCGCATACAGAAATACCAGAGGACCCCGTCAAGAATGTACTGGATTGCAATAGCAGCTGTTAAAAGCGCCATGAGTTTTGAAATAACAATCGAGCCCGAATTTCCTAGAAAACTGTATATTGAATCTATAAGTTTCAAAATTGCCTGCACAATAGCGAATACTATAAGCACGGATAATATTGCAACTATAATACCCGACGTTTGAAGATACAATATCGTAGTGGTTATGGCTCCGGGACCCACCAGTAATGGAAAGCCTATGGGAACCACGCCTACGCTTTCAGGCTGAGTTGTCTCCTCCCATTCCCCGCGAACCAGCATTTTTATTGAAATTATCAAAAGCAAAATTCCCCCTGCAATCATAAAGCTATATATGGATATTCCAAAAAGTGAGAGTATCTGCTGGCCCATTAACGCGAAGGAAACAAGCAAAATAAAACCTGTGACTACAGCCGTACGGAAAGCCTTCTGCCTTGTCTCCTTAGACATGTTTCTGGTCAGACCTATAAAAATTGGGATGTTTCCTACAGGATCAACTATTATGAACAAGGTTATAGCAGCCTTGGCCAAGCTTAAAAGAAGATCCAACATCGACTTCACCTTTTCTAGACTATGATGACGGATTGCTTAAATGTTGTCCAGAAGCTCCAAATTAATGGTGCATCACACGAGAAAATTTCCGCCATGCATAGGCCAAAGCCAGGTTCACAGCAAAATCGTCCAGACGCCGTCTATGCCCGACACCTCGGGCGATTGGGGGCCGCGGGCTGAGCTGGTCGGCCGAAGCCTTCCAGCGTATACCCCGGCTCCATCAACCCCGTCTTATACGGGAGCCCTCGTCCCACGGGCTCGGGCTGTTGCCAGCCCAGCCATTAGTGGGAATGGCTGCCTATTTTCGGGAGGGGCTTCGGGCTTAGATGCTTTCAGCCCTTATCCCCGGCGGCGTGGCTGCCCGGCGTTTGCCCTGTCGGACAACCGGTAAACTATTGGCCGCAGCGTCCCGTTCCTCTCGTACTGGGGACCCTTTCCCCTCAGGCAGCCAGCACTCCCAGCAGATAAAGTCCGACCTGTCTCACGACGGTCTAAACCCAGCTCACGTTCCCCTTTAATAGGCGAGCAGCCTCACCCTTGGCCCCTTATGCAGGGCCAGGATGGGAAGAGCCG